>JACCDV010117045.1_pt1 | contig 195660 bp, 159 predicted proteins | sample 7446131 | NCBI WGS metagenome assembly JACCDV01 (sample SAMN15323448, study PRJNA562643) | freshwater metagenome | isolation source: river surface water | place: USA:Blue River Watershed | collected 2017-08-17 | reverse complement strand
TCCTTGATTTGATCCTTGAATCGAAGTTTGATTTGAAACCTCATTTGAAACTACATTCGAGGATTCATTTGATACTTCGTTTGATACCTCGTTGGAAGCTCGATTCGAGTTTGCGGTTTCGGAATTTCCGTTTACTGAATTGGAATTGGACTTGATCTGGGACTTGAGGGTTTGAGAAAGGACTTCTTGCTGGGCATACTGAGCCAACATTTCGTCATAACTCATTTGCATATCAACCTCTGGCAAACTTTGATTTTCCGCAGCTGATACAAACGATTCTTTGCGCAATTGTTGGTCAAAAACCTTTAATTGCGCCGCTTCGGCCTCACGCGTGGTGCGCAATTGTTTGGCAACGACTTCCAATTGTTGCTGATCGCGCTCGAGTGCTGTGATTTGCAACTGAGTTTGAGCTTGCTCTTTTTTTGTTTGAAGCGGGAGTGCCGTTTGGAGCTGCTTGATTTGCTGGGCTAATTGTTGCTGCTGTTCTTTAAGGGCGGCCTCTTCTTTAATGATTTTTTGAAGGCGAAGCTGTTGCGCTAGTGACGCCGCATCTAGGGCGCTTGCACCGTCAAAAGCTGCAATTTGCAAATACTGTTGCAAGGCTTCTTTGGCCTGAGACCATGCACTGACCAAAGCAAGTGTGTCTTTGGTCAGAATGAGTGCCTGATTGCGTTCATTGATAGCGCGCAAGGTATCGAGCAACACTAAATCGGGAATATTCGCTGCCCGATTGATTTCTATCCAACGCTGGTCAAACGCTAAGGCCTGTTCTACTTCTTCTAATTGCTTGATGATTTGTGCACGCTCGTTTTCGGTGCTTGGCGCTTCAATGAGTCGACTCAATTTTGCGAGCAATTGTTCTCGGGCATTGAGTTGTTGCTCGAAGTCTTGACGCAAGAGCTCCATGAGGCGCACTTGGTTTTCGAGACTTACCTCTGCTGCCAAGAGTGTATCGGTCATTTTAGACATAAATGAGGCGGTGTCAAGCGTGCCGAAGCCCCATGTTTCTGCAAGTGTCGTTTCAATCGTCGATTCTTGAGTAACGGCCTTTTTAGTCTGTACCAAAGCACCTCTGGCCACATTCATTTGGAGTTTCGAAAGACTGGCAAGCTGGGTTTGCGGATCGAGGTCAATGACTTGATTGAGTACTTGCCACTGCTCTCTACCCATTTCGTCGCTAAAATAGCGCACCTGTTGCTGCAGTGCCGTTTGCGGCTTTAAATTAGGAATGCTGAAGCGGGTTTGATATATTCTTGAAGCGCCTGCTACCTGGATGTCCATTAGGAATTCGCCCTTCAAAGGAAGCGCAATTTGATACACACCTTCTTCATCGGCAACAAAAGGTCCGTAGACCTCCTGACTGCGCTGCTCGGTAAAACGGAGGCTAAGCGACTTAGATGCCGGATTCAATTCGTTGAGCAAACGTCCCTCAAAAACAAAAGTAGGAGAAACTGGACGGTCTAATTGAAGCGTGTAAATTTCGTACTGACCAACGATTCCTAGCCGAGCAGTGGCGAAATAGGCCTGATTTTGAGCTGCATCACAGACGTAAAATAAGTCATCGCTCGGACTCGAATAAGGATACGGCATTTTCTCAATGGAAGATGCCTTATTTTGGTTGAGATCAAAACTGGCCTTGAATAAATCATGCCCACCAATACTATTGGCCGTAGAACTGAAATACAAGACTTGAGTTGCTGGATCGTAAAATGCAAAAGATTCCGATGCATTAGGCTGATTGACGCCACCACTAATTGCTTCTGGCTCGCCCCAATTGTTGTCGGCGTCTTTTCTTTGAAGATATAAATCGAGTTGCTCGCCCTTTGCGCCATACGATGCCAGTATACGGTATTTCATGCCGCGCTTGTAGGCATAAACTGGAACGTGCTTGTGCTTTGCGTTGTTCTTACTATGGACCTCAGGGGCTTCATAAAATGTGTAGTCGTCCGTATTAAATTTGTAAGCCGTATAGAACTTTTGATGTTGAACGCTTGTAACGTTCAACAATGGCAAGCGCACAAATGATTGAATTTCTGAATCAGCTCTTTTGCATTGTTGGATTGCCTCATTGACATCCAACGGATTTTTGGTTACCGCTGCATTTTGTTGGTATTTTTCATAGAAGCTCAAAGCTTGCTTGAAAAAATATTGCTCTTGGTAAATGCGGGCCCGATAGTAATAGACCAAAGGATCAACTTCTTGTTTGAGACCCAGTATGACATCAAAGTACTTTGCGGCTGCAAAATGATCCTCTACCTCGTAAATACATACGCCGTAACAAAAATTGAATTTGGGATTTTGTTGGTCTTTGGCAAGCAATTGACGGTAATCAATCATTGCCGCTTGGAAATTCTTTTGAGCGAAAGCCTGCTCGGCACGTTTTTCTACACTGCTCTGGCTTTGGGCAATAGCGCTTTGGTTTTGCAAAAACAACAAAGCGATGAAAAGGATATAAAATTGCTTTTTGAAGCCCACTTTAAGTACAATAACCTAAAGGCTTACGATTTTTTGGCAAAAAGGTTCATGCGGTTTTCTGTACCGTGCCAAAGCCGCTCTATGTTCTTGCGATGTGCCCAGATAACTAGGGTGCCAAGCACTATAGTAAAGATGATCATGATGCGGGTGTCGTCGTGTATAAAAAAATAAGAAACGATTGGAAAACAAAGCGCGGAGATCATGGCACCGAGCGATACATAGCGAGAAGTGACAAACACAACCAAAAAAATAGACAGACAAATGGCCGCTGCCGGAGGATTGATCCCGACGACAATACCTAGAGAGGTGGCTACCCCCTTACCTCCTCGGAACTGTGCAAAGATCGGAAATACATGCCCCACAACCGCCGTAAAACCCCCTACTAATTGTAAGATTAGGAATTCATCTTTGTAACCGCTAAAGGCTGTTTTTGCCAAAAAATAAGGCAAGCATGCAGCGACTGTACCTTTGGCGACATCAATGAGTAAAACCAACCAACCGTAACGCTTGCCCAATACCCTAAATGTATTGGTTGCACCGGCATTTTTACTGCCGTGCTCTCGGATGTCAATTCCTTTAAAGGAGCGCCCAACCCATACAGCTGTTGGTATACTCCCTAAAAAATACGCCGTCAATAAAACAAATAAAAGGGTCATCAATTTTATTTATTTAATAAATAAGCCCTTAATTTAGATAAAATTACTGAAGCAGCTTGTTCTTGAGTGGCCGTATAATCAAAATTTTTGGTCTTTCGCTTGTCTGGCTTGATGGCCTCGATAGCTGCGAGCATCTTTACATTTGTTGCATATATACTCAAGAGACCATCTCTTTTTTCTTGAGCGTAACCAAAAATATAACGGGTTCCGTCAAAAGCCTCCATGGACCAATAAAATGCAGGGCTCGCAGCATCTCCAAAGCTCTGAATATAGGCCTGCGTTAGCGTTATAGGTTGCGCAATGGCTGTTCCATTTAAAGAAATGAGCCCAACGCTTTGCGCCTGACTAAGCAGCCCTTTGCCTTGTTTACTCGCATTTGGTTTGTCGCTACCAAAACTCTCCAAAACAATGCCGCTGATAATGAGGCTTTGCTCTAAAGTATTCGGCATTTTCTTGAGTTTTTCCTCGTCAAAATCTTTGAAGACCTCTTGGGCATCTTTTGGATTAGACCAAGCGGTAAGGCTATTGAGCAAGCCGTCAATTGGCCTTTTGATGTTCCACTCAGGAACGCCCTCTTGTGCTTTGAGCTGATTGGCCATTTCGGTCCAGACGGTGTTGTCTACTGGCATACTGATTTTGGCGTTTGCGGCAATTCGGGTTCTTCTATTTTCAGTGTCGTAACTGATTTTGCCGTAAAGATCGATTTCTACTTCACTTGTTGCAACGCCTAACGCAATATGGCCATAACCTGCTAAACTGCAGTTTTCCGTAGATAGTACCAAAAGATTGCTGAGCGAATCGGTGCGCTCTAGGCGCGCTTTACTACCCACTTCAAATTGCTTCGTTTGCTGATCATATTGCAAGTAACCGGCCACTTGAAACAAACTTGGGTCATTCACACCCACTTTTTGCGAAAGAAACGCTGGGTAAATGCGCAAGCTGTCGCTTCGTTCGGTATTGCGCCACACAAAGCCAAGTGCCAAACTATTGCCTTTGGCATCTGTGGGTTTTTCTGGTATCGGAATTTGTATTTGCTTGGCTAAAATGGTGTCTTTGAAGGTCATCCAAGATTTGTTGTACTGACACGGATGCTCGAGTTTGGTAGAGCCTTCTAATAAAAGCCCTGGATGATTCGCCTCGATCTGAACCTTTCCAAAATAAGCAAATTCTGGGCTCAGGCGAAACAATGCCGCTTCTGGGATTTCACCCTTGGCAACAGTCTTGGTCTGCACATAAGAAAGTGACTTGATATCGATCAGGCTGCGGGTGCTATCGCGGTCATAATAAGGATAAACACCCTTGCCGTCATAGGACAAACGGCCAGAAATATGGATTGTAGCCGCTTCAAAGTTGTGGTATTTCGTAATGTAGTTGGCCAAAACCCTGGCATTATTTAAGGTGTCCATAGCGGCCGCCTTGCGAACGCGCACGCGCGAAGAATCCGGGAAAATACGCGCATCGCCAACCTGGATATAATCGACAGCATCGCAAAGAATGAGTTGTCTTTTGAGGTCATACTTTGCACTTAAAGATTTGAATTGCAATGAATCTTGTTTGGCATTGGTCGAAAAAAAGTTGTTTCTGGCGAGGTCTGCACCACTTTCAAAGGTGGTTTCGCCACCCTTATTTTTCTTGAAGTCAAGAGATTCGCCGTCGATGAACCAAGTGAACTTATCCATCTGACAATAATATTCATTAGCTGGAAACATAATACGCTTAGTGCCATTAGAAGTGAATTCGCCGATTCGTGTGGCGAAACTAATGTGGGCTTTCATCTCATCAGACTGAATAGCCAATGGGTTTTCTCCATAGCTTGAAAAACGATTCCGCAGTGCAAAGGCTGCGTTTTGCGCGCGTATGTCTACGTCTGTAAACTCGAAATCACGCGCGCTTAGCTGGGCTTCTTTGTAGAATAAAGTCCCTTTTCCGGTCATCGCTTTTTTATCCAATAACAACTGGCCATCGAGCAACACTTCTTCGTTGAATAATAAAAGCGGCGTATCGCCATAGCTCGCAATTTTAAGGCGGTCCTGACGCGGTTCAAAACTCATGTATGCTTTCTCCGATTTTGCCAACGGATAACGCACACCAGTATTTTGTTCGGGTGCTGAAAATGCGACCAATCCAATTGCCGAATCCGGTAAAAAGGTGAGTTTCTTCGAGATAGCAGTAGTGTGTAAAAACTGTATGGTACCCGCCCCTTGGAGGCCATTGTGCGACAAATAAATTTGATTTTTATAGCGCGAATTGGTCTCGTAGAAAGGATAGCCCTCGGCTGGCGCGCTCGTGATAAAGCCAAGTGAATAATCGTTCATGATGCGCACGGGCACTTGCATTTTAGGAAATATGCCAGAAGAGACTAACTGCCCATCGAGCTGAAAAGTTGCTTCGGAGAAATTATCTAGACTATCGAGTTCAAAGAGCGCAACCTCGTAATAAAATCGTGTAGAGTCGTAGGCGCCTTTTAGAATCGTGGGATCATTGTAAAATATTTTTGCAGGCGCAACTGTACTGAGTAATGGGTACTGACCGTTGTCATTGGATTTCCCAGCTTTGTTGCCTGGCGCATCAATGCGTAGTGTGCCGCGCAATTCTTTGATATCGTTGAGCACGAGGATAGACTCTTGACCATCTTCTTTTCTGAGTGGCTTAACCCTAAACGAGGTGGTTTTTGTCGTGAGTAAATTGACCAAAAACTGCTCGTAATCAAATTTAGCGAAGTTGGTTTGAACCTCGCATTTACCTGCCTTTAGCCAACCGGAGAAACCGATATCTCGGTTTTGATACATATAGACAAGCGTGGTATCCGGAAAGATGCGCACTTGTTGCGCCTCAGAGAGGGTAATTTGCTCCACATGGCGCAGGAGTAACTCTTGTTTCTCGAGTTCAATGGTGGCATAAGCGGGGCTTTTTACTTTTCTTAAATCCGTAACAATAAGCAAGTTATCATAGTCACCACTCCCCTGAGTGGCCGCAGCATAAGCCAAAAGTTTGGGCGTGACTAGGATTTTTTTCTGAACAGGGTCAGCAGTTAAGAAACCTGCTGCTATGAGATCGACAAAAAGTGGCTTGACTTGATCAATGGTTTTCTTGAGCGCGTTGGCGAGTTCTCCTTCTGTAAAAAGAGTTTTACCTTGCTTTTGAACCAACTGCGAAAACGTGACAAACGGATTACTTGAACCCGAAACAGCAAATCTTGAATAGAGAGCTTTATCGAAATAATTCATCGATTCAAAGCGCGCCATTTTTCGTTCTTGAGCCGTACCGATGTCAAATGTAAAATAGGGATCTGAAGTTCCTTTTTTCCAGGTGAGTACCGGTGCATAACAATATAACTTGAAATAGCTGTCTACGAAAGGAAAGTAGTCGGTGCCGCGCTGTGCGGCTGCCAAACGCAATTGTTGTTGCTGTTCATCAAAAGTAAAAAAACACTCTTGAATACTGAGTGAATCTCCGTTTTTATAACGCAAAACCGCACTGGCATCGCGGGCTAAAATTTGCTGCGGAGACATCTCAAAACCAGCTGCGCTGATTTCAAAGAGCACCTTGGATTCGCGCTTGAACAGTAGTTTGGCAGGTTTACCTGCTGCTCCCTTTCCAATGAAATCTGCTCCTTCTAAGGTGAAACCGCCATCGTAGTCCATTTGAGGCCGAAGGTCTTTGATGGTCAAACGTTTTTCATAAGAGCTAAATTGAGGAGCATACTCGCCTTCTGCTAAATCTAGCGCTGTTTTATCCGTGAGCTTTCCTAAAATGGGAGTGCTAAAGTAAGGTGTTGCAAGCGAAACAGAATCTGCTTTAAGTTGTGCAGTCTGAAAATCAGCTTTATAAGACTTTAACGTGGCGAAGGTCTCGTTTTTAGGCAATTTGACTTTTTCCCAGGTGAGTGTGCCGCTTTTACCCTCCCAGCGCTTGGTCTGCATATCGAAGGTGCCAGAGGTATTGTAGACCACAATAGAGTCCTCGGGCTGCTTGTTTTCATCGAACTTAATGCATTTGAGGGTGACTCCGGAAGCTTCTAAAAAGAGTTTATTGCCATTGAGCCAACGAATGCTACCTCCTTGATAAGTCCAGAGGTAGTTGCGCTCTTTATAAAAGGCGCCATACTTAAAAAAGTCCACTGAAAAATCAAGGAATTGCGTGAGTTGCTCATCGGGGCTCGCGGCGTAATCGAATACATATTTAGACCAAGGCGTGACTAAATCTGGATTTACCTTATTTTGAACGATCGCAATACTGGCCTGTAAAAAATTGAATAAATCCGGATAAGCGGGCACTTCTTTGGCTTGTAATTGATTGCAGTTATCTTGCAGTTTTTTGAATTGGGTATCGTTGAGAGTTGAGCCTTTGATCAGTTGTGGCAACTGATCTTTAAGAAAAGGCTGAGCAGCGTCATCTAATACCAATTGCTGCCATGTTTTTACAAATTTGTCGCGGTCAGCAGGAAAGTTTTGAGCCGTAATTGCAGGCAGCAACACAAGCATGCCAATGATCAATAAAAGGAGTTTTTTCATGGTATTTTTTTAAGGAGCACAACCGCCCAATTTTCTCGGGCTTCTGTACCGATCCATTCAAAGCCAACATTTGCTGCAGCGGCTATTAAATCGGGTGCATCTGTGACAAAAAAGCCGCTTAATAATAATGTGCCGTTTGGTGCGAGTGCTTTGCTGTAAGCAGGAAGTTGTTCGAGCAGCACATTTTTATTGATATTCGCCAAAATTACATCAAAAGCGAGCGCTGGTATTTCTGGAGCACCACCGTGAATTGCGGTGATCTTTTTACTGCCGTTTAAAGCAACATTTTCGAGGATATTTTCAGCAGACCACGCTTCAATTTCAATAGCGATTATTTGTGCCGCGCCCAAGAGCTCAGCTAAAATGGCCAAGACGCCGGTGCCCGCACCCATATCCAAGACCAGTTTATCTTTGAGCTCCATGCCTAACATTTGCTGACAAATCAGATGCGTGGTTTGGTGATGGCCAGTGCCAAAACTCATTTTAGGTAAGATCTTTATCTCTAGACCTTCAAAAGGAGGCAACTCATGAAAAGGCGCTACAATGCGCAAGTGCTCATTGATAAAGACAGGCTCAAACTGCGCCTCCCAAGTGGCATTCCAGTTTTGTTGAGGCAACAAGGCAACATCAAAAGAGGCCATTTGAGCTCCTTTGGCTTGTAGTTCACCCAAAAGTGTTTGCAGCGCCACACCATTATAACTTTCTTCTGGTATATAAGCTTTTAATAACGGCGCTTCTTCTACAAAGCTTTCGTAATCGAGTTCTGCGAGATAGGCCACAAAGATATCGTGCCAATCATCGAAATGGGTTAATGTGAGTTGGAGTTCGTAGTAATTCATGCAGAAAGAGCTTGCCAAAGTTGATAAAAATGCTGCGGATCTAGAGAAGCACCACCTACAAGCGCGCCATCTACAGATGGGCAACTAAATATGTCTGCTGCGTTTTCAAAACTCACGCTTCCACCATATAAAACAGGGATTTTGTGAGCATTAGGGCCAAGTTGCATTTCGAGAAAATGCCGAATAAACAGATGCATTTCTGTAATTTGCTCTACACTGGCACTCAAACCCGAACCTATGGCCCAGATGGGCTCATAGGCAACAGTGAGTAAAGAATATTGTTCCGCTTTGAAATCTTGCAAGGCTGCTTTTAATTGAGCCTCGATGTAGGCAAGATGTTGGCCGCGTTCTCTTACTGAACTTGATTCACCACAGCACAACACAAATGGCATTTGCGCCCGAGCACAAGCCTTTACTTTATCTTGTATTAATGCGGTATTTTCATGAAAAAGATGGCGGCGTTCGGAATGACCAACCAAAACGGAACTCACACCTATACTCTGGAGTTGAGCAAGCGAAAGCTCACCGGTAAAGGCGCCCTCTGTTTCAAAATAAAAGTTTTGAGCACCTGCATGAAATTCAAAGGCATAAACCTCTTTAAGGTAGATGGCACTCGGATAGATACGGAGCTCTTGTTGCTCGACAAGAGAAAACAGGCTCTTAAATTCTTGAAGCCAGGCCTCTGCTTGTGCTTGCGTCAAATTCATTTTCCAATTTGCCGCGAGGATCTTTTTTCGCATGAAACGAAAATACGCGTTTTATTAGCGCAATTTCTGCTTTTGCAATTGGGTTTTCAAGTCTTCTTTGTTGAAAGCTTCAGGACCCTCTGGACTGTGATACATTTTGACGAGGTTGCCATTCCAGAGATATGCCACGCCAGGCACATCGCGATTGCCGCCAAGCACGCCCCAAAACTCAATGATATCAAGTACTTTATGATTATAAGAGGCCCCTGCAAACTTGAAGAAATCTGGTATTTCTTCGGCGGCTTCGTCCATGAAAAGGATTTGAACCTCAGGAAAACCTGGGGTGCTGTTTTTGAGTGCAGTCAGTTGCTTTGCGGTGGCGCGGCAGTGATCACAGCTAGGCGCAAAAAAACAGATGATTTTCTTGCCCTCATTGATATTCGCAAAATACTTTTCATAACCTGATTTCTTTGGTTTTGGCCCTAAATCTTTGGGCTTAGCAACCTTAGTGGTGTCTTTACCTGCCTCGGTTTTACCGCTAGGTGTTTGAGAGCCCGTAGCAACAGGGACTCCTTGGCTAATTTCAGTGCTGTCTGGGCTCGGCACGCCTGCTGCAGGACTTGCGACGGTTGCTGCTTTGTAGGTTGGGATAAAAATGAACATAAGCAACATGCAAACACTTAAAATGGTGGTCAAGAACCAAATGTTGCTTTTTTCTGGTAATCCAGCGCCGTAGCGCTTCCAGAGCAAGGCCAACAGGCCGATGGAGAGTACATTTTTCATAATCGCTTCTAAAGGTGTCATGGGTAAAAGAGCGCCAAAGCAACCGCAATTGCCTTTATTGCCAACAGTAATTAATTCAATCGTTAGATGCACTACAAAAACGGACAACATGGCAATGAGCGCAGGAATGACCCATTTTTTAAGGTCGAATGGAAACAAAAGCAAAAGACCTAATCCGAATTCTACACCAATAAGCGAACGAGAGAAAATTTTAGCTAATTCAGTTGAAAAACCTAAAGGGTATAATTGCTTGACTTCGAACATAGAAATGGTTCCGTAGGCAGATGGATCTGGATAAATTTTTCCGTAAGCCGAAACAAGAAAAAGCCCAGCAATTAAGATGCGGATACTCCAAGGCAAATAACGTTCTATTGGTTGCATGTTTTTGGTTTTAAGGTAAAATTAAGCGCCGAATCCGAAAAAACATGCACTTTAACAGCCTCTTAACAATTTTCGAGGTGAATGAGTGCAAACACGCTGTAGTTGAGCATATCGAAATAATTGCCTTCTACCCCTTCTGATACTTGTGTTGCACCAGCGTTGTCTTCGATTTGCTTGATGCGCATAATTTTACTTAGGATCAGGTCGGTGAGCGAGCTCACGCGCATGTCTCTCCAGGCCTCCCCGTAGTCGTGGTTTTTGCGCTGCATGAGCGCCTCTGCTTCTGCTGCAATTTGCTTATAGCGCTCGATGGCCTCACTAGGCTGCATGTTGTCTTGGACTTGCGCAGGCTCTCGCACTTGTATGATGGCCATAATGCAATAATTGACGATTGCTTGAAAAGCGTCTTCGAAAGACTCACCCACTAAGTTTTTACCGGTTTCTTGAATGGTGCGAATGCGTTGTGCTTTGATGAAAAGCTGATCGGTCAGGGAACTCGGACGCAAGATGCGCCAAGACAAGCCGTAGTCAAGAGTTTTTTTTTCGAAAATCTCTCGACAAATAGTCATTACATTTGTGTATTGAATTTGCGTTTGTGTCATGAGTCTAGCTAAGGAACAAAATACCGTTTTTCAGAAAAGTCGCTTTTTGAATATCAAAGGGCGCCTCCACGATTTTGGCCAACCAAAGATAATGGGAATTTTGAACATTACGCCCGATTCCTTTTACCAAACGAGTCGAATTGCTTCAGAAACCGCCCTACTCCAACGCGCCGAAGAAATGATTGCTGCTGGCGCAGATATTTTAGATTTAGGAGCTAGTTCAACAAGGCCTGCAGCCGACATTCAAACTGCAGAAGCCGAACTCCAGCGCCTCGGGCAAAGCATTTCCTTGCTCAAAAAACACTTCCCTCAAACCCTTATTTCTCTCGATACTTATTACGGTGCCGTCGCTCAAACAGGAATCGATCAGGGTGCAGACCTGATCAACGATATCTCAGCCGGGCAGTTTGACCCCACACTTTGGCCCGTAGTTGCCGCAGCAAAAGTACCTTACATTCTTAATTACAACCGAGCCAGCCAGAACAACGCTGCCACCTCATTTCTCACCCAGAAAGGCATCGTTAGCGATGCGCTTTCTTTTTTATCTGAGAAACGCGCAGCTCTTCAAGAATTGGGTTGCACAGACATCCTCATCGACCCCGGCTTTGGTTTTGGCAAAAGTTTAGCTGAAAACCATGAGCTCTTACAAAAACTGGAACACCTGCATCTTTTGGGTGCGCCAATTTTAGTTGGCGTATCGAGAAAATCCATGATTACCAAAGTTTTAGATTGTAGCCCTGAGGAAGCTCTTAATGGCACAAGCATCTTGCATACGCTTGCCTATACAAAGGGTGCGCGCATCTTTAGAGTACATGACGTGGCTCAAGTCAAGGAGCTGATTCTGTTGTTAGACAGCCAAGATTTGCATTAATTGAAACTTTTTTGCGTACTTTCGTATGATTGTACATCTTTAACAAGCGTATGAAAGCTTTAACATTATTTTTCGCAACCTGTTTCGCATGGTTATCTTATGCACAGGCCCCTTCCGCTAACTTCACAATTTCTGACTCTGACAACTATCTTTGTCAGGGCGATTGCATTTATGTAGTGAACAACTCTACCGGCGACGAACTCACCTACGTCTGGACCTTCCAGAATGCTACCCCAGCTACTTTTATTGGGCAAAACCCGGGTCCAATCTGCTTCAATATGGCAAGTACAACCGGCCCATTTGCAATCACACTCAATGCCACAAACCAGCAAGGTGCGGTTAGTACCATTACGCAGTTCGTCACTGTGCTGCCTATGCCTACGGTGACGAGCACCATTTCCGATACGCTTGCCGGTGTTTATGTCGTGATCCCCGACACTACTATCGATATGTTTCAAGAAGCCTATTTATATGCTGAAGGCGCACCTTTTGGTGGTAACCTTACTTGGTTTCCGAGCGGCGTAGCTGCAGACAGCATTTCAGGATGCACAGCATGTATCGCTGGTGACTCCCTCACCGTTACACCGTTTTACACCACTTACTACGTCGTTCAATATGGCCTCAATGGTTGTTTTGCTTACGATACTGTTTTGGTGAATGTCAATTTTGCCAATCAAGTTAAAATTGAATTGCCAAATTCATTTTCTCCAAACGAAGACGGCGAAAACGATGTCTTCCGTGTTCTTACCAATGTAGACGCCGATGGCAACTTTGCTAATGGTTTTGAAGAAGGCGGTGCACTTGCAGAAATCGACTTGCGCGTCTTCAACCGTTATGGTCAGCAAGTTTTCCGCACTACTGACGTTTTTGAAGGCTGGGATGGCACCTATAAAGGCAAGCCAATGAACCCTGCTACCTATACCTATATTTTAAACTTCCGCACCATTGACGGCCGCTCAGGCTCGCGCAAAGGAAACGTGACCCTTTTCAGATAAGCACATGAAACGCAAACTATTCTTATCCCTGACGATTGCAGCTGCATTAAATGCAACTGCACAGCACGACCGCATTATTTCCAATTGGTCGCAGTCGCAAATGATCTACAATCCAGGTGCCGTGGCTACGGGCCAAGGTGACATGAGTTTCTTTGCCAACCACCGCTCTCAATGGCTTACAGTTCCTGATATGGGCGTTGGAATGCGCAGCAATTTTATCAACGGCGAATTCAAAATCAAAGAAGAAGGCCTTACCAACCGCAATAATTTCGGCGTAGGCTTTAGCATCCTCAGCGATCAAACTGGTGCTGCCAACCTCACCACCCTTAGTGTTTCGTTGCCTTTGAACTATACCTTGGCATTAGACCGTCAAAACAAATTAAGCATTGGTGTAGCCCCGGGCTTTATTCAACAGGCCTCTGATCGCTCGAGCCAAACTTGGGAAAACCAATGGAACGGAACAATTTTTGACCCAGCAACAAGCGTCGAAAACAGCATCAATGGCAGCTATGCCACCATGGATCTCGGTACGGGCATCTACTTTCAACACCAACTCAATAACCGCTCTTCTTTTTATGCCGGCTATGCACTCAATCACCTGATCAAACCAAAAATGGCGTGGTCTTTCAGCGGTGACAAAATGTATATGCAAATGGTACTCCAAGGTGGAGCAGATCTTGCTACGCGCAACACCGACTTTCGCATTCAACCCAATTTTGTGTTCTTCAGAACCGGCAACACCAATAGCCTCACCGCAGGAGTTACCTTTGAAAGCACGATCAAAGAAGGGTCAAAAATCACCGGAATCAACAAATCGAATTGCGTCAACTACGGTGTTTATTACCGTCATGGCGATGCAATTGTTGCTACTTTCGGTATGAAAGTCGCACAATTCCGCTTTGGTCTTTCATTTGATGCCAACACCTCTAAACTCAACCAAGCAACAGGTGGTATTGGTGGTGCAGAGCTTTACTTTAAAGCTTTGTTGAACTTCAAAAAATTCAATGCGCAGTCTCGCATGAAATAAGTTATTGCTATTATTCAGCAACAAAAAGGCCCGCAATAGCGGGCCTTTTTTCTTGATCTAAATTGTCAATAGAGGAAGCTTCAAAAATTCCGGTGGTGGAAGCGGACTCTCTGAGGTCATCACTAAGGCAATTTCTTGATCAATTTGAATCACTTCAATTTCTGGAGCAGTATAAGGTCGTTTTGACTTGACCTGTGTTGGTTGCTTTACTTTAGACATCTGTTGTAAGGTTATACAATTAACGAATGATCATTAATTTGTAGGTGAAAACTTGATTTTGGTAAGTGACTTGCAAACTGTATTGACCAGAAACTGCAGGAGTAGCCAAACACTCTTTTTGTTGCTCAAAATGACGTTCGTCGACTAATCTGCCCGTATGATCATAAAGTTTAATGATACCAGCTGGGATGTAGGCCTCATCTAGCACTATATTAATCTCGTTTTGGGCGCCACTGTACACCTCTATGATTTCCTCGGATAAAACTTCGGGGTTCATTTCGGGTGCCATCTGATGGCCATTGACAAAGCCGTTTGGCACGTTAAAATGCAATACAAAACGCGTCGAATTCAGACCCGCATTGGCAACAAAAGTGTAATTAGGTGCGATACTCAAATCTTGAAATACGCCGAGTAGTTTGTCTTCTAGCAAGACCAGTCCATTTTCCACATTTAACTCAACGGCATTGAGCGTATAGGATTTTGCGCTAGGGAATTCAAGGATTATTGGCACCTGATTCTTAGCTTTATTCAGGCGCAGTCCATTGATAACTAGTTTTTTACCGTTTACTACAGTGTAGCATTGCGGATAGCTGGCCACCAGCATTTTTTCTGCATCAAACGCATCAACCTGAGAAGAAACTTGCTGATCCATGTAAATGATCAACTGATCTTTGCGCAAGCCATCTTCTAAGTTGAGTCGAATAAATGCAGGAAAATCCTGAGCTGTACTTTTCAAGCCTTCAAAACCATTTTGATAATGACTTCTCATGGAATTATCGATGCTAATGCTTCCGGTCGTATAACCATCCGGAATTTTGACCCAAAAAGATTGAAGAGGCGGAATGTATTGCGTCACTGCTACACCACTCAAGCTGGTACCTAACCCACTCTGCGCATTGTAGGTGTCGAATACCATATTTTGCAGTGGATCTGCAGTGCGATACCACATGGTGGGCAGCAAATTGTTCAGGTTAGCTGCGGCAAAATCGAGGTAAGACACATAGGGATTAGCGACCAAATTAAAACCGCGGTAATAATTCGTCGTACCTGTCCGAGTGCAAGCAAGTGTGTAACTACCGTTATTGAGGCTCGAGCCATTGAACTTTAATGTGTCGTCGGAAAGACTTTGAATGAAATACCCACGCCCCACCTCAATCGGTGTGGTGGCATTATTGATTTCTTGCCAATTGCCTATTGGCTCATTGAAATACTTAAGTACATTCGTCGTTTGCGCCCCAAAGTCTGCACTTAAGGAAGTAGACATTGGCGCACCCATAAACCAGAATCTTCCGTTGGGTGTGGTTTGCCCCGACCCTGTAACAAATTGTTGTACTTGAACGGAGCCAGAACCCAACCAACCACTATTGCTTTGCTGAATGAGCGTTGCCTTGTCTTGCAACGTAAGCAAGCCGTTAAGCGCGATATCGCCGCTCATAGATAGCTGTTTGCTCGCGTGCATTCTGAGGTGTGCTCCTGAAGATATGGTCAGGTCTGAAAGTACAGCATTGGTATCAAATTCGACGGTTGTGGCCGTCGGAATCAGTACGCTTGCTCCAACGGCCGGTACGCCACCGCACCAATTCGCAGCATGTTTCCATTGCCCTTGTGCTGCTCCTTTCCAGGCACCATTTGCCAAAACGAGCGCTTCAACTTCATAGCGGTTGCTACTTTGGCAGCCATTCGCGGCTAACTGAGTGGCAAAATAATGTGCTTGGTGCACCAATGGTGTGGTATTGATTAATGGCGTAGTGCTTGAGAGCGTCTGATACCAAATCAAGTTGGCTTCATTCAAACTCAAGTCAGATAAAAGTGCGCCTTGACAGCGTTTTTGTTGTTGCAAGCCAGTTGGCGTCGCTGGCAATACAGGCCCTGCCTGAATAGGTACTGAAGTACTTAGCACCGAAGTTCTGCCGGTATAACTCGTTACTTTGAACGTGTAGGTTTGGCCAGGTGCGAGTTGGTCTAGAAATGCTGTTGTGCCTGTTCCTGTTTTTGACCCGCCAGGAAAACCCGTGATGCGCCACTGCCCTGCCGGTAACCCACTCAAATGAACTTTTCCATACGGATGAGTGCAATCGGGTTGTTCAACCTGTGCAATCTGCGGGCTAGCAGGCGGAGGCGCCGGTGAAAAGTCCAGACCTTTGTAAATAAAATGCGTTCCTGATGAGGCCAATTCTTGTGCCAACGCAAACTGACTAGAATCAGTAAGCGTGATGATTTTATTATTGTCTTGACCTGGGCTACTTAAAAAAGTACTGGCGTAAATCTTCGGCAAAGAATCGGCGTAGTCTACTAATAAGCCATTGGCACGGTGCCCGTGCGTGTAAATTTTAGACCAACTGCCGTTTTGTAGCAACCATTTTTGAATTCCACCCCCATTTTGACCATTGACCGCTTGATCGTCGGCTACAAAGGCCATTTGCCCATCGGGGCTCAACGAAAAGCCGCGTGGAGAGTTCGTTGCCAACAGAAGTGTTAAGGATTGCCCTGCAGTGGTGGGCAAACCATTGCCTAGTTGATAAATTCCAGCAGGGCTCTCAGCCGTCGAAAAATACAATTGCTCATTGAACACCTCTAAGGTTCGAATTGCGGCAAAAGCAGCTGTCAATTGAATAAAATTGAGCCCGTCGAAATACCAGACTCCACCTGAAGTACCGCTGCCTATTCCCGCTGCATAAAAGCAACCATTGGGCAAAGGCACAAGTGCCGTTAGGTAGCCATCTACAAATGGCAGGGTTGCCCCTGCAGTTGGGAAAACCACGCGCGTATTTACGGAGGCTCCTGTACTCAAGATGTTGGTGACTTTCGGTTGAGTTTGTGCCAAATTAACCGTGCCAGCAGGAGCTGCAAAACCAGGTACACCTACTAAATTATTGACCGAATTCAAGTAACCCGTAGAAACATTCAATTCGCCGGTTTCTGTCAGTAAATTATTGTTCTCAAACTGCTGATCTAAAGTTTGCACGAGCGTTCCATTCGGAATCAGTTCCTGCAAGCGCAAAGGAAAAGCAATTGACCCTAATGGATTGCTGCCATCTCCGATCCGATTGACCAAAAGGTAGCCAGGTGTAAAACCATTAACGGCGATACTTCCAGGAATATAAGTAAGCAGGTAATTAAGCGCAGAAAAGTTGCCGACCGCGAGCGAACCAACGACCTGCCCCGCATACACACCTACCGTGGCGCCCTGCCCCGTCTGCAGGCCAGCAGGTCCGTAGCTAATCGTGATGCTCTGGATGTTTTCACCTGCTATAAGCCCTGAAGTCGTGAAGCCCAACTGTCCAGATCCGCCAACCAATAACTGCCCCAACTCCTTGCTGACATCTGTGGCAGTGATGCTCAGCGGCTTTTGAGCTACTAAATTGTTTGTACTCGAGCAAAGCACTGTTGCTGCTGGCGCACCATTGCTATTGAGCACCATGCAAGCGCTCTGGTTAAAACTTCCTGCTGACTTGTTGTAGGTGGTGCGCACGTACAGTGTTGTCCCGCTCGTGAGGTTTGTGAGTGTATTGGTGGTGTAACCTGAAGTAGCTTGGGTAGAAATTTCAAAGCCCTGTTGAGGTGTTGCACTGATGGGCACAGCCCAGTTTCCGGCACTTAGCGTAAAAGTCGCGCTGTTGGATACCGTACCGTAGGTAGAACTCAGGGCTTGCGGCAGAGTTAGATTCGCCCAAACGGGTAATAAAAGACCCGAAAAACCAATGTTATCAAAGCGCCAAGAGCCCGTTGCTAAATAGGAACCACCATTATTGCTTGAATTAGGCGAATACACAGCCGTATTGTCAGACATCATGTATGCCGTATTAGCTGCATATGGGCTAATTTGCACCGACTCATCGAAGGCCAAAGGACTAAAAACAGATACGATGCGTACCTGAAAATTTGGATTGTTATCGGCACCAACAACACTGCTGAAATCAATGTTGAAGGTCTGCCAAGAATCTTGAGGAGTTAGACCACCTGAATTATTCCAGAAATTCAGCACCCAATTTTGCCCATCCAAGGTATAATCCAAACGAGCCCATCTCGAGGCTGGGCCTGAGGCACGCTGTGTAAATTGCAAAGTGATGCCGCCATAACCTGTGGTATTGACCAACATACCCAAACCGCGTGTCGCATTCAACGAAGACTGATTGGCAAAGTTGGTGAGCTGCAGACACTTGTTGTAGGTCGAATTCGGATAGGATGTATTGAGATTGCCCCATAGTTGAATCGTTCCGGATCCAACTGTAGGGTTGTTATTTGCGCCATTGAAATCCCAGGAAGTAATGACACTCTGAGACCAGCTCAAATAGCTGCTCATACTTAGGCCAAATAGCAGCCAAAGAGAAAGAAGGGGTAGTTTTGTTTTCATAACGTTTGCTTTCTTTCAAAATTACCGCCACCCCTAAGGGCGCTGCTTACATAAAAATTAGAATGCTTTACATGTCTTTGTTATTCATGTCAATCCACACCCTGCGTTCAGAATTGACTGCAAAAAATTTGCTATTTTTAAACGATGAATCAGTTGCTACAAGATATCTATCATAGAAAAAACAACTTTGTCTGTAAAAACACAGGCCAAGAACTCCTGCTGATTCCGCTCAAAGACAACGTCGCTGATTTCAATCAGTATTTAGTGCTCAACGAACTTGGTGCCTTTATTTGGGAGCAAATTGGTGCACAAACCGCTCTCTCTTCTCTTCAAGAAGCTGTTTTCAACGAATTCGATGCACCCCTTGAGCAAATCAAGCAAGACTTAGAAAAATTCATCCCAACATTACATCAATACACTTGCCTCAAATGAAAGCTGTAGGGAGCATTTGTGTTGCCGAATACAACTTTAGTTTCACCAATGAAAGCGCCTATCCGTTGGTCTTCGAAACAGGCTTTCAACACTTCATAGAGGGGCCCCAACAAAATGCCGACTTTCAGCTACACTTTCAAGAGGGTTTCCAAGATATCAAATTAGAGAAAGCCTTATACCAGGCTAAAAATGGCACTCAACTCCTTTGGGAAATTCATCCGTACCAAGACCATCGGCTATTTCTGGTGTATCATCCAGAAACAGGCGCCCTTCAGCAACAAGCTTTTTATCATGCAGCAAGCCGCATCTGGAAAATTTACGCCAGAAAAAGCGAGCATAGCAATGAAGAAGTGCTGAATCCTTTGGCCTACCCCATGGCACCACTCTTATGGTATGTGCTCAGCACAGAAGAACCCCTATTGCTCGTGCATGCCTCTGGCATTTTTGACGGCCAAAAAGGCCGTCTGTTTTCAGGCTTCAGCGGCGTTGGGAAAAGCACATTGGCAGGCATTTGGGAAAGCAATGGTGCGCAATTGATCAACGACGACCGCTTATTACTCAAGCGCCACGTCGATGGTACTTGGCAAATGTTCAATACACCCATGCTTTACCCCGATCAAAACAAGTCTTGCGTATTGAATCATGTGTATTTTCCTTTTCACAACAGCAGCAACACAATTGAAAAGTTGAGCGGTGCCAAAGCGTTGGCCACGGTTTTGGCCTACACAATTCACCACGGCTACGACGCCCAACACCTCCTGCATCATAGCCATCTAGCCGAACAACTTGTTTTAGATTTAAACGTCGCCAAACTTGGTGTTGTTCCAAACAAAGCAATAATCCAATTTATCAAAGCGCATGAGTAAGCAAGAACTTAGAGTTGAACTCGAAGCCCTCCTCCAACTCAGCAAACCAAACATATCTTCGGATGCATTTGAAACAACATTAAAATCAATCAGCCCTTCCTTTGATTGGCACTTTTTCTTGGAGCGCGCCATTGCTACAAATTTAGCTGGCTACTTGCTGCCCTACCCTGAGCTCGCTGAAAAATACTATCCAGTATCTGTTTTAACGAAAATCAAAAGTTACCAGCAAAGGATCCAACTGCACAGTATTCAACTACTTGATTTACTCCATGAAATCGTTTTGCTACTCGAACACAAGCAAATATCTTATGCTGTATTAAAAGGATGTGCGGGCCTGATTGCTGGCACCTACGATTTCAAAAAAAGACAGATTTCAGATATAGACATACTCATTGATCCAAACAAAATTCAAGACGTTTTCAACTTATTACAGGAACATCATTTTACGGTAGAAAACGCTGTATACAAGTCAGTTTGGCATCAAAAAGAACAAATAGAACACGCTCCAATTCAGGCCTATAAAAATGGTTTAAGTGTGGATATACACACCCGACTTTTTCGAAAAGATAGTGGTTATCAGATCTCAACTCATGAAATCTTACAACATATAACTAGGGTTCAATTTAACCAACTTTCTGTTCGTGTGATGCATCCGAATGAAGCTGTACTTTTTAATACACTACACATTCACAAACACTTATATTTCAACAGCTTATTTAAATTTGGAGGCTTATACGATCTTCAATTTGTTGATTTTGAAGCACTAGAAGAGTTGTCTGGAAAATGGAAAGCAAGGACTCAATTGCATCAAATGAAAGCACTCTGGTATTCCTGGCAAAAAAGAGCATATGATCAGACCTTTCTCGGCAGAACTGCAAGCTATGCACTGAGTCAAAAACCGGTTCCGGTTGCCATGAAATTTATTATTCTTTACCGTCGACTTATTTTGACACCGCTCCAAATTACACACCCCAAACATTATTTCTATAGTTTATTTCCAAATAAAGCTTATCTCAATAAGCATTATGGAAAGGGGCCTTACTTATTTATTTGGCTGAAACGAATTGGCAAATTGTTTGGATTTTGATAACACCCGAACCATCAAACGAAAGCTGTAGATCAGCATTTTAAATAACCTGTGGCTTTTTTTCTTTTGACTAGATGCCCCATTTAATAAAGCAACAGACCCAATAAAGTTGTGCGCGGAAATGGGCTCATCTTGGTAGAAATTGGCATCTCCTTGACAATAAATCTGACCTTTTTCAATGAAATCTGTATCAATGACACGATGAACAACGACATGGTTTTGCCTCTGAAAAGCGATCAGCATTCCAGAAACTACAGACTGCATGTCAATAAAACTTATTTGAATCTCTTGTCCTGATTTAATCACAGGATACATACTCATGCCAAAAGCCTTAATGCGGACATCACGCCCTTGTCGCAATTCATCCTTACACCAATTCAACCAAAAAATATCTTTTTGACGACTCTGACTCACTAAACAATTTTAAAAACCTTTTGGATAAAACCGCCTGGTGCATTATTCGGGTTTTGTGGTGATGAACTCCATGGGTCATTTGGAGGAGATGTCATCACCAAAGATATTTCGGTATCGAGTTGAACTTGCTCAACTTTTGGCTGCTGATAGCTTTTCTTTATTGAATTGGTTTTCATGGTGCCTTTTTTATTGTTGAACAAAAATTTTCTTGACTTCTACTTGACCATTGAGCTGCACCTGGACAAAGTAAATTCCGGAAGGAACGTCTAGTTGAAACACACTTTCTATACCACTTAGCGTTCCGCATAATACTTCACGTCCGGCAGCGTCGTGAATGAACACTTTGCTTTCACAAGAGGCCATTGGGTCAATATCTTGTTGAATGGTGACTTTTCCTCTGCCATTTGTGGCAACCACTATGCTACCTCCTTCTGCAATTTCAGTTTCACTTTCTGCCCAACTATTGCTCGGTCCTTGTGCAGAAATAGTTGGATCTAGTTGATGAAAACGAATGAAGAAGCGGTTGTTTAACGTGCCGGCATCAGCGTAAAAGGTATAGGCATCATTATTTGTAAGATCTTGCGTAATGCCCTCTTGCTTATCTACTAACAAGATCAAACCATCCTCCACATTAAACTCCTCTGCTCTCAATGTAAATAAACCAGCATTCGGAATTTCTATGGTAACTGGAATAACAGTTATCTTCTTGTGACTATTTAGCCCATTGAAGACGAGCTTGCGATTTCCAATTTGCGTATATATTTGAGGATAACCCGCTAAGAACATTTTTTCAGAATCATAGCCGTCGTATTGTGAAGAGGCTTGTTGTTTCAAGAAAACCAACATCTGATCTTTAAATGAACCTTGCTCGAGATTCAATCTAAGGAACATCGGGAAATCTTGAGCAGTAGTTTTGAGGCCGGCAGACCAACCATTGACAACGGAGGTGTAGTGATCTCGCATACTGTTGCTGAATGACAGGTTTACTGCGCTGGTAGACGCAGAAACGGAAGACGCCATCTTCACCCAAAATGCTTGCATTGGCGGTATATATCTCGTTGCATAAGATCCAGCAGTAGAGTTGGATGTTCCCTGGCCATTCTGAGCATTGTATGTGTCAAATACCATCACATTTGATCCATTTGCAACTCTGTAATAAATCGTGCTTTCAAAATTGGATGCGTTTGTTCCGGTCCAGGCATCATCCCAGTCTAAATAACTAGCGAAGGGATTACTCACTAAATTATATCCTTGATAGGTTGTGGATGCTTGTTTGTAACAAGGAATAGCTATTGGAGTTGGTGCGTTGTTTAAAGTTGAGGACGAAAAAGTAATCGTTGGAGAGGTCTCTCCTATACGAACTGCATAGCCCTTGCCTACCTCTAAATTAGATGCAGATCCGGCTGCATGTTGAGCCCAACTAGGTGTAGTCTGATTAGCATTCCAATGATAAATTAAATTAGTCGAATTGCTCGGCGCAAATAAGTCTGATGTTGCACCACTTACCGGCGAACCCATATACCAACCGCGACCATTCGGAGCACCTCCAGAATTAGAGCCGCTAATTACTTGCTTCACATTGTATGTGCCTCCACTTCCTGCATTTGCATTTGAACCTGTCTGAACCAAGGTTGCCCCATTTTCAAGTGTCAAAGTACCACTATTCGTAAGCGTACCTGTAACTGTCAATTGATTTGCTGCCGCCACTGTAAGCGTACCATTAATTGTCAAATCTGCAATTGTCGTAGAAGCCGCATCTAAAGTCACGGAAACCCCCGAAGGAATCGTCACATTCGACGCACTCGTCGGCACAGAACCCCCGCACCAATTTGAACCCAAAGACCAATTACCTCCAGTAGACCCTGTGTAGGTGCCGGAGTTACAGGTCCATTGAGCATAAAGCGTTGTACTCGAGGAAAACGAATAACTCGCCCCATCCGCATATGCCGTTCCGGAACCATTCGCTGCGGTATTCCAACCTGCAAAAGTATACCCCGGTCTGGTAAATGAATTTGAAGTTAAAGCTGTAGCCGTATTTGCAGTTTGATTTGACATTGATCCGGTTCCACCATTGGAATTGAAAGTAACTGATGAACTAGTTGAGGATACAGTTCCAATTATAAAAAAATCATCTCCTGTTTGATATTTATTCAAATACCATGTTCCCGTGGTTGCACCGGAATTAGTTAACTTAAAGGTAATTGTTACTGAAGATGAAACATTTTGTAATTGACTAATCGCAGAGAGTGCTATCTGTGATTGTGAATTCCCTGCAGCAGAAGTTGTCGCTCCCCAAGTAATTGGACTACCTATGTTGGTGAAATTTACGCCATCAAGACTGTATGACCATTGACCTGTAGTGGCACCAGCAGACGATCTTCGAACATTGTATGCACCAATTTGAGTAATACTCAATTGATATCCACTATTTGCAGTAACAGAAAATGTAACAACACCATTACCAATACCTCCCCAAGCATTGGCAGCACCTGATGAACCGGTTGTAGTAAATAAACTTCTAGTTAATCCTACCACAGAACAATTAGAACTTATTGTATTTGGAACAGCTGGTGAAGGCCCAAAATTATTAGTACCGCCAGGGAATGAACCATTTTCAAAATCCCAACCAGCAATCACCTGCCCCCAACTGACTCCAACGAAAAAGATGCAGAGGAGGAGAGTGAGTGCTTGAGTGCGGAGGGACTTGGATTGGGGGTGAGACGCTGATGAGATGGATTGGCACAAAGATGGCATGAGCATAAAATGTTTGAAGTACAAAGTTCTGTTAGTTTAGGCTTGCTAAAATTAAGGATGTATTAAGCTTATGCAAAATAATATGTGGCAAGATGTACACATTTTAGGTTAGCTTATACACAACGGCTTGAATTGCATAAAAGATTGGCGCCTAAATTGTTCAAATTCAGACAGAAAAGATGCCGCCGGTATGCACAAACAAAATGCTTCTGAATGCTTGTTTTAGATTGGGAAGTTCTTGAGTGAGGGCGGCGAGTGCCTTGCCTGTGTAGGTGGGCTCGATGGGGAATTGTTCAGTTTGATTGAAGTGAGAAACAAAGTCTAGTAAAAGTGGCGTTGTTTTGGCATAGCCGCCAAAATGGTATTGACCCAAGACCGTCACTTGCTCAAACGGGAACGAAAGTTGGCTGGTGAGTGAATTTTTCTGAGCCAGATGGGCGAGTGTTTGCATCTCGGCCAATGAATCAAAACCTTTGAGTACCGGAACAACGAATAAATGGGTGCTCGAAGGAATCGAGGCCAATATACCTAAACTAGTGGTAGTGGTTCCTTGCGCTATAAAAACGGCGTCGAAATGCTCGTTGTTATTTTGAGCAACTGCTTCGGTGTAGATTTGAGTGCAGCCCCAAATGCCTTCTGGATTGGCGCCGCCTTCTGGTATAACCCAAGTTTTGGACTTGGGGTCAAGACCTGAGATCAGTTTAAGTTCTTGATAGGCCGTTCGCGAAATAAACTCAAGTTGCATGCCGAGTTCTTGACATTTGTACAATAAGGTATTACTATTTGGATGCAATTCCTCTCCCCTGACCTTTCCAATTATGGGTAAATTCATCGAATTAGCCGCGGCCGCACTAGCGAGCAAGTGGTTAGAGTAGGCACCTCCGAAAGTCATCAACTGATTTGCCCCCGCTAATTTGGCTTCCAACAGATTGCCCTCTAATTTGCGCAATTTGTTGCCTGAAATAAAAGGATCAATTAAATCGTCGCGTTTGACGAACAAATCAAGCGGAGTATTGTTAGCGTTGTGTAGTGAATAGCGTTGCAACTCTGAGCGCTTTTTTAACTTTGCAAACCACAGCGACATATCAGTACTCATGAGCGAAGATTTTTCCGGATTTTCTAAAAAAAGTCACTTAAACGACGAAGATTACTATTTATCTGAAGAGGGTTATATTGTTTTTACGGAACAGTATCATTTAAAGCGCGGTTATTGCTGCAAGAGCGGCTGTAAACATTGCCCCTACGGTTACGACCCTAAAACAGGGCGCATCGCCGAGACCCCTAAAAATTAGTCGATACCCAGTTCTGGGTATTTTCCTTTGTAGTGCTTCAGGATGTCTTTTATGCGTTGGATATCTGCATCGGCATCACCAGATGGCCAAATTAAGCTGTGGAAACCTCCTGTTTTAGTAGCAAAATCTATGTAGGCTACATAAATGGGCACCTTCGCTTTTTCGGCCACGTAGTAAAATCCTTTTTTCCAATCGGGGTTATAACTGCGGGTTCCTTCAGGAGAAAAAACCATATACATAGATTCATTTTGTTCGAAATACCGGACGGCGGTGTCTGTAAGGTTGTTTTTTTTGCTGCGGTCTACAGGAATCCCGCCAATCGCTTTTAAAAACCAGCCGAGCGGCCCCCAAAATAGTTCTTTTTTCATGAGGTAGCGCCCCTTTACGCCGTATTGATAAAATGCCAAGCGCCCTAAGATAAAATCCCAGTTAGAGGTGTGTGGGCCAACGGCTATGACACATTTTTGTATGCCCTCTGGGGGTGCGGGGTCTACCTTCCAGCCGATCAACCAAAAAATAAATTTTGCAACGAACTTCATGCCCTAAAGATAAACAATTCATCTTTCATCTATCTTTACATCATGAAGTTGCTCAAAGAACTTGCTTGGAGCCTATTTTTGGTACTCATACTCTGGCTGAGCTATGCCCTGAGTCCGTTCTTGGATATCGCTACAACCCAAAGCGCACAAATCCCTGTATTCCAGAAGCAAGCCTTTTGTTTTGCGGCCCTGCCTAAGCAGGTGGTTCAAAGCTGGTTACTCGAACAACAGCTCGAATCGAAAGATATTGCTGTACAAGAAACGCTCAAGCGCTTGGCACTTCAGTTCAAGAATAAACGCAATGCAGCCCTAACTGATTTTCAATTTGATACTGATGGCGCGCTCGCCTTTTACCTGATTGATCATCCTCAAAAACAATTTTCGTGCATCTACCTTCCCGGAAGTGGACAAAAAAAGGGCTGGATCACCGATCAATACTTCGGCATCACGTCTGGGGTGTTTTTCTTTCCAAATGAGCTCAGCAACAAACAAAGACATTTTTTTGAGCAGAGTATTCAACAGATGCGCTTAACATCCAAAAAATTTGAGGCCCGCAAACATCATTTCGAATTAGATGGTCAAACCTACGCCCTCCTTTGGGAAGAACATGCTTTTGCATTAGAGTTACCACAAGCAGGCCAACAAAAAATACGCATGCTGCAGCCCAATGGTTTTCATTTGAGTTGCCCAATTGCCCTCAGCAACCTGCAAAACTCACTGCAATTTTTAGAAAATATTGAAGCTTGTTCTTTCAATTATTATGGCGCAAAACTCAATGCCAAACAAGAATTGACGCTAGATTTTGAAGCGCTACTCACCTTTGAAAACGACGCCAAACGCAACGACTTTCTTGACGCCTGCAAGCGCAGCCTTCCCGATTGGGATTGGGCTACAAACTTTGTAAGAGTCAACAATGCCGTTTATGCCTTGAAAAAAGAAGGAAAACAGCAGCTCTTTATTTGCAGCAACCCTACGAAATATATCCACAACGGAAATATCGCCAGCCAGCTCAGCAGTTCACCGCTTACTTGCTCCGGCGACCCCACACTTCTCACCAAACTAGACAACGCAGGTTGGGCTGCGGCTATCCTCGAACTCTTCCCCATTTACCGCGGCATCTCCGACTTCTCTGCGCGCACCGCTCGTGTTCATACCAGCCAAAATACAATCCGCTGGGAACTTAAAAAAGAATACTACGCCGCCGGAGAATTTCTAAAGCTTTTTGGAACACTTATTGAATAACAACGTATTACGATATTTACTAACTTTATTTCACCTTTTCTAAAAGACCAAAAACTAAACCTATCTCATGAAAAAAATCACACTCACCACCGCACTATTCTGCTTAGCGGCTCCTGCCTGGAGTCAACTTTTTATTACGTTACCAGCAGCATATGACAGCCCTATCGTTTACCACGATAACTACCCTTCTGCCAACCAAAATTACGGGAGCACTAATTTTTTAGCGGCCTTTGAAACCCCAGGCACACAAGGTGGAGTCAATACAAATAGAGCTTTAATGGCCTTTGATTTGTCGCAAATTCCAGTTGGTTCTACCGTACTTTCTGCCAAACTGAATCTTTATGCATACACCGACTTTACACTGGCGCCGCTTCAAGATGGGCATTACGGACAGAACGAAAGTACATTGAGTAGAATTACTTCTAATTGGACTGAAAATCTTGTCACCTGGAACACACAACCAACGTTTTCAACCTTGCATCAAACTACGCTCAATCAAAGCACGGCACCAAACCAAGATTACCTCAATATCAACGTCACTGATCTTGTTCAAGACATGGTTAACAACCCGAACACAAGTTTTGGTTTCAGACTTGCCCTTGTGAATGAAGTTGAAACGGCTAGCCTTGCTTTTTGCAGCAGTGAATTTGCAAACACCGCAAGAAGACCGAGCTTAGCAATTGAATATCGCTTGGAAAACGCTTCGCTTCAAACACTTTCATATCAGTCTTATCAGCTTTACCCGAATCCGACAGAAAATTTATTGTATCTGAATTTTTCCCAAGAAGCCAATAAAAGAACGATCGAGATCTACGACATACAAGGTAAAATTGTTTTGCAGACAGCTGCCAACGATAAAAATACAGCAATAGACGTTCGGGCATTGAACGCTGGAATTTACACCATTGTAACCAAGGATGAAATGGAGCGTTATCAAACTGAAAAGTTTCAAAAATTCTAAGTGCTACACTCCGTAATTTAAAAAGCCCCGCTTCAAAAGAAACGGGGCTTTTTTATTACAAACTAAAACCTAATGATTAGCGAATAAAGAGCAACTCTCTGAATTTAGGGAGTGGCCAAAGTTCGTCTTCGACGAGAAGTTCGAGTTTATCTGCATGGTAGCGGATTTCATCAAAATGAATTTTGACTTGATCGCAGTATGCCAATGCTTTTTTCTCAGCACTTTCAATTTTGTTGGCTATTTTACGTTGCGCAAGCATCGTGTCGGAAGCCTCTTTCATTTTATTAATGTGCATTGATACTTTCTCGAGCAATTCAATTTGTGCTTTGGCAGCAGCTCTTCCTGGTTTGTCTCCGAGCACGCTAATGAGCCCTTGTACGTTTTGAATGAGCTTGTTCTGATATTCGACGGCTGCCGGGATGAAATTGTTTTGAACGAGGTCTCCCATGAGGCGAGACTCAATTTGAATCTTAAGGATGTAATTTTCAAATTCGATTTCTGCTCTGGCTTCTAACTCTCGTGGGGTAAGCACTTCCATTTCTGAGAAGAGTTTAGCGACGTCTTTGTTGTGCCATACTTTCAAAGCACGTGGGGTGTCTTTGAGGTTAGAAAGACCGCGTTTTTCTGCTTCTTTCACCCATTCGTCGCCGTATCCGTTGCCTTCAAAGCGGATTTTCTTAGACGCTTTGATCAAGACTTGCAATTCTTTGAGGATGGCTTCGTCTTTGGTTTCGCCTTTTTCGATGCGTTTGTCTACAGCAGCTTTGAAAATGCGCAATTGTTTGGCCATAATGGTGTTCAAGACAATCATGGCAGATCCGCAATTTGCAGAAGAACCTACCGCGCGGAACTCAAATTTGTTGCCGGTGAAAGCAAAAGGAGAGGTACGGTTGCGGTCGGTATTGTCTAGCAAGATTTGCGGAATTTTACCGATATTGAGTTTGAGCTCTGTTTTATCTTGTGGGGTCATTTTACCCGCCTTGATATTCTTCTCTAAATCGTCGAGCAATTGAGACAACTGCGTTCCGATAAATGCGGAGATGATGGCAGGAGGCGCTTCGTTGGCACCTAAACGGTGGTCGTTACCTGCTGAGGCAATAGCCGCGCGGAGCAAGTCTGCGTTTTCATGGATGGCCATGATGGTATTGACAAAGAAAGTCAAGAACTGCAAGTTCGACTTCGGGTTTTTACCTGGCGCCAAAAGGTTGACACCGGTGTTGGTACTTAAAGACCAGTTGTTGTGCTTGCCCGAACCGTTCACACCTGCAAATGGCTTCTCGTGCAAGAGCACGCGGAAGTTGTGCTTGCGCGCAATTTTCTCCATGAGGTCCATTAAAAGGAGGTTGTGGTCATTGGCCAAGTTACACTCTTCAAAGATAGGTGCACACTCAAATTGGTTTGGAGCCACTTCGTTGTGACGCGTTGTTACTGGAATACCCAACAATAAAGACTCGACTTCAAACTCGCGCATGAATGCGTTAACGCGCTCGGGAATAGAACCAAAATAGTGGTCTTCTAATTGTTGCCCTTTAGCTGGCGCGTGACCGAAGAGCGCACGACCTGTAAGCATGAGGTCTGGGCGCGCATTGAACAACGCGGAGTCAATTAAGAAGTATTCTTGTTCCCAACCTAAAGTAGCATTTACCTTAGTCACATTTTTATCGAAATACTGACAAACTTCTACTGCTGCCTGATCAACGGCGTGTAGCGCTTTGAGTAAAGGCATTTTGTAGTCTAGGGACTCACCAGTATAAGAAATAAAGATGGTAGGGATACAAAGTGTTTTGCCGATGACAAAAGCTGGCGAAGATGGGTCCCAAGCGGTATAGCCGCGCGCCTCAAAGGTATTGCGGATTCCGCCGTTCGGAAACGAAGAAGCATCTGGTTCTTGCTGCACGAGCATGTCGCCGTCGAAGCGCTCAATAGCTTTACCTGGGCCAATTGGCTTAAGGAAAGCATCGTGCTTTTCAGCGGTAGTGCCGGTGAGCGGCTGAAACCAGTGAGTATAGTGTGTGGCTCCTTTAGAAATAGCCCAATCTTTCATGGCGCTCGCTACCTGATCAGCATATTTGCGATCGAGGCGCGTTCCATTTTGAATAGCTTCCGTCATGAACTTATAGGTGTCAGAAGGAAGGTATTCACGCATGATGTCTTGGTGAAATACATTTTGACCGAAAAGATCCGAAAGTTTGCCATTGTAGTCAATGTGCTTTGGTTCGCGGTGCAGTACGTCTTGGTATGCTCTTAGTCTTTTAGTTGCCATTTTTATAAATTTTTGACAAAGGTATCTAATTTTTAGGGGGTCAAACAAAATTTTATCGCATTTTTTCAACAGAACCCCCTCTTTTTTAACATTAAATTAAAAAATCATAAAATTTCATACAATTCTTAAAGTTTAGCCAATTTTGCAATATGAATAAAGATTGGTTGCGCAGTTGCTTTGAAAAAGAACTTCCTGGCGAAGCCGCTCACGCGCCTTACAAGCGTTACCGCCAGCAATTTGAAATAAGCCGCGACTTACAACAAAGACGCCCTGCAGCAGTTGCGATTCATTTCTACCCAAAAAATGCAGCGTGGCATTTCATTTTAATCAAGCGCAGCACCTACAACGGTCAACACAGTGGCCAAATGGCTTTCCCCGGCGGCAAACCCGAACCCACTGACCCACACCTCGAATTCACCGCCCGCAGAGAATCTTTCGAAGAAATTGGCATCATAATAGACCAAGGGCAACATATTGGCACCCTTTCAAACGTTTGGATACCGGTATCGGGTTTTGAAGTAAGCCCTTATGTCTTTCTCCACGACGAAGCTCCTCTGCTCCAACCCGACCCCAGAGAAGTAAAACAAATTGAAGAGGTCGCGCTACAAGATTTATTAGACCATTCAAGCCTCACCCTAAAAGATATTGAAATCCCAGGCGGTCAAATTCTAGAAGCCCATCCCTGCTTTTTGTTGAACAATAAAATTGTGTGGGGCGCTACCGCGTTGATGTTGAATGAGGTGAGGATGATGTTGAGCTAACAAAAAGCCCTAAAAAACAAAAAGAGGAACAAACGCTATTTGTTCCTCTTTCTGCTAAACCATGCTAAAACTATAAAACTAAAACTACAACTATGAACTGTAATTCTGATGCAAATTTACGACGTCATTTTGGATCTGCAAACTTTTGAATGTAAATTAATTGTTAAATTTTAACACCGCGCGTCATTTCGCGTTTTCCCGGAGGGCCAGGCAAGCCTTCTACCTGCATTCCAAGGCTTTTTAAATGTCTTTTGAATTGCCCTTGTGCGCAATACGTAACAAGCACGCCACCTGCATTTAGTAGCGAATAAAGTTTTTCAAAAACAGAAAGCTCCCACATTTCGGCTTGTGCCCTTGGGCCAAAGGCGTCATAATAAATAAGGTCAAACTTTTTGGTGCTGGACCAGTCTTGAACAGTGCTTGCTATTTTTTGAAGGGTAAAATAAGAATGTAATGGATTGGTTTCATAGAATGGAGAATTCATCATTTGCAAATATAAAGCTACTGCGGCGGGCTCATTTATATAATTGATTGCTTTCCAAATCTGCTCTTCCACAGGAAAAGCCTCTAGGCCAACATAATTGACGTTGATGGCATTTTCTTGTGCAAACTGAGCCGTGAGAAGTGCATTCAAGCCCGTTCCAAAACCAACTTCGAGAATGTTCACTTGTTTCGATTCAGATGCGACAAAACGCAAACCATTTTCAATAAAGACGTGCCGTGCTTCTTGTACACTGCCGTGCATCGAATGATAGGTTTCATCTAGTTCTGGCACATACAAAGTTGGCGAGCCGTCTGCTGTGAGGCGCAATTCTTGTTTCATTTTTTTCTAATGAGGTAAAGACCATCTCTGATCGGTAACAACACCTTTTCTACCCTTGCATCCTGACTGATTTTTAGGTTGAGCTCGCGCAAGAGCACGCTGTCTTTGTCTTGGTGTTTGACCTCGAGCACCTTTCCGGACCACAGCACGTTGTCTATCAAGATAAACCCGCCTGACTTGAGTTTCTCGAGTGCTTGTTCGTAGTAAAGTGGGTATTGTTGTTTGTCGGCATCGATGAAAATAAGATCGAAGGTGTGTTCAAGTGTAGGGATGATCTGAGCTGCATTCCCAATACGATAATCGATTTGTTGGGAGTAGTCTGAAGCCTGAAAATAGGCCCGCACCCTCGGTTCGAGTTCTTCATTGACATCGATCGTGATGAGTTTGCCGTCGGGCGTCAAGCCTTCTGCCAAGCAAAGAGCCGAATAGCCGGTGTAGGTGCCAATTTCTAAAATAGCTGTAGGTTTCAGGAGTTGGGCCAGCATGCTGAGCACGCGCCCCTGAAAATGACCGCTGAGCATGCGTGGCTGCAGCACTTCTAGATGCGTTTCGCGGTCTATTTTGCTGAGCAAAGGAGAAACGGCTGAGCTATGGTCGGTGACGTATTGCTGTAATTCTGGTGAAATGAATTCCATTTGACTTGTATTTGCACAAAGATACGCGAAGCTCGGCGCATTTTTCTAAATTTGTAAATTCAGAAATTACACATGACCGTTTCAGCTATCCGCCAACAATTTTTCGACTTTTTTGAAAGTAAAGGACACCAAATCGTTTCTTCTGCCCCAATGGTGGTCAAGAACGACCCTACCCTGATGTTCACCAACGCCGGCATGAACCAATTCAAGGATTTTTTCTTGGGTTACCAGACCCCTACCAACCGCCGCGTGGCCAACTCCCAAAAATGCTTGCGCGTTTCGGGTAAACACAACGACCTCGAAGAAGTGGGTGTAGATACCTACCACCACACCATGTTCGAAATGTTGGGCAATTGGTCTTTTGGCGACTACTTCAAAGAAGAAGCCATTGGCTGGGCTTGGGAATTACTCACTACAGTTTACAAAATTCCTGTTGACCAACTCTACGTTACGGTTTTTGAAGGCGATGCCAAAGACGGCGTGGCACAAGATACCGAGAGCTTCAACATTTGGAAAAAATACATTGCCGAAGACCGCATCATTCTCGCTTCCAAAAAAGACAACTTCTGGGAAATGGGCGACACCGGCCCGTGTGGCCCTTGCACCGAAATTCATGTCGATTTACGCAGCCCTGAAGAGCGCGCACAAGGCGATGGCCGCAACTGGGTCAATGCAGACCACCCACAAGTCATTGAAATCTGGAACAACGTTTTCATGGAGTTCAACCGCAAGGCCGATGGCAGCCTAGAGCCGCTACCGTCTAAGCACGTCGACACCGGTATGGGTCTCGAGCGCTTGGCCATGGCGCTTCAAGGCAAACAATCCAACTACGACACCGACTTATTTCAGACGCTCATTGCCCACACCGTTAAAGTCTGCGGCATTCCTTACAAACAAGCAGAAGCCACCGATATTGCACTGCGCGTCATTGCCGACCACGTGCGCACCATTGCCTTCTCTATCGCCGATGGCCAATTGCCAGCCAACAACGGCGCAGGGTATGTCATTCGCCGCATCTTGCGCAGGGCGGTTCGCTACGGTTACCAAACGCTTGGCCTCAAAGAACCTTTTCTCTGCGACCTCGCCTTGGTACTCACCGAACTCATGGGCCACCCTTACTCAGAACTCATCAGTCAAAAAGAGCTCATTTTTAAAGTCATCAAAGAAGAAGAACTCAGCTTTTTCAGAACCTTAGAGCTCGGCATCAAGCGCATAGACGACCTCATTGTAAGTGTCAAAGCACAAGGCACCAAGCAACTCGATGGCAAAGCAGTTTTTGAACTCTACGACACCTATGGGTTTCCTTTAGACCTCACCTCCCTCATTGCCCGTGAAAACGAACTCGAGGTAGATGAAGCAGGTTTTCAGCAAGAACTCCAAATACAAAAAGACCGCTCGCGTGCAGCCACCAGCATCGAAACCGACGATTGGCAACAAGTACAACCTGATGTCACCACCCAATTCATTGGTTACGATGACAAAACCGCAAGCGTCAAGCTCATCAAATACAGAAAAGTAAGTCAAAAAGGCAAAGCATTTTACCAACTTGTATTGGACCAAACGCCTTTCTACGCAGAAGGCGGCGGCCAAATTGGCGATAGCGGCGTTTTACAACATGGCAGCGAAAGTATCCACATTTTCGATACCAAAAAGGAGAATAACCTCATTGTGCACCTCAGTACTGCATTGCCAAGTCAACTCGATGCTACTTTTGAGGCCCGCATCGATCTAGCTAAACAACAACAAACGGCCAAAAACCATAGCGCCACGCACCTGCTCCACCACGCCTTGCGCAGCATTTTAGGCACGCACGTAGAGCAAAAAGGCTCTTTGGTCACCGACAAAGGTCTGCGTTTTGACTTCTCGCATTTTTTAAAAGTTACCGACGAACAACTGTTGGCCATTGAAAATATGGTCAACAACGCCATTCAAGACGCGCAAGCACTCATTGAAAACCGTGCCCTTGACATCGAAAGCGCCAAGCAAAAAGGTGCCATGGCTTTATTTGGTGAAAAATACGGCGATACCGTTCGTGTCATCGAATTTGGCCCTTCTATCGAGCTTTGTGGTGGCATACACGTGGCCAACACCAACCAAATTGGCGTGTTCAAATTGGTAGCTGAAAGCGCTGTTGCAGCCGGTATTCGCCGCATCGAAGCTATTACAGGCGACGCCGCTATGTCTTACTACAAAGACAAAGCTGCGCAACTCGAGCAAATTGAAGCCTTGCTCAAAAAACCAGCCGACATCGTGAAAGCCATTGAAGAGCTGCAGCTAAAAAACACTGCGCTAGGCAAGGAGATCGAAAAGTTTGCTAAACTGCAAGCGCAAGCCCTCAAGAACGAACTTAAAAAAGATGTTCAGAACAAAGATGGTCTGCACTTCTTGTTCAAAGAAATCCAAACCGACGCCGCAAGCGCCAAAGACATCCTCTTTCAATTGCGCCAAGAATTTGCACCTTTTGTGGGTGTACTCGCACACAAAGATACCGACAAATGCGGGCTCACTGTCATTATCGACGAAGCACTTGCCGCACAAAACGACTGGAATGCAGCGCAATGGATCCGCGAGGTTTCGCCGCTCATTCAGGGAGGCGGTGGCGGGCAAGCTGCCTTTGCAACGGCAGGTGGTAAAAACCCTGCGGGATTGCCAGAGGCCCTGAAAAAGCTCGAAACAAAGGTCTTCAATGCCTAAGCTGCAGTGAATAACCCCGTCGAATTTTTCTTACTCGATTTAGGCTTTAGCTGGACGCTAGCTAAATTTTTGCCCTATTTTTTTACTTTACTTTTTGGTTTCTTTCTTTGGAAACTTACCACAAAAATACGGCTCAGCTTTTGGCTGCGTATACCACTTGGCGTGAGCTTATTTTTATTGCCTTTTTCGATCTACTTTTTCTTTTTTCCGATTTATCAGCCAGACCTTTTCAATCAGACCTACCGACCCAAAGTATTGCCTAATGAAAAACCCAAAAACCTTACTTTAGCAGTAGTTGTATTGCCGGGTTGCCCCTATTGCTTACAAACCACAGCACAAATGAATCGCCTAGCAGACCAAAATACAAAGCTTAAGATTGTCTATTACTTTATCTCAGAGGACCCGAGTGCAGCACGTGTTTTTAGAAAAACCCTAAATAAGCGCATCGAGATGCGTTACACCCAAGATGCCACCTTATGGATGATGGCAGCCGAAGGGGTTTTTCCGAGTTATTTGCTTTTTGACCATAAGCACTTGAAACGCGCATGGCACAACACCACTTTTGGAGTGCGCGCCCTAGACGAACTCAGAAATTTTAAATAAGCCTGAGCAAAAGGCGTTCGAATTAACTCGGATTGGCATAGCGCTGTACATCTGCTGCGCTAATGCATTGATCCGATAAAATAATGAGACGTTCAATAATGTTGCGCAGTTCCCTGATGTTGCCCGTCCAGTTAAGGGCGGTCAGGGCATCAATAGCCGCTGGTTCGATTTGTTTTTCTGCGATACCGTGGTCTTGACAAACTAACTTCAAGAAATGTTTGACCAAAAGAGGGATGTCAGAGCGGCGCTCGTTTAAGGACGGCACATGAATGAGAATGACTGCCAAACGATGAAAGAGATCTTCTCGGAAACGCCCCGCTTTGATTTCTTCGCGAAGGTCTTTGTTGGTAGCAGCCAACACGCGGCAATCTACTTTCAGATCTTTTTCGCTACCAACGCGCTGGATGACGTTTTCTTGCAAGGCGCGCAAAACCTTTGCTTGCGCTGGCAAAGACATGTCGCCAATTTCGTCCAAAAATAAGGTTCCGCCCGAGGCCAACTCAAACTTCCCTTTACGGTCTTTAACCGCAGAGGTAAAGGCGCCTTTTTCGTGCCCAAATAGTTCGCTTTCGATGAGTTCGGCAGGAATAGCCGCGCAATTGACCTCGATAAAGGGCATTTTGTTGCGATTAGAAAGGTCGTGTAAAGAGCGTGCCACTAGTTCCTTGCCCGAACCGTTGCCGCCTGTAATGAGCACGCGAGCGTCTGAGGGCGCTACTTTTTCGATCATGGTTTTGATCGCTTCGATTTCCGGGCTTTCTCCGACTATAGCAGAACCCTTGATTTTCTTGACTACTTGCTTGAGGGTCTTGGTTTCTTGCACCAATAAATTGCGGTCTTTGACCTGGCGCAAGAGCACGAGGATGCGGTTGAGGTCTAGGGGTTTTTCGATGAAATCGAAGGCACCTTTTTTTATAGCGCCAACAGCCGTTTCTACGGTACCATGACCTGAAATCATGATGACGGGGGTCTCGATGCCTAATACTAGAATTTGGTCGAGGAGTTCAAGCCCATCCATTTGCGGCATCTTGATATCTGAAAACACCAAGTCATAGGTTTTCGATTTGAGTTTATCGAGGGCTTGAGCACCGTTTTCTGCTTCGTCTACGGTACAAGATTCAAATTCTAATATTTCGCGGAGCGCCCTGCGAATGGCGCGCTCATCATCAATGAGTAGGACTTGCATATTATTCTTTTACAGTGCGTTCTAACATGGGCACAAATTTAAATGTACCAAATTCTTGAGAGCTATAGTCGGTTTCTGAGGTTTTGTGGATGCATAGCATCTTTTGCTCTGCACCTTCGCCAACGGGGATCACCATGAGGCCGCCTACTTTTAATTGTTCCAATAAAACTTGTGGTATTTCTGGCGCACCGCAGGTCACGAGGATGCGATCATAGGGGGCATAAACACGGTTTCCTTTGTAGCCATCGCCAAAAGATAGGTTTGCGTTGAATCGGAAAAACTCCAGTATTAATTTGGCTTTGGAGTGCAGCGGTCTGTGGCGTTCTATGGAGTATACCCTAGCGCCTAGTTGACAAAGAATACAGGTCTGAAAACCAGATCCGGTCCCAATTTCGAGCACTTTCATGCCTTTTTCCAATTGCAAAAGTTCGGTCTGAAATGCTACGGTGAAGGGATGCGATATAGTTTGCCCAGAACCAATCTGAAAAGCCATATTGGTATAGGCTTGCTCGTCAAAAGCGAGGTCTAAGAAATAGTGACGAGGCACAGCATCGAATGCCGCGAGAATGCGCTGATCTTGAATGCCCATTTCGGCAAGTTCTTCGATGAGCTGGCGGCGGCGTCCTTTGTGCTTGAAGGTATCTTTGAGGTGTTGCATTGAGACGCTTAAGCAATTACGACACCAACAGGGCAATGATCAGAACCAAAGACGTCATTGAGAATAAAAGCCTCTTTGAGTACTGGCTTGAGTGCTTCGCTGATTAAGAAATAATCGATGCGCCAGCCTACGTTTTTTTCTCGGGCTCCTGCACGGTAGCTCCACCAAGAATACTTGACTTGCTCAGGATGCAAAACGCGGAAGCTATCTAAAAGGCCCGCACCAACAAAGGCGTTCATGCCGTCGATTTCTTCTTGCATGTAGCCAGCTGCCTTGTTGTAGTTTTCTTTGGGGCGAGCCAAATCGATGGCCTGATGAGCCACATTAAAATCACCGCAAACAACAACAGGCTTTTTCGTTTCTAGGTTCTTTAAATAGGCGAGAAAAGCGGCATCCCAGGTTTGACGATAACCCAAGCGCAAGAGCTCACTCCCTGAATTTGGAACATAAACGGTTACGAGGTAGTAGTGATCAAATTCGGCGCAAATAACGCGACCTTCGCTGTCGTGGTCGGCCATGCCGATGTCGTAGCTCACGGCTATTGGAGCTACCTTGGAAAGAATTGCCGTTCCTGAGTAACCTTTTCTTTCTGCTGAATTGGCGTAAACATGGTAGCCCGACAGTGGCTCAACGGCGGCTGCCACTTGTTCGGGTGTCGCTTTGGTTTCCTGCAAGCAAATGACATCTGGGGCAAGGGCCTGCATATCGGCAATAAAACTTTTGCCAACAACCGCGCGTATGCCGTTGACATTGAAAGAAAGGATTTTCATGGAACGAGTTTAGGCCCAAAAATACTAAAATTTTAGGCGCAAAAAGCTGTAAAGTACAGGGATATTCGTCTGTTTACCTAGAAAATACCTGAACTCCTGGCCCACTTGTAAGGTTGGGCCCAAGCGTTGCATCCAGCCTACAGAACTCGAGCTAAACAAGGACTGATCATCACTAAAAACGACGGCGTTTGGGTCGTAAAAAACCTCTACTCTTGTAAAGGCAGCCAAGCCAGGATGAACGGCATAAGATGCCTGGCAATTAGCTTGCCCCCACCAACTGAGTTTTGCCTCGCCGTTTCGTTTTTGAGCACCAAAGTAGGCACAAGATTGAAGGGTCCAGTTGTTGTGTTGGAAAGCACAATTGAGTTCTTGAAAAAAGCGCCAACGGTTGAGCCCAAGTTCAGGACTCAACTTTCCAATTGGTGCCACATCTCCATAAAAATGACTCCAATTCCACTTCCATTTTTTATATTCCCATTGAAGCAACATCCCCAAACTCGGCCTCGCCCCTGAAAAAGCCAGACGCTGCCAACCGTTTGTTATAAAAAATTGGGATTTAAAATTTGTTTTCCATTGATGGGTCCAGCGCAAACCAGAAACATAATATGGCACGTATTCTGCCGATAAACTGCGCGACGGTAAGAGCTGATCAACTGCTCTAGGCGTTTCTTGGGTGTAAGGCGAGCTGAATGTACCAGCCGCCCATTCATTTTTACCCTTTTTATACTGCAAGTAACTTTCATATAGAAAGCGACGATACGGTGACTCTAAGGCATAATTGTTTTGCATGTAGGAGCCCACGGCCGGCGAAAACTGAAAAGCCCAGTCTTTTTTGGTGTAGCGTAGCTCCAACTCCAATAAATTGATATCATAAGTGCCCATTTTTGAATGAGAAACCATGAAAGGAAGACTCGTGATCCCTTTTTTGGAAAATGCTGCGTAGCCATCATAGGTACCCGCAACGCTCAGTTGGGCATGCATATTACAAATACCAAAAACAAAAACCGCGAACGCTAAAACTTTCATCATTTTGACAAACTTATTGTTGGAGTACCCTACCTTGCCCATATTCTTTTTTCAAAACAGCGAGCGGATTACCTGAATAATAAAGATTGCCCGCTCCGTACAATTGTGCCTTTAACAGCAGCTGATCGGCCCAAATATAGCTTGTTAACAAAGAAGAACTTCGGAAAGAAATGGAATCAGAAACATGTAACTCCCGAGCGTCTAGCGCAGCAGAACCATCTAAATCTACAAATAAGCCCTTAGCCTGACCGCTGAGCACAAGTTGTTGCCAGCCATAATTATTGCGAACAGTGGTTTTTTGAACATCGAGCTGAAGATCGACCACTCCCACGCCTTCATGCAGGTAAAGGAGCAAATCGTCTTGAGACCAAGTGCCCGAGGCACTCACCTTTTCGCTGTTTGCTAAATGCAGCTCATGTATCGAGGTAAAATGAACTGAAGCCTTGACTTCTCCCTTTGCATATCTTAAAAACCTACACTTGTTCTTATTTTGAAGATATAAGGTGTCGGTATTTACACTTGCAATCAAAAAAGAAATTAAGTTTTGACCTGCGTTCCATTCAATATAATTGAGTGAATCTTGAATTAATTCCACTTCGATATAGGGTCCGATATGCAAGTAAATGAAAGGGTCGAGTTGTTGGATCAGTTGTACAGGCTTGCCCGTACTTTTAAAACAGGATCTTTGCGGCGCCTTCTGACAAGACAAGAAAAGGGCAACAATACAGATGATCCAGATTCTGTTCATTTTAAAAATGATAAGCTAAACCAAATTCCATGTAATCTGCTTTGGCATAATGCGTTTTGAGTGTTGCGCTGAGCTCTATATTTTTGGTAAGGGCGTAGCGGCTACCAAGGCGCATGTATATGGCTTCGTCTGGCTGCAAGACGTCGCGAAGGTAGGTCCCGACGCCGTAGATAAAATGCAAGCGATCAAAGGGTTGCACAAAACCTACGAATAAGCCTATTTGAAGCGGGTCAAGACCCTCAGCCTGAGGGTAACTTGGGTGCGACAACAAACTCATTTTGTAAATCACATCTAAAGAGGCCTCTAAACCTGCTTTCGGACCAAAATAGTTGCGTGCAAACAACGAGGCAGCATAAACGGGATAACGCCCTACACCTTTCGGATTCATTTCTTTACCGCTTATGATGCCGCGCACTCCTAAAGAAAAGTCCGGTTTGAGTAGCTCCATTTGCTCGTTTTCTTTGGTTATTGGCTCAAAAAACTTTTGTAGGCCAAGTGACACAAAAGGAACATTGACGCCCAAATTAGGCATTTTAAAACTCGCATTCGAGAAGTGAGTCATGTCGATAGCCATGGTGAGGCCGTAATCTTGAAAACGCCAACTTTGTTTGAGTGCAAAACACATCATGGCATTGAGTCTTGAACCAATAGCTACATTTTCTGGATTGAGCACAGGATCAAAAGGGCGATTGGTGTAACCTACCCCTGGCGCAAATTTGAAGTCGAGTCGGTAGTGCTTTCTCTTCACGATGGGAAGCTCCACAAAACCATAGAGCCCGGTAAAGCGACCCAATATTTGGTTGTTCCCAACTGACCCAAAAAAGAGCGTACCCCCAAGCAAAGGCTGACGATAAGCCCGATGCCAGGTCTTTTGATCAGCAACTCTAAAGATATATGAAAACTCACCCGCTACTGCAGGCGCTTGAGGCAAATGAGCCATGAGACTGCGGTGTGCAATCAAAAAACCGAGCTTCTGACGGTATTCAAAACCCGGTTGGGCATGTATTTTGAAACCAAAGCCAAGTGCCAGGAACAAAAAGTAAATCGGACGCATAGTCAAATTTAATGAAAAGCTCGATGCAACTGCTAACTTTGCATTATGGACTCAAGATTAATTGCCTTTTCGCGCCTGCTCCAAATCATGGACGAACTCCGTGAGCGCTGTCCCTGGGATCAAAAACAAACCTTTGAAACCTTGCGCAACCTCACCATCGAAGAAACCTACGAAATGGCAGACGCCATCACCGATAAAGATTACAACAGCCTCGAAGGAGAATTAGGAGACTTATTCCTACACCTTGTGTTCTACTCTAAAATTGGCAGCGAGCAAGGCTTGTTTGACGTCGCGAGCGTCTTGAATAAAATCTGCGACAAACTCATCTACCGACACCCGCATATTTATGGAGACACCAAAGCCGACGACGAAGAAACGGTCAAAGCCAACTGGGAAAAACTCAAACTCAAAGAAGGCAAAAAATCAGTATTAGAAGGTGTTCCCGCATCGCTGCCAGCACTCGTAAAAGCGACACGCATTCAAGAAAAAGTGAAAGGTGTTGGTTTTGAATTTGAAAAGGCGGCAGATGCTTGGGCAAAAGTCCAAGAAGAACTCAAAGAACTCCAAACAGAAATCGATCTAAACACGGATAAAGTAGAAGCCGAATTTGGAGATGTCCTGTTCTCACTCGTGAACTACGCTCGTTTTTTGAATATATCGCCAGAAAACGCACTCGCCAACACCAATCAGAAATTCATTACGCGCTTCAAACAAATGGAGCAACTGCTCTCAAAAGAAGGATTGTTGGTCCAGGATCAAACTTTAGAGACCTTGGATACCTATTGGGAATTAGCGAAGAAAAGTGAATAAAAATACTTGCTCACCTTATTAAATGTCAATTTATGGACGCATTTTATCAATATAGCATCAAATCTTTAGTCTTACTTGCTATTACGCTATTGATTCGTTTTTTTGCCGGAAAAGCAGTCACTCGATTTTTAGCCAAGTTTGAGGGCGATATCAAAAGAAAACGGGTTTCAATTCGCATCATCAACCTCTTTTTATCGATATTCTTTATCCTGATATTCGCAGCCATTTGGAACATCGAAACCAAGGATTTATTGGTCTTTTTCACCTCTACCATTACCGTCATTGGTATCGCATTTTTTGCCAACTGGTCTATCTTATCGAATATTACCGCGAGTTTGATCTTGTACTTCAATCACCCGCTCAACATTGGTGAAATTGTACGCATTTACGACAAAGAATTTGATATTGAAGGCGAGCTCATTGACTTGAGTTTCTTTTTTATGTATATCCGCTCAGCCGAAGGTCATTTGGTAACGATTCCGACCTCAGCGGTACTCAATAAAACAGTTATTATTAAGTCGAGCGCTCCGCTTTAACGCGGGTAACATAGAAAGTACTTTTCTACTGGTGTAGACAACGCTGAGATATTGAGGTTATCAGAGGCCTTCGACAACTCTTGCACGTTCCCGTTTTTGAGCAGCAAATTGATATTATGTTTTTGCTCGTTGTAGGCCTTGTTGGTCAGGATATCTGAATAAATAAAATAAGGCAACTCGAGGTCGGTGAGCTGGTGCTCCTCTTTGACGCGCTCTTGTACTTGGGCAATTCGCTCGGCACTGAACGGCGTTTTGGAGATCTCAATTTTGAATAATTGGCGGTTCACCAAGCCAGAACAAAGCGTTGCCAAAATATAATCCGGCGCAAACTGCCAAACTTTGATGGCGCTCCAAATATCGTAGTCGTCTAGGCGTGCAAAGTGCGTCAGTACCATGGGGTCGCGTTCGAAATGTTCGCTTTTGATATCCTGAGACAAGAAAAAATGCAGCGACGGACTCGCAAAAAGTGGCGTGCCATTTTTGACCAATTCTTTGGCCCTGCGCAGCGCATGAATGAGCATGAACTCTGCGGCCACCACCGTTTTGTGCAAGTATACTTGCCAATACATCAGCCTGCGTGCTACAATAAACTTTTCTACGGAGTAGATGCCTTTCTCTTCAAGGACCAAATGCCCTTCATGGACATTCAACATCTCGATGAGGCGCTCGCTGCCAATAACCCCCTCAGAAACGCCAGAGTAAAAGCTGTCGCGGTTGAGGTAGTCGAGGCGGTCCATGTCGAGCTGGCTCGAAACGAGCTCGTGTAAAAAAGGCCTGTGGTAGTCATTTTTGAAGATTTCTAAAGCGAGTGCGAGGTCTTGGCCATACTCAACAGAAAGTTCTGCAATAAAATAGGCAGATATTTGTTCGTGACTCACGCCGCAAACGATGTCGTATTCCAGTGCATGACTAAATGGCCCGTGGCCGATATCGTGCAATAAAATAGCCAGACAAACGGCGCGCTCTTCTTCATCGCTGATCGGATGCCCTTTTCGGCGTATGCTATTGACCGCTTGGGTCATGAGGTGCATGGCGCCCAACACATGATGAAAACGCGTGTGGTTGGCACCCGGATAAACCAAATGACTCAGACCCAATTGCTGAATGCGACGCAAGCGTTGCAAGTACGGATGCTCTAGGATATCGAAAATTATTTCGTGTGGCAAGGAAATAAAACCATAGACTGGGTCGTTTATGATTTTCTTCTTGTTGTTAGGGGCTGTGTTCGCTGGCAAGTTGCTAACTTTAAAAAATTCAATCAAAGCTATTAAAAATAAGACATATGCAAGGTAAAATTCTTTGGGCCGACGACGAAATCGAATTACTCAAGCCACACGTGCTGTTTTTGGAATCGAAAGGCTATCAAGTAGAAACCGCTACCAACGGCCAAGATGCCATCGAAAAAGCCTTAGCTCAGCATTTTGATATTATTTTCCTCGACGAAAACATGCCAGGCCTAAGCGGTCTAGAAACGCTGGCGCAAATCAAAGAGCAAAAGGCGTTGGTTCCGATCGTTATGATCACCAAAAGCGAAGAAGAACACATCATGGAAGAGGCCATCGGCTCCAAAATTGCCGACTACCTCATCAAGCCCGTCAACCCGAATCAGATTTTGCTGAGCATCAAAAAAAACCTCGATCACAGCAAGCTCATTAGTCAGAAAACGAACGCCAGCTATCAGCAAGAGTTTCGCCAACTCGGCATGCAACTCTCTGGGCGCCTCGATGCCGACGAATGGAAAGAACTCTATGCCAAATTGGTATTCTGGGAACTCCAACTAGACAACATCGAAGACACCGGCATGCGCGAGATTTTCGAAATGCAGAAAAAAGAAGCCAACAAACTCTTCTGCGACTTTATCGAAGACAACTACCTAGACTGGACCAACGGCGACCCCGACGCCCCCACCATGATCCACACCCTTATCAAAGACCGCATCGCTCCGCTTATTGGTAAAGAAAAACTCGCGGTTTTGGTCATCGACAACTTGCGCTTCGACCAATGGAAAACCATTGAAGGAATCGTAGGACGCTATTTCCAAAAGCAAAAAGAAGACATCGTTTTTTCGATCTTACCCACTGCCACTCATTATGCGCGCAACGCTTTTTTTGCGGGGCTCTTACCGGCCGAAATTGAAAGACGCTTCCCTACACTCTGGAAAAACGAAGACGACGAAGGCGGCAAAAACATGCACGAAAAAGACTTTTTAGAAGCGCAACTCAAGAGGCTTGGCAAGAATGTCAAGTGGTCTTACAATAAAATCACGAACGTAGAGGCCGGTAAAAAATTAGGCGATCAGTTTCATCAATGGAAAGACAACGACGTCAACTTTATTGTCTACAACTTTGTCGATATGCTCTCGCATGCCCGCACCGAAATGGAAGTAATCCGCGAACTCGCCGACAACGAAGCAGCCTACCGCTCCATTACCACAAGTTGGCTAGAGCATTCGCCATTGCTAGATATCTTAAAGAAAATTGCCGACGCCGGGCACAGATTGATCATCACCACAGACCACGGCACCATTAAAGTGACCAAACCCGTAAGAATTGTGGGCGAACGCAACACCAATAGCAACCTGCGCTATAAAGCTGGCCGAGGCCTGAGCTATGACGCCAAAGAAGTATTCGTCGTCAAAAACCCACAAGAAGCACAATTGCCCAAGCTGAAGCTTTCGGCAGAATTCGTTTTTGCGCGCGAGCAAGATTTCTTTGTATATCCGAACAATTACAATCACTTTGTGAACTATTACGGCCAAACCTTTCAGCACGGCGGTATTTCATTAGAAGAAATTTTGATTCCTTTTGTTGAACTCACGGCCAAACAAAGCTAATTTGACAAAAAAGTTTTCGATTATTTTGCTTCTTTAGAACCATTCAAAATAGCGAAAATCCGTACTTTTGTACTAAAATCTAAAGTATGGCTCCAACTACGTTTTCCGTTTCAGCGATCCGCGAGCTTTTTCCGGCCCTGCGCCAAAAAGTATACGGAAAACAACTCATTTATTTTGACAACGGCGCCACCTCCCAGAAACCGCAAGTGGTACTCGATACCCTGCAACAATACTATGCTTTAGAAAACGCCAATATTCACCGAGGCGTTCATTACCTCAGCCAGCAAGCCACTTCTGCCTACGAAGCCGCACGCCGCACCATTCAGCATTACATTGGCGCCAATGCTCCTGAAGAAATCATTTTCACCAAAGGCACCACCGACAGCATCAATCTCGTTGCCTTTTCGTTTGGCGAGCGCCTAAAGCCCGGCGACGAAATCCTGATCTCTGCCATGGAGCACCATTCCAATATTGTTCCTTGGCAACTTTTGTGCGAACGAAAAGGCTGTACGCTGCGCGTCATCCCCATTTCCAAAAAAGGCGAGCTCGACCTCAATGCTTTTGAAGAACTGCTTTCTGAGCGCACCAAATTGCTAGCTATTACCCACATTTCCAATACGCTTGGCACCATCAACCCCGTTAAAGAGCTTATCTCAAAAGCGCACAAAATAGGCGCAAAAGTATTGCTAGACGGCGCCCAAAGTATTCAACACCTCCAAATTGACGTCAAAGACCTCAACTGCGACTTCTACACTTTTTCTGGACACAAAGTATTCGGCCCTACAGGCATTGGTGTCTTGTATGGCAAAGAAGCACTACTCGACAGCATGCCGCCGTATCAAGGTGGAGGCGACATGATCTCAAAAGTTACTTTTGAACGCAGTACCTACAACACCTTACCGCTCAAATTCGAAGCGGGCACACCACACATTGCAGGTGCCATTGGTTTGGGCAGCGCCATCTCTTTTTTGCAAAGCATCGACATGCAAGCGGCAGCCGCACACGAACTCGAACTTACCAAATACGCGCAAGGCATCTTGGATACTTTTGAAGGGCTGCACATCATCGGAGAAGCCAAGAACAAAACCAGTGTGGTTTCGTTTACCATAGACCACATGCATCCATTCGACATCGGAACCCTCTTAGATAAACAAGGCATTGCCGTCAGAACTGGCCACCATTGCACCCAACCCCTCATGGATTTCTACCAAATTCCAGGAACAGTGCGCGCCTCATTTGCCTTCTACAACACCAAAGAAGAAATCGACACTTTTGTTGCCGCCCTCGAGCGCAGCATGCAAATTCTAGGCGCATGACCATCCAAGAAAAACAACAAGACATCATCGACGAATTTGCCATCTACGACGACTGGATGGACAAATACGAATACATCATCGAACTCGGTAAAAGTGTACCAACGCTTTCTCCAGAGCTCAAAACCAAAGACCGCCTCATCGAAGGCTGCCAATCTAATGTGTGGTTGGCTACCGAGCTCAAAGAAGGCAAAATGCATTTCAGTGCAGATTCCGACGCTATCATCACCAAAGGCATCATCGGGCTGCTCATTCAAGTCTACAACAATGAAAGCCCGGCTGCTATTCTACAATCTGAACTTTTCTTTATCAACGAAATTGGGCTCGCCGAACACCTCTCACCCACCCGAGCCAATGGCCTTTTAAGTATGGTCAAACGCATGAAAACAGAAGCACTTCAAAGTCTTGCCCAATGAACGAATTAGAAGACCGCATCGTCGAGATGCTCAAAACCATTTACGACCCCGAAATTCCAGTCGATATTTTCGAACTCGGCCTTATTTACGAAGTTAAAATCGAGACCGATAATCATGTTTTCATCGACATGACACTCACCTCTCCAAATTGCCCCGTGGCCGAATCTCTTCCTAAAGAAGTTGAAGACAAAGTAGCCAGCGTTGATGGCGTGTCAAGTGCCAAGGTCAATATCGTTTTTGACCCACCCTGGGACAAAGACATGATGAGTGAAGAAGCAAAACTAGAGCTAGGATTTCTCTAAACTAAAGCGCTTGAGTCTATACTGAATGTAATCGTAATACTCAAAAGTAAGTTCCTTTCGAGTCAGCATAATAATTTTTGCATGCAGTGTATCTGTGAGGCGAACAATATCGATATAAGCCGCATCCGAACTCAACGAAAAAACTGCATTGCTAAACGCTACGGAGTCATTGACCTCATACTGGCCAAAATAAGAATAACTGTACTTCACCTCTCCAGAAAGTTGGGCCTGTTCAAATGAAAAATTGCCCACCGCCGCACTGTCGTAAAACATAAATCCTTCGCCATCTTCGATGCGCACAACCTGAACTTTCCAGTTGCCTTGTAGCCTTTTTTGCTTTTGCTCCAATTTAGAGCAAGAGACAAGCATGATCAATAAGAAAAAAGAAAGGTATTTACTCATGACAACCCAATTGCAACCATACACTGCACCCCAATTTCTAGGGCCTTTTCGTCGATATCAAACTTCGGATGATGCACTGCCGGCGCCTGAGTTTGATCTGGTCGGCTGGTGCCTAATCTAAAGAAGCAAACAGGACGCTGCTGACTATAAAAAGCAAAATCTTCGGCGGTCATGCGCAGACCAAGCTCCGATACGTTTGAAGTACCGAGTTCTTTTTCGAGGATATTTTTGACTTTGTGCGTCAGTTCAAAATCGTTTTTAAGAAAAGGATAGCCTTCTCCTATTTGGACGTCTATGGTAGCTTCATAAGCGGCTGAAACTTGCGCAGCTGTTTCTTTTAAGATGGATTTCACCTCAGCTCGCCACTGCTCATTCATGGTGCGGAATGTCCCTTTGATCACTGCATTTGCGCTGACCACATTGGTGCTGCCTAGTGCCTCAAAACGACCAAAAGTAAGCACTTGAGGTACATCTGAAGGGCACTTTTCCACGACGTGCTGTCGGGCTGTTTGCATCCAGGCGATGCCAACATCTATGGGATTCACAAAACGCTCAGGCAAGGCACCGTGACCTCCAACACCTTCAATTTCGACGTGTATTTCATCGCTTGAAGCCATATACAAACCCGGCTTGACACCTACTTGCCCAACAGGCATTTCGGGGTACACATGCAAGGCCACCAATTCTTCAACGCTCGGATTTTCGAGTACACCTGCTGCGATCATGAGGCTGGCGCCGCCTGGGTTTTGTTCTTCTCCAGGCTGAAAAATCAGCTTAAGAGGGCGTGATAAGGCCGAGCGGTTGTGTTGTAAAATCACTGCTGCGCCGAGTAAGATACTTGTATGCACGTCGTGTCCGCAAGCGTGCATCCAGCCAGAGACTTTGCTTTTATATACGACTTCATTTTGTTCTTGAATGGGCAATGCATCGAGGTCGGCGCGCAGCGCAAGACAAGGTGTTTGAGGGTCGTGGTGCTCAGCTGCAATATAGGCAACAACACCCGTGCCCGCCACACCTTTCTGGTGTGCGATGCCAAAACTAGACAGCACAGAACTGACGAATTCCATGGTCTCGAACTCCTGAAAAGAAGGTTCGGGGTGCATGTGCAAATGGCGACGCCAAGCCACAATTTGCGGCGCAATTGCTCGGATTTGCTGTTGAAGTTGCTCAGGGTTCATTTTTCTGTATGCCGGTATAACCAGCTAAAATCAATTGTATAGAGACATAAGCCATCAAGACTCCGAAAATCAGTTTGACCCAAGCTTCGGGCAAGCGCAAAGTGAGCTTAGAACCCAAAAAAGCGCCAATCACAAAAGTACTTGCAATAATGAGCCCAAAACGCCAATTGACATTTCCGGTTCGCCAATAATTAAAAACAGCGAGTACCAAAACTGGCAGGGAGAGGATAAACAAAGAAGTGCCCTGTGCTTGATGCTGGCTCAGTCCCAATAAAAAAACGAGTGCCGGAACAATTACCACACCACCGCCAATACCAACCATACCACTGAGCATGCCAGCAGCGAGTCCGATTAAAGTGAGCAGTAAAATAGTTTGTAAAGACATCAGAACAAATGTAATAAGTTTTAGACTCAATCGACGAGTTGATTGCAACCCCGCACTTCTGAGGCCATCAAGCGACCTTCTAGTGTGAAACCTCCGTCTACCAGACGCCCTAAATCATCTGTTTGTATAAACGCACAACTATTTTGATTGGCTAAGTCAATGACATTGATGCCTCCTTTTTGCCCCTTAGGTACTTCTTGAAAGGGATCATAGGCATCGCGAATGCGAATTTGCAACCATGGCGGGCAAGTAAAAATCTGTTCTTTTAGGCAGTAGGCTTGGGAAAGCAGTTCGGTCATGCCATATTCAGAAAGAATCTGCGACACCCCAAAACCGTTTTGTAGAATTTGATGTAGTTGAACTTTGGTCAGTTCTTGACGGCGGCCTTTCATACCGCCCGTCTCTAAGATGAGCGCCTCGGGAAGCCTTACATTTTTTTCAGCTAAATCGAGCAAAGCATAGGAGACGCCGAAAACAAATGGTTTTTTACCGTCAGCCAACGCTTTGTAATAGACTTCTTGCACTTGATCTTCTTGGGCTAAATAATAGCCAGAAAGCGCTGAACCACTTTTTTGAATGAGTTGATCCACCATATAAATAAGGCTGGAGTCGCCGTTTTCTAGATAGGACGGCAGTAATCCGATAAACACGTAATCGGAAATTGCGCCGAAAACACGTTCAAATCCGAGCGCAAGTGAGGCGTTGTACCAACTGAGGTCATTGATATGATGCTGACTGCGGTTTTGTTGGGTGGTGCCACTCGATAAGAAGATTTGCTCAACGGCACTTCCTGATGCCAACACTTCATGACTTTTGAAAAAAGCAATAGGTAAGAAAGGAATTTCAGAAAGGGTTTGCGGATTTGCAGCTCCAATTAAATCAACATATTGGCGGTAAACGGGAATTTGGGCATATTGCCGCTTGAAAGTGGCCAAAGCGGCTACCTCAAAGTTACTTGAATCAATTTGTTGTAAATAGTGTAGCGCTTCCACAGAACAAAGTTAAGGCATCAGCGGCAGCAATCGCGAATAAATCGGTAAATTTGAACAAAGAAAATTCCAAGTTGTTGGACCTATAACATGAAAAAAACAGGCGTTCTCCTCATTCAACTCGGCACACCAGATTCACCAAGTGTTTCAGATGTGCGCAGCTACTTATCAGAATTCCTCAATGACCCCCGCGTCATTGACATTCCTTTTCTCTTGCGCGCCATTCTTGTCAATGGTATTATTGTACCTTTCAGGGCGCCCAAATCAGCGAAAGTCTATAAAGAACTCTGGGAGCTCGGCGACGGAAAATCTCCTTTACTGACCCACAGCTTAAAACTGCAATCGCTACTACAAGAAGAATTCAAAGACCAAGAGGTTACGTTTGAGTTAGCCATGCGCTACAAAAACCCATCTCTAGACACCGTACTCGAACGCATGCGCAAAGCCAATTACGACCGCATCGTGATTCTACCCCTCTTTCCGCAATATGCATCTGCCTCCACCGGATCAGCAGTAGAAAAAGCCATGAACATCATCCGCAAGTGGTGGGTCATTCCCGAAATTAAGGTCATTAGTCAGTTCTACGACAACGATGGCTACCTCAACTCTATCGTAGACAACGCCAAACAATTCGACCTCTCGCAATACGATCATATTTTATTCTCTTACCATGGCTTGCCAGAGCGCCAAGTTGATAAAGTCTATGACGGCTCTGACTTATGCCAAGATCAACCATGTGAGTCCGCCATCAACGAACACAACAAGTTTTGCTACAAAGCCACTTGCTATGCCACCACACGCCTCATTGCAGAACGCATGGGCCTACAAGAAAACCAGTATACCGTTTGTTTCCAATCTAGACTCGACAAAAAATGGCTCACGCCTTTCTCTGATAAAGTGGTAGAAGAATGGGCGCGCAAAGGCGCAAAGAAACTTTTGGTTTTTAGTCCTGCTTTTGTAGCCGATTGCCTCGAAACACTCATCGAAATTGGCGATGAATACCAAGAAATATTTGAAGAACACGGCGGAGAAAAAGTACAGCTCGTACCCAGCTCTAACACACACCCACTATTTGTCAAGGGGCTGCGCGCGCTCCTTGAAAAAGAGCTGCACTAATACTTGAAATCGATAAATAAACGACGTACATTTGCAAACTTATTTGTAGTAACTATATATGAATCAAACAGAAAAACTCACTTACAAAGTGAAAGACATCAGTCTCGCAGACTGGGGTCGCAAAGAAATCAAATTGGCAGAAGCAGAAATGCCTGGTCTAATGGCGCTCCGTGAAGAATACGGTGCTGCAAAGCCTTTAGCAGGCGCGCGCATTGCGGGCTGCTTGCACATGACCATCCAAACGGCTGTCCTGATCGAAACACTCGTTGAACTCGGCGCAGAAGTTACTTGGTCTTCATGCAACATCTTCTCTACTCAAGATCATGCAGCAGCGGCAATTGCAGCAGCTGGTATTCCGGTTTTTGCTTGGAAAGGCATGAACGAAGAAGAATTCGATTGGTGCATTGAGCAAACTTTGTTTGCCTTCGAAGGCGGTAAGGCCCTCAACATGATCCTCGACGACGGCGGAGACCTCACCAATATGGTTTTTGACCGCTTCCCAGAACTCACCAAAGACATCAAAGGTCTTTCAGAAGAAACCACAACAGGTGTACACCGCCTCTATGAGCGCAAGAAAAACGGTACACTTGTGATGCCAGCAATCAACGTCAATGACTCCGTTACCAAATCTAAATTTGACAACAAATATGGTTGTAAAGAATCTCTTGTTGATGCCATTCGCCGTGCAACCGATGTCATGATGGCAGGTAAAGTAGCGATTGTTTGTGGCTACGGAGACGTAGGTAAAGGATCTGCAGCATCCTTACAAGGTGCTGGCGCACGTGTGATCGTTACCGAAATTGACCCAATTTGCGCACTCCAAGCAGCAATGGACGGTTTTGAAGTGAAGCCACTCGACAAAGTAATTCACCTTGCAGACATCATCGTTACCGCAACTGGCAACAAGAGCATCGTTGTTGGCCGTCATTTTGAGGCCATGAAAGACAAATCAATCGTTTGTAACATCGGTCACTTCGACAACGAAATTGACATGGCTTGGTTGAACAGCAATTACGGTTCAAGTAAAATGGAAATCAAACCACAAGTTGACCTCTACAACGTTAAAGGAAATGACATCATTATCTTGGCTGAAGGCCGTTTGGTCAACCTCGGTTGCGCCACGGGGCACCCTTCATTTGTAATGTCTAACTCCTTCACCAACCAAACGCTCGCGCAATTAGAGCTTTGGAACAACAGCGCCAACTACGAAAACGACGTCTATACGCTTCCTAAGCACCTCGACGAAAAAGTAGCGCGTTTGCACTTATCCAAAATTGGTGTAGAGCTTGAAACCCTTTCTACCGAACAAGCCGACTACATCGGTGTGGCAGTAGAAGGCCCGTTCAAACCAGAGCACTATCGCTATTAATAGCAAAACGAACTATCAAAAAAGGCGAGCCGTTGGCTCGCCTTTTTTGTTACTGAATATCTTGTTACTGTTGCTTAAAGGCTGATGAACTAAATGCGGTAACTAAGAGAAAATTGCATGAGCGGGCCACCTAGACCGAATTCGCCACCAACTGCAAAGTTATAGTCGATAAAATACCTAAAACCATAACAAAATCTGAAAGAAACGGGAATCACTACACCAAGTTCATTTGGCGCTTGATCAATCAAGAGATTGTCCATGTAGACTTCTCTTTTTCGCATGTTTCCGCCGATGGCCAAACCAATGTATTGATCTAGGTTTGGGTCTAGAGCGCCCAAATGAAAATCTATGCGAAATTGAGGTCTGAAACGCTGTTTTTTGATGAGGTAAGCATGATTTTGAACGAGCCATTCGCCATTAAAAAACGAGCTATCGGTTGTTGTGTATTGCGCATTGGCCATGCCATACATAAGATCCAAACCAATACTGACATCATCTGAAGCCATGTACATGAAGCGCAAGCCTGAAGGAGCCAAACCAAAATACGACGGATTCGCGTAACTAGGAATTCCCTCACTTGCAGCCATATTGAGTCTTAAAAAATTGGGGTAACCAGCATAGGCATTCAAGACTACATTACCCCTAAAAAGACCTTGAGCTTGCCCCGACACGCAGAACAAGCTCAAGATGAGTGAAAATAAAATTTTCATTTGTAGAAGATTATGCTTCCATCATTTTGATGAGGTTGAGTGCTGACCCAGCTCTAAACCACTCAATTTGAGAAGCATTGTAAGTATGGTTCACCTTGATTTGCTCAGACTTACCGTTGCTGTGATTGATTTGTAGCGTAAGTTGGGTGTCTGGAGCAAAAGATTGAAGGTCGATGAAGTCGAAGGTGTCGTCTTCTTGGATTTTGTCGTAGTCTGCTTCGTTTGCAAAAGTAAGACCTAGCATACCTTGTTTTTTGAGGTTGGTCTCGTGGATGCGTGCAAACGATTTAACCAGAACTGCACGAACACCTAAATGACGAGGTTCCATTGCGGCGTGTTCGCGCGAAGAACCTTCACCATAGTTGTGATCTCCGACAACAATAGAAGCTACACCAGCTGCTTTGTAGGCGCGCTGGACGGCAGGAACTTCTCCGTATTCACCAGTAAGTTGGTTTTTCACTTTGTTGGCTTCGCCGTTGAATGCGTTTTCCGCACCGATGAGCATATTGTTAGAGATATTGTCTAGGTGGCCACGGTAACGCAACCACGGGCCAGCCATAGAGATGTGGTCGGTGGTACATTTTCCTTTCGCTTTGATGAGCAAACGCGCACCGAGGATATTTTGACCATCCCAAGCAGGGAAGTTCTCTAGCAATTGTAAGCGCTGTGAGTCTGGAGCAACAGCAATTTCTACGCTGCTGCCGTCGGCTGCAGGTGCTTGATAACCGTTGTCTTCGACTGCGAATCCTTTAGTTGGTAATTCGTCGCCAACCGGCGGATGCAACTTCACTTGTTCGCCTTTATCGTTGGTAAGGGTATCTGTAAGTGGGTTAAAGCCGAGGTCACCAGCAATAGCCAATGCTGCTACCATTTCTGGGCTCGTTACAAAAGCGTGGGTATTTGGGTTGCCATCGGCGCGTTTGGAGAAGTTGCGGTTGAAAGAGTGTACGATTGTGTTCTTCTCTTGTTTTTCTGCACCTTCGCGAGCCCACTGACCGATACATGGCCCGCAAGCGTTTGTAAATACTTTGGTGCCCATTTTTTCAAAGTCAGCAAGAATGCCATCGCGCTCTGCGGTGTAGCGCACTTGCTCAGAACCTGGATTGATACCGAATTCTGCTTTTGGTGTGATGCCTTGTGCAACAGCTTGCTTCACGATAGAAGCCGCACGCGCTAAATCTTCGTAAGAAGAGTTCGTACAAGAACCGATGAGGCCCCACTCTACTTGCAATGGCCAACCATTAGCGGTAGCTTCTGCACGCATTTTTGAAACAGGCGTACCGCGGTCTGGGGTGAATGGCCCGTTGACATGTGGTTCGAGTTCACTTAAATTGATTTCGATGAGTTGATCGAAGTATTTTTCTGGTTCTGCATATACTTCTTGGTCACCGGTGAGGTGCTCAGCAATGGCATCTGCAGCATTCACGACTTCTTGACGCCCCGTAGCGATTAAGTAGCGACGCATAGACTCATCGTAACCAAAAGTAGATGTGGTTGCACCAATTTCTGCACCCATGTTGCAAATGGTTCCTTTGCCGGTGCAAGACAATGAAAGTGCACCATCGCCAAAGTATTCAACAATAGCACCTGTACCGCCTTTAACGGTAAGGATGTCTGCTACTTTAAGGATGACGTCTTTGGCGGAGGTCCAGCCGTTGAGTTTACCCGTAAGTTTGACACCAATTAGTTTAGGGAATTTGAGCTCCCAAGCCATTCCGGCCATAACGTCTACGGCATCGGCACCACCTACCCCAATGGCGAGCATGCCCAAACCACCAGCGTTAACGGTATGGGAGTCAGTTCCGATCATCATGCCTCCAGGGAAGGCGTAATTTTCAAGTACAACTTGGTGAATGATACCAGCACCTGGTTTCCAGAAACCGATTCCATATTTGTTAGAAATCGAGGAAAGAAAATTAAAAACTTCGTTGTTTTGATTCAAAGACTCTTGCAAATCTTTGCTCGCTCCTACTTTAGCCTGAATGAGGTGATCTGCATGAACCGTAGAAGGTACCGCTACGCGTTTTTTACCTGCTTGCATGAATTGCAAAAGCGCCATTTGAGCCGTTGCATCTTGCATCGCTACGCGGTCTGGTGCGAAATCAACATAAGATTTTCCTCTTTCGAAAGCAGCTGTAGCATCTCCTTCCCAAAGGTGAGCATAAAGAATTTTTTCAGATAAAGTAAGCGGGCGGCCAACTACTTTACGTGCTGCAGCAATACGAGCAGGGTAGCGCTCATATACACGTTGGATCATGTCGAGGTCAAAAACTTTCATAGTGCGGTATTGTGATTTTTAATGCGCACCAAATTTAAGGAATTTAAACCATTTTCACTTGTTCCTATTGCTAAAAATCGACACAAATAAGCGCTCCTTTCGATAATTTACCAAAATCACTTAAATTTATCTATTAACTGGTTCATGTGGCAAAGAGTACAGGTGTTTAAAACAATAACAGTGAAAAATATTTTAAGAATTTTAATCGGGTTGGCCTTTGTACCTTCCATACAGGGCCAAAATGTTTACAATAATGAAGTTCCCATTGACAACACAGAAATAGTCGTCAAAAACAAAGCAGATTATTCAGAACATTTTATTCAAGGACTTAATGAACTTGGTTATCAAAAAATAGAATTAATTGACAGTTTATTAATCATTGACAATAAAGACACTGTACTATTTTCTCGCACACCAAAAATTGGAGAATCCCGCGAATACACGGGCAAAAAAGGGAATTTAGCAATAGCGGTTACTATTAAGCGGATCAATTACACGACGGTTGACTATCGAATTGAAATGGTAGAATTTGGCAAGGCCAACCACACGCAAACTGGGCAAGCAGACATTAGTTCAGGTTTCTTTTTTGGACCAGAATCAAACATAGATGAGCAAACAGGTGTGGGATATTTTGTAACTGAATACACCGACAACAGAGCAAACAATTGCGCTACGCACATTAGAATTGGTGACGAAAACGAACTTGCAAAGATCATTAAGTATTGCAATGGAAAGATTAAAGATATTACTCTTGATAACTTTACAACGTTACATAAAAAATAAGCCTCCACTTTTCAAAACGAATGATGAATCAGATTTATGCATTGCTCTTTTTAGTATTTCTTTCAGGAAGCGATAACGTCTATCAGCGCGGAAAAGCCTCTTATTACGCCCAATCGATGAATGGCCATAGAACCTCTTCTGGTGAGCGTTACTGTTCGGATAGCTTGACGGCCGCACATGCGCGCTTGCCATTTGGAACAAGAGTTGAAGTGCGCAATCTTAAAAATGATTCGGTCGTGGTACTGCGCGTCATTGACCGGATGTCGGCCTCCAGTAGTCGAATCATCGATGTAAGTTGGGCTGCGGCCAAAAAACTTAATTTTGTGCGCGATGGCTTGGCACAAGTTGAGCTCAAGTTAATAGATACCCTACCCCGCAAATGAGCAAACTGCCTTTTCAAGACCTCAAAGTAATTGACCTTTCTACCGTACTAGCGGGCCCTTCAGTCGGCACTTTTTTTGCCGAACTCGGAGCGCGCGTGCTCAAAATAGAGCATCCACAACACGGCGATGTCACCAATACCTGGCGCCTCAAGCAGGAAAGCGATTTATCCAAGCAAAGCGCTTATTATTCAAGTGTCAATTATAAAAAAGAGTTGGTGAAATTGAACTTAGGGCTCGATACCGATTACCACGTTTTTATAGATGAGCTCAAAGATGCGGATATCTTACTCATGAACTTTAAAAAAGGGGATGATCAAAAACTGAAAGTCACACCTTCCGAACTCTGGAAAATCAATCCGAGCTTAATCATCGGAAAAATCACTGGTTTTGGCTCCGATAACGACCGCATTGCCTATGACCTTATCCTTCAAGCAGAAACAGGCTTTATGTCTATGAACGGTACGCCAGAGAGCGGGCCAGTCAAGATGCCAGTTGCACTCATAGATGTTCTAGCCGCGCATCAGCTCAAAGAAGGCTTACTATTAGCGCTCTTACAACGCGAGCAAGACAAGGGGCAGCTGGTGAGTGTTTCTTTGTACGATGCCGCTATATGCAGCTTGGCCAATCAGGCTACGAATTTCTTGATGGAACAACAAATTCCAAAACGCATCGGTAGTTTGCATCCAAATATTGCTCCTTACGGCGAAATCTTTCAAACGCAAGATGGTCAATTACTCACCTTTGCTATTGGCTCTGACCAACATTTTGAAAAACTCGTTACATACCTTGGTCTGACTGAACTCGCCAAGGATCCTCGTTTTTGCACGAATTTGGAAAGAGTAAAAAACAGAGGGGTACTTTTTAATTACTTAGAAAGTGTCATTTCTAACCAAACGAGTACTCCAATCATTACCTCTCTCCTAGAACTGAACGTACCGGTGGCCAAAATCAAGTCGCTCGACGAAGTTTTCCAAGACCCGAAAGCCTTAAGTTTAGTCAAGACCGAACAAATCAATGGCCAAAATACCAAGCGGGTTTCGCAAATTGCTTTTAATTTTGAAGCATGATCCGCAGCCCTCAAACAGACGCCGAATGGCAAGCGTATTTCCAGCTACGTTATGACGTCTTGCGCGCACCTTGGGGGCAACCCATTGGAAGCGAACAAACTACCGATGAGCAACTCCACCAACACTTTGCTTTTTTCACCGATGAAAATCAACTAGTTGGTGTAGGTCGGCTAGACTACCTTTCCGATCATACCGCTCAAATTAGGTTCATGGCCATTGCCGATCATTTGCAAGGGCAAGGCATCGGAAGAGCGCTTATGGAAGAAATGGAAAGCGTTTCAAAAGCAGAAGGCTATACACAAATTATCTTGCACGCCAGAGAAATTGCACTGCCTTTTTATCAAAAATTAGGCTATCAACTCGATGAACCTTCTCACCTCCTCTTTGGCGAAATCCAACATTTTTTGATGCATAAATTGATATAAGTCATGACCGAAGACGCATTCGTATTGCAGGAATTTTATAAAATCATTACGCCCAACAAAGTAAATATGTTTGAGCGCATTGCAGCCCAGCGCACCAAACACATTGTTGTAGGGGTCGAGAATATCCAGCAAGACCACAACGCTTCAGCGATCATGCGCAGCATGGATTGCCTAGGTTTTCAAGAATTGCACCTCATTGAAAAAAACAATAACTATCAATTCCAACGCGACATCGCACTTGGCGCCGCAAGATGGCTAGATGTTGTGCAACATCAAAACCCGCCAGAACCCATTTTTGACAGCATGAACTTACTGCGTGCCAAAGGGTATCAAATCGTGGCCACTTCTCCGCATATCAAAGCCAAAACGCCTCAAAATTTGACCTTAGATAAGCCCGTCGCACTTTTCTTTGGAGCCGAGAAACATGGCATTTCAGAAGAATTAAAGCAAAACGCCGATGAATTCCTACATATTCCGATGCATGGCTTCACTGAAAGTTTCAATTTATCGGTCTCGGCTGCGCTCGTTTTGAGTGCCCTGCGCACCCGTTTAGAAGCGAGCAATTACAGTTGGCTCTTGTCAGAAAAGGAGCGAACGGCACTCAAAATTGAATGGTGCGAGCGCATCCTCAACGGCGGACCACAACTTGCGCAAAAATTTCGCGAGGAATTTAAAAAAGTTTGATAACTTTGAGTGTACACGTATCATAAACAAACACTTATGGGAAAAGGAGACAAAAAAACAGCAAAGGGAAAACGCGCAATGGGCTCTTATGGCAAGACCAGAAAACGCAAAGAAGACGCGCCTATTGTTTTGGTTAAAAAGGAAAAGAAAGAAAAGCCTGTGAAAGCCGAGCCAAAAGCAAAGGCCGCCACAGCCACTAAAAAACCGGCCGCCAAAAAAACGACCACAAAAAAATCTGAATGATTCAAAGAGCTGCCTTCGCAGCTCTTTTTTTTTGCAACTTTGCAACGCATTAGCAACCATTAATCAACTTTTATGAAACATAACTTTGGCGCAGGGCCGTGTATTTTACCCCAAGACGTATTCCAAGAGGCAGCTGCAGCTGTCCTAGATTTCAATGGTCTATCTATCCTAGAAGTCTCTCACCGACACAAAGATTTTGTGGCCGTAATGGACGAAGCCATCGCATTAGTTAAAACAGCGCTCGGAGTACCAGATGGCTACTCGGTTGCTTTTTTACAAGGTGGCGCCACTCTTGGCTTCACAATTGCAGCACTGAATATGCAACGCCAAACAAAGCGCGCAGGCTATATGAACACCGGTACTTGGGCAAGTGGCGCCATTAAAGAAGCAAAAAAAGTTGGCCTCGACGTCAATGTTTTTGCCTCTTCAGAAGATCAAAACTTCACGTATATCCCTAAAAACTACACCGTTCCAACTGACGTAGATTACATCCATTTTACGAGCAACAACACGATCTACGGTACCCAATTCAAAGATTTTCCAAAAACAAACCTGCCTTTGGTCTGCGATATGTCTTCGGATATATTCTCTAAAGAAATCAACGTAGCTGATTTTGATCTCATCTACGCTGGGGCGCAAAAAAACCTTGGGCCAGCCGGTGCAACGCTTTATATCGTCAAAGACGACGCGCTGGGCAAAAGCACCGCTCAGTTCATGCCAACCTACCTCGATCTCAAACAACAAATCGAGAAAGAATCGATGCTCAACACACCACCCGTTTTCAGTGTTTATGTCTCTATGCTCAACTTGCGTCACCTTTTAGCAAATGGCGGCGTCAAAGAACAACAAATTAAAAACGAAGCCAAAGCTCAACTACTTTATCAAGAAATAGACAACAATCCGTCTTTCAAAGGTGCCGTAGCTTCCGAAGATCGTTCCCAAATGAACGTTACTTTCTTGCTTACCGACGAAAGCCGTAGTGCCGAATTCGACACCATGTGGAAAGCAGCAGGCATTGTAGGTTTGCCTGGCCACCGCTCGGTTGGTGGTTACCGCGCCTCCATGTACAACGCACTTCCAATAGAGAGCGTTCAGGTTTTGGTAGATGTGATGAGCGAATTTAACAGAAAAGGATAGCATGAAAATTTTAGCAAACGACGGCATCTCTGAACTCGGCAAATCTTTACTAGAAGCCGCCGGACACGAAGTGAGCACAGATAAAGTCTCGCAAGACGAACTCATTAACATCATTAATCAACAAGGTTTCGACGCTGTATTGGTGCGCAGTGCCACTACAGTGCGCAAAGAAGTTGTAGACGCTTGCCCAGGCCTTCGCTTCATTGGCCGCGGCGGTGTTGGCATGGACAACATCGATGTAGCTTACGCCAGAGAAAAAGGACTCACAGTCATTAACACCCCAGCTTCATCATCGCAATCTGTTGCCGAACTCGTGATGGGTCAGTTGTTTTCGATTTCGCGTTTTCTGCAAGACTCATTTAAAAACATGTCGAGCGCAGATTTCTCGACCCTCAAGAAAAATTACGCCAAAGGTGTAGAGCTACGTGGCAAAACCATCGGGATTATTGGCTTTGGGCGCATCGGGCAAAGTTTAGCAGCCTACGCACTCGGCGCCGGCATGAAAGTCATTGCCATTGAAAGACGCGCACGCATCCAGCCGATCACACTCAAAATTGGCGGTCAAACCCTCGAAATTCCTGTTAAAGTTGTAGACAACCTTCCAGAGGCGCTACCGCAACTTGACTACATCTCCATTCACGTTCCGAAGCAACCCGACGGTTCTGCAGTGATTGGCGCCCATGAATTTGCACTCATGAAAAAAGGCGTGCGTTTGGTCAACGCTGCTCGCGGTGGTGTCATTGACGAACAAGCCCTTTTGGCAGCACTTGAAAATGGTACTGTTGCAGCTGCAGCCCTCGATGTCTATGACAACGAGCCCAACCCGCTCAAAGAACTGCTCAATCATCCAAAAATTGCCTGCACGCCTCACATTGGCGCAGCAACACTAGAAGCACAAGACCGCATTGGAGAAGAGCTCGCTGAGCTCATCATTGCTTTTGCCAAGGAAGCATAAAAACCTCCTTATTTTGATTCCATAAAAAAAGCGAAGGTGAACCCTTCGCTTTTTTTATGTTTAGCAAAACTTATTATGCCTCTTCAACGATGGTAATGCTGTCAATGCTGTCGCCTTGGCGAATTGCATCTAGCACTTCTAAACCTTCGTAAACCTTGCCAAAAACGGTGTGTTGGCGATCGAGGTGTGCGGTGTTGTTGCGAGAATGACATACAAAAAACTGTGAGCCTCCTGTATTTCGGCCTGCATGTGCCATAGAAAGTACGCCGCGGTCGTGAAATTGGTTTTCGCCACTTGTTTCACAGTCGATTTGGTAGCCAGGGCCACCTGTACCAGGGATGCCGTTTGCGCCCTCGCGGGTATTCGGACAACCTCCTTGGATTACGAAATCTGGAATAACGCGGTGCCACTTGAGGCCGTTATAGTATCCGTCCTTTGCTAGTTTGACAAAATTGGCAACAGTGTTGGGTGCATCTGCAGCAAATAGCTGTACTTGCATGTCCCCTTTGTTGGTGGAGATGATTGCTTTCATATTTTCTTTTTGCCGCAAATTTACAGCTATTTTAGCGGATATTTTGTTGAAAACTCAGTTGATAAAGCACTTTTCATTGAAGTTGAATCAGATGAACCGAATGTTAAATTTGTAATGAAGCAAATTATATAGTCAAATGTTTAGCTCGTTCACGAAGAAAAAATTATCGGACAACCAAGTAGCCAACGTATTTATCAATGGTATTTTTGATAGCGTTGACAACGGCTTTGCAGAAGTTGCCGAAATGATCAACGAAGACAGCGCATTTGTAACAAGCCCAAATATCTCTACCTCAGACTCCGGACAATTTGGACTCATTGTTATTGTGGGCAATTTATCTTTTCTAGAGAGCACCTTTGAGGCAGAGCAAGCGGAAAGAGTGGAGCAATTGATTTTTGAAAAACTTTCCCGCATTTATGAAATGAGCGTAGGTGACTTTCAGAACATGATCCGCGATTACCAAAGCTTTATCATGCGCGTCAATCATCCGTCCAAAAACTGGATCTACGGAATGTCAAAAGCGATTTTTCACAAATACGGTCTTTACGAATTCCAAGACGACTACTTCAAGCGCATGCAGGCGCCCAACCCCCTATTCCTCAAGCGCATGGATGAAGTCATGGCTAACTTTGTTTGGAATTGGGACGCCTTTTTCAAAAAATTCCGCATCTAAGTAAGGGCAATTTTATTCCGATCAAGCCTCCAAGCCCAATTCTTCGTGCGCGTGAATTGGTTTTCTAAACACGATTTTACCGTCAAACATATCCATCACCACATTCTGGGTTTTATCGACTTTTTGAGCGAGAATCGCTTTAGACAATTCGTTGAGTACTTGTTTTTGAATCACACGCTTTACAGGGCGCGCGCCAAAAAACGGATCATAACCTAGGGTGAGAATATGCTCAAAAGCATCTGGCGTTACCACTAAATGTATTTCTGCTTCTTGGAGTTTGTGCTTGAGTTCAGCAAGTTGCATTTCTACAATTTGAGCGACTTCATTTCTGGTCAGTGGCAAAAAGAGGATGCTTTCGTCTATGCGGTTCAAAAACTCAGGACGGATGGTTTGGCGCAATAACTCCAAGACCTCTGTTCTGGTTTGCTCAGCAACCGTTGGATAATCTGCTTCTTTTACTTTTTCAAAGCGCTCATGGATGAGTTGAGAGCCAAGATTGGAGGTCATGATAATAAGTGTATTCTTGAAATTAACCAAGCGGCCCTTGTTGTCGGTAAGCCTGCCGTCATCGAGTACTTGCAATAGAATATTGAAGACATCTGGGTGCGCCTTTTCAATTTCGTCAAGCAAGATAATTGAATAGGGCTTTCTGCGTACCGCTTCAGTGAGCTGCCCGCCTTCTTCGTAACCAACGTAGCCCGGAGGCGCTCCTACGAGTCTGCTTACTGCGTGTTTTTCTTGGTACTCGCTCATGTCAATGCGCGTCATGGCTTGCTCGTCGTTAAATAAATAGGCCGCCAAGGCTTTGGCAAGTTCTGTTTTACCGACACCTGTGGTGCCAAGAAAAATGAACGAACCGATAGGTCTTTTGGCATCTTGCAGACCTGCTCTACTTCTACGAATGGCATCGGAAAGTGCGGTGATGGCTTCTTCTTGGCCCACAACTCTTTTGTGCAGCTCTTCTTCTAATCTGAGCAGTTTACCGAGCTCGCTCTCCAACATTTTACCTACCGGAACACCTGTCCATTTAGAGACGACCTCCGCAATTTCAGCGACATCAACCACCTCTTTGATCAGCTTAGCCTGAGATTCTAGCGCTTGCTGCTGAGTTTTCATTTGTTCGAGCGAAGCCTCCGCTTCTTTGATTTTACCGTAACGCAATTCGGCTACCTTGCCGTAATCACCCATACGCTCTGCCGCATCGGCTTCGAATTTCAGGGCTTCTATTGCTTCTTTGGCGCGCTGAATTCCTTCGATCAGGTCTTTTTCTGCTTGCCAACGACTCTGCAAACTCATGCGCTGTTCTTGCAATCGAGACAGATCTTGCGCTACCTGCTGCTGACGCTTAGGGTCGTTTTCGCGCATGATGGCCGCCTTCTCGATTTCTAACTGCATGATTTTGCGCTCCACTTCGTCGAGTTCTTCGGGTTTTGAATTGATTTCCATGCGCAACTTGGCCGCTGCTTCGTCAATTAAGTCAATCGCTTTATCTGGTAAATGGCGATCGGTGATGTAGCGCTGAGACAACTCAACAGCAGAAATAATAGCCGCATCTTTGATCAGTACCTTATGGTGGTTTTCATATTTTTCTTTGATGCCACGCAAGATAGAAATCGCATCTTCGGTGCTTGGTTCATCGATGAGCACAGTCTGAAAACGACGCACAAGTGCTTTGTCTTTTTCAAAGTACTTTTGATATTCATTGAGCGTGGTGGCGCCCACTGCGCGCAACTCTCCTCTTGCCAACGCTGGCTTTAAGATGTTGGCCGCATCCATAGCTCCTTCGCCTCCTCCGGCTCCGACCAACGTATGGATTTCGTCGATAAACAAAATAATTTCTCCCTCAGCAGCGATTACTTCTTTGACCACCGCTTTAAGTCTCTCTTCGAATTCTCCTTTGTATTTTGCACCCGCAACCAAAGAACCCATATCTAAAGAATAAACGGTTTTGGTCTTGAGGTTCTCGGGAACGTCACCAGCAATAATGCGGTGCGCCAAACCCTCAGCAATTGCGGTTTTACCCACACCGGGCTCACCAATCAGGATGGGGTTATTTTTGGTGCGACGCGTTAGAATTTGCAGGACTCTTCTGATTTCTTCGTCTCGGCCAATGACAGGATCTAATTTACCTTCGCTGGCCAAAGCATTGAGGTTTTTGGCGTATTTCTCGAGTGATTGATAGCTGGCGTCTTGGCCAGCTGATTTTACATTTTCACCATTTCTGAGGTCCATAATTTGTGTTTTAATGGTTGAACTTTTTAATTGGAGGTCTTTGAGGTAGCGCGCCGCGGAGTCTTTGCCTTCTAGAAGTGCCAAAAACAGCACTTCAATGGCTACAAAATGATCCTTCAATGCTGTTTGAATTTGAACTGAGCGCTGCAAGAGCGCTTGAAAATCTGCGCTGGCATATGTTTGGCCACCGCCGGTTACCTTTGGATACGAGGCAACAATTGCACTCGCTCCTTTGATGACTTCCGAGGCCTGCAGGTTATTCTTCTTGAGCAAATAGCCAATAACGTCGGTATCGTGCTCTAGTAGCGTCAGGAGTAAATGACCAGGTTCTATAGCTTGCTGCTGCTTGTCGAGCGCTAAACTTTGGCACTTTTGAAGCATTTCCTGGGCGCGATGCGTGAATTTTTCAAAATCCATGATTACATTTTTGATTGAAATGCAACGCTCAAATGCTACACCAGCCCTTTAAAAGCTGACAATATTGCCGGATTTAAGATCTATTAGCTGTCAATAATTCCGATTTTAAGTAAAATACCTAATTTCTGTGCTGACATTGTAACCATTCCTTTACTCCTTGCGTTAAGGACAAGCAACTCATGATTTATCCGGGCAACGGACAAAAAGGTATTCTTGCAACAATGCCACATGGGGCACGCAAGAATTGTTTGTTGTTTGTTTGAAAGTCCTGCTTCGGCAGGACTTTCCTTTTTTACTCCACGCAGTTCATGACGTCTTCAAACCAACGCACTTTCTCTTTATCAGACATGGCTTCTCCTTTTTGAGCACAAGCGTTCATCATGTCTTGATCTTGATCGGCAATTTGCTTTTTTAATTCTTTACCGCAAGTACAGGCATCTGGGTCTAAGGAAGAACAACTCGCTAAAAAGAAAAGGCTGGCAAAGAATAGAATTTGTTTCATGCTCTAAAGATAAGCATTTCGTTTGCTTTTTGTATTTTCGTAGTCATGCGCAAGGTCCTTTTTCTACTCCTCGTGATAAGCTCGAGTTTTTCTAAAAGCTGGGCCCATGAATTTTATTTTGCTTACGCCGAATTGGCCTACAACGAAATGAATCAAAAATTTGAAGGAACGCTCATTTTCACCACACATGACCTCGAAAAAGCACTAGAGCCCAAAGGATCATTGATAGGCAAATTAGAACAAAGCGACGAAAGCTCGCCCATCAGAAATCAATTAGAAAAATATATCAATCAACACTTGCGCATTACTTACGGTTGTGCACTCGATTCAAATGCGTTTGATGCCGTTTGCCAAACACAATTCACGCTCGAAGGCATATCTCCCTCACTCAACGGCACCATAGAATGCTACATCTCAGCCCCTGCAACACTCGTATATTTACCAACTCACTTAGGGCTTCCTTACAAAACCATTCTGAATATGCAATTCGATGCCTTATTTGAAACTTTTTCGGGGCAACAAAACAAGCTAACTCTAATTTACAGAACCCAAAAAGAAACCTTGAATTTTATTCCAGGAAAAGAAACCCAAACCATTTCCATTAAGTCATGAAAAAATTATTGATCGCTTTTTTAACCCTATCAAGCAGCACGCTCTTGGCACAAACCAAATTTGCGCAGCTCGACCAAATGTTGCCGACGCCAAATAGCTACCGCGCAGCCTCAGGCGCACCAGGCCATGCCTATTACCAGCAGAAAGCAGATTACAAAATGACCCTCGTGCTAGACGACACCAAACAGCGCTTGGATGGCAACGAAACCATTACCTACACCAACAATTCTCCAGATCCGCTGGCCTATCTTTGGCTACAACTCGATCAAAATATCTACGATCAAAATGCAGATAGCAAAGTCATTGAGGTCGAAAAGATGGAGAATTTCAAGAGTGTTTCCGATTTGCGCAAGCGCGAATTTTATTACGACGGCGGTTTTAAAATAGAACGCATCACCAACATGAGCGGCCAGCCCATGAAATACTTCATCAACAAGACCATGATGCGCATCGATTTGGCCAAACCGCTGCTTCCGGGGCAAAGTATTTCGTTTCAAATCAAATGGTGGTACAACATCAACGACCGCATGCAAGTGGGTGGCCGCTCAGGCTATGAATACTTCGAGGCCGATCAAAATTACCTCTACACCATTGCCCAATTTTTTCCGCGCATGTGTGTCTACAACGATGTTACAGGTTGGCAAAACAAACAATTCCTTGGGCGCGGCGAATTCACGCTGCCTTTCGGAGACTACGAAGTGAGTATTACCGTACCTGCCGACCACATTATCGGTGCAACCGGCGAATGCCAAAACTACGCGAGCATCCTGAGCTCAGAGCAGCGCAAGCGCCTAGAGCAAGCGCGCAAATCAGATACACCAGTGATCATCGTGACCCAAGCAGAAGCGGAGGCCGCCGAAAAGAACAAAGCGAGCCAAACCAAAACATGGGTTTACAAAGCCACAAACGTCCGCGATTTTGCCTTTGCCAGCTCTAGAAAGTTCATTTGGGATGCCCAAAAGCAAACAGTTGGCAACAAAGACGTGCTGTGCATGAGTTACTACCCCAAAGAAGGCAATCCACTTTGGGAACGCTACTCTACTAAATTGGTAGCCCACACCATTAAAACCTATTCAAAATACACCATCAATTATCCTTATCCGGTCGCTATTTCAGTACACTCCAAATGGATCGGCATGGAATACCCCATGATTTGCTTTAACGGTGGCAGACCAGAACCAGATGGCACTTACTCTGAAGGAGAAAAATACGGTATGTGGGGCGTAATCATCCATGAAGTTGGTCACAACTTCTTCCCGATGATCATCAATTCTGATGAGCGCCAATGGACCTGGATGGACGAAGGCCTCAACACTTTTGTGCAATACCTCACCGAACAAGAGTGGGAACGCGACTACCCAAGCCGCCGCGGGCCAGCTTACATGATCGCAGACTACATGCGCGGCGACATCAGCGGTATTTCACCCATCATGACCAACTCTGAGTCTATCAAGCAATTTGGCAACAACGCTTACGGAAAACCCGCAACCGCGCTCAATATCTTGCGCGAAACCGTTATGGGCCGTGAGCTCTTCGATTACGCGTTCAAAACCTATTGCGAGCGTTGGGCTTTCAAGCACCCAACCCCTGCCGATTTCTTCCGTACCATGGAAGATGCTTCAGCTGTTGACCTCGATTGGTTTTGGCGCGGATGGTTTTACTCCACCGACCACGTCGATATCGCATTAACTGATGTCAAATGGTTTCAGTTGAATACCCAAAACCCAGATCTCGAAAAAGCCTTTTTACAGCAAAAAGATGCTCAAAAAGATGTGCATATTGGCGTTACACGCAACCAAACAGCCATTGGCCAAACGGTCAATGAACGCGACCCTCAAATCGATGATTTTTACGGCAAACGCAACATATACGCAGTAGATGCGCTCGACCAAAAGGCCTACGAGAGCTTTGTTGCCAAAACCAGTGCCGAAGACCTCGCTTACCTCAACGCAGGAAAACAACTCTACGAACTCACCTTTGAAAACCTCGGTGGGCTTGTCATGCCGCTCATTATCAAAGCCACTTTTGCAGATGGCAGCACTAAAGTTGAGCGCATTCCGGCAGAAATCTGGCGCATAGAAGAACTCAAAGTAAGTAAGGTCTTTATTTACGACCAAGCGGTTGTTTCTTTTAGAATTGACCCCTTCTTGGAAACAGCAGACACCGACCTAGACAACAATACTTGGCCTCGCGTCTTGCAACCTACGCGTTACCAATTATACAAACAAGAGCAAACGCGCGAAAACCCAATGCAGCGTCAGCAGCGCCTAGAGCAAATGCAACGCGGCAACTAAGCGCGGCTATAATTTCTGGAAAGTAACCAACTCTTGTCGGGAAGCTGATTTGAGCAAATAATGGTAAAGCCCCGCATTGAGGTACTGGATTTCAAAAGTCAGTAATTGCTGACCGCTATTGAGTTGACCTTCAAAAGACTTTTGCAAGACCTTGCCGCTCTGATCAATAAGGAAAATCTCCATATACTCTTGTGTGCTCTGAAACCTAAATTGATGCTGACCTAAACTCGGGTTAGGAAACACCAGCGGTTTTTGAAGCTGCATGGCAGCATTTTCACTGATGCTATTGGTACAACCCTGTAAAAGGTCGTAGTAGGTGATATTCTGTTCAAACAATCCTTGAATGACTTGCAGATCCACCTCGAACCAATCTTTGAGAATGCTCGCATAGATATCCCGAAAATCGATGGCCATCGGGACGCCCGCTTGGTTGTTCACTTGATTGGGTATTTGCGGATTCGCCCCAACAATACCAGTGCTTACACAAGCGCCAAAAAGCAATACAGGCGCAGCGTCGCCGTGATCTGTACCCATGCTGCCGTTGCTGGCAATTTGGCGACCAAACTCAGAGAATGTCATGCCCGCCACTCTTTGTTCGAGACCCAAGAGTTGTAAGTCGTGCTGAAAAGCCCGAACGGCATCGGAGATACGCTTGAGTAAATTGGCATGCACCCCTTCTTTGAAATCATTTTGATCCACTTGTGCATCATGCGTATCAAAACCGCCAACATTTATGATGTAAACTTTTGTTTGAAGGCCTCCAGAAATCATTTGAGCGATATACTTGAGTTGAACCGCAATCGGATTCAGGGGATCGTATAAATTGGATAATGAATTTCCAGCGCTTGCCGCACTGCTGATTTGCTGACCGTATTCGTTGGTTTGATTGATGAGTGTGGAGATATACTCGATTTGTCCGCCGTAGTAAGTGCCATCGTTGGTGACGGAGGTGAGCAAAAGATTGGAATTGTTAAAAGGATCAGAAACCGCGTGGCTAAAATTACCCATGAGTCCTTGACAAGTTGTTGAAACTTCAGAACCCATAGATATAGCGAACGGATCCGGAAAGTCAACATTTGGGTAGGCATCCGGAAAATTTGGATAGGCGCTGTCAAAATAACGGCCTAACCAACCGCTGGTTTGATTGATATCTAAAGCCCCTGTTGACCAGATATCCATGGACCTGAAATGCGAACGGTTGGGCTCTGGGTAACCCACATTTTGTATGACGCTCAACTTTCCTTCGTCGAAAAGCGTTTGCATGCCCGTCATTTTTGGATGTAAACCAACCTCTAAGGTCAATGGCAAGATTTCTGTTTCTGGAACCAAAATATTGGCGCGTTGCACTAGCATTTCGGCATATTGATCTCTCGGGAAAACCATATTCAAGCCATCGTTTCCACCATTCATTCGAATCAGGATGAGCACTTTATCTTCAGCACTTTTCGGCACCTCAAATAATTGTTTGGCAACTGCTTGCATGGAAAAACCATTTTGCACAAAAGGCAAAGAAAGACTCGCAAGCGCACCGTTTTTAAGGAAGGATCTTCTTTTCATTAGCAGACGTGAAATTGAGGCATTTTGAACATGACATTTAGCACCGCTTGCATGCGCAATTCTACCGGTGTGTAGAAGGTTGGATTTGTAGGGTCAGCGAGGTATTCGTTATACTGAAGTGTCCATTCGAAATCTGGCAAACCTCCTGTAAGAACAGATTTAATCGCAAGTTTATCAACTGCGGGGATATCTTTAGGAAACAATACCAAACATAAATCTTCGATTACCTGTGGTGCTGATGCTGGTGCGGAGAGTCCGTTTAACAAACCGAGCACCTGAATTTTGAAGATATTGCCGTTGACGTTGTAACTATTAGAAGTTAAAAGATTTGCTACGTCGAAGCGTTTCTTTATGTAGGTAGAGTTGATCCATAAACGGTAAAATGCTGGCGCTTGATAATAGGCGGTCCAGCCGGCAACACTCGGTGGAGCCGCATAGCCCTGCCCCATTTGATCGGCCAAACCATACATCGATAAATAGATCTGATAGGTGCTTTGCAAATCAAAATTAGCCGTTGTAGCCGACGTATTGAGCATCGCGCAAAGTGTTTCAAGCGGAGAGCGGATAATAGCACCGCGCACACTCATGTCGAAGAAATGCGCACTTGACAAAAGCTCATTGAGGACTGGCGCAATTTCGTAGTTATTGGTTACAAAAGTTTGGGCCATATCTGCAATGATATTTTGCTCTACCCATGGAGTGATGTCGTAGTTAACAAAATAGCGATACAATTTACGGCAAATGTAGTGGGCGGTATCGGCTTGATTGAATACTACATCGATGTAATTTGCGTATTCTGTTGCACCACCATTACTTAAAGATTGATTTGCAAAATGATAGGAAAGGGTTTTTGTGGTGTTGTCGTGCAGCAAGGGCATAAATTGGCTCGTTACTTGGGTTTGCGTATCGCTGCGCACACCTTGAACGATATAGCCTGTACATATTTTAGCCCCCGCAGCTACATCTTGTTCTGTAAATGTTGAGTAATCTCCTGCAGCGAGTTGAGCACCCTTACCCACTGTAAATAGCTCGAGTAATTCGCGAGCGAAATTTTCATTGGGTGAGAAAACAGTGTTGGTTGAGCCATTCAGAAAAAGCAGCATACAAGGGTCAATTGTTACGTCTTTCACCAGTTGCTTGACGTTCCCTAATGAATGTTGCCGAAGTAAGGACAAATATTGATACATAGCCCTTGCGTCGCCAGAAGAGGTGACGCCAAAATGATTCTGCCAGAAAAAGAGCATCTTTTCTGTCAAGCTCAAACTCTCTTGGTTGAGATTCTTGGCAATCCAAGCTCCGAGCGATTTCATTCTTGCACCTTCTGTTTGCTGATTCGCCGCCGTATTGCTAGGATAAACCGCCGAAACCCAGGTCTGACCTTGGACCACTATTTGCTCCGCCGGATCATAAGCCAATGGCTGGTCTATAACTGTAGGCGTAAACAAGTTGAGAAGTGTGGCATTGAGGCCGTTTTGAACAGCAGCTTGAATATCGGCGTAAGTTGCACCGAAAGTACAGCGCCGCAGTAAATGAGCTGCTTCAGCGGAGGTCCAGGGGCCAGAATAAGGCGTCATATTTGTAAATTTTACCTACAAAGTACAAATTTTTATCGCTCAAAGCAACCCGAACACTCAAATTACGTTCTAAATTCACGATTATTTAATTTAAATTTGCCTACCTACATAACCTATACGCATATGATCAAGAAGATTATCTTCTCACTTATTTCTCTCACTTCTCTTTTTACACAGGCCCAACAGTCTACAACCTTTAATTATACAGGCGCCGTTCAAACATGGACCGTTCCACCTTGCGTTTACTCCATCCAAGTAGATGTTCGCGGCGCAAAAGGTGGAGGCGTACTTGCAACCCCATTTGTTGGCTCAGGCCAAGGAGGTAATGGCGCACGCGTTCAGCACCCCAGCATTGCCGTTACACCGGGTCAAGTATTAGAAATCCGAGTGGGTGGCAACCCAACCGGCCCAACAGGTGGTTGGAATGGCGGCGGAAACGGGCATGCAGCTCCTTCAAACACCCAATATGAATCTAAAGGAGGCGGAGGCGCTTCTGATATAAGAATAGCACCGTATGCAATGACCAATCGCATCGTTGTTGCTGGTGGCGGCGGTGGTCGTGCCGGTGGTTCAGGCCAAACTAATTACCAAGCAACGGGCGGCCAAGGAGGTTGCACTACCGGTCAAACCGGAACTGGCTCTCCTTTCACAGGAACTGGCGGCGGAGGCGGCACACAAACTGCCGGCGGAAACGGTGGCCCACCTTGGGGTGGTGGTCAACCAGGAACCGCTGGAAGCATCGGCCAAGGTGGTAATGGCGGTTTCTTTGCGACTGCTGCTGGCGGCGGAGGCGGAGGCGGTTATTTTGGCGGCGGAGGCGGCGGAGGCGACAACTGCTGTGCAGGCGCCAATGGCGGCGGAGGCGGCGGCGGTGGCTCGAGCTTCTACCCAGCTGGCGGAACTTGTACACAAGGCTTTCAAACCGGCCATGGCCAAGTCGTGATTACCTACGTTGCGGGCTCCACAGTTCTTACAGCAAGTAATACAGGGCCCTATTGTGAAGGCGCAACAATTGCTTTATCTATTGGCAACGGTTCACCAACCTACAGTTGGACAGGTCCTAATGGCTTCACGTCCAACCTTCAAAACCCAGCCATTCCGAATTCTACAGCAGCAATGGGCGGTGTTTACACCGTAACCTACGACGCCGGAGGTTGTATTTCTACTGCCTCAACAACCGTGGTTGTCAATACGCCAGTAGTGCCTACCTTCAACCAGATCGCTCCTATCTGTGAAGACGCAACTGCTCCTGGCTTGCCAAACTTGTCTACAAACAACCCAGTAATCCAAGGCACCTGGAACCCTGCTGCAATTAATACGGCAAATTCAGGAACCACTACCTATACGTTTACACCTAATGCAGGAATTTGTGCCACACCGGCCACCATGAACATTCAAATTTTGCCAAACGAGCAATCTACCTTTAACCAAATCCCTGATCTATGCATCAATGATGTTGCGCCTGCATTGCCAGCCACTTCAACGAATAATATCCCTTACACAGGCGTTTGGAGCCCAGCCACTATCTCTACAGCCGTTGCTGGCACTTTCACCTTTACCTTCACACCAACCGCTGGTCAGTGCGCCTTCCCCGCAACTATGGATATCGTAGTTCATGCGCTCACCACCCCGCAGTTCAATCCAATGGGGCAAATTTGTCAGTACATGACCAACGTGGTGATTCCGACAACTGCAACCAATACAACTAGCTACCTCAATGGTCCGCTCATTACAGGTACTTGGAATAGCCCTACCGTCATCACCACAAGCCCTGGAACGGTCAACTATACCTTTACCCCTGCCCCGAACCAATGTGCCTCTACACTCACCTTCCCTATTACCGTAGATCCACTCATTGTACCGCAGTTTACTCAAATACCACAATTATGTCAAGACGACGCCAATCCAATTTTCCCTACTACCTCTAATAACGTTCCTGGGATCACGGGCTCTTGGACTCCGCCAAACATCGACACTTCAATTCCGGGTATTCTTACCCATACTTTCTTCCCAGACCCAGGGCAATGCGGTGACACCGTAGACATGATTGTTACCATTGTGCCAGCTGTTCCACCAGTATTCGTAGCAGACACCCTTTCTGGTTGTAATCCATTACTTGTCAATCTCTCCACAATTGGCGCAGTCCAGGGTGCAGTATACACTTGGTATTGGGGCGGCACGCAGATCGGACAAGGCAGCAACTTCTCCTATACATTCGACGCAAGTGGATACCACGACATCACACTTGAGTATAATCTATTGGGTTGTATTGAAACAACTACCTACAACGACTACATCTATATGGAAAGCTACCCAGAAGCATCTTTTGCAGCATTGCCAGGCGCACTCACGGAAAGCACCATGCCAATTCAATTTGTCAATAATTCTGTCGGAGCGATCACCTACGTCTGGGACTTCGACGACAACTCAACGAGTACAGAAGTCAATCCAAACCACATGTACGTTGGCGTCACTGAGAACTTATTGGTCACACTCACCGCCTATACTTCTCTAGGATGTTCAGATGAATACCAATTGAACATTCCCGTAATTGCAGAACCAATTTACTACGTACCTAATACGTTTACACCAGACGAAGACGAGCACAACCAAACTTGGCAAGCTGTGTTTACTACCGGCTTTGATCCTCATGCGTTCCATTTGGCGGTTTTCAACCGTTGGGGCGAAGTCATTTGGGAAACCAAAGATGCCACTCAAGCTTGGGATGGCACCTATGGCCCAGACGCACTTAAAGTACCAGCCGGAATGTACACCTGGAAACTCCAGTTCGAAACCAAAGAAAACGACTATCGCAAGATTGTCACTGGGCACCTGAACCTCATCAGGTAGTCCAATCTCTTATCAAGCAAAAAAGGCGAGCATGAGCTCGCCTTTTTTGTTTCTATAAGGTTCAATAAAGTGTATGGAGGTCTATTTCTTTCTAAAGAAAATCTTGATAGGAACGCCTTCAAAGTTAAACCGCTCGCGCAAGCGATTTTCCAAGAATCGTTTGTAAGCATCTGTGAGGTATTGCGGTAAGTTGCAGAAAAAAGCAAAACTTGGCGCGTGTGTAGGAAGCTGCTGAACGAATTTAATGCGGATATATTTGCCTTTCATGGCAGGCGGTGGCGTTTGAGCGATAACCTCGAGCATCACTTCATTGAGCTCGTGCGTAGGGATCTTGCGCGTTCTGTTTTCGTAGACTTGCATCGCCGTTTCAAGAGCGCGGTGAATGCGTTGCTTTTCTATCGCAGAAGTAAAGATAATTGGCACATCATTGAATGGCGCCAATTGCTCGCGCAAGTTCGCCTCAAATTTGACCATGGTGTTTTGATCCTTTTCGACAAGATCCCATTTATTAACCAGAACAACAACACCCTTTGAGTTTTTCTCACACATGTAAAAAATGCTCAGGTCTTGTTTTTGAATGCCCTCTGCGGCGTCGATCATGAACATACAGACATCGGCATTTTCTATGGTGCGTACTGAACGCAAAACAGAATAATATTCGATGTCTTCGGTAACTTTCGCCTTTTTACGAATACCCGCGGTATCGATCAAAAGAAAGTCGAAGCCGAAGGATTTGTAACGGGTATGGATGGAATCTCGGGTGGTTCCAGAGATATCAGTAACGATATTGCGTTCCTGACCAGTTAGTGCATTGACCATAGAAGATTTTCCAACATTCGGGCGACCTACGATAGCGATGCGGGGCAGGCTGTCCTCTTCTCTGACAGACTCATCTTCTTTATTGAAATACTTCACGAGTTCATCGAGAATTTCGCCGGTACCGCTGCCGTTTGTGGCGCTTAAGTCAAAGACTTCGCCTAGACCAAATGTGTAAAATTCTGAAGAAAGCCCTACTCTATCGGTGTTGTCCACTTTGTTGGCCGCAATTAGAACCGGCTTTTTGCTCTTGCGCAACAATTGCGCAACAGTTTGATCCATCTCAACAATGCCGGTCATGACGTCTACCATAAAAACAATGACGGTGGCTTCTTCAATGGCAATTTGAACTTGTTTGCGGATTTCTCCTTCAAAGATATCCTCTTTGGTGGTGGCATAACCACCGGTATCAATTACTGAAAATTGATAACCGTTCCATTCGCCTTTACCGTAGAGGCGGTCACGGGTCACGCCGCTCACTTCCTTGACAATAGCGTCTCTGGACTCCGTAAGGCGGTTGAACAAGGTAGATTTTCCGACGTTTGGACGTCCGACAATAGCAACTATATTACTCATGATTGTTGTGCTTAATATCCGTATTTCTTGAGTTTGGCATCTGAGTGGCGCCAATCTTTGTCAACTTTGACATAATTCTCGAGGAATACTTTTGTTTCTAAGAATTTTTCCATGTCTAGACGCGCTTCGCGACCGATGCGCTTGAGCATTTCGCCGCCTCTACCAATGATAATGCCGCGTTGTGAATCGCGTTCAACAATGATGTTGGCTCTGATGCGGGTCAGACCGGGTTCTTCTTTATACTCCTCCACCTCAACTTGTGTGCTGTAAGGAATTTCTTTTTGACAGTGAATAAAAATCTTTTCGCGGATGATTTCTGAAATAAAGAAGCGCATTGGGCGATCGGAAATCTCTTCTTTGTCGTAGTATGGGGGGCTTTCGGGAATCAGGCTCAGGATTTCTTCCCAAACTGCCTCGATATTGAATTTATGAAGGGCTGAAACGGCGTATACCTTTGCATTTGGCAGTTTCTCTTGCCAGTACACTACTCTTTCCATGACTTTAGTTTGGTCTGAGTTGTCGATTTTATTAATCAGGCAAAGAACAGGCACTTTAAGGCGTTGAATGCGCTCTAGTGTTTCTTTGTGATTCATTTCGTTTTCAAAGGTATCGGTCATGAAAATAAGGACATCGGCATCTGAAATCGATGCATTGACGTACTCCATCATGTTTTCGTGTAGTTTATAGGCTGCATTGACCACCCCAGGTGTGTCGGAGAATACAATTTGGTAGTCTTCTTCGTTGACAATACCTAAGATGCGATGACGCGTGGTTTGGGCTTTTGAACTCACGATAGAGAGCTTTTCACCCACTAACTGGTTCATGAGTGTTGATTTACCTACGTTTGGAGAACCAACAATATTGACAAAACCTGATTTATGCGCCATAGCTCTAATAAAGTGCAAAGGTACAATTATTTGATGGGATGCTCATCAAACACTTTGATGTCGGACAAAAACTTATTTTATTTAATTTCGAAACATGGAAACAATCGAACAACAAATCTCGGCCCTCAAGTCTCAACTTACTGGTGACTTATTTTCAGATATCGAAACACAACAAAAAATTTACGAGCTCAAAAAGCAACTCAACCCGGCAATTGAGCACGCTCCTGAACAAGATGACGACGACGGTTGTTTGTATTGCGGTAGCTAAAAGTTAAAAAGATTACTTGCGCCAAAATTAAAGTTCGTTCAATACGTAAATTTCATTAATATCATGAAAATTCACTTTTTTTCTGCTCAAAAACTGGCGCTGAAACTTTTATTCCTTACGCTATTTGCACCGGCCCTGTCATTTGCCCAATTAGGCAACAACATGTTTGGTTTGTACCGTCAAATGAATCCTTCAAGTGTTGAGTTCGTTGAAATTGACCCCGCAACCGGAATTATGACACCCATTGGCAATCAAGTGCTCAGTACAACCATCAACTTAACTGGAGTTGCACTGAACCCTTATACATTTAGTTATTCCTATCAAGACGAAGATTCCTGGCTATCCCTTTCCTTACAAGACGGCAGCATTATTTCTGACGTTACCGTCAATCTCCCAAACACCACCGGTGACTTCAATAACTTTCGCTTTAACACCGCAGATTCAGTCATGTATGGCCTTTATTCGCAAGTCGTTTTTGACCCGAATACTGGAACTTATGCGGGTGACATGCGCTTGGCAAGTTGTAATCTAAGCACAGGCCTTGTTGACCTCATTTCTACCTCTTCAATAGCAACAAGTTATACAATGGCTGGCGCGGTGATCAATCCGCACTTAATGGTCTACTATTTTATCTCCGAAGATAAACTCAAAGGTCTAGATCTTTACAACGGCAGCATTTATTCTGAACCACTGATTACCATTCCGAGTGGCGGAAACAGCTTTGATAATTTCGCATACAATTGCGCAGACACCACCATGTATGGCCTGATCATGCAAAATGGCGTTAAATATTTAGGAAAAATTGATGCAGCAACAGGCATTGTTACGCCCTTGCCCACCTTGCTCAATCTTCCTAATTACATCATGAATGCGGCTTCTATTGACCCCATTAATGGCATCTATTATTTTGAAACGATGTCCAATACGGGTGTTTTATTAGTTGGCCTTTCCTTACAAGATGGCGCTATTGTATCCTCTGTTGAAATTCCGAACGGCTCTTATTTCGATATGTTTAGAATTGATAGCGATTGCTTTGAGGCCTACCCTACAAGGCTCAACCCCGCAGCTGCTTTAAATACAACACACAGCGCCCCACTCCAATTTGGCCCCAATCCGTTTTCTAACAATCTCACAGTAAAAAGTGCACTTGAACCCAAAGAGATCAAACTCTTCAACGCACTTGGGCAAACTTTTCCGATTACTTGGTCTTACACCAACGAACTTCACATCGATTTTCCTGAATTAGCTAATGGATCTTATTGGCTTACAATTGAAGGAGACACAGGTGTAAACACTATTTTGCTACAAAAATTCTAGAGCGAAAGAAACAATCAATAAAGCTGTTGGCGCTTGAGTAAGTATTTCAATAATACTTGGTCGTATCCGGCTTCTATTGGGGCTGGCATGAAGTCAATACCATTATTGAGGCAGCGCAAGTTGAGTTCTTCGAAATACTTAGCAATAGCCTCTTGGTATTTTTCCCTGACATCTCCGGGACGTAATAACATGCGTTCGCCGCTTTCCATATCGATGAGTTGGTAGGGGCGATCTTCTAATTGAAACGATTTTTCAAGGGCTTCGTGGTGCACATGAAATAAAATAACTTCGTGCTTGTTGTGTTTGAGGTGCTGCAAGGCATCAAACAGCGCATCGGTGTGGCTAGGGTCGTCGAGTAAATCAGAAAAAATAACAACCAAACTGCGCTTGTGTGTAAGTTCGGCAATGGCGTGTAAGGCATCAATAGCCTGGGTTTGTTTTTTGTGCTTTTCTTGGTAACCAAGCAAGCGCTTTTCTAATTCGCTATAAAGATAACGGTGGTGTAAAAGCGATGATTTTGCTGCGGTATGCAACTGCAAGACTTCGTCAAAAATACTGAGGCCAACTGCGTCTCTTTGACGCTTGAGTAGCTCAATGAGACTGGCTGCAGCATAAACGGCATATTCAAACTTACTGATCCCTTCTTGCGGAAAATACATGGAACTGGAGTCGTCGATGACCAACTGACAGCGCAGGTTGGTTTCTTCTTCGTATTTTTTGGTAAATAACTTTTCGGAGCGCCCATAAAGTCGCCAGTCTATGTTGCGGGTAGATTCGCCGGGATTATAGAGCCGGTGCTCAGCAAATTCAACTGAAAAACCGTGAAAAGGACTCTTGTGCAAGCCCGTGATGAAACCCTCCACGACTTGTTTGGCCAACAATTCCAAATTGCCAAATTGAGCCAAGCGCAAACGGTCTATCTTTTTCGTCATGAAACAAAGTTAATAAACGTTTGCACACGCCAAGCAACCACTAAAGCTATCGCGTCGTCTTGACTAATAAATCAATGATTATGAAAGTACTTTACACCCTGCTTTTTGGCCTTTTCGCCTTTATCCAAACGAGTTTTGCTCAAGTTACTGGCTTTGCACTCACGAATCTTACTTTAGGTCCTAATGTCTTGACGAGCAGTTGCGATCAAAATCTAAGTATTGGGTTTTCAGCTGTGAATCCTGCAACTAGTTCTGCGAACACAGTTGATCTTCCATATGTCATTAACGGAAATAATTTCAATGGTTTTCAGTTTCAAACCGTTGTCGATTGGGGCGATGGCGCTACTAGTAATTCTGGCGGTGGCACCTCAACTATTGGCACCAATATTTCTATGAATCCGCCGCTGAATCACACCTACGCCACACCCGGTGTCTACACTGTAACCACTACGGTATATAATCCTGCCAATCAAACTTATGCCTATGATAGTTTGCAGTATACCGTCGGGTCATGTACCGCCTATTTTTACTGCATGATCCAAGTTGACTGCAACAATGACGGAACCATCGATTCTCAAATCAACGCACCCGTTCCGGTAACGCTATCAAACGCTACAATTACCTACACAGACACCCTACAAAACAACATGTTCATCATGAACAATGTATGGGCCGGAAACTACACCCTTTCTATTGACCCTACTTGGCTTAGTGCCAATAATTATGTCATTGGAAATATCATTCCTAGCCCCATTCTCAATATCTCAACGGGGATTACCACCACACTCATTACCCTCAATTGCGCTTCGCAAACCACAAGCCTTTGTGCAACCGGCGTTGTGTATTGCGATGCCAACGATAACGGCATATTAGACAACGGTGAAACACCTATCGCCAATGCCCCTGTTGCTGTTAACGGCACGGTGACTTATTCGGACAACACCGGACATTACTACGTCACATACGCTGGTGCTGCCAATGACACCTTCACTTTATCATTAAATAATAACTGGCTGACACAACAAGGTTATAGCATTCTCAATAACAACGGAAGCAACATCAATTACATCACAGGAACCCCTTGCAATAGTGGCGTACCCCCTACCACTATTAATTTCCCGCTCAGCTGTGGCGGCTATATCTCACCAACTTTTTGCTATGGCGGTTTTGTATTCTGTGATGCCAACGCAAATGGGGTCATGAACCCTGGAGAGTCACCACTCATTGGCGCTGCTGTCCAACTTTTCGTTCAGCCCAATTCTACAACAAGTGTTACCATTTACACCGATTCGACAGGATACTTTAGTTATTGTGGGCCATTTATCACTACGAGCAACATCATCCTTGCACAGGTTAGCCCAACTTGGCTCACTTATAACGGCTATACCGTACCTTCCTCATACATCACTTTACAAGGATTCACCTCTCCACAACTGCAACCTGGCATGTTGCCCATTAATTGTGGCGGCACCAACACATGCTCAGATCTCTGGACAACCGTTACACCTTGGATTGGTTATTATCAAAACAGCACTGCTTATATCAAGCTCAACTGGGGAAGCTACGGGCCAAGTGCAGCTGGCAACTACACCTTAAGTTTCACGTATCCAGCTGGTGTAAGCCCTGTGCTTTCGAGTATTCAAAATTCGAATTACACCATTTCTGGGAATACCATCACATGGAACCTCAGCTCATCCGCTTCGAGTTTTACTTCCTACGACGTCATTCAGTTTAGCGTGCCGGGAGGCCTCATCAATGGTGCCCAACATTTCTTTACCTCTAGCATTGTGCCAACAGGTGCAATCAATGACTGCGCTACTTTTAACAACAATGGCTCTTTACTTCAAATCCTCGGTAATAGCTATGATCCAAATGATAAAAATACGAGTACCGATTACATGAATGAAGCATTTCCATTGGGCTTTCTCGATGCATTTACAGACGATGCACTGAGCTACACCATTCGTTTTCAAAATACAGGCACTGCACCCGCACAGAATATCTATATCATTGATACCCTCAGCGCACAACTCGATTGGTCTAGCTTCACGCTTATTGAAGCCTCACATCCTGTTCAAGTAGAAAATCTAGGCAACGGTATTTTGCGCTTTGAATTCAATCAAATTTGGTTGCCAGATTCGACGAGCAATGAGCCGCTCAGCCATGGCCATTTAACTTATAGAATCACTGAAAATGCAAACAACCCTTTGTTTTCAACAATTGAAAATACGGCCTACATCTACTTTGACTGGAACGACCCTATAGTAACTAACACCACGTTTCATGAAAACATGTGGCTTGACCAAATTGAAGAATTTGAAGGCGGTCTTCGCATTTATCCAAATCCTGCCCAAACTCAAATCTGTTTAGACCTGAAAGAACCTACGCAAATTCTGATCAAAGACCTCAATGGAAAAGTCATCTCAAACGAACTCGTAGAAGTAGGTCAATCTATTAATGTACAGTCACTTGAGAGTGGTATTTACTTAATTGAAGGCGCGCGTCAGAAGGGTAAATTTATCAAACTTTAAGTATTTTAAATTTTGAACACCCTCTTCTTAGCACTTTTTGCGTTTTTGGCATTGTATTTGCAAATACCTCAACGTAGTAGTTTATAGTTAGGTTATGGATAGGGTGGTCCACCTGCCCTATCCGAAAAAGCGGTTCGAAAGAGCCGCTTTTTTTTTGCCCACGTCTAGAGAGTTGCTACCTTTAGTCTGTGAAAAAGCTCTTGCTTCAAGCCAAAAGGACGGCACTACTCAGCGTCATTACCAACACAATTCTTGCGGCAGCTAAAGGATTTGCCGGCATTGTTGGTCATTCCGACGCACTCATTGCCGATGCCATTGAATCTTGTGCAGATATTTTTTCCAGTTTTTTAGTCTTGTTTGGCATTCGTTATGCCAGTAAACCTCCCGATGAAGACCACCCATATGGCCATGGTAAAGCAGAACCGCTCATCACTTTTGCTGTGGTAGGATTTTTACTGATTTCTGCAACTATCATTGCCGTTGAGAGCATCCGTCATCTATCTGAACAGCAAGAGCAACCTGAATTTTTTACGCTTTATGTGCTTGCAGCTATTATTTTGATCAAGGAATTGAGCTTTCAATATGTCTATAAAAAAGGCGTTCAAACCAACTCCTCGAGCTTAAAAGCCGATGCATGGCACCACCGCTCAGACGCCATCTCTTCTTTGATTGCATTTTTAGGAATTCTGGCCACTTTTCTTTTCGGAAAGGGCTTTGAAAAAGCCGATGACTGGGCGGCCCTCATTGCATCTTTCTTCATTGTTTACAATGCCTACCGTATTTTCAGGCCAGCGCTCGGCGAAATCATGGACGAACACACGCACCACGAACTCATCGATGAAATTCGCTTAGAAGCGGTGAAAGTGAAGGGTGTAATCGGTATAGAAAAGTGCTGGGCACGTAAAAATGGAATGTCTTATGTTGTTGACCTGCATTTAGAGTTGGACGGGAATATCAGTGTGACCGCGGGGCATGATATCTCGCACGCGCTCAAAGATCATTTGATGGACGTGTTTCCTTATCTCACGGATGTCCTGATTCATATCGAACCAGCGCCGCAGACTGTTTAACCTTTTTGTTTGGTCTGGGAATAGCCTTCTTTAACGAGTAAATCAAAGATCTTTTGTTTGAAATTTCCTTGAATCAGAATTTCATTATCCTTGACGCTGCCCCCAACTCCACATTTGCTTTTCAGTATTTTTCCTAGGTCCTTGAGGTCGTCTTCAGTGCCTACAAAACCCTCAATTAACGTTACCTCTTTGCCTGCACGCTGCTTGCGATCTAGGCTCACATAAAGGCGTTGCTGCTGAGGCGGAAGCGTCTCAATGGCTTCATCTTGCTCAAATTCGTAAGCAAAATTAGGATTGGTGCTGTACACTACGTTTTGAACTTTCTGTTGCTTTTTTGCCATGATACAAAGGTATAAAATCTTCGAGCACCGAAAAGTTTTCAACCAAAACAAGTATGCGAAGGCAAATGCGTTTTTAAGAGGCATGAAACACACAACGAACTTAAAAGAACTCAGCAATGCCGAATTGCTCTCCTTGGTATGCAGTACTTCGGTTGCAGATTCCAAACAGAAGGATGTATTGGAACGCACCTGGCGCTGGCATCAAAGGAATTGGCGCACTCTTGCTAAAAGCACCGAGTGGGACTTGCTCGAAATTTATGGCATCGACCGCCTACTAGCCAGCCGTATTTTAGGGATTTTTGAAATCTGCAGGCGCTATCAAAGTGAAGCTGTGCGTCAACGGCGTAGCATTAAAACCTCAAAAGATGTATACGAGCTCATGCAATTGCAGCTCGCAGACCTCGATCATGAGCAGTTCTATGTATTGTATTTGAATTTTTCAAATGAAATCATTGAAATTTCGCAATTGAGCGTTGGCGGCAGGCACAGTACCATCGCCGATGCCAAAAGAATTTTTCAACAAGCACTACGCTGTGCAGCTACGGGTCTTATTTTGTGCCATAATCATCCGAGTGGTCAGCGCAAGCCCAGCACCCACGACCAGGCGCTTACCAAAGACATCAAGGAATTTGCAAAGCTCATCGATATGAAACTCTTGGACCACGTCATTTTCACGGATAATGGCTATTTTAGCTTCGCCGATGAAGGCATTCTGTAAAAATGACCCAAAAGAAAATCCTTACCGTCATTGGGGCTCGTCCTCAAATCATCAAGGCAGCAGCATTGAGCCGCGCCATTAGCGAAAAATTCGCCTCGCAACTCACTGAGGTGTTGGTTCATACTGGCCAACATTACGACGAGAATATGTCCGCCGTTTTCTTTGACGAACTCGGCATTCCAAAACCTGATTATAACCTTGCCGTGGGCAGTGGGTCACACGGGCACATGACCGCAGCTATGCTCAGCGGCCTTGAAACCATTCTCGAAAAAGAAAACCCCGCTGCTGTTGTGATCTACGGCGACACCAACTCCACAATTGCTGCAGCGCTAGCCGCTGCCAAAATACATATCCCGGTGGTGCACATCGAGGCTGGTTTGCGGAGTTTCAATAAAGCCATGCCCGAAGAAATCAACCGCATTGCAGCAGACCACATGAGCACACTTCTTTTTGTGCCAACTCAGGCAGGTATTGCCAACCTTTCTAAGGAAGGTTTTAGCCTCAATCAAAAAGTGAAAGCAACGATTGACGCACCCAATGTTTATCACTGCGGCGATGTCATGTACGATAACAGTCTTTATTTTGCACAGCTCAGCGATCAGAAATCGCGCATCATTGATGTACTCCAATTGCAAAATACCGACTTCGTACTCTGTACGATCCACCGCGATAACAATACCGATAACCCAGAGGCATTGGCATCCATCTTTACGGCATTGATGTCGCTAGTTGAGCAAACCAATATGCGCGTCATCCTCCCCTTGCATCCGCGTACGCGCCATAAAATTCAATCGCTTCTTAACCCCGATTTTCAAGAAAAGCTCCATGCCGAAACGCGAATTCAGCTCATTGACCCAGCTGGATTTTTAGACATGATCGCCCTTGAAAAAAATGCCCGCCTTATCGTGACCGACAGTGGCGGCGTACAAAAAGAAGCCTATTTCTTTGCCAAACCTTGCGTCATCTTGCGCGAACAAACCGAATGGGTAGAGGTCGTTGAAGCTGGTGCAGCCCTACTTACAGGCTCAGACAGCACCCAAATTTTGGCAGCTGCCCAACAATTGCTCCAAAAAACCATACAGACCGATACCTCCATTTTTGGTGACGGACAAGCCGCCGCATTTATTTGTCAAAAAATCATTTCAGATCTATAGTGCTGATCTATGTAGAATATATCACAGAGCGCCTGCTCTATACGCTTTCTTTCGTATTCAAAGACCGAAAAGTAGCGTACCAACTGACCAATGACGGCATTGCGTTTATGGCCGCCAAGGGCCCCAAGCTGAATTATTCAGAGCGCGAGTTTACAGACTGCCTTCAGGTGCTGCCAGCCCGCATTCTTTTTGAAGATGAACTACTCCAACAAGCGCCAACAGTAGGTGAATTTTCAGGCACAGCTTGCCTGGAATTTGATGGCAAGTCAGACCTGCTCGCTTCTATTTTTTATGTCCTCAGTCGGATGGAAGAGTACAACAGCTCACAAACCGATAGCCTCGGACGCTACAAAGCAAGTGCTTCCATTTTACAATACCACGATTGGCTGAAAACACCTATCTGCGATTACTGGAGTCAGCGCCTCATTGCACACCTCGAAGAACGATTTGAGTTCAATTTAGGTGCTCAACAACCGCGTTTTTATTTTCAGCCCACTTTTGACATCGATCATACTTTTGCATACGCCCACAAAAATACGATTCGCACTTTCTTTGCCAATGCAAAGGACCTCGTTTACGGTAGAAACGAACGCAAAAACGACCGTAAAAAAGTAAGAGCAGGTGCCATCCCCGACCCTTATGACACCTTTGCACAGATAGCAGAACTCGCTCAGCATTTTGAACATACTAAAGTTTTTTGGTTGTTGGGTAACTACACCAAGCTCGACAAAAATTTATCGCACCTCAATCTTGCACAACAAGAAAAAATCAAGCAAATCGCAGCTGTTGCAGAAATTGGCATACATGCGAGCTCGCTCACGCAGCATCATGTACAACAGCTAGAACTTGAAATCCAACGCCTCGAGACCATTGTTGGTTACCGCCCAAACAGCAATCGACAACATTTTTTGTTGATGAATTTACCTGCCACCTATCAAAACCTAATCAAAGCAGGAATTACCCATGACTACACCATGGGCTATGCAGAACAAACAGGATTTAGGGCTGGTACGGCACGCTCCTTTAAATGGTTTGACCTACATAAAAATGAAATCACCAACCTGACCGTTCATCCTTTTGCCTATATGGACGGCACCCTGCTCGAATACCTCAAACTTACACCAACCGAAGCAAAAGAACGCATTCAAGAACTCTACAAGGAGGTTCAAAAATATGGTGGAACTTTCAGTTTTCTATGGCACAACGAAACGATTTCAGGCTACCAACATTGGGCCAGCTATCAAGAGGTTTTTAAAGAAAATTTTGTGGTGAATCAGGCGAGAAACTAGTCTTTGCCAATTTTTTTGTACGAATCGCAAGCACGCAATTCTTCGATCATTTGCTCTTTTTCGGCTGCTGTTAAATTGGCATCCATGTTCTCACATTTTTTGAGAGGTGCTTCATACTTTTTAAGGAGATTATCTACAGGTTCTCCTTTAGATTCAGCTTCTTTGAGCGCTTGGGTCATTTCTAACCATTGGTCTGCGCATTCACAAACTTCAGATTGACAAGAGGCCAAGAACAAACAAGAAAAAAGTGCAATTTTATACATCATGCTGTGAGAATTTAATAAAAACATCCGCCTCCTTTACCCAGACGGAACGTAAAAGTAGCGCCTGCATAAACATACCAATCTTTGGTACTGCTGGTGCCGCGTTTGCCATAGCGATTGCCATCTAGGCTCTGGTTAGATAAAGCGGCTGAAAGATCAGAAACTTCCTCTTCTAATATTTGAGGGTCAAAATAAGTATCAGAACCAACGTCGTCGAGGTAATCTGTGAAAGTCTTGCGAATGGATAGGTCGAGATTGAAAGTTGCCATTTTACCTAAACTCACCTTGAGACCCATACCGAGAGGAACACACAATTGATACAAATGATAAGGTTTTTGTGCATTCATACTTGTGCCCTGCCCTTCAGTGGCAAGCGGCTGTAAGTCTTGCCAGGCGCCATTGTAATATGTTTGTGGATTCATGCGAAACACACCTATTTGCGCTAGCAAATAAGCGGTTGCAGGGTAACGGCTGCTCCCAAACTGGAAGGGTATGTAATGGAATTCTAAACCGGTGGCTACTTCGTGGAGCGTAGATTGGAAACTGAGGTTGCGGTTCACCAACAAAGGATATGGTGATGTAGAGTCTGCTGCCGAAACCTGCCCGTAAAGGTAGTTGAAGCGCAAAGTAAGGCGATTGTTAAAGTTGTAGCGGTAAATAAGACCGCCGGCCAAATGCGCATTATTGAATTGCTGGTATGGATTGAGGTCCCCGAGGTAGTAGGTTTGGCCTACTTGAAAACCAAGCTCTGAGCGAGATAAAAAAGTGCGTTTTTGTGCCTGCAACTGCGTTGCAAGCACTAAAAACAACATGATTAAAGCCTTTTTCATCGTTGGTTCAACGTAAAATTGGCAAAATTATTATTTACCTGAACGTTTGCGGTCGGTTTCTTTCAATAAGATTTTGCGAATGCGCAAACTTTTTGGCGTCACCTCAACGTATTCATCGGATTGGATGTATTCCAAACACTCTTCAAGGCTGAATACTTTTGGTGGTGCCAAACGCACTTTGTCATCGGAACCAGAAGCGCGCATGTTGGTCAATTTCTTGGTTTTTGTCACGTTGACACATAAATCGCCAGCACGTGAGTTTTCACCAATAACTTGGCCTTCGTAGATGTCTTCGTTAGGTGCAACAAAGAATTTACCGCGCTCTTGCAAGTTATTGAGTGAGAACGGAATAGAGGTTCCTTGCTCAAGAGAAATGAGGGAGCCATTCTGACGTCCTGGAATCTCGCCTTTGTAAGGTTGGTATTCTAAGAAACGATGGTTCATGATGGCCTCACCTGCCGTTTGTGTCAGGAGGTAATTGCGCAAACCAATGATACCGCGTGAAGGAATTTGGAAAGTCACAATCATGCGATCACCTTTTGGCACCATGTTGGTCATTTCTCCTTTGCGACGCGTCACGGCTTCTACAGCCGTACCGCTGTGTTCTTCTGGAAGGTCAATGGTGAGCTCTTCTACTGGCTCGCACTTGACGCCATCGACTTCTTTGATGATCACTTGTGGTTGCCCAACTTGAAGCTCGTAGCCCTCGCGACGCATGGTTTCAATCAAAACTGAAAGATGCAGTACACCACGGCCAAAAACCATCCATTTATCGGCCTTGTCGGTATCGCTCACGCGAAGTGCAAGGTTCTTTTCGAGTTCTTTGGTGAGGCGATCCGAGATGTGGCGTGAAGTCACAAACTTACCTTCTTTTCCAAAAAATGGAGAGTCGTTGATAGAGAACAACATACTCATGGTAGGTTCGTCCATTTTAATGGTTGGTAGCGGCTCTGGGTTTTCAGCATCGCAAATAGAATCTCCAATTTCAAAACCTTCAATACCTGTAACTGCACAAAGGTCTCCGGCTTGTACTTCAGTAACTTTTGCGCGTTCAATTCCTTCGAATACAAACACCTCTTTGATGCGGTGTTTTTCTTGACGACCATCGGATTTTGAAAGGATGATGGGTTGGTTTTCTTTGAGCACGCCTCTAGACAAACGTCCGATGGCGATACGGCCAACGTAAGAAGAAAAATCTAAAGAAGTAATGAGCATTTGGGTGTTTCCTTCTTCGATTTCGCGCGGTGGGAAATAATCCAAAATTTGATCGAGCAATGGTGTAATGCTGTCCGTAGGAGCTTTCCAATCTGTAGACATCCAGCCGTTTTTGGCAGAACCGTAAATGGTTGGGAAGTCGAGCTGCGCTTCGTTTGCATCTAGCTCAAACATCAGGTCGAATACTTTTTCGTGGACTTCTTCTGGCGTACAGTTTTCTTTGTCTACTTTGTTGATCACTAGCAAAGGCTTAAGCCCCATTGAAAGTGCTTTTCCGAGTACAAAACGCGTCTGTGGCATTGGGCCTTCAAATGCATCAACCAACAAACAAACGCCATCGGCCATGTTGAGTACGCGCTCAACCTCACCACCAAAGTCGGCGTGACCCGGGGTGTCGATGATGTTGATTTTAGTGCCTTTGTAAGACACTGATACATTTTTAGAAACGATCGTGATGCCGCGTTCGCGCTCTAAATCGTTGTTGTCCATGATGAGTTCGCCGGTCATGCGGTCGCGCTCATTGACGACTTGGCCTGCTTCAATCATTTTGTCGACTAGAGTCGTTTTACCGTGGTCAACGTGGGCAATAATGGCAATATTTCTGATTTCCATAAAAGTTAAGGTATGGGTAAGGAGAATTAATATTTATTTCTTTTGGCGCCAAAACCGCGATCGCGGTCAAAGCCTCCGGTGCGTTTTTTGTCGAAGCCGCCTTTTTTCTCAAAGCCGGGTTTTCTGTCGAAACCTGGTTTTTTACCGCCGCCAAAAGAACCTGGGCCTCTTTTAGAGCCTGGGCCTTTAGAGAAACGACGTTCACCGCGATCGTCGCCGCCACCCTGACCAGGTGCGGTTACTTCGATTGATACTTTGTGACCTTCGAATTCATAACCATCAACGTGCTTCAAGATTTTTTGTGTATGCTCGTCATCTGCCTCAATAAAAGAGAATGAGGTCATGATATCGATGCGGCCAAGTGCTTTGGAGTTAAGACCAGTGGCATCGCAGATAATGCGTACCATTGCGCCCGGATTAAGGCCATCTCGGCGACCGAGATTGACAAAGAATCTGGTTTTGCCTTCTTCGCGTGCACGGCTCTGGCGATCGTTTTTGCGATCAGGACGCTCGCGTTCGTCTTTGCTAGCTGCTGCATTGAGGTCTCCGGCGCGCTCGTAGTATTCGATAAAGCGATTGAATTCCGCAGATACAAAACGTTTGATGACTTCTTCTTTGCTAAGATCTTTGAAAGAATCGAGGATTTGCTCCATAAATGGTGCGATGTCGGCTTCTTTTACTTCAGTAGCAATAGTGTTGTCGATGAGTTTTTTCAATTGGATCTCGCAGATCTCGGCCGGATTTGGAATTTGGCCCTGTGTGAAAGTCATGCGCATTTGGCGCTCAATTGCCTTGATTTTGACGTTTTCACGGGTATTGACCAACACCAAAGATTGACCTGTTTTTCCAGCACGAGCTGTACGGCCACTACGGTGTGTGTAGTTTTCGATGTCGTCTGGGAGGTTGTAGTTGATGACGTGCGTGATGTTGTTGATATCCAAACCACGTGCTGCAACGTCTGTTGCAACGAGGATTTGTAATTCTTTTGAACGAAAACGCTCCATTACGCGATCGCGCATCGCTTGCGTAAGGTCTCCATGGAGTGGCTCAGCGTTGTAGCCATCGCGGGCCAATTTCATGGCAACCGTTGCTGTTTCGTTTTTTGTACGGCAGAAAATGAGGCCGTAAATGGTAGGGTTGAAATCGATCAAACGCTTTACCGCGTCGTAGCGATCGCGTTCTTTAACTGAGTAGTAGATGTGCTCGATGTTTTCGTTACTTTGGTTTTTGTGACCAATAGAAACCTCGAGTGGGTCTGTCATGTAGGTGCGGGCAATGCGCGCAACTTCAGTTGGCATGGTTGCCGAGAACAACCAAACGTTTTTGTCGATAGGTGTTTGCTCGAGGATCATATCGATGTCCTCTTTGAAACCCATATTGAGCATTTCGTCGGCTTCATCTAAGATGACGTATTTGACTTGGCCCAATTGAACAACCTTGCGGTTGATGAGGTCGACCAAACGACCTGGTGTTGCCACTACAATTGACGTTCCTTTTTTAACGTTCGAGATTTGCGTACGGATATCGGTCCCGCCGTACACTGCTGTGATATTGCCGTCTAGATATTTCGCAAAAACGTTGAGGTCTTTGGTAATCTGTAGGCAGAGCTCGCGTGTAGGGCAAATAATGACCCCTTGTGGCAGGCGTGCTGCGTTATCAATGTTATTAATCAACGGCAAACCGAATGCGGCCGTTTTACCTGTACCGGTCTGCGCCAGACCGACAAAATCGCAATCTTCTCCTAATAGATAGGGAATTGCTTGTTCCTGGATCGGGGTCGGTGCTTCAAAACCCAATTCTGTCAACGACTTCAGCACCTCTCGCCTTAATCCCAGTTCTTCAAATGTCATGTATTCTTTTTAAAATGAGGTGCAAAGGTACGTATATTATAAGGATTTATTGTTAATAAGTTGATTGATAGTGTTAAAAAAAACAAATCCCTTGAACTATTTGTGCCTAGAATTGTATGCTGCTGTGCTTGCGGTCATTTTGAATTCGTAATCATCTGATTGACAATTTGGAAGGTTTGGATGAAAAAAAAACCGACCTGTTAAAAGTCGGTTTATTTTAAAATATAGATGCGTTGCTGTGAATTTTTATTGTAAGACGATTTTTCTTACCGTTACTTCATTACTTTGAGCATCCAACAACTTTAAATAATAAATCCCATTTCCTGACCATCCATTTAGATCCAAGTAGAATGTTTGCTGATTTAACGGAGTAGTGAATACAACTTGACCAAGGCTATTTTCGATTTTGATTGAATAGTTTGGCATCAAAGCAAAGTTTCCTGTATGAATCGTTACGTGGTCATTTGTCGGATTTGGAAAAACTGAAATTGTATTTTGCGTCAAAGGGGACAATGAAAGCGTTGTTTCAATTAAAAGTGTATCTGTAACAGAAACTAAGACAGTATCAAAAACCTGAGTTGTTATTGTGTCATAAATTGTTGTGGTAATGGTGTCATAAACTGTTACCGTATCATATTGGATACAATTTCCGTCGTATGGATAATCTAATTGAGAATTAGCAACGATGGGCACATTGAAGGTATTTTCATAGTACCAACCGTGGATGATGATATCTCCAGTTGACGATAAAGTATAATCTAGGTATCCATATTTATAACCTAAAGCTCCGTTTGCAGGATTAGTCATAATAATTCTAAATCCTTGTTTGTGAGTACCGAATCCGATCATATCACAGACACCATTTGGAAATTGAGTCACCTTATAGAGTTCAGAGTATTCAGACCAAGTATCTAATATGTTTAATGTATCATTTGCGCAGTCAATTCCAAGGGTCCCATTTCCATTGCCATTTACGAGATTCAGACCAAAAGAATTAGCTATTCCTCTAAAAGTTCCCCATTTTGCACTCGACCCTACTCCATTACAGTTGATTGAGTTGACACCCGCATATCTCCACAATCTCAAATCGTTCTGACCATCGTTATTTAGATCAAAATTAAAAGTCGAAGATGAAGACATCGGATAGACTCCATCAAAATTGTCCACATAAGTAATTTGGGAAAAGATAGGATTCGATGCAATCAGCATCAGTAAAAAGTAAATTGTTTTCATATTGTAAGTTTTAAAAGGCAAAATACCGAAGCGCCTCCGACAACCTAGGTCAATAAAAAAATTAGAACAAATTCCCCTGACAACTCGGGTCAATAATTTGCAGGGCCCGAACAAATTGGGGTTATTTGTCAAAAATATTGCACATGTTAAACCAACATAAGATCCTGAGGGTACTGCAACTCATCACCTACCTTCAAGAAGCACCGCACAAAAGCGTCCAACAACTCGCTTCATTTCTGGATACCACGGAAAGAACGGTTTATCGCTACCTCGACCTCTTGCGCGAATGCGGGTTCAACTTGCACAAAGATGCGGGTCAACGATTTTTTATTGAAAAGGAAGACAATGACCCCATCAGGTTTACGAGTCAAGAAGCACAGTTTCTAAAAGAATTGGTGCTCACAACTGGCAAAAGGTCAAAACTCAAAGATGCTGTGCTGAGCAAAATCTACATGGGCTCCGAACTCCCGATGGTGGCCGCTCACCTACTCAACGCCAAGAGCGGTAAAATTGTAGACCGCCTCACCAAAGCCATGATGGACAACGAACAGGTAGTGTTAAAGAAATACCAATCTATCAATACCGAAACAATCTCTGACCGCATTGTAGAACCCTTTGGCTTCACAGAAAACTACCAAACGGTCATGGCTTACGAACCAACTTCTGAGAAGAACAAAACCTACAACATCGACCGAATTGGCTCCATAGAATTCACTGGCCTCCACTTCAAAAACGAAGACAAACACGAACAACAAATACTAGATGTCTTTGGCTTCGCTTATTCGGGCAAGAAATATCCTGTGAAGTTGAAACTAAGCCTAAAGCAATTTTTACTGATGAAAGACCAATACCCACTGGTGGCGCCGTTTGTGAAATACAATTCCACACTTGATAAGTATGTGTTAGAGGTTGTGGTGAATGATCTCAAACCTGTGGAATACTTCTTAAAACATCCTGAAGTTTAAAGGTGATAATTTTGCAACTTTACTTTCGATCGAAATAACACTTATATGCCACTAAGTTGGAACGAAATTAAAGATAGAGCCGTTGCATTTTCAAAGGAATGGGAAGGTACTTATAGCGAAGAAGCGGATGCTAAACCATTCTTGGTAGAGTTTTTTAATGTTTTTGGGTTAAATCAGCGTAAAGTTGCTGCCTTTGAACACAAAGTGAAAAAGCTCGGAAACAATGATGGATACATCGATATGTTGTGGAAGGGTTGGCTTTTGGTGGAAATGAAAAGCAAAGGAAAAGACCTTTCCAAAGCTTACAGCCAAGCCAAAGGATACATACACGGTTTGCACAAATTGGATATTCCAAAGTATGTATTGGTTTGTGATTTTGAAACGTTTCGTCTGTATGACCTAGAAGAAACTGGAGAGGAAGAATACGTTGAATTCAAATTGAACGAGTTTGTTAACCACGTAGAATTATTTGGTTTCATTGCAGGATACCAGAAGAAAGTATACCGAGAAGAAGATCCTGTAAATGTGAAGGCAGCCGAGTTGATGGGTAAACTTCATGACCGTCTACAAGAAATAGGTTACGAAGGTCATCCACTTGAGGTTTATTTGGTAAGATTACTTTTCTGCTTATTTGCTGAAGACACAAGTATTTTTGAAAAACAGCAATTTCAGGATTTCATTGAAGAAAGAACCAATGAAGATGGCAGTGATTTAGCTTCTAGAATTCAAGAGGTTTTTCAGGTATTGAACACACCTCTGGATAAGCGCTTTAAAAACTTGGATGAACAACTCAATGCATTTCCTTTTGTTGGCGGGAAATTATTTCAAGAAATATTACCGGTTGCGCACTTTGATACCAAAATGCGCCAAACCTTATTAGAGTGTTGTTACTTAGACTGGAGTAAAATTTCACCAGCGATTTTTGGTTCCATGTTCCAAAGCGTTATGGACCCAAAAGAACGTCGCAATTTAGGTGCGCACTATACAAGTGAAAAGAACATTTTAAAACTCATCAAACCACTTTTCTTAGATGAGTTATGGGCTGAGTTCGAAAGCATCAAAACCAACAAGGCCAAACTCAATGCCTTTCATGAGCGATTGAATAAACTCAAGTTTTTGGATCCTGCCTGTGGTTGCGGCAATTTCTTAGTAATTACTTACCGTGAATTGCGTTTATTGGAATTAGCCGTATTGAGTCATTTGTATGGTAACGACCGTGTTGTTGTGGAATTGGAAGATGTCGCTTTACTGAACGTAGACATGATGTCTGGAATTGAATACGAAGAATTCCCAGCTCGAATTGCAGAGGTTGCCATGTGGCTAATGGACCACCAAATGAACCTAAAAATGAGCATGGAATTCGGACAATATTTTGCTCGTTTGCCATTGACGAAAAGTGCAAATATTGTAAATGCAAATGCTCTTCGAATTGATTGGGAAGAAGCCGTTTCAAAAGAAGAATTAGGTTATATAATTGGAAATCCTCCTTTCATTGGTAAAAACTACCAAAACAATGAACAAAAAAATGATCTGGCCCTGGTTTTTGAGAATTCTAAAGGACTAGGCAATATTGATTATGTTACTGGTTGGTATGTTAAAGCTGCAAAATACATTCAAGGAACGAAAATTAAAGTTGCATTTGTATCAACAAATTCAATAACGCAAGGAGAACAAGTAGGTTTGATTTGGCCAATCTTATATGATCGATTTAAAATTAAAATTCATTTTGCTCATCGCACATTTCGGTGGAGCAATGAAGCTAAAGGAAATGCAGCTGTTCATGTAGTAATAATAGGATTTGCTAATTATGATACTGCTGATAAAACAATTTATGAATATGAGAATTCAAGTTGTGAACCCAATGAAATAAAAGTAAGAAACATAAATCCTTATCTTGTCGAAGCAAAAGATATTGCATTACTTCCTCGGAAACGTCCAATTTGCAATGTACCGAACATGATAAATGGAAGTAAAGTGGTTGATGGTGGACACCTCTTGTTGGAAAACATTCAAGCTATTGAATTATTAGATAGATACCCAAGTTTACAAAACTTAATAAAACCATTCGTAGGCAGTTATGAGTTTATTAATAATGTACCTCGCTGGTGTTTGTGGTTAAAGGATACTAATCCTAAGGAATATTATTCAATCCCAGAAATAATAAACCGACTCTCTGGTGTAAAAAATTTCCGATTGAAAAGTACAAAAGCGGCAACAAGAAAATGGGCGGATTTCCCATCGCTTTTTATCGAAGAAAGACAGCCTAAAACAAATTTTCTTTTAATACCTCGAGTGTCTTCAGAGAATAGGAAATATATCCCTATTGGTTATTTAACTCCAGATATTATAATTAGTGATCGGGCTACCGCGTTACCTAGTGAAAGCTTGTTTGATTTTGGAATTGTTACCTCAATAATGCATATGGAATGGATGAAATACACTTGTGGAAGAATGAAGAGTGATTATAATTACTCAAACTCCATAGTTTATAATAATTTTCCATGGCCTGAAAACCCAACGGATAAGCAAAAATTAGCTATTGAGAAAGCTGCTCAAAAAGTCTTGGATGCGCGTGCGGAGTTTCCGAATAGTTCACTAGCAGATTTATACGATCCACTTACTATGCCGCCAGCCTTGGTGAAAGCGCATAATGAACTTGACAAGGCGGTTGATTTGGCTTATCGACCCCAACCTTTTACTTCTGATGCCAACCGAATGGAGTTTTTGTTTGAGTTGTATGAGAAGTATACGGGTGGTTTGTTTGTTGAGGAGAAAAAGGGAAAAGGGAGAAAATCAAAGGAATGAATCGAATAATTTTAGTTGGTAATGGTTTTGACTTAGCTCATGATTTAAAAACATCATATCAAGATTTCTTGCTGGATTTTTATAAAACAAAGCTAAGTGAAGCAATTAAAAGTGGGGTAAAAACAAAAGCGAGTTCACACAAAACAGGTTTCTTTTATGACGATGATCTTATCAGTATATCCCTACCTCGTTTATCAAACATTACAGAAGTAGAAAAAATAATATGTTCTAGTTTGAATTTGGAAGGATTTCATCAAACATTCAAAAGATATCAAGGAGAACTGATTTTAAACTCGAAAATCATTAAAGAGTATATAAAAACATGGTCTAGTTTTGAAAAATCCTATTTTGACCTGTTATCTCAGAACTATGAAAATGAAAACCAAATCAAAAAATTAAACCAAGAATTTGAGTTAATACGAAATCACCTTAAAAGCTATCTTTCAAGGATTCAAATTGATTTTGAGAATACAAAAATTGAACAAAAACAAATCGATAAACTAATAGATATTTTCTGTGAAGGAGAAAGGGATGAATTGCTTTTTTTAAGTTTTAATTATACAAATACACTTGGTTATTACTTCAACAGAGCATCAAAAAAAATTAAATCAAATATCATCTATTTACATGGGAATCTGAATTCAACCGACGAGGATGGACATATTATTCTAGGTTATGATGACGATAAAGATGTAAACTTTTCAAAAATTATAACCCATGCAAATATTGAGAATTTAAGTTTTTTTAAATCCGTTCAATATCCAATTAATACGAACAGAAATGACTTGTCTCAATTCATAGAATTCAATGATTTTGAAGTATATGCATTTGGTCATTCCTTTGAAAAATCAGACTTTACTATTCTAAGAGAGATTTTTACCCATAAAAACTGCACCAAAATAAAAGTTTTCTATCATCCTGAAAATAAGGATAATGATTTCAGCAGTAAAAGTCAATTGCTAAGAATAATGTTTCACGAATCAATAGATAATATGAAAAAACTTGTTGTAAGGAGTCAAAGTGATCCAATGCCGATGTTAGTATCAAATTACAAAGCGATTAACTAACATAAAATCTATTTTGATAAATCCATTTGAAATCCGAAGAGAAATTTTTGAACCTTGATGACCAGAGTAACGACCAAGTAAACGACCAAGTAAACGACCAAGTAAGTGACCAAGTAATTTCAATTCTTACGCTCTGTTTAAGCCCAAAATCGAGACAGGAAATTCTTTCTTTTATTGGAATTACTAATCAAACAAAGAACTTTAATACACACATCCTGAAGTTATTACAAGAAAAATGGATTGATCTTACCATTAAAGATAATCCAAAGGATCGAAATCAAAAATACGTCACTTCTGATTTAGGTAAATCAATCTTAGCTTCAACTAAATAACTAAGGAAGTAACTAAGGAAGTAACTAAGAAACTTATCTGAGAAGTACTAAATCAGGTAAGGACGAACAAAAAAAATTGTGTAATTTAAAGCCATGAAATTACACTTCATCTTCAGCGTATTATTTCAACTTTTAGTTGTAGGGACTTTCAACGCCCAACGCGTCTATCCCCTCTTCGATGACATTTCAGTAGACTCTGTTTTGAAGCCCCAAACCTGGGCTTCGAAGATGGCCTTTGATCCTATTTCAAAGCATGTGTTTTACACGACGTCTGGCGGGACTATTTATGAGGTTTTTGAAAACACACAGACAGACACGCTCCGCTTTTCAGTACTAGACCATGGCATTCCTAGAGTACAAGGGCTCTGCTTTGTGGACAGCACGTTGTTTTTATCAGGCAATATTTGGTATACGACTACCGGAATTGGCATGGTGGTGAAAGGCGTATTGCAGCCAAACGGATCGAGGATTTGGAGCACCGTGCTGAGCACTTCTGGCTACCCTACAAGCAGTTCTACTGGCGACCACGGTTTTACAGGCATCACCGCAGACCCACAAAAAGCGTATTTATATTTTTCTGGTGGGTCCAGAACTTCTTTTGGAGAGGTAGAAACCAATGATGGCATGTATCCAGGTCTGCGCGAGCAAGCACTCACGAGCAAAATTTTTAGGATCCCGATAGATGCCACGAATATCTATCTGCACAACGACTCCATTGCGCTGCAAAACAGTGGCTATGTATTTGCCGAAGGCACCCGCAACGCCTACTCTATGGCATTTAATGATCAAAACCACTTATTTGCGATAGACAACGCAGGCGAACGCGACGACCCAGAGGAACTCAACTGGATCCAAGAAGGACAGCACTATGGCTTTCCGTGGCGCATTGGCGGCAATGCCAACCCTTTAGCAAATCCTAATTATGACGCTAGCGCAGACCCACTGATCAACCCGACAAATGGCGCATTTTTGGCCGGGCATTTTAACGCAGATCCGCAATTTCCTGCAGCACCCGCAGGTGTTGTTTTTACTGAGCCTATTGCCAATTTTGGCGATGCTGCCGACTATTACAAAGATGAAAACACAGGTCAAATTCAGAAGGCGAGTGAGAGTGGCGTTCCGGTCCGGACGTTTACCGCGCACCGCTCACCCCTAGGCTTGGTGATTGATAAATACAATGAAATTGGCGGTGCCTACAGCGGCAACGGATTCGTACTGAGTTTTATGCCTGGTGGCGACAGCACAGGCTACACGCCACTCTCACCTTGGGGCTCAGCCTGCCCCTTTGTAGATCCGTCTCGAGAACTCGTGATGCTGCGTTTCTCTTTCGATTCAATCGGGCAAAACTATTCTATTCGTACTTCAAATATTGTCTCTGGTTTCTATCTTCCAGTAGATGCCGTTCAAGTAGGCCATTCCATTTACGTCATCGAAAACAACGGCGGGCTCTGGAAAATCAACTTCCCGAAAGCCCAAACACCACCTTCCGGATTTTCGGCAACTAATTTCGTGTACCCAAATCCGAGTGCGGCCGAATTGAATTGCTATTTCCCAAATCCGAATCAACAAAAAAGACATCTTGAATTGCTGAGTTTGGATGGAAAAGTCATTTATACATCAACTGATTTTACGACAGAATTCTACAAAAGCGATATTTCTACCTTTTCCCAAGGAGGATATTACATCCGACTTATTGCCAATGGCGAGGTCATAGCCAGGCAAAAGATTGTCATTAATTAAAACCTGCAAGCACCTTGTAACTGTAATTTTTCTATTTTTGGAAACTTTTAAAACGAAAATCACACTATGCAACTCAGCGGTATTATTGCTATTTCAGGAAGACCAGGTCTTTTCAAAGTTATTGCACAAGGAAAAAACAGCGTCATTGTCGAATCAATGATCGATAAAAAACGCTTCCCGGCCTACGCAACCGAACGCATTTCTACCCTAGACGACATCAGTGTTTTCACCTATGAAGAAGATGTTAAACTCACAGACATCTTTGCTAAAATGCTCGAGTTGTATCCTACAGAAGCTCCTTCGCACAAAGCAGACATGAAAGAACTCGAGGCTGCTTTGGCTCAATTTTTACCCAACTGGGATCAAGACCGCGTTTACCCTTCAGACGTACGCAAACTTTTTCAATGGTTTAACTTATTGATCAAAGCCGGTGCATTTGAAGCAGTAGCCAGCGAAGAAACAGCAGCAGCCAAAGAAGTAAAAGCGCCAAAAGCTGAAACAGCAAAGAAAAAAGCGCCTACCGCTGCTCCGGCAGCCAAAGCTGCAAAGCCTGCCGCACCTAAGAAACCAACAGCTGTCAAAACCGGCTCTTCAAGAGGTAAATAACATGAACATTCAAAAAGCAGCGCGCCAGTTTCTACCCGAAGACCTGGCCATCACCGATTTTACGGTACTCTCCCCCTATTTCGAAAACTTACTCTCTCGAGAAATTTCGACAAGTTCTCAATTCGATCAATGGCTAAAAGACCGCTCTGAACTTGATGCCGTTCTAGAAGAAGATTTGGCTTGGCGATATATTCGCATGAGTATAGACACCACTAAATCCGAACTGCGCGATGCTTACACGCATTTCGTGACACAAATTCAGCCTGAACTTGCTCCTTTGGAGGACAAACTCAATCAGAAACTGATGGCGCTTCCCTTTGTTAACGACAAAACAGACGCTGCACATCAAATTTATTTCAGAAGTGTACGAAGCGCCCTAGATCTGTATCGCGAGGAAAATATTGCCATTGAAGCTGCCCTAAACGAAGAAGCACAACAATACGGCGCCATTAGCGCAGCCCAAAGTATCGATCACGACGGCCAAACCCTCACGATGCAACAAGCATCTTTGTTACTCAAAGAACAGGATGAAGCACTGCGTCAACTCGTTTTTGAAAAAATTGCCGCTGTCAGAAGAACAGACCGTCAGCAACTAGATGAGCTCTTCTCTTCATTGATCGCCAAAAGACATCAATTAGCATTGAATGCGGGCTTCGGTAATTTCCGCGACTACAAATTTGCCGCAATGGGTCGCTTTGACTACACCAAAGCCGATTGCTTTGCTTTTCACGAAGCCATCAAGAAGCATATTGTTCCACTTGTCAAAGAAATTCAGGCCCAACGACTCCAAAAACTAGGTAAAACACAATTCAAACCCTGGGACCTAGATGTCGATCCTGAAGGAAAGCCTGCGCTCAAACCATTTGAGAATGGCGCTCAAATGCTATCCGGAACCATTGCTATGTTTGAACGCATCGATCCTTATTTTGGCAATTGTTTGCGCGTCATGGATGCACTCGGTCACCTCGACCTCGATTCCAAACCAGGAAAAGCACCAGGCGGTTATAACTATCCACTGTACGAAATTGGCGTGCCCTTCATTTTTATGAACGCCGTAGGCACCCAACGAGACCTGGAAACCATGGTACACGAAGGCGGCCACGCCATCCACTCCTTTTTAAGTCGCGACCTCCCACTCACTTCCTTCAAAAATTTACCTTCAGAAGTAGCCGAATTAGCGTCTATGTCCATGGAATTATTGAGCATGCCGCAATGGTCAGAGTTTTACGACGAGCCCGCACACAAACGCGCCATGCGCGAGCAACTCGAGGGAACGCTCAAGGTATTGCCATGGATTGCCCAAATCGATGCCTTCCAACATTGGGTTTACGAAAACCCAACACATAGTCTTGCAGAACGCGCTGCTCACTGGACGCAATTAGCCAGTGACTTTGGTACAGGCCTCACCGATTGGTCTGGCTACGAAGACCTCATCGAAAGCGCATGGCAAAGACAGCTGCATCTCTTTGAAGTACCCTTCTATTACATCGAATATGGAATTGCACAGCTCGGTGCATTAGGCGTCTGGAAAAACAGCCTTGAAGACTACCCTAGCGCCATAGAAAACTACAAAAAGGCTTTAGCATTGGGTTACACCAAACCCATGACTAGCATTTACGAGACCGCTGGCGTGCCCTTTGATTTTTCTTCTGAGCGCCTGCAAACTTTAGCCACGTTTATACAGTTGCAATTGAAAAAATTGAATTAGTTGCGGCAGAATTGCAAAGAAATTTAAAATTCTCTTTATATTTGCACCCGCATATGGCGAGATAGCTCAGTTGGTTAGAGCGTAGGATTCATAACCCTAAGGTCCCGAGTTCAACTCTCGGTCTCGCTACAAAAAAAGGCTCCTTTACGGAGCCTTTTTTTTATCTTTATTCCATGACATTACGTACACGCTTCCTTTTTTTATTGATTTTATCACAGATCCATATTTTTGGGCAAACCTTTAAGATTAACTTCTCACAAGGTAACCAAACCTTCCTCGGCGATTCAACTCGCGTCATTGAACTCAAAAAACAACCTTTTGTGATTGCCGTTGAGCTAGATAGCCTAGACGGCGTGTTTGTGCATTGCAGTGAGCGACCGGTGCTTACATATGGCGCGATGAAAAGAAACATTCCAGACTTTGAAAACATAGGTTGGAAAGTAAGTGTAGAAACTGAATTCAATCGAGATCAAGAACTCTTCTTGAATACAATAAATGACTATTGTTATTGGTTTTATGACGCGCAAAAATATTGGCATCGCTTTGATTCATCAGTTGTAGTGAAAAGTAATTTGGTGCAGGCTCAAAAAACCATTGCGCAGCTTTATTCTATAGAGCAAGAAAAAAACGTAGCCCTATCTGAGGCACCAAACAAAATCTATATGACCTTATTTACCATTAAGGGTTCTTTTGATGAGAAAACCGCTGTACTCGATCAAGTTCGAATCTACGAACTCATTTTCCGAGACTAGGATAATCTTCTTGCACGCAACGCGCTACGATCTTGGCACTATTTATGGCTAAAGGAATTCCGCCACCCGGATGCACTGTTACGCCTGCAAAATAGAGACCTTTGATTTGTTTCGAGAAATTGGGATGTCTTAAAAATGCAGAAAATGCATTGTTAGAGGCGTTTCCATATATAGAACCTTGCTTACCGCTGTAACGCTCGTCAATCAAGCGCGGTTCATTGATTTGTTCGCACTCAATGTAATCTTCTATTTCTACCTGTAGTTGCTTTGTTAATTTAGCAAGGATGCGTTTTCTCAAGAGTAGAATCTCGCTGTCCCAGTCCTGACCTACATTGATGGGCGCATTTACCATGACAAACCAATTTTCTTTACCTTGCGGTGCGTCGGCTGCTTCCACTTTAGAAGAAATATGGACGTAGATTGTAGGGTCGTGATGCAGCGTTTTACTTTCAAAGATCGCCTTGAACTCTGCTTGGTAATCCGATGCAAAGAAGATGTTGTGGACACCCAATTGGTCAAATGAACGGTTCATGCCCCAATAAAAGACCACAGCAGAGCTCGACTTTTCTTGTTTGAGTAAAAAGCGCGGGGCCTTTATGCCTGGTAGGAGTTGTTCATAGGTGTAATGGATATCCATATTAGATACCACTAAATCGAATTTGTAATTTCCTTTAGCCGTTCGCAGTCCTTTAATGATGTTGTTTTCCAGTAAAATTTCGAGGACGCGTTCGTTGGTATGGAAGTCAACACCGAATTGTGCGGCGAGTTGTTGGGTGCGGCGGGTAATCTGAACCATACCTCCCACAGGCATAGCTGGCCCCTCATTGAACTCCAATTGAGAAATGATATTGAGCATAGCCGGCGCCAAATAAGGTGAGCTGCCGTTGTAGGTTGCCAAGCGATCGAAAATCTGGATGGTTTTCGGATTTGCAAATGCTTGGCGGTTTTGGAGATGCATGGTTTGATGCAAACCGTACTTAAATAGTCGCGACAAAGCCTTAATTATGGGTTTGGCAAATAAATGTTTGAAGCGATGCAGTGAGATCTGGATGAAAACCGGATAAATAGCCTTGTAGTTGGCTTCCATTTTAGTAAGATAACGAAGCGCTTTAGCTTCATTTTCTCCAAATGCGGCATACAGCGTTTTTGCAACCTTTTCTTTGTGAGTTGGAATATTGACTTGCTGACCATCATCGAAAAAATAGCGACAAGATTCATGAAGCTGATGGTAAGGGAAACTTTCCGTCGGATCTAATGCTTGAAGTAAATCTTGCACCAAATGTGGTTCAGTAAAAACCGAAGGGCCCATATCGAAACGAAAGTCGCCTAGGCGTTGCTCGACTATTTTACCTCCAATTGTGTCGTTGGCTTCAAAAACTGTTACGCTCAATCCTAATTTTCGCAGTTCAATAGCGCTCGCCAATGCCCCGATACCTGAACCAATGATTCCTACTTTCATTTGCATAGTACAAAATTCCATCAAAATTGTTCTCGAAACCCAATACAGACGGGCATTTTACCCGGCTTTATCAACAAAATGGCCATTTTTTCAACATTTTGGCACTTTTTTTCACCTGAATCCTTTGTGGGCATTGATATTCCGATATATTTGTTTCGATAATTAATTACTAACTAATTAAAACTAAATTATTATGAACAAGGCTGAATTGATCGACGCAATCGCAGCGTCTGCAGGATTGTCTAAAGCTGATGCAAAACGTGCATTGGATGGTTTCGTAAGCGCTACTACAGGTGCTTTGGCTAAAGGAGATTCTATCTCTTTAGTAGGTTTCGGTTCTTTTGGAATTTCTAAAAGAAACGCACGCAATGGTCGCAACCCAAAAACTGGTGATGTAATCAAAATTGCTGCAAAAAACACAGTTCGTTTCAAGGCAGGTGCAGACCTTTCTAAAAGCGTAAACTAATTCAGAACTTTCTGAAATAAAAAAGGGCTGTCTCTGCGAGACAGCCCTTTTTTTGTGCCCAATAAATAGGCATTTCTTCTATTAGGTGGCACTTTGTTTCGGAATGAGTTTCCAAAATAAACGCGGCAAAAATCTTTTCATGTGTACCGCCAACAACTCCTTACCACCAATCAGCACTTCTTTCTTTTGATGAGCCAAGGCATCTAGCATTAGCGTAACGCATTTATCGACGGGCATTCCCGTTGCCTGATTGTGATCCATGATGCCATGTGACTCTCCAGAGGCGGTAAGCGCACTCGTAGATATAGGCGTATTGATTTTACCCGGGAAAGCTAACGTGACACGAACCCCATTTGCTGCTTCTTCCATCGAGACGCTTTCGTAATACCCTACAAGCGCTGCTTTAGAAGCACTGTAAATGGAGCGCAAATGGAAGCCAAATTTACCTGCTATGCTACTCACAATCAGGAACTGACCAGAACTTTGACTTCTAAAAATGGGCAGCACAGCTTTTGCCAAAGCAATATTTCCAAAGAAGTTTACCTCCATTAGTTGGCGATTGACTTCCATAGATGTATCATTTGCACTTGCGCGCTGCGAAACACCGCCGTTATTAATAAGGATGTCTATTCTGCCATATTTGGATAGGATCTGCTCAGTGTAATTATTGACATCTCCTAGGTTTGCTAAATCAAGGGGCAAAACAAGATGTGCATCTGCATTAGCTAACGATGCTTTGAGTGCACTTAATTTTTGTTGGTTTCGAGCCGATAAAATCAAAAGCGCACCAGCATGTGCTAATTGCTGAGCTAAGTTTTCGCCTATTCCAGACGAAGCACCGGTAATCCAGATGACTTTATTGCGGTAGTATGCAGACTGATTCATGCACCAAAGATAAATGATTCGTTGGGCGCATGAATGCGATTTCTTACTTTTGAAGAAAAATTGACCATGGAACCTGTGAACCTATTATCGGAATTTCAAGAAGCACAACAAGTACTTGCCAACTTCAGCACACCCGAAAATATGCAAAAAATTGCGCAAGGTATTTCCATGATGCACAACGCGCTTGCCAACGGACACAAAATTATGAGTTGCGGTAACGGCGGTTCTATGTGTGACGCCATGCATTTTGCAGAAGAACTTTCAGGACGATACAGAAACAACCGTCCGGCTTTAGCTGCAGTTTCTATTTCAGACCCCTCTCACCTTTCTTGTGTAGCCAACGATTACGGCTATGAATACGTTTTCTCTAGATACGTAGAAGGCCTAGGACAACCTGGCGATGTTTTGGTTGGTATTTCTACCTCAGGCTCTTCAAAAAATGTAATTTTAGCAGTAGAGGCCGCAAAAGCAAAAGGCATTCAAACGATTGTCCTGACAGGAAAAGACGGTGGTCCACTTGCTCAACTTGCCGATTTAGAAATCAGGGCGCCGCACAGTAATTACGCAGACCGCGCCCAAGAAATCCATATCAAAGTGATCCATGCCTTTATTTTAGGCATTGAAAAAAGCTTCGGTTTTTAATTTATTGTCTCGAAGGATTCAACTTGGAGTGCTTTCTACTATAAGTAAAGTAGATCAACAAGCCCACTAACAACCAAATTCCAAAATAAATCCAGTTTTGGAGCGGAATTTCGCTCATCATGTAAAGACAGCTGAGCAATCCTAAGGCCGGAATAAGCGATAATTTCTTTGGTACACTTACAATTGTTAAAAAGAGGGAAAACAACCAGAAAATCAGCGATGGAATTTTTTGCCCGAAGTCTGACCAACTTTTGAATTTTAGATAATTGAAGAGGTCATTTGATTGGTAAAAATAAATCAGTGCGCCTAAAAACAAGAAAGGGAGTACGAAACCAGCATTGAGGTAGGGTGTTTTAAATGACCCTCTAGGTACATCAGGCTTGTTTTGCAAGACCAATACACCACCACAGACCAATACAAAAGCAAATAAAGTTCCGATGGAACAAAGATCGGTGACCATAGTCAGGTTCATAAAAAGGGCTGGAATGGCCACCACAAAACCAACAACGATGGTTGCAAATGACGGTGTTTTGTATTTCGGATGAATTCTAGAAAAGCGTTGTGGCAACAAACCATCGCGACTCATGCTGAGCCAAATACGCGGCTGACCCATTTGAAAAACAAGTAAAACCGAGGCCATCGCTACAACAGCCGACATCGAAATGATAAACGTCATTTTGGGCATATTGATGCGCTCAAAAACAAAAGCTAATGGCTCGCCAACGGCAAGTTGGTCATAAGAGACAATTCCGGTAAGCACGAGCGCAATAATGATGTACAACACAGTACAAATAATGATGGCCCACATCATGCCACGCGGGAGGTCGCGCTGCGGATTTTCACATTCTTCAGCGGTAGTTGATATCGCATCAAAACCGATATAGGCAAAAAACACAGCAGAAACCCCTTTTAAGACCCCGCTGATGCCTTCAGGTGCAAAAGGCGACCAATTCTTCATGTCGATGTAAAAAACACCCACTGCAATGACGAGTAATATAACCGCCAATTTGATGATCACCATGGCATTCGAAGCATTGCGACTTTCTTTAATGCCGCGGTAAACTAACCAAGTAATGAGCACAATAATGAATAGCGCTGGGATATCGAGTACTAGGTGGAAAGAACCAATCCGCGGTGCGCTCATCCAAGCTTGGTAAGCGTCTTGCAAGTTAGGTGTTAATGTAGCTAGTTCTGACCCTTTTGAGATCAATTGCTGCGCTTCTTGGAATCCTTTTGAGGCGCTGAGGTAGTCCATTTGCATCCAGGAGGGAATATGAATTCCGTTTAATCCAATTGCCTGAATACGAATTTGTTCAAGCATGGTAGTTAAATAATCACTCCAAGAAATTGCCACTGTAATATTGCCAATGGCATACTCCATAATGAGCGCCCAGCCAATGATCCAAGCGATCAACTCACCGAATGCAACATATGAATAGGTGTAAGCAGAACCGGCAACTGGTACCATGGAAGCAAACTCTGCATAGGCAAAAGCTGCAAAACCACTGGCGAGCGCCGTAAACAAAAAGAGAAAGATGACAGCCGGACCACCTTGGGCAGAGGCCTGACCAATGGTTGAAAAAATACCAGCTCCAATAATGGCAGCGATCCCAAACGCGATTAAGTCGCGCATTTTGAGGTGCTTATTGAGTGTGTGGCCTTCTGGGCCGGCTTGATTAGCCTGCACTTGAGCCATGATAGCTTCAACAGTTTTCTTTCTGAACAAAGAGTTTTGGGACATTCGCTTGTTTTTAAAGCACTAAAAGTAAAGAAATTTTACTTTTGCATATGGAAAAATTTATCACGGTTAAAGGCGCGCGCGAACACAACCTCAAAGGACTCGATGTGCGCATTCCACACGGCAAGCTCACCGTGATTACCGGCGTCTCAGGCTCCGGCAAATCGAGCCTTGCTTTTGATACTATTTTTGCCGAGGGGCAGCGGCGTTTCATCGAAAGTATGTCTGCGTATGCGCGCCAATTTTTAGGCCGCCTAGACAAACCTGCCATCGACGACATCAAAGGTCTCTCGCCAGCAATTGCCATTCAGCAAAAAGTAAGCACTGGTAACCCTAGATCTACCATAGGTACAAGCACGGAAATCTACGATTACCTCAAACTATGTTATGCCCGCATCGGCACAACTTTTTCACCTGTTTCCGGAAACGCGGTGCGACAGCACCAAACCAAAGATGTCCTTGACTTCTTGGATCAGCACTGGCAAGAAGCGCCATTTGCAATCTTATATAAGCTGGATTTTAACTCAATTAATGAATTAAATAAGAAAGTTCAACTTCTTAACAAAGAAGGTTTTACAAGATTGTTTATAAATGAAAATTTTCACCTAATCGACGAACTCCCTCCTTTCGAAATTGCACCAGATCGAGTATGGGTCGTGATCGACAGGCTCAAAAATGAAAGCCGAGAGTTGCCCCAACAAAGCAGGCTTTCAGAAGGCATCGAGCGTGCTTTTGCAGAAGGCAAAGGAGAATGCTGCCTCTACAACGCCAACACCCAAGAATTTGCCGAATTCAACGCGCGCTTTGAAGCCGATGGATTGCGCTTTGAAACCCCAAGCCCTGCATTCTTTGCCTTTAATAACCCATACGGCGCTTGTAAAACATGTGAAGGCTACGGCATGACACTCGGCATCGACGAAGAATTGGTATTCCCAGATCGCAGCAAAAGCGTTTACGAAGGTGCAATTGCCCCTTGGAAAGGTGAAAACATGCAAGAATTCCAACAATCCTTACTGTATCAAGCGGGTAAATTTGACTTTCCTATTCACCGCCCAATTCAAGAACTAAGCCCTGCGCAATACGCGCTTTTATGGACCGGCAATAGTTATTTCATTGGTTTAAATGAATTTTTTAAACAAATTGAAAGTCAAACATATAAGATACAATATAGAGTGCTTTTATCTCGTTACCGCGGCAAAACCATTTGCCCTGATTGCAAGGGCACGCGTTTGCGCAAAGACGCCGGCTATGTTCAAATTGCAGGCAAGAGCATTCAAGATGTTGTTCTGATGAGCATAGACGACGCACTACACTTCTTTCAAGGGCTCCAACTCAGTGAGTACGAAAAGAAAATCTGTAAGCACATTCTTCCAGAAATTGAACAGCGCCTCGCCTACTTACAAAAAGTTGGACTAGGCTACCTCACCCTCAATCGCAACTCCAATACACTTTCAGGTGGTGAGGCCCAGCGCATCCAACTCGCCACATCTATAGGGTCGAGTTTAGTGGGCTCGCTTTATATCCTAGACGAGCCATCGATTGGCTTACACCCAAGAGACACCAAGAAGCTAATAGAAGTGCTCACCGCACTAAAAAATCAAGGCAATACCGTACTCGTCGTCGAACACGAAGAAGAAATCATGCGCGCAGCCGATGAAATCATCGATATTGGCCCTTTAGCGGGCAGCCAAGGCGGCAACCTCGTGTTCCAAGGTAATTTTGCAGCGTTGCAACAAAGCGATTCACTCACTGCAAGCTACCTCACCGGAAGAAAGCAAATTGCACTCCCACAAAGAACCCGAACAGCTCTTGGGCAACTTCAGATTCACAACGCCCGTCAAAACAACCTTAAAAATTTGGATGTACAAATACCTCTTGGTCAGCTCGTTTGCGTTACCGGGGTTTCTGGATCGGGCAAATCTACACTTATCAAGCGCTTGTTGTATCCGTTGGTGCGCAAAGAACTTGGCCTGAGCAGCGACCTTATTGGCAAATGCAATGGCCTGAGCGGCGACATCAAAAAAATTGGCCACGTCGAGTTCATCGATCAAAACCCCATTGGCAAGTCGTCGCGCAGCAACCCAATTACCTATGTCAAGGCCTTTGACGACATCAGGGAAATCTACGCACGTCAACCTTTAGCCAAATTGCGCGGCTACAAACCCGGTTATTTCTCTTTCAATGTAGCTGGCGGGCGCTGCGAAATCTGCGAAGGAGAGGGCAATATTACGGTATCTATGCAGTTTATGGCCGATGTTCAGCTGCCATGCAAACACTGCAAGGCCAAACGCTATAAATCAGAAACACTAGAAATTTACTACCGCAACAAATCCATAGCCGACCTACTCGAACTTACTTTACAAGAAGCGCTAGACTTCTTTAGCGACGACGCTGACAAACTTGCACAACGCGTCGCTGAAAAAATTCAGCCGCTCGTCGATGTTGGCCTGGGCTACCTGACCGTTGGGCAATCTTCAAGCACCATGTCCGGAGGTGAAGCCCAGCGCATTAAACTCGCCTCATTTTTAGGTAAAGGAAATCAAACAACGCCTACGCTCTTTATTTTCGATGAACCCACTACAGGCTTACATTTTTACGACATAGAGAAACTACTTATCGCCTTCAATGCCCTACTCGATAAAGGCCATTCTTTGGTGGTCATCGAACACAACATGGAAGTCATCAAATGTGCCGATCACATCATTGACCTCGGGCCAGATGGCGGCGAAAACGGCGGTAACTTATTGTTTGCGGGTCACCCAAAAGACTTTATTCAACTGAAAGACAACACCACAGCACAGTATTTAAGTGAAAAGCTTGTTGAAAACTAAGGCACTCCAAAACTGTTTTGAATTCATATTCCCTTAACTTTGCAGAAAAATAGCAGCATGTCAGCAGATATCTTCGAAAAAATCAAGGCAAACCGCGGACCACTCGGAATGCATGCCAAAGAATCTCACGGGTACTTCACCTTCCCCAAACTAGAAGGCGAAATTGGTCCTCACATGAATTTCAGAGGCACAGAAAAACTCAATTGGTCACTCAACAACTACCTTGGCTTAGCTAACCATCCAGAGGTACGCAAGGCAGATGCCGATGCAGCAGCCATCTATGGTTTTGGTTCTCCAATGGGAGCCCGCATGATGTCCGGAAACTCCAACTACCACGAACAACTTGAAAACGAACTTTCTGCATTTGTCGGAAAAGAAGACACCATCTTAGCCAACTTTGGTTACCAAGCAGTCGTTTCGGCCATCGATTGTTTAGTAGACCGCCACGATGTCATCGTTTACGACGCCGAGTCTCACGCTTGTATTCTCGACGGTGTTCGCCTGCACATGGGCAAGCGTTTTGTTTTCAAACACAACGACGTAGAAGATTGCGAAAAGCAATTGCAACGCGCCACTAAACTCGCAGCCGAAACCGGCGGAGCTATCTTAGTCATTACTGAAGGTGTATTCGGAATGCGCGGAGACCAAGGTAAACTCAAAGAAATTGTGGCACTCAAAGAAAAATACAACTTCCGTTTATTCGTAGACGACGCCCACGGAATCGGCGTTCTTGGAGCCACAGGCGCCGGAACTGGCGAAGAGCAAGGTTGCCAAGACGGTATCGATATCTACTTTGGTACTTTTGCGAAATCATTCGCATTGATTGGCGGCTTTATTTCTTCAGACGAACAAGTTGTAGAATACCTTCGTTACAACATGCGTTCACAAATCTTCGCTAAAGCGATGCCAGCAGCATTGGTACTTGGCTTACTCAAGCGTCTCGAACTCATGCGCAAGCACCCTGAACTCAAAGACAAACTCTGGGAAAACACCAATGCTTTGCAAAACGGACTCAAAGAGGCAGGTTTTGAGATTGGCCCAACCAATAGTTGTGTAACTCCTGTTTACCTCAGCGGTTCCATTCCAGAGGCAACGAACCTCATCTTTGACCTTCGCGAAAATTACAACGTATTCTGCTCAATGGTTGTTTACCCAGTAGTACCGAAAGGCATGATCATCTTGCGCCTTATCCCTACTGCAGCGCACACCCTAGAAGATGTTCGCTACACTATTGATTGCTTCTCGCAAATCGTCGGTAAACTAAAAGCCGGTGAATATATGTCAGACAAAATTGCCGCCATCTAAAGAAAGCGGCAAGTTCAATAAATGCTTCAAAAAAATACGGGTTATTCGACCCGTATTTTTTTTGCGATAAGTTTTTCGATAGCCTTGAAATATTTGTGATCTTCTGGCTCACAGAAGATCACCGATCTGCCTTCTCGGCCAGCACGGCCTGTTCGGCCGATTCGATGCACATAAGTTTCGGCAACTGTTGGCACATCAGTATTGACGACCAAATCCAGGCCTGAAATATCAATACCTCTGGCAGCAATGTCTGTAGCTACCAAAATACGTATTTTACCTTCCTTGAAATGACTGAGCGCCATCTGGCGTGCATTTTGGGACTTATTTCCGTGAATAGCCATGGCGGGTAATTTATTTTTACCAAGCATGCGAACGAGTTTGTCGGCGCCGTGTTTGGTGCGCGAAAAAACCAATACACTTTCTGCAGGATCTTTTTGCAAAAGCTCAACCAAGCAAGATTCTTTGTGTTTGCGATCCGCAACATGGATCATGCATTGATCGATGCGCTCTGCTGTAGAAGAAACCGGCGTAACCGTTACTTCTATTGGCTGCTGCAATAAACTTTGAGCCAAGCTTTTAACTTCATTAGGCATGGTTGCCGAAAACAAAAGCGTCTGACGCTCTCGTGGCAACAACTTGACAATTCGCTTGACATCGTGAATGAAACCCATATCGAGCATGCGGTCGGCCTCGTCTAAGACAAAAATGGACAGCTGCTTGAGGTTAACAAAACCTTGCTGATGAAGGTCGAGCAAACGACCTGGTGTAGCAATCAGAATTGCAGGCTTTTGCTTCAAAGTCTGAATTTGAGCGTGTGCTTTGACGCCGCCAAAAATCACCAAAGATCTGAGGCCCAAATGTTTTCCGTAGGCCTTGAAATTATCGGCAATCTGGATAGCGAGTTCTCGGGTCGGTGTTACAATGAGTGCCTTAATACCGCCATCTAGCGGTTTTTTAGCATGAAGTAACTCGAGTATTGGAATGGCAAAAGCGGCTGTCTTACCTGTTCCGGTTTGTGCTAAACCAATGAGGTCGCGTTGTTCGAGAATGGGTGGAATGGCTTTTTCTTGGATTGGGGTTGCATTTGTATAGCCTTTTTCAGCGATGGCTTGAAGGAGCTTTGGCTCCAGGGGTAATTCATTAAATAACATGTAATCTTAAAGTTCGAACGCGGCAAACAACATTTTTTACCCGTCGAAGTGCAGCAAAGGTACGCAAATTAATCGGTGGAACCTTAGATCGCAGCAAGCATGCGTTTGAGGCGGCTTTCGTTGACCTTTAAAATGGTTTCAGAAAAAGCGGAATCTTCGTCGAGCAGCTCTTTTTGAGTGGCCGAAAAATGAACAGCAGAAAGCCCTTCAATTTGGGCAAGTTTACCGATGTTGCCTGCATTGACTCCGCCACCAGCCATAATTTGAATCCGGCCAGCAGCATACGTACACATTTGAGAAAGAATTGGAATGCCGAGTTCTACGTTCGAGGCAAAACCCGAGGTAAGTACGCGCTTATAGCCAAGTTCGATCAGGGCATCTAAGGAGCGTTTCCAGTCGACACTTTCGTCAAAAGCGCGATGGAAAGTCCAGTCTAAGTGAGGTGCGAGTTCAAATAAATCCTGGAGCTGCGCTTTATCTAACTCAAAATTAGCTTTTAGTACGCCAACAACAACGCCCTTAGCACCTATTTGAGCGCAGTACTGTATTTCTTTTTTGATGACTTCCATTTCTTCAAGACTGTAATGGAAACCACCTGCTCTTGGCCGAATCAAGACATGTGTTTCAATACCCAGCTCAAGCGCCTGTAAAATCAGGCCACTTGAAGGGGTGAGCCCGCCCTGTTCCAAATTTTGACAAAGTTCAATCCGATTGAAACCATAAGTTTTGGCCAAAGGAAGCGCTTCTACGGAAGCGGCACATAATTCGAGTTGTATAGGTTTCATAAAGGGCAAAATTGCACATTTTAGGACAAAAATCAGGCCTGAATTACGTATATTTGTGTGCAATCAACAGAAAATGGCCAAAGAAAAAGCGACCCAAGCAAACGAGCAATTAGACTTTAATAGTTTCAAGCAGCAAGTAATCCAAGACTATCAACTTGTTTGTGAATCAAGAGAAGCCTCGCTATTAGGGCGAAAAGAAGTACTCACCGGCAAAGCCAAATTTGGCATTTTCGGCGACGGCAAAGAACTCGCTCAAATTGCACTCGCCAAGCAGTTTCGCAACGGAGATTTCAGATCGGGTTACTACCGCGATCAAACCCTCATGATGGCTATTTCTGCCCTAACCCTAGAACAATACTTTGCTGGCCTTTATGCACACACCGATGCAACCATAGAGCCGCAATCTGCCGGTCGCCAGATGGGTGGCCATTACGCTACGCGCAACCTCGATCAAAACGGCCAATGGAAAGACCTCATGTCACAGAAAAACAGCTCCTCTGACATCTCTCCTACCGCTGGCCAAATGCCGCGCTTGTTGGGTTTGGCCCAAGCATCAAAAGTTTACCGCGAACACCCCACTTTAAAAGAGCTGGAAGCCTTTCAAAAATTCACAAATGGCGGCAACGAAGTCGCATTCGGAACCATCGGTGATGCCTCAACTTCGGAAGGTCCATTTTGGGAAACCATGAATGCTGCAGGTGTCTTGCAAGTTCCGCTCGTGATGTCTGTCTGGGACGACGGCTACGGAATTTCCGTGCCAAGAGAGCTCCAAACCACCAAAGGAAGTATTTCAGACGCACTCGCAGGTTTTCAGCGCAATGCAGCACAAAAAGGCTTTGAAATTCTTGTCACCAAAGGTTGGGACTACGCTCACCTCTGCGAAACCTATGAAAAAGCCGTTCAAATTGCCCGCGAAGAACACGTTCCAGTGCTCGTTCATGTCAAAGAAGTGAATCAGCCGCAAGGGCACTCCACTTCGGGCTCACATGAACGCTACAAATCTGAAGAACGCCTCCAATGGGAAGCAGATTTCGATTGCATTGCTAAATTCAGAGAATGGATCCTTTCTTTTGCCCAAAAGGGCCTCGTTTTAGCGACAGAAGAAGAACTTGATCAAATATCAACAAATGCCAAAGAACGCGTTAGAAACGCTAAAAACACAGCTTGGCAGCTCTTTACCGAAGATATCCTACAAGATAAAAACGAACTCTTACAAATACTCGCCAGCTTTGATGCCGCTCACCCATTGCACGCAAATGCAAGTGCGCTTCACCAACAATTGAGCCGAGAAAAAGACAGCATCCGCAGAGACCTCCTCTCTAATGCAAAATCAATTTTAAGACACTCTTTGCACGATCAAAGCCCTGAACGCGCTACTTTAGCCGCTTGGATACAGCGCCTTCAGCACAAGGCTCAAGACCGCTATAGCTCTTATCTATACTCGAATTCAGCACAACAAATTTCACAAATTCAAAAGGTGCCTGTTGCCTACGCTTCTGAACAGCAACTAGAAGACGGTCGCATTATTTTGCGCGAGAATTACCGCAAAATTCTAGAAACCAGACCAGAAGTACTGGTTTTTGGTGAAGACGCGGGTAAAATTGGCGGTGTCAATCAGAGTTTAGAAGGCCTGCAAGATCAATTTGGTAGTTTGCGCGTCTCCGATACCGGAATTCGCGAATGCACCATTATTGGCCAAGGCATTGGCATGGCCATGCGCGGCTTGCGCCCTATTGCAGAGATCCAATACTTAGATTACTTGCTTTACGGCATTCAAATCATGTCCGATGATTTGGCAACGGTACAATACCGCACCAAAGGCGGTCAGAAGGCTCCGCTCATTGTTTCTACGCGCGGGCATCGCCTAGAAGGTATTTGGCACAGCGGATCGCCTATGGGCATGATCATCAATTCGCTACGTGGTGTCCATGTTTGTGTTCCGCGCAACATGACCAAAGCCGCTGCTTTTTACAACACCCTACTTCAGGCCGACGAACCTGCATTAGTTATTGAACCACTCAACGGCTACCGCAGTAAAGAACGCATGCCCCTCAATTTTGGCGAATTTACCGAGCCGCTCGGAATGCCAGAAATTGTTCGCGAGGGCACCGACCTCACATTGGTCTCCTACGGATCTACATTTAACATTTGTGAACAAGCCGTTGCCCAATTAGCCGAACTTGGCGTTAGCGTTGAACTCATCGATGCACAAACCTTGCTTCCTTTTGATATCGAGCATTCAATTGTACATTCTTTAGCTAAAACCAATGCACTTCTCATCGTCGATGAAGACGTGAGTAGCGGCGCCAGCGCCTTTATGCTCGATCAAATTTTAGTCAAGCAAAACGGCTACCAGCACCTCGACCTCGCACCACAAACCATGGCTGCCAAAGACCACCGCCCAGCCTATGGCTCCGACGGCGACTACTTCAGCAAACCCAACCTCGACGACATCATCGAAAAGGTCTTGGACATGATGCACGATTTAGATCCGGAAGCATATCCGCGAGTTTATTAATATCGTGCCTAGCTCCAATTAACCAATATTGAACATAAAAAAAGGGGAAGCCGAAGCTTCCCCTTTTTTTTTATAGATAATGTATTGGTATTAAGCTGCTTTAGAATCAGATTTTGCCAAAGCGTAAATCACCAAACCAAAACCGATTTTATTCACGGCATCACCGATGTTGTACACGACATCCATCCATGGATTTGGTGCTGAGCTACCAAATGCTCCGAAGAGTCCGCCTGGCGTACCAATGATGTAACCTAACGGATAGATTGCCCATCCGACAAGTACAAACCATGCTAAGATACGTGTTGCTTTTGCAACTCCAGGACCTGCTGATTCAGCAAGTTTAGCGACTTCGCCAACCCAAACAAGGTAAACGATGTAGAAATAAGCTGCACCAGAAAGCACACCCCACATGACACTATTATTGCGATCAACGGCTTCACCGAAGTATCCCGTAACGAGCATCACGACAGAAGCAAAAATCAATTTCCAAAGCAAACTGGTTTTAGCACCTGCTTTTTTCGTGATCAAATAGAATTCTACACACATGAGCGGTACGGTGAGCATCCAGTCTACATAACGGAAAAACGTAGGTGATGTAGATGTTGCTGTGAAGTAATCACGCATGTAATAATAGTGGACCGCGGCGATGAAGGTGATGAGACCGGAAACTAAAATAGAGGTTCTCCATTTTTCTTCCATGTTGCGCATTTCCATAAAAAAGAAAGCAGCTGCAGCCATCATGGCCATCGTTCCAATGAAAAAGGTAAATGCTGTGTAAGTATACACATCTCCTTTTTCAAATAATTCTTGCACTTTGAGTGCACTAGATAAAGAAAATAACATAATAGATAGGTTTAGTTTTTCCTACTCTTTTTGTGGCTTTTCGGATACCGCCAATAATTAATTGAATAACAATGATATACAATTATTGTTTAATAATTGCATAAATTTATTCAACAAAATGGCGATTTACTATCTATTTGTTTGTCAATAACTTATATAAACACTAGGTTTTTAGTAGAAATAAAAGGTAAATGGCAAACGCATTTGTATGCCTTTCATTTTTTTGATTTGATCATATTTCTGATAATATGCCAAAAATTCGGATGGAATTTGATTCTTTACACGGCTGTTGTCATTTTCCAACTCCTCATCTACCAAGGCAATGAAGTCATTGAAGGCGTTGTCTTCTTTTTGTGGGTAATAGACCACTTCTTTGACACCCACCTTTTCGCTTAATGCGCTTATGCTACTCTTGAGACCTCCCAATGCATCGACTAATTTACGGCGCTTGGCATCAGAACCGGTCCAAACCCTTCCTCTTGCCACCTTTTGAACGCCTCCTTTACTCAGTTTACGCCCTTTGGAAACACGCTCTAAGAACTGTGAATAAACGTCATCAACTTCTAATTGCATCAATGCCAATTCTTCAGGACTCATGCGATGCGTCAGGGAGAGGTTCCCAAATCGATGTGTGCGCACTTCATCGGTCGTGACGCCTAGTTTGTTTTGAAGAAAATCGCCGGCGAATGGAACGACGCCAAAAACGCCAATAGACCCCGTTATGGTCATTGGATTGGCAAAAATCTTGATTGCTGGTGTGGCAATATAATAGCCACCAGATGCAGCGTAGTTGCCCATTGAAACATAAAGCGGTTTTTTATCGGCCGTAAGTGACACTTCTTTCCAGATCTCTTCACTGGCCAAAGCCGAACCACCCGGACTGTTGATGCGCAACACCACGCCCTTTACATCGTCGTCGTCTCTAACCTGACGCAGCATTTTTGTAATACGCTCAGTGCTTACGCCCTCCCCTTCGGTGGCTACATCTCCCTCTGCGAGAATGACAGCAATGTGTTTCTCTTGACGCGCAAGTAATTGATTGTCGTGAAAGGTATCTCGCGCATACTTTGCAAATGCCTGAAGCCTTAAAGGCGTGTTTTCGTCGATGCCAACCTTTTTCTTGAGTAGCGTGAGTACTTCGTGTCGATACATTGTTTGATCGATCAGACGCGCTTTTTTAGCGTGGTCCAATTTGCGCACGGCAAAAGCGCTGACTAAAGAATCTATTTGAAGCGTATCGAGTTTTCTGCTTTGCGAAATATCGTTGCGCACTTGTGTCCATAAACCACCGAGCAGCACTTGCATTTGCAGACGGCTAGAGTCTGACATTTCTGTACGGAAAAAAGGTTCAACTGCGCTTTTAAAGTCATTTTCTCGGCCGCGCACGACCATGACGCCAATTTGCAACTCGTCCAAAAGTTTTTTAAAGAAGAAACTTTCGGCGTGTAAGCCGCTCCAAAGCAAACTTGAGCCCTGCATTCCATATACTTCTTTGCAAACGCTACTGACATAATAGTCTAGCTGACCAACTTGTTCTCCGGAAAGATAGGCCACAACGAATTTTCCTGTTTTTTGAAATGCCTTAATGGCCTCGCGCAATTCTTCGGCAGTGGCCATCCCCATGCTAGGATTTTTCATTTCGAGAAAAATGCCTTTGATTTTAGCATCTTGTGCCGCCTCTTCCAGACCCACTAAAATCTCGGGTAAGCCCATGGTGCGGTCCAGCTTAAAAGACGCCGCATCAAAAGATTCATCAGACACGTCTTGAATGGTGCCTGATAGCTTTAGGTGCAAAACTGTATTATTCTGGAGCGCTAATGGTTCGGGGCCGAAATCGCCAAAAGAACCGATGATGCCACCCAAAATGAGAAAGAAAAATACCATGCCAACCAGCCCGGCAATAAAGACTGCCAGAAAGCTTGGCCAAAACAATTTACCAAAAGAGAGGCGATTTTCAGACATCTTAAGAATTTAAAAGTGCGTGTAAGCCAAGGCGATTCACCGGATTAATTCGCAAACTAAAGCGGATATTTTGAGCGTAATTGGTGAAGAGATTCCCCGTATAATTCGTGTTACCATATACCAATGGGAAATAAATACCGAGAACTTTTCCAAGTTTAAGTGCCACACCAGCATTGTAATAGGTGTCTACGGTTTGAAAAACACCATGTGCAGCTCCGAAATCAGCAAAAACTCCGAAACAATTTGGCTTGAGCGGCAATTGGGCGTAAACCGAAGCAGTAGTGAGCCAATACATATTGCTACCAGCAGCATTGCTTGTATGGAAAAGCCCATGGCGATCCATGCGCTGTTGCGACCAAAAACCACTGACATCAGAACGTCCTAAATTGTAGTCTTCCAAGAATAAATCTTGCTGGCCGTTCAAGCCGTTCATCGACCAAAACAAGCGGTCAGTACTGACGCCAGACAGGGGTTGATTAAGTGTGTAACCACCAAAAATATTGAATGAAAAACTGCGGTCCATTTTTCCTAATGAATAGTTGAAGTTTTGGTTGAGGTTGGTCCAGATTCGATCAACAAAATTGTAACCAGTTTCGAAATGCTCATAGCGATTGACCCACTGCACTTGATAAGCTGGCTTACGGTAATTGATGGTATGTTGAACAAACATACCGCGATCTTTAGTGAAGATATTTTCTACGTTATTCTTGTAAATTCCCTGAATCAATAGATCATGATGAAAAGCATGGCGGGCTTTGCGCGCTCCGAAATTAATAGATAAATATGGCGAGAACGCTACAAAATAGTTGTTATCTACATTGCGCTCTGTACCAAATGATTTGACAGACAAGCCAAGGCGCATGAGTTCAATGGCTTTTGTTGGCAAGATCTGATAAGAGAACTCAGCGATCCCGGCAGGACGCAAGCGAGATGTACTGAGCATCGGGCTCACTAAATAGGTGAACTTTTTAGGTGCTAGACCGATATTGTGTAGTGTTACACCAGCCATGAGGCCATCGTAGGCATTGCCTCCGAGCATAGGCGTCCAGAAAATTGTGCTTTTGTCTTTTTCGTGATCGCCGAACAAGAATTCCATACGCAATGGTTCCACTTTATGGAACAGTTGATCTTGTACCCAAAGGTTGTTTTGACGGTTGAGCTCTGGAATATCGTTGGCGCGGTCAATCTCAACTTTGGTGATGTCGTTGTAATTGGTTTCGAGTTTAAGGCTCTTTGCACCTGGCTCGGCCCAGCGCGTCTCAAGCAAGCCTTTTTCTCCATATACATTCACTTCAATTGGGCCATTGACTTGCCCCGGATTTTTAAGTTTCACCTCTGATCCAGTTTTGAGCATTGGCTTCACGCTTGAAATCTTGTAATCGATGTGCTTGGTGGTTTGAATGAGGTCCTTGAACAACCAAGAAAGGTCTTTTCCGGTGTAACTTTCTATGGTTTTTTGTAAGTCTGCAGGTTGTGGATGCTTGAATTTCCATTGCTGGTAGTAGACTGACATGGCTTCGTCAAATTTCTCTTGACCAAGGTAATCCATTAGATAATAGAAAATTACACCTGTTTTTTGGTACATGATGGCTCCATAGTTGAAGCTAGCGAAATCGTCTGAATGTGTTTCAAGCGGTTGATCTAGTCCAAAACTGGCCAACGTGCGGTACATGATGTCGCCGGAGTCGTGGTGATCGAGGTCATTGAGGTGAAAGCGACCGCCTGCAACCATATCAGAAAAACGGGTATTATCAGGGTATTTGGTTTGCACATAACGCATTTCATTGAGGGTGTTGAGACCTTCATCCATCCAGCCGTGGACGCGCTCATTGGAGCCCAAAATTCCATAAAACCAGTTGTGACCAACTTCGTGCACAATCACCACTTCTAATTCTTCTTTGGAACTGGCATTGCCAATAACAGTGATCATTGGATATTCCATGCCACCGCCGGCGCTAATGGTACCGTCAATAGCCGTTACATGTTTATAAGGGTAGTCTCCGTTCCAAAGTGAGTAGTAATAAGTTCCGTCGTGCAAATACTCCAAGGAATTAGCCCACAGCTTGGCATTTTGAGGTGTAAACATGGCCCAAGTGGTGACGGTTTCTTTGGAATGCGGAAGCACAACTTCACCTTTGAGGACGAGGAAACGTTTATCGGCAAACCAAGCAAAATCGTGAACGCGATCTTGTTTGTATTGAATGGTTTTCCAGGTAGTAGCAGACTCTGGGAAGTTTTTGGAACGGTCTGTTTCTGAGTTGAGTAATTTCTCAAGTTTCTTCTTGCTTTCATCTACCTTTTGATTCAAAAACGCAATTTCTGTTTGCGTTTGCAATTCACCGGTTGCACCTACAACATAGTTAGATGGAACTGTAATTTTAACATCAAAACTTCCGAACTCTGAGTAGAACTCACCTTGATTCAGGTATGGCATCGCATTCCAGCCGTTTTGGTCATAGACTGCTGGTTTAGGGTACCATTGTGTAACCTGATACGATTGACCAATATGGCCAAGTCGAGAAATGCTTCCGGATGGAATTTTGACTTTAAATGGAGTGGTTAGAAAGAGGCTTTCACCTGGCGCCAATCCTTTAGCTAGATGAATTACTACGATATCCTGATCAGTAGGGCTGTATTCCCATTGAACAGCAGCTCCATTGACCTTGAAATCTAAGGAGTCAATGTAACCGAGGTCATTGGCATCTGCTTTGCCAATTTTATCGCCTTCATTGCGCTTGAGTTGCTGCGCCAAAGCCGTATTTTTATTTCTATAGGCATTTGGCCAAACGTGCATGTAAATTTCTGTCAGCGTTTGAGGAGAATTATTTTGATAGGTCAATGCCTCAAAACCTGACAATTCATGACTTTTGTCGTTTAATTTAACATCGAGTTGGTAATGAACAGTCTGTTGAAAATATTGGCTAAAGGCACCAAATGGAAGGAGTAAAAAAAGAAGTTTTTTCATGACGGAATATTTGAAATAAAAGTACAAAGTTTTGCGCACAAAAAAGCCACCAAAAATGGTGGCTTTGAATTTATAGACGATCGTGACTTGAATTAGTTACCAAGAACTTATAGCTTAACGATGCGTTGTGTGCTTGAATTGATTTGAATAAGGTAAGTACCTTGTTGCAAAGCGCTCAAATCAAGGGTATGTGCAAGTCCGCTTACATTCACTACTTGTAGTACTTTGCCATTCAAATCAGTAAGGCAAATTTGACAAACCACTTCTTGATTGAAACGCACTTCTAACAAGCCATTGGTCGGATTCGGAGCAATTGATGCTTGAACTTCGAGTGTCGCAAGACCAGCTACGCCATCTACGCCGTCACAGTTTTCGTCGATGTTATTTCCTTCGGTGTCGGTTGCACCAGGATTTACGGTGTTGTCGCTGTCGTCGCAATCTCCGGTAAGGGTTGCATAACCGGCTAATGGCGTACAAGAAACGGTAGAGTTGCCTATTCCGTATCCGTCGCTGTCGCCATCAAAATAGTAATTCAAGAAAGTCAGGCCTTCATCGAATTGGCCATTGCAGTTGTTATCTAGGCCGTCGCAAACCTCAGTTGCGCCTGGATAAACGGTATTGTCGGTGTCGTCACAATCGCCACCAATGGCAATCATGTTTACTGGAGCTTGGCAGAAAGGGGTTGCGCTTGCGTCGTCGCCAAAGCCATCTTGGTCGGCATCGGTGTAATAGATAACCGGCGCAACAATAGCGGCATTGGTGTCATCGCAATCTCCATTGACCAGAACATAACCAACGGGTTGCAAGCAAGCTACCTGAGTTGCGTTTGAATTTCCAACTTGGTCATTATCTAGATCTTGATACCACACGGTTGTCGGATTAACCAATGCATCCGTATCATCACAATCTGTATTGTTGGCTACAAACCCTGCAGGTGCGTTACAAAGAAGGGTGTCTTGAGCAGGGTCACCAAAACCATCTCCGTCGACATCAGCGTAATAAAGCGTTGGTGTAATTGTAATGGCATTACCCCAAAGTGATACGTTGTCCATGCGGAAAGTTGAGGTTGCGTTTGCCTGATTGGTGATGTAAAACCTAAACGTAACGTTACTTACATTCGCAAAAATTACGGGTAAATCAATTGTATCTGCCAAGACATTGTTGCCATTCCAAGCAGTAGCAACCGTATCAAAATCAGCAGCAAAGTTATCTATACTCGAACGGATGTGAATTGTTGGCGTTCCTCCAGTTGAGCTCACTCGGTGATTAAATGCAAGTTTTGATAAATTTAAATTACTGCAATTGGCACCAGCAACACTGAATTCATTGTATTGGTTAAGATCTATGTTACTTGTTGTGTTCCAGGCGGTATTATTAAAGACGTTTGCAGTTGGAGAGCATGTCGCGCCTTGATTTGTGAATGCTCCAAACGTTGCCGAGGTTGGCTGTATTGTTACACCATTTGCCAAGACCGGGCAATTGGCGACATCTGTAAATTCGTATATACCTAGCTGAAGTGGCGCATCGAACCCATTGCAATCTTCGTCAATACCATTACCCGGCACATCAACTGCACCTGGATATATAGCGTTGTTCGCGTCATTACAATCGGTGTTATTGGTCACGTAACCTGCGACGGCAGCACAACCTGTCTGAGAAACACTCGGGTTACCGAAACCATCGTTGTCCGCATCTTGATAATACATAAGTGAACCAACGATATTTAGATTCAACGTGATGGTGCTATCGCAACCCGCAAGATTTTGAGTTAGTTGAGTGTACGTACCCGATGTGCTGTATGTTTGGTTATTTAAAGTATAAGGACCGCAGTTCGTTATATTAAGTGTTGATGCGTTGGCATTATTGATTGTTAAATTGAGGTTGATAATAGAGTCACAACCTGCAGCATTGGCATTCGTTAATGTTTGAATATAGGTACCTGAAGTGGTATATATTTGGTTATTCAAAGAATAAGAATTACACGCCGTTGCTGCGATTGTGTTATAAGTCACACAAGATGCCGATGAGCTCGGCGTTACGGAGGCCCATGTGGTTCCAACACGGATTTCGTCGACTTCTAAAGTGCCTATTCCGGTGGATTGACGCAAGCAAATTGCAATCGGTGGGTTAGATGGCCAACCAGAGGTGCCGCCAGTGCTAATAACGCCGGCAGCTGGCTCTGCTGCTCCTGGAATTGGATTCACCCAAAGAGATGCAGTAATAGGGTCGCCTACATTTGTTGCAGACGCCTTAACGACAACAAAATAAGTCGTGTTGGGATTAAATTCCTGCGACATAAAGGTAGGTTGAGCTGTAGTTCCACCGGTAGTGTTGAGAATACCTAATTTGTACTGATTTGGATTGGCTCCAAGTGCAATGTGCAACCTTGGAATAAAAATTTGAAATACATTGGTGGAATTATTTGCACCTAGATGTATAAAATAACTTCCGGTAGCATTCATGTTTGACAAATCTGTCACATTCATTAAGAACGAAAAATAAATTGTAGTACCGGTGACCGATATTGGCTTGTTAATGTCTTCTGCCACTGAACCTGAAATTGAAACTCTATTACCTATAGATGCTTCTAATCCTGTGTAGCTTAAGCTATTTCCGCTCCCAGATGGAGTAGTTAGTGTTGTAATAGGACCTGTAGTTCCGCTGTGAACAGCCCATCCATTGGCAGATGCCAAACCCGTGAAATTGAACGATTCAAATGCCTGGGCAAACGCGTTGATGCTCAGAATAGTTAGGATAAAAAGTAAACCTTTTTTCATACAAATATTTTTGGTTCGGTAAAGTTACGACTTTGTAAGTTAATATACGGATATCTCAAGTAAAACTGTTGTTAATCTTTAGGCAACGCGCGCACAAAAAAAAGGCGAGGTTTCCCTCGCCTTTTGTCTATTATTGAAACAGCGCTTATTCTGCAGAAGTTTGCTCAGGTGCCGGACGCTCAGGACGCGGCAACAAAACTTTGCGAGATAATTTCCATTTTTTGGTTTTTGGATCTTTTCCGATCACCTTGAAAGTAAGCATTTCACCTTCTTTAACGACATCTTCCATTTTTGCTGTTTTTTCCCAGGCAAATTCAGAGATGTGGATCAGGCCATCTGTACCAGGAACGATTTCAACGAAGCATCCGAATTCTTTGACAGACTTCACTTTTCCTTCGTAAGTAGCACCTTCGTCAACTTGTGGCGGGAAAGCAATTTGACGGATCAAGCGGATCGCCTCAGCCATGTCGTTGCCGTTGTTAGAAAGTACCTGCACGCGTCCTTCACCATTTGGCAATTCTTCGATGGTAATGGTTGTTTTGGTTTCCTTCTGTAAACCTTGGATGATTTTTCCTCCAGGTCCGATGATGGCACCGATCATTTCGTTAGGCACATTAAATGCTTCTAGACGCGGTGTTTGCGGCTTGAGTTCTGGACGCGGCGCTGGCATGGTTTCGGTGATTTTACCGAGGATATGCAAACGACCTGCGCGAGATTGCTCTAGTGCTTGTGTCAAGACTTCGTATGGTAAACCATCTACTTTGATATCCATCTGACAAGCAGTGATGCCGTTGGCAGTACCGGTTACTTTGAAGTCCATGTCGCCGAGGTGATCTTCGTCTCCGAGGATGTCAGACAATACAGCAAACTTACCTTCGTCGGCAACCAAGCCCATGGCGATACCAGAAACTGGCGCTTTGATCGGCACACCACCGTCCATAAGAGCTAGGGTTCCGGCACAAACAGTTGCCATTGAAGACGAACCGTTAGACTCTAAAATGTCTGAAACGATGCGTACTGCGTATGGGTAGTCGTCTGGCATAACTGGCTTGAGGGCGCGTAGTGCCAAGTTTCCGTGACCAATTTCGCGACGTGAAGTACCACGTAACGGACGCGCTTCACCTGTTGAAAATGGCGGGAAGTTATAGTGTAATAAGAATTTTTCAGTTCCTTGGAAAGTAGCACCGTCGATCATTTGCTCATCCATTTTACCGCCGAGGGTAAGGGTGGTGAGTGATTGCGTTTCTCCGCGGGTAAATACCGCAGAACCGTGAACCATAGGAAGGTAGTCTACCTCAGCCCAGATCGGACGAATTTCGTCGAACTGACGACCATCTAAACGCTTGCGATCATTGAGCATCACCCAACGCACTGCTTTTTTCTTCACTTCTGAGAAATAAATAGAAATGAATTTGCCAGCATGCTCGAGTTCTTCTTCTGAAAAACCTGCTTTAACTTCTGCTTTAATTGCATCGAAAAGCTCTGTACGTTTTGCCTTGTTGGCAAGCCCCATGCGCGCTACATCTTTGCATTTCTCCATTGCGAGTTCAAATACTTTTGCACGAACGTCAGCATCGTGGGTTTCGTGGGAGTATTCGCGTTTTGGATGAGCAGTCGGGATTTCTGCTGCCAGTTCCAATTGGAAATTACATTGTTCGATGATCGCTGCATGCGCAACTTTGATCACTTCAACTAACTCTGCTTCTGAAATTTCATTCATCTCGCCTTCAACCATGTTGACGTCTTTTGCAGTTCCAGCTACCATCACGTCGAGGTCTGCGATCGCAATTTCAGCCATGGTTGGGTTGATAATGAGTTCACCATTTACGCGACAAACGCGTACTTCAGACATTGGTCCATTGAAAGGAATATCTGAAACGGCAATTGCAGCTGATGCTGCCAAACCGCAAAGTGCATCTGGGTTGTTCACGCCGTCGTAAGACATGAGTTGGATCATGAGCTGAACTTCTGCGTGGTAATCGTCTGGGAAGAGCGGACGCAAAGCGCGGTCTACCAAACGCATGACTAAAATTTCGGTTTCTGAAGGGCGCGCCTCACGACGGAAGAACCCGCCTGGAAAACGACCTGCTGCCGCGTACTTTTCGCGGTAGTCTACGGTAAGTGGAAGGAAATCAACTCCTTCTTTTGCTTCGGGTGCCGCCACAACAGTAGCGAGCAACATGGTGTCGCCCATGCGCACCACAACAGAACCATCTGCCTGTTTTGCCAACTTCCCGGTCTCTACAAGGATTTCCTTGCCGCCGGTCATGATTGACTTTCTTGTTCCTATATTCATCTTTATTTATTTACAATTTTTAAAACAAAAGAAGGGGCTATCGATGTTATCGAAGCCCCCTCTCCCATAAAATTTTCCGAGCAGATCTCAGAATTAACGACGAAGTCCTAATTCTTTGATCAAGGCACGGTATTTCTCGATGTCTTTTGCCTTTAGGTAATCTAGAAGGCTACGACGCTTACCAACTAACAACTGAAGTGCGCGTTGGGTGCCGTAGTCTTTGCGGTTCTTTTTCAAATGCTCAGTAAGGTGACTGATGCGAAATGTAAATAAGGCAATTTGGCCTTCTGTAGAACCGGTATTGGTTTCTGAACCACCGTGTTGGGCGAAGATCTCTTTCTTCTTTGCTGAATCTAAATACATGCTAATATTTGTGTAAATGATTATTATGTAGACTGACCACCTTGGTCAATACGGCTGCAAAGATAAGACATCTTTTTGATTCGCGCAAAACCAACCGGGTTTTATTGTTATCTTTGCAGCGTTCTTGGGTGTCCGCTTGTCGGCCTTAATAAGGAATCCGGTTAGAACCCGGAGCTGTATCTGCAGCTGTAAGTGTCTAAAAAGTTGCTTTTAAACGCCACTGCGCAAGCGGGAAGGCAAAGCAGCAAGAGGCACGAGCCAGAAGACTTGCCCCTGAACAGCGTGAAGACTTCAGATCAAAGTCGGCATCGCCAAGGGCTTCGTATACCCTTGCCGCTCCACTTTTTTCCGTGTCCTTGTTTAATTTTTTAAATTTTCAACACATGAAAAAAGGATTATTATTTTTTGCCGCGCTGACCAGCGCAAGCCTCTATGCACAGCAATACGTGCATCAAGTACTCATCGCTAACGAAGGCTTTTTCGATTTTCAAACCAACGCAATAGTCGAGCCTGCCACTATTGGCTCCTACAATCCAACTACACAAACTTATGTTGTTGTAGATACGCTAGACGGTCAGCGTTTTAGTTCAGATGTCATCATAGACGGCGACTTCTATTTTGTTGCCGCCGATACCAAAATTTTCAAATACAACCTCAATACGCACCAACTCATTGGAAGCATAAACCTTACTGGGGTACGCAATTTAGCAGTTGCAGGCAATAAGCTCATCGCAACTCGTGGTGAGTATCTTCAAACCTTTGATTCGTACTTACAAGTGTTCGATAAAAACTCGCTTCAATTGCTAGCAGCACTCGACACAAACAACGGTCCAAAATGGGCAACACAAAATATTGTGGTCGTCAATGACATCGCTTATATTGCCATCAATAACGCCTATGAATGGGGCAACGAAAAAGGCCTCATTGGGCAGCTCGACCTCAATACACTCACTTATGGCACTGAAATTGACCTTGGTGCAGAAGGGAAAAACCCAGACAATATGTTTTTGTATAACAATGAATTGTATACAGTCAATAACAAAGACTGGTCTGGCGCTTCCGTTTCGAAAATCAGTTTAACAGGCGCGGTCAATACCCAAACACTTGCGAATGCCGTAACTGGCTGTGGTACTTCTGCCCTACGCGACGACAAATTAGTCTATCAAATTTCAATGGAAAACACCCTCAACGACTACAGCCTCCTCAATATGTCGTTGGTAGGTCCTGTAGCCGGCATTACCAATAACTTCTATGACCTCGCTCAAGATCCAGTGAGTGGCCACCTCTACGCCTCTTCTACTGACTTCTTTTCAGAAGGGCTTGTCTCTATCTTTGACAACAACAACGCGATTGTGAATCAATTTGCCGCAGGTGTTTCTCCCGGAACAATCGTTTTTGACCTGCGTTCAAACGTCGGGCTCAACGAACTCAATAACGCAATAAGCATTTATCCGAATCCGTCTAACGGTGTTTTCCAAATTATTGGCTTCACTGCAGGCGAGCGCTACCAAATTTACAATGCCGCGGGCAAAATCATTTTCGAAGGGCAAGCAAGTACTTTTGACTTGAGTGCGTTTGAAGCCGGAATGTATATTTTGCAAACCGCAAAAGGCCAAGCAAGATTGCTTAAGTTTTAAATCATTGCAAATCATTTAAAAAAGGCCGTTCATTTGAACGGCCTTTTTTGTGTTTGCTTATCTTTGTTCTATGCAAACAATACTCGATCAGCAGCAAATTCAGCAAAAAATAGTTCGATTGGGGCACCAGCTCATCGAAGCCGCCTTTGACCAAGAGATCATTTACCTCGGCGGCATTATTGGCAATGGTTATGTTTTGGCACAGCTACTTGCCGATGTAATTGCTCAAAACAGTGCGCTTAAAGTGGTCTGCTTTGAAATCAAACTCAACAAAGACGAACCTTGGAGTGAGGCCATAACGTTCTCCATCGATCAAAAAGAACTCAAAAATTCTTACATCATACTCATCGACGACGTCGTCAATAGCGGCAAAACCATGCAATACGCGCTGCTCAAATTCCTCGAGCAGGCCACCAAAGCCATCAAAACGGTGGCGCTCATTGATCGCCAACACCGTCGCTACCCCATCAAAACAGATTTTGCAGGCCTGAGTCTATCTACCACCCTTAAAAACCATGTGGAGGTTGATTTCTCGGCATCCAATGCAAAAGTATTTTTATACTAATGGAAAAAATTACCGAAGCGAGCTCCAATTTTCAGCATTTGGATCAAATGAGTACCCTTGATCTCTTGGAGGGGATCAACTCTCAAGATCAACTCGTGCCTTTGGCAGTAGCAAAAATTAAAAAAGAACTCGAAGGTTTTATCGATGCTTGTTTTGAGCGCATGCAAAAAGGCGGCAGACTTTTTTATATTGGCGCAGGCACGAGCGGCCGCTTGGGTATCGTAGATGCCAGCGAATGCCCGCCTACCTTCGGCGTCGAACACGGACGCGTCATAGGCCTCATTGCCGGCGGAGACGCCGCCATCAGAAAAGCTGTTGAATTTGCCGAAGACGACACCACCCAGGGCTGGAAAGACATCTTAGCACACCAACCCACTCCGCTAGACACAATTGTAGGCGTTGCTGCCTCAGGCACCACACCTTATGTACTTGGCGCCATTCATGAAGCCAACAACGCTGGCCTACTCACTGCCGGTATTGCTTGCAATCCAGGGTCGCCATTAGCCAACCTAGCACAACATGCCCTCACCCCTGTTGTAGGGCCAGAATTCGTTACAGGTAGTACGCGCATGAAATCTGGCACCGCACAAAAATTAGTCTTGAACATGATTTCCACTAGTTTAATGATCAAACTCGGTCATGTCAAAGGAAACCGCATGGTAGACATGCAACTTTCCAATGAAAAGCTAGTAGATCGCGGTGCCAAAATGGTGGCTGCCGAATTAAACATTGAACACCAAATTGCTCAACAATGGCTTCTTGAACACGGATCTGTGCGCAAGGCAGTTGAGGCTTATTTAAAACAACATTCATGAGTGCATTCGATCCAAATGGCGTAGGTATCGCCAATGGCAATATCTTTGGCTTCCCTTATTCAGAGCAAGAGGCGGACCTCATACTTATTCCTGTTCCTTGGGACGCAACTGCATCATACGGAAAAGGAACCAGCAACGGCCCTCAGGCAATCTTAGATGCCTCTACGCAACTCGATTTCTATCACCCAGAGCTCGAGCGCGCTTATGAAACAAAAATTTACATGTCTCCGGTTTCGAGCGAATGGAAAGCCATCAATGACCGCCTTTGCGAAGCTGGCATGCAATACATCGCCCAAATAGAAACTTCTGGGGAAGAAGAAGCCCAGCGAATTTTTGGGTCAACACTGCAAGAAATCAATGAAGCGCACAATGCGTTGCGTTCAAACCTAAAAGAACGCTGTTTGCAACTTCTAAATGCCGGCAAAATGCCCTGTGTTTTAGGTGGTGAACACTCTACTCCTCTCGGCTTGCTTCAAGCCCTCGACGCGCATTACGATGGTTTTGGCATTCTTCAAATCGATGCGCATGCAGATTTGCGCGACGCCTATGAAGGATTTGAGCAGTCTCATGCAAGTATTATGTTCAACGCCCTCAAGGAGCTCAAAAATCTTCAGTATTTAACTCAGGTAGGTATCAGAGATGTTTCCGAAAGAGAAATCGAACTTGCCAAAAACGATCCAAGAGTCCATACTTTCTACGATTGGGACCTTAAAAACGCACAGTATTCTGGCAAGACCTGGTCTGAACAAGTACAACAGATCATTGCCACACTTCCACAAAAAGTCTACGTCTCTTTTGACATTGACGGCTTGCTACCTAGTTTGTGCCCACACACTGGCACACCGGTTGCAGGAGGTTTTGAACTCCAACAAATTGCCTTTTTACTCTTTGAACTTGTACATTCCGGCCGTCAAATCATTGGTTTTGACCTCAATGAAGTAGCTCCAGGGCCAGAGGGCGATTGGGACGCCAATGTAGGCGCAAGAGCACTTTGGCATTTGGTGTGTGCTACCGAATTAAGCCGCAGAAAGCAATTATGAAAATCAAACAAACACAAGTCATTTCAGGCCTTGTACTAACCTTTGGCCTACTGAGCCTTTTTAGCATTTGGAATGTCTACAACTGGGATATCCTGGGTTGGGGCACCAAACTTTTCTTGTTTCCTTTTTTGGCACTCATCAGTTTTATAGCAAAACTGACACCCGCCAAACCTACACTTTTTCTGCGCATACAATTAGGCCTGCTTGGCCTGCACATGCTCCTTTATTTTTGGGTTTTCAATTTTCAAGACCCGCATGCACCAAGCCTATTGTTATTATTGCTCCCCATGCTTTTAGCGAGTGTTGTTTTGATTTTTGCCAAAGTTCAGAACCTCAACAAAACGAGTTTTATTCAAAAAACGAACATACAAGGCAAAGTGCTTGTGTTTCAAAATCAAAGCAAGGGATTCTTAATCATTGCAGCCTTGTTTTACCTGAGTATGGGTGTTTTTCAATGGGCTGACCTCATCCTACCCGGGATCATTTTCGAACTTTTGGGGCTCCTGATTTTTCTTTATCATTTGATCCGACCGTAACCAACAATTTTGGGTTTCCAGTATGTAGAAGTTTCAAGTTCTACTATCGAAATGCCAAGCGATGAGCTCGAATGGATCATTTGTTTTGGAGCGCCTTTTTCCGATATTAGCAATCCAACATGATTAACTTGACCACCATTTGAAAAGAAAATGAGGTCTCCAGCCGTTGCATCTGAGGCATCTATAGCCTGACAAAATGCAAACTGATCTGCGGCCCGCCGCGGCAGCATAACACCCGACTGCTCAAAAACATAACATGTAAAGCCACTGCAATCAAAACCTAAAGGATCTGTTCCCGCTTCTTTATAAGGAACGCCCAAATGGCGTTGGGCTTCTTGCAGCAATTTTTGGGTTTGAAGACTTCCCTTTAACGCTTGCGGTGCGTTGGTTAAACTTGGCTTGGGCAGCCCTTGCAATTCCGACGCGTGGCGCTTGGCCCAAACCGGATCTTTGGCGAGCTCTTGCGCGGCCATTTGCCGAAATTTTGTGGGGAAAGTTTCTTGGTCGTAGGTAGGGTTCAATAGTAGCCTGCTTGCTTTGCGATAAACCATTTTGTAGTGGCCCTGAGCAAACAACAAATCAAGTTTTTGCTCCATCGATTTTTGGGCCAAAAAACGGGCATTGAACCCACAAAATAAAACGGTGAAAAAGAGAACCTTTTTAATTGGCATAAAGTTTTCCGTTCATGAAAACAACCGACGTTTGATTGGGTAATTTGACCAATACTTTATTGCCGTATATCTCGAAATCGGCATTCTGAAAAGTGGTGATTTCTTGAAGATTGCCATCGACCAAAGCGCTTACCCCACCGATGATATTGCGAAACACCAATACATTATTTTTGAGTAAGTAGGTCTGTGGCTGATAAGTAGCCACCTGAATGCGCTGACCGTTGGTATAGGCAAAAAAGTAAGAGTTTTCCATCCAGACGCAGATGTCGTCTTTGACGTCCCACAACTCAGATGAAAAATTAGAAAGCGCTGTTTTTTGCCCATTTTGATAATGCCAGAGGTTGCCGTTCATGTCTTCGTACACTACAAATCCGCGGCCTGCCTTGTATTTTTTAATAGGGAAGGATTCCAACTCCATGAAATTACCTTGGTCAAAAACATAAAAAGATTGTGTGTAAGGGTCTTTGAAGCACATGACGTCAGTGCCTAATTGAAAATCCAGCACTTCTTCATTATAGGTGCCGATTTCGAATTTTTGACCGTGCCAATAAACAAAATACGTGTTGCTGTTGTCTTTGTAGACGACTAAGTTTTCTCCAACACGGGCATTCATAGAGAGCCCGTTTGTGATGGTCACTAAACTCTCTACTTTCTGATTCCAGTAAACATTGAGGGCTTGGTAGCGGGTATCTTCAAAGACAATAAGGCTGTCTTTGACAATAAATTCACGTCCAAAATTAGTAAGGACTGTAAACTTGCCGGCATCCCACATTCGCAGGCCCTGAGCAATGCGATACGCCATGAGATGATCGGAAACCTGGTAATCTACGTTTAGTGTAGTGACGTCAATTCGGTTTTTACCATCGTAAATTTTAAGATTGCCGCGGGTGTCTATATAGGCAACCATTTCGTCGCCGGCTTTGTAGTTCAAGATTGGCTGAATCTCGATGGGCCTGAAAAATCCGTCCTGAAAAGAAACAAAATAATTATTGAAGTCGAGGGTTGGAACAATTCCTTGCGCCCAATTGGCAGCAACAAAAAGGAAGGAGCACAAGAAGAAGGCAATTGTTTTGAACGACATTCATCAAAGTTACCAAAATTTAGACCAATAAACGTATCTTCGTAGCGCTTATCCAATTGACTATGAAAAAATCTATTTTATGCGGTCTTTTTTTGCTGGGAAGCGCCTCTTTTTGGGCACAGCAAAAAATCACCTACGAAGCGTATGACCTACCTAACGGGTTGCACGTTATTCTTCACGAAGAACACGCCACACCAATTGTAGCGGTCTCGGTATTGTATCACGTCGGTTCTAAAAATGAGAACCCGAACCGCACTGGTTTTGCGCATTTCTTCGAGCACCTTCTTTTCGAAGGTTCTGCCAATATCGGCCGCGGAGAATACAGCGAGCTCGTCGAAAAAAATGGCGGCACACTCAATGCCAACACCTCCCAAGACCGCACTTATTATTACGAAGTATTACCTTCCAATCAATTAGAGCTCGGTCTATGGCTAGAGAGCGAACGCATGTTACACGCCAAAGTAGACATCAAAGGAATCGAAACACAACGCAGTGTTGTTAAAGAAGAAAAACGTCAGCGCGTAGACAACCAACCCTACGGATCTTTTTTCACCGAAATATTCAAACGCGTTTTTACGTCACACCCATATAATTGGGCGCCAATCGGCAGCATGGAACACCTAGATGCAGCGCAAGAAGAAGACTACGTCAACTTTTACAAAACGTTTTACGTGCCTTCTAATGCGACGCTTTCAATAGCCGGAGACATCAATATCGAACAAACTAAAAAGTGGATCGCTACTTATTTTGGTAGCATTCCAAAAGGGCAGGCAATCAATTTATACCGCGATTTCATCAATCTCAGCGATGAAGCGTTTACTGCCAAATACAAAATCCAAAAGAGCGAATTTGACCAAAAGAACTTTATGGCCTCCACATCACCTGCGGCCAAGCAGATCATTAATAGCTTCCTTAGTCAACCTTGTGCAATTGAAAGACCGCGCAAAGACAATCAAGCTATTGTAGGCGTAGTCAAAGACACTATCTACGACAACATTCAGTTACCAGCGCTTTTTATGGGCTACAAAATGCCCGCTCAAACACATCCCGACACTTATGCACTTGAGTTTTTAAATGAAGTACTTTCAAGTGGCAGCTCTTCGCGCATCAACAAAGAAATCGTCGAAAAGCGCGAATTAGCACAATATGCTTTTTCATTTAACTATGGATTAGAAGACGCCGGTATAGGCATCATGGCGGCAATTGCACCAAAAGAAGTCTCTTTAGATACCCTACTCGCTGCATTTGACCAACAAATTGCTGCGATTAAAAGCACCCTAATTAGTGAAGAAGAATTCCAAAAAGTGCGCAATAAATTTGAAAACGATATTGCTTCTGGCAATTCAAGCATTGCAGGCATTGCCGAAAATTTGGCAGATAACCACGTATACTACGGAGACGCCAATCGTGTCAATACCTTGCTTTCGAATTACTTAAAAGTCACCAGAGAAGACATCCTGAGAGTTGCCAACACTTACCTCACCCAAGATGCCCGCGTGATCCTTTATTATTTACCTAAAGAAAAATAAGACCCATGAAACGCCTTTTATTCCTTCTTTTTTGGGTTGTTGCCACCTTGGCGCAAGCACAAATTGACCGCAGTATGATGCCTCAGCCAGCAGCTGCTCAAAAAATCAATATCCCTGCCTCACAAGTTTTCACGACCTCAAATGGCATCACTGTCATTTTATCTGAAAACCACAAAATCCCGAAAGTTTCCATCGAATTGAGTTTAGGCAACAGTCCCAAACTTGAGGGTTCAAAAACTGGCCTTGCCGATTTCGCCGGATCTTTATTGATGTCTGGAACTGCAGAGCGATCCAAAGACCAACTAGACCGCGAAATCGACTTCATCGGCGCCAATCTTTCTGCGGGCGCATCTAGTATGTACCTCAGTTGCCTCACCAAACACCTCGACAAAGGCTTAGACCTCATGACCGATGTTTTGTACAATGCAAATTTCCCAGAGAGTGAAGTAGAGCGCATCCGTAAACAAAATCTTTCGGGCTTGCAATCTACAAAAGCCGATGCCGGAGAAATGGCGAGCAATGCCACAAGAGCGGTCAACTTCCCAGGACACCCACTCGGAGAAATCATGACCGAAGCGACACTTCAAAACATCACCCGCGAAGACCTCATCCAATATTATAAATCAACCTTCACTCCGCAAGGCAGCTATTTAGTGGTGGTTGGCGACATCACCAGAGCGCAAACAGAAGCGCTTGTTGAACGCTATTTCTCTAAATGGCAAGGTGGCCCGGTATATCAAGCCGAACTAGGAAAAGGACAATTTGACAAAGGCAACCGCGTCATTTTTGTGAAAAAACCAGGAGCTGTACAATCTGTTGTCTATGTTACATTTCCGATTGACATCCGCTCAGGACACAAAGACCAACTTGCGCTCAATGTCTTGAATGGCATTTTAGGCGGCGGTGGCTTTGGCACGCGCCTCATGCAAAACCTACGCGAAGACAAAGCATTTACCTATGGTTGCTATTCTACGCTCAACATTACTGAGAACGGTTCTTGGATGTCTGCAGGTGGCAACTTCAAAAATGCGGTGACTGATTCTGCGATTACAGAAATTCTCAAAGAATTCGCGGGTATTATTGAAGCACCGGTTAGCGACGAAGAACTGAGCCTTACCAAAAACAACATGGCTGGCGGTTTTGCCCGTTCGTTAGAGCGCCCACAAACCGTCGCGCGTTTTGCACTCAACACCATCAAACAAAAATTAGCCCCAGACTATTACCAAAACTATCTTCAGCAACTTGAAGCAATTAGCAAAGAAGATGTGTTGCGCGTTGCACAGCAGTATTTCACTGCTAAAAACTGCCACATTATTGTTGTGGGTAACGAAGAAATTTTACCAAAACTAATGGTGTTTGACGGCGACGGAAAAATAGAAAAGCTCGACGCATTTGGCGCTCCTATCAAAGAAACCAAAAATGCAACTATTAGCGCAGACCAATTGATAGATGCATATGCAATGGCACTTACAAATACCAGTTCAAAGAAAGCTGCCCTTAAAAAAGTGAAAGCCATCAAGTCCTACACGCGCATCTCTGAAATGAGTTCCGAACAAATTCCGTTTGTGCTCACTTCTACCGACTATTTTTGGGATGGTGGCAAAGAAGCCAGTAAAATGGAAATGCCAGGAATGGTTTTACAAAAATCGTATTTCGATGGCAAAACAGGCTTTACTTTTAGCATGCAGGGCGGACGAGAAGACCTCAAAGAAGAGGAAATTGCTGCCAAACAAAAAGCAACAGGATTTATCCCTGAACTCAACTACAAAGCCACCGGCATGACCTACGAAATCAAGGGCATTGAGAACATCAATGGCGAAGATTGCTACGTCTTATACACCAACGATGGCACCGCTGAAAATTACGACTACTACAACGTCCAAACGTATATGAAAATGCGCTCTACCAACATACGTAAAGTGGAAGAAGAAACCATTGAAACCACGATCAATTACCAAGATTTCAAAGATGTCAATGGCTACAAATTTGCGCACTCATTTGCAATGACCGTTGGCAAAATGAGCCTAAATGGCGTGGTCAAAAGTATCGATGTCAATCCTAAATTGCTCATCACAGCAGACTTCTAAGACTTCATTTACTTTTTTTAAAAAGCCACTTTCGAGTGGCTTTTTTTATAATTTTAAATAATGAAAAAATTTAGCATTCTATTCCTTCTGCTTTCGTTTGGCGCATTTGCCCAAAACACGCTAGTCTCGAGTGGCAACATTTTTGAAGGGGAACCCTATTTAGCTGTGAATCCACAGAATAGCAATCATTTGGTAGCGGCCTGGATGGGGTTTCAGCTGAATCAAAAAATTGTCATCAAGAGTGTGGTTTCATTAGACGGCGGAGGCTCTTGGTCTGCACCTGTTTGGCAAGCGCATCAGCAAGCAGGTAATAGCAGTGCCGATGTATCACTTGGTTTTGACTCGAATGGGAATCTATACATGGCGTACATCGATTACGACAACGTCAATTTTACAAACGGTGCCGTTATTTGCAGAAAATCTACCGACGGCGGGCTCACTTGGGGGGCAGCAGTGGTGGCTAGGTCTATCAGTTCTTGCCCTAATAAACTTTGTATAGATCGCCCATGGATTGCCGTTGACCCACTTACCGGAAGTATTGTGATCACCAGTACCAATGCGAATCAACCCGGAACAGTTCAGGCACCGTTTCATCCTTATATGGCGGTATCCTCAGACCAAGGCACCAGTTTTAGCTTACAAGAATTAGACAACCCTCCGTATTTGGCAGGGAGTGCGATCACACAACCAATGCCCTCACCTGCATTTGCAAATGACGGTTTATTTATGGCTGTTTATCCGAGTTACGAAACATCGCAGGGCATCTTGCCGCGGGTTATTGAAGTCAATAAACCAGTTGTTTCATCGTTCTATAATTACCAAATTGCTTTTCAAGGCATGGGATTTGGCACCCAAAATGACACCCTCAAACGCGGCGCACATTTGGCGCTGAATCAGGCCAACTCAACACGAGCAAGTTACGTTTTTCTGACAGAAGTATTTGGAGACCCCGACATTGCTATTATTGAAAAGGACAACGGCGGCTGGAGTGCGCCTATCCGCGTCAATCAAGATGCGCAGGGCAATGGAGTCGTGCAAGATTTAATTTGGTCAGACTACGATACCGACGGCGACCTTGCGGTTTGTTGGAGAGATCGCCGCAATGGTGTGCCTGGCACCTACCAAAGCCCGAGCGAAATTATTTGTCGCATCCAAAGCAACCAAATTTGGGGCAGCGAACTAACGATCAGTCCTTTGGTAGGCCACGACTCTATTTTACTTGAAAACGGCAATGACTTTTTGAATGTCCAATTCACCAATAATCAACTTTACACGATTTGGGGCGATGTCCGTCAAGGAACTTTGAAAATATTCTTAAACCATTTTGACCAATTGAGTAATTCAAGCAACACACTTGGCATTCCTACCTTTTATCCGATTTCTCCGAATCCGAGCAGCGGTATATTCGATATACCAAATGAACTACAGGGCTTGTCTTTTTCTTTGTATGCGATGGATGGTCAAGTGCTTCAAAAAGGAACGCTTCTCAATGAATTGAACCTTTCTCAATACGGATCAGGTACCTACCTATTGAAGGCCGCGCAATACACATTTGCGCTCGTTAAAAATTAGTTGGGCTGTTGATATCTTAAGGGAGGAATTTTAAAAATAAGCGGTATCTTTGAACTATGAGTGAATTTGTTGTTTCGGCCCGCAAATACCGCCCGCAAACCTTCGATACGGTTGTGGGGCAGCAGTCCATTACCAATACACTCAAAAATGCGATCAAAAACCAACACCTGGCCCAAGCATTCTTATTTTGCGGCTCAAGAGGTGTCGGCAAAACCACCACCGCTCGCATTTTAGCCAAAACCATCAACTGCTTCAACCCTACTCCTGAAATTGAAGCTTGCGACCAATGCGACTCTTGCTTGTCTTTCCATACCGGGAACTCGCTTAATATCTACGAGCTAGATGCCGCCTCCAACAACTCCGTCGACGACATTCGCAACCTCATTGATCAAGTACGCATTGCGCCACAATTAGGTAGTCATAAGGTCTATATCATCGACGAGGTTCACATGCTCTCTGCTTCGGCATTTAATGCTTTTTTAAAGACCTTAGAAGAGCCACCAAAGCACGCCATTTTCATCTTGGCAACCACTGAAAAGCACAAAATCATTCCAACCATATTGTCGAGATGCCAAATCTTTGATTTTCAAAGAATACGCGTCAAAGACATCGCCGACCACCTCGGCAAAATCGCTACCAAAGAAGCCGTTTCGGCAGACCCAGAGGCGCTGCACCAAATTGCCCTCAAAGCAGATGGCGCATTGCGCGACGCGCTATCCATTTTTGATCAGCTGGTCACCTTCGCAGGCAACACCCTTACCTACAAAGACGTACTTGAGAACCTCCACATTCTGGATTACGAGTACTACTTCAAGGTTGTAGAAGCCACAGAAAAAGAAGACATTTCTTCGGCGCTCCTTATTCTCAACGACATCTACGAAAAAGGCTTCGACGGCCATCATTTTGTCATTGGGCTCGCCGAACACCTCCGCAATATCTTGGTTTGCAAAGACCCCAGAACAGCTAGCCTACTCGAGGCACCAGACACCGTCAAACAGCGTTTTGTTCAACAAGCGAACGAAATTGAAGCCACGCGTTTGCTCCGCGGCTTGCAGGTGCTTTCCAAAACAGACGTCGACTACAAAGCCTCTAAAAACCAGCGCTTGCTCATCGAAGTCGCTCTTATGCAGCTCTGCTCACTCAAGCAAGAGCAAGAAAAAAAAAAGGGCTAACTGAGCGCATCGACATCTTACCGTCTCCCAAACAAACCCTTCGCAAATCCAATAGCAATAAGCCAACAACCGTTTCAAATGCAGAAACAAGCGCGGCCCCGCCAGCACTTCCCGTTAAAGAGCCTGCACCACAACTCAGCACGCCTCAAGGCAACGTAAAGGCGAACATCATCTCTATTCGCGAAACCCTCGAAAAAGACAAAGCGAGCAATCAACAAGTTCGTCAAGAAGATTTACCACGGGAAGGCTTTCATTTAGATCATGTCAAAATGTACTGGAAACAATTCGCTTTCCAAGTAAAAGAAGACGGCATGGAAACCTTCTACAACGCGCTCATCAAACGCGATCCCGTGCTCAGAGGAGACGAAATTCTCGAGCTTACCGTAGACAACCTCGTTCAACAAAACTACATACAGACGCACCTCCTGACCTTCAAGGAATTCATGCGAAAGCAACTCAACAATTTCTATTTAGACATCGTATTGGTTCAGGCTGCTCCGGACGAAGAAGAAGTCAAATTTTTAACAGGAAAAGACAAATTTGCAGCTTTGGCGCGCAAAAATCCAAATTTACATACGCTCAAGAACCGTTTCAATCTAGATATTGACTACTGATGCAACAGCAATGGGTTTTCTTGGATCCTGATCCCGAACTTCAGCAACAAGTTGCGCACTTCAGCCAACAGTGGGCTCAAAATGGCGTTTTTGAAATCAAAAGTTCCGGGACAACAGGCCTGCCGCAGCTGCATCGGTTTACCAAAGCGCAACTGATCCATTCTGCACAAGCGAGCATCGATGCTTTTAGGCTCAATACTGAATCTACCGCTCTTTTGTGCTTGCCGCTAACAAGTGTTGGTGGCCTCATGCTTTTAGCGCGCTCTCTAGTGGGCTCTTTTGGCCTGCTTCTCCAGTTGCCCAGCTCAAGGCCCTTGCAGCATTTAGATCAGCACATCGACTTCGTGGCAATGGTCCCGACACAATTGCAACAGAGCCTCCTGCACGACCTTCCAAAACTTCAAAAATGTGCTAAAATCCTGATTGGCGGAGGCGCACTACCCAAGCCGCTTATCGAGGCTTGCCAGGCAGCAAAACTTGAGGTTTGGCAAAGTTATGGCATGACCGAAACGCTGTCGCATGTGGCCTTGCGCAAGATAAGCCCCATACTTAACGACGCTTTTACGGCCTTGCCTGGCATTACGTTTACAAGTACTGCCGATTGCCTAACAATCCACTATCCTGCTTTACAAGCTCAAGCGCTGCACACCAAAGATATCATTACACTTCATAGCAACACCTCATTTACATGGTTGGGCCGTGCAGACAACGCCATTAATGCTGGTGGTCAAAAAATCATTCCAGAACTTTTAGAGCAAACGCTTACCAAGCATATCGATACTGCATTTTTCATTACCTCTTTACCCGATGACAAGTGGGGAGAAATTGTCGCTATTGTCCTTGAAGGAACAGAACTGTCAGCTGTCCCGGATTTCAAAACGCTAGGGCTTAGCGCTGCAGAAACACCCAAAAAAATCATTTTCGTTCCTGTTTTTGAACGAACCGACACCCAAAAAATCAGGCGGCAGTTCATCCTTCAATCCATCAATTATGCAGACTGGCGATCCGTTTAAAATACTTGGCCTTCAACCAGGTGCGAGCCCCGATGAAATCCGGAGAGCATACCGCAAGTTGGCTAAAAAATACCATCCAGATCGCAACCCTTCAGCTGCGGCCGCCGATCAGTTCATTGCTATTCAAAGTGCTTATGAACAACTGCTCCATCCTGAATCTATCATTGACAATACAGCAGTTGAGCAAAAATACAGAGCAAGACAACAACAATACGACCAAGACCTAGAAGCTTACAAACAAAGACGCGCAGCTGCAAGAGAAAAACTACGGCAGCAAAAACAACAAGAAGAAGCCTATAAAATAGCCTACCTTCAACAATTGAAAACAGGAAAAATTGGCCTTTGGCATCGGGCAGTTGCTTATTTTGGTTTGCTGCTTTTTGCGGTTTTATGGCTCGATTTCTTTTTACCCGAGCGCCAGCAACCGATCATAACAGATGCTTATGGCATACACTCTTACGGAAGCGTAGACAATCACTTGGTTCAGCTCTTTAAAAGCAAAGATGGACGAGCTTTTTGGGTTGCCGATTACCCAAGTCAGAAGCTACCCAAAACGCAACTTTTGAAAAGTATAGAAACACCTTGGCTGCATCAAGTAAAGGCCCTGACTTTTCACGAAGGATTTTACGCATATCGCACACCTGTCCACTTTAGCTTTTACTGGGCTCAAGTTTGGATCAGCTTTCTACTGCTTTTACCAATTGTCGCTTGGTATTTTGCCAGTGCTGATATTATTTTTGTGGCGGGTTCGTTTGTGTCGCGCTACGCTATTTTCGGACTCCAATTATGGTTACTCATTTCAGAAAACCGCTGGATTCACCTCTTAAGTTTAGGACATTTATGACCAAAAAAGAAAAAGCCAAATTTGTTGCTGAAACGCTAGAAACGCTCTATCCTGAGACGCCTATTCCACTCGACCACAAAGACCCCTACACCCTACTTGTTGCGGTTTTGCTGTCAGCGCAATGTACAGACGCACGCGTCAATACCGTAACGCCCACCCTTTTTGCGCTTGCTGACAACCCTTTTGATATGGCCTTACAACCCGTAGAAAAAATCCAAGCAATCATCAGGCCCTGCGGACTTTCACCTAAAAAAGCGGCGGCTATTGCCCAACTCTCTCAAATTTTAGTGAAAAAATTCAATGGGGAAGTCCCGCAAAGTTTTGCAGATTTAGAGGCGCTCCCTGGTGTTGGGCACAAAACGGCTTCTGTGGTGATGTCTCAGGCTTTTGGATTTGCAGCTTTTCCGGTAGATACGCATATACATCGACTCCTGATCCGTTGGGGGCTTACAAGTGGTAAAAATGTCGAAGAAACTGAGCGCGATGCCAAAAAACTCTTCGAAGAATCGAGTTGGAATAAATTGCACTTGCAGATCATTTTTTACGGCCGAGAATACTCGCCTGCGCGATCTCCAAAACGAGAAAAAGACTTTATTACCGCCAAAATTGGCACCGCCAAAGCACTCAAAGAGCTCTGTTGATTTCAACAATTGTTCATAAACTCCCTTTACAACTTTTTTATAACTAAGCGCTTGTAGTTTTTCGGTTTCAGGTCGCCTTTAGCTATATTTGTTCAATGGACGCACCTGATAACAATCGCAAACCAATTGCCCGCATCAAAACTGCAGCTCAGCCTTTTGCTGAACTCGGTCGCATACCACCTCAAGCCATTGATATTGAACAGGTTGTACTCGGAGCCATGATGCTCGAAAGCAGAGCTATCAACGACACCATCGATATATTATCGGAGAAGACATTCTACGACGTACGCCACCAACACATTTTTAAGGCAATTCGCGCTCTTTTTGCCGCCACGAACCCCATTGACCTCGTTACGGTCACTTCGCAGCTCCAAAAAAGTGGCGAGCTCGAACTCGCAGGTGGGGCATCTTATGTAAGCTCCCTCACCACACGCGTAGCAAGCGCTGCACACGTTCAGCACCACGCGCGCATTTTAGCCGAAAAATTCATCAAGAGGGAACTCATTAGCGTGAGCTCCAAAATCATTCGCGATTCCTACGACGATACCCGCGACGTATTTGACTTACTCAACGACGCCGAGTCCGACTTATTCAGCATTGCAGAAAACAATATGTCCAAGCAAGTTGGCTCTATGTCTTATATCGTTCAAGAGGCCATCCACGAAATCGAACTCGCCTCCAAAAATACCGATGGTGTTTCTGGAATCCCAACGGGCTTCCACGACCTCGACAAAGTTACGTCGGGCTGGCAGCGTTCAGACATGATTGTACTGGCAGCACGTCCGGGTATGGGTAAAACCGCATTTGTACTTTCTATGGCGCGCAATACTGCCGTTGATTACGGAAAGGGCGTGGCGGTGTTTTCACTCGAGATGTCCTCTGTTCAGCTCGTGAAGCGTCTTATTGCCAGCGAATCGCGCCTCTCTGCTGAGAAACTCAGAAAAGGCGACCTCAAAGAACATGAATTCCAACAACTCCATTCCCGCATTGGTAAACTTGCCGAGGCGCCAATTTTTATCGACGACACCCCCGGCATCAACATCTTTGACTTCCGCGCTAAATGTCGCCGCTTAAAGGCCCAGCACAACATCGATCTGATCATCATCGATTACCTGCAGCTAATGAGTGCCAAAGACTCCAAAAGTGGCGGAAACCGCGAGCAAGAAATCTCTACTATTTCTAGATCCATCAAAGAAATTGCCAAAGAACTCAACGTGCCAATTATTGCACTTTCTCAGCTCAGCCGCTCGGTAGAAACCCGTGGAGGCGATAAACGCCCCATGCTCTCCGATTTGCGCGAATCTGGTGCCATTGAACAAGATGCCGATATCGTTTCGTTCATTTACCGCCCAGAATACTACGACCTCACCCAAGATGCCGACGGAAACTCGACACTAGGTATTGGTGAAATTATCATAGCCAAGCATAGAAACGGCGCCTTGAAAAACGTCCGTTTGCGCTTTGTTCCAGAATTTGCACGCTTTGAAAACCTCGATGAAGTAGAAGCACTAGACCTCCCTGGCACCTCCAATACTGGCCTGAGCCAATTCAATCAAGAATTCTCGACCTACACCATCAAAAGTAAAATGGACGACAGCAGTGAAGATATTTTCAGCAAAGACAACAATGATGAAGATCCCTTCTAAATTTCTCCTCTTTTTCTTCACCATCTTTTTGAGTTTTCAAGGGAGAAGCTCGCAAATTCTCGTCCCGATGGACGAAGCCCAACGCGATCACCTCAAAGCCTATGGCCTTGCCTACTGGACACTCGAAAACCAAATTACCATCGAATGGCTGCTCAATTATAGAGGCGGCAGCTTTCTCATTCCGCATTTACAACGCATAGAAGAAGAATTGCTGTTGCGAAATATCAGCTATCAAGTGCTGGCAGATGGGCAAGTCAACAAAATTAAAAGCGAAATTGCCGACCCAGAAGTCAATATGGAGGTAGTTCAGCTCGAAAAAGCGCCTAAAATTGCCGTCTACACACCTCCAAATAAACTTCCCTGGGACGACGCCGTTACCTTGGTATTGACCTACGCAGAAATCAAATACGACAAAATTTACGACTCCGCTATTGTAAATGGAATCTTGCCTAAGTATGACTGGCTTCACCTCCATCACGAAGATTTCACCGGGCAATATGGCAAATTTTATAGCTCGGCACGCATGCAGAGTTGGTACCAACAAGAAGTACAGCGCTCCGAAGCTGCCGCAGCCAAATTAGGTTTTGCCTCAACTGCTGCGCTCAAAAGAGCAGTAGCGCTCAACATCCGAAATTTTGTAATCGGCGGTGGTTTTTTATTCACGATGTGTTCGGGAACCGACTCTTTTGATATTGCGCTTGCTGCCCAAAATGTAGACATCCAAGAAGCGGTCTTTGACGGCAGCCCCTCTGACCCCCGCGCCCAAGATAAACTCGACTTCAACCAAACGTTTGCCTTCAAAGATTTCCATATTATCAAAGACCCAATGGTCTATGAATACAGCGACATTGATGGCACCGACTTGCGAACCCAACGTCAAATCACCGAAAAATCAGATCAATTCACACTCTTTGATTTCTCGGCCAAATGGGATGTCGTTCCTACCATGCTCACGCAATGTCACGTAGATGTCATCAGCGGTTTTATGGGGCAAACCACCGACTTCCACAAAGAATTCATCAAGCCCAACGTGCTCATACTTGGAGAAAATAAAGCAGCCAACACCGCTAAATACGTACACGGCGAATTTGGGCAGGGCACCTGGACTTTCTATGGTGGCCATGACCCAGAAGATTACCAACACCTCGTCGGAGACCCACCAACCGACCTCAATTTGCACCCTAATTCACCAGGTTACCGCCTGATTCTAAACAACATTTTGTTTCCGGCTGCAAAAAAACAAAAACGCAAGACATAGTTTTTATCAAGAACCGTTTGTTTTCGCGTTTTTTTACTTAAACTTGCATCGAATTTCCAATTGCCCATTTCAGGGCCTGCTCCAAATTCAGCTTATAACTTACCATTGATGGATTTAAAGACCTTAGAGAGTAAAAAAATCTCGGACCTGCGCGTCATTGCGCAAAGCCTTGGCATTGATGCCGGCACCCTTAAAAAAAACGAACTTATTGCAGCCATAAGCGGCAATAAACCAAGCGAAGCAGCTCCTGCCACAGAAGTACCGGTAGCAAGCAGCGAAACAAGCGCTGATGCGCAAGCAAATGTGCGCAAACGCGGACGCAAACCTAAAGCTGCCATCGAGGTGCAAAGTGGTCAAGAATCAAGCAAAGAAGTGCAACAAGAGGCCACTCCGCAACAAGAAACTACTCCGCAAGAAGGAGCCAAATCAAATCAAAAAGTACAAGCAGGCGAGCAGCGCCAGCGTCACCACCAACAGCAACAACAGCGCTATGAGAACCGTAACCAGCGGCCTCCTAAAGAAGCACAAGAAAAAAGCGAAGAAGTCGTTAAAGAAGACAACTTTGATTTAGTCGGGATCGTTTCGGCAGAAGGTGTACTTGAAGTCATTCAAGACGGTTACGGCTTTTTGCGTTCTTCTGATTACAATTACCTCCCATCACCCGACGACATCTATGTGTCGCAAAATCAAATCAAACTCTTCGGTCTCAAAACAGGAGACACCGTTAAGGGCACTATCCGCCCGCCGCGCGAAGGCGAGAAGTTTTTCCCGCTAGTAAAAGTAGAGTCAATCAACGGACGCGACCCCTCTTACATCAGAGACCGTGTACCTTTCCAATACCTTACCCCGCTTTTCCCTTCCGAAAAATTTAAGCTCACAGGTCACGCCCAAGAAACACTTTCTACGCGCGTCATGGACCTCTTTGCTCCTATCGGAAAAGGCCAACGCGGCATGATCGTCGCGCAGCCAAAAACGGGTAAAACTATGCTACTTAAAGACGTAGCAAATGCAATTGCCGCTAATCATCCGGAGACTTACCTTATCGTATTGCTCATCGACGAACGTCCGGAAGAAGTAACCGACATGGCACGCTCTGTGAAAGCCGAGGTCATTGCATCTACCTTCGATGAACCTGCTGATCGCCACGTAAAAGTGGCCAACATGGTCCTCGAAAAAGCCAAGCGTATGGTTGAGTGTGGCCACGACGTTTGTATCCTTCTCGACTCCATTACGCGTTTAGCTCGCGCATACAATACCGTTTCACCAGCTTCGGGTAAAGTGCTTTCAGGTGGTGTAGATGCCAACGCGCTTCACAAACCAAAAAGATTCTTTGGATCGGCTCGTAAAATTGAAAACGGCGGGTCTTTATCGATCCTTGCCACCGCACTTACCGAAACCGGATCCAAAATGGACGAAGTAATCTTTGAAGAATTCAAAGGAACCGGTAACATGGAACTTCAACTCGACCGCAAAATCTCGAATCGCCGTATTTATCCAGCGATTGATATCACCGCATCGGGAACGCGTAGAGAAGATTTACTTGTGGGTAAAGACGTCTTACAGCGCGTTTGGCTTATCCGTAAGTTTATTGCAGACATGAACCCTGTAGAGGCTATGGAATTCATGAAATCTCATATGGAAAATACACTCTCCAACGAAGAGTTTTTGGTTTCAATGAATAGCTAATGAAAAACGGCTGGCTATACGGTCTCATCTTTGGCAGTGTTTGGATAGCACTCAAAATGCTTGCATTTGCCATTGGTTGGAAGCTAGATGAAATCCAATTGTTCGTTTTGCTCAATATGGCATTTCTAACAGCTGCGATCGCTTTGTTTATGTATCGCAAAAAAAGATACGCCCAGACAGAAAGCAACATCCTTACAGATATCAAAGCTGGGCTTAGCGTGGGCCTACCCTACACCCTATTTGTCAGTTTCTTTTTGTTTTTTTATTACAGGGATATCTATCCTGAATTCAATCTTCATAAACGAGCTGCATACGAACAAAAAATGGATAGCCCTTCTGAAATTGCAGCCATCAGAAAAGGAAACAGCGCCCTCGAAAACAAAAGCGATGCCGAAATTGTAGAGATGGCACGCAAAAACACAGCCATGATGTACGACCCTCAGTTTACACTGAGCGTGAGTTTATTGGCACTTTTGGTATACAGCACCTTAAACAGCTTGCTAATTGCGGTAATCTATCGCAGGGTTGTATTTAGAGACTAGCACAGAGCTCTGCGCCCAAAGTATCGTAATCGATTCCATCGAAATTCCCGCTAGACATCATGAGTAACACTTTATTGTGCCAATCTTGAGCCTTGATGAAATCCAAGACTTCTTGCGTCTGGGTACAGATTTTCACAGCCCCACCAAAGCCCGCTTGGACCTCAGCCACATCCAATGCAGGCAGCTTTTTATGGGCAACTACTGACGGGCTGAAATAAACGAGCGCTTGATCTGCGGCAGCCATTGCACCGTCGTATTGCGGCAAAAAAGCCTTTTGTAACGAACTAAAAGTATGTAGTTCCATACAAGCAATGACCTCGCGATCGGGATACTGCTGCTTAACTGCGCTTGTTGTTGCCTTCAATTTAGAGGGTGAGTGTGCAAAATCCTTGTATAGTACAAAATCAGAAGTTGACACTACCTTTTGCAAACGCTTTCCAGCACCCGTAAAATCGGCCATAGCGGTTAAAAACGACGCTGGTGCAATTCCCATTTGTTCTGCAACATACATGGCACCCATGAGATTTTGAAGGTTATGTGCGCCAAATACTTGTAAAGAATAGGTGCTGCCCTCAAAAAGAAGATTGGTGCCTGTCGGGGTTGGAGAAAATTCAGGGGTGCGGTACGGAATTAAATTTAGATCCGAAGTTTGAGAAGCCAAGCGCTGAATTTCTGCATCCTCTTGGTTGTAAACAAGAGAACCATTGGCTTCTATTAACGATATAAATGTTTCAAATTGCGCAACATAGTTCTCAAAAGTAGGAAAGACATTGATGTGATCCCAGGCAATTCCGGACAACAAAGCAATATGCGGTTGGTATAAATGAAACTTTGGTCGGCGATCAATTGGCGAGCTCAGGTATTCGTCGCCTTCTAGAATCATGAACTTAGCGTCTTTAGTGAGCTTCACCATGCAATCGTAACCTTCTAGCTGGGCGCCCACCATGTAATCTACATCGATTTGAAGTTTGGCGACTGCATGCAGAAGCATGGAAGTAATAGTGGTTTTGCCATGGCTACCGCCAATGACCACTCTGATTTTATCTTTGCTTTGCTCGTAAAGGTATTCAGGGTAGCTATAAATTGGAATACCCAGTTTTTTTGCGGCTTCTAGTTCAGGGTTGTCTGCGCGGGCGTGCATTCCGAGTATAACCGCTGATAAGCCAGCGTGAATTCGCTTGGCATCCCAACCCAATTGTTCGGGCAAAATACCTTGCTTTTGGAGCCTTGAATAGGAAGGCTCAAAAATTTCATCGTCTGAACCAGATACGTCGATGCCTTTTCTTGAAAGTGCGATGGCTAGGTTGTGCATGGCGCTTCCGCCGATGGCAATAAAATGTACTTGCATGGAATAACTTATTTGGTCAGGACATTCGCACCCGTTGATTCATTGAACCAAATATATTCAGTGCTGACCTGCCCGTCTCTTGTGAAATAAGTTTTGCCGTTCTCGTCGGTTGTTTGCTCATAAACTACGCCATGTCCGTTCGGATCAACGACAACACGGCGAATAATGACTTTAGTAACGTATCCCTCTTTATTTTTAATTTGATAGGTCTTCTCGGTCATGGTGTTGGATGGAAACAGCACGCCGTTTTCGTCGCGAAGGTAATTAGGCGTTGTTTTGAGCTGAACTGCAGACGACGCAGTTTGCTGAATTTTTTCATATTGAGCCTGCCCTTCTATAGTGGAGGCTTCTTGTTGCACTTGCTTGGTGTAAGTAACCTCCTGTGCACGCTGATCTTTGGCTGCAACAATTTTTTCTTCTTCTAGACGTGCTTTTTGCGCTTGTAAATCTTTCTCATTTTGAATGATGTTCAGGCGATCGAGTTCACTTTGCTGGCGCACCTCGGTTTCTTTTTGCTCAGTTTGGGTAAGGTAGTCTTTGGCGTCTTTCCAGGCTGTCAGGTTGGTGGAGTTGTCTTCTTGGCGCTGCGCGGCTATGGCTTCGCGATTCTGAACGGCAACTTCGTATTCTTGGGTGTTTTGCGCTTTATCGGCTTGCAAAGTTGCTTGAACAGACGCATTTTGCTTGGCTTGTAATTCTCTTTGAGAACGGGTCATTTCTAATTGAGTAGCCGTTTCATAAGATCCAACCTGCGCATTTTGCTGCGAAAAATAGTTTTGATAATCTACTTCGTTTCTAATTTGTTGTTGAGTGCGGTAAGGGTTTTCTTGTTTTGCCTCTCTATTGATTTGCAAGTCATTGAAAGCCATTGAATTCTCGCCGCTCACTTCTTCTCCTGGAGCAGTAAGACGAATGCCGGTTGGTTCTACTGCAACGTCTTCTTTGACCTTCGCTACCTGAACAGGCGTCATAAGGTTGCGCAAGGAGTCCACACTCTTTTGGACAGTGGCTAACTCATTTTGACCGAGGAATTGCTGCTGCGCTTGACCTGTTAGTTGCAGTTTCTGAAGTGCTTTGAGCGCTGCAGGGTTGTCTTTGGTCTTTACTAATTGATAAGCACTTTTGCGGGCAGCGTAATAAGCTTCCATGGCGCTAATTTTATCTTTTAGCTCGATGACTTCTGGTTCGTTCTGACGACTTTTCATCGGGTCTGAGTTCAAGATCGATTTTGCCGTGCCGTAGTATTGGGGACCTTTATTGAAGTTCTCGTTGGCTTTGGCCAATTGATTTTGATAGACCTGAGACATTGAGTTTATTCCTTCTGTAACGCGCTTCATGCCCGCTTGTAATTCCTTCGAATAGTTATCAATAAGACTCTGCTTGTGAAAGAGCGCAATTTGTTGATCTGCTTTCTTGTAAGTCTCTAGTGCGATGTCGTATTTCTTTTGAAGGTATTGATCGTTGGCCAGCTTCATTGTTTTCTTGAGTTCGGCTTCGTTTTGAAGATCGAAGCGCAGCTCTTTAAGCATCAATAATTGCGCATTGACCGTTTCCTTTTCTGTTGGCTTGATCAGTTGCGCTTCTTTGTATTTTGATTCAGCTTCATCGTATTTTTTTGCGGTAACGAGTGCTGCTGCTGCTTGCATTGCCTTTTGAAAGGCCTGTGTCTTTGATTGTGCATCTGCGGCATCGTTGCGCATTTTGGCAATGAGTGCCTGCTCTTTTAGTACTTCTGGATTATTGGGAATAATGGCGTCGGCAGCTTTGATATGCGTTGCTGCAAGGTTCAGGTCTCCGGATTCGCGGGCTGCGATTGCTTGGCTAAGGAGTTGTTTTTGTTGGGCTTCGTCTTGGGTACGCTTGAGAGCGGCGGCCTGTGCGCTTACAATTTGTTGCTTTTTACGAGCAGCTATTGTATCGTTTTGCCTAACGATTAGGGCTGAATCTAAGTAAATCAGCGCTTGAGTTTGGTCTTGGGCAGAGATGCTCTTGTTGGCAGCCTGCATGAGTCTGTTGTAAATCTTTTGTTCTGTTGCCAATTGATAGGCGTCCTTCGCTTTTTGATCGGCGTCGGTCTTGATCAACGGGACTTGTACGAGGGTACCTGTTGACCACACAAATTTGTCGGTGATTTGATTTTTCGCAAAACTTAGGTCGACATCGGGTTTGAGTTCATAGAGTTCGCAATTCAAGTTGCGAATGAGCTGCAATCCATTGGCTGCATTTGATTTTCCTTGAAGGGTAGTCAGGTCGAATAAAATGAATTTCGTGAGATAGCCCCCTTTGGTCAAACGCAATTGTATGGGTACGCCCTGCGAAATTTTGGCTGACACATAAAATTGGCCGTTTTGATCGCTCATCACTTTGGTAAGTACGGCGTCTTGCTGCATGACATCGACCGTTACGCCATAAAGCTCTTTTTGATCGAGCAAGTTAGTGGTGCGTCCTTCGATGACAACCAAGAAATCGCGCTGCGCTAAGATGCTCGCAGGGAGAAGCAATATTGTGAAGATGAGTAATCTGATCATGGCATTCAGAAGTTTTGTCAAATGAACATTTCAACGCAAAATGGTACATTTGTTTCAGACACAAATTTGCTAAAAATCAACGAGTAAAAAAAATGCTGCGCTTTGACCAACTGAGTTACTGGGAACGACAACAGTTTATTGAAGAAAATACGTTTGTGATTGTAGGCGCCGGACTCATCGGAATGTCAACCGCTCTCTCACTTCGCGAGCGTTTCCCTACGGAGAAAATTTTAATTCTTGAGCGCGGGTACCTACCCACCGGAGCGAGCACGAAAAATGCGGGCTTCGCTTGTTTTGGCAGCCCTACCGAACTTTTAGACGATTTGCAAAACATTCCTGAAGACAAAGTCTGGGAAACTGTAGAATTTAGACTCAAAGGTTTAGAATTACTCAAAAAAAGGGTCCCCTTAGATGCCATACGCTATCAAAATTGTGGTTCCTGGGACTTAATTAGCACCAACGAACCCGCAATTCATCAGGATACGATTGACACACTCAATCTTGAATTTCAGCGTCGTTTTGGCTTTAAAAAAGTTTACAGCCGCGATCTTGAGTTTCAAAAGAAATTTGGATTTCAAGGGTTTCAAGCAGCCTATTATAACGCCTATGAAGGAGCATTAGATACTGGCAAGTTGATTCAAAATCTGCAGCAGCAATGTATTTTAGCTGGCATTCAGTTTCTTTTTGCAACGAAGGTCGATGCTTGGCAAGCTCACATCGATCATGTCGTCATTGAAACGACTCATGGCACCCTTGATGCGCAGCATCTTTTTCTCTGCACCAACGGCTTTGCACAAGAAGTTTTTCCGACCGAACTGAAACCTGCTCGTGCGCAAGTACTAGTTACCAAACCACTCAAACATCAGCTCAAAGGAACATTTCACAGCGACAGAGGCTACTACTATTTTAGAGATATTGGCGAACGCATTTTATTAGGTGGTGGGCGTCACCTCGATTTTGAAACAGAGACGAGCACAGCATTTGAAAAAAATGAGCGCATTCGCAGCGCGCTTTTAGAGAAATTAGCCCACGAAATATTACCCGGACAAACTTTTGAAATCGAACAAGAATGGTCGGGTATCATGTGTGTTGGCCAAGAAAAAAAACCAATCATCAGATCGCTGAACAAAAACGTGCATGCAGGTGTTCGTATGGGAGGCATGGGCGTAGCAATAGGCTCTGCAGTGGGGGCAGCCCTCAGCAAACTGGTCTAAAATGAAGCAAGAGAAAAAATCAAAAGAAGCATTCGTCAATCCGATTGACCCCGACAAAATTGCCGAGAATCCGCACTTGCTTCCGTATGCGCACACCGTAGGTGGGGCTGTCATTAAGCCCGAAGATACTGGCAAGCTTAAGGGCCGCGCACTGAGCGCCATGAATCAACAAACCGACATGCAATTGTCTCAAATCTATGAGCAAATGCAATTGTTGGCTGCACAGGCCCAAAAAATACAGGCCAGAAAAACCATCTCAGACTACATCTATCAAACGGAATTGCGCTTTGAGCCTTTGATCAATCATGTTTATCATTTGTATCGCAAACAAGACCAAAAGCTCATGCTTTCACTAATTGGACCCTTATCTTGGGGTAAATCAGGCGACAAACTCACCTACTTAGCAAGCGTAAAACTACTTGCCGACCACACTTGGGAAGTTTTAGAACAAGCACCTGACTTCGATTTTAACGGATAAAAACCAACTCCATTTCAGATGACTTTTCAGGACTATATCGATAGCCTAATTCATCGAATTTTTTGATATCGGTGGGAGCCTCTATCAAATGAGTGGCACACCACCTGGCCATGGTACCCCTCGCTTGCTTTGAAAAAACAGAAACGGTCTTGAGTTGCCCATTTTTTACTTCAAAAAAATAAGGTGTGTACATGCGTTCTCGCAAGCGCGGAGCTTGAATGAGGTCGCTGTACTCGGTACTAGCAAGGTTCAGGAGTGGTTCTTCTTTTTGAAGCTCCTTCAAGAGGTATTTTTCGACATCATTTCGCCAAAAAGCAAGTAAAGATTGGCCATCGGGTGCGACCCCACGCTCCGCCATTTCTAGACGGTAGGGCTCTACACAATCATTTGCGCGCAACACCCCATATAATCCAGACAAGATGAATAGATGCGCTGTTAGATAAGCTTGACCCTCTTCTTTTATTTGATCGGCGTCAAGCGCTTTGAACGCTTCGCCAATGTATGCATAAAGCGCTGGTGCTGAATTTACTTTGTTTTTTTTAGATCCCCATTGCTGGATCATTTGATAGGTTTCTTGTCCTTTTTCCGGGGATAATTTCATGCGCGCAACATAATCTGAAATTGTCCAATTCTTTAAGGTGGACAGCAGTATTTCTGTTTGCTTTTTGAAGCGCATCTTTCCTGTATTAGCCACGGGATGAGGCCTCATTAATTTTGCTGGAGAAAGTATGATTTTCATAGGGTGTAAATTTAGTCCAAAGCGCCTATTTTTTGAATTAATTTTCATAATTTCAACGTGCTAAACTCAAAACTACCCTATGAAACTACGCTTACTCATTGGCCTACTCAGCCTAACTCGTCTTGCATTTGCTCAAGAAGCCACCTTTTATGGCTATGTAAGCCCCGGTACAGCAACTTTAGTGCCTGCACCAAGCAATCCAGACCCAAAGAAAGAAGTAGTCATTCCGAACTTTAAAGGACGTGAACTCCCGGTTCAAATAGGATTCAATGCCCACCAACCCGATTGGGTTTGGCAGCAACACAGTCAACAAAATCAGCAGAAAACAACCTCGGCAAGTCTACTTTGGCAAGTTCAAGGGATCGGTAACGGAATTTCACCGCCAGACCCAACAGGAGAGGCCGATTCTACGGTCTACATTCAAGGCACAAATGCCGGAAGTGGCGGTTCTTACAAAATATTCAACAAAACAACCGGAGCAGCCATCAGCGGCACACTCGTAATGGCTTCGCTCAGCAGCCCTACCGTAACAGGATTGGGCGACCCCGTCATACTATATTACAAATCTGCTAAACGCTGGATCATTACACAGTTTTCTACAACTGCTCAAAAAAAGCTCTTGGTTTATGTTTCTCAGACGAGTAACCCACAAGGTGCTTATTATTTTTATCAGTTTACGTGTCCGAATTTCCCTGATTATCCAAAATGGAGCATCAGTGAATCTTCAGATGCCTTATTGGCCTCCACAAACGAAGGTGGGCCTCCGCGCGTCTATGCCATGAAGCTCAGTGCCCTGATTAGCGGTGCAACTTCTCCATTTATAGGCGTTGCCATTGGCTACACCCTTAATGGCTTTGGCTTTCAATCTATTACACCCGTAGACCTCGAGGGAGACCTCCCTGCCCCTGCAGGTCAGAAACCTTTATTTGTTCGTCACCGCGACGACGAAAAGCACAGCAATGGTTCGCCAGACAGCCCTACCAACGACTGGATTGAAATTTGGGAACTCACCATCAACTGGACCAACAATACGGGTAGCGTCGCAAAAATTCAAGATGTCTCCATTACCGAAATTGATTCGGATCTCTGCGGGCTTACCAGCTTTTCTTGTATTTCCCAACCTGGCACGACCGTCAAACTTGATCCTTTGAGAGAATGTGTCATGTACAAAGCGCCAATGAGGGTTTTCAATGACCATCAAGCAATGGTTTTATCGCTTTCAACAGATGTAGATGGCAACAACCGTGCGGGCGTACGCTGGCTAGAATTGCGCAGACCAACCGGAAGCACCGGTTCCTGGACACTTTACCAAGAAGGAACATACGCACCTGGTACAAGCCTCAACCGCTGGATGCCTGCCATCAATATCGACAAATATGGTAATATCATGTTGGCTTATTCTACTTCTGGAACCACTGCTCCAGATTATCCATCGATCCATATGACCGGACGCAAGGCCTGTGACCCCCTCGGCCAAATGACGCTTCCCGAAACAATGATCAAGCAAGGGATGTCTGCCCGCACCTCCAATACCCGTTGGGGAGACTACCACCACATGTGCATCGACGATTTTGATGGCCTTACTTTTTACTACACCGGAGTAGTGATGAATTCAAACAACAATATCGTTACAAACGTTTCGGCTTTCAAAATAAACCCAGATAGCCTCGATTTGGCTATTCTTAACGCATTTACAACCCAAACAGGTGGGATATGTGGGGCGAGCACGCAAATTGCTGTTGTAGTTGAAAATAGAGGCATAAACGCCGTGAATACTTTTTCTGTTTCAGCCCAAGTTGGGAGCGCTAGCGCAACTACTCAAACTTATACCAGTGCCAACCTAGGAAGCAATCAACAAATCGATACCATTTACATTGCTGCTTCAGGTCTTGTTCCGGGTACAAACACGCTGAATCTTTTGTTATCCAATGTCAATGGAAGTGCCAATGATGAGAACACATGCAACGATGCCTTTGCCCTAAGCATTTCAGTGATTGGCGCTTCAAGCACTACTGTTAATCCAATAGTCAGTCAGCAACCAAGTTGCAACGCTACGAACGGCGCAGTTCAATTGGTTGCAACTGGTAACAACAGCCCATTCACCTACGCCGTCAATAATTCTTCGCCTCAAAGTTCCAATACCTTCAATAATTTGGGGGCAGGCACTTACAATTACACCGTAACAGACAATCAAGGTTGTGCTGTGTCTGGTACTTTTACGTTAGCGGCAACATCAACAATTAACGCGACAATCAACCAAACCACTGCCATTGCATGCGCAGGTTCTCAAACAGCTAATCTCATCGTAACTCCTTCTGGTGGCATGGCACCGTATAGCTTCTCTATCAACAACGGTGCTGACCAAGCGAGCAATACTTTCAATAATTTGGGAGCGGGCAACTATACCATAGGAATCATCGATGCTAATGGCTGTAGTACTTCCTTAACCTATATCGTAACCGAACCAAGCCCATTAAATGTCGGCATGATCCCAACAATGATCAGTTGCAACGGGGCAAATGACGGCACGCTTAATTGCCAAGTTTCAGGGGGAACAAGCCCTTACACTTATGCGCTCAATGGCGGTGCTGTATCGAGCAGCCCGGTATTTACCAATTTATCTGCTGGCGCCTACACACTAACTGCTATTGACGCAAGCGGCTGTCAGCAAAATTTCACCAGTTCCATTACAGAACCTACGGCTTTAACCTTAACTGCAAGCACAACGGTTTCTAATGGCAATGACGGTACTATCGCGCTTTCGGCTAGCGGAGGAAATTCGCCTTACACTTATTCTATGGATGGCCAAACGTATTATTCGGGCTCGTTCTTTGCAAGCTTAGCCATTGGCACTTATACATGCTACGTCAAAGACAACAACGGTTGTGTCACAACAATTGAAGTAACGGTGAATAGTTCAAGCTTATCGGAACTAACTTTTGAAATGATTTCGCTGTATCCAAATCCGAATAATGGCGTTTTTGAATTGCAAATTGAGGGCATCAAGAGTGCTGCTCTAGAAGCCAAGTTATTCAATATGCAAGGACAACACATTGCGAGTTTCCAATTGAAAGCAAACAATGGAAAAGTTATGCAAACCATTGAACTGAGCCCAAAAATTGCAGCTGGTAGTTATTATCTTGGTATTTACGACCAAGGACAAAGCGGCCTGCTTCAATTCATTAAAGAATAGCCTCAATCGAATTCAAAAGTAGCGAGGTCTAGTTCTTCATCTACCACAGACAAGCGGCGGGTAATTTCGCGCTTGACCTCATATGGCGTGCCATAATTCTGAAACAACTGAACGGTAAGAATTGCCTTTCCGCTCAGTGTTGGCCTATGGTTACCGTAATAATGCGCCTGAATCCGATAGGTACCCTTTGGGGCGTTGCGGATCAGATATTCTTCTGGTCCGTAGCCTTGTGTAAAATCATTAGAAATTCGCCCTCCGTTAGAAGTAAGCTTATAACTATACATGCATTTTTCTTGATTGGGTTCAGTTACCCAGAGGTCTACGTCGGTGTTGTCGGCGTCCCAGTTGAGCACAATTCGGATATCCATGGGCAGCTGAACCAAAAAATATTCGGGAATACCTTTGGTATCAATCTCTTTTGGGTGTTGTGCGATCAAGTGATTGATTTCATTGAGCGCAATGAGGTGAATGCCTTCAAAACGACCATCGTAATTTTGTTTCACCACTTTGTAAAGCTGTTGTACTGCTTGATTATATTTACCCAATTGAGCCAAGGCCAAACCGTAATCGCGGTAAGACTGCGGCTCCTCGGGGCGCAAATCGATGACGTTTTTAAAGACGTCAATTGCCAATTTATCCGCTTTTACTTGCAAGAGCTTTTGGGCAAAAACACGAAGCAAGGCGGCATCTTTGAGCTGCATTTCAGCTAAATTGCTCAAAATACGAATGGCCAATTTGGGTTGCTTCTTTTGAAGAAAATAATCGCAAACATCGATGTAGAACGAAGGTTGGCTGGCGTAATTTTCGCGAAGTCTGAGGTAACGCGCATAGGCATGGGCCAGCGGCACAGCCCTCAGGTTTTTCAAATATGGCACCTTCGGATTCCAGGCCGCAACTGAAATGGTAGCACTCGGTGCAGTAGCTGCGCCAGCTACAACAGACGTTGCGTTGGCCGACACTTGCGTACTAAAAGTGCCAGAAGTTGGCGTTGCCCAAGAATCAAATCCATGTGCTGTTGAAGCGCTAGATGGTGACCAATTGTAGGTGCTGGCACCAACAGTGGTGATGCTCAACTGTGTATTTCCTTCTTGAGCAACTTGCTGGACTTCTTGCTGTACCGGTGGTGGTGGCGCTTCTTGTAAATCATCGGTAACTTCTACTGAACCAACTGTAAAGTTTGCCTCATCCTTGTGCTGTTGTTTCTTGTTTTTTTTCCAGTACCAGTTTTGATAGTCTTTCCATTCTTTTTTGATGCGCTTGAGGTGCTGTTTTTCGGCTTTAACTTTGTTTATCTCGACCTTAGAAAGGGCTTTGAAGTAAGCTTTTCTCATGGAGAGTGGCGGCACTATGCGAAACTCAAGGTAATCTGCCAGTGAGTCAAGTACCAATAAGGAACTAGCCGAACTCACTAGATCATATTTTAACCCTAACGAACATATATCTTTTTGATTCACTTGAGGTTGTTCTTCCAATTTTTGAAGTTTGGCTATGGCCCAGCGTTTGACTTGCGTTTGACGGCCTTTTGAAAGTTCATCCCGATGCCATTGTATTGTTTGTTCAGACAACACCTGCTTGGAAGTCAGCCCAAACTGAGCTGTCAACTTTTTGAGACGAGTAGGTGCTTTTACACTCACCATGATGCGTTCGCTATTCGCTGTGAGTTGTGTGCAATAATATTCCAGGGGTGCTTTGTCTTCTTTGAAACCTAAGAATTGTAAATAAGAGCGTCTCAAGTACTTGAGTGCAGTGGCTGTACTTTGTGCATTCAAATCGATGAAGGCGCCATTGGATTGTTCTGCAAAGTGCCTCAGCAAGCCCTTGTCTGAAACTTCACTCGAGACAATGGGGTAAATCGGCGCCTGCCCTACTTTATTGGCGTGGTCACCTATGGTTTGAAGCCCATCAGAAAAAAGCAAGATTTCATCGCCTTTGAAGCGCCCAAAATGGAGGCATGATAGCGCTGAAGCACCATCGTAGTGCTGTTGCTTGAACAATGCTGGCAGCCCATTCACCTTACCATTTTCAATAAGCAAGCGATGCTGCGCAATGATTTCATGTGCAAAAAATACGAGTTCTAATTTGCCCTTTTTAATCCAATTGAGATACGACTCCAATAATGCAAGTTCTTTATCGAGCTGGGCTTTTGTTCTCGATGCGGAAATATCCCAGCATACAGTTAGGCATTTGGGTGCCTTTTTGCGTGCGTACTTACGTGGCAAGGCTAAATTAGCATGTAGATAAACAAAGTTTCCAGCCCGACTTGCTGAGACAGCCGCGGTTGTTTTTAATGCTTGCTTGATATAGATTTGCTCATTGATAGCTTTACGGCGGCTATGGCGTTTTTCCAAAACAACAGGCTTGCCATTTTGGTAGCTAAGCGCCCTTAAGCTAAAAAATCCAACCGGTTGTTTGAGTTGCAGCGGTAAGTGATAGATAGCAGATGTCGCATTTTGTGGTAAAACAGCACTAACTTCAAACGAAATACGTTTAGTTGTTTTGGCAAATAACGGAAAAACCCGCATTTTAAAAAGGTTGCCAGCTACTTTTTCAATCAAGCCCGGATCAATGCCCTTTCTTACGGTGGCCTCATAAGCAATGCGGGCTTGGTGTTTTTCAACAGCCACGGCAGGGCGCATTTCGCCATTTACTTCTAAAGCAAACGCGGTAATGGTTTGGTTATCTTGTAAGGGGAACTCAAATTCTGCCTCGAGCTCACGTTCAAATTGATTGTAAAACGCGAGTTCATAACGGGTGCGCGCAAAGCCATTTTCTAAATAGGTGGTGATTTTTAATGACTTGATTTGAATCTGCTCTTTTTCTTCTCCTTTGATTTTTAAGCTCGGGATTTGTGAAGGGAGCGGTTTGGATTCCTCGATATCTGTCATTCCTACTTGATCTTTGATGAGGCGGCGATAAGGATCAAGTACTTTTTTATTGGGGATGATGGTCCACCAAATGCCGAGTGCAACTAAAGCTAAAAAGAGTGAGACGAGGTAAAATCTATTTTTCATAAATGCGTAAAAACAGGATAACGCAACTTAGACGTGAATCCAACAAAAAAGCCGCTCTTTTAAAGCGGCTTTTTTTAATTTATTTTTAAACGTCTTAGGCGCGAAGACGCTTAGAGAAGTCTAATAAGATTGGTGTCGCAACACACAATGAAGAGTAGGTTCCGATCAAGACGCCAACAAGTAAGGCAAATAAGAAGCCTTTAATAGCTGGGCCACCAAAGATGAACATGATCAAGACAACCACAAATAAGATCATGGAAGTATTGAATGTACGAGATAAGGTTCTGTTCAAAGAGCTGTTGATGATGTCTCCGTGGTTGTCTTCTGGCTTGCTTTTGCGAAGGTTCTCGCGGATACGGTCAAAGACGATAACGGTATCGTTCATGGAGTAACCAATAACGGTGAGAATTGCCGCGATGAACGCTTGGTTGACATCTAATGTAAATGGCAAGTAACCGTGAAGCAAAGAGAAGATAGAGATCACGAAGAATGCATCGTGAGCCAATCCTACAATTGCACCCAAAGAGTATTGCCAGTGACCAAAGCGAATAAGGATATAAGCAAAGATCGCCAACAACGCAAGTGTAATAGCAATGGTAGATGATGTCCAAAGCTCAGAAGAGATGGATGCTGAAATAGCACGAGACTCAAGTACCTTGTAGCTACCCATTTTGTCTTTGCAAGCATCTAAACCGAGTTTCAATTGTTTGTTCACTTGGTCTGTAGCGCCATCGTTGTTGAGCAAGTAGTTGGTTACGATTTCTACGTTGTAGTCGTTTGATTTAGTTTTGAGGTCAACAGAAGCAGGTTCGCCGTTTTCAACAAAGACCTTCGTAAGTTCTTTACGGATCGATTCGATATCTGCTTTCTTTTCAAATTTAACCGCGAAAGTACGACCACCGGTAAACTCAACACTTTGCTTGAGGCCGCGCGTGCTCAAAGAAATGATACCCGCAATTGTTACCGCGATAGAGAATACATAAAAGTATTTTCTTTTACCCATCCAGTCAAAGTTGAAGTTTTGGAAGAGACCAGCTGAGTACTTGGTGTTGAAGCCAACTGTTTTTCCTTTTGATAACCATGTATGGATGGCAAGCTCTGCAATCACCATTGCGGAGAACATAGAGGTGAAAATACCGATGATGAGGGTAGTTGCGAAAGATTCGATTTCACCTGTACCAAATATTTTAAGGATGATGGCCACAAGTAAGTGGGTTACGTTGGCATCGATGATCGAAGGAAGGGCTTTGCGGAAACCAGTATTAATAGCGGTTTCGGTGTCGGCGCCAATTGCTTGTTCCTCGCGAACACGCTCAAAGATGAGAATGTTGGCATCTACGGCAGTACCAATGGTAAGAACGATACCTGCGATACCCGCCAAAGTTAATACCGCTCCGAAAGATGCGAGGGATCCGAAGATAAAGACAACGTTGACGATGAGCGCAATATTTGCTGCCTGACCCGCTTTTCCATAATAGAACATCATATAAAGGAGTACGGCAAGGAAAGCCACACCAAATGAGATGAGACCTGCTTGTGAGTTTTCGGCTCCGATTGTTGGCCCAACTTTTTGAAGGTCTTTAATGACACATGGAACTGGAAGTGCACCTCCGTTGAGAAGACCTGCGAGGTCTTCGGCTTCTTGGAAGGTAAAGCTTCCGGAGATTTGAGTATTACCATTGGTAATTGCGTTGATCACGCGTGGTGCGCTATAAACGACGCTGTCCATTGAAATGGCAATGATGCGGTCTTTGTTTTCGGTAGTCATGCGACCCCACTCGTTGGCGCCTTCGTCTGTCATGGAAAGGCTAACGATGATCGAACCATCGGTTTGGTCGTAATCGACTTTGGCGTTGCTAACGTGCTCGCCGCGAACGCGTGCTTTTCCTGTATCAGGAATACGGCAAGCATAAAGGAAATAAGCAGTTTTCTTTGATTTGTTGTCTACGCTTTCTGGTTTCGCAGACCACATGAACTTGAGGTCTTGAGGAAACGCACTTTGAACGTCTTTGCGACGCAAAATGGCATCTACAGTTGCTTTGTCATTGGCGTTGACGTAACCAATTGCATAACCACCAACAGGAGTAACTAATTCAGCTAAACTTTTCTTAGCGGCATTGGAGATTGTCGTTTGATTTGCCGTATTTGGAACAACGCTGTCTGGTTGAACTGCAGTAGTATCGGCAGTGGTGTCTGCTTCGAGTGCGAGCTCGTCAATGACCACTTCATTTAACTTACTCAAGCGAGCTGCCTCTTGCCATTGCATTTGAATTTGCTCAGGCATGTAAGTTTCGTAGAATTCGAGGTTTGCTGTAGAACGAATTTTGCGCGATACGGTTTCTTCGTCTTGTACGCCTGGAAGTTCGATGTAAAGGCGGTTGGTTGCGAGGTCGCGTTGGATGTTGGGCTGCGCCACACCAAATTGGTTGATACGACGACCAATGATGTCTTCGATTCCTTTCATGGAAGAAGCAACGAGGTCGCGGAGGTAATTCTCTACTTGTGCATCAGAGGTTTTGATACCGATAGATTCACCTTTGATAACGTAGCTAAGTGGCAAAGAACCATTTGCTTTTTTGTAAGCCGAGATAAAAGTTGCGATGAAGTCGCCACCGTTTTTGTTATAAGTTGCAACTGCACGGTTAAATGGCTTTGTAAACTTAGGATCGGTAACGCTTTTGACATGACCGCGAATGAGGTCAGGGTAAGAAATTTCTACAGTAACGCTCATACCACCTACGAGGTCAAGACCAAAGGCAAGCGACATCTTTTTCACTTGACCAAAAGTAGAACCTAAAACAGGGTAAACAGGCTTTTCGCCTTTGTCGCGAAGAATTTCATTGATGAAAGCCGCACGAGCAAGCTCTACCGCCTCTGGGTCTCTGAAGTTTACCTTAGTATTGTTTGGCAGAACGGCAATACCGCCGTTGTTCTTGGCTTCGTCGCGAAGCATTTTCACTTTAAGATCTGCTTCTTTCGCTGCTTTGTTTTCGACGTTGCTCGCTACCCATGTAAAGGAAAGCTGATAAACGCATACCGCTGTAAGAAGAATGGACAAGAACCAAAAAAATCCTTTTAAACGCATTTCTTGAATATTTGAATTTGAATTAAGGTTGCAAATATAGGATTTTGGATCCTTAAATTCAAATAAAAAATCTAGGCATCTTCTGCCAATGCGATCAAGCCTTTCGCAAATGAAAGCCAAGCTTGTTCAAGATCTAAATTTAAGCGCGATAGTTGCCGATTGCATTCAGTTATATCTCCCTGATTAAAAAGCTGTTGAATGCGCTCTGCGAATTGTTCCGGACGTGTCGACTTGAGTTCGAAACCATGCTGATTTGCCTCGAGACCTTCTGCCAAACCACCCACATTTGTACACAAAACGGCGCGCTGCTGACTCAAGGCCATGGCCCGAACACCCGATTGTGTTGCACTCAGATAAGGTAAAACGACTAAATCTGCGGCTGCAAAATAGCTAGCTACCTCTGAATCGGCTATATAGCGGTTGTCAAATTTCCAATTCTCGAAGGGTAAAGCAGTTAAAGCGCTTTCATAAGTCGCCGACGATCCGTATACTTCGCCGGCTATCAAAAGCTGGTAATTTCCATCAAGTAAACCAAAGGCTGCAATCAATTCTGAAAGTCCTTTGTATGGCCGAATGAGCCCAAAAAACAATAAAGTTTTTTTATGAGGGTCTAGGCCTAATTGCGCACGGGCTTCTTCCTTTGAAATAGGTGCGCATTCCGTTTCGTACGGAGGGTGTGGAATCAACGCAATTTTTGCAGCTGGCTTGAGCCGCAGTACCTCTTGTTGAACGGAAGCTGAAAGCACCACAAAACAGTCATAGGCACCTAAAAAAATACGATTAAACCAGCGATCAAAAAAGCGTTTCTCATGCGGATTCAAGTTGTGAATAATGGCAATTTTCTTGGTTTTTCGCGGCAAAAAATAAGTCCATAAAACCATCATTGGCGCCATAAAGGTCATCCAGTAGCTCGTGACAAAAACAGTGGGTTTTTCGCGACGAAAGCGCAAGGCAGAACTGAAATAGGAGAAGGGGTTAAAGGTCGATCCTGTGCGCTCAAAGACATTTGATTGCGGCAGTTCATCGTATTGCGTTTTGCCCGGGAAAAGAAAGTCTGGATATTGTTTTTTGAAAGTAAAGGCCTTTACTTCTCTTAATTGAGCTAAGCTTTCTAGCGTCCTTAAACTAAATTTGGCTATGCCTCCTCTAAAGGGAGGTAAAGCGGAGAAAAAAAGCCATTTTTGGCGCTGCTTACTCATTGATTCGGATCGAGGTTTTGCGCCTTACAACGCGCTAAAAATTCTTTGAGTTCTTTATCTGTTAGCTCATAACCGTCTCTGAACATCACGCGTTTTTTAACGATCCCGGATTTGTCGTAGACGGTAGACCATCCGTGGGGAAGGTCATTGAGGTAATTGACTTTTGAAAAAACTTCACCAGAAGTGTAATACTCTGTCCAAAGACCAGACTTCATGCCATTTTGATAAGACCCCTTGATTTTAACCTTTCCGTTGTAAAAATTCTCGACATAGGCGCCGTCTAGTTTCCCATTTTTGTAGTAAACCACCTTTTGGATTTGTAGTTTTTGCTCCGTGATTTGACCTTCTTGAAAATAATAAACGCTTTTCCCTTGTAGTTGACCCAACTTGTAATTTTCAGCGCTCATTAATTCACCACCTGGCGCATAATTATACCAAAGGGAATCTTTTTTTTCACCTTTATAAAAACCATCTGCCAATAACTGCCCACTTTCGTAAAAAAGCAAAACTGATGAATTTCCGCCCGGTAGGCCATGTTCTAATTCCGCTTTTTTGACGCCGCTTTCAAAATTATAAATGAATTTACCAATCGGCTTATCGTCTTTGAAATTGCCTTTGTATTGAGGTATTGCTGTGCCAGGGTAATTCTTTTGCCAAGGCCCTTGCTTACGCCCTTTTGCATCGGTTTGATTGATTTGAGCAGAGACACTCCATCCAAATAAAAATAAAAAGAGAACGAGCGTTTTCATAGTAACTGACTAAGTTGAGCTAAATGTGTGATGCTAAAATCGGGTTTCTCCTTGATCTTTTCCCTCGATTCGACCAAAACAGTGAACATCCCTAATTTCTTGCCAAACTGTATATCTGTATTGGTATCGCCCACCATGATTGATTTATTGAAATCAATTTCAGGAAACTTTTCTTGGGCTTCATGGGCCATTTGCGGATGAGGTTTTCTGCGCTGCGGGATTCCATTTTTGAATTCAGTAGCTGCCAATACCAAATCTATTTGAAGTCCGGCAGCTAAAAGTTCGGCGCACATTTGTTGGTGGATGAGGTCCAATTGCTCGGTCTTTAACAAACCTTTGGCAATGCATTGTTGGTTGGTAACGACAATAATACGGGCAAATGATGCGCCAATTTTACTTGCATTTGCGAGCAATCCTGGTGTAAAATGAAAAGCCGACCAATCCAGGACATAATTATCAAAAATGCGTTCATTGATGACGCCATCTCGGTCCAAAAAGAGCGTCCAGCCGGGTCCTATTTGCGGGAAGTTTGTCATGCACCAATCCGACTCGAAATCAGGTAGTGATTGCGCGTGCTCGAATTGCGACCAATGAGTTCGGCTACAAAACCTGCCGTAAAAAACTGAACCCCGATGATCATGACTACCAGCGCTACATAAAACTCTGTGCGCGTTGACAAGCGCTCTGCAATCGGGTGTATGAAAAGCTTGTCTATTCCCATATAGGCAAACAAACCAAAGCCAAGTAAAAACATAAAGACGCCTATGGCACCAAAAAAGTGCATTGGTTTTTTGCCGAATTTACCCATAAAGGCGACCGTCATGAGGTCAAGAGGGCCATTTAAAAAGCGATTGAGGCCAAATTTGGTAACGCCATATTGACGTGCGCGATGCACAACAACCTTCTCTCCTATTTTCTGATAGCCTGCATATTTGGCCAATGCCGGGATGTAACGATGCATATCGCCATAAAGTTCGATGCTTTTGATGACCTCACTTTTGTAGGCTTTTAAGCCACAATTGAAATCGTGTAGATAAATTCCGGTAATTCGGCGCGCAGCCCAATTATAAAGTTTGGTTGGTATCGTTTTGGAAAGAGGGTCGTGACGGACTTTTTTCCAGCCCGAAACGACATCGAGCTCATCTTCGGTAATTAAACGATAGAGTTCAGGGATTTCGTCTGGGGAATCTTGTAAATCGGCATCCATGGTGATCACAACCTCGCCCTGGGCCGCTTCAAAACCTACTTGCAATGCAGCTGATTTACCATAGTTGCGTTGAAAACGCAGTGCTTTAACGGATGCATTGACCTGGCTTAAGTGCGAAATTACTTCCCAAGAGTTGTCTTTGCTGCCGTCGTCGATGAAAAGTATTTCGTAGCTAAATTGCTGCTGCTCCATTACGCGAACAATCCAGTCGTGGAGTTCAGGTAAGGATTCTGCTTCGTTATAAAGTGGTATGACGATCGATAGTTGCATGGGCTAAATCTGAAAATCAAAGATACATTTTTTATTGCCCCAATTTGACCCAGGCGTAGCGTTGCCCTGCAATTTCAATAATATAAGAGCCATTTGGCAAGCCCTTTAAATCGATGCTGGGTTGCGCCGGGCTTACAATTGCACTCATTATTTGCTTTGCGTCGAGTTGGAAAATTCGAACTTGTTGTTCCTCTTTAAGTGCTGTAATCGACAATACATCTTGACCCGGATTTGGATAAATCACAAAGCGCTCAGCATCTACAGTTGGATTTGATCCTAGAATAGATGCATTGGTGATGCTCCAGTGATCAAAAGCAGCTTCGGTAATATTTGGGTTCGACGAATAGTCTGCGGTTCGAATAAAGAGTTGCATATTGTTGGTAAAGGAAATCAAACCATTCAGCGGAATGCTTTTGTATTCCCAACTCATAGCCTGACTTTGTGGGGCAATAATTTCTTCCAAAACTACTTGATCAAGCCCATTGCTCAAAACGACAAGCAAGGTATCGTCGATGTTACCTGGCCCGTGATAACAATAAAAGGAACGGGCATAGTTCAGGTAAGGAGTTGTAAGCCCGTTCACATTAAAAATAGGCGATATAAGTGTAGTAAACCCGTTATCGACATCGTTCTGATCGGTATTGGGTGTGGTGCCGTTGCCTGTTACCATAGCATTAAGACCGCAATCTAGTGGGCAGTCGTCGTTAAAAACGGTTCCTGTTGTAGGGTTTGGATCGGCGCGTTGCCACATTCCGGTTGCTGCATCACCGATGACTGACCATCCGAAATCAAAGGTGAAATCGTCGTAAAAACCTTTCGGAAGATCCACAATAAGTTCTTGAGTACTGGCGTCGATGTGTGGCGTGCTGCAAACCGTTTGATAACCCCACTTACCCACAACAAGTTCGTAAGTATCTTGGTAAAACAACGTGAAATTCTCAGAACCCAAGCCATTGGTTTGCCCTTCATGGGTTAATTCAGGGTGTTTTAAGATGATGCTCACGTTAGACAAAGGTAAATTCGTGCCTTGTTCGCGCACTTGAATATGACAGTTAAATGGCGGAATAGGAAGTAAATTAAAATTGAGTGTAGTGAGTTGGCCTGCTGTGAGGTCAACTTGCATTGTTTGCGGGTAATAACCCGGCTTATTCACAAAAATGTTGTAAGTACCGCTTTGCGCTATTCCCGTCTTGTATTGACCTTGCGCATTGGTTTTTTCTATCATGGCAGCACCAAAAAGTTGAACACTTACTTGATCTAGGACTTGTCCGCTGATGAGGTCTTTGACCACACCTGTTAAACTCGCTGCAGGCGCATAGTTGATTTTGATCACAAATAAGCCTTCAGTTATGTCGGCGGCAACCGCTTTATCAGAAGCAAAAAATGGATATACTCCCCAACAGCCATCAAAACCTGGTGTTTGTCCAACATAGGTATCAAAACTCCCTAATTTGATAAGATTAGAAGGGTCATGGGCATCGTGCACCACTACTCCGTCGCTGTAATAACTCGTGATGAGATAGTCTCCTTTGACGTGCACATTGTGCGGAATCACGCTCGTGCCTTGAGCGTTTTGTACGCGGTCTGTTTCTTGGATCTGCTGCAAGTTAGTGATGTCGTAGGCAGCAATGAAGGCGCCAGAAATTTCATCGGTAGTATAAACGCTATGGCCATCGCCACTTGGCCAAATGTTGTGGGTAAAGAGATTTGGCGTAGGGTGTGTGGCGAGTAAAACGGGATTACTATGATCTGAGACATCGACAATACTGAAATATCCGTCGTAAATATGGGCTGTATAGAGCGTATCGTTGCGCTCAAAACCATCGTGGACATAGGATTCGTCGTAGACCCCAACTTCAATAGGCTGCATCGGGTTGGTATGGATATCGAGCATAATGACGCCGCCATTGCCTCTGTTCGCACCAAATACATAGGCATAACCATTTGGAGAGGTGTAACAAGTGTGGGCACTTTGCCACGGATTTGCCGCAGGGCCAGTATAGAGGGTAGTTGTGAGGTTTGTAGATTGTGGCAAAGGGCTGAGGTCAATGATCAAGAGGCCATCTTCGGCTTCTGTGGTGACGTAAGCGTAGTTGCCATATACGCAGGGGTCGCGCCAAATGGATTCTGAGCCCGGCAACCAAAATACTTCTTGGGGCTGAGCACCGTTTGTGATATCGACAATAGAGGTTCCTTTAGACGTACCAACAATGGCGTACTCGTTGCCGAGCTCATCTGTATAGCCCCAGACGTCGTTGAGGTTGGCCCCGTGCAAAGCTTGGTAATCGATATGTGAAAGCGAATCGATATGAAATTGCGCGCGCCCAACCAAAGGCAATGCAAAAAGCAAAAAAAGAGAGAGCAGCTGTTTCATAAGTTCAATAATGAATCATATAAAAGTACAAATTCTTACGCTGAATTTAATGTACATTTAGCGTATAATCTCCAAATATGACTCAATTGAAATCTAGCTTCGTCAGTAGCATCAGCGAACTCAAATTTCCTGTAGCCCAACACGTTGACGGCATGGCCATTCCAAAATCAATTTTAGAACTAATTATACAAGATCATCCGGACTACGATGGCAAAGGGCAAATTGCTTTGAGCGAATTGAACAATTACAGAGAACGCTATATCATGGAAACGCTCAAACGCCAAGTTGGCGACCTGAGTAAACTTGAAAAAACAGTGGTAGATACGCTCGGCAAAGGAAACCAGTTAACCCAAAAACGCCTGCACGAACACAAAGATAAGTTGACCTACGGACAGCATCTGGCTGATAAAGTTGCCACCTTTGGGGGTTCTTGGACCTTCATTATTATTTTTGGTGCTGTCCTCTTTGGGTGGATCATCTTAAATGCTGTCTTTTTAGCCACAAAAGCTTTTGACCCATATCCTTTTATTTTATTGAACCTCATTTTATCTTGCTTGGCTGCCATTCAAGCACCCATCATCATGATGAGTCAGAACCGACAAGAAGAAAAAGACAGAGATCGGGCCAAACAGGACTACATGATCAACCTGAAATCCGAACTTGAAATCCAGACCCTGCACGAAAAGCTAGACCACTTGATCATTCGTCAACAAAGCGATTTATTCGAGATCCAGCAAGTTCAAATTCAGATGCTTCGAGACATCCTGAATTCTGTTGGTGGCAACTTAACGACGAAGTAGAGTACTCGTGTGTGTTTGACCATTGGCCTCTATTGAAACAAGATAGGTTCCGGATGCAAAGGCGCTGATATCCACAAAACTTTCAGCGAAGTCGTTGGTGGCATGCATTTGTTCTGCATGCAGCACACGACCTGTGAGGTCCATGATTTGCAAATGTGCTTTGCCATTAACTGCGCCTTTGAGCTCAATGGTCGTGAGGCCTACTCCCGGATTCGGATAAATAGAAATCTCGTTTTCTAAAGCTACTTCAGGCACGTCTAACGTAAAGCCGACTGTAAAATCGTAGCGATGGTAGCGACCGAAATCACCCGGAAAAAATTCGATGTAACTACCCCCTACTTGTCTCAAACGCATCTGACCTGAGGTCTCGCCTTCTACTTGAGCGGAATACCAGAATGCCAAACCATCGTGATCGGTATCTTCGATCACAATCGAATAACAGCCAGGTGCAAGATCAAAAGTATCTTTATACTGAGTGGTATTTTGCAAGTTATTGCGTTCAAATATCACAGTGCCTGCATGATCGAGCAATTGATAACTATTTTCAGTTGCTTTGTTGTTGGTAGTAAGCCAAATAAAGAAAGGACCATCAATGCGTTCAGGCGAATCGTAATTCACGGTTTTTAGGCTATTCTGATTGTATTCATCTGGCCCTATAATGCCGTTGACATCGGCAACCCAAGCTGTAAAAGTAAGTGAACTATCTTGCTCGTACCACCAGTCCATGTCTGTAACTGGAATCTCGACGATTGTTTGCTCTAAAAACCCAAGATTGCCCGACCAGTCAAAAACAAGGTTGGTGCCGTAGTCTATCCAACAGAAGATGCGACAAGAGGTAAGTGGCTGAGCACCTGTGTTTTTAAGTATAATGCGCGGATTCTGACAAGTAGGGTTCCACTTTGAATAATACTCGTAATTATTCGGATTGAGCACGTCAACTATTGCCGCATCATTTTGAAAATTTGGAGCGCTGTAGGAAATCAGGTCGTAGGCCGCAATGTAGTTTCCGCCGGCCTGCCCAGGGTCTGTGGTTGGAACAGCGTTAATGGCGTAGTCTAGCGTTACGGTATCGCCAGGCGTTACAAATGGCGTGAGTTCAAACTCAAATTCTTTGACCATATCGCCAGGGCACCATCCTTCTCTTGCATAAGGCCAAGTTCCACCCTGACTAATATTGGGATTGTCTCCACAAACCATTGCATCCCAGATGCTCCAATTGAAGCGCGGTACGCCGTCTACTTTAATCTGATGGCTGTTGTTGACCCATTCACAGCAAGCGTAATCGCCGACTTGACCATGACCCGACATACGCGTCTTGATTTTAAACATGTCTGCTGTATCGCTGAGTACCACCGGCTTGGCTTGCAGTACGGCATCGGCCGCCATTTGCCCAAAATTATAGGATTTGAATTCAGACCAAATGGGCTCTCTTTTGACCACATCGCGCGGTGGAATGCCCTTGATAAATGCAAACTTGAGATCGATGAGCTCTTGGGTGTTGTGGGCAGCGAGGTCCACTAAACCGTGTAAATATTGCTGGTAATCAGTGACGTCGTAAATCCAGGTAAAACCATTGGGGCCGAGGTCAAATTGGATCCCGTATGGGGTGATGTAGCGAGCTATTTCGACATCGTGAATGATTTCAAAAGGTGGGTTGTATACCGTGATGGCTTGGTTTGAAAACGATTGTGTAGTTGTGATCGGCGTGCTATTCGTTAGTTGGCCATTGAGGTCATATGCATTGGCCGTACCTGCCGCTGCTCCTATATAGGTCTGAACCAATTCAAAATGGCGATGCAAGGGCGCTTGTTCGAAAATAACAACCGGCTCAATAGACTTAAGTTGATAAACCACATTTGTAGTCGGGTTGGCGGCCACTACTCCTTGACCGAACTGAATGAGCGGTCTTTGATTCTGAACAACTTGACCCACAAATTTGGTGTCGTTCGTTTGTATCATGCCCGTCTCTGATGGCATGAGTACATGACCATTCGGACCAAGATCTCTGGCATATTTTACATTATCAAAATCGTGATACAGAACCAAACTCGACCAATTCGGATGGCTCGCATCTATCTTTTGCTCATAGTAAGTTGAAATTGTGGAAGCGCTAAGTGCTGTTTTGTAGACACGCAACTCGTCCAAGCTCCCCTTCCATGATAGACTTTGATTGCTGCCATTGGCCCCAATAACCAAGCGATGAAAATAACCCATTTCACGGTTCTTGTTGGTGCCGGCCAACCAAAGTTGCCCATTTTTATAGATGAACATTTGCCCGCTTGTTTGATCCTTGACAAAAGCCCAATGGTTCCATTCGCCATCGATTTCTGAGTTGCTTGCCAGTTGATTGATGCGGTCATAGCCTGTCTCGTCGCCGGCATCAAAATAAACGTTATTATTACTCCAAGGCATGTGAATGTTAAAAACGCGTCGACCTGCGGTGTCTAGGGCTTCCATAAAGGTGGTGTTCTGACCTAAATTGCCATTTCCTTTGGCCCAAAACTCAATGGTAAATTGATCTCCAATTTCTTCGTCTGCAAAAGAAGACAACGTGTAATTAGTGCCGCTGAGTTCCAATTGCCCATTCCGACCAGCATAACTTACAGCCATTGGTGCTGTATTGGCATCCATGGTAAAATCAATTGCTGGCGTTGGAAAATCATTGCTCATCGTAAACTCGATGAGGAGGTTGCTCGCGCCATCCCAAACAAAATCTTGGTAAAAAACAAAATTATTCCAACCCGGCATGAGGGGTTGCAAAGACATGCCTGGGGCATGGGAGGCCCGGTAAACTTCTGTAAATCCTTGCTCGATAAAATGTGTGAGCGTAAGTTCTTGCGTACTTGCGATGCGAATGAGCGGATGCTTTAATAGCCCTCCCACTGGTGTGTTGAGGCGCAAAGAACGCAGGGCTCCTGGCTGAACCCCAGCTGCAAAAAGTTCGGCAGCATGTATAATGAATTGGTATTTACTCCCTTGCTGATTGGTAATGAATGGCGCTGTGGCATAGGCACCTTGGTTATTAATGGCGATGTAACTCAGGCCGGTGCCATCTTTGGTGAATTCTTGAATTTGGTATTGATCGGCTTCTTGATAGGGCCACGGTTTGATATCGATTTGCGCTGGACTGGCCCAATTCATTAGGAATTGCATGCCATTGAGCTGCGTGGAATCTAGTTGCCCAGTGTGGTCAAAAACGCGGGTATAAGTAAGGTAATCCCACTCTCCGCAATCATATTGATCCCAGGTAGTGAGCGGGGAGCACTTCAGTTTGTAGAACATTTGAACTTTCTCAAAGCGCTCTGTGTCTAAGGACGCAGGAAATTGAAAATTGGCTCTACGCGTTGTAATGGAATCGAAAGTAAAGGTCTGAACCCAAGTTGTGTCTTGAGCAAAAACAACGAAACTCGTAACCGAAAGGCAGAAAAATAGCAGGTATTTCATAGTGAAGGCTTATAGTAGCCCCCTAAAATACAAACTATTTGAGATTAATTAAAAAACAATTTGAGGGAAAGCCCAAGCGTTTTGCGCAGTTCGGTGCGTTCAATGATGTAGTCTAGAAAGCCGTGCTCGAGCAAGAACTCACTGGTTTGGAATCCTTCTGGTAAGTCCCTACCGATTGTTTCTTTAACGACGCGCGGCCCAGCAAAACCGATGAGTGCTCCTGGTTCGGCAATATTGATGTCGCCGAGCATGGCAAAAGAGGCCGTTACACCACCTGTTGTAGGGTCTGTGAGGTAAGAAATATAGGGTAATTTGGCTTCGGAAAGCTGACCGAGTTTGCCTGAAACTTTCGCCATTTGCATCAGAGAGAAACCTGCTTCCATCATGCGGGCACCACCAGACTTTGAAATGATCATAAATGCTGCTTTTTCAGCAATAGCGACATCGATCGCACGGGCAATTTTTTCTCCCATGACAGAACCCATAGAGCCACCAATGAAATTGAAATCCATGGCGGCAACAACCAATCGATGACCTTCTAGCTCACCTTTGGCTGTACGAATTGCGTCCTTTAGACCGGTTGCCTTTTGCGTTGCAACAACGCGGTCAGTGTATTTCTTGGTATCTACAAAACCTAAAGGATCGCCAGACTGGAGGTCTGGGTTGAGCTCTTCGTATTTCTGTTCGTCAAAAAGCAAGTCAAAGTAGTCTGAAGCACCAATGCGTTCGTGATGCGAACAGCGGTCGCAAACGTAATTGTTGCGCATGAGGTCTTCGCTTGTGTAGAGGGTTTTGCAATTGGAGCAACGCACCCATAAACCTTCTGGCACTTCCATCTTATCGCTCGTGGAAGTCGTGATGCCTTCTTTATTTCTTTTGAACCAAGCCATATTATTCATTCAGCGTATTAATGTTATTTAAATCGGCAAAGGATTGTTCGAGGCGCTTGATGAATGTAAGCTCGCCTTCGCGCAACCATTTGCGGGGATCGTAGTATTTTTTGTTGGGTTCATCCGCACCTTCTGGATTCCCTATCTGAGTGCGAAGGTACTCCAAATTTGTTTCAATGTAGTTGCGAACGCCTTCTGTAAATGCAAATTGTAAGTCGGTATCGATGTTCATTTTGACCACGCCATAACCGATTGCCTCTCTAATTTCTTCTAGCGTAGAGCCCGAGCCACCATGAAAAACGAAGTCTACAGGGTTGGGGCCGGTTTGGTAATGCGCCTGAATATAGGATTGTGAATTTTTAAGTATAAGCGGCGTAAGCTGAACGTTTCCGGGCTTGTAGACGCCATGCACATTGCCAAACGATGCCGCAATGGTAAAACGCGGTGAAATTTGCATCAGTGCTTCGTAGGCAGCAGCTACCTCTTCTGGCTGGGTATAAAGTTTGGAGTTGTCGACATCGGTGTTGTCAACGCCATCTTCTTCGCCACCGGTAATGCCAAGTTCTATCTCTAGGGTCATGCCAATGGCAGACATACGGCGCAAATAGTGCTGACATATTTCTAGGTTTTCAGCAAGTGGTTCTTCGCTGAGGTCGATCATGTGTGAGCTAAAGAGTGGCTTGCCTGTTTCTTTGAAAAAAGCCTCTCCGGCATCTAGCAATGCGTCTATCCAAGGAAGTAATTTTTTAGCGCAGTGGTCGGTGTGTAAAATGACAGTGGCGCCATATGCTTCGGCAAGGGCGTGGACGTGACGTGCCCCCGATATCGAACCTAGAATAGCTGCTTTTTCATTTTGATTAGACAAGCCTTTGCCTGCAAAATACTGACCGCCACCATTCGAAAACTGAATGATGACAGGTGCTTTGAGTTTGGCTGCAGCTTCCATCACGGCATTGACGGTACTTGTGCTCGTGACATTAACGGCCGGAAGCGCAAATCCTTTTTGTTTGGCAAGCTGAAATATAGCTTGTACTTGATCGCCTGTAGCGACACCTGGCTTGATCATTGTTGGTTGTTTTTGTTGTTGATTGATGCTACAAAATTAGAAATTATCCCCGATATAATAATTTGAGAATTCCAGCGTTATTGTTGCAAACGTTTAAAACTGCCTATGATTAAAAACACTTACCCTACAAGCCCTACTTCTACTACCACACTACTTCCAGACCCGAGCGTTTTGCAATTTCTAAAAGCCTACAGCCAGTCTCTAGAAGTACTCAAAGGAAAAAAAGACAGGATATTTATTGGAAAAAACTAGCAAGCGCCTTCGGGCGCTTTTTTTATGCCTTTTGACGCTGTAAATAAGTAAGGATCTCTAAAATAAGGTCCTGAGGTAAGGCTTGATTACTGGGAAATTGAACCGCTCCTTTCGAATACTTGTAGCCACGCTTTTCAAATTCACCTGCAAAATGAGCAATTGCTTTAGCGCCCGGATAAAGTCCTATATGCTTAGAATAGCCCGCATAATGAATGAAATTTTTACCCTGAACTTGAAAAGTAGGGATGCCATAACCGATTTTCTGGGTTGCTTCGGGAAGGTGTTGCACGAGAAAAGCATGCATAGCGTTCAACTTTTCCTGAATATGGCTTGGAAAACGCGCTATATGGGCTGCAATTTCAGGATGCATTATTGTTCGCAATATGTTTTGAACTGATGGAGAATGGCTTGCCATCCGCCTTGTTGCATTTCATGTGGGTTTTCATTCTCTGGCTCAAAGCGCTGTTGAACGGTTACAAAATCGGTACCCTTTATGAACCTAACTTCTACTTTCCTACCATCTTCTAATACGGTCGCGATAAATTTTGTGGGTTCAATTTCTAAAAAGGTGGCTTTCAAGTCAAAGCCGAAGCTGCCATCTTTTGCCTCCATGCGGTAATTAGAAGAACCGCCAACCTGAAAATCGACTTCTGCGCTGGGGCAACACCAAGATTCATGTGCAAAATTCCAATTGACGACATGTTGAGGCTCAATCCATCTGACCCAAACCTGCTCAAGTGGCGCAGATATTTGCGCCACAACTTCTAAAAACACTGCATTTGACATAGAACAAATATAGCAGTTGTGAGTCAATAAATTGGTAATTTTAGGGCATGCAATTTGAGCTCGTTTCAGACTACCAACCAACAGGTGACCAACCCGAAGCCATACGCCAACTAGTCAGTGGGCTCAACAACGGCATTCACCAACAAACCCTACTTGGCGTTACCGGAAGCGGCAAAACCTTTACGGTTGCAAACGTCATCAAAGAAGTGCAAAGGCCTACGCTCATTCTCTCGCACAACAAAACACTTGCAGCGCAATTATACGGCGAATTCAAGCAGTTTTTTCCGAATAATGCAGTCGAATATTTTGTCTCCTACTACGACTACTATCAGCCAGAGGCTTACATTCCATCTACAGGCACATTCATTGAAAAAGACCTGCAAATCAACGACGAAATCGAAAAACTCCGACTCGCTGCCACCTCTGCGCTACTATCGGGCAGGCGAGACGTCATAGTGGTTGCATCAGTGAGTTGCATTTATGGTATCGGAAATCCTACTGAATTCAAAAACAGTATTTTACACCTCAAAGTTGGCGATATTGTCGTGAGAAACAAATTTTTGTTCAGACTTGTCGAAAACCTTTATCAGCGCGCTGGCACCGACTTCGAACGCGGTCAATTTCGCGTATCGGGCGACACCGTAGATATCTTTTTAGCCTACGCCGACTACGCACTGCGCATTAGTTTTTGGGGCGATGAAATCGAAAAAATTGCCGCTATCGATCCAGAAACCGGCAAGCAACTCGAGGTTTTTCAGCAAATAGATATCTTCCCTGCCAATCTTTTCGTTTCGAGCCCAGACAACACCAGACAAGCCATCATCCAGATCCAAGACGACCTCGTTGCGCAAGTGGCCAACTTTAAAGAAGAAGGCAAACTCGAGGAAGCCAAACGCCTCGAAGAGCGCGTCAATTACGACCTCGAAATGATCCGCGAACTAGGTTATTGCTCGGGCATCGAGAACTACTCGCGCTACTTTGACCGCCGACAACCTGGCGAACGACCGTTCTGTTTGCTAGATTACTTTCCCGAAGATTTCCTGATGGTCATCGATGAAAGCCACGTAACGCTACCCCAGGTGCGCGGCATGTATGGCGGAGACCGCTCTCGCAAAATCAATCTTGTCGACTACGGCTTTCGGCTCCAGGCCGCCATTGACAACCGCCCGCTTCAATTCAATGAGTTCGAAGGTTTCCTATCTAATGTAATTTACGTTTCGGCAACACCTGCCGACTACGAAATGCTGCAATCCGAAGGCGTGGTGGTAGAGCAGCTCATCAGACCCACAGGCCTCCTCGATCCGCTCATTGAAGTGCATCCGTCCAAAAACCAAATTGACCACCTCATCGAGCATATTCAAGAGCGCAGGGCCAAAGACGAGCGCATCCTCGTGACCACCCTCACCAAACGGATGGCCGAAGAATTGCAAAAATACCTCGACAGACTCGGTATTCCTTGCCGCTATATCCACTCTGAAATCGATACCATAGAACGCGTCGAAATTTTAAGGCAATTGCGCCTCGGCGATTTCGATGTGCTCATCGGCGTCAATTTGCTGCGCGAGGGCCTCGATTTACCAGAAGTATCTTTGGTGGCCATCCTCGACGCAGACAAAGAAGGTTTTTTGCGCAATGAACGCTCTTTGGTTCAGACTGTGGGGCGCGCCGCGAGAAATGTCAATGGAAAAGTCCTCATGTACGCAGACAAAATCACCGACTCTATGCAGCGCACCATCGATGAAACCGCACGCAGACGTCAAACCCAAGAGGCCTACAATTTAGCCCACAATCAGGTCCCGACGGCACTCGTGAAGTCCAAGGACAAGATTATGGAGGCCACTAAGGTAGCCGATGGCGACCAAAATACGCGTCAGGTCAGGTCGTTGCAAAAAGAGAAAGAACAACTCAATGCGCAAGGTCAGGCCAAATTCAACGGCGACCCAGAACAGCTTCAAAAAGAACTCAAATCGCTCAAAAAAGAAATGGAAAGCGCAGCAAAGGCCCTAGACTTCATAGAGGCAGCGCGCATCCGAGACCTCATCAAATCACTTGAAAATAAATAAAATGAACGCACGCAAACAGTTTCAGATTGTTGCCATCGCAGAAGGTTTCTCATGGCTGGCATTATTGGTCACAATGTATCTCAAATACGGTGAAGGCATTCCCGAACCCAACAAAATAGTCGGATACATCCACGGGTTTTTATTCATGGCATTTTGCTTTTATTTAGCCTATTTTCTGTTTGAAGAAAAATGGCCACTCAAAAAATGCTTGCTTCTTTTCATTTTGGCTTTTTTACCCTTTGGCACCTTTTGGGCCGAGAAGAAGTATTTACGCGCCAGCATCTAAACATCAAATAATTAGGAGAATAGGATTTCCTTATACATTTTACGGTTTGTAATGGGGGCTAAGCAAGAAATCGTTATATTCGATTCACTTAACCCTACTACAACATGAAAATCATTAAGAAAATTGTTTTTTGGCTCGTTTGCTTCATTGCGCTAGCTTTGCTTGTTGGCCTTTTTCTTCCCACCCAATTTAGCGTGAAGCGCAGCGCCATGATTGCGCAGCCCAACGACACCGTATTTGAGTATGTCAAATTGCTCAAAAATCAAGAGCAATACGGCATTTGGTGGAAAGCCGATCCCAAAATGAAAAAATCTTATTCTGGAACCGACGGCCAACCCGGATTCGTTGCCGCTTGGAAGAGCGAAGACGAAAATGTAGGTGCGGGTCAACAAAAAATTGTCGCCATTCAAGAAGGCAAAAGAATTGATTTTGAATTGAAATTCATCGCGCCCTTTGAAAGCACAAACCAAGCTTTTATGGCTACCCAAGAAATTGACGAGCAAAACACACGTGTTTCTTGGAGCATCAGCGGCGAAATGCCCTACCCTGGCAACCTCATGACGCTCTTCATCGATATGGAAGAGACCCTCGGAAATGACCTCGAAAAAGGACTAAAAAACTTAAAGAAGTTGCTCGAAAAATAAAGTTGTTAACTTTGTTCAAAATTGAAGCAAATGTCAAATCACTTACTCAAAGGAAAAAGAGGCATCATCTTTGGTGCATTGAACAATCAAAGTATCGCCTGGAAAGTGGCGCAAAGAGCCCATGAAGAAGGTGCTACTTTCGTACTGACCAACGCTCCTATCGCTATGCGCATGGGAGAAATCAACGAATTAGCGGCCGAAACAGGCAGCCAAGTGATCCCAGCCGATGCCACCAACATCGCGGACCTCGAAAACCTTGTTACGCAAGCACAAGAAATCTTGGGTGGCAAAATCGATTTTGTTTTGCACTCCATTGGCATGTCTCCAAATGTGCGCAAAGGAAAGCACTACACCGAAAACGACTACAACTATTACGGCCAAACCATGGACGTTTCAGCAATGTCTTTGCACAAAACACTCGCTACTTTATACAAGCACGACGCCATGAACGAATGGGGGTCAGTTGTAGCGCTTTCTTACATCGCCGCACAACGTATTTTCCCTGACTACAACGATATGGCAGATGCCAAGTCTTTACTCGAGTCTATTGCACGCTCTTTTGGCTACCATTACGGCATCAAAAAGAAAGTACGCATCAATACCATTTCTCAGTCGCCAACGGTTACTACCGCAGGGCAAGGAATCAAAGGATTCACTGAATTCATCAACTTCTCTGAGCAAATGTCGCCACTTGGCAATGCGAGTGCTATTGCCTGTGCAGACTACTGCATCAGCATGTTCTCAGATCTTACCAAGTACGTCACCATGCAGAACCTCTTCCACGACGGAGGCTTCTCAAATACAGGTGTTACCCAACAAGTTATTGAGCGCTTCGGCGATCAGTAATTTTAAAGCAATTTTAAAAAAGGCCGCTCATTGAGTGGCCTTTTTTGTTTAAAATAATTCAACACCCCCCCCCCTCCTGGCCAATTATTTCGTAATATCGGTGTACACAAGTTTTGCGCAATCCGATATTATTTGAAACTTACCAAAGAAGACATACTACGCATACAGCAGCAAGATGAGCGCTTTTTATTAAAGCTCTACAACGATTCATTCCCATTAATGATGTCTGTAGCGGTTCGTTATAAAAACAACCGCGAAGAACAACTAACAGCCGTCAACAATTCATTTTTAAAGATGCTGCGCTCGATCCATCAGTTTCACCTAAATAGTTCATTTGAGGCCTGGATTTTACGCATTTTGCGCAATGAACTGATTGACGAATTTCGACGCACAAACAAACAATCTAATTTAAAATTTACCGAACTCCAGCACGATATAGCAACCGAACAATTCAATTTTGAACTTTTAGAAAATGCCGAACCCACCCAACTCTTGCAATTCCTAAATGAACTACCACCGGCCTCTAAAATTGTATTCAATCTATATGCCATTGATGAATTCAGCATCAAGCAAATCAGCGAAGCACTAAGCATCTCCATAGAGACTGTAAAATGGCATCTGAAAACGTCGCGCAAAACACTGCGCGCACGCATCTCAACCCTGAAAACTCAAGCCAATGAAAACGAGTAAGAAGCAGTTTGACACCCTCTTCAAAGAAAAGCTCCAAACATTATATTTTGAGCCGCCCGTCGCCGCCCAGGAGCAATTATTAAAAGCACTTAAACGCAATAGAAATAATGTTCTAAAGAAAACTTGGGGCAAATTGAGTGTCATTCTCATTGTAGTCAGCACTCTTGTGCTCTTGCAGCAAAAGAATCAATCATATGGAAAAGTCAACTATTTTCAATCCCAACAAAGTGCCCAACTACTGAATTCATACCCCATATTTGATATCAATAACATGCCTACTGAGAGCCTAGAAAAAGAGGCGTCACGAACGGCAATAAATAAACCGATTCTTTCAATTGTAGCCCTACTTCAGCCAGATGAAATAGTTCATGAAAAAGAATTTTGGGAACCCTTAGAAATCGAACAAAACAAAACCAGGCAGCATTTGAAAATCCGGACCCAAGAGGTTGCCCCGCCCATTAATGATATTTTTGAATTTGAAGGTGATCCACTCATTGAAAGCAAAGCCTCCAACAATCAAACGATTCTTTGCGGGCAGAATAAGGCACAGACCAAAATCATTATTGCCCAATCTAAAATCGCCAAATTCTCCACAGATAGCATCGCTAAAGATCAAGAAAATGGGGTTTGTAGACCTGTAGGTTTCGATGAAAACGCTGTCATTCAATATACCGTTTACGATAAGCGGTCTTTGTTTAGGAGATTTCAGGCCGAAAACATCCATTGGGGACTCGTAAGGACTACGAAAATTGCCAAACCAGAGCGCAAACAAGTCGAACAAGTTGCACAACCGCAAGCCAAGCCAAGCAAGCCAATTTCAACAAATCATACGCATACGAATGTTTCTCGCAATAGCTTACATGTCCACAGCACTCGTCAATACGTAGAACCCGAATATGAAGAATACAACTACAACATCAAAAACGATAGCCTTATTTTCATCAGTGACCGCGTAAATTTTGTTGTCATGATGGATGCCCAAGGCACGATTTTATCAAAAGCACAAATTGAAATCACCGAACCCTATGTTTATTACCTAGGAGAAAAGCGCGCTTATTTTGACCAAAGCACCGGGAAAATTTATATCTGTGTTGCCACCTTGTACCATTTCAACTTTTATGAATTGGAGCCTGCTAATGGTAAAACCACCTATTTGTTTCACTTAGACGACGTCTGGCCCAATCCAGATTTTCAGGTATCAAATGGCAAGCTATCTTATACCAAAGACAAGATAGCTCGTCAAAGAATGCTCCATTAGTAAGTCTATTCAGCTTTCCAGTCCAATCTGGATTTGGTGTATGGAATTTGCGCTTTTTCTAAGGCCTGATGTAGCGCAAGGATACGCGCCTGATAACTTTTTAGGGCTTCATTAAACTTGGCAAATTCTTGATCACACATCGTTAAATTTGCTTTGTGTGTTTTACTCACACCAGTGGTGTTTTCGGCCAATTGGTATTCGAGCATACCCAAGCGCGCAGTAAAGCTTGGCGCGGTTTCAAACTCATGCTTTGCACGCAGTTCGTCTCCGTACAACTGCATTCGAAGCTCTGATTTCAATACTTTGAGCGCTCTGATTTCCTTCAAGAGTAGTAAATCTGTATTTGGATAGATGAGTACTGCTTTTTCGATTAGGCCAAGTTCTTCGTTAAGCTCTTCAAAGCGCTTTTCTGCACCGCTCACCTTGCGGTTAAGTTCAGCCACCGCTCTGCGGAATTCATCGAGACCAAAAAGGTCCTTGGCAATTAATGTTTGGTTATTGAGGCCTTTGACAACAAATGGCGTGTTGGCGATGAGTTCTTCGGCTTGGCCATTGTGAATCATCGTGACCTTGACACTATAAGTACCCGGCACCACTAGTGGGCCTCGGCCGCCATTGCCTACAGGATTGGTTGAGGCCTTGCGCAAATCCCATTGTTGGCGTACAATTCCTTTTTGAGGGCTTGTGGTGAAGCGTCTGATTTCTGTCCCGTTCGCATCGGAGATGATCCAGATGAGCTTTGCTGCTTCGTCAAGAGCCTCGGCTCTGAGCGCATCAAAACTTGGGTAGCTGACATCTTTTTTATCCTTCTCAAGTTCTTTCTCTTTTTGCTGACGCGTGCTTACCAAAGTTGCAGGAACATCTTTGATGTGCAAAGTAAATGTTGCACCGTAGCTCGGATTCTTGGCAGACCACATGTTGTGCCCTTGAAAACCCGTACCTTCCAAACCAAGCGGATCAGCTTCGATGTAAAGCAATGCGTCTTTAACAGAGAATAAATGCGCTTTTTTGTCTAAATTTTCTTTGGTTAAAGTGCGCAGAGGGCTGTAGTTATCGAGTACGTAAAATCCTCGGCCAAATGTAGCTGCAACTAGATCTGTTTCGCGCTCCTGGATATCGAGGTCGTAGACTGCAATTGTTGGCAAGCCTCCTAGTTTGGTCCAGTTCTGGCCGCCATCGGTAGAAAAATAGGCGCCAAATTCTGTTCCTACAAAAAGGAGGTTTTCCATTACTGGATCTTGCTTCAGGCAATATGTTGTGCCACGCGCAGGGAGATTACCTGCAATGCTCACCCAGGTTTTACCCTTGTCATTGGACTTCATTAAATACGGTCTAAAATCGCCCTGACGTTGCGCATTGAAACAAGCAAAAACAACATTTTCGTTGTGAACAGAAGCGCTGAGCATATTGACGCGCGTGTTCAGCGGCACGCCAGTAAATGCAGCGTAACGCGTCCAGGTTTGGCCGTCGTTTTCAGAAACTTGAATCAGGCCGTCGTCGGTCCCGACGTAGAGCAAGCCTTTTTTCTTTGGCGATTCGTCGAGGGCTACAATGTTGCCATAAACTGTTGTGGAGGCGTTTTTCATGACGGCATCGATGGTCCAGACTTGGCCCATTACTTCGATTTCGTTGCGGTCAATTTGTTGTGTGAGGTCCGGGCTTATCGTTTGCCAGTCGTCGCCTTTATTGGTTGTTTTAAATAATTTATTGGCTGCAAAATAAAGTGTTGAGGCATCGTGTTTGGAAACAATTAAGGGAGCATCCCAGTTCCAGCGATACGCAGGCTCGCCAACAGCAGGCATTGGCTGAATAGGCACTTTTTCGCCTGAGGCGCGGTCATAGCGCACCAGCCAACCATACTGCGCCTGAGCATAAGTAATGTTCGGATTCGACCAATCGGTGGCCGACTCAAAGCCGTCGCCTCCGTTGGTGATGAACCAATCTGTGTTGAGGATTCCAGAGACATTTTGGGTTGCTGCGGGGCCTCCCATCGAGTTGTTGTCTTGGGTGCCGCCATAAATATTGTAAAAAGGAGCCGCGTTATCAGTAGCTACTTTATAGAATTGAATGATGGGCAAATTGCCATAAAAACTCCACTCTTTGGCATGCGTGTAAGTTTCATAAAGACCGCCATCGCAACCCACGAGCCAGTGATTGGTGTTGGCTGGATCTATCCAAATACAGTGGTTGTCTACGTGTTTGTTGCGTTCTCCGGTCGGCACAAAGGTTTTGCCACCGTCGGTGCTGTGGTGCATGTAGGTATCCATTGCAAACACTTTATTGACATCTTTGGGGTCGCAAAATATTTCTTGATAGTAGTTGCCGCTGGTAGAAAATGAACCTTGTTTGGACCAAGTTTCGCCTTTGTTGCTCGAGCGGAATACACCGCCCTTGTCATAGCGCGCCTCGACAATCGCATAAACAATATTGGCATCGGCAGGCGAAACAGCGAGGCCAACCCTTCCCATGTCGCCTTTCGGCAAACCATTATTGATTTCTCTCCAAGTGAGGCCACCATCAGTACTTTTGTACAAGCCTGATTCTGGCCCACCGCCAATGTAGGTGTATTCATGACGGCGACGTTGGTGAGCCGCGGCATATAAAACATCGGGGTTGTTTGGATCAATGGCAATTTCCGAAATACCGGTGTGTTCAGAAACAAAAAGTGTGCGTGTCCAGGTCTGGCCACCGTCGGTACTTTTGTAAACACCTCGCTCGCCACCATTACTCCAAAGCGGCCCATATGCAGCTACCCAAATGATATTTTCATTGGTAGGGTGAACAATGATTTTACCGATGTGCTCCGTATTTTTCAAGCCCATGTTCGTAAATGACTTTCCGCCGTCTACAGACTTATAAATACCGTCTCCATAAGAAACAGAGCGCTGGTTGTTGTTTTCACCTGAACCTACCCAAATGGTGTTCGGATTGCTCGGTGCTAACGCCAAACAACCAATTGAATACGACCCATAATTGTCAAAAATTGGCTCAAAGGTGATACCGTGGTTTTGCGTGTACCAAACTCCACCTGCTGCAGCTGCTACATACCAAGTGTCTTTATTGCTCGGATGAACTGCAATATCGATAACACGGCCTGAAGTCAACGCCGGGCCAACCATTCTAAAAGACAACGCACCAACCGTACCTGCATCAAAGGGCGGTTTTTCAATGGGTGTCGGCGTTTTCTTTTGGGCGTAAACAATACCAAATGACAATAAAGCGAGCGTAAACAATAACTTCATAAACGAATTTTTTGTTAAAAATACACTAAATTCGTGCAACCTCAAACCAAAAATTAGCGTCCTAAACAATTAGGTCTAAGCCGTTCTATTATGTTCAAAAATCTACTACTCCTTCTTCCTGTTTTACTTATTACAAGTATTCACGCACAGGTAATTACCGACTCACCTTTGTATCAAACACTTAAAAATTCGGGCCAACTCGGCACGGTCAATACAGAGGCCAATACTGCCATCCAGCTTCCGGTGGCGAGCGTGAAGCCTGCAAGCTACAACAAAGCCAATGCTTGTGATTGCTACATCGAGCCTGACTCCACATACACACTTGCCATGCAACCTAACGACGACGGCTCCACGGGCAACATTCCAATTCCCTTCACATTCAACCTCTACGGACAAGCATACAATTCACTTTATATCAACAACAACGGAAACCTTACCTTTACAGGGCCTTTATCTACTTTCTCTGCCACGGCCTTCCCCTCAGTAGGAAACGCCATTGTAGCGCCTTTCTGGGCCGATGTCGATACCAGAAATGGCAACGGACAAGTACTTTATAAAATAACGCCAACAGCCGTTTATGTCAATTGGGTAGAAGTCGGTTACTACGCCTTTCATGGCGATAAACTCAATACTTTTCAACTCATCATTACCAATGGCTCAGACCCAGTAATCGACGGCGGCAACGTGGCTTTTTGCTACCAAAACATGGACTGGACCACCGGCGACGCCTCGCAGGGTGTAAACGGTTTTGGCGGTGTACCAGCAACTTGCGGTGCCAACAAAGGAGATGGCGTTGCTTATTTTCTAATTTCTCGTTTTGACCACGCTGGAAACGACTTCGATGGAGCCCTTGGCAATCCTGATGGCATTGACTGGCTCGATTACAAAAGTTTTGCATTTGATGCCTCCAATGGAGGTAACATTCCACCAATCCCAGAAGGCATCGCATCTTGCGACACCTTTAAAATATGTGCGCTTGGCGATTCCGCCGACTTTAGCATCAATTTCTTGTCGCCTGAAACCAATCAAAGTACGAGTATCACCTATTCAAATGGCGGACTCAGCACCCTCCAACAAATATCCAATACACCGGGCAATACCGCCAATATTGTTTTGCGGGCCGTAGGTTCCTTAGCGACCATGGGCACTTACAATATTACCGTAACAGCCACCGACGACAACCTCCCTACTCCTGGTGTTACTGCACTTACTTTTGTGGTGGTCATAGATACCATAGTCAATAACCTAGACTCGGCGAGTTTGCTCACGGTTAATTCTTGTGGAGCCATTGACCTAAGTGTTTCTAATGGCCCTTACGACAGTTACCTCTGGGACGACTTTACGGTGATGCCTACAAGCAGCATAGCAAATTCTCAAATCTATGGCGTTACCGTAAGTAAAAACGGTTGTTACAAGCATGTTTCAGATACTTTTAATGTCATCAATCCATTGCCCATAAATCTTCAAGGGCCCCTTGCTTTTTGCCCACCAGACACAAGCGTAACCCTCACTATTCCAAACTCCCCTGCCTACTCTACAGTTAGTTGGGGCCTCTCTAACCCCGCAGTCAATGCACAGTTTAGCAACACTTTAGTTGCTGGAACCTACACCATTAACCTCCTAGATTCTGCAGGCTTGTGCAGTACCGATACTACCTTCACGGTTTTCGGAACAAATGCATCCACTATTTTTAATGACACCACCATTTGCCAGAACACCTATCAAGTGATCGGAACCAATTCTCCTGGTGGAACTTGGGCAGCTTCCTCAAATAACGTTACGTTCAGCAGCACAAGCTCCCTCAATCCGCTCATTTCAATAAACGCACCTGGGAACTACACGGTTTCTTTTACAGACAACGTTTGTCAGCAAACCCTTAGTGCAGACATTACCCTTCCTCCAAACCCCAACATATTTAACGATACTGCTTTGTGCCAGCTTAACTTTCTAGTGAGCAACACTACCTCAGACATTCTAGGTGGTATCTGGACTTACACGAGCAACAACCCCAATGCGAACCTTACATTTAGTCCGAGTAATAGTGCTTTGAACCCAACGATCAACGCAACCGAATCTGGCGTTTTTACCCTGACCTATACCGACGCCGTATGTAACCACTCCGCTACAAGTACGCTCGAACTTTATGCGCAGCCTTATATTCATCTCGACAGCATTGGTTGTAACTACCAAGCGCAAATTGAAGGCACACTATCTGCGCTCGGAGGCGTTTGGTCTTGCCCAGACACTTCTATTTTCTTTTCAGATGTAACGGCAGAAAACCCACTGATCATCTGTAATTATGCTGGCGTATTTCCGATTAGCTACACAGACAACGCTTGTGGCATCACACTCACAGAATTCATTGAGTTTCCGCCATATGTTTACGTTCAACTCCTCGACACCAATATTTGTCAGGGCTCTAGTTTTTCTATCGACCCCTTTACACTAAATGTTCCAAAAGACAGCACCTACACCGAATGGACGCTTCAAGGCGCCTACACCCCTATCACTTTGGGGAGTTGGCAAGATGGCAACACAAACGACCCTCGGGTAATTTCTGCTGTAGGCAACTACATTTATACGATCAGCAATGCCTGCTATACCTATTCTGACACTGCCACTATCGGTTTCAAACCTTGCGACATCATTGCACCAAATGTGATTGTTCTGTCTTCACAAAATGGCAACGCAGCCTTTTATGTACAGTATAGCGGTATAACCGAATTTGAATGTACAATTGTGAACCGTTGGGGCAATGCCATTTACAGCTACACAGACCCTGCTGGATCATGGAACGGACAAACATCAAATGGAGACAAAGTGGAAGAAGGAACCTACTTCTACATCATCAAAGCGATGTACGAAGGCGGAATACCTATCGAGAAACACGGTTTTGTCGAGGTGAAGTATTAACTTTGCCACATGAAAACTGCTAGCGTACGTTATTTAGGAGAGCTCCGTACAGAATGTACACACCTGGGCTCGGGCACAAAAATCATCACTGATGCACCTCTAGATAACCACGGAAAAGCTGAGGCCTTCTCGCCCACAGACTTGGTAGCCACTTCCCTAGCCTCTTGCGTCATGACCATCATGGGTATTTATTGCCAAACCCATCAAATTCCGTTTGTGGCAGCAGAAGCCACTATTGAAAAACAAATGGGCACCGATCCAAGGCGCATCGCTAAAATCATCCTCGACCTCGACCTCAGCGGCAACAACTGGGACGAGCTCACCAAAAAGAAAGTCATCGCAGCTGGCAAAGCATGTCCAGTGGCGCACACCCTCGAGGGCAACGTAAGCCTCGAACTTAACATCCACTAATGGAAGACAAATATCAAAGAAGCGAGCGTCCCGAACGCCGCGAATCGAAAGAACGCAGTTATCAACGCAAAGAACGCACCGACATCATCTTCGGAATTCGCGCTGTCTTAGAAGCCATTCACGCAGGCCGCGAGCTCAATAAAATCCTGATTCAAAAAGGGATCAACAAAGCACTTTTCGAGGAGTTGCGCGCCGCCCTCACCGGCAAGAACTATTTCTTACAATACGTTCCCAATCAAAAACTTGACTCTCTAACTGAAGGCAATCACCAAGGCGTTATTGCAATGGTGCCTCCTATTTCTTACCAAGAAATTGAACCCCTCATTGATCAGTGGTTAGAAGAAGGCAAAAAACCAAGCGTTTTGGTCCTCGATCGCATTACCGATGTGCGCAACTTCGGCGCAATCATTCGCAGTGCAGAATGCATGGGTATTGATGCAGTGCTTATCCCGAGTAAAGGTTCTGCTCTTGCTACCTCCGATGCCATGAAAGCATCAGCTGGCGCCCTCAACCGCATTCCAATTTGCAAGACTGAACAACTCAAGCAATCGTTGTTTTACCTACAACAGTCTGGCCTTCGCATTGTCGCCTGTACAGAAAAGGCCCTTGTGCCGCTACACGAAACCAATTTACGTGGTAGTGTCGCCATCATTATGGGCTCAGAAGAGTCTGGTATTACCCAAGACCTCATCAACTTGGCTGACATCAGTTGTAAAATTCCAATGAAAGGTGCCATTTCTTCTTTGAATGTGGGGGTTGCAACCGGAATGGTACTTTACGAGAAGATCCGCCAAGAATTAGTGGGCTAAAAGCAAGCCTGGCAACAAACCAGGTAACAAAGCCAATTCAGCAATACAATTCTCGTAGTTGTAAGTGTTTTTTCCAGACGGATCAAACCATACGGCTTGCATACCTGCACGCAAAGCGCCTGCAACGTCTACGTGGTAGTCATCGCCAATCATCACAGCGCGTTCTGCCTTGGCATTTGCCTGATTGAGTGCATATTTAAAAATGGCGAGCTCGGGTTTGTTTTTGCCCACAAACTCAGAGCAAACAATGACATCAAAAAAAGCGCGCAAACCGCAGTTCTCCAGTTTGATAAATTGGACTTCCTGAAAACCATTGGTAATGATGTGTAATTGAAAACCCATTTGCTTGAGTTCTTGGAGGGTTTCAATTGCTTGAGGGAAAAGTGCGGTCTGGAGTGGAGAAATGGCAACGTAAGCATCAGACAAACGCCTTACGAGTGCTTCATCTTTAATTTTAAAATGCTTTAGAGTCACGCGAAAGCGTTCGTAGCGCAGCTCTTCTTTTTTGACTATCCCCTTTCCGTAGAGTTTCCAGAGATGTGCATTTTGGTAAACATATTGTTTGTGAAAATGCTCAAAACCCCCAATTTGGGCTTCGAGTTCTTCGGTCGCAAAAAGCTGTCGCAGTGCAATTTCTGAATTTTGATCGAAATCCCAGAGCGTGCGATCGAGGTCAAAAAAAAGGTGACAATCAGTGAAGGGCATAGACAATGGAGGTCAGTAAAAAGCCATTCATTGCCAAACCAATAACGACAAATAAAAAGGTTGTCGATTGTTTTCCATAAAATTTGGCGGCAACAAAAGTTCCGATCGGAACAGAAAAAAGGAGCGGCGCAAATAGGGTAATGCCATAAAAACCAAAGCGTCTTTTGATACGGACAATCGTCTTTTTGGTGCGTGTTATTTTGTAATAATTAATGGGTTCTTTACCTGCTGCAAGTGCTGCTTCCCTTTTCTTAACGCGCTGTTTGTGCGAAAAACGGATCACCACCTCACTGCCAAAATAAAAAATAGCAGAGGCGGTTGTTGCGCCAGATACCGACGCCAGCCAGGTCTCAAATAGGGTCAGGTGAAAACCAGGGCCTGGAATTGCCGACACTAAAAATTTGATCATTGCAAAAAAATAAATACTCCAAAAACCTACCCAATTCATTGTTGAATCTCCTTAAATTTTAATTCCAAATGCTAAATCTCCGGCGTCACCAAGACCGGGAACAATATATGACTTGGCGGTGAGCTCGTCGTCGATGGCCGCTACCCATATTTGGGTATTGGTTGGTAAATTTCGTTGCACAAAAGCAAGTGCTTCTGGTGTAGCAATTGCACAGAGTATGTGAATCTGTTTAGGCACAGCCTGTGAGCGAAGCGCTTTGTATACTGCCACCATTGAACTCCCTGTGGCTAACATCGGGTCGGAAAGCAACCAAATTTTGTTGTCTAGAGCTGGCGTTGCCATGTATTCGACTTCAATTTCGAAATCTTCTGGGCTACTGTGCTTGCGGTAGGCAGAAATATAGGCGCTATCGGCGTGGTCAAAGGTGCGAAGCAAGCCTTCGTGCATGGCTAAGCCTGCGCGCAAGATGGTCAGTAAGACTGGCTGTTCTGTGGGCTGAGGAACCTGAGCAACTCCCAACGGCGTTTGTATGGCTGCCAAGGTGCTTGGCAACTGTTTTGAAACTTCGTAGGCCAAGATTTCGGCTATTCTGGATAAATTGTGGCGAAAACGCAGACGGTCATCTTGAACGCCTACGGCCCGAATCTCGGACATATACTGACCGAGAATAGAACTTTGCTGACCGATGTGGTGTACCATCCTTATTTTTCTTTAAAATTACGTATTATTGGGCATTCAAAACTTTAAATAAATCCTTTTCATGAAAGATCAACGCAAGGTGTTGTTTTTGATCACGGTAGCTGCCCTCGGTTATTTTGTTGACATCTATGATTTAGTGCTTTTTGGGGTCGTGAAGGCAGAAAGTCTTGCGCACATTTTACCAAATGCTTCGGATTTAGAACGAGCGGCACAAGGCAAATTCTTATTCAATGTCCAGATGTTTGGGATGCTCATTGGCGGCCTCATTTGGGGAATTCTCGGCGACAAAAAAGGGCGTCTTAAAGTACTTTTTGGCTCCATATTACTCTACTCAGTGGCAAATGTTGCCAACGCCTTTGTAAGTGATATTCCAAGCTATGTCGTGATTCGCTTATTGGCAGGCATTGGCCTAGCAGGAGAATTGGGCGCAGGCATTACCCTCATTAGCGAACTGATGCCCAAAGAAACGCGTGGCTATGGCACCATGATTGTCGTTACTTTTGGTGCTTTGGGTGCTGTTGCAGCCTCGCTCATCGGAGCTGAAGGCCAAGCAGTTGGCGCGCTCATTGAAAGCATCAGCGGATGGAAACCCGCCAATTGGCAAGTCGTTTATTTGATTGGCGGAGCGATGGGTTTGGTTCTGCTTCTCTTGCGCGTGGGTGCGCTTGAATCCGGCTTTTTCAAGCAAATGAACGATGATGCGCAAATTCAAAAAGGCAATTTAAAACTGATTTTTGGCAATAGAAAGAACCTCATCAAGTACCTGCATTGCATTAGCATCGGTATTCCAATTTGGTATACTGTTGGCTTATTGGTCATGAATTCTGCCGATAATTTTGGCCCTTGGCTCGGTGTCTACGACATCAGTAATGGCAAAGCAGTGATGTATTGCTACCTCGGCTTAAGCGCCGGCGATTTACTTGCAGGCTTTCTGAGTCAGTGGTGGAAGAGCCGAAAAAAGGTGGTCAGGCTCTATTTATGGTTCTCTTTGGCCATCACTTTGTTCTTCTTGGTATACATGCACAATCTGAACAATAGTGCGGCAACGTATTATTTAATGTGCTTTTTGCTAGGCGCTGGAACGGGTTACTGGGCCATTTTTGTCACGATTGCCGCTGAGCAGTTTGGCACGAATATCCGCTCTACTGCCGCCAATACCATTCCCAATTTTGTAAGGGGCTCCGTGAATGTAGTGGTTCTTCTGTTCAGCATGTTGCTCAGCCTGCAGTTCAACGACGGTTGGTCTGCACTCATTGTAGGCGTGTTTTTTATAGCGCTGGCCTTATTCAGCCTCAGCAAACTCAAAGAAACTTTTGGCAAAGACCTCAATTATTTTGAAGTCTCTTAGATCTTTTGGGAGTAGTTTTCAAAATCTTCAATGAGCTCTTGATCGACCTGACTAGCCACAGTAATTGGAATGTAATCAACCACAACATTGGTTTTATCTAAGCCAAAGTCTTCTGCTGGTTTCAAACCCGTAGACTTTACAAATCGATATGATTTTACGCACAACTTTTGGAACGGCGTAAGGTGGTTGTCCATGGCCACTCTCGAATTGAGAACGATGAACTTGAAGTCAACTTGATCGAGCTTGCCACGCACGCTTTCAAAGATACTTTCACCATTTAATTCACCTTTTTCGATCATCTTGCAGTAAATCTTGCGCATCATATACTCGATTCGGTGCTCCTCCTTAAAGCCCATTTGCAGCGTCACATAATAACAACGCTTATCGATGATCTGATGTACAGAATAATGTACACCCCATGGCTCATTGAGGATATCTAGGTGCAAAAACCAAATGGTTCCGGCCTTTCTTGGTTTCTTATAAAACAAGGAATGATAGACCGTTAGATCAAGTTTATTGGCCGAATTTGAACGGGTTGGAAACACCAAGTTGGTGGCTTCAAAATCGATGTCTTTGTCGTCTCGGACTGAGTTGATCATCGGGATAACCGAATTCATGGGAAGGTATTCAGTAATACTGGTGCGGAGCTCCTTTGCTTTGAAATAGAGGAAAAGCAATAAAAAGAATCCTATCGATAGAACGAGGGTAAACCAACCTCCAGAAATAATCTTACCCATATTGGAGATCAAAAAGATCATTTCAATACTGATGAAAATCAAGAAGATGGTGCTGAAAACAACGCGCAATTTAGGGTAGCGAATGAACATAAGCGTAGCCATCAAAATAGAGGTCATGACCATATTGATGGTAATGGCCAACCCATAAGAATGCTCCATTGCGCTAGATTCTTTGAAGATCGCAATTACAACCAAACAGCCTACCATCAAGAACCAGTTGATCAATGGAATGTAAATTTGACCTTGGTGTTCAGATGGGTACTTCACCTTGAGGTTGGTCCATAACTTCAGCTTGATGGCCTCGTTCATGAGTGTAAACACCCCTGTGATGAGCGCCTGAGAGGCAATAATGGTGGCTGCTGTTGCAATGACCACCGCAAACGGAATCATTTCTTTAGGCACCATCGCATAAAAAACGGTTTGCTTGGCACCTAATTCAAATCCTGGAGACAAGCATAGCGCTGCCTGACCAAAATAGTTCAAGACGAGTAGTATCGAAACCAAACCCCAACTCAAGCGAATATTGCCTTTACCACAGTGACCGAGGTCTGAATAGAGCGCCTCAGCACCTGTCGTACACAAAAACACAGATCCTAATACAGCAAAACCTCCATCGACGTTTGCCACCAAGTTGTAGGCATACCATGGATTGATCGCTTGTAAAACCGACGTATTGTGCATGACATTAATAAAGCCTAAATAACCCAGAAAGGCGAACCAAATGATCATGACAGGGCCAAACATTTTGCCAATAGCTGCTGTACCAAACTGTTGTATCACAAACAAAATAACAATGATTGTTACAACAATTGGGATAACCGGCATCTCTGGAAAGATATTGTTTACTCCTTCAACGGCCGATGAAATGGAAATAGCTGGCGTAATAAAGCCATCTGCCATTAGTGTAGCACAACCAATTAGTGCTGGAATGATGATCCATTTCAATCTTTTCTTTTTCAATAAGGCAAACAACGCAAAAATCCCGCCTTCTCCGTTGTTATCGGCATTGAGCGCAAAATGGATGTATTTGATAGTGGCCAATAAAATCAGCGTCCAGATGACACTTGAAAGTGCCCCAAGTATAAAAGGTTCTGAGATATGCGTTCCACCATCTGTAATGGCTTGAAAAACATAAAGTGGCGATGTGCCGATGTCTCCAAATACGATTCCAAGTGTGATTAAAAATCCTGCGAGTGAAATCTTTTGGGTAGAGACGTGTGCCATGATTCAAAAAAAATTTCGTCGAAGTTATGTCTTTCTCACATTTCTACGCAAACATTTCACGAAAATATTTATCTTTGCATCCCGATTCCAAATCGGATAGTCTGCTGCCCACGTGGTGAAATTGGTAGACACGCCATCTTGAGGGGGTGGTGCCAACAGGTGTG
>JACCDV011210003.1_pt1 | contig 198401 bp, 186 predicted proteins | sample 7446131 | NCBI WGS metagenome assembly JACCDV01 (sample SAMN15323448, study PRJNA562643) | freshwater metagenome | isolation source: river surface water | place: USA:Blue River Watershed | collected 2017-08-17 | reverse complement strand
TAGGAGTTGATACTACTAGTAGGACTACTTTTGCTGGAACGGTTGCGGCAACTAAGTTTGAAGGATTGTTTAACGGAGATGCTTCGCAGTTAAAGAATATTCCAGCATCAAGAATTATTGGAACAGTACCAACAACAGTAACGAATGTAACTAATGTAACGATAAATAGAAACGTAGTGAATGGCAGTTTGCAGTTTAACAAGAACGGTTCTATATCAGCGCCGAATAGTAGTATCCTAGCCAAATCATTTAATGGAAGTTTGTTTAATGGAGATACATTTATTGGCAAACGCTTTATTGGAGGGGTGTTTAACGGAGATGCATCACAGTTAAAGAATATTCCAGCAGATCAATTGGTTGGTAAATTAAAAGGAAATCTACTTTTAAATGGTGATGGTTTGAAGATTAATGGTACAGTTTTAGCTAATAATGTTATTGCAAATAATGTAACAGCTACTGGTAATCTAATCGGATCCTTATTCGGAAATTGGAAGACAGTCGCAATTGGCATTGCGTATAAATCACCAAGTGATGGTTTTGTAAATATGCTTGTGGATGGTACTGTATCAAGCACGCCTAAGACAACTCTACTAGCTTACACAGATGCAAATGTTGCTCCTGCTACTTTAAGGTCAGCGTTAACGTGGAGCTATGTCAATGCTTCAAATGTAGGCGGTGGCACAAACAGACATTATGTAAGTGCGCTTATGCCAGTAAAAAAAGGTGAGTATTTTAAAGTAGTCGAAACTAATAGTCTGAGCTCAGGCACTTTAAATAAAAAAGTAGAATGGATTTCTGTTGGTGGAGGAGCCGATATGAATTTGGTTGTTGCACCGGGAGCTTCTGATAATGCACAATGTGGTAGTGATGGTTACTATCCTGCTCCTGTAAGACCTACTAATCCTGGATTCGCTGCGGGATATGGGGCGGGACCTTATAGTTTAGATTTCACTAAATGTAGTCGTATTATGCTCAATGAAGATGGTCATTCGTTAACAAATACGTGGACATTTATTGATCCACCTCGTTCTGGAGAAGTGACTTTCTATGTTAAGCGTAGAAGAACTAAAGCACCGGTGGGAGTGCGCTATTGGTTTGATAGTAATAAAGTACAAGGTATCATTCCTCGACCTTTCGATATTTATGAGTGGAATGCAGACATAATCTTTAACTGTAATTTCAATAAGTCTACTGGCATTTACACTTGTACTGTTAATAAGATGATCATGTTGTAATCAAGGAGTATAAAAGTTTATGAAATCAAAAATGACAAGTCTCAAATATAGTTTCCTTATACTCTTTCTATCTATGACAGCTGTTTTTGCGGTGGCTAGCTCTTCACAGCTTGCAACTTCAGTTATAGTGCCTAGTTCAGCGATAGATCCTGATAGCACTTTTATCATCGATGTTGGTTTGCAAAATTCTCCGACTAGTTTTTCTTCTGAGGATGTTACGTCTTATTTCGGACATTACTATCTTCCTCCTACATTGGAGTATGTTGGTTCGGATTCGCCTTACTGCGGAAGATTGCATAAGATTAATCAAGTTAGCTGTAGTCTGTATGCGATTGGCAACAGTCAAACAGTTCCAACGCTTTCTTCAGGTCGTCATGCTTTGCAGTTTAAATTGAAAGATCCTGTTACTTTTTGTAGCGGTTCTACTAGCATCAAAACTATTGATGTGGGTATTTTTTCTATCGACCCTCAAACTCAATTTACATCTAATCCATCAAACCTGCTTCAAGTGCAATGTGGTGGACTTGATCCTCAGGATTTGATAGTTAGTTTTGATCAAGCTGCTCCAACTTTAGTAGAGACCACAGATCCTTTTACCGTAACTATTAGAACTTATAATGGATATTCAGGTGCTTTGAATAACGTTGTAACTGTACTTGAAGTACCTTCTGCTTTCGATTTAGCAATCGCTATCCCTGGAGGTCCATGTGGCTTCAATTCTTCTACAAGTAGGATTACTTGTAATTATGGCAATATAACTGATCCTGTGATTAGTAGTTTCCAATTTAAACGTAAAACAACGTCTACATGCAGCACTTATGCTGGTTCTTATAATTTCAAGCTATCAGCCACAGCTTCTGGTCCTCGTACGGAAGTTAATGCTGCTAATAATACGAACGTTACTTCTGGAACTGCTACTTCAGTTTCTTGTCCTACTGGTATAGTAAGTTTTAAATTATTAGATTCTAGTTCAATTTACTACCAGGATCCTAGTGGACTTCTTGGTTGGGGAGGACGTTCTAATTCAGGACGTTATGCGGGGGTCTTAAATTTTGAACTTAAAATCTCTAATAATAGTGGTCAAGCGATTGTATTTAATGAGATGAGACATCAGGTTCAAGCTTTAACTGGTTGGATTACAACCGAAGAGTTTAACGCTGGCATGCGTCAACTCTCGGGAACTATAACTACTGATGCAATTAATGCAGATGGAGGCACTTTAGTGCAGAGTACTATTACTAATTTCTCTTCAGAGTGTACTAATTGTGGTCTTTATGGTTCTAATGGTGTCAGTGATGTAACATCCTATGGTTATAAATTTAATATGGGAACGCTTAATCCAGGCGAAACAAAGAGTGTAGTTTTTTCATATAACATTAGATATAGAGCACCTTTCTCTGATAGACCTGCTTTTGAACCTAGGTTCTTATGCAACTCACGCGTGAATCTTAGCTCAGCAACTAATGTTGGAGCATTAAACACTTTAAGCGGTTGGTCTGATGGTAAGGTTCGTAATAGTGATGGTTCTATTCCAGTGGGACCTGCCAATACCAGTGATAGTGTCTTTGATGTTTTGCTTAACGTCGGCTCATTCCCTGTTATGAACAGGCTTACAGGACAAGTGCAGTACTATTTAAACTGTTCTAGTAGTCAGCGTTCTCAGGTTTATAATCCATAACGATTCACTATTCGATTATTTCGCCACGTACTTTTGTGTAAGCGTAGGCGTTAGATCTTGATCTTGAGATATATTCGGTATAAAACATTCCGGCGGGTTTAGCATTTGCAAGTTCAGCTTGATAAAGCTTTTCATTTAAATGACTGCTCAGGCGGCTTGCTTCGTTAATGATTTTGGAAAGAGCTTGATCTTTACCTTCAGTTTGGGCACGGCGGGCTGCACTAAGTAATTTACTAAGCATCTCAATAGCTTTTTGATCTTTGTTATTGAGAGCTAAACCGTCCATAATTACATTATTCCCTTTCGCTGAGCGGGTTAGGTAGGTCATTGTATCGGATATTGTTACTAGCTATAGCTTTTAGCTTAGGTGAGACTAACTATTAATTAATTGAGGAGTTGTTGTACAAGCTTTTATGACATCATCCTCAGGAATTCCCGCTGCGATTGCATTGGCAGCATGCTTGCTAAGTGGGGCAAGACCGCCGACTAGTGAGATTGCTTCGTCGCCTACGGCTCCTTGCAATGACGAAAGGCTGTTGCAATGACGCGCTTTTGCTACCATATCGCTCACCAAAATCATTTTATTTTTCTTCTGTTCGAATAATTTTTTAAGCAGGCATGGGTCTAGATGCAGGTCGTGATCAGTGTTTGAGCCAGCAATTGCCATGCACACCACTTCGGGATGACGGTAAGCAGCGAGTCCTAAACCGCCTTGCTCAGGGCTTTCTGTGTCTAGGCGAGCTAGATCTGTTTCTGAAGTATCGCGTTGTTTAAAATCCTTCATTACATACATAGCATTGCCCCAATGAGTTACGAGGCGTACATTGTAGTTAGTGAATGCCTCATAAGCTTCTTGGTATGAAGCGTCGCTGTGACCATAGCTCACTACTATATTATGATCTTGAAGTAGACGAGTAACTTGACCTTGAGTGTCTATGCGCGGGCAGAGTGTCCAGAGTTTGATTAAGCCGGGGAATTTTTCGAGAAGTTTTTTAGCTGCCTGGTAATCTAGTGCCTGAGCGTGCTCTGGAGGATGCACTCCCATGCGGCTAATAAGCCCGCCTTCTATATGTACACCTACTATTGCTTCGCGTCCATATTTTTTGCAGTAGTTGTGAATGCGCTGTAGATTAGTTTCGGTATCGTTATAACTAGCAGTGATTAGAGTTGCTAAATATTTTTCAACCCCTTCTTTATATAGGTAATCATTTAAAGCATTGATACTTTCATCTTCTGGACTCTCCCAGAAATTACAGTAAAACTTTTCGCTGGCAAAGCCGTTAATCTGTAAATCGAACATCTAATTTAAAATGATAACGCCACACCTGACGTTACTCCGTTCCGTTCCACTACTCAACAAAATAATTTATAAAATCATATTACATAAATAGCATTCCTTGGTGACCAGAATAAAAGATGTTATGTTAACAAGTGGAACGGAACGGAGTAACGTCAGGTGTGGCGGAAATAGTTTCAACCCCAATCATTAGGGAACAATAAATATTAAAAATTAAGTTTGCCCCTTTTAACCTGTATAGTATTGTACAAAACTCCGAATTTATGAGAGCATATATGCTGGTGTTAATTATGACTGGTTAACACGGTTCTTTCTCGAATGAGAAACAGGTCAAGAAATAGGAGAAAAATTCATGAGAAAAACAATACTTTTAGCGATGTTGCTAGTGTTGGGTGTTTCTAGCGCTAAAGCAGCGTTAGCACCATTAAACGTGCAACAAGCAAAAATTGATACAACCGGAGATCATAACCAATTAACAGTTGGCTTTGATTGGTTCCGTGATCACTCTAATTTAGGTGGAGGCCCTGGCGATGTTCGTACAGGCGTTATGAACCTTCCTAGAATAGATTGGAGACATAGTTTCGACACAGCTATCCCTACTAGAATCGGTTTAAGTACAGCTTTAACGCATGGTACTTCTGAAACTGCTTTAGGTGGGGTGGAAACTGAGAGCGCAGCTTTCGGTTTTAACAACCTAGGACTTAGTTTAGAAGCTGGTATCGTTCAAGGCGATGATGTAAACATCACTTTGTACATTAACCAAAACTTCCCTTGGGTTCACAACAACCTTTTATCAACTAACGTACTTAGACCTGTTCAAGGTGTAAACGCATACGGTTTCCAAACTGGTGCTGAGTACTCTTTCAAACTAGCTGATAGCTTAACTTGGTTCGGCGATGTAGGTTACAGATTCGATGTACCTGAAGTTGGCGAAGTTCAAAACTCGCTTGTTTACTATAACGAAGCAGTTTGGGGCGATGCAGATAGTTTCGGAATATCTGTAGGTCTATTAGGTAACAGTGTTTACAACAACAACATTGGTACTGACCTAAGATTAGTTCCAGGTATCATTATCCCTATGGGTGATGCACAGTTTAGAGCTGGTATCCCTATCGGTTTAACTAGCGTTTCACCAGATTTTGGTGTTCAGGCTAGCCTATACACTACGTTCTAGTTTCTAGAATTAGTCTAATTAAACAGAAATACCTCGCAGTAATGCGGGGTATTTTTTTGCTAAAAATTTTTAAAATTGCTTAGATGTCTCTTGTAAATTTTTTTTTGGTGATTATAATTTTTATAACTAGTCATCAATTGTAATATTAGTTTCCTGGCTTTCAGGCTATGATTAAAAGGAGGATATAAAATGACTGTCAATTCAAGTTCAGATCTAGAGCAGCTAACTACTGATATACAAATTCACTCTCAAGTATTTCAAAGAGTTAAGCAAGAAATCCACCGTAAGATAGTGGGTCAGGAGACCTTTATCGAGCGTTTGTTGCTTGGCATTATCGCTGGTGGACATATACTGATTGAAGGTGTGCCGGGTTTAGCTAAGACTGAGACGGTGAAGAGTTTGGCTCAATGTGTGGGTGTGGGTTTCCAGCGTATTCAGTTTACCCCAGATCTATTGCCCGCGGATTTGATTGGAACGCAGATTTATAGACCTAATACTAATGACTTTGAGACTAAGAAAGGTCCGATATTTTCTAATTTGATTCTCGCTGATGAGATTAACCGTGCGCCAGCGAAGGTGCAGTCAGCGTTGCTTGAGGCGATGGCAGAGAAGCAGGTTACCATCGGTGATAAAACTTTTAAACTTGATGAACCATTTATAGTTCTTGCTACACAGAACCCGCTTGAGCAGGAAGGTACATATGCTTTACCAGAAGCACAGATGGATAGATTTATCATGAAGTTGAAAATCGATTACCCAAATCGTGATGAAGAGAAGAAGATCATGAATCTCATGTCTCTGAAGCGTGATATCCAGCTTCAGCAGGTAATTGGCAAGGACGATATATTTAAGGCACGCGAACTTGTCGATAAAGTTTATATCGATGAGAAGGTGCAAGATTATATTATAGATATAGTATTTGCGACAAGGACTGGTGAAGCGCGCAATGCTGGTAAGACTCATAAGATTAAGGAATTAACTAGCTTAGTTGAGTATGGAGCTTCTCCGCGTGCATCGATTGCGCTCGCGCTTGCAGCGCGCACTCATGCTTACTTGCAGGGACGAGCTTACGTTACGCCGCAAGATGTTAAGAGTATAGGTTTGGATGTGCTTAGACAGCGCATTGTGATTAGCTTTGAGGCTGAGGCAGAAGACAAGACTACCGATGATATTATTGGTGTGATTTTTGATAGTATCGAGGTGCCGTAGGTGATCTCTCAAGAACTACTCGCTAAAATCAAAAAGATTCAGATGAAAACCGATCGCATGGCATCTGAAATTCTTTCAGGCGAGTACAAATCAGCTTTTAAAGGTAAGGGCTTGAATTTTGAAGCGATACGTCAGTATCAAGTGGGCGATGATATTCGTAATATTGACTGGAAGGTTACTGCGCGGATGCGCGAACCTTTTATTCGTCAGTATAAAGAGGAGAGGCAACTATCAATAGTAATTATTGTCGATCTTAGTGCTTCTAATAATTTTGGCACTCAAGAGCAAACTAAGCGTGAACTCTCTGTGGAACTCGCTTCAGTACTGGCTTCGCTGGCTATTAAGAGCAACGATAAAGTTGGCATGATGCTGATTACTGATGAAGTTGAATCGTATGTACCACCTAAGCAAGGCAAGGCACATATTTTTCGTTTAATTAAAGATCTTCTTACTTTTCAACCTCGCTCTAAGCGTACGGATTTGAAATATGCTCTAACTGAAGCTATTAGTTTAATACCAAGACATGCGATAGTATTTTTGGTTTCGGATTTTATTGATAGTGCTGATTATGAGCGTGAGTTAAAAGTACTCCGTAAGACTCAAGATTTAATTGCTATTTCAGTACGTGACCCGCGTGAATTTGATTTGCCAAATATTGGTTATATAGAAGTGATTAATCCGGAAACCGGTCATAAAGAGCTTTTGAACCTCAATAAGAAATCCGTTCGTGAATTATTCAGCTATCAACAACAACAGCACTTAGTTAATCTGAAAATCAAATTTAAAAAACTTGGTATAGATTTCCTGGATTTATCAACTGATAAACCTTATGTTTCTACTTTATTGAATTTGTTTTTGACTAGGGAGAGAAGAACTTAGTGAGTACCATTCTTAATTCTTTAAATAGTTCTGCTCAAGGTGTGTCTAACGCATTACCAGACCCTTCTGTTGAGGAGCTGCGTGATATACAAGGCTTCTTTGCAATCGAGGTCCCAGCTTGGCTTTGGATTAGTTTAATAGTCTTAGCTGTGGCAGCTTTGGGTTACTTCATTTATGTGCGCTACCTTAAGAAATCTCCTGATGCGGATCTAACTATTTTCCAGCTTACTGTTAAAAGATTGAAAGAATTAGATCCAAGTAAAAATAGTAAGGATTTTTATTTGGCTTATTCAGAGTATGTAAGAACCTTTCTAGAACAGCGTTTGAGTATGCATGCTTTAGATCGTACTGTAGATGAGATGCGTGAGCTGTTAATAAAAGAACGTAGAATACAAACAAGCCAAGCTATGTCTCTTAGTAAAATATTGCAGCGCGCGGATTTAGCTAAATTTGCGCTTTATACAGTACCCATAGACGCCAAAGCAAAAGATATAGAACTAACTATAGAGATCATCAGATCGATAGAAGATGTGATTGTAGCCGAAGAGCAGTTAAACGCTCAAAACGCTGCGTTAAATATTCAAACAGAGCAAGGAGTTACTAATGATATTCGCTAATCCTTGGGTGTTAATTTTCCTTTTGGTGGTGCCGTTTCTGGCTCTGGTGTGTTTTTTACGCGCTAATCAAAATGACTTGAATATAGCTTTAACTTCTCATGAGAAGTCCTATTCTTCTTTCCTGGATAGGATTGGTTTTCATTTGCCTTTTATTCTAAGGTTGATAACTATAACTTTGATTATTCTGATGCTGGCTAGACCGCAGTTAGGACAATCGTTTACAGTAAGCAAGCATTATGGACTAGACATGGTACTAGCCGTGGATACCTCGCAATCTATGTCAGCGCTTGATCTTGAGCTTAATGGACAAGCGGTAGATAGATTAACCGTCCTGAAAAAAATCTTAGAGGATTTTGTGGGGAAGCGTCCTAATGATAGATTGGCGTTACTAGTTTTTGGTGAGAAAGCTTATACTCAATGCCCTTTGACTTTAGATCATGGTGCCATCATTGATTTAATAGATCATCTTGAGATCGGCATGGTGGGCGGTTCTACGGCGATTGGTGATGCGATTGCGATTGCTGTTAAGCGCTTGAAAGATTTGCAAGCTAAATCTAGAGTACTGATTCTTATGACCGATGGACAAAACACTTCTGGTAATATTTCACCGCAAATAGCTACTGAGATGGCTAAAGAATTAGGAATTAAGATTTATACAATAGGCATAGGTCGAGATGGAGAAGTGCCAGTGAAGATCGATACACCATTGGGTCCACAGATAGTAACTGCTATTACCGAGATAGACGAAGAGTCTTTAACCAAGATTGCAGAAGCCACTGGTGGACAGTATTTCAGAGCTCAAAGTACTGGAGACTTGACGAGGATTTATGATCATATTAATAAACTAGAGAAAACGGAGATGAAAGTGAAAGAATACAATTCATATAAGGATATTTATGAAAACTTATTGTGGATTGCTTTTGCCACTTTCTTAGGAGAATTATTGTTGGCTAATACCATACTGTTTAGAATCATATGAACATTAAGCACCCAGAGCTTTTATTTTTGCTTCTGCTGATTCCAGCAGTGCTAGCGTTTCTTTATTATGCGTGGAAGCGTAGAAATCAAGCTCTGACTGCTTTGTGCAAGCTAGAAAAGCTTGGATCTTTATTTCCTAGAAGCTCTACTGCTAAAACTATTAGTCGTTATACTTTACTGTTACTTACAGTGATCATGTTTATCACTGCTTTTATTTCGCCACGTTGGGGTTATGATTGGAAGGAAATTCAAACTAAAGGCACTAATATAGTTATTGCTTTGGATGTATCGGCTAGTATGCTGGCTGAAGACGTGTCACCTAATCGTTTGACTCGCGCTAAGTTTGAAATAACTAAACTGATTGATAAACTCACTGGAGATAGGATTGGTTTAATAATTTTTGCTGGTGATGCTTTCTTACAATCACCCTTGACTCATGACTATCTTATGGTCAAGGACTGGGTTTCAGGCATTAGCACTGATTCTGTGGATACTCCAGGTACTTCAATCAAATCTGCTTTAGAGGTAGGACTAAGGGCATTCGAGCATGTGCAATCAGAGACTAAGGCTTTAATAATAATGAGCGATGGTGAAGAGCATGATGAAGAAACTTTAGAATTGGTTCGCAGAGTTCATGGTGAAGGTATTAATATCTATACTATAGGTATAGGTACTGCTCAAGGTTCTCCGGTACAATCAGCTCAGGGATTGATTCGTGATACTGATGGTAGTGTGGTAATCTCTAAGCTTGATGATAAATTCTTAAAGAAGATTGCGGAAGCTGGTGGAGGTTACTATGTAAGATCCAGCGGTGGAGATTTCCACTTAGATCAACTATATTACGATCATATTAAAGCTGACCTTAAATCTGAGGAGCTTAAATCTGGTAAGACTAAGCAATGGTATGAAACTTATCAGCTATTCATGTCAATCGCTCTTATAGCCTTGGTTTTAGAGATACTGTTAAGTATTGATGTTGGTGTTTATGCTTTACTTGCAACTTGGTTTAAGCAAAAGAAGAAGAATATTTTTGCTCAACGTTCAACGAAAGTTATTTTATTGTTCGCTCTGGCTGCTTTACCTCATTCTGTTCAGGCTAATATATTAGATCCGCGTTTATGGATGGCAGATTCTAAGCTTAAAGCAGAGAAGTATAGAGAAGCTCGTGCTGACTATCTTAAGATCCAAGTTAATGAGCCGCATAATTCGCGCTTGAATTATAACTTGGGCGTCGCTAATTATCGAGAAGGAGCTTATGATCAAGCTGTAGCTAGCTTCACTAGAGCCGCTCAGGAAGCTGGTTCTAAGAAGCTTAAAGAGAAATCGTTTTATAATCTTGGCAACTCATATTTTATGCTGCAGGATTATCAGCAGGCGATTAATGCTTATGAAGAGGCTCTTAAGATAGATCCTAATGATGAGGATGCTAAGTTTAATCTAGAACTCGCTAGGAAGAAACTTAAAGAACAAGAAGAAAATAAAGACGGCGATAAGAAGAAAGACGAGCAGAAACAAGATCAAAACAAGAATAAGGATAAGGATCAGAAAAACGATAAGAAGAATAATAAGGATCAAAAACAACCTGAGAACCAGGATCAGCAGCAACCTAAGCCCCAGCCCAATAAAGATGAATTAAGTAAAGAAGATATAGATAGACTCTTGCGTCAGGCTCAGGAAGCCAAACCTGGAGAAGTACAGAAAATGCAAGCTGAGCCAAGGAAGCTTAATGCTAAGAAGATGAAACCGTGGTGATTAAGAGTTAAAATTCAACTCTTGTAAGTTCATCTTTTTCAAAACGTTGATTGTTTCTGGCTTTGCAGTAAGTCAGCCCAATTACTAAGCAGCAAACTCCTAATTTATTTAGTAAATCAGTAAGAGATTCGGATTGTTGTGTTGTAAGTGAGCGGCGGCTATTATCTTTTCCTGCTATCGCTGTATCTTGACGATAAGTTATTAATATTGCATTTGTTTTGCCTGGAATCGCTTCAATACTTTTATATAAATGTTCAAAATCAGCTGGTTGACCTCCAAGTACAACATAATTTACTGATCCAAGATTTTCTTGTAAATCATCTGCGGTGCACCAGGGCGTAGGCAATCTTGTTTCAAAGCCACGCTCTATAATTCTTAAAGGACTTGTTGTTAGATCATTTGGCCGGGTTTGGTTCAGCCGAGCTGCTGCTAATTGTTGTGGAGTAGGAGAAGAAGTTCTAGATCCTCCTGGTAGAATTCCTGGTCTGGTAGTTTTAGGCTGCGCTGTCGGGAGCTGGCCTATAAGTGGGTCAGCTAAATCACGAGGGAAGCTAGAATTAATGGGAGCCATAACTATGTTAGATAATACAACGTAGGTGCTAAATACTCAAGTGTTGTAATAATTGTTAATTAAGAAGCTAAACTCTTGTTGTGAGGTGCTTTCTTGAATTACAAAAATTTCAGATATAGTCGAAACTTTTGGTAGTTTCCGAAAAGTTTCAATTATAATCGAAGAATTAGGTAAAATGTGGTATATTTAGGTTATAACTGAAACTTTTATATGTTAATTGATAGGGATCATTATTATCAAAAAATCAAAAATTATTTGGGTAATCCAGTAATTAAAGTTATTACGGGTATGCGTAGAAGTGGCAAGAGTTTCTTTCTTAAAGAAATTATTCAAGAACTCAAGAAGAAAAAAATCCCACAGAAAAACATTCTCTATATTGATAAAGAATCGACTGAGTTTGATTCGATTCGTGATTATAAAGATTTGGATCAATATATCGAGGAGAATTTATCAGCTGATAGTAAATCCTCACAGTATATTTTTATTGATGAAATTCAAGAGATAGCTAATTGGGAGAAGTGTATCAGATCTATTGCTAAAAAAGAAAAAGCAGAAATATTTATTACCGGTTCTAATGCTTATTTACTGTCGTCAGAACTAGCTACTTTTATTTCAGGAAGATATATTGAGTTTCCTGTTTATCCATTGAGTTTCAGAGAGTTCATTAAATTTAGAGAAGCAAAAACTACTGTCAAAAATTTAGAAGATGAGTTTCAGCTTTACATTAAATTTGGTGGTTTGCCTGGTTTGCATAATTCAGTATTAGAAAATGAGATTTCCTATCCATATATTTCATCAATTTTAAATACTGTAATTCTCAAGGATGTAATTGCTAGGAATCAAATTAGAGAATATGCTAGTTTTGAAAACATACTGAAATTCGTATTTGATAATATAGGTAGTACCTTCTCTGCTAAGTCAATCTCTGATTACCTCAAGTCGCAAAACATCAAAGTCACAGTAGAAACAATACAAAGCTATATATCGTTTCTAGAAGCAGCTTATATAATTTATAAAGTTAGACGTTATGATTTACAAGGTAAGCGTCATTTAGAGATTCATGAAAAATACTACCTTGCTGATATTGGTTTAAGGCATGCTTTATTGGGTTATAAATCATCTGATATCAATGACTATCTAGAGAATATTGTTTATATGGAGCTAAGACGCCGTGGTTATGAGGTCTCTATCGGTAAACTTGGTAATTTAGAGATAGATTTTATTGCGACTAAGGCTACAGAAAAATTTTATGTACAAGTCACATACCTTCTAGCAAGCGAAGATGTAGTGGAGCGAGAATTTAAGCCATTGCAAAAGATCAAAGACAATTACCCTAAGTATGTGCTTAGTATGGATAAATTTTATGAAGAGATGTTTGAAGGGATAAGAAGGATTAATATTATTGATTGGCTTATGGAGGAAGCTTAAATTAAACCACTTCGTAAATTTCTTTTTTAGAACTATGCTCTATGCGTGATTTGAAGTCCTCAAATGAAAGTTCAATTTTGCGACCAAAAAGAGAATCTAACTCTATGGCAAATTTTTCTTTGCTAGGATTAGTTAGAGGCAAGATTGATACTGCGTGAGTATTAAACCATTTATTCACACCAATGAATCTCCCTGGTTGAAAGAGTTCTTGGGTAATGGTAGCTAGATTATCAGCAGCTAGTTCTATGTGTTTCAATTGCCCTTGTTTGATTAATACATCAGCAATATCTTTCATGCAAGATTTATGACCACCGTTGCGAGCAGCTTGTTTTCTAATTCCTTGTGCGGAAATGTCCGCCATCGCTGCTGTGCCTTTGTAAGCAATCATGGCATTAATGAGTGCCATGGCTTCACAAGATAGAACATATTGCCAGCGGATTTTTGGTAATGATTTTATTTCTGTTGATACCTTGCTGTTTTGAGCAATTGTTAGAGGATCAGTTTCTTGTACTTGATGGAGTTGATCTGTTAAATCTGTTTTTTTAACTGGATTTATAGTAGCAGTGGCCATTACCTCAGATCTTTGAGGAAGATTTAAGTTAATGTTTTGAGGACTGGTGTTTGTCAGTGCTTGTATGATTCTGATATTATATCAATACGATTTAATCCGAAGCTTGAGAGCTTCATGCAAATTCGCAAAATTTCTGCGGATTTGCAGATTTTTAAGCCACAGTAATTTTTGGTGTAATCTTGATAGCTTTAGGATCTTGATTAAGAGGACGAGTTAGGAAGACTGTTTGACCTTTTTCATTATAATAGGGTTTTTTCTCTGTAATTGTAATCCTTATACCTAATGTTGCAGAGGGATCTTCTGATAGGCTGACTCTAGCGACTGGATATTCTTCTCTACGTATCTCGCCATTATTGTCTATGTAAGTAATTACTATCGCTGCCTTTGGGTTACTTGATTTAATTGCTTCAAGCTTATCTATGGCTTCTTGCATAGTTGAATGATCTAATGGAACTCCTGTAGAATATACTAAAGTATCACGATCAGCCGGCTTGAATGAAGTTTTAGCTACTTGAATGTTTCTTTCAGTTTTAGTAGATCTTGGAGCTACTCTATATAAAATTTCAATGTTGGGTATGACCCAACCTTTTGCTGTTGCTACAAACTGGAAACCGTCAATTGTTTGAGCTGATCTTAACTCTCCACCTTTAGTTCTTCTTACTGGTCCTAATTGTTGTTCTAGTTGACTTTGTGGGATGCCTAATCGGTGTGCCGCCAAACTCAAAGATTGACGGACTAGGCTGCTTTGTAAGCAATCAAGTTTAGTTCCTATTGTTAACGAATGCGGTCTCATACAGTAGCCATTTTATTATATTGACCTATGATTTTCAAGAGGGTTTGCTTAAATAACTTTACTTTTTCCCAATCTGCCCCAAATACCCTTGATAATTCCTAGTAGTCTCTTCAATACTATCGCCGCCGAATTTCTCTAAGAAGGCTTGGGCAAGCACTATTGCCATCATCGCTTCAAGAACCACTCCAGCAGCAGGAACTACACAAATATCAGAACGCTCGAAATGTGATTCGGCATTAGCTTTAGTGGCTAGATCAATAGAGTCAAGCTTGGAAATCAATGTAGGAATAGGTTTGACGCCAACACGGCAAGTGATAGGCATACCATTAGTCATACCGCCCTCGGTTCCGCCTAAATTATTAGTAGGGCGAGAATAATGCAACGGTGAAGCTGCTTCGTCTCTATAAATCTGATCATGTACTTTAGAACCTAGTATCTCAGCGACTTTCTCGCCGATACCAATTTCTACTGATTTAACTGTGTGAGTGCTCATCATTGCTTGAGCGATAAGACCATCTATGCGTCTATCCCACTGTACATGTGAGCCTAATCCTATCGGCACTCCTAAAGCAAATACTTCTAGTAAACCACCAACAGTATCTCCTTTCTTGCGGATACTATCAATGTAGTCTTTAAATTTTTGTTCGTAAGTTCCAGATGGATCGTAAATGCGTAACTCAGATGATTCGATTAATGCTTTTCGTTTTGAGTATTCTTTACCTTCATGCCACCACCCCTCAGTCTCACTAGGCATCGCTATTTCACCGATACGCAAAACATGAGAGAAAATTTCAATACCAAACAATGAGAGGAATTTTTTGCAAACCGCACCAGCAGCGACTCTTGAGGTGGTTTCACGTGCTGAAGATCTTTCTAATATATCTCTTACATCTGGTGAGTTGTATTTAAGAGCGCCAGCTAAATCAGCGTGCCCAGGACGTACTTTAGAAATAAATTTATCATCTAACTCTGTTTTGATTTGAGTATCATTTTCGTTTACTGGAGCTGGACTCATGACATTTAACCATTTCTGATGATCTTTATTAATAAGTTTCATGGCGATAGGCGCGCCACCAAAAGTTCTGCCATGACGTACTCCACCAGTGAAGATCACCTTATCAGTTTCAATCTTCATTCTTCCACCGCGTCCATAGCCGCCTTGACGACGCTTGAGGTCTAGATCTATATCTTCAGCCTCTAAGGGCATGTTTGCAGGAATACCCTCGAGAATAATATTCAACTCGGGTCCATGAGATTCTCCTGATGTAAGGAAGCGTAAAGGCATTATGATTTAACCCAACGAAGCAAATGTACCCAGCCAGAAAGCAGTTTAGATCTATGTTCTAAAGAATCTTTGAGGTTCATTTCTTCTTTAGCACTTAATCTGCCGCGTTTAAGTTTTTGTTGGATATATTGGATGCGTTTGGAATCATTAGCAATTTGTCTTTGAATGTATCTGAAACTGAATTGTCTGCGTCTGATTTTGCGAGGACTGAGTCTATCTTCGGTACGTTCTACTTCTTCAGCAGCACCTAACTCTTCCTCATCATCGTCTTCATCGAAGTCTAAAGAATCATCTTCACTAGCTTCTGGTTCATCCACCATGCCAGTTTCTTCTGCAAGGCGCATTGCCATGCTTGGCTCATCTTCACTTTTGTGATCTTCTTCTAAATAGCTACTGATGTCTAAAGAATGTTCTTCTGAATCTTCGTATTCAGCTGCGACTGCTGCGATCGCTTCTTCAGGGATATTAGCGGCTAGCTCTTCGCTAGCATTGGCAGCTACTTCTGTTGCTACAACTACTTCTTGTGTTTCAGCTTCATCAGTTTTTTTAGGTTTACCTTTTCTTATATTAGCTTTGTTCTTTCTTGGATCAGGTTTAGGCCCGCGACGATTGGTTTTGGGTTCAGCTTCTTCACTTACTGTTTCTGTAGTTGCAGGACTAGCTTCCGCAGTTTTTTCAGGAGCTTTCGCTAGTTCCGCTGGTGCTTGTTGCTCTGCTTTAGACTCTTCGAAAAGTTGTTTGATCTCTTTGTTCTTCTTGCCACTAGCTCTAAGTGCTAGTACTTCTCTTACTGTGGTTACAGAGCCCTCAGTGAGATAGATACGTTTCTCTACGCGCTCGGTGCCGATATCAAAATCCTTGATAAGCTTCTTAAGCAAAGCGTCAGTTACTTTCAGCTTGGAAGCTAATTCTTTTATGCTGGTTAAATTATCGTCTGATGCCATTTAAACTAGGCTTTAGCAGCAGCTTGTTTATTTCTTAGTGCGTTCAATCTGCGGCGACTACCTTTTTTTAATTGTACACTTGATATGCCAGATTTGAGCTCAGGATAAGTTTTAATAGCTTTAGTGCTTACTTTTAATTTGCGTTTAACGCCATCAATAATAGTAGTGATGGTTTGTAAGTTAATCTCAAATCTTCTTTTAGCAGTAGGGTTAAAGTGTGATCTTAGGAATGAATATCTCCAACCTTTACCTGCTGTTCTACCTGTTATTGCGCATTTTTTTGACATGATTCTTACCTTAAATTTTTAGTTCTATTGTTACGCGAGCATTAAACCAAGCGATCTAGCTTGCTTGATTGCTTTTTGCACTTTGCGTTGTTTTTTAGCATCTAAACCAGTTTGCTTGCGGCCCAAAATCTTGTGGCTACTGTCCGTAAAGCTCTGTAGAAGCGATACGTTCTTATAAGTTATCTCTGCTAGTTCTGGAGTATTTTTCTTCTTAATAATACGTTTCATATGCAGATGTGAATTCTACCATGCTAACTTATGAATTGTAGAGATATATTATTTTTTAATATATAAAATGAGATCGCCACGTCGGGCTTCGCCCTCCCTAGGGATGACGGAGGAGGTTATATAATCAAGGCATGGCTTCTTTATATGTAATTGCGACCCCAATAGGAAACCTTGAAGATATAACTTTAAGGGCATTGCGTGTACTGAAGGAAGAGGTAAATACGATTTATTGTGAAGATACGAGGGTTACTTCCAAGCTGCTCAATTATTACCAAATAACGGATAAAAAGCTCATCAGTTTTAATAATGAAAATGAATCGTCTCGTATTCGGGAAATCAAGCAACGTTTAAAGGAAGGAGAAAATATAGCTATTTGTTCTGATGCTGGAACACCTTTGTTGTCTGATCCAGGGGCAGCATTAATGCAAAGTGTTTTAGGCATTGAGCGTTCAGCCTCTAATCATATAGTTCCTATTCCTGGTGCTTCGTCTTTAACGACGACTCTTTCGGTTTGTCCGATCAATACTGAGCGATTTGTGTTTGAAGGATTTTTGCCCCAAAGTCCACAGAAGCGCCGCCGCGTACTTAGGGAGCTGCTTTCAGAGACTCGTCCTATTATCATCTTTGAAAGTCCACATCGTATTTTTAAATGTCTTCATGATATCCAAACTATTTTAGGACCAGGGACAGAAGTTTTTGTTGCTCGTGAACTTACTAAAAAATTTGAACAATTCTATTTTGCTACTGTTACGGAGGTTTTACTTGAGATTGAGGAACAGTTCCCGAAAGAAGTTCAAGGTGAGTTTGTGGTGGTTATGCAAAAATCTTTTTCTTAAATCCTTGAGCTGCAAGTGGACAACTTTTATCTAATTGCCTTGCTATTAAGTTCAACCATTCTGAGCGTTTCAGAGATTGAGGATGAGTTTTACTACTATAGAAATCTCCTTTCGCGGATGCAAAACAATGAGCGAAAAATAGTATCTGTAAAAATTCTGCTAGATCTTCTTGAATACCGAGGTCTTTTAATGCTTGATCGCTGTCTCTAAGCCCTTGGGATTTAAGGCTCATATGAGCCAAATATTTAGCAGCTACTTGAATCTGTTCTTTAGCACTTAATAAATATTTTTTACTAGCGATGATACTGTACTCGCGATAGACAGTCTTGAGCACGTATTGAATTAAGTCTGTTTGAGTGCTTTTCCATGCTTGAGAACTTTCAGTGTATAAATCAGATCCAGGATGAAAAGCAAGAATAAAATTACTAGAGTTGTTTAAAGATTCTTCGTTAGCTCTATCCCAACTTAGATAGTTCCATGGAATAGCGATGTCAGGATGCTTATGCCAACCGTTTTTGATGACCTCGTGCATGCTGTTAGTACCATTGTGTTTGCCGCTAGCACTTTTCTCAGTAGCAATCGCTGACCAAGAGCCACCTTCAAGATTCAAAAGCGCTTCTGGTAATAGTTCATAATCTCCACCAAGTAAATTAAAAATAGTTCTGGCGATTTGTCCGATTGAGCCATCAATGCTTTTCACCTCAAGTTTTGCTTCTTGCTCTTTTTCTAAAGCTTGATGATTTACTATGCTTTCAAGTAATGGCTGACTGAAACTTAATTCTATTGGCTTACTGATAGATTGATAGTCAGTAGCATAAGGTACCGCGACTACCCAACGTTCGCCAAGTTTAACTTTATATATAGGAGATTCTAGGTTGGTGATCACGTCTTCAATAAGATTGATTTCTGAAACAATGTTCCGGTTTCCATCTACTTGATAAACTTTACCGCCATTAATCGACGCTACTTGAGTTTTGGTTTCTACTAACTGCCAGCCGCTGAATCTGGTTCTGCGAAAGGCTTTGATCGCGTTGTTAGGAATAAGCATTACTGCTAATTCGTTTTTGTTTACATCGTGAGCCTTAATGGTTTCATCAAAAAGATTAATATTCACTATGCCTTCAGCAAAATGAAAATGATCAACCGCTTTCTCGTTATGAACATGTTTGTGAAAGTAATAAGAAGCTCTTGCTTCGATGTAAGCTAAATTGGAATTACCTAATATGGTTTGTCCTGCTACTGCTTGAGTTAATAAAGCATTGAAGTGAGTTGCCGGGCAGCCGGTGAACAGGTTTGCGTTATGTCCGCTGTATTCATCATCGTTACATAAAAAATTATGGTCTTGTAATTTATTGTTTTTAACAGCATTCGCTGATTTGAAAATTATTCTTTGATTGCGATTTAGAGCCTCACGTACATTTGCGATCATTTCATTGACGCCAGGATAATCAAGATAGACTTCTTTCTCTAATTCAGGTTTGCTCTCGCCTTTATAGAAATTACCAATACTAGAATCGAATAAAGATTCTTGATGTAATACCGTTGAGCTTTCTTTGTTATCCGTTATGGATTCTTGAGATTCTACCGACATTAAATTAATTTTCCGGGCCCAACTTCGGGCCCAAACTACCCTAAAATTATTCTAACAGGATACCTAAATTTATCAATTGCTGAACTAAACTTTTTATTTCATTGATACTGACGTTCTGATTGAACTTGTGGTTGAAGTCTGCTTGTATGCTTTCGGGGCTTTGTTCTTGTTTTAAGGCTTGAATCACAAATAAAGTGTTTACTGACAACTTAAAAAACCTAGCCTTACATGATTTGTGGTCGCGATAGAGAAACACTATTTCGGCTTCTTCTTCCACATCAGTACTGCGCATCTCTTCTAAGCTATCGCTGTCGCTTTTTAAATATTCAATGACTTGAGTTATCGGATATTGAAGTTCAAGGATGCGATGTATCGGAGTAAGTTTTCCTGATTCAGGTTGAATGTCAAGAGCGTTATGTACCTCTAGCTCAGTCCACTCATAAAGTGCTAGCTCCGCTAAGTAGTTTGGATAACTAAAATGCTGTTTGAAAATCTCGCTGGCTAGAAACTCCGGGAAAAATTTGGCTTGTTGGTTGTAGATCGCTGAAGTACTTGGATAATGTTGATGATAAAGTTCGATAATTGCTTCCCAATTATCAGCTAGCAATTTATAACAGAAAGGATAAATATTCTCAAGCAGAGCTTCAGCTCCATTTAGTATTAGGCTTTGGTAGATGCTTAGCTCGTCTTGAGCTTTAGGCGTTAAAATACTTGCGTCTACCGGCTTACGATAGAGGTAATTAAAAATTTCTTGTTGAATATTGTAGAGGTTTGGCATGCTCTGTGATTCCTTTTATGGTTTTTAATTCCTCGATTAAGTTTTCAAATTCAGGGAAATTAGAATCTCGTTCCAATAATATAGCGTTGACCTTAGTACGCTTAAGCAACTCTTCTAATATTTTGTACACTTCTGCTTTAATAGTTTCGCCATGAGTATCAAGTATCTCTATGCGCTTACCTATGCGCGATTCATAGCCATCTAAATGACCAGCTATATGTACTTGCACCACTCTATCTAAATCAAGTGCATCTAAAAACTCAATTGGATCATAGCAATTATGATTAGTGGCATTAACGTAGATATTATTTACGTCAAGCAAGATCCCACAATCTGCTTTATTTACTATTGCGTTGATGAATTCTGCTTCGCTCATCTCTGGTTCTATGAGCGTAGTGTAGAAGCTTGGGTTCTCTATTAGGAATGGTAATTGAAACTCATCTTGCAAAAACTTTACGTTGTCGCTGACTATATTTATTGCTTCGTGTGTAAAAGGTAATGGGATTAGATCCTGCATATAGTAACCATTGATACGTGTGCAGGAAATATGATCAGAAAACCAAGGTGGATTAATCTGACTGAAAAGTTTATGCATCTCACTAATCAAGAATGGGTCGAAACAAATTTGCCCAGGAGTTTCAGGAGCAGTACCGACACTAAGGTTTACTCCATGAGGAATAAGCGGAACTTTAGAATCTAAAATCACTTGAAACTGTTTGGCTTTTGCGCCGCCAAGAGCAATATAGTTCTCCGGCACTATTTCTAGCCAATTTATAAGTCCAGTATTTGTAGCACTGGAGTAAAATTCCAAGGTCTCTTGAGTGAGAGATCTTCTCAGACCTAGTCCTAGACCGTAATTTGTGAGGTTTTGTTTGTTGAAAGGCACTTTAGCAATAATAGCAAAAACCCCAGCCTAAGCCGGGGTTTTTGAGTTGAAATAGTTTAAAAGCTAATTCTTACTTTTTAGCTCCGCATTTGTGCTCACCACCACACTTGTGGTCGCCATCTTTCTTTTTGTCGCCGCCGCATTTGTGATCGCCATCTTTTTTCTTGTCGCCACCACATTTGCCTTCGCCGCACTTGTGATCAGCATCATTGCTTATAAGCAATGTAGTAGATGGCATTTCAGAAATACTGAACGCTGCTGCTGCACCAGTGTTAACTTGTGGAGCAGAGATAGCGTTTGCACCTAAAGTGCTAACGATACCTAGCGCTAGAGCAGAACCCATTAACTTTTTAGATATGTTGATTTTCTTTTTCATCGTAATTGTTTCTCCTTTATTTAAATAAACAATAGCGAAATTATAACCTGAGCTATTCAAGTTTAGTTATGGATTCAATTGATATTGATTGGATTTTTAGATCAACAGTTACTAAATTTTAGAATCGATTGTTTAGATAATCCCCTTAGTGGTTCTTATCTCTCCAGCGATACGTGAGTCAATACTCTTCGCTTGATCAAACGCTAATGCAAACGCTTTGAAACTCGCTTCAATAATATGATGCGAATTTACTCCAGAAATTTTATGGAAGTGTACTACCATGCCAGTGTTGTTTACTAATGCTCTCCAGAACTCAATGCACAACTCGGTTTCAAAAGTATTGATGCGCTCTTTATCAACTGGCACATCATAAACCAAATAAGGTCTAGTCCCTAAATCGATATCGCAACTGATTAACGCTTCATCCATCACTACACGCGCTGATGCGTAACGGCGAATGCCACGACGCTCTCCTAGCGCTTCTTTGATAGCTTGTCCAAGAACTATTCCGGTATCTTCAACACTGTGATGATCATCGATTTGGTGATCGCCGATAGTTTTTACACTTAGATCAATAAAAGCATGTTTGCGAAGTTGCTCGAGCATATGATCAAAGAAAGGCACACCAGTGCTAATAGCTCCTTTGCCTGAGCCGTCCAAATTTAATTCAATGCTGACGGAGGTCTCTTTGCTTTCTCTTGTGATCTTGGCGCTGCGCATTTTATTGTTATACCCTTAAGGGTAATTAGTATAGCAAATATGAGATCCTTACGTCGCCTGCTTTGCAGGCTCTTCAGTATGACCTTACATACCTAGCATTTCTTCGATGTACTCTAATTCTTCTTCTGTATATTTAAGCACGCTACCAACAATGCTTTTGATTTGCTCACTGTTATAGTCAGTGCCTAGTTCTTTTTGAGCTTCTTCTAGTAGGTCCTGAGTATCAAGATAGAGCGATTCAGCATCTTCGTAATCCGCAAAATCACCTTGGTCTAGCTCTAAACCACCTTCACTAAATCTTTGGAAGGCAAGAATAATTTTGTAATAAGTTTTGAGTTTAGCATCATCAGGATAAAGTTTTTTCTCTTTAGAGAAATAATCCAAAGACTCTCCCATATTGTATTTGACGTCTGCCCACGAATCTTCTTCTAATGACTTAAGGCTTTTACGTAGCACTAATAAATAGTCAGCATCCTTGTCTGCTGGACTCGCCAAAGTCTCTCCATTAGCGCCTTTGCTTTTTGGTGTCATACCTTCGTTGATCAGTGGACTATTCTTGTCCATCTTAAGATCTTTTTCTTTGTCTTTATGTGACTCTTTGCGATCATCTGCTTTAGAAACCGGTTTAGCTGCGGCTTCTGCAGGAGCGGTTTTGGTTTTCTTGCTAGCTTGTTCTTCGGCTTTTTGTCCTTGAATAATTTGATCTATAGATTTAAGCACCTCGTTGTAGTTACTAGTGTTTGCTGCAGGCTGAGCTTGGAACTCAGGTTGTACTTGTATCTTAGGGCTTGTAACTTGCTCTGTGACTGCTTTCCCTGATAAGGTTGGGATTGTGGGAGCTTGGATGATACTGCTATTGCTGAAACCTTGAGTGCCGATAGGACTCAGTGCTGGAGTGATTAATGTTTGCACTGGTGGTTGTGCTACTGAGTTGATGGTTTTGATAATGGTAGTAGCAGGTGCTTGAACTGCTGGTAAGCCTAAGCTGGGTGTTGGCACTGTTTGGCTAGAAGGCTGTCCTGGAGCTGGACTTATGGCAGGCGTTTCTTTTGCTTTAGCATCTTCTGCTGATTTAGGATGCGTTTCTAAAACTTTGCTTTTGCGTTCTGGAACTGGTGCACTAGGTGTTTTAGGGCTTACGGTAGCTTTAGGTTTACTCGGGGTTGTGACTTTAGCTGGGGTTGGTACCACAGGAGTCGCACTAGGAGCCGGACTCACAGGTACTACGGTAGCTGGTATTACGACAGGAGTTACTGGCACAACGACAGGTATTACTGTTGCTGCTGGAACCACTACTGGTGTAACAGGCACTGACACTGTAACTGGAGCAGGTGCTGGAGTTACCGGAGCTACTGTTTGTTTGAAAACAGGTGCTGGTGTGCTTGCTGGAGCGGGAGCAGTTTTAGAAGGTGTTGCCTCTCCTTCTTTTCTTGCTTTAGCTCTTTCGATTAATAATTTAAGACGTTCGTTTTGTTCTGCTAAACTAGCGTTTGCCGCATTAACAGTGAAAAGTAAGCTGAGTAATAATAGATATGGTTTACGGAGCATCGACATTAATTATATGCCCTTTATCTAGCACCCGTCTTTTAGGTTCACCATGTTATTTGGAGTATCTTTAGGCTAAGCCTCTCAGCTTTTTAGTATGATATATAAAGATGAAGTCCTTGATTGAAAATATAGACCTATTACTTGAGAAGCCCTCCGAGTTAATGAATCCTGCAAATAATAAGCATTGTTTAGCTAATCTAAGTTCACCGCAAGTAGCAGACTATCTCAAAAAAGATCAACGCATTATTCTCCCTATTGGCAGCACTGAGCAACATGGTCCTGTGCCTATCACTGGCATAGATCATATTAGTGCGACAGGAATTGCTTATGCTGTTTCTCAGTTAACTGGTGTACTTTGTGCTCCGCCATTGAATTATGGAATGGCGATGCATCATTTGGGTTTTCCTGGAACTATGGCGTTGAGACCTACTACTTATATAAACCTAATCTGTGACCTGGTTTCGAGTCTTAAGCGTCATGGTTTTCGTCAGCTCGTTATCATTAACGGGCATGGTGGTAACAAAGGACCCTTCTTAAACGCGCTTGCTGAGCGGGGTGACGAGTTTGCGGACATGGATTTTAGTTTTATCAATTGGTGGGTGATGCCAGGTTTAGAAAAAAATATCATCAAAAAATATTTTGCTGAGAAAGAAGGCTATCATGCTACTCCGACCGAAGTCTCTGTAGCCATGGCTCTAGTACCCGGTTCTATGGTAATGCCTGCTAGTTACAAGTGTCCGCAACAAGAAGTTAGTAACGAAAATGTCGGCTGGGTTATTCCTGCTAAGTTTCGTGAATACTATCCTGATGGAGTAATGAGAGCTGATTTTTCTCTGTCTACGGAAGCTATTGGTAGAGAGGCTTTGAAGCAGAGTATTTTAGAGATTTGTGAGTTATTGGCTTAAGTATAAACTTTAATGCAGCTTAGCCACATCAATTAATAAAGTTTCAGAATCTTTGTGATTACCAGAATTGATGATTGGATCTTTTTCTTTGTACTTGCGATGCCACCAATCCACGAATGCTTCTACTACCTCTGGCTCAAACTGAGTCCCTGAGAACCTTATAACTTCTTCTAATCCTTCTTCTGGTGAACGTGCTGGCATATAAACTCTATTAGTAGTCATCGCGTCATAAGCATCAGCTACAGTTGTGATCTTCGCGACAAATGGAATATCATCTCCACTTAATCCATGTGGGTAACCTTTGCCATCGATACGTTCATGATGGAAGAGAATCGGCTCTAGACAGCGTTTGAGCTTAGGCACTTGTGAAACGATGTTGGCACCAAGTATCACGTGAGTTTTCATGATGCTAAATTCTTCAGAACTAAGTGAACTTGGTTTGAAGAGCACATCATCTTTAATTCCTATCTTGCCGATATCATGCAGTAGTGCTCCGCCTTCAAGGTTGAATTGATCTTCTTCTGGAAGATTAAAAAGTAAACCTAAGTCTTTTGAAATTTTGAACACGCGGTAGCTATGACCACTTGTATAAGGATCTTTAATTTCCAGCGCATAAATTAGCGCCTTCGCTATGTTATAAAATTCATTGCTCATAGCTAATCCTTTTATAGACCTCTACTATAATATTACGCCTTCTCTTTTAAGAAAACATTAATAGCCCATTTCCCTCATTTAATTTGTCTATGACATACAAAGTACGAGTTTTAGCAAAATATATATGTATAGACTAGCTATCTGGATCTGGTACAAGGATATATAATGTTTGTATATGCATAAATCCGCAAGATGCCTAACCCTTGCTCTTATATTAACTCTGTTTAATCTTGCGTTTTTTAGCGCTAATATTCAAGTTCGCGCTGAAGATAGTGAAGTGACTCGTTTACTGAATGAAGGTATTACTTACCATAGTAATAGAAATTATTTACTAGCTATCAAATCCTTTGAGAAAGCCTTAGGGCTTGAACCAACTAATAAACAAATTCTCACTAACTTGAGTATCGCTCATAACAACTATGGAAAGTATCTTGCTGAGAGAACCGATGGAACTGGCGCTGCGCGTGAGTTTCGTACTGCTCTCTATTACAATCCACAAAATACAGTAGCTAGGGCGAACTTAGAGTTTAAGATGAAAGATCTTGCTCAATCTGGTGACGATTACGTGAAACGTATAGTACAAGCTAAGCAAGAGAGATTGAATGAGAATTTTTTCGCTTCCATTGCTGAACTTAGAGAAGCTAATAGGCTGAAAGAGACTGCTGATGCCTATTTGGAGATAGGTACTAATTATTATTTACTTGCTCTTAAATCGCCGCAAAGTGATGACTATGTAGCAAGCGCTATTGATGCTTTTAATAAAGCAATTATGTTAGCGCCTAATGACGCAAGACCTTATATCAAGCTTGGTGACGTGCATGTAGCTGTGGGCAAAATTAATCAAGGTATAGATTATTACGAGAAGGCTATTAAAATAGATCCGTCAAGTAAGGATGCGCAAACTTCTTTAATCAACGGTTGGCTTGCGGCAATTAGAATTGCTCCATATTTAGCTAATAATCATGTAGGTTTAGGTACTGCATATCAATTGCGTGGTGACTTCATGCAAGCTGAAAGAAGCTTCAGAAGAGCACTTGAGATAGATCCGAATAGTTTGCTTGCACAGCGTGGTTTGGGTAGTTTGCAGGAAGATAGAATTAGAACTCAAGTAAACCTTTTCTTAGACAGAGCAGTAGCGTCCCAAAAACAAGGTGACTTCGATCAGAGTTTAGCTAACTATATTAAAGCCTTAAATTTAGAACCAACAAACCCTGATATTCACTACAACATAGGAACAGCATTCCAAGCTAAGGGTGATACTGCAAGAGCGGAGAAAGCTTACCGCAAGGCTATAGAACTTAAAGCTGATCACGTTGAAGCGAAGCAAGCTTTGTTAAGTTTACAAGCTGATGCTAAGGAAGCTCTTGTGGCACAAGCGTTTGCAGAGGCAGTGAAGTTTCAGAAAGCTGGTAATTACGCTGAAGCAATTAAGATCTATAACCGAATTGCTGTCGACAAGCCAGGAGATGATTCGCTGTTCTACAATCTAGCAGTGGCTTACCAGGCAACTGGTGATCTAGACAAATCTACTGAGAATTATAAGAGAGCTTATGCAATCAAACCTGATTCAACTTATTCAGAAGCGATCAGATCTGTAGAAATAGCTAAAGCAAATAGTTTGCTTGCTAAAGCGATAGAATTACAATCTAAAGCAAGTAACACGGAAGCAATCAAGCTCTATGAGCAGGTTGTAGTCTTAGTGCCGGATAATGCTAATGCTTGGTATAACTTAGGCACAGCTTACCAGGCTACAGGTAATGACTCGCGTGCGCTCAATGCTTACCAGAAAGCTTATGGTCTGGATGCAGCAAATCAAACTGAAGCGATGTTCTTCGCGGCGATGATACTTGAAGATCAACGTCAATTGATGCAAGCAATTAGTTTATATGATAAGTACTTAAGTATTGCTCCTACTGGAGACTATGCGTCTGAAGCGAAAAGCAGGAAGGACTATATTAAGAGCTTTTTGTAATACGAATTTCCTGCAGGAAAATTAAATCTTTAGCTTAGTCAAGATTCAGCAAGCTCTAGTTATGTTACTATTTTTCTGTTCGTGGGCTCGTAGCTTAGTTGGTAGAGCGCCTCGCTTGCACCGAGGAGGTCGGGGGTTCAAATCCCTCCGGGTCCACCACTATAACAAAAGAAATACCCGCCTTTTTAGGCGGGTATTTCTTTTGTAGAGGGTAAATCAGAAGAGGGTTTTAAACCAAAAAATTTTCAGCTTTGCTGAAAATTTTCGGGGGTTGATTTTTTCTATAAAATTTCGCAAAGCGAAATTTTAGCTCCGGGTCCACCACTATAACAAAACAAAACCCTTCCCCTTTCGGGAGGGGTTTTTGTTTTGTAGAGGGAGGTTCAGGCGTTTAATGGACTTGTAGCAAAGTATGCAGCAGGGAAATAAATAATCCTATCTGTTTCATTGATCTCTAACTTGCCGTTGTAAATTACAAAACCATAATCCGCTTTAGATTCTTCTTTTATGAATTGTTTCAAAGTTCTTAGTTTGATGTTATTGATATCGTTAGTCCATTTGATTTCAATTGGGATAACTTTCTTTCTAAAATCAAGAATAAAATCTATTTCCGCATCATTTACAGTTCTATAAAAACATATATTGAGATAAGGATGTTCAAACAACAATCTTTTTTTGAGTTCTTGATAAATTAGGTTTTCAAAAAATGCTCCAATAGTCCCATTAACTTTCATATGTTCAAGTAATGGGAAACCATTGACATAAGAGATTAATGAATTATCAAAGATATAAATTTTAGGGCTTTTTACAATTTGTTTTTTTATGTTTGGAAAATATGGTTGCACTAAATCTATGATGAAGGTACTTTCTAATACACTAAGATAATTATTCAAAGCTTCTTGGCTAATTCCAAGATCTCGAGATAAGTTGGATTTGACAAGTATATTACCGGCTTGTGCAGAAATAAGATCAAACAATCTTGAAAAATTCCCCAATTCCCCAATACGATCTAAAGCCCTAATATCTTTTTCAATGTATGTATTTTTATAGCTTTCTATATAATCTATTGCTTCATTTTTGAAATCCATTTTCTTAAACAATTTGGTCATCTCAGGTAGGGTGCCGTATTGAAGGCTATTTTCGATAATTTTTTGAATGTCAGTATTTGCGCCAGGCAGTCTTTTAGTAGAAATTTTTTCTACTAGCTCTTCGAAGCTTAGGTCTGGATCAAACAAATCAATAAAATTTGTTTGAGTAAATTGAATATCAAGTAATTCTTTGATTTCAAAAAAGTTAAAGCTATAAGCCTTAATGATGTCAATTCTTCCTGCTTGGCTTTCTGCTGATTTGGCATATAGATCTAGGGCTGATGAACCAGATAGGATAAATTTAATTAGATTTAGATTTTTATATTCATCGAATAAGAGTTTAATTTCTTCAAAAATTTCTGGAAGCTTTTGTGCTTCGTCAATTACAACTATTTTTCGATCTGAGAATTTTTCTTTAAAGTCAGTAATTTTAGTATCAAAATAGTCTTCAATGATTTGCTTAAGTCCACCTGCACTGATTATTTTTTCACGAATAGTAATGCTATCGAGATTCATGTATAAATATTCGCGTTTCTCTTGCCCCACTTCTTCAAGCAAAAACTTTTGGATAAAAGTAGTTTTGCCAATTTGTCTTTGACCAATAATCAAAGAGACAATGTCTTTTTCAAAACTTCTAAGAAACCTAACTTTAAATGCTTGGCGATTGATTTTTTCATGAATTTCGCTCATATGAGCTAATTATACCCAATTCTTGTGGTCTTAACCAGTAAATTCGATGGTAAAATACTGGCTGCTCCTTGTAAATTTAGGGGTTTGTGGAACTTTAGGTAAATACAGCTAAAAAGATTGGAATGGCTAAGTGAAGTATCAACTAGAATTAAGCTTCAAATGATCTTCAAAAACTACAATTTTAACGACCAAGAAAAACAACTTCTTACAATTTGCATTACTGCAATCATTTGCTCTTTCTTGGTAGCCGGAGCACTCGGCAATATCAGACAACAAGCGCGTTATGTATCGGTGCGTGGTTTGTCTGAGCGAGAAGTGCTTGCTGACCAGGCTTTATGGCCAGTCAAATCAAGTGCTGCAGCTAATTCGCTTGGCGAAATTTATAATCAAATCGATAGCTCTCAGAAATCAATAGTTAGTTTCCTGAAAGCCAAAGGTTTTACTGATGAAGAGATAATTATTAGTCAGCCACAAGTCAGTGATAGACAGGCACAGCTCTATTATGAGAATAATGGTGTTAATAATCAAAGATATATTGCTGAGATTACGGTGCTACTAAAAACTAATAAAATTGACCAAGTTAAAAAAGCATCTCAAGAAATAAGTGAGTTAGTTGGTAAGGGTGTGACGCTCACTCCAACTACTGTTGAGTATGTCTACACTAAGTTAAACGAGATTAAGCCAGAGATGATAGAAGAAGCGACGAAGGAAGCACGCAAGGCAGCTGAGAAGTTTGCTAAAAATTCTGGTAGTTGGATTGGTGGTATCAAATACGCTAACCAAGGGCTGTTCACGATTGATCCAGTGCATTTCTATACTCAAGAGCGTAAGAATATTAGAGTGGTGACGGATATAGAATACTATTTACGCTAAAACATACCCTATTTTTTGACCAATTTTTAGTAAAACATACCCTATTTTTTGACCAATTTTGGGGTATAATCTAGGTATAATGCGGAGAATACTAGAACAAGAGCTTCAAGCTTGGTCACAAGAGTCTAAACCTAAACCTTTGTTGCTTCGCGGGGCCAGGCAAGTAGGTAAATCCTATCTTGCAGAAAATCTAGCTAAATCTTTTGAGCAATCTTTTGTGATTAATTTTGAAAGAAAAGAACACCAGAAATTTATAAAACTTTTTCAAGAATTTAATCCTAAAGAGATACTCGATTATATTCAACTCAATTACAACATAAATTTAAAAGCGCATAAATCACTTTTGTTTATTGATGAAATTCAAATTTGTCCTGAAGCAATTACTGCTTTGAGATATTTTTATGAAGATTTACCTGGTTTGCATGTAATTGCAGCAGGCTCTCTTCTAGAGTTAGTTTTAAGTAGTTCTAAGATTAGTGTTCCTGTCGGTAGGATTGATTATTTATATGTTTATCCTTTGAACTTTTTGGAATTTTTGGAAGCAACTAAGAAGAAAAATTTTATAACTTATATCCAATCTTTATCATTGAATGGAACAAGCCAATTTGATATTCATGATGAGCTACTGAATGAACTTAAAAAATATATTTTACTTGGGGGTATGCCAGCTGTAATCAATAAGTTTATTGATACCAAGCAAGATTATGCACAAGCTTTTATTGAACAAAACTCAATTCTAGAGACCTATAGAGACGATTTTAAGAAATATGGATCAAAAGCAGAGCAAAAATATTTAAAGTTAGTATTCGATAATATTCCTATTCAATTAGGCAATAAATTCATATTTTCTAGAGTAGATATGGATTTAAAAAGTAGAGATTTAAAAAACGCACTAACTCTATTGAGCGAAGCAAACATAGTAAGGTTTATTTATCATAGTTCGCCAGAGGCGTATCCTTTAAGCGCGGGCATGAATAGTAAATTTTTTAAAATAAATTTTTTGGATTGTGGTTTGGCTAATAGGATTTTTAATATAGCTGCACCTGAATTGGCGGAGTTGAAGTTTTTTGGAACTTACTCAGGAAAGATTACTGAACAGTTTGTTGGTCAAGAACTCATAGCCTGCAATTCTCCAAGATTACGCTCAGATCTTTTTTATTGGGCACGAGAAAGTACGACTCAGGCTGCAGAGATAGATTACTTGGTAAATCTAGCAAATAAGAATGTTCCAATAGAAGTTAAAGCTTCTCATAATGGGCGTTTGAAGAGCTTGCATGCAATTATGAGTGATTATAAAATAAAGGTCGGAGTCAAAATCAGTGCTAGTAAGCTATCATGGGATGGTCAGATACTTTCTATCCCACTTTATGCTGTAAGCGAAGTTGAAAGATTAGTTCAGGAAATATATGGTAGAAATCAGTTTTAACACCCAAGCTACTGTTGATTTATTAAAGCAGCGTTTTCATCCAGAAACTATACATCTCAAACGTTTACAGGGTTTGACTAAGCTTCCGGATATTTTAGTGGTGAGTGATTTAGATGGCTCTAAGTGGGGGAGATTTACTGATGGAATTAGATCTAATTATCATACAGAGCAGAACCTGAGGAACGCAGAAGCGTTTAATTGTTACTCTGATAGATTTATTGTGGCAGATGTTACTGGTCAAGATGTAAGGATGACCAGGCATCTATTAGATGTCTACAGGAATTTTGATTTATTGGATTTCTTAGCGAATGATAGTGGTCTGGATTTGCGTGTTAATGAACTATCATTAGCGCCGCATGAATTTCTCTATAGTCTTAATGAGGCTGAGGCTTATAACCCTTATGAACACTGGGATAGATTCATTAATAGTTTCTTTGATAAGCAGAAGTTCTATGAACTGATGCAAGTGGTTTTAGCTGACAATGGATTTCAAGAGATATTACTGAATGACAAGGATAGATTGTCTTATATCTATCCGAATTGTCATCGTTTGTATAGATCTAGCGAGTATCCTTACATAGATGTATCGATTAGTCCTGGTGAGATGAGTTTGGTGACTATAGAAACTAGAAAGAACTATGTTTTAGATGAGGCGGATTTCTTGGTGAGAGATTTGTGTAATAAGCTCCAAGAGCAGATTGCAACGAGTTTGTCTGGGCAGGAAGCTGAAAGGGTTATGTATCAAGTTGGACTTGGTGAAAACTTTGGTTATGCTTTCTTTACTCATGCAGACGATGACAAGCAAATTTCTAAAGCTACTATTCCATTTGCGATTCTGCAGATCTTGCCAGACGATGTTCTAAATGAATTAAAAGCTGTGATTTGTATTGGTGATGGTGCTAATGATAGGCATCTAGGTTTGACTGAAATTAATTACCAAGAAAAAAATATTCCTGTTTATAGAATTGTGTCAGGCGAGAGTCTATATAAGAAGAATCCTGTTTGGTTGAAACGTGATGCTGGACGTCTAGAATTAGCTCCAGAATTGGGTGATATCGCTGAAGCTTTACACCAGGTCGTTCAGCAAATTGATTTAGGGAATAATATTATTAGATGACCATTGATACTGATGTTTTAAACTTTGGTGATGATTTTACTCTTGATCCTCGGTATCAAGAAAAATTAGATGTTATTGATCTGGGTGCTTTAAACGGAGAAGTTATAGATCATACTGAACATTTTGAGAAATTTTTCCCGAGTTTAGAAGTTTTCCTGCGTAAGGCGGTAGAGTATTCGCGTAACCCAAATAAAACTGTGAACATGAATTATTTGGATTATGGAATTCATGTACCTAATGAGCTTGGAGTTGAGCAAGAAGCTATTGAATACATACTTCCTTTTTATAATTCTATAGATAGTAGATCAGGTTTAGATTGGCGTAATGTCATGCCTATTACTTTATTGCCTGCGGTGCTTGGTGCTCTGGGAGCGGTTTTGGTGAATCCTAATCTTGTGACTAGCAAGTATGGTAAGCGCGCTAATGAGCTTGAAGTCAGAGTAGTTAAATCTCTAGCTAAAATCCTTGGCTTCCAAGATGTTTCTAAAGTAGGGGGACTGTCACTTGAGGGCGGAACTAAGGGGAACATGTACGGTTATATATTTGGTTTGCGCAAAGCTTTCCCGCAAGCGAAGGAAGATGGCTTGATGGGTATCAAAGAAAAATTTCTTTTCATTAATTCACAAGCTGGTCATTTCTCGAACTTTACTAACCTTGCTGCAATTGGTGTCGGTAGAAGAAATTCTATTCGCATTCCTTCAAACAGTGATAGTTGCATTAACATAGCTAAGTTGCGCGAGACTTTGGAGAACTGTTATATACATGGCATTATAGTTCCTACGATTCTAATTACCGTAGGTACTACTGATGCTTGTGCTATTGATGATGTAAAAGCTGTTCATGCAGTGATAAGCGAAGTCTCTGCTAAATATCCGCAGATGCATAAACCACATTTGCATATAGATGCAGCGATTGGTTGGGCTATGACCTTCTTTAACGATTATGATGTGGAGACTAACCATTTAAACTTCACGGAATCCTTTATTGATAAACTTCCTAGCATACAGAATAAGTGTCGTTGGTTGCATTTAGCAGATTCTATTACTATAGATGTACATAAAACAGGGTTTGCGCCTTATAGTTCTAGCTTTTTGATAGTAAAGAATCAGGATGATTTTGAATATCTCATGTGGGATGCTAAGGAGTTTAAATATTTTGATCCGAGTGAAGCGAAGATTGCTCCTGTGCAATACTCACTTGAGTGTACTCGTAGCGCTATTGGTATCTATGCAACTTGCATGGCATTTAACTCACTAGGTATTGAAGGCTACCAAACTCTCTTGGCTGCTGGCTTACAATACTCTGATAAACTCAAGCAAAAATTCATGAGCTTTAATAATATAGGTGTGATTAATAAGTCACTTGGTTTTACTACTTTGTTTAGACCTTATCCAAGTTTTGTAACTGATGCTGAAAGTTTGATTAATCGTGAGATCACTGATCCAGAGTTTAATCTTGAATCTCGACGTTTGTCACAATTTGTTGAGGACTTCTTTAAGTTTTGGGAATTGCACAAGAAACCTGATACTCCGCTTCTGGATTTAGTGAAGGCGGGTGCTTGGGCTCAGTATGATGATCACAGTTATGAGCTTTCAGCTTGGAAGGCTTATTTGCTCAATCCTCGTGCTGGACGCTATTTGAAAGGCTTTGTAGATGAATTTATTGCTTTGCGCAATGAATATGAAAGACAATTACCAGGTGAGTATTTAAATGAGTTAAGAGAAATTTGCTCTGTTAAAATATAACGGTGGGCGCAAATCTTCATCTCATTGATTATCTAATAATAGCAGGGTATTTTTTGATTATCTCTTGCGTTAGTTTCTTTACTGAGCGTAAACAGCAAGGTACGGTTTTAGAAAACTATTTTTTAGCTGGGCGCAGATTAACTCTACCTTTATTTGTTGCAACCTTGGTTAGTACTTGGTATGGAAACCTACTAGGCATGGGTGAGATAGCCTTTAAGCATGGTTTAGTGATGTTTCTTACTCAGGGGATTTTTTGGTATGTGATTTATTTTTTTATGGCATTTTTTCTTGCAGAGAAAATTCATAAATCGAAACTTTTTTCTATTCCAGATCAGTTAGAGCAAACTTACGATAGACGCACAGCAATTGCTGGTGGCATTGTAAATCTTTTATTACTGTTACCTACTGTGTATATAATGTCGGTGGGTTTTATTCTGCACTGGATATTAGGATGGGATACTAATTGGTGTATAGTCATAGCCAGTTTAGTACCTTTACTTTATATGCTCACTGGTGGTTTCAAAGCCGTTGTTTATGCTGATTTTATTCAATTCTTATTTATGTTTGTTGGTGTGGCTTTGCTGCTGCCGTTTGCGTATTTAAAATATGGTGGTTGGGAGTTTTTGACTGCTAAATTACCAGAGGCTCATCTATCTTTATCTGGAGATTGGTCTTGGCAGTTGATATTGGCTTGGCTGTTAATTGCTACTTGGACCTTGGTGCATCCAAGCTTCTACCAGAGAATTTTTGCAGCAGAAGATATTAAGGTTGCCAAGCGAGGAATTTTATGGTCTATTTTTTTCTGGTTTGCTTTTGATGTAATGATCAGTCTGATTGGTTTATATGCTTTTGCTGCTATGCCAGAAATAGATCCCGCTCTTTCTTTACCGATATTTGCTACTAGCTTACTTCCTGTGGTTTGTAAGGGAATATTTCTCACTGGATTAATCGCCACAGTAATGTCTACCTTGGATTCTTTAAGCTTCTCAAGTGCTATGTCTATTTCATACGATATTTATCGTCGCTTCAAACCCAATGCTAGTGAGCAAGAAATAATTCGAGTAAATAAGATTGCTTTAGTGATTACTATGTTTTTGGGTTTGACTATTGCGATTTATTTCACTTCACTTTTAGATCTAATGTATGCTCGAGGCACTCTTGCTATCAGTGCTTTATTGGTACCTCTAATGGGAAGTTATTTCTGGCGCAAACACTCTACTAGAGCTGCTTTCTGGTCTATAGTTTTGGGCTTATTGGGCGCTATTGCTGGTTATATTTTGAAAAATTATTTTGGCATTGATATAGAGCCGATATTTTTAGGTTTAGCTTTATCTTTCCTAGGTTTTTCTTTGATAAAATAAACCTTCATGCCCATCAAAGACAATTGGTTTCAGCAAATTCATAAAGAAAGGCATGCCTTGGGGATGAAGGTCAAGGAAGTTCTTTATCATCAGCGTAGTGCTTACCAAGATATTTTGATATTTGAGAATGAAGATTATGGAACAGTGATGGTCTTAGATGATTGCTATATGTTGAGTGATTTAGATGAGCATATGTATCATAAAGCGCTTACTGAATTTGGTATGCAGAATATTGATGCTGCTAAAACCGATTTAAATATTTTGGTTATTGGTGCAGGTGATGGTGGCATAGTACGCGACTTGTTGCAGAATTGGACTAAACGTGTAGCACGAGTGACTATGGTGGAAATAGATAAAGATGTGATTGAAGTTTCCAAGAAATTTTTTCCGCAGGTTGCTAGTGAATTCTCTAACCCTAAATTAGATCTTAGAGTAGAAGATGCTTTGGCTTATATCAAAGCTGCTCCCCAAGCTAGTTTTGATTTAGTGCTTTGTGATTCAACTGATCCGGAGGGGTTCGCTGCTGGATTGATAGAAGAAGATTTTTATAGAGATATTCAACGCGTTATGAAACCGCATGCTATATTTTGCGCGCAATCAGGTTCGCCGTTTTTTCAAAAGAAAGAGTTGGAGACTGCGAGGGTGAATTTAGCTAAAGTATTTAATGAAGTGCACACTTATTATGCACCGATGTTAGTTTATCCAGGCACTATACATTCTTATACTGCTGCAGGAGCTAAAATTCTTAATAAGAATAATATTGATTTGACGGAGTTTGTTGTTCAGGCAAAAGTTAAAGTCAATGTCTAGAGTATCAATTGTCATTCCAAGTTACAATCGTGCAGAATATATTGCTGCCACGATTGATAGTGTTATTAAACAAACTTTCACTGATTGGGAATTAATATTTATTGATGATGGTAGTACTGACAATACTGAAGAGCTAGTGAAACGCTATGTGGAAGCGGATTCTAGAATAAAATATTTCAAGCAGAAAAACTCTGAACGTGCCGTTGCTAGGTCATATGGTATGAGCTTGGCACAAGGTGAATATATTTGCTTGGTGGATTCGGATGATATTTGGTATCCAGAGAAACTTGCAAAGCAAGTTTCAGTTATGGATAAAGATGCTTCCTTGGTACTTTGTTATGCTGCTGTAGATAGAATTGATTTAACTGGTATGCCTGTCAAATCCGCTGCTCGTCAATATCAGGGTTATTCTGGGGATATTTATAACGAACTATTGAAACGTAATTTCATTCCTTCTGTTACTCCGATGTTCCGCCAGCAATATTTTATAGAAGTGGGCGCGCAGCGTACTGAGTTTATTCCTTATGAGGATTGGGATTTCTGGTTACGTTTATCGCGTCTCGGGAATTTCCATCATATTAAAGAGCCGCTTGGTGCTTATAGATTGCATCCTGGGCAGTCAGTGCAGAACGTGAAGGCAGAGAAGATTGAAGAGGTGACATTGGCAGTGCTCAAGGCAAATACAATTGATCTCCCCAGCGTCATTGCAAGGAGCGTAGCGACGAAGCAATCCACTTCTGATGATGCATTCAGTCTTGCTTACCTTCGCATCGCTTATTGGTATTTAGTTTCAGGGAAATTAAGTATTGCAAGAAACAGGCTTATTAAGTCAGCGGCATCGTCCACGCAGCGTTTATTGGATTATCGCTGGCACGGGTTATTAGTTGCAAGTATACTTGCGTATATAGCTCCTAGTTTTGTGAAAAAAATCTTGGGGTCATTTCATTAATGCTCATTAACTTAGCCAAAAAACTTTTTCGTTATTTTACTTTTGCTGGAAATATTTTTCCGCAGTTTTTAATTTGTTGCTTGCTTCTATATCTAGATTTTCAAGCGGGTTATGCTGTAGGTTCATTGTGGTTTTGGGGTTATGCTTTAAACCTTGTGATCAAGAATTCTGTGCGCAGGGAACGCCCTCCTAAAGCTAATTGGCGAGTGCCACATGTAAATGGTTGGAGTTTTCCTTCAGGACATTCTTTAGTATCGTTAGTGCTTTATTGGTCTATCGCTAAACATTTTGCAGTGCCTATGCCTTGGGCTATGTTACTTTATGCGATGCCGATAGCACTGGGTTTGAGTAGACTCTATTTGCGAGTGCATTTTATTTCTGATGTACTCAGCGGTTGGTTTATAGCTATAGCTTATTTATACTTTTTTGAAAGTTCAGTGTTAGTGTTTAGCTCACAGTTTTATGAGTTGTTTTATAAGGTTTGTCATTGGCAGTTCTAAATTGTGGTTGCTACTCTGTGCAAATAGTTATGCATAAATTCTTGTCTTCTCTGAGTTGTAGCTGCAGGCTCTTCTTCATTTTGTTTGTGTAGATAGACTGCTTTATTTTCGCTCGTAAGTTTATTGATAATGCGACTTAAAAATTCAGAATCGGTAACAATACGTACTGGGTTAGCATCATCTTTAGGTTGAGGAAGAAGCTCCCCTGCTTTTACATTTTGTGTGAAAAGCACACCAGGCATATTCATGGTTGCTTCAATAGATAGACCTAAGTCTTGATATATATTTTTTAAATCAGTTATGCTTAAGGCTTTTAGATTCCTGTGATTATCTGCGGTGCTTGATTGAGTGCAACTTAGTTCTTGATCACTTTCTGTCTGGGATCGTGTTGAGCCACCACCTGTTAAATTTATTTTTTGTCCAGGTGAATCTGCGGATCCATCTATAGCCAAAAATATTTTAATTTTGTCTTGAACTGGTTGGTTGAGTGTACTTAATTGTCTAAAAAGCAACCCTAAGTAAGATATAAAACTCCAGAATTGTGTTAGATCATTAGGATTGTGTCTTACATCAAGGTGTAAGGCAATGCATATTGCGTCTTTGTCTTTTCCTTTGTTTATCATTTTCTTGATAGTTTGGTTTAGCGTTGAAGCTTTTGATTCTTTTATAACCACGACTTCATCCTGATTGCGAGAACCTACACCTCGAGTTACCAGCTGAAAACCTAAACCTTTAAGTCTCTCTGCTCCATTATCGTCTTTTAAAAATGCTTCGTGTCGGTCTGTTTTCATGCCGCTAAGGGCTGTTTTAACAACTGAGTCATTAAATGTCGAATCTGGTGCATTCGACCCAGATCTATCCGTCAAGATGGCAGGTATTTTAAAAGCACTTGAATATGTAAAGTCGCTAGACATTAATGAGAATATTAGCAAACTTAGGGCGATAAGATCAAGAGAATAGGCATTTACTGGCTATAACTACTTAGGTAATGACGACTGAGTTGTTGCCTTTGGCTTAAATTTAGTAAAAGTATAGGTATTGCTATAATGTTTTACTCTTATGTCAGAATTGTTTGAGAAACGTAAAACTATAGAACAAGTTGAAGAGGGTAGTGAGCTTGCTCCTAAATTTGATGAGCATGGTTTAATTCCCGTGGTCACCACTGATTATGCGACTGGTGAATTGTTGATGCATGGTTATATGAATGCTGAAGCCTTGAAACAAACTATAGAGAAAGGTCAGGCTGTTTATTACTCGCGTTCACGTAAGGCGCTTTGGCACAAGGGTGCCACAAGTGGCTTGTATCAAGATATAGTTGAGATGCGCATTGATGATGATCAAGATTGTGTTTGGTTGCGTGTGAAGGTGAGTGGCTCAGGAGCTAGTTGCCATGTGGGTTATAGATCATGTTTCTATCGTACTGTACCAAACGGTAAAAGTTTTGAAGCTGGCAAACCTGTTAAATTAACTTATACAGAGCTAACTAAGACTTTTGATCCGAAGGAGGTTTATGGAGACGCGCCAAACCCAACACAGCTATAAAACTGATATTGCTTCTGAAATTCGCTCTGAGATTGCAACTACGCTTGATAGAGTAGGCATGTCTCAAGTTGAGCTTCCTGTTTTGATTGCTGATCACAAAGGTGGACTTGCAACTATTCCAGCTCATGCAGATTTGTTTGTAAGTTTAGATGATCCACATGCTAAGGGTATTCACATGTCGCGACTTTATCTCAAGGCTAAAGAATTCTTCCTAAATTACCCTTTGAGCTTTCCTACGCTTGCCAGTCTCAGCGAGGCTTTGATAGAAACACATAGTGATTTAAGCTTTAGCTCGCAAGTGATCGTTAGTTTTGAATATATTATGCGCAAGCAAGCTTTAATTAGTAATGAGAGTGGTTATAGATTTTATCCAGTGGTACTTGCGGTTAATAGAGCTAAGAACTCTAAACTGAGTTATGAAATGGATTTAGAGTTTGTATATTCTAGTACTTGCCCTTGCTCTGCGGCACTCGCTCGTCAATTGGTGCAAGAAAGTTTTGTGGAGAATTTTGCTGACAAGAAAACTATGACGCTAGAAGAAGTTGCAGAATGGATAGGCTCAGAAGCCTCTCAGATAGCGGTTCCGCACGCTCAACGTAGTAACTTGAAATTAAAACTACGTTTCAATGAAGTGAGCGCTAAATTAAATCTAGATTATTGGATTAATATGATTGAGGAAACTTTAGTAACTTCTGTGCAAGCAGCTGTTAAACGTGAAGATGAACAGGAGTTTGCGCGCTTGAATGGTCAGAATATGATGTTCAGTGAAGATGCGGCACGCAGACTTAAACTAGCATTGGATCAAGAAGCGGTAGTTGCTGATTATAGAATTGAAGTAGAACATTTAGAAAGCTTGCACGCACATAACGCTAAGGTAATCACCACTAAGGGCACAGATAGAGGTTATAAAGCATGACTCTCATTGATCAGAGCGTTGAATAATATATTTTAGGTTTAGTAGTGTTTTTAAGAATAATAGTTTTAATAATTTGTGTTTGTGGCTTGCTAAGTCCATCTTCTGCTCATGGTGGTGCTTGTGGTTGCAGTAGCTTTCGTGATGCGGGCTTGGCAGGTCCTATCATCACTATCCCTGCTTATAATATTAAAGGTGGGGTGACGGCTGTTAGCCTTGGATTTGGATTTCTAAATAGAGGGCGATTAAGTGCCGCGCAGATTTCTGAATTACGTAGTAGTGGTTCACATGGTGATGATAACTACGGTTCTTTAGCGCAGACTCTGGCTCTTACTCATGGTGTAACCGATAAGGTGAGTCTTTCATTGGTGGTCCCGTTTGTAGAGAGCTTGGATTTTAGGGAAGTGCATGACGGTGATCTAGAACAGCAGGGGCATAGTATTGGCTTTGGTGATATAACGCTTATGAGCAAATATAATTTTTATCACAGACCTAAATTTCAATCTGCTTTACTTGCAGGTATTAAATTCCCTACTGGAGCAACTCGTGTGATAGCTGATAATAATGAGCGTTTTGAAGCCACTAGTCAACCGGGTTCTGGCTCTTTCGATCCTATTTTCGGTATAGCTTTTAGCAAGCAATTAAAAACAGTCGGACTTGACGCTAATTTTTTGTATAGAATTTCTACTCCTGGTGCACAAAATACTGTAGTAGGTGATGTAGCTAATTATAATATTGCAGTAAGTTATGCTCTGAACCATGGACATGAAGATGAATTCCATCATCATCATCATGAACATGAAGATCATTCTCGCCATAGCGTAGTGCATAGAACCCTTGAAAGAATATTTCCTGAGCATATAGCTGGCAAGCATTTAACTTGGGACTTGATAATGGAAGCAAATACAATATGGCAGGAGTCTCCTGAGCAATCTGGTATAACTATTCCAAATCATGGAGGAACCACTGTTTATCTCAGTCCAGGCTTAAGGATGGTTATGGATGATAATTGGGTATATAATCTTAGTTTGGGTTTCCCTGTGATCCAAGCTTTAGACGGGACTCAAGGTGGAACTGATTTGCAATTAGCATTTAATATGGCAACATCGTTTTGACCCTTAAAGTTTCGGCAATTAGAATGTATATATGCCTATAAGTAAAATCCTAATCCTTGGCGGCACTCATGGTGTTGAACCTCAATCTACTTATGTAGTTGAAAGACTTGCTGAACATTTTAAATTAGAGATTCAAAGAATCGCTGAATGGGATCAGTTATTTAAATTTTATAGGGGCAAGACAGAAAGTGGTTTAGAGTTGTTTGTGATTCCTGATCTGAATCGTTATGGTTTGGAAAATAATTCTCGCGGCAATATTCGTGGTGTGGATTTGAACCGTAACATGCCTGCTGCTAATTGGTCGTCTAATTATACTAATATGGCTTATTTCCCGGGAACTCATCCCGCAAGTGAACCTGAAGTGAAAGCATTGGTAAAAATTATCCAAGAACAGAAATTTGGTTTGATTATTTCTCTGCATACTAATCATTACGTAGCTAATCCAAATCCTCCGCAAGTTAATTATGATGGAATGCCTAAGACATTTGGTTATGCAGTTGCCCTAAAACTCAGTATGCTATTGGGTTTGCCATTGACTGATGATATTGGTTATCCTACTCCTGGCTCGCTTGGTAGTTATGCCAAAGATTTAAATATTCCTTGTATAACCTTAGAGATGGACGATAAATATTCTGAAGCCAATGCTTGGGCTAAATATGGTGCTGAGTTGATAACTATAGTGAAGGACATCATTAGGATTCGCAATGATGAATCTGCTGCTGCTTGATAAACTATGATTATGTCTGCAATTAAAACAAGCAAAGCGAGCCGTGCAATTATACTTGGCTCAGGGGTAAAAGTTTTAGATGGTAAAACTCCATTACAATCCATTCCTTATAGTGAGATCCCGAACTGGCCTTTAGGTAAGGTTCAAGGTCATAAAGGTATTCTAGATATCTATGAGGATATTTGGGTGTTGCGTGGACGTGCACATATTTACGAAGGGTTTACTTGGCAGCAAGCTTGCTTCCCGACACAGTTTCTGCTTGATCATGGTATCAAAGAACTCATAGTTACTAATGCTGCTGGTGGTATTAATCCTAACTATGAGATAGGTGATCTAATGCAAATTACTGGCTATCTTAATTTTATTCAACCAGGTTTAGCGCGTGGTAATCTAGAAGCGCTTTTGCAGAAACCAATAATGCTTAATGGAGATCTTATCTCTGGTATTAAGCAAGGAGTATATGTCGCTGTACACGGACCTAATTATGAGACTGATGCTGAAATAGCCTTATTTCGCTCTCTGGGAGCGGATGCGGTGGGTATGTCGACCGTGCCTGAATTAGAAGTAGCTTTAAAGCATAATATTAAAATCACAGCTGTTAGTATCATTACTAATGTTTATGGTAAGACTGAAGATTTAGGACACGAAGGAGTTTTAGCGGTAGCGAAACAAGCGAGTGATAAGTTGACGAAGTTGCTTGGAATTAGTTGAGTTATAATTGTATTTTCATGGCTAAACTCTCAGTACTAACCGCCTATGATTACAACACTGCAAGAGCGCTTGCAGAAGCAGGTGTGGACTATATTCTGGTGGGTGATTCTTTAGCAATGGTGGCGCTAGGATATGCAAGTACTAAGAAGGTTAGTCTTGGTGAAATGCTCATTTGTATTCGTGCTGTTAGGCGTGGTGCTCCTAAGTCTAAAATCATTGCTGATATGCCTTTAAGAGCGCTTAAGTCTATTAATGATGCTGTTGATGCTGCTCATAAAATTATTAAAGCAGGCGCTGATATAGTTAAGATAGAGAATGCTGAAAAAGAGACACTCAAGCTTATTGATAAATTACGTGAAGAGAACATAGAAGTCATGGGGCATCTAGGTTATACCCCGCAAACTTTTGATAAACCTATATTAGTGCAAGATAGGGAGAAATTAATAGCTGATGCTGTAAGGCTTGTAGAGCATGGTGTGATGGGTATGGTTTTAGAAATGATACCTACTGCTATTGCTGCAGAAATTACCGAGTTATTAAATGAGAAGAATATCCCCACTATAGGTATAGGAGCTGGATCTCATACTTCTGGTCAGGTATTAGTCTCTGACGATATGCTTGGGCGTTACGATTTAATTAATCCGAAGTTTCTAAGACGTTACTCCAATCAATATCAGGATATGGTGCGCTCGTTTAAAGAATATATTGCTGATGTGCAAAGCGGGGATTTCCCGAGTGAGAAGGAAAGCTATTAATTAGGCTACCGTCGCATACTGTTTCTGTGTTTCTGGTGATCCTGTTTCTGTTGGAGAATTAACTGCAAGTTTTGGTCCTTGTGCTAAAGGCACTGGCTGAGCTAGTTTCACTGGATTGGATTTTGCAGCTAGATCAGTATCATGATATTTAATCTTCTCACCCTCATTAGTTTTTTTGGCAGAACGATTTAGGTAGATCGCTACACCTATGTTATAGGCTGCCATAGAGAAGTTGCTCCAAGGTAAAATGAGATTAAGCATCTTAGACGGGATAAATCTTTGTAACATATCCATCACAGTATTCACTGATAAGAACATTGCTGATATGTTTGGATCTGGATCTTCATGGGCAAATAATGATACATCTGCAACTGCACCACCAGTGTTACGCATGGTACCTCCTAATTTATAGAAAAACCCTTTTCCTGCTTTATCCATATAGCCTAATAGAGAACCTAATATCATCAAATAACCACTAAGTGCATCTGTGTGACCCTTGTCGCGAGTTTTATCGCCTGAGAATAATTCTTTAATATGACTTAAACCACTGGCTTTTAGGAATGCCTCAAACCTATCTCTATAGTCTCCATGCTTGGTATCGAATAATTCTTTTATTGATGTAAGGTTGAATTGTGCTAGAAATTCTTTTACTTTAGTTTGTATATTAGTTGGTGTAAAACCAGTTAAAAATCTTCTTTGGTTGCCAAGTCCACCTAATAGATTTTCTTTAAATATCTTTTTCATGGCAGTCATATTTAAGTCAAAATCCTGTCCCATAGTAGGTTTAGCGCCATCTTTTGCTGTTACATCTATACCAAGTTTTTGTTTAGCAAGTTCATTAAAAATACCCTCTTGTGATCCTACTAATTGAGATATTCCTAGACCTATTCCGCGAGCGAGCCCTAAATCTTCTACGCGATTTTCCGCCACTATAAATAAAGGTTCAATAAAGCGAGAGAAAGCTTCTAAGAAACGATTCTTCTTAATCGCTTCTAACGTTTGTAATAAGCAGTTGCCTACTAGGGCTACTTTAGAAACATTGAGAGCTAAAGTGTCAGCGCCATCGCGAGTGTTGTGTTTAGGGTGGATTAAATGGTATACACAAGCCCAAAGATGAAACATGGAAGAGACAACAGCTCCACCAATTGGCAAGTATTTTAATAGATTGTCATAACCCGCTTCTAAAATAGTTTTCTCTTTTTTATTCTGATCGGTGTTTTGTAGGTTGGTATGTAAAGTTTTTTGATCTAGATCCTCTGCTTTCAGATCGTTAATATGTTCGAGTTCTTTTAACGCCTCGCTACTAATTAGAGGTGTTGGTGGCTGAGCAGTTATGGCAGCGGCTATAGGGTTTGTTGGCCCGGTGCTTGTCATTTTATTGATAGATGACGTATTATCCTTCTAAACAAAGGATATAATGCGTCAATATGTAATAATACCATGGCTAAAAAAACCTTGAATTGATGCGGATTTCTAGGAAAAGAGGGATAATTTAATTATGAGCAATCCTCTTCTTAACTATACAGAATTCGTACCTTACGAGCAGATCAAAGCAGAACATATAGTCCCTGCTGTTAAAGAATCTATCGCAAAATCGCAGTCAGTACTTGAATCTATATTGAAGCTTTTAGATGCGCCAGAATCAGAGTTGAATTTCACTAATACCTTACATGCCTTTATTGAGATGGAAGAAATTGTCGAGCGTGTTTGGACTCCAGTACAGAACTTGCTTAGCTTGATGGGCAGTGATGATATTCGTAACGCAGCAAATGAAGCGCGTCCACTGATCGTTGAGTTCTTTAATAACTATGCTTTAGATCCGCGTGTTTACAAGCTGGTGAAGAAATATTCCAAATCCGCTCATGCACAAGGTTTGAACGGTGAAGCGAAACGTCATCTGGAAAACACTTTGAAGGATTTCAAACTTTCAGGTGCTGAACTTGAAGGAGAAGCGAAAGAAGAGTTTAAGAAATTAAATTTGGAGTTGTCAGAATTAGGTCAAAAATTTTCTGATAATTCTACCGATTCTAAGTTTGAATTGATTATCACTGATACAAAAGACTTAAGTGGTTTGCCTGAGGATATAATTCAAGGTGCTAAGCGTAAGGCTGATGAGTTGCGTGAAGAAGGAGCTAAGATCCCAGAAGGCGCTTGGGTATTTAATTTGGACTATCCTTCCTATGGTCCTTTTCTGAAGTTTGCTGATAATGGAGCTTTGCGCAAACAATTATATATTCAATATTTAACTCAGGGTACTGAGCGTGCTACTAGAGGAATTTGTGGAGGAGATAAGAAAGAATCACTTGATAATGAACCTTTGATCAAGCGAATATTCCAAGCTAAGTTACGCAAGTCTAATTTATTAGGCTTCAAGAGTTATGCTCATGTTTCGCTAGAAACTAAGATGGCTCCTAGTCCTGAAGCTGTACAGGAATTCTTGCAGCGTATTGCCACTAAATCTAGAGCTTTAGCTGAACAAGAGTATGCTGAGTTAGTTAAATTCCAAAAAGAAATTAATTACCAAAATACAGAAAACAATCCTAATAAAATTTATGCTTGGGATAAAGAATATTTATCTGAGAAATTACGTAAGGCTAAATATGATCTGGATAGTAATTTAATTAAGCCGTATTTTGAACTGCAAAACACAGTTAATGGTATGTTTCATATCGCTGAAACTATCTATGGCATTAAGTTACAGAAGCTTGAAGGTATAGAAGTTTGGCATCCAGATGTGGAAGTTTATCAAGTGCTTAATCCCGATGCTTCCGTTATTGGTACTTTTTATATGGATCTTTATCCACGTGATATTAAGCGTCAAGGTGCTTGGGTGATGCCTTTAGTTGCAGCTTGCGAGCAAAGTACTGGTACTAAAGTGTTACCGCAATGTGCTTTAGTTTGTAATCTTACTAAGCCTTATCCTGAACATCCTAGTTTGCTAACTCATACTGAAGTAGTTACTCTGTTCCATGAGTTTGGACACGCGCTACATCATTTGTTCTCTAAAGTGAGACTTGAACCACTCTCAGGAACTAATGTTGAATGGGACTTCGTTGAATTACCTTCTCAGTTGAACGAGAACTTCTGTTGGGAATTACCATCTCTTAAGACTTTTGCTAAGCATTATAAAACCGGGGAAGCGATTCCTGATGAACTGTTAAATAAAATGCTTAAAGCTCGTAACTTCAATGAGGGACTGGCTTGTATGCGCCAGATTGAGTTTGGCATGTTTGATTTAGCGATTTATATGCGTGAAACTGATAAAGACTATCGCTCACCTTTAGAGATCTTTAAAGAGATAGTAGCTAAGTATGGTTTGTTTGATGTTTGGGAAGGAACTAATTTCCCTTGTGCCTTCTCGCATATATTTGCTGGCGGTTATGCTGCTGGTTACTATAGTTATAAATGGGCAGAAGTTCTGGAAGCAGATGCTTTCTCTAAATTTAAATCAGCGGGAGTGCTTTCGCCTGATGTTGGTAAAGAGTATAGAGAGAAGATACTTGAGAGGGGCGATAGTGAGCCACCAATGAATCTGTTTAAGGATTTTATGGGACGCGAACCTCGTGAAGAAGCCTTACTTGAAAGAATGGGCTTAGGAGTAGGAGTTTAATTATGCCGCAATTTTTATTATTAGCTTGTGATGGAGAAGATGTGATGGAACAGAGAATGGCATGCAGGGAAGAGCATGTTAAATTCATTGATAAATTACGTGATCAAGGTAAGGCATTATTAGGCGCTGCGATGCTGGATGAAGAAGGCGAGATGATGGGCTCAGCTATTTACTTAGATATGACGGAGGAAGAACTGCAAGACTATCTTGATAATGAACCTTATATTGTGAATGGTGTTTGGGAAGAAGTGGAAGTTATGCCATGTAAGATTGGACCGAGTTTTCTTAAAAAATGACTTTTTTCCGTCGTATAATAAAACTATGTCTAAACTAACTGTAGAACTGATTACACAAGATCCACCAGGTTCTGAAGCAGAGATAGGATTGAACGAACGTAAACCTCGTGAATCGATATATTCTCCGCAAGAAAAACTATTACAGATTTATTTAGGACCTAAGCCTAAATTGAATTTAGCTAAAATTCGCAAACGGGTTTCAAGCGTAGACTGGAAGTCAGTTTCAGAGACTGAGATAGAGCTTAATATTGGGACACTTAAACCTGATGAAGCTGAAGCTGCTTATGAGATGATCTATCTCAAGAGTTTTATTTTTGATAAGTATAAGACTTCTGCCGCTGACAGGCAGGTGCAAGTGAAGAAAGTCGGTCTTAAACCCAAGAAGCCTGAGGGATTGGATTCTGAGCTAAGAGATGAGATCATTACGGCGGTAAGATTTTGTAGAGATATAGTTAGCTCCAATGCTAATACTATTACTCCAGGGCAGATGCAGGAATTTGCAGAAGAGTTGGCGGGCAGTTCCAAATATATTAAATGTAAAGTTATAGACTCTAATACTGCTAAGCGTTTAGGAATGCAGTGCTTACTTGCGGTAGGTGCTGAGAGTTTGAATAATGCTACCAGTGATTATCATCCGCGTATGGTGGTACTTGAATTTAAAGGCACTAAAACTTCTAAATTAGAATCAGCTAAAGCTAAGCCGCCGAAGGAAGAACATATAGTTTTAGTCGGCAAGGGTATTACTTTTGATACTGGTGGACTTTGTCTTAAACCCACTCAATATATGCTTGATATGAAGTCGGATATGACCGGCTCAGCTACTGTGTTATCCGTGTTTAAGGCTTTGGCTAAACTTGCAAGTAGAATTGGCTCGCATATAAAAGTTACCGGTATTATGGCTTTAGCAGAAAATGCTTTTGGTGGTAGCAGTTATAAACCTGGTGATGTACTCAGAGCCATGAACGGTAAAACCGTAGAAGTCATAGATACGGATGCAGAAGGACGTTTGGTTCTCGCTGACGCTCTAAGTTACGCTTCTACATTGAATCCTACTAAGATCATAGATTTAGCTACTTTGACTGGCTCCATGGTCTCAACTCTAGGAGAAGTCGCTGCTGGTGCTATGGGTAATAGCGATGAATTTTTTAAAGCAGTAGAGAAATCTTTTGCTAAAGAAGGCGAGAATATTTGGCAGATGCCTTTATTCGATTACTATCGCGATTCACTTAAGTCTGATATCGCGGATATGAAGCATTGCAATACTAGACCAGATGGATTATGCGCGGGAGCTTTCTTGCGCGAGTTTGTAACTGAATCTGCTCAGTGGTTACATTTGGATATAGCAGGTGTTGGCTTCTTAGAAGCTGATGGACTTTGGGCTTATAAAGGTGCAACTGGTTTTGGGGTGAAAGGTTTAGTTAGGTATCTTTTGAGTTTGTAGTTTTCTCTGCAAGTCCTCGTAAAGCTTCTCTGCACAAGGTGTTGCTACGTTGAACTGTTTACCACGTTTAACTACTACACCAAGTAGATCATCTAATTCTATCGCGTTACCTTTCTGATAATCTTGCAGCATTGAAGTGCGGAAGTCGTACCAAGCAGGAGTGTCGGTGCTAGTAATATGCTTCTGGTCTATATCTTCACGGATCTTCAAATTTTGTGCGAAAGCAAGTTGTTTAACTTCATTCATTATTGCTTGTATTTGTTTACGTATGTTTGGATCAGCAAGCATCTCACCAGTGGTCATTTCATAAAGGACACTAGTTGGATTAAAGCTAGCATTCCATACCAGCTTAGACCAAAGGTCGATAATGATTTGTTTGGATATAAAAACATTAATGCCGGCTTTTTTCAATAAATCATAAGTGGCTTGTATGCGTTCAGTGATTGTGCCATCAAGCTCTCCAATAGTTATACTAGTGCTGCCTTGATTGAAAAACTGACCAGGAGCTAAAACGCGAGCTCCCACATTGGTCATGCCACCAATCACGTGTTCCTTGCCTAATACCGCAACTAAACGTTCTTCGTTTTCTACTCCGTTTTGTACAGAGATCACTATGGTATTGGCAGTGAGCTTAGAAGCTATATCCTGAGCGGCACTGAGTGTGTCTTTGGATTTAGTGCAAAGCATGACCACGGTTAATTCATTAGCATCAATATTCAGTTGTGAATAAGCAATAAAAACATTTAAATTTTTTACCTCTAATTTCTTTTCTATAAAACTTTCGTTTTGTTTTTCTTTGAGAGTAAGTGTGCCACCATGTTCTTTCAGGGCGGCGAGAGTTTTACCTCTTGCTATAAAACTTAATTTAAAAGCTTGGGGATTTGTTTCTAAATAGTGTGCAAGTTGCAGTCCATAAAACCCGCCTACAGCACCAATCCCATAAATAACTATATGCACAAGAATATATTATCTCATGACACTGTCTATCATTGCTCCGCTCAATGACATGCTGAATCATGAGATAATTAATAAAATGGACTACAAAGATTTATTAACGCAAGAATGTTTTGGTAATACCATAGAAGAGTACTTGCAGGCGTTAGCCATTTTCTTAGTATTGTTAATTGTTTTCCGTATCTTTCGTGTGGTGGTTCTTGCTCGCGCAAAAACCCTTGCAAGTCGCACTAGTACTGATTTAGACGATAAATTGGTTAGCGTGCTTGAATCAATCAAGCCTTATTTCTATGATTTCATAGCTTTGTACGTCGCTGTTCGTAAGTTATTCTTGCCGAAAATATTTCTTGATTTATTGAATGGTTTGTTCCTTGCAGTGATGGTTATTCAGACTATTATTGCTTTGCAAAAAATCATCGAATATTTTTTAGGCAGATTACTTAAACATGATACTAGTGATCAAGCGAATCAAATGTTTAACGGCTTGAAGTTGTTTATCAAGTTGATTTTATGGACTACAGGTTTTCTTTTATTCCTTTCTAATACAGGAATTAATATCACTTCCCTTGCTGCAAGTTTGGGTATTGGTGGTATAGCTGTTGCTCTTGCCGTGCAAAACATACTTGGGGATATTTTTAGCTCTTTCTCTATCTACTTCGACAAGCCTTTTGTGGCAGGGGATTTCATTGTTATTGGTGATCATAAGGGCACAGTTAAAAAGATTGGTCTTAAAACTACGCGTATAGAATCTGTTGATGGTGAGGAGATTATAGTTTCTAATAAGGAGCTGACTAGTTCTCGTATACAAAACTTTAAGCGTATGCAAAAGCGTCGCAGCTTATTTGTATTAAAGGTTGATTACGCAACTACTAATGATCAATGCAAACTTATTCCACAAATTATCACCAAGATTTTTGATGAAGTTGAAAATGCAGATTTAGACCATGTAAATTTTTTAGAGTTTGGAGTTTATAGCTTGAATTTTGAAGTGGTTTATTTTCACCTTTCTGGTGACTATAATGAATATGCTAATGTGCGCGAGCAGATTAATTTGCGTATTAAAGAAGAATTTGAAAATGCTGGTATAGAGTTTGCGATTCCGACGCAAAGGAATATTGATAAATGATTACCTTGGTCTAATATCGGAAATCCCTTCTTCCAGCTCCACAGAACTCGGTCTGTTAAAGCTTTGTATGGAACGGCGGGCGATCTCGACGGCTGCCATTGGCTCAGCACCACCTAAGTAAGTGATAAGCCCTTCTTTGATGCATTGAAAATACTGTGATTCATCTGCATTTATATACTCAATGTGTTGAGCGATTGGTTGGTAGTAACCGTAAGCAGCAAGAATCCCCAGTAAGGTACCGGTAAGCGCGGCTGATACCTTATGACCCAACTCTGCTGGTGGTCCATCGATATGGGCCATCGCGATAATAACACCCAGAACTGCTGCAACGATACCTACCGCAGGCATCGCATCTGCAAATCTGTTAATTGCTCCTGGTGCTATTGACGCTTCAGCATGGTGGGCATCAAGTTCCACGTTCATCGCTTGTTCTACATCTTCAGGTTTGGAATTGTAGTTGATAACAAGCTTCAGTGAATCACAGTAAAAATCTAAAGCATGATGATTAGCTAAGAAAGTAGGATACTTAGTAAAAATATTGCTTTCATTTGGATTAGAAACATCCTTCTCTAAGCTTAATAATCCGCTACGCTTAAGGTTTATAAAGCTCTCGTACATTAGCTTTAAGACTTCCATAAAAGTATCTTTATTGTAAGAACTACCTTTAAATGGACCAGGAATGTAAGTAAGAATGTGTTGCAAAATTTTCTGTGGCATCATCGCAAGAAAAATACAAATACCACCACCGAAAATAATAATATACTCTTGCCAAACTGAATAAATTGCATGTATCGGTCCGCCCTCGAGCATGAATCCACCGAAAATACAAACTGCAACTAAAACTAAAAATACTATCGTCATTTATTCCCTACCCTATCCTATCCTTGCAGATCAGCTATATTTCCTATTTTGAATTTTTGAGCTCCTTTACCATAAGTCGCTGGTTGAGCGCCATTGAGATTACTAGAGAAAATTTTGATCATATGATTTATATAATTTGAAGATTGCTTTAACAGTGTCATATTACTGTCGCTGAATTTTTTGCACTTAGTAAGGATATCTTTTAAATTTTCTGATTTGCTTTTGATTTCATCGCGTTGCTCTTTTGGTAATTTAGGAAGCAACTCGCTAAGATTTATATTGGATGGATAACCTTGCTCTCTGAGATACTCTGCCCTAGCAGCCTCCAGAGCCAGTACTTTAGTAGAGAGGGATTTCTCTTCATCAGTTATAGACTCTAATGTAAGAACATCATTCTCTATCAAAGCTTGCTTCTTTTTAATAGCTAGATCTAAATAGTTGGTGTAAACACCAGCTTCTTTTTCTAAGATCTCTGCTAAATATTCCATCGTTTATTCCTAAGAAACTAAAAACTCTCCTACGCCGTCTGCAAGCATTGCGTCAGCTAATGCTGCTGAATTTACGTTGTACTCTCCAGACGCAATTGATTCTTTTAATTTAGAAATATATTCTGCTCTACCTGCTTCTTTAGCTTGGGCCACTTTTGCTTTCAATGATGAGAAGGCATCGCTGTCAGCAGTATCCGTTACTTTATTGGTATCATCTTCATCAGCTTTGGCTGAGCTGTTTACGCTAAGAAAATTTGCTTTGAGCTGTTTAACTTGCTCGAGTGCATCTGAGTGATCTGAGTTAATTCTTTTTATATCCATAATGATTTGAGCTTTGACGGGTAATTGCTCTCCTTATTTGGATATTCCACCTATGGGTTGAAAAGCTAGTTAGTCTATACAGGCTAATTATTTTAGGGTCCTACATCGTTTGGACTAGGTGTTCTCTATTGAATTTAATAAGCTTTCAATCAATTCGCTGCCGGGTAGCATTTTTTGGACATTTAATAAGGATTCGCGGGCTTGGTCCTTATGGTTTAAAGCCATATGTGCCATGGCTGATTTGAAGTGGATTCCGACGTCACTAGCGTGATGACTGTGGGCTTCAGCTAAGAATTCTAGTGCTTCCTTATATTCTTTTCGAGCCAAATGTGCTGAGCCCATGTCCTTAATCAATTCAGGATAGACATTGATAAGTTGATTGCGATAATCCAGAAAACGACGCTGGTAATTCTTTAACTGGTAATTAAGTATGTAACCGTAACTTGCTTCAAAGTAGAAACGAAACACTAAGTAACCAGGTGTCATCACATCATGATCAAAAGCATAATTACTGTTCTGAGCTTCATTTAAAAAATCAGTTAGAAAGTTTCCCCATTTTGCTGCTGGTGATTCTTCTGCTTGTTTATATAGTGCTCTAGCGAGCGGTAAGTCTTCCGCTAGCACTGCCGCAAAGCCCGCTTGACTAAAGAGTTTGATCTCTTCGTATATCTCACTTGCAGCTTTAGCTTGTTTCAATTCTAGAAGTGCATCAGCTTGAATTTGTTTATATTGTTTATTAAGTGGGTCTTGCGAGTCTAAGTTTCTAAGAGCGCTGTGGCACAACTCTAGAGCAGCATTGAAGTCAGCTCGCTGAAATGCAGCTTGAGCTTGCTGATAAAGATCTAAGGACATAAATATAGTATAACCCTCAGAGCCTATCTGAAAAGTCCTATCTGTGCTGCTCTAGCTCTTAGGCGTATTAATACTGGGTTCGCGTAAATAATAAGGTTGCAAATCTTTATAGTTGATTGTTGTTTTCTGCTCTGTTTTGAGATACATTTCGATAATTAATTTGGCAGACTGAAAATCCTCAAGTCTGTAAACTTTATGTTCAAGTAATTCTGCAGAGAAAAAATTAGTTTGCGTGTCGCTATAATTAGTATCAAGTGATATGAAGTAGTCGTTTTTACCTGCAGGCATTGCCAGTGCATTATTGTTGCTGAGCTGATTTGCAAAACGTAGTAATTGAAAATTATTAACAGCAAAAATTTGTAGATTCAATTCGGCAGCTAAAGTTTTTATAATAGTAATAGCTGTGCGTATACCAGTGAAGGAGCCAGGTCCAACGGAGCAAGCGAGGAGACCTATATCCTGTGGTTTGATCTTAGCTTGCTCAAAGCCGCTCACCAAGGCTGGCATCAGCTGGGAAGATTTATTCACTTGGGTATTTTCAACTATAAAACTTTGTTTCGTATCATCAAATACTGCTAGTGATTGGGTTTGCTGACTTGAATCTATTGCTAATATAAGCACAGAGTTAATTCTACTATTATGCAGCTCACCTTTATGAAGTTTTCACAAAGAGTCCTTCTGCAATTGAATTCATAATATAAAATATTAGTTCTATGTTCAGTTTTACTTTGCAAGAGATAGTCAATTTGGTTCAGTTACTTGGACTTACGGTAATAATCGGTGGCACTATTACTATCGGCGCGCTTACTGCTCCAGTTGTGTTTAGAAGTTTTTCTCGCATGGAAGCTGGTTCGTTAATGATAGAACTTTTTGCGAAGTTTGATAAATGGCTACAAGCCTCTGCCCTATTGATTTTGCTTGCTAAGTTAGTGGATGTAGTTTACATTCATAAATTTAATTTCTTTACTGAAATTGGCTCAGGAGAAGAGTTAGCGAAAGTTTTGAATACTAATATGCTTATTAGTTCGCTCTTGGTGATTGCGATTACGGCACTGAGCTTCTATATAGTTCTTAAGGTATCCCCGGCGGTACTTGAGTCTTATGAAGCTGATTCCCCAGAGTTTAATACTTTGCATAAACGTAGTGAGCTGCTTCATAAGGTAAATTTCTTACTGGGCATTGCGTTATTGTTTAATTTTGCTGTCTAGATGAGAGATATTTAATCCTTGAGGGCTTGATCCTCTTACCTTCGTATGCTAATATATAAGTATGGCTACGAAATTATCTCCTAAACAGGAAGAAACAGCAGAAGTAATTTATAAGCTTACTCATCAGTTTAATTATCCCCCCACCTTGGATGAGATCGCCGCAGAGATGGGCATCACCAAGGGCACCCTCCAGTACCATATGACGGCACTTCGTAAGAAAGAAGCCGTCACTTGGAATACTGGTTCAGCACGTTCAGTACGAGTTACTGATCCTGAAGTAGTAACGCATTGTCGCGAAAAGTTTCCGCAAGTGCGTAAGTCAGATGAATTCAACGGACACTTTGATTCTAGATCTATAGAGCCTGGTGCAGAATTTAGCGTGAGTCGTGAACGTACACAAATTCCTATACTCGGTAAAATTGCAGCAGGTCTGCCTCTAACAGTGATGGATAGAACAGATGAGTATTTAGAGTTAGACACATTTTTCCCAGATGGTTGCTATGCGCTCAAAGTTAAAGGTGAGAGCATGGTTGATGCTTTGATATCAGATGGCGATTTAGTTTTAATAGAACCGCGTGATAGTGCTCGCAACGGTGAGATAGTAGTTGCTTTAATCAATGACGAGGCTGCTACACTCAAACGTTTTTTTAAAGAAGATCAGCGTATTCGTTTGCAACCAGAGAACCCAACGATGGAAGCTATCTATGTAGATCCGAAACAAGAGCGTCTAAGAATACAAGGTATCGTTAAAGGTGTGATTCGGAAGACCTAGAAAGTACTTTCTTTAGTAGCTATAATTCAATCTAGAAGCAGATCATAACGAAGATATCATGAAGATTAAATTCAAAGATTTATTTCGTGAAAATTATTACAAAACATTGTCCACTATTTGTTTAGCGGCTGGTTTATCTTCAAGCTCCTACATTGGACTTTATGTAAAGGATATAGTATTTGGAGAAGATACCTCGCATACTAATCTTAGACTGTGTTTAGTTTATTTGGGTTTTGGTATAATGATGCTTGGCATCGCTATTTTCTTTAGTTTTAAAATTGATGCAGCTAAAGGAGTAAGAAAAAATGAATCCTGAATTTACGGCATATCTAATACTTATACTGATTGCTTCCGCGATGTCGTTATTTGTTTTGGCAGGGCTATTCCCTGAAAAAGTACCGTTCCTCGTAAAGTATTACGAAGAACATGATAATTAATTTTGTGGCAACTACTTGATATTGCATACATCATTCCTGTGACCGTTGGTCTGGGATACTTCATTGGTAATTACTTGGAATCTAAATGTGAAGGTGATTACTTCGTTAACTCTGTGCTCATCGGTGCAGCTTGTGGATTGGTTCTTACTATAGTTAAGATTAAGAGATTCATTGATGAGGTGAATAAGAAGCCCGAGTCTATAGTCAAAGTTCAAGAGCCTAATGGTAATTAAAATAATACGATCTGAAATTAAATTGCTGAATCAAAGATTCTTCAATAAATCCCAATATTTACAACAATAATTCAATGTTACAATCTAGCCTGTTATGGCAACAGCAGAAAAAACAGCAGTAGGTAAGATAGTTCAGGTCATAGGGCCTGTAGTAGATGTGGAGTTTCCGTCAGGATCACTTCCAGCAATTTATAACGCGCTTAAAATCAAAGCGAAAAATGCAGCTGGTCAGGAGATTAACCTAACTACTGAAGTGCAATTGATACTCGGTGATAACCGCGTACGTTCAATTGCGATGAGTTCTACAGAAGGTTTGAGCCGCGGTATGGAGGTATCAGATACTGGAGCACCTATCACTGTACCTGTGGGAGCGCCAACTCTTGGACGTATTTTAAACGTGCTTGGTGAGCCGGTTGATGAAGCTGGTCCAATTCAAGCGAAGAAATTTAGTTCTATTCACCGTGAGCCACCTGCGCTTTCTGAGCAGAACACTAATATTGAAGTTTTTGAAACTGGAATCAAGGTTATAGACTTGCTTACACCATATGTTAAAGGTGGAAAGATTGGTTTATTCGGTGGTGCAGGTGTAGGTAAGACAGTTCTAATTATGGAATTGATCAACAACATCGCTAAAGCTCACGATGGTATTTCTGTTTTCTCTGGTGTAGGTGAGCGTACTCGTGAAGGTAACGACTTATGGCAAGAGATGAAAGAGTCTGGAGTTATTGATAAAGTTGCTCTAGTTTATGGACAGATGAATGAGCCGCCAGGAGCCCGTATGAGAGTGGGTTTGACTGGTCTTACTATGGCTGAATATTTCCGTGACGAAGAGAATAAAGACACTCTACTTTTCGTTGATAATATTTTCCGTTTCACTCAAGCAGGTTCTGAAGTGTCAGCGTTATTAGGACGTATGCCTTCAGCGGTTGGTTATCAGCCAACACTCGCTAACGAGATGGGACAGTTACAGGAACGTATCACTTCTACTACTAAAGGTTCTATCACTTCAGTACAAGCAATCTACGTTCCAGCGGATGACCTTACTGACCCGGCTCCAGCAACTACGTTTGCTCACTTGGATGCGACTACGGTTCTTTCGCGTCAAATCGCCGAGCTTGGAATTTATCCAGCGGTGGATCCACTTGACTCAACTTCTACAGCTCTTAAAGCTGCAATCGTTGGTGATGAGCACTATCAAGTAGCACGTGGTGTACAAAACATTCTTCAAAAGTATAAGGAGCTTCAAGACATCATTGCAATTCTTGGTATGGATGAGCTTTCTGACGACGATAAAGCTATTGTTTATCGCGCACGTAAGATCCAAAAATTCTTATCACAGCCTTTCCACGTAGCAGAAGTATTCACTGGTTCACCTGGTAAGTATGTGAAGCTTGAAGATACTATCAAGTCGTTTAAAGAAATCCTGGCAGGTAAGTACGATGCTCTTCCTGAGCAGGCTTTCTACATGGTTGCTGGTATTGATGAAGTTATCGCTAAAGCTGAAAAGCTGAAGGGTTAGACTGCTAATAGTTGTTTGACAGCTTCTTGTGCTGGCTGAATAATTCTAGCCCATAGTTCTGGCTTTGCTTCTTGTACATCTTGTTCACGGGTGTTGAGAAGCGGTTGTAAGTTTTTCTCTGCGTCACTGCGGTATCTATCTCGATAGCCTAATTCATTTTTTAGATCACCATAATTAACTGATGACTGAGGAATATCAGCAGGCGTATTATCAGGAGAGAGAATCGCCTCTGTTTTAGCAGTTATAGCCGCTACTTGAGGTGCAAATTTACTGAATGAAGATACTAGGTCTCGAATCTCATCGCCACTATATTGACCTCCTGGCTTAGTACTTAATCTTGGAATGTTTACTATTTGACTATTTGCGTCCTTAATTTGATTAGCCAAGTCTCTTATTGCTGTGATACGTTTATTTGCATCAGACAAGGCCTGACTTAGAGCCTGATTATCTCTTCGCAGGAGGGTTACTAAGTCTTGATTCGAAATCTGGTGAAGGCTTAACATAATCGGCTAGTTTAACAGTTGATTTGCCAAAAATCAAGTATTTAAATAGTCTCTAGTTATTTTGATAAGTGGAACGGAACGGAGTAACGTCAGAGTGTAGCAGGCTTGATGAACATCGAATTTACTAAATAGAATCCATTTGCAAGGTCTTCAGGGCGGTAGTTTCCTTCTTCTACCTGAAAATTTTCCACGATTTTGGCGCGCATAGTACCAGGAAGTATATTGCAATCTAGGCTTGGTGTACACAGCTCTCCTAGAGCGTTATAGAAAAATATATTAGTAAAACTACCTTCACAGAGATGTCCTTGTTCGTTAGTCCAGATGAGTTCATCCCAGCCGTCATTGCAAGGAGCCGAAGGCGACGAAGCAATCTGCTCTCTCGGATAAAACTTATGCCTCCACTTAGCATCACTTGTTTCAATATGAAATTCTTTAGGGTCTAAAATTTTTACTTGCCATTCTTTACTCAAGTCACGAGTGTAAGGTTCGATATTCATTTCAAATTGCCCATTCTTAGAATAAAGAATGCGGAGTTTGAAGAGCTGAAAGTTCATTGTTAAATGTTCAATATTTAATAACCTGGATTGCTGCGTCGCTTCGCTCCTCGCAATGACGTCTTGGGTACTGAACCGCGAACCAATAAAGCTAACTGGTTTTGTGAAAAAATACTGAGCTTTGTTTTTGGCTTGATTGCGCATTAATAGTGTCAAACCATCTTGGTGATTGGCTTCTGATGGTAAACTAAATCCCAGCTCATTAATGCTATTAAATAATCTAGCTATATGTTCATCAAAGTCGTAGATATATGCAGTATTAGAATTTTGTTCTACTCTGATTGTTTCTAATAATTGAGTGATGTTCTGAATAGAAGTCATCGCTTATACTCCGCTAGTATAGTAATCTTCATCGATAATAAATGTAGATGCTTTTTCTTGAACAGCGTCGAAGCAAGCTATGTGATAAACCGCATCACCTTGATTGTATAAAGGTAGTATTGATTGCCCGATAATAATTCCTGCTTTATTAGCGATGATGTCTTGATGTTGCTCCCCAAAAGCATCTGTAAGGTAGCCTAGGACTTCGTTTGCTTTAACTGCTTGCCCTAATTTTTTCTTAGAGTGTAGTATCCCGCTCTCTGGTGCTCGTAACCAATAAGTAGAGTTAGCTAAAGATGGTTGGATTTTCTTTTTGGTTTTAGCGGAATCTGGTAGCATGCCAAGTTCCACCATGACATTAAGTATGCCTGTTAATCCAGCGCTGGTAATATGATCTTCAAACCTAAGAGGTCTACCGCCTTCAAATACCATGTAAGCAAGCTTGCCCTTAGTTGCTGCTCTGAGAGTGCCTTCTGCAGCTTTAGAGTCGATGATCACTGGAGCACCAAAACTATATGCCATACGCTTGAGATCTGGATGATCAGATAGTGCTACTCGAATTTGTGCCAGGTTATCACGATGAGTTGCTGCAGAATGTAGATCTATTCCATGAGTGCATTTGTTGACTATTTCTTCCATGAAAGTGTTAGCGATTTGTGCAGCTAGTGAACCTTTCTGAGTACCAGGGAAGCAGCGGTTCAAATCCCGTCTATCAGGCAGATAGCGTGATTTAGCATTAAAACCAAAAATATTTACTATAGGTACTGCAATCAAAGTGCCGCTAATTTTACTGAGTGACTTGTGTTTAAGTAAACGAGAAATAATCTCTACGCCATTAATTTCATCGCCATGTATCGCGGCAGAGACAAATAATATCGGACCATCTTCTTTGCCACGTATCACCTGCACAGGAATTTCCATTTGTGTTAGGTCATAGAGTTTAGCTACCTTAAGGTTAATGCGTTTCTTTTCGCCAGGATATATTGCAACATCGGCAATTTTAAGTTCAGTAGCCATTAATTATATTGTATAGCAAGTTGCTAAAACTGGTTCAAAAACCTCTGATCACCATTGAACATAAATCGGATGTCATTGATCTTGTATTTGAGCATAGTAAATCTATCCAAACCCAATCCAGCAGCGAATCCTGAATATTTCTCTGGATCTATGCCTGCCATAGAAAGTACATTGGGATCTACCATGCCGCAGCCCATTAACTCTAACCAACCGCGACCACCACAAGTGCCGCAACCAGCACCTTTACAGAAAACACATTCGGCATCTAATTCAGCAGACGGTTCTGTGAACGGGAAGAAATCGGGACGAAATCTAGTACGCATTTCTTCTCCAAAAAACTGTTTCAAGAATTCATTGAGTACCCATTTCATATGTCCAAAATTTACATTCTCTTCTATCATCATCACTTCAAGTTGATGAAAGAAAGGCATCTTACGAGCGTTCACTTCTTCATTACGATATACGCGTCCGTGTCCAATGATACGGAATGGTGGTTTGAGTTTTTCCATAGCGCGAATTTGGATTGAAGAAGTGTGTGAGCGCAAAAGTATATCAGGAGAGAGTTTGGTATAAAACGTATCTTGTTCATCACGTGCTGGATGATCTTCTGGGGTATTGAGTGCAGTGAAATTGTAATAAGTACTTTCTAGCTCAGGACCATCTACTAGTGAAAATCCCATAGTCTCAAATATTCCTACGATTTCATTGGTAACTTGAGTAAGTGGGTGCACATGTCCAAGTTTAGTCCCTAATCCTGGTAAGCTCGGGTCGATGCGTTCAGCTTCTAGTTTGATATTTAATTCTTGTGTCTCGATGCGTTTAGTAGCAGCATCTAAGGCAGTTTGTATGCTTGTCAGTACTTCGTTGATTAGCTTGCCAAACTCAGGCTTATCCTCTTTAGGGACATCCTTCATATTGCGGCGCATATTGACTATAGTGCTTTTATCGCCGAGATATTTTACGCGTAGATCATTAAGCGCACGCGAGTCTTGAACCGTGGAAAACTCTTGACCAGCTTCTTTGGCGAGTTGTTCTAATTCTTGCTTAGTATGTTCTAGGGTCAAAGGCACTAACTCATTTTACCATAATGCACTCTCACCAGCTCAGCCCCAGCTTGGATTGCAAGTGCATTATATTCCTTAGTCCATTTGTCTAGTTCTTCAAGGCTTGCTTCTGGAGAATTCTTCCAAAGCTTTAGAAATGATTTACGACTAGCGCCGATCAATACTGGTAAACCAAATTCTTTTTTGATGGCTGGAATTAACTCAATAATTTCCATTGAATGTTTCAGGTTTTTCCCGAATCCCAAGCCTGGATCAAGAATTAAGCGTGATGAATCGATGTCTAGGCGCCTCATCTGAGATATGGTTCTATCCCAAAAGAATTTTAGATCTTCAAGTAAGCCATGTTTATAAAACTCATCAGGAACTTCTGCTGCTGCAAGTCTTGGTGGCACGCCTCCCTTGCTATGCATGGAAACCAATCTAGTATTAGGTTTGACGCAAGTGGAAATGACGCTGATCATGTTGTTGTTTTGCAAACCAGTTACATCATTAATGAAAGCAAAATGCTCACCATATTGTTTAAAGACACTGCGCACTACTTGAGAATTATGCGAATCTAGGGAGAACTTGATCTTGAGTGGAGTCCCGCCTTCGGCACTCTTAGTGAGGGCTAGCGCATCAAAAAACGGCTGTAATCGCGCTAACTCTTCTTCCATAGAAACAGCTTGAGCGCCTGGTTTGGTTGATACAGCTCCTACATCTATGCAGTTTACCCCTGCTGCTATTAACTGCTCTACACGTTTCAATATCTGCTCTGGTTCAAGCATGCTCATGTCGCCGTCTGAAAACGAATCTGGGCTGAGATTTAAAATTCCTAAGGTGATGACCATATTTCACGATGATATCAAGTTTGTTTCAAACTCTGTGTAAATATATAAATTCTTCAAAACTCTAAGCTTTATATGGTTAACAGAGGTTTAAAAAACTCAAAAAATGGGTAAAAAACTTCAAGGTGAACAGCTTCAAAGGTGAGGCTGGATTAGGAAAGAGGGACTTAAAATGGTATACAATCCGATATTCGAAGAAGAGTTGGATCGCGAAAATGAACTCAAGAATTTAAAACAGGCTATAAAACTAAGAGCAGGTAAAGATCAAGTTAAGGATTTGTGTTTTAAGTTTTCGACTTTTGTTAAAGCTCATCCGATTTTTACGACCATGGCAGTTGGTGTTTTTAGTATGAGTTTAATCTCTTCTAAACATCACTAGTCGATACAACCGTTACCAAAGGTAGAGGCGCCAGCAGCAAAGGCTTTACGAAGCAGATCTAATTGATTTGCAGGAATATTTTTAGAATCAAGAGGGTTTAGCCCTTGAGCTTTAGCGTTAGCTAAGATCTTGCTCATAGCTATAGCAATGCCTATGCGCGGTACTGCAGCATCATTACGGCGAGCAATCAAAAGATCCCTGGCATCCTTATCGTTTTGCAATAGTTCTTCAATTTTTACAGTTTTAGGATCTGCTACTTGATAGCGTTTCACGGCAGCGATGAAATTAATAGTATGCTGCTGAGCGGCTATAAGTTTATTGGTAAGCGGGTCTTTATCAGGATCGTAGTTATCTCCGGTAGCTTCTTCTATGATGGTATGTGCTTTGCGGTAACAATCTTGGTCAGCAGTCATGATGCCACGTTCTAGTGAATTGATGATATGTCTCATCAATCTGGCTTCCTGACTGTCTTCTGTTAGGTTACAGTAATGAGCTATCCATTCTACTAGAGTGCGCTGACTGCTTATGCCAAAACGATCTTTATTAGCTAGAACCTTATCGAAGCCATAAAAGCTTACGTGATTGCCTCCTACTAAGCTAAACATCGCAGCATATGGGATTGCACGAATGTCTCCAAGGATTTTTACTATGTTTTCTATATCAAGTCCAGCTGCAAGTTTAGCCAGGTCGTTACTATAATCAGGATTGTCCAAGAATTCCTTGATCTGTGCTCCTGACCTCGACGTCGGTCTGGATGCGATATTGAATAGATCCAAGAATATCAATGGTGATTTGATTACATGTCTGAAATATAACCTTAGAGTAGTTTCATCACTAGGCTTATAATCATCATCTAGATCCAACCCAAGAACTTCTGATCGCAGAGCAGTTCTAACTATATTTACCAGCTTATTCATTACTAAAGTAAAATCAGGATCTAGAGTATAGATGGATTTGTAGAATTGAGCGAGATCCTTTGTCTGGGCTTGTTCTAACTCAAATTTGGCATTGCGCAAACCTATCTCAGTGATACCGTTAATGAAATCTTGAATAGCATGGCGAGTGCGCGGATTAGAAGCTAATTGTTGAGCACCACCTCCTTGAAGAGTGCGTTCATAGTAAGGAATGGAACCTAGTGGTTGAGTGCATTTGACGGTATCTTGAAACTCTAAGCCGCCACCACGTTCTACCGGTTCACCCCAACCATCAAAATTAATTAGTTTGACTGCTTTAAGACCAGTAGATTTATAAGCTCTGAGCCAGAGTTCTTGATTGAAGAAATTGCGTCCTTGCAGTAATTGCTTGCTAGTATCCTCTTCAATAGCAGTACTGAAGAAACGATCAAAATCTCTGAGCGCTAAAACAATCACATCGCTTTCACTTAACTGTTTATTTAAGCCTTCTTCTATATTACTAGAATCAAGTCCTTGAGCAAGTTTGCGCCAAGCAGTTAGTTCTTTGCTATCGCTGCATAATTTCTCTTGCAAGTAAGCATTAAAGATCTTAACTACTAAAGTATCAAGTTGTTTGGATCTGAACATTTCCCATTGTGATGCGACAAAGCCGTTTTGTTTACCGCTATCAGAAGGTCCGCGCATTTTAATGAAGCGACCTTGTTGTGCTATGAGATATTCATGCCAAGCTGGATTGATAAGAGCATTAATGGTTATGCGATATGAATTTCTTAGATCGCTGATTTGTTCTGTAAGAGGCACTATCTCTAAGCGGGACTGAGGCAAAGCCTCGTCTGTAGAGGTTTGAAAAGCTCCTATCGTTTTAGCTAGAACCAATACATTGAGCATATCTTCAAAGCTTTCATTCATGCTGATGATTTGTCTTTTGATTGCCCCAAGCTCACTAAGCATCAATAAGTCAAAGGTTTGTAATAAGTTTTCTTGGACTTTTCTACTGTCACCTAAATATTGAATAAGAATTTTGGCGTGCAGAGTATTGTAATCATTCTTAACTATCAAATCAGGCTTATAAGCTGAAATCACATAATTAGTTTTATTAGTTACTTGTTTGTCCCAAAGAGCCGTGAGATATTTGGTGAGCTTAGCTAGTATTTTATTGCCCTGGCGCGTATGACCATGAGAACCATAGTCAGAGAACACCTGAGCCTTGCGTATAAGTAAATCTATTTCTTTGGTGTTAGCGATAGTACCATTGATTTGCTTGAAATCCCGGTCAGGGACTTTGTTTGCACGGATTAGCTCTAGAGGCTCTATGACATCCTTGATCACGTTGAACCCTTGAAACACTTTACTGCCACTTTCACTTAGATTCTCTAAGCGTAATAATTTATCAGTTATACCTTCAAGTTTAAGAATGATGCCGTATTCTATAACAACTCTATAAGCTTGATGAGGCTTGCTGATTACGTCCCCAAACTCCTTCATCAAGGAATCATATAGGGCTTTGAATTTATCGTCTCTAAAAAATGTTTTGGTTGGTAGATGGGTGTCACTAGTGAAATCATCACTTAGGTTTTGCCAGAGTTGATCTAGCTCAAGTCGGTATTTAGTTAAGAAGTGTAAACGCTCTTGGAGAACGGATCTTAGGTGCTGCTCGGCGCTCACTGTAGGGTTACCATCTATATCTCTTGCCACCCAGCTATGTAATTTAAAAACATTCTCATCAAGTCTGAATTGCTTGCCGAGGTATTTTTTTAGTTCTTTCTCTAGCGCTTGGATCTTAGCAGGAATGATAGTCCAGGCTTCAGCGATATTGTTTAGGAAATTAGAACTCTCGTCTACTGGTCTGAGCACCTCGGTGTTGTAGGGCTTGGCTCTGACCATATGGCTAATAGATAGCGAGATATCCTCTATCAAATCTGCGACCGAAAGTTCGAAACTCTCTTCTAGTCCATCTTGGTTAAAGCTCTCCCACTCCTCAGGATTTACTCTGTAAGCGATTTCTTGAACGGTTTCCACCATATGCTTAATGTGATTAACGTAATCAGGTTGTATGCCAGCGGTGGGGTGTGCGGTTAAAACTAAGTTTGCAGAGAAATTTTCTGTGAATACTTTTCTTAGTTCCTCGTCACTACTGAAAGCTTGTCTAAGCTGGTTGAGCATTTTGCTTGCCATGAGACGATCTGGTGCTAAAGCTTCTGGCTTAGTGATCTCAGCGCAGGCAGTACTAGATTGATTTAACAGTAAATAAGCTTCAAGTATCCAAGACAATAATTTAGTAGCAATCAACTGTGATTCAGCGTTATCACCAGGATGAATTTCTAAAAGAGCTTTTTCTATGCTATCAAAATTTCTAGTTGAAGATAGTTCGCGGCGTAGTTGAGTGATAGTGTCTATGAGTTTACGTGCGAGTTGTTTGCGCAGCTCCGGGTCCGTTGCTAGATTGTCATCGTTGCTAATACGATTGAATATTTGTTTACCGATAATATTACCGATAACTCTGTATAAGGCTCTAATAGAGGGAGAGATGGGCACTATTTGATTATACAGTTGAATCGCTTAATTATATTGTTGCTCTCTCAGGGTGACTTATAGATATTCGTTTCTTTGAAATGACAAATGAGTATCACACCTTGATTGTTTTTCTGGATTGATAATATTTAAACATCTTGCATACAAACATAAGTATCCATGCCATCAAAGCCGCTCACCATCCCTTGCAGCAGAAGGAACTCGGTGATGCTGAAGTGATGAAAGCTATCACTGTTTATGGTGGGCTGGAGCAATATATAAAAGCTCATCAAGAAGTTTTGCAAATAAACTTAGAAGCAAGCGAGCGTAAGTTTGCAGAGTTCGCTAAGCATGGCATTAAGGTTACTAATATATTAGAAGCTGATTACCCTGAAATCTTACGTGAGCTTAAAACACCACCTACTATTCTTTATTACTATGGCGATCTTAATCAATTAAATTTTGAGAATAACATCGCTCTGGTTGGCACTCGTCATGCTTCGATTTATGGTGAAACTATCACTTGCGCGCTAGTGCAGTCATTGAGTGGATCTGAGGCTTGCATAGTTAGTGGTCTGGCTGCTGGAATAGACTCGGCTGCTCACGGTGAAGCTTTGGATTCTGGCATGTCCACTATCGCGATACTTGGTTCTGGTTTACTTGAGTTTAATTACGCTGGTGTGCAGCGTGAGTTATTTAAGCGTATGCAAACTGATGCTAAAAGCCTCATCATTAGTGAGTTTGCGCCGGATCAAACGGCGCGTGCTTGGACCTACGCGCATCGTAATAGATTAATAGCAGCTCTATCTAAGGCAACCATAGTTATAGAAGCTCCTAAGACCAGTGGTGCTTTGATTACTGCAGAGCATGCTCTTAAGATGCAACGCAGGCTCTATGCGATACCTGCTGATCTGACTAAGTTAAATTTCAAAGGCTCTAATAAGCTACTTGCTGAAGGAAAAGCACAGCCGATTTTTGATTATGCACAGTTAATGGAATTACTTGATTTGAAATTAAAAGCAATAACTGAGCAAGATTCAAACTATATTGAAAGCCCTACTACTAGCCCGATACTTGATGCCATTACTGATCAAGGAGTTACTATGGATTATTTGATTGATAAGCTAAAACTCAATCAGGCTAAACTGTTTGCGGAACTTACTATATTAGAAATGAAAGGTCTAATACGTAAGAGCAATGGTGCTAAGTATAATAGGACTTAATTAACCGAATGTTTTAGAAAACAGGTCTTTGTAAGCTCTAACGCCTTCGCTTTCTGTTTCTACTTGGCAGTTAATAGAAGCGAAAATAAATACTCCGTGACCAACACGCTCTTGGCTACCGTCTAAAGCTAGAGTAGCTCCGCTCACGAAATCTATTACACGTTGAGAAACTTCACGGTCTAGATATTGAAGGTTCACGATTACTGATTTGCGTGCTTTAAGGTGATTAACTATTTCTAAGCTGTCCTCAAATGATCTTGGCTCAACTACTACAATGTTCACGCCTTGAGCGCCGCTTTGTACTAGTTGTAGTGGGCTTGCTGATCTTTGCATTGGCATTGGTGCCGATGGCATCATTGAATCTTCTAAATCCATCATCTGCTCTTGTTCCACTTTCTTGCCGCCTCTCATCCATGATCCGAATACTGTATCCATAGCTTCATTAAATCCTTTTGCTTCTGTAAATTTTCTTCCCGTGCCCGTTGTTTTAGTAAAGTCTTCTTCTAACATTCTATCCAACTTCTCGCGAACTGCGGGAGTTGGAGGTGGAACTCTGTAGTCATCTTTAATTTTGAATAGATCTGAAAACCCTTCATTGAAGACCTTTTCAGCAGGACCCATCCACAAATTATCGACTTTAAATTTTGCTGATTGTTGTTTCAATTTTCCTCTCTCCCTTTGAAGTAATTATTCTTCAATTACTTCGCGTGCAAACAAGCCCCTTCCTAATCTAATCATAGTTGCTCCATTTTGAAAAGCCAGCCTATAATCGTTAGTCATCCCCATCGAAAGCTCAAAAGCTCCACTAGGGCGGAGTTCTTTGAGCACTCCGTTCAATTGACGCATATTAGAGAAAATTGTTTCTGAAATCGCAGAAGATTTATGCGGGCCCATAGTCATCAACCCGCGCACTTCAATATGAGTAAGTTTTAAAATTTCAGGAATACTTTCTCTAAACGCTTCAGGAGTAAATCCATTTTTGTCTCCGGTGTTATTAATCTGAATTAATACTTGTTGAGTGATTCCTAATTGTTGAGCGCGTTTGCTGATGAGCTCGGCAGTTTCATAAGAACCTACTGATTGAATTAAATCAAAATTGCCGACAACTTTATTAATCTTGTTGCTTTGAATGGGCCCGATTAAATGCCAAGCAACTGGTTCAGTAAAATATTGTGCTAAACGTTCTTGACGTTTGATTGCAGGAATAATGTAGTTTTCGGCAAAGATTCTCAATCCAAGTTGGTAGGCTTCCAGTACTTGCTCGTCGTTAGCGTACTTAGTTACTGCGACCAGAGTGATTTCTTGGCGATTAATCGCACCGCCCAGCTCTTTATCTATTGCTTTAAGCCTTTCCTTCAGTAATGACACAATTGTTTCTTTTAAAATTCCCCTTCATTTTATAAATAAACTAACTTTAATATGATAAATTACTTTCTTAGATTCTGATGGGCTTATGGTGGAATTGGTAGACACGCTTGACTTAGGATCAAGTGCTTCACGGCATTAGAGTTCGAGTCTCTATAAGCCCACCATCATTAAATAAAGAAGGGGGCTTGAGCCCCCTTCTTTATTTAATAGACTTCTTGCATAATTAAAAATCCCCCATTGGGCGACACGCAACATTCGTTACGCGAGTCTTTGGTTCTCATTCATGTCAAAACAATTATTAATCGTTAAAGAATTGACTCTCTCATATGTTTTGTGATATTATCTTTCCCGTGTCAGGATCAGTTAAAAGCACAAATCAGTTTGTTTATCAGGATTATGGGCGCCATAGATTTGGGAACCGTTCCTATTTAGCTGTTGCATTGCTTGCAGGGCTTGGTTTAGGTGAAACTGTGTCTAATGGAGTTGAATACTACCATCAACCTTCAAGCGGACCAGAAGTAATAAATATGCATAAGGTTGAACCCCAACCTATTCCTCTTGAAGGGCATTTAGCATTAGACGCTATTTTTATGTCTATATTTGGATTACCTACATATCTAGGGTTAAAAGCTTCCGATAAATTGAATAAACGTTTAAAACCAGATCTCTTAATTGAGGGATATAGCAAACTCATGGGTAGGCTTTTAATTGGTATTAAGACAAACTCTAATCATGTGGAGTTAACGTTTTTAAAGGGTAATAAAAAGTCTGTAGATTATGAATCAGTTATAAAAACTCTAAAGGAATTCTTCTTAGATAAAAAACTTTTGCAAGATAAGGCGAAACTTGAAAGGATATATGATGACTTAAAGCAACTAGCGATGCTATCTGGTCGCTATCCTGAACGTACAGGGGCGAAAGCATTTTTGGATTTAATTAAAGGACTTCCTGATCAAATCAAGGGAAATCCTACTTTGCAAGGTACATTAAAAAGAGCAGGAGCTTATCACTCTAATATTATGGCGTTTTTAGCTCTTAAAGCTATTGAATCTTTATCATTCAAGTCTATATCAACAGGTGCTCCAAATCAGCTTCCATTGAATAGTGCAGAGGTCACACATAGTCGAAGCATCTCTGAAAATTCAAGGTCTCAGGCTCTTAAAGGTGCTTTTGCAGAATATGTTGTTGAGTTTAGGCGTATCACTGATAATAGTTGTGAGTTTAAAACTTATAGAAAACTTGATACCAAAGCTCAACCTTTACCAAACAATTTAGTGCAAGAATTATTTCCGGCTTTGAATAGACCTGATTTAGGGATTCAGAGTCTTGATGATGGTTGGTATAGGATACCAAATCATATCCAATGGCAAACGTTATTTAGCGATGCTAGTGAAGAATTTCGTCCCCAGTAAGCGTCCTTAAAAATTTCACTATCAACTCAATCTCTCTTGTTGTAGGTTTCTTACCAACTTGATACTCTGCCATGATGCGCACAGCTTCATTTAGGCTAGTGACATTACCATCGTGCATATAAGGATAAGTAAGTTCTATATTGCGGAGTATTGGCACCTTGAATTTGTAGCGATCAGCTTCCTTATGGGTGAAGTTATAGCGACCGTTGTCTTCTTTTGCTAGTGCCAGTTTCTTTAAACCATTAGCACCGCTGGCGCGGTCCGCGAAATAATCTTTTGCAAGTCCCATCTTCTCAAAACTTCCACCCCCCACGGCTGGTCCTAAGTGACAGTTAGTGCAGTTGTATTTTTTAAATAACTCAAACCCTTGTCTCTCTTCTGCGCTTATAGCATCACGATTGCCATTGAGGAACTGATCCAAGCGAGAGTTAGGAGTGATGAGTGATTTCTCGTACTCGCCAATAGCATTAGCAATCATTTCACCAGTTACTTCTTTAGGTTTATTAGCTCCATAGATTTTTTTGAACATCTCTTGTAATTCAGTATCAGTGCTTAATTTGCCGATTACTTCATCCCAGCTAGAACCCATTTCTGCTGGATTGTGCACCGGACCAGCGGCTTGAGCTTCTAAGTTCTCAGCACGACCATCCCAGAATTGTTTGATGTTATAAGTAGAGTTGTAAGCAGTTGGTGAATTGATATGACCCTTGATACCATGAATCCCGGTAGAGAACTGCATTTGATCGGTGCCGCCTTTAGCAAGATCATGGCAAGTAGCGCAAGAAATAGTATTGTCTGCCGAGAGACGAGTGTCATGGAATAATTTCTCTCCAAGTATAAGTTTGTCTTGATCCAGTCCTAGAGATTCTTTAGTTGGTATAGGTTCTATGACTAAACCCTTGAGTTCATCTAACCAATCAAGGATCATTAGCTTCTCGCTACTAGTGATACTTTTATCCCAATGAATAGCTCGATATTGGATTAGCGGCATGCTGCCAGCGCTGATCACACTTTCTAGTTCCACTAATACATGCTTTGGTATGTCCTTATCTTCTTTAATAGAGAATAATTCTTTCTCTAAGTCTAAGTAGTTACGTCCTTTCTCTATGTCTTGTTGAATCAGATCATGAATTATCGGCAACTGAAAGTACCATGGATAAACAGTTTGATCCGAATGACAATCCATACATTTTTGTTTAAAAACTTTTTCGACTTTTAGGCGGCTGGGGCTTTTAGCTTCTACACTAGTGAAAGCAAATACTAATAGGCTGAGTACTACTAGGCAAGGTTGAATTTTCATACGGAAATAGAGTTTAACAGAAAATATAAAGAAAACATTTGATATTATCTGGTCCTAAAGTGTAAAGAATCCTACATTATTGTTTTATGAAAGTCCAGCATTTATAGCGCTAAATCTCTGCTAAAATCTTAGCGTTATGACAGCAATTAGACCGGATGAGATTACTAGAATTCTTAAAGAGCAAATAGCTCAATATAAAGACTCTACGCAAATTAGCGAAGAGGGCTCGGTATTAAGTGTAGGTGACGGTATTGCCCGTATTTATGGACTTGGTTCTGCGATTAACGGAGAGCTAGTTGAGTTCGATGACACTGAGAAAACTCAGGGTATGGTTATTAACTTAGAAGAAGACAACGTAGGTATCGTTCTTCTTGGTAAAGGTTTAGGTATACAAGAAGGCACGGCAGTTAAGTCTACAGGACGTATTGCTTCAATCGGTGTCAGCGAGGAGATCTTAGGCAGAGTAGTAAACCCACAAGGTGAGCCGCTTGATGCTAAGCCAGCTATTAAAGCTGCTAAGTACATGCCGATCGAGAAGATTGCTCCTGGTATTGTGAAGCGTAAGTCAGTCCACGAGCCACTTCAAACTGGTATCACTGCGATTGATGCGATGATTCCTATTGGACGTGGTCAGCGTGAGCTTATCATCGGAGACCGTCAAACTGGTAAAACTGCTATCGCTATCGATACAATTCTTAATCAACGTAATGTACCAGAAGCACAAAGACCAATCTGCGTCTACGTTTCAATCGGTCAGAAAAACAGTACGGTTGCACAAATCGTGAAGAAACTTGAAGAAGAAGGTGCAATGGCTTACTCAGTAGTAGTACACGCGGGTTCTACTGATACTGCTGCTCAACAGTTCTTGGCTCCGTTTGCGGGAGTTGCAATCGCTGAGTACTTCATGGAGAAAGGTAAGCATGTACTTTGTGTTTACGATGATCTTACTAAACATGCTTGGGCTTACCGTGCGATGTCGTTATTACTTAAGCGTCCACCGGGACGTGAAGCGTATCCTGGAGATGTGTTCTATCTACACTCACGTTTATTAGAGCGTGCTTGTAAAGTGAATGAAGAGATGGGAGCTGGTTCTATCACTGCGTTACCTATCATCGAAACGCAAGCGGGTGACGTTTCAGCGTACATTCCTACTAACGTAATTTCTATTACTGATGGTCAGATCTTCTTAGAGACTAACTTATTTAACGCAGGTGTGCGTCCTGCGATCAACGTAGGTTTGTCAGTATCACGTGTGGGTGGTGCGGCGCAAACTAAATGTATGAAGAAGGTAGCTGGTCCTCTCAGATTGGGTTTGGCACAGTTCCGTGAGTTAGAAGCATTCGTACAATTCGCTTCTGATTTAGACGAAGCTACTCAACAACAAATCCGTCGTGGACAAACGCAAGTAGAAGTATTGAAACAACCTCAATATTCTCCACTTACTGTAGGTCAAATGGTGAGTATAATTTTTGCTGCTGACTTAGGTTTGCTTGATAACGTAGAGAAAGCTAAGATCCAACCTTTTAAAGAAGAGTGGTTCAAGTATTTTGAATCTAATCATTCTAAGCTGAAAGCTACTCTAGATGCAGGTACTGCATTAGATGAAGCTATCACTAAAGAATTAACTGAAGCACTTACTAAATTCAAGCAAGATTTGTTTGCTTAATTAAGCGGATTGCAATTTATACATCTCTAAGCGCAATGCTTTAACTTTGTCGCGCACTTCGATGATTGATGCCATGCTGCTGCCTTTAGCAACCAGATCATTGATTTGTGTTTCAAAACCATGCATCTGCGTTAATAGGCTCTGGAAGCGGGGCTCATCAGTAGTTTTGAACTCAGAAGCTGCTAAGTTACTATAGAAGAGGTTTTGCTGAGTCCAAAAATTCATACCGGCATTAGCTGCTCTGGTACTTTTATCTGCTTTATCTTTTTGCGCTTGAGTAGCGTTAGCTGGAAGACCGTCTCTCACTGCTTGTCTTTGGTCTCGGAGCGTTATCAGGGAATCTGCTTGGAATGCAGAATTGCCTTGATCATCTACTACGTTAATATAGTGGGTATTAGCATTATTATCACTAAAAGCCGATCTAATATTGAACATATTTTGATAACTATCAGCGCGCAGTTGACCTCTTGTAGCTTGAGCTTCACCGGTATTCTCTACTATTCCTAGCCATTGATCCAAAGCGTTCTGTAGATTAGTTTGTACTCCAAGAGCTGTTTGTACATTAGACAATTGACTCGGGTTTATATTTTTGCTGAGTAACTCATTCATAAAATTTCCTTGCTCTGTCCAGAATAATTTAGAGTTAGTATTCATAGCCAATGCAGTATTACCTTCTCTTCTATGGGCTGGTGCATCTGCACGGTTACTGTTTTGCCATTGACTAATATTGTTCTTTAATCCAGCTTCTTGGTTGCTATGGAAGTCAGTTTTAAAATCTGCAAACGCCATCTCTTCCCGCGGATCAACCCCAGTAGCATTCGCGCCAAATGGATTGTTGAAAGCAAGTTTATAAGCATCGACTCTGGTGTTAGCTGTATCAGTAACTGCAGTAGAAGATTGATTAGCCACACTAAAATTACTGTTCATCGTTTCATATAAGGCTATCAATCCTGCTTGTTTACTAGGGTCTGAGTTACCCGGAGCATTAGCAACTCTATTCCAGAATCTTTGTTCTGCTTCGTGTTGAGCGCGTTCTGTAGCCGAGCTGCTACTGTTCAGTTGAGCCTTATTTTCTGCTTGATGTTCTTTAATATAAATATTTGGATTATTAGTCGTAGAACCGTTTTGTAAGCCTACTAGAGTTAAGCTAGTTAGAACACCAGATGCTTCTCCTAATTTAGCTAACTCTGATATTAGAGCTGTTGCATTCTCTGTGCTAGTGCCATTGAGAGCAGCTTTCAATCTCTGAGTTAAATCTTGAATACTTTGTTGGAAACTATCTAATTGTTCTTTCCTACTTTCAGCATTATATTCTTGAGTGACAGATCCACCGGGTAGCTGTTTTATGAATTTAAGCATATGATCAAGGGTGCTAGTACTAATGGGTGCAGGAGTGCCGTCTGAATTATATTCTTGTTGATCACGAAAAGTTTCCATGATCTGTCCAGAGACTCCTGTGTAACTATCACGCCCAGGGCTTCTTATAGGATTGCCTTGCGCATCAGTAGCAGGTATATTAATTGCTTGGTCTCCAACTATTGAAGCGATTTCCCCTACAAGACCATCTATAGTCTGATCTCCATATATATTGCCTGTGCCTGTATTGCCCCCTAATATAGACTCTAATTTTCTGTTGATCAATAATTCTGTGATTTGGTTTTTTTGATTGCTGCTTAAGCTATATGAACCTTCTGTGCCGCAAGCTACTTCTCTTGGCGCCATTGAAATAGTGTGTATCTGTCCATCATTGTCTAATAAAGTAGTTTCGCTATTAGCGGTTGGATTATTAGTAATAGAATTTTGTACCCGATTAATATCGCTTCTAATTTCTGTAAGTTTTGTGCTTTGGCTTGAATTACCGTTGTTAGTCGTACCGCGGTTCGCTTCTAAATGGCGTAAGCACGCTAAATCAATTCTATTTACTGTCATTTTTATCTCCTGTAATTCTTTTCAAGGGGTCCCCACCTTAAAGAACACGGGTGATAATTTAGACAATAGGTAGCACTACAGGGTTATTGGATGGTTAAACGGTAAAAAGATATTAAGATAATATGAATAACTTGAAGAGGTAATATAAATATTAAGGCCATACGAATTATTAAAGCCCTATGCTAGGATACATAGCCTACTGGAGCCCAGAAACATGGCAAATATTGCATTATTCGATACAAAAGGTAAAAAATCAACTAAGAACCAAGCGGTGAGCGATGAGGTTTTTGGCCAAGAACCTAATAAACACTTACTTTACTTAGCAAAAGTACGTCAAGAAGCTAATGCTCGTGCTGGTACTGCTCACAGTAAAACTAGACCAGAGGTACGTGGTGGTGGTGCTAAGCCATGGAAACAAAAAGGTACGGGTAGAGCTCGTGCTGGTACTATTAGATCTCCACTTTGGAGAGGCGGCGGTGTAATATTTGGACCGCGTAACAATGTTAATTGGACCAAAGGCATGAACAAGAAAGAGTCTGCTCTTGCACTTGTTTCAGCTCTATCTCTTGCAAACCAACAAGGTAAAATTTCTGCAATTGAAGAGTTCACTTTAGAGCAAGCTAAAACTAAAGAAGTAGCTGCGCTTATCGAGTCAGCTGGTTTCTGCGGACAAAACGTTCTATTGATAGTAGAAGCAGGTAGCGCTCAATTAGATCTATTAAAGAGAGCTAGCCGTAACTTAGTCAGAGCTAAAACTATTAGCACTGATGAGTTGAATGTAAAAGACTTGCTCAAGGCTAATCAAATCATCGTTAGTGCTAAAGCACTTAGCGATATTGAGAATAGATTTTCTGCATCAGTAGCAGCATAGTTATTTAAGGAAACAATCATGGCACACGCGATAGAACAAATACTCAAACGTCCAATCATCACTGAGAAATCAAGTAACCAAGCAAGTCTTGGAAAGTACACTTTCGAGATTCCTGATTGGGCAACTAAAGATCATGTGCGTGAAGCATTCGCTAAATTCTTCCCTGATCACAAAGTTACCAAAGTAAACATTGGTAAGATTTTCTCTTCAGCGCGTCGTACTCGTAAAGGTTTGACTCGTCCTGTTGATCACAAGAAAGCTATTGTTACTGTTGAAGGTAGTCATATAGATTACTTCCCAGAAGTCTAAAATTTTAAATACTAGCTTACGCACTAGCCCTAGATCTAAGCGCACTTATTTCATCTTTCACTGTAATTAGTTCTGATTTAAGTTTGTCTTTCTTGTCTGTAGCGTTGCTGCCAAATAAATCATTGATTTGATTCTCTAATGAAACCATCTCGCTGTATAGGTTTCCGAGTCTGCCTTTGTCCTCGGCACTAGAAGCTTCTGAGTTTAGTTCTTTATTCCAGAACTGTGCTTCGTCACTCCAGAAACTGATAGCTTCTTGTCCTACTTTAATTTGATGTTTAAATTGTTTTTGTATTTGGGTTGCATGCTCTTTGTCATTTTTTATATCATCTTTTATCTCTGGCACTAAACCAGTTAGTGCAGTTTCGTAAGCGCTTTTGTTTTCTTCAGCGGCATCTCTATGATCACTGATACTGATGTAGAGCTCATCGGAATTGAGCTCCGTGCTTATGTCACTAACTTCACTTCTAATACTATTAGTAGTTTTTTCTAAGTCTTCAATAGTTTTTTGAGTGATTCCTTCTGAAGCCAGTGTTGCTCTATCTGTGCTTTGATAAGTAGCCAATAAAGTTTCATCTTGAGCTAGGTCGGACTCTTTTTTGCTAAAGTCTTGTCCAAGATTTTTGATCTTGTCTCTAAGTGCAGCTATTTCACCAGCGCTAATATTGGTACTAGCTTGCTGTGGCCGTTTAGCACTAGTTAGCTGCTTTTGCTCGTTAATGCTATTAGTTTGCATCTTCAATGTCATTAAAACGCTCTGAGGTTAAGGGTTGGTTAAAGCCTGAGAGGAGCAATCATTAGACTTATTGCCAATGAGTGCGGTATAGAGATTGGGTATATTGTTTATGATGCGCCCAGATTCTATTAAAGAAGAATTAAAGGCTATTACTGATAAATGTCACAAGGCTCTAGAAAATTTAGAGACCAAGCAGTGGTATGGCTATGTCAGTAAAGTTGTTGGTTTGCTTATTGAAGCACAGTTACCTGGTTCTAAGATCGGGGAGCTTTGCAAAATTGTTACCAAAGAGAATGGCGAGAAGCTTGCTGAGGTGGTTGGTTTTAAAGGACAGATGGGGCAACTTCTATTACTGGAAGATGGCAAGGGAGTAAGTCAAGGTTGCAAGGTTTACCCGACTGGTAAGACTCTACAAATCGGTCTCTGTGACGGGCTTTTGGGGCGTATTATAGATCCACTTGGTGAGCCGATGGATCATAAACCTAAGCCAGTTTATGATGAGTTTAGAGATATAGAACAGCCGGCACCAGATTCTTTTGGTAGACCGAGAATAAAAGAAATATTTTCTTGCGGTGTGCGAGCCATAGATTCCGCTCTAACATTGGGTTTGGGGCAGCGTATTGGGGTGTTCTCAGGCTCTGGTGTTGGTAAGAGTACCATGATGGGTATGATTGCGCGTTACTGCGAAGCGGATATCAACGTTATTGCACTGGTAGGTGAGCGTGGTCGTGAGGTACAAGATTTTATAGAAGCCAGTCTGGGAGAGGAAGGTATGAAGCGTTCGGTCTGCGTAATAGCTACTGGTGATAAGCCGCCGATGATGCGTATGAAGTGCCTGCTTACTGCAACTACTATCGCTGAATATTTCCGTGATAAAGGTCTGAAGGTTATGCTTATGGCTGACAGTATGACGCGTATGGCAATGGCAGCACGTGACGTGGGACTCGCTGTAGGAGAGCCTCCTACGATGAAGGGTTATACTCCAAGTGTGTTCTCATTGATTCCAAGAACTTTAGAGCGAGCAGGTAAATCGGATAGAGGTTCTATCACTGCTATTTATACTGTGCTTGTTGAGGGTGATGATATGAATGAGCCAATCGCTGACACAGTTAGAGGTGTGCTTGATGGTCACATTATTTTGTCGCGTAAAATTGCAGTTAGAAATCATTTCCCAGCGATAGATGTTTTAGGTAGTGTAAGTCGTTTGTTTACTGAGATCACGAGTGATGAGCAACAGGAACTTGCTGGTAAAATGCGAAATCTCATGGCGATTTATGCCGAGAATGAGGATTTGATTAACATCGGTGCTTATGAGCGTGGTACTAATCCAGTGATAGACCAAGCAATAGAACTTAAGCCGAAGATTGATGCATTCTTGCAACAAAAAATTTACGAGCAAAATGATTACAATACAACCTTCCAGAAATTAAGAGAGATTTTTAGGTAAGAAGACATCGGGATATCTTATAATCAGTGGAGATGCTTGCTTTTGCAAATTCATTTCTTAAGCGCAGTATGGATCTGGCGATTGCTTTAATCGCTCTCTTGATCATTGCACCTTTTTGGTTGGTTATAGCATTTATGATCAAGCGTGATTCTGCTGGACCGGTGTTCTATATTCATACTAGAGTTGGTCGCGATGGTAAAGAGTTTAGTTGTTTTAAATTCCGTACTATGCGTACTGATGCTAATCCACATAAACTAGCTGAATCTAAAGACGATGATCGTATCACTGGCATTGGACATCTCTTGCGTAAAACCAGTCTGGATGAGACTCCGCAGTTGTTGAATGTTTTATTTGGACATATGAGTATAGTTGGTCCGCGTCCAGCGCTTCCAGTGCAAGTTAAACATTTTTCGGAAGCCGATATGTGGAAACTAAAGGTTAAGCCAGGACTTACTGGTTGGACTCAAGTTAATGGACGTAATTCTATCCCTTATGAGAAGCGCATGGAGCTTGATTGCTGGTATGCGCAACATCATAATGTGTTTTTAGACCTATGGATCATTTTGAAAACTTTTAAAGTTTTATTGTTTGGTGATGGAGTGTATGACGCACAGTCAACATCGCCAGTAGAATAATGATATGCAATTTGCTTCACCAGGTCCCATAATTTTAGAACTCGGTCCTTTAACTCTTAGATGGTATGGCTTGCTGTATGCAGTAGCTTTTTTTGTGGTGATTACTATTGCAGAAAAATATCTCAAGCCGAAGGACGTCTCAAGCGATGAATTAAGTAATTTTGCAATTATTGCACTTGTTTCAGGGCTAGTGGGGGCGCGGCTTTGGTATGTACTACTGAATTACCAATATTTTCTTTTGCATCTTGATGAAACTTACCAAATTTGGTTAGGTGGACAAAGTATTCAAGGTGGAATGCTTGGAGCTTGGCTGGGGACTTTGCTCTTAGATCGTAAAAACTATTTGGCTAAGCTTGCAACATTGATAACCGTAATCCCTTTGGCTCAAGCTATTGGTCGCTGGGGTAATTTTTTTAATGAAGAGGCTTATGGCTCTGTCACTGACTTGCCTTGGAAGCTTTACATCTCTCACACTGGTAGCTATCATCACCCGACCTTCCTTTATGAGAGTCTTTGGAACTTATTGGTGTTTGTGGTGCTGTTTAGCTTATATCGAAAGTTCAATGCAGAAGTGGGTAGTTCGCGACAAAGTAATCTTATTCTGATTGGTTTGTATTTCCTACTTTATTCTATCGGTCGCTTCTTTATTGAAATGCTACGCACCGATAGTCTTTATATAGGACCATTGCCAGCAGCGAGCTTGATGAGTGTCATTGGGATGCTCGTAGGTTTAATCATTATTGTCATCGCGAGGAGCGAGCGTAGCGAGCGACGCGGCGATCTCATTTGAGTGTGAGATTGCTTCGTCGCTTCGCTCCTCGCAATGACGGGGCGCTTCGCTTCCTTAGCATGACATTAAGCTTTAAACTGCTTCAGCATATACCCCTCACCACGTTTAGTGTGTATGAGTTTGCCTAACTGTTTCTCTTTAAGTTTTGATCTTAGGTACCTGATATAAACTTCAATAACATTGCTTTCGCCGATGAAATCATAACCCCAAACCTTATTGAAAAGGTCCTCTCTGGTTAAATATTGCTCTGGATGCATCATAAATACTCTTAATAAAGAGAACTCTTTACTACGCAGCTCCAGGGCTTCATCTCCGCGTCTAGCAACACGATTAAATTGATCGAGCCATAAATCTTTATACTCAAGGGTTCCAGTGGAGCCGCCTGGTTTGCGTCTTAGCACCGCTCTGATGCGTGCAAGTAATTCTTCTGTTGCAAATGGTTTGACCAAATAGTCATCAGCACCGCGATCTAGACCTTTGACCTTATCTTCGATACTGTCTTTAGCGGTGATCATAATGATAGGCACGTTGTCTGCATCTTCTCTCACTTGCTTGCAAACTTCCTCACCAGAAAGGTTTGGTAACATGCAATCCAATAAAACTAAATCAGGTGAGTTGCTGCGTATCGCTTTAAGTCCTTCAACCCCATCGGTGGCGGTGAGAACGTCATAGCCCTCGTATTTCAACTCTAGCTCAATAAGTCTTGTTATTTGAGCTTCATCTTCTATTATTAATACCTTGGTGTCTTTATTATCTTTTTTTTCTAGACTTGTATCTGTTGGGCTCATAATTTGGGTTTGAGAAAATTCTCAGGTCTATTAATATATCAAATATCAAGCCAAAATATCTCAGTTTAATCATTAAAATGAGCTTTAGCCAGTTATTATCTATGTGTTTTCTAAGTGTTTACGCTCAGTATAAAAAGGGAATAATTTTAGTCCTAACTTGTGAAATCAACTGCCAAAACAACAGGTGAAAAGCTAGAAAAGCTAGAAAAGCTGAGTTCAGTTCGTAATTTATATGAATTGATTGATAAAAATGCAGCACTCAGTTCTGAAACTCATAGCGCCCTTAAATTAATTCACAATCAATTACAAACTAAAGCGAAGGATTCTGACAGTCCCTTGTCTAAGGCTTGTTATAGTGCAATTCATTTTTATATGGAGCAAGGTCATCTAAAAATTCATGGTGGGGCGAATATCGACCCATCTAGTTATGAGCTATTCAAGTCGCGCAAACATCGCAATTGTGCTGAGCGTCAGGCAGCTTGCTCAGCAGCTAATAGAGATGGTCTCGCCAATACTTCTATGCGTTTGATGTTCCTTTATCGTCAGGCTGAAACTCAAAAAAAATTTCCGGCAGAGAAACTATTGCCTTGCCAAGACTGTTATGAAAATTATATTTGCGACCTAATTAGAAATAATGGACATTTGGTTTTGATTGTTGATGATCCTCATCCAAGAAAGTTTTTTGTTGATGGTGACTTTGATAATGCAATTAGTAGTATTACTGTTGAAGGATTGAAGATTAATTATAAGATTTTTAACGCCGAAGAAATGAAGCGTCTAAATATTGAAACTGTACTTGGGGGCAGGGTTTGCGCAGAAGGTGCTTAATCCTATCCTGGGAACTTCTCAAATAGGATTAATTAATCTGTGTCTGCCACTGCTTAAGTATCTCTAAATCACTAGCTTGTACATCTCCGCGTTTAAGAGCTACTTCTATTAGCGTTTCATAATTACTCAGGGCGTGATAGTCTACGCTGGCAGCTTTAAAATTATCCTTGGCTTTCTGTAAGTTATAAGTAAAGATTGCTACTAGTCCACAAGCTTCTAATGAAGCATCTTTCAAAGCACTAACTGCTTTAAGTGAACTTCCACCAGTGGAGATCAAATCTTCTACTACTACTACTTTAGTTCCAGGATTTAATTTTCCTTCGATTTGATTTTCTCTGCCGTGGCTTTTAGCATCAGCTCTCACATAAATCATTGGCAGGTTCATTTCATTAGCAATTAAACTTGCATGAGGTATACCAGCGGTTGCTACGCCAGCAATAGCTTCGGCTTGTGGGTATTTGCTTTTAATCAGCTCTACAAATGAATCTCTGATTAGATTTCGTACGCTCGGATAAGAAAGGGTCATGCGATTATCACAATAAATAGGTGACTTGATGCCAGATGCCCAAGTGAACATATCATTAGGCTTAAGAAAAATAGCCCCTATATCAAGCAGTTTATTAGCGATATCTTCTTGAGTCGACATAGTGGTCATGGTGATTATTTTAGCATGAACTACTTGTTCTTAATCGCTTTGAACATTTCTTGAGGCAAGGCATATTTTTTGATTATGTCTTTGTTTTGTTTGTTACGTTTCACTAAGATGATATTCCAAGTATCAACAAATACTGGAACCCAATCAGGATCGGAGATACGTCTAATTAAAAATGGTTGCGCGTGTTCAGTCATATCATGGCGCATAAAATATATGACATTGAAGTTGACTTTAGAATCTATGTCATGCCAATTGTCCTCAGATTCTTGCATTGGTTTATAGATCTCATTAAAGAAACTGGTACTGTAAGCTTCTGGTCTATTGTCTACAAACACTCTTCGGTATGGGTATAAATGAAATATTAGATAGCCACCAATATCATAGTTGTTAAAAATCGGTCCATGAATATTTACGTTTCTGAAGAATTCGGCTGAAGCATTAACTCTCGGGTCTAAACCTAAACCTCGATTGGGATTGGGTTTGATCCAGCTCAGCCCGTGTAAGAATAAACAATAAACAATTAGCACTATGTAGAAAAATAGTTTGTTTATGCGTGATAAATTCAATTTTAAACTTTGTAAATTCATCGCTAGTATAGGAATTGAATAAAGTATATAAACTGGAATTGAGCGATTAGTTTTGAGAGCCAGAACCATAAGAATGAATGACATGCAGAATGGTGTGAACTCTACTTTGAAGAACTCTTTGAAACTTAATATGGATCTGCGATAACGAAGGAACCATACTAGTATATTGATTAACATCACTAAATCAAAGTAGTAATAAAGTATATTAAAGGGAAATCTTTTGTGCATGAACCAAACAGATTGGTTCTCTAATAGATCATAAGCGTAGTTATGGAAGATCTTCAGTGGTTCAAGTAAACCAATTAAACCAAAGGGATTAATTAGTGAAGCCAGGATAACAGCGATGAAAATATAACAATATTGTTTGCTGCGATTCTCTACAATCATAGCCCTAGATTGGATTATAGAGTCTAAATAAATTAAGCCTATAAACAGAAGTCCGATGCTGAAAAATATATGGGTATTAATCCAGAGTAATTGAGAGACAGCTAGTAATCCAATAGTCCATTTGAAATCTAATTTTCTTAATTTAAAAAGACTTAGTATGTAAAACTCTAAACCCATGAACATATAACTAAATGATTCGGGTCTGACTTCGCTCCTCCAAATTAATAATGGCAAGGATAGTACTAATACCGCTAAAGCTATATTGGTCCCCGCAAACAATCTAGCTGCAAGAAAGAAAAAAACTATGCCACTAATAATCGCTAATATATTTAGTATCGATAAACCAACGAAACCAAAGCTTTTATAGCAGAGGTAATGGACTACACCTGTTAGCCAATGGTGATTAATTACAGGATAGCTTGCTTCAGTATATGAATAGAAATTCGTATATAAAGGAGTAGTGGTTTTAAGGTCGGCACCTTTTTTCACGGCTTCGATGATGAAGCGACCGTTGCTGATATGTCTACCTAAATCTGCTGTTGGCAAGTTAATAATGTCGCTTAATCCAAATGCTAAATAGAGCAGAATTAAAACACCGATACTGATTTTTAGTAGATTGTTGAGAGAGAGGCTTTGCATTTATTTAATCGAAGAATTTATACTTCAATATATAAAATATAGCTTTAATTCCATCTTTCCAGTTGATTTTTTTACCTTCTTCGTAGGTTCTACCGTAATAAGATATGCCTACTTCATAAATCCTGATATTAGGGATTTTGGCTATTTTAGCGGTAAGCTCAGGCTCAATGCCAAAGCCTCTTTCACGCAATTTAAGGTTTCTGCTGATATTGGTGCGGAATAATTTATAACAAGTTTCCATATCGGTAAGATATAGATCGTTTACAAAATTTGAGAGCATAGTAAGGAATTTATTAGCAACATAATGTCTCCAATTCACTATGCGTCTTGGTTTGCTGCCCTTAAACCTTGAACCATAGACTACATCCGCGTTGTATTCAATCATTGGTTTAAGTAGTTCGTTGTAGTCCTCTGGATCATACTCTAGATCAGCGTCTTGGATAATCAAAAAATCCCCACTTGCATATTGGAAACCTGTTTGTAGAGCTGCTCCTTTGCCCATATTGCGCTCATGTTTAAAGAGCTTAAATTCTAATCCTGGTGCATCTTTGCTAGCCAAGAACTCCTCTATTAAGGCTACGCTAGTATCTTTGGATTTGTCATCGATAAGAATAATTTCTTTGCTTAAATTTGCTAATAAATTTACATTCACTACTTTTTCCAGAATCTGGATTATCGTAGCCTCTTCGTTATATACAGGAATAATGATAGACAATTTCATAAAAAGCTAGAGAGCTTTTTATATTATGCCACTGTTGTGTATTGTTTATTTTCTGCGCCTTGTGGCAGTGGATTATTGTTAGCCTGCTTAGCTTTATAGGCTTTAGCATCGAATTTGGTGTCGATTTCTTGACCGTTGATTGTGAGTTTGTCGTCAACTATTCCTTTGTGAAGTTGATCTAGCTTGAGATGTTTTGCAGCTTGAATTATTTGCTCACGATTTATTGAATTGATCATATTTGCAAAATTATTTATAAAATTCATGTCACGGTTTTTGAGTTCTAGGTCAAGCAATGTGGATGCTTTACTCCTATTGTCTTTAAACATATTGACTAGTGAGGAACGAATAAGGATTTGCTTTGCTAACATTATTTCCTTGTCGGTAATATTCTGGGGGAAGCCCTGGATAGCTTCTGAAATCTTGCTCATAAGTTTTTGGGCATTGGATTTCTTGGTAGCGGCTTCTATTTTGAATGGTCCACCTTGATAAATGCTGTTATCGATATATGAATGAATATGATAGACTAATCCACTATTTTCTCTGACTATTTTCCCGAGCCGTGATGAAAGAGGATCTCCTCCTAAAATTAAATTTAAAAGTCGAACTGCATAATAGTCTGGATGAGACTCATTTATATCAACAGCTTGCGCCAGAACAATATGAGCTTGCTCTTGTTCACCTTTGAATTCATAACCTTCTAATTCTTGAATATCAGCAGCATGTGCTTCTGGTAAATCCAGCTTAAGGTTTGGATTGTAACTTCTAACCCAATCATTAATAGTTGTACCAAAGTGTTTTTCTACCTGTTCTTGATTTATATCTCCAGATGCAGTTATGGTGAAAGTATTATTCTTGAGATCTTCCCAGAATTTAATTACATCAGCATAGCTAATTGAATCAAGTGTTTCCCAGCGTTCTTCTCTTTTGCCTTCGTGCCTGAAATGTTCTTTTGGATAGATGGTATTTAATACTTCTCTTTCAACTAGTGATTCTGCATTGTTATTCTCTTCTTTAATAGAATGCTTCAACCCCGATTTTATTTTAGTGAAGGTTTCCATATCAAGCTTGTTATGCATTATAAATTCTTTGAATAGATCTGCATATTTTTTTAGATTGTCCCCAAGGGTGCTGCTTCCTATTTTAAAGAAAAACCCATCTGCATCTGAAATGACGGACAAGTTTCCTCCTATGTTGTTTATGCTCTTCTGTAATTCGTCGGAATTAAGAGATCTGGTTCCTGACTTTGAGAGCATACTTGCTAAAATCCCCATTGTTAATTTTTCTTTTGTAGATAAAGCTTTACGTGGAGTAAATATATATAAATTCGTTAATGGCAATCTATGATTTTCATTGCAAACTATTTTGTGATTATTCGTAGATGTTTTTTTAATGTGCATTTCAGGTATGCTTGGAGCTTGTTTGCCGCAGATTGAATCAGTTAACTCTTGCATGCGGATGGGGTCTATAACACGTTCTTCTTGTTTCTGAAAATTTTGTGTTGTTTCGTGATCAGCTTTTTTAACTTCAGACGGCTCTATGTAAACGCTAAACTCATTGTCTTTAGCTAGATATTTACTTGCAACTCTTTTGATATCATCATTGGTAATTTTTTGAATTTTGGCGGTTCTTTCGATTGCAAGTTTAGAAGCCTGGAAAGGACTTAGAATAGCCAATTCATTAGATTTTAATTCCAGATTCTCTTCTTTGAGATATTGATTGATCATGCATTGTTGCTTAAGTTGAGCCAACTGAGCTTCGTCTAAACCTTTGGCTGCAACGTCCTCTAGGATTGACTTAACTTCTTTTTTGATTGCTTTAAGATCTGTAAATTTATTGCTTGTAAATAATAATTGTAGTGCCGATCTTCCGTGCGCTAGGATTGGTGCGTAGCCAATATCTAATCCTAGTTTTTTATCTTCGTTAAGTTTTTTGCCTAATATTGGACTGCTACTTTGTAGCAAGCCATATACCAATGCTTCCATTACAAGTCCGTCAGGATCAGTAACATGAGGCATCTCGAATCCAAGTGCTAAAACTTTTTGATCACCAGCTTTAGTAATAGTATGCTCTCGAGAGCTTATTTTGGAAAACTCGACGGGTTGAGTATTTTTTGATTTATCCGACAAGGGAGTTACTGGAATATTCCCAAAATAGTTTAGTATGAGCTGTTCTAATTTTTTAGGGTCACTAATATTTCCTGTGATTACTACAGTTAAATTATTCGGATTTGAATATTGTGCATAATATTGTTTTAGTTCGTCAATGCTAATTCTTGACAGAGTTTCCTCTGTTCCTAAAACTGGATGGCTATATCCGTTCCCTTGAAATATCTGACTATTTAAAGCATTGTAAGCCACTTGTGTAATATCATCTTCATATTTTTTGATCTCTTGAGTAACTGTTGCCTTCTCGATAGGCAGTATGTCTTTAATAGAATCAATATTAGCGGATCGCATTCTTTCAGATTCAATTTTAAAAGCTAATTCAAGTAATTCAGGGGGTAAGAAGTTGTCGTAGAAAGTGAAGTTATGATGTGTTGCTGCATTGCTGTAGCCACCATTGTATTTAACAATGTCCATATCTTCTCCTTTGGCAAAGCTAGGATAAGGAGTTCTTCCTGCTAGTAAATGTTCAAGTAAATGTGCAGTACCAGGAATCTTATCATCTTTGGAACCCACTGAATAAACGGCTTTGAGATTGACTCTATTAGAGCTATTGTCAGGAGCTACTACGAACCTGATTCCATTTTCAAGCTTCAGTTCGATGATTCTTTGATTGGCAGTGCTAACGCTATCGTTGATAACTTGTATCCTTGGCGACGAAATTTTTTTAACATCAAATCCATTTGGCTTGGAGTTAGCAATCAAGTCTCTAAGAACTGCTGCACGAGGATTTTTAGCTATAAGCTCTTCAATTTTACTTGGATTAGCTTTTGCCCAATCCAATAAATTTTCTGGAATAAGGTGTTGTTGTTGTGGAGCTTGAATTGGTGGTTGCGAAACCGGAGTTTGAATTTGTGTTTGTGGAATTACTGTAGGTGTTGGGGCAGGGGTGGCCTGTTTTGGAGCCTGATCATCTCCGACCAGCCAGCCTTTCACAGTGTTAGCGATGCTTGCTAATAATCCCATTATATTGAGAGTGTAATACGGATTGCAATTTTAGCATGTTCTTGTATTGACATAGTGAATTGTTCGGGAAATGGCGTCATTACTATAAAGACAAGGATTTAAGGGTTTCTTGCGGGTTTGCAGCACCAGTAATAGCCCTGCCCATGACTATATAATCAGATCCATTCTTGAACGCTTGCTCAGGAGTGGTGATGCGTTTTTGGTCATCACTACTGCCTTCTGCTAACCTAACTCCAGGACAAACAGTCAAGAAGTCATTACCTAAATGTTTTTTGATTAATGGGACTTCAAGAGGCGAGCAAACTATACCATCTAATCCTGCTTGTTTAGTATTAGTCGCGAGCCTTAAAACCGCATCTTCAACACTACCTGCAATCCCTAGTTCCTCGTTCATGGTTTTTTGATCGGTGCTTGTAAGCTGGGTTACAGCAATTAATTTAGCTGAGGAGTTTGTGTTGGTTAAAGCTTCCTTCGCGCGTTTCATCATCTCTATACCACCACTGGCATGTACATTTACTATATCTACGCCATATTTAGCTAAGGATTGAATCGCTCCATAAGCAGTGTTAGGTATATCATGTACTTTAAGATCTAAGAAAACTTGTAAACCTTTATTCTTGAGAAACTCAATCATAGACGGACCTTCAGCGTAATACAGTTCCATGCCAAGTTTTACGAATCTTAATCCACGTTTATCATTTAAATCAAACTTGGCTAAGAAGTTCTCAGTCTCTTGGCGAGAAGAGAAATCTAGTGCAACGATTATTCTTTCGTTTGTAGTCATGTTTGTGGAGGATATACTTTATATATTTTACTTCTATGTAAGATTCTATCTATGATGATTATATTGGCTTCAAGTCTCAGCCCTATTCTGTAGTCATCATGGATCTTATATCTATAATAATTTTTGTGACCCCTGAGTTTCTTGATTTGTTTTATGTCCAAAATATTATTAGCCGAAGCAATATTTTGTTCCAAAGATGATATTACGCTCTCTTTAATATGCTTAGGTAGCTTGTCAAAATCTTTTAAAAATGTTTTTCTAAATTCAGCTTGCACTTTTCTTGAGGATTTTTAAGCCTTCTTCAAAATCAATAGTCTCTTCCTGAGAAACTTCGTCCATAGCAAGCTCAAGCCCATGATCTTCTATAAAATTTTCAATAGCTTCAAACACATCAATATCCATTTGTACGGCTACTTTCTTATCATTCTCATCGACGATGTATTTAATTTTATTGTTTAAATTCATTAATTTAATTATACCTTGTTTATTCCGAGTATTTCCATGCTGCACCTACTAGCTCAGTTATAGAATTCACTTTCATTTCTTTAAGCTTAGAATTTAATCCTTGAATAATCTCTGGACAAATCATTGGATCGATAAAGTTTGCTGTCCCGACAGCAACAGCAGAGGCGCCAGCGTAGAAGAATTCTAGTACGTCATCTACGTTACTGATTCCGCCCATGCCAATGATCGGTAGTTTGACTTGTTGGCTAACTTCATAAATCATACGGATAGCTACAGGTTTAATAGCCGGACCAGAGAGTCCTCCACTTTTACGTGCTAGAACGGGTTTGCGGGTTTTTAGATCTATGCGCATACCAAGTAATGTGTTGATTAAACTTAATCCATCGGCACCGCCACGTTCTGCTGCTTTAGCCATGGCAACTATATCAGTGACATTAGGTGAGAGTTTCACAAACAAGGGTTTGACTGAAACTTGCTTTACTTCTTTGGTTAGTGCTTCTAATTCTTTTTCATTGGTGCCAAAATGAATACCATTCTTCACATTAGGACAAGATACGTTTAGTTCTATGGCGCTCACATTAGAGATACGAGAAATGCGCTCAACTACAGTGCCGTAATCTTCTACGCTATTACCAACTACATTAACAAAAATTTTAGTGTCGTATTGTTCAAGAAATTTCAGATCGTTTTCTATAACCTTATCCAGACCTGGGTTCTGTAAGCCAATAGAATTAAGCATGCCTCCGGGAGTCTCTGCTACTCTAGGTGTGTCGTTGCCTTGACGCGGCTCTACGCTAACGGCTTTGATGGCTATGCCACCGAGCTGACTTAAATCATAGAACTTGGCAAACTCTTTCCCGAAAGCAAAACAACCTGATGCTGGCATGATGGGATTCTTCATCTTGATGCCTGCTAGTTCTACATTTAATGCACTAGTCTCTAAGGTGCTCACTTGGGCAATTTTAGCATTCATACTACAATATATAAGGATGTTTTTAAGGTTAGTCTTACTTTTGATTACTATTAGCACGCCGGTTTGGGCTGCCACGCCTAAGGCGATAGAAGACTATTTCAAACAAGAAAATCCTAAAGCTCAAATTCGCTTAGATGGCTTATTACAAGTAGGCGATAAATTATGGTTACCTTTTGAAGCTGCGACTATTGATAATGGATCTTCTGCTGGTATTAATTTGGTTCTTAAAACTAAGGACGAAGACTATTTATTCTCTAATGGTTGGATTTATGTACCGGTTAAAGACAATACGGTAAAGAGTTTTGATTATTACGATGAAAAAATCCAAGCTCAAATTTTATTAAATCAAGTTACTCAAAGTTTCTTGATCCCTAAAGGTTTTACTTTGCCACGTGATCTTGCTATCACTGCAGGGCGCTTGCCTATTGAATTACGTACTGTTGAACTGGCTTCTGATAGAGAAGTGAAATTCAAAGAACGATTATTGCATGAACAAAACTCTAAGCCACTTAGTTTGCTTTCTTATTCAGCTGCAAGTGGTGCAATCAATAAATTAGAGCTAAGTACTAACGGATCTGCTAGTACTAAAGTTACCAAGCTTGAAGACTTAACTAATACTTTTGCTTATTTGTCGAACATTAAAACTATTCAATCCAAAATTTATTTCGTGGATTATACTAAAGGAAAACTTTATCAACTCAACCAAACTAAGCATGAGTATGATGCTCGTAAGCCTCTTCAGGAGTTAGTCTCAGAACCCCAAGTCGAAGAATATAAAGTGGAAGAGTTATTAAGTATTAGTGATTATGATGTGAAAACTGGTTTGCAGGATTTTACGTTATCTGATGATTACACTACTGCTTATTTGCTTACTAATGTAGATCCTAAATTATTAATAGTGGATCTGCGTAGTAAAAAATTAATCAAAGCTATTACTGTTGCTCCTGGCGGATCTAATTTGATAATGGTTTCACGTAATTCTAGTGAGCCAACTAAACTTTATATGATCTCCAAATCTAACTCTAAAGTTACAGTAGTGAATACTTTCGATTACCGCATCTCTAGTGAGCTTGATTTAAATAAATTATCTGAGGATAAAAATATAAAATATATTCCTCATTCTCTTGCTGTTACTGCTAGTAATATTTTTGTGGGTGTTGAAGCTGTTAATAAGAAGACTGGACAAGCGGAAGGGCAGATCCTAGTCTTAGATGCGATTTCTAGCGCGCTCACTGCTACATTAAAGCTTGAATATATTCCTTACAAGCTCAGCCTGGCAGGGCAAGCTAACACACTTTATGCATTAGGCTCTAGTAACACTGGTTCGTATATCTCTCAGATTAGTACTGAGCCGTTAGTTTTAGTTCATAATGCGGCTCTTGGTCCAGATATAATTGATTCTAAGAATTTTCATATATCTGATTCTGGATCTTTCGTTTTGATACCAAGTGCGGGTACAAACATAATTGGTGTGCTAGATACAGCAAGCTGGCAATTGGTTCATAAGATTGATATTGGCGATAAATCGAATATCCTTATATCGCTATGAGTTTAACTATTAAACCTCAGAGTATTTATATTCACTTACCTTTTTGTAAGACTAAGTGTCCTTATTGTGATTTTGCTTCATTTGCAAATCAGGATGAAAAGAGGACTGCATACATTGATGCTTTACTGCGAGAAATAGAATTGCGCTCCCAAGAATTCAACACTAACAAACATGAAATAGACACCATTTTTTTTGGTGGCGGTACTCCAAGTGTGCATAGCGCCGAAGAAATAAAAAGCATTATTGATAAATTAAAGCAATATTTTAATTGGACTAATAAAGCTGAGATTAGTATGGAAGTCAATCCTGGAACAGTTTCTGCTGAGAAGTTAAAAGCGTTTATTGATATAGGAATAAATCGTATTAGTTTTGGAGCGCAGACTTTTGATGCTAAGCTTTTGGAGAAACTTGGGCGTGGTCATAGTGTAGAAGATAGTTATACTCTATTAGAAATTCTAAAGCAGCAACCCGTTACTTGGAGTTTTGATTTGATATATGGCTTGCCTGGTCAAACTCTTAGTTCATGGGCGCAGACTTTAGATATGGCTATGAGTTATCAGCCGCCTCATATTTCAGCTTATGCCTTAAGCATAGAAACTAATACTCCTTATGGTGCTATTTATAAAAGTTCTGCTCATCCAGATTTGCCACCTGAAGATTCTGTAGTTGAGATGTATGATTTAACGCATAAAGTTTTATTAGAGAATGGTTTATATAGATATGAAATAAGTAATTGGTCTAAAGCGGGACATGAGGCGCGTCATAATATTACTTATTGGAAGGCGCTTGAATATTATGCTTTCGGCTTAAGTGCTCATGGTTATGTAAACTCGGTTCGTTATGCTAATACTCGTAATTTGGATGAGTATATTGCAATGCTTAATGCTGGTAATTTAGGGCAATTAGCTAGCAAGCAATTATTAACAGACGCAGAGAAGCTTGAAGAGAAAATAATGTTAAATTTAAGACTCGATTCAGGTTTGATAATTACAGATGCAGTTAAGAGTCGTATTAATTTAGCTAAACTTAAATCCTTGAACGAGTCAGGTTTTATTGAGATAGAAGATCAGAGGATAAAACTGACTGATAAAGCTATAATGCTTAGTAATAAGGTTATCGCTGAACTTCTATGACTCAAGGACCTGACGAAGAATCGCCTAAATTATCAGAAGAGCAATCGTCAGATGCTCTGGCTCAAGAAATTTTAGAAGATATACAAGAACAACCTAGCAAAGTTAAAGCTAAGGGTAAACCATGGTGGTTGATCGTACTTTTAGTTGTTGTTTTATCAATTGGTGGTCTATTTGTTTGGCTACAGAATGCTGATTTATCAATGCCAGTATCTAAATTATTAGATGCACAAATTAACCAGAATCTTAATGGTAAATTACGGTTTACGGGATTCAAGCTTGATTTATATCAAAAGCATAGTCCGCAATTACATTTTGATGATTTGAGCCTATATGATGCTTCTGCTAATTTGATTCTTCAAGCGACTAATCTTGATTTGATTCTTAGCAGCAGAAATTTATTGCGCTCAACATTTTTCTTTAAGAGTATTCGCGCTAGTAGCATTAAATTTAACGCAGTCAGAGAAACCGATTTTCGTTGGAATTTTGAGAAATTGGTAAAAGTTAAAAAGAAAAGATTCAAGTACAAATTTGGACAAATCGATTTAGGTGATATTGATTTGCATATTAGCGATGTGCCTAATAATGCACAAGTAGATTATGCAAACATCAGGTTGAATTTTATGCCAAAGAATCATGGCTATAACTTAGATCTAGAGACGCTTGTAGAGGATAAGCAAAATAACTATATTAAGATCTCTGGTGATATCAGAGGGACTAGTTTAGACCAATTCCTTGATAAGAAATCTAATATAGATTTGATATTTAATAATATTGATGCGACGACCATTGGTTTAATTAGCGGCTTAGTGGTTAATGACTCCAAGTCAATTATTAGAAAGATGTTAGATAAATATGGTAGTAAATCTACCCTATCGGTTACTGCTAAGCTTGATTCAATTAAGGATAAAGAAAAGAATTTACGAGTTCATGCTTCTTTACAGAATATTGCTGATGTAAGTGGTTTAGTGTTTGAAGCAGAAGCTTTTCTTGCTAGGGATTTACAAATTAAACACGCTAAGCTCACTCTTGATAAGGCTATTTTGGACTTGCAGGGATCTATTGCTGATTGGCGCAAAGATAATCCAGGATTGGCTTTGAACCTAAGCTTCACTAACTGGAACTTAGTTGAATTAGTGACTAGATTCCCCGAGCTTGGTGCTTATATCCCTAGTTTCTTGCTTGAGATTTTTAATACACTGCATGGTAGTGATTATATGGATGGTACTTTTAATTTCTCTGCCACCATGAAAGAGCCGCAAATTTTAGCTAAGCTCAAGATTAGTAATAATGCCCCGGGACAGCCTGGAGTAATTATTAATGCTCAACAAGAGATCGTGACTAAGATGAGTTACACCGCCGATCAAATTACCGTACAAGAATTTAGAATACCTATTGATTATTCAGCTTTAGTTGTAAATGGTAATTATCGTTTAAAGGATCATGATTTTAAGATAAAGGTCACTACCAAAGACCTTCCTCTAGCTAAGTTGAGCCCGATTGCAGCAAGCATCCCATTCTTCAAGGATTACAGAGAAAGTATTTCTCAATCTACTTTAAGTGGTTATGCTTCCATGGACTTGAATATCACTCGTGAACAAAAGCAGGAAGCAACGGTTCAAGGTTCAGTTAAGGTAGCAAAATTAGATTATAAAATTTCAAGTTATCCTTTAGTCTTCAAAAATATAGTTGCTGATCTAAATATAAATAAAGATCTAATTACTATTAATCATTTTCAGGGTTATGCCTATAATCCAAAATATGGCGAAGCTAAAGCAAAGAACTATGTAGAAGCTCGCGGCAATTTTAACTTGGCTAAATTAGGTGCTTATAATTTAGAAATCGCTGCTCCTAAGGTAGACGCTCAAACCCTCTTGGATTCTGGTTTACTGAATCTAATCAATAAGAAATTTACTATCAAGCAAGCTAGTGGTGAACTAACGGATATATTTGCCAATATCAAATCTAGTGGTGATACCAAAGGCTATGTTGTTGATGGCAAGATGAATGTCAATAACGTCAGCGTGAAAATAAATGATGGTCTAGATCTGGGCAATATCAAAGGTGGTCTAGGATTGAATAATGGCAGGATTGATTTCCAGGCTTTTAATTTCACGCTTAATAAAAACTCTTCAATCAATCTTGATGGTTCAGTTAATAAAGATCTAACTCAGCCTAATTTTAAATTTAAAGCTAAGCAATTAAACTTTATAGAGTTTATAAACCTATTTGATCCGACTTATGAGAAATTCAAGATCAAACCACTTGCTGGAAATTTAGATGCTGATCTAGAAATGCGTACTAAGCAACTCTATGGTAATTTACAGTTCTATAATCTTGGGTTTGAGTATAGCGGCTCTAAATATACGAAGTATCCTATTAGCAAACTCAATGGTAGTCTGGTTTTGAATAAGGATATCAATCTCACTAATAACTCGGGCAAATTTGGTAACACGAGTTTTACTAACTTGAATTGTAAGATCGAAAATTATCAAAGTAAGGATGTAGATAGAACTATTAATCTGAGTTTGGACAGTGAACTGTTCTATCCTGAATTAAGAGATTTCATACCATCTGGTATATCTAGCATTATTAATGCTAAAGGTTTGGTGCCAGCTAAGCTCAGTATGAGTGGTAATAAACTGAAGAAGAATTTCGCTGTTACTTTAGATATGAACAAGTTGGAAAGTTTCTACTTTTCTAATTGGTTAGAGCTAAACAAAAAAATAGATACTAAGATTACTAGTAGCTTTACTGTTACGCCTCAGCTAATCATTTCTAATGATACTAAGATAGTTTTCTCTAATAAAAATGCTACTGCGCCTATAACTAGTAAACTTAAAGCTATTTTCCAGGTGGAAGATTGGTCTAAGAAAGATGCCATGAAATATTACGTGAGCATCAAAACCCCTAGCGAAGAGCTTTCGCAGGATATGAGCTTGATTGAACCGCATATTCTTTCTTTAAAACCTTTGAATTTGAGATCTGGTAGCGGTAATTTTACTTGCGATACTTTTGGTACTTTGCTTGATAGGCAAACTATTTGTGAATTTAAGGTTGATACTGCAGTTGCTCAAAAATACGGCATAGGCGATTTGCTTGCTAATAATATTTCCGTAGATTTACTCTCAGTGATAAACAAACCTCTGGAGGTGCAGGCTAAACTAGCTTCTGGTAATTGGAATGGTATTCCATATAAAAATATCAAATTCGATTTGAGTGCAGAAGGTGACTACGTTTATATTAAAGACTTAAGAGCGCGTGTGAACCAAGGTGTAGCTAGAGCTGAAACTACTTTCAATATTAAAACACTTGAATCAACTTTCAAATTGCGTGGACAAAACTTACCTGCTCATGAGCTTACTCAAGGTATTTGGGGCTTGGGTGCTGAAGTGCCTGAAGGGCTCTTGGATGGTAACTTTGAGGGCAAAACTCAGGGCATATTGCCTGATCCAATGTTCTTTAATTTAGTAGGCACAGGTAACTTTATAGTTAAAGATGGCAAACTGTCTCAGTTGGTATCAATGCAACGTATTTTAACTGCGGTAAATACTTTAGAGAATTTTGACTTGAATAATATTTTCCAAACGCTGGTTACATTCAAGGGTGGTATTTTCAATTACATTATTAGTTCTTTGAATTATGATCACGGCAAGATTAGCTCAGAGAAATTACTAATCAAAGCTCCGCAAATAGAACTTAATCTTAGTGGCTATATGGACTATGCTAAAGATCAACAGTGGATTAAGGGGCGTGGTTTAATACCTAAGCGCTCTGAAAGTATTTTACAGAGTGTTGGTGTAGGTAAAGTAAACCTAGGAAACCTAGTATCCATGGCTGATTTAAGCGAAGGTGGCTCTAAAGAAAAACGCTTCTTCGATTTCACGATGATAGGACCTATCAGCGATCCTAAGAAGTCAGCAGAAAGTTTACGGAATAATTTCAGTTGGGAGTAAGGTCATTGCGATGACGACTTATTTCTTCTATTAAGCTTTTCGCTTTATTTGCTTTCTTGTCCCCAAGCTTCTCTATATTCTCTAACTCAATTGCAAAGCGATTCTTGCGCTTTTGTAACCATTGATTGAAGTTTTTGTGCCTAGCGGCTTGCTGCATTAGTTCAAAAGTATGTTCTTCGATCCTAAAATCATATTCTGCCATGAAGCGGGCTGCGCGATAGATACGTGTTGGATCATCAATAAAGCTATCATCATGAAATACTCTGATCAAGCCTTCTTGCAGGTCTTTAAGTCCACCGACATAATCTACAATCTCCCCAAAGGGATTTTTGGCTTTAGGAGGATTAATAGATTCAAGTAAAGCATTAATGGTGAAGTCTCTGCGTTTAAGATCTTCTTCGATATTGTCGATGATAGTTACCTTAGGAAAAGCAGCAGGTTCTTGATAGATCTCAGTCCTAGTGCTAGCTAGCTCGATCTTGTAACCCGCATAATCAGGGTGCTCTATCTTAATCGTCCCGAACTGCTCGAACTCCTCGACGATGTCAAAAGTATGATGTTGAGGATGATTGTCTTCTAAATATCTTTGCAAACGATAGGTGAATTCTATGGCGTTTGTGTTGATGACTAAATCGATATCTTTGGAGCCTGCTCTAGAAGCGCCATCTACGTTGTTATGAAACTTCCTATATAACCTATTCCTTACATAGCCCCCAACTATATAAATCTCAAGATCTAATTGATAGGCTGCGGCGCCTATGTCTTGAAGCAGGGGTTTGATGGTTAAGTCCATTTAGGCTATAGCTGTTTGGCTACCTTGTTTAAGTCTATCAAGGATTGTGAAAAACTCAGGAAACGAGGTCGCCACAAACTCAGTCTGCAAGATAGTTATAGGCTTAGTAGAATGCAAAGCTGCAATAGCTGAACTCATAGCGAGGCGATGATCGCCATGAGAATCAATAACAGTCTCGGCATCTATGGGTTCAAAAGGCTTCCCTGCTCTACCTTCTATAATCATGCCGTCATCAGTTTCTTGAACTTTTACGCCAAGTTTTTTAAGCATATTAATAGTAGTAGCAATACGGTTAGATTCTTTTACTTTAAGTTCTTCTGCGTCTTTGATTATTGTTGTGCCTGAAGCTTGTGCCGCAAGTATAGAGATAACTGGTATCTCGTCAATCAATCTTGGGATGATATCGCCTTCTATAGTGCAAGCTTTAAGCTCTGAGCTGCGAATAATGATATCTGCGATCGGTTCTTTATTAACCTCTCTTTCATTAGTCAATTCAAAATTCGCTTGCATGTTTTTTAACACGTCAAGAATTCCTGTGCGTGTTGGATTAATGCCAACATTAATAAGTTTAAGTTCGGCATCTTCTAATATCGAACCTGCAACTAAGAAGAAAGCAGCGCTAGATATATCTCCAGGTACTTCTACTTTCTGCCCTTGAAGCTTGCTTAGGGATTGGCTTCCATTGATACTAACTTTAAGCCCATCTACTATTAACCCTGCTCCGAATCCCTGCATCATGCGTTCGGTGTGATCGCGAGATTTCTCTGGCTCACTTACACTAGTTATACCTTCAGCGCTTAATCCTGCTAATAAAATAGAAGATTTAACTTGTGCTGATGCTATTTTAGAAACGTAATCTATTGCATGTAATTTACTAACAGGTTGAATTATCAGAGGCGCTTTCTTCCCTTCTTGACTATCTATTATTGCGCCCATTTGGCTAAGCGGATCTATAACTCTTGCCATTGGTCTGCCTGAAAGTGAAGCATCTCCAGTCAAAGTAGTACTGAAAGGCAATCCACTAAAGAGTCCTGTAAGTAATCTCATTCCTGTGCCAGAGTTACCCAAATATATCTCTTGATTAGGTTTAGTTAACTTAGAAAATCCTTTGCCTTGAATCTTAAGTGTGCGTTTGCTTTCGTTGAATTCTATTTCAACACCCATGGCTTTAAAAGCATTCATAGTACAAATACAATCTTCACCAGTAAGAAAATTACTGACTTCTGTTAAGCCTTGAGCAATAGATCCGAATATCACCGAGCGATGTGAAATCGACTTATCTCCTGGGATATGGATCTTGGTTTGGATTTTACCTGTTAATTTAGAGATGGTTTGCTGCACCCTATTGAGTATAGCAAGTTATTTTTGCTTATAATAAGATATATTAAAGTATAGCTTATAGCCTAATACTCTATTTAAAGTATAGTATAATATGTTTTAAATAGGGTATAATAAAGATATGGATACGAAAATTTCAATATGGCAATCAGACGCCCAGATCATTGCTTTATTAGGTAAACGTATTAAAGCGAAAAGACTATTGCTTAACTGTACTCAAGAAGAGCTTGCCTATCAAACAGGTTTAAGTAAATTAACCATTCAAAAAATTGAAATGGGTCAAGGTCCTAAGTTAGAATCCTTCATTCGCATTTTGAGATTTTTTGGAGATTTGGATAAATTAGATTCTTTATTGATCTTGCAGAATATTTCACCGAAAGAACTTTATCAGAATAGATCAGTAAAGCCAAGAGCAAGAGCTAGAAAGAGAGCATGATTAAAGAAGTGGAAATCCGAATTTGGGGACAAGTAGCGGGATACGCAGCTTATCAAAATAGTCGCTTGGCTTTTTTTGAATATGAAAAAACCTTCCCTTTGATTTATGATCTCTCACCAATCATGATGCCGAGGTCAAAGCAACAAGTCTGGAGTTTTGATTTGAATCCCACTACTTATTATGGTTTGCCAGGTTTGCTTGCTGATTCTCTTCCAGATAAATATGGTCAGCAAATTATTGATGCTCATTTTACAGCTCAAGGATTGCCTTTGGGAGATATCTCTGCCTTGGATAGACTTTGCTATGTGGGCTCTCGAGCTATGGGTGCTTTAGAGTATTTCCCAAATCAAAACGATATAAACATAAATAGTGAAATAGAAATTGCTACTTTAGTGAAATTATCTCGGGAAATTTTGGCGAAGCGCACAGAGTTCAAAGCTTCAGTAGATAAGCTTGAGACTCTCTTGCAGATTAGTTCTTCAGCTGGTGGTGCGCGAGCTAAAGCGGTGATAGCTTTTAATCCACGAACTAATGAAATCCGCTCAGGTCATATTAAAGAGCAGAATTTTGAATATTGGATTATTAAGCTTGATGGTGTTACCAATGAAGCTCTAAGCGATCCGCAGGGATATACCAATATAGAATATGCTTGTCATCTGGCTGCTTTAGATTGTGGTATCGATATGATGGAATCTAGATTACTAAAAGAAAATAGTAGAAATCATTTCCTGACTAAACGCTTTGATAGAACAGATGAGGGTGAGAAATTGCATATGCAGACGCTTTGTGCTTTAGCTCATATGGATTATAACGAAGCCAGAGTTAGAGACTATGACATCCTCTTCAGAGTAGCTAATTTATTGAGTTTATCAATGTATGATAAGGAACAGTTATTTAGGCGCATGGTTTTTAATGTGGTTGTAAGAAATCACGATGATCATACTAAGAATTTTTCTTTCTTGATGGATAAGGAGGCTAAGTGGCGTTTGTCTCCAGCTTACGATTTAACCTTCTCTTATAACCCTGATCATTATTGGCTTAAAGAGCATAACTTATTAATTAATGGTAAATCGACTGACATAACTAGAGCTGATCTTAATACTTATGCAAAAATATTCCATATTAAAAACAGTAATGAGATCATCGATCAAATCATCGAAGTTTTCTCCCACTTCAAGAAATACAGCACTAAAGCTGCGGTCTCTAAAGAACATAGTAAATTTATAGAGAAACAATTACTCTTAAATTTATAATGTCTCCCTTTAGGATTTAGATCACATTAAAGGATCTGTACTGAGATTGGGTTGTACCTTTGCTGTTATAAGCAACTATACATACTCTATAAGACCCTACTGCTAAGTTAAACGGTATAGCATAGCTGGTTGTTGGTGCTTCAACAACTGGTCTGAATGTAGCGTTGTTATAGGTAACAGGTTGGAATGTACCATTGACATTTTGCTGAATAATTACGTGGTAATATACAACGTTTCCTGTTGATGCTGCCCAAGAAATATTAGCTACTTTGTCAGTCATGCTTACATTGGGTCTTGCCGCTGATGGTAATTGATTGATTGGATCTAAAACATAGAAACCGATTATCGATTGATCGCTGACACCCATTGAATTAGCGGCGGTGATTTTAACTATATTTTTGCCAGTTACTAAGTCAGCTGTAGGCGTGTAACTAAATACATTGCCCGGCAGAATTACGTCTTGTCCAGGAATTGTTGCACCAGTAGCAGGGTTTACGATGCGAACTTGATAAACAGTGGCTCCGCTGCCAGTCCAAGAAATAGTAGGTCGTTTGACATTTGTTATATCAAAATTACTTGTATTGGGACTAATTTTTAAATTAGTAGCTCTAGGCGCAATACTAGAAGCTGGCGCAGCAACTGTGAAGAATAGGTTTTTGCCAGGACCATAGCCGATCATATTGTAAGCTCTAACTCTTACGTAGTAGTCCCCTGCTTCTAATGTTGTAGGAATGGTATAGCTAGTACCATAGCTTATAACTGGTTGACCAACTGCAGTATATGTTTCACCAACTTTTTTCATCAGCGTCAATTCATAGTACATAGCTGTAGCTACTGCATTCCAGCTAGCTACTATTGGACTTGCGTTGCTGATGATATTCGGATAGAAACCAGCGTTTGGACCAGTGATGGTTACTGCTCCTGGTAAGGTAGTTGCATTTGGCGCTACATAGAAAGTTCTTTCTGCGATAGTGCCAAGCCCTGCTGCGTTAATAGCAGCAAGTTTCATTTTAAATAAACCATAGGACAATGTAGAACCATTGTAATCATTAAAGGTTACAATTTTTTTGTCCAAAACAGTTTGTGCAACAGGTTGTAACTGCTCTAAGCTTAATTGATAAGCTATAGCATCACCTACTGCTGTCCATGAAAGGTTTGGCTTAACTTTTGTAATCACAGCATTGTTACTAGCAGGGGAATTAATCCATACCGTTGAAGGTGCTGCAGTAGCATCAGGAGCTATAGTAAAGCTCAGGCTAGATGTCGCGCCCACGCCGATTCTATTAACAGGGCTAACATCTATTGTTAAACCTTCTTGTAAAGGTAAGCCAGCTAATGAAAAGCTTGTTGCGGTACCAGTTACACTGCGCAATACTGTTCCCCAAACGGATTTGATTACCACTGAGTAACTATCAGCATTTGCAGATCTGGACCAACTGATGGTATTTGCACTGCCAAGTACATTGATACCTTCTACTTGTCGAATGTTTGCAGTGTCGAACACTACAGGGTCTGGAACAGTTTTGATTTCAGGTATATAGGTAAATGATCTATTCTTGCCACCGAATGCAGGCCACTCTGCGCGAGACGTAGCAGGCGTGCTTAAATCCCAAAGGTAGGATTGATCCATGCGTGAATCGTGATAGAAAAGTTCTAGTAAGCCATCGTTATCTACATCAGCTACAGCAGCTTCCGTTCCCGTTTCATAACTATCATTAGTATAACTTTGATCTCTTGGCAACTCTAACTTGAAGCCTGTGACCTCTGAGCCATCTATTTTGTAGGCTTTGATTGATTTACCTGGTTTGTTTGTATCCGTAGAGCCTGAAATAGTAATAATTTCTTGCACTCCGTCATTGTCCAAATCCACAACTATTGGATATCTATATTCATATCCTGCGGCACTGACTGTAGTTCTAATTGGCCAGCCGCTTTTAACAGTTCCGTCGTGATTAATCACGTATAAAGCATTGCTGGAGCTAGAGTTATTTGAATAAGACTCGATTACTGAAATTATCATTTCAGGATATCCGTCTCCTTCAAGATCAACAATTGGTAAGCTAGTATACGCTTGATCAAATCTGAATCCTTGACCTTGCAATATGGCTCTGGAAACTTCTGGATTTGTATCCTCTCCTACTTCTATAGGATAACCAGGTAATGCATTACCTTCATTATTGAAAGCATATAAACTTGAATCATAGTTTACTACTGCTATATCTAAATCACCATCTTTATCCAAATCTGCAATACTAGGCGGTAGAGGTGCAGCGTTTAATGATTCTCTAGAACCAAGTTCTCTAGGCCAGCCTGCTAGACTATTACCATCTAAATTTAAGACCATCAAGTAATTGCTAATTACTCTACTATTGGTAGAGCTTTGAATATTGATATTGAAAATTATTTCTGATTGTCCATCATTATTAATATCTGCTAAAACTTGATTCCCCAAGTGGATACCATATTCACTAGGTAGGTTTAAGCCGGCGCTACTAATAGTTGATCTTCTTAGTAATGCTCCTTGTGGGCTATAAACCATTAGGTCAGGTAGCTTTGACATGGAGACACGAGGTAGTATATATAAAGCTTTGGAACTGCCATATGGTGCTACATGCACGCCGCCAATCCGCGCATCTCTCATGTTGCCTACACTGGCGAAACTTACATTAATTTGAGTAGCTTGCCCTCCGGCTGCTGAAGCGTTGTTTATGAAAACACTAGTTTTTGTAGGGATGATTATTTCTTTAGTAGCGTCTCCTGTAATATCGGCATATACCATGTCAGGAAGTTCTGAATCCCCTGTAAAAGTTCTGGTTAATGAAGTGTCATTAAACAAACCAGATTTACCATTGCCATATTGGGAGGGTGTTTCAAATGCACCAAACCCGCTAAAAAAATATGTCGCCGAGTTCAGGTCTATTATACTAGGGGCTATTTGAGGCTGGGGACCGGTCTTAGCAACATCTCTATTCGATATCGGCCAACCAGTTCTCAGCGTTGCTGTAATAGGAACCGCTGCATAAAGATTTAGTGTGCTGCTTAAAAATGTTACTAATACTAATAATGCTCTTTTCACTTGAAGCTACTATCGGCTAGTATTTTCAAAACAAAATTAAATTTGCTTTTTAAGGAGTTAAATATTGTTAATAGTGGCTGTTTGTGGCGTTAAACCTTAACTGGTGCTTTGGCGCTCACGATCTTACCTGCGATTGCAGAAGCTGCTACTGTAGCCGGGCTTGCTAAGTGTGCTCTTGAACCAGTACCCATACGTCCAGGGAAATTACGGTTAGTAGAAGAGATACACCTGTTACCAGGAGCTACCACGCCCATGCTCATACCGAGGCAAGGACCGCAGCTAGCATGAGTCCAAAGTGCACCCGCGTCTTGGAATATATCGTGTAGACCTTCGCGCTCTGCTTGACGTTTCACTTCTTGAGAACCTGGAGTGATGATAGTTGGGATAGAAACTTTTTGACCTTTAAGTATTTCTGCTGCGATACGTAGATCAGAGATACGTGCATTCGTGCAGCTACCAATGAACGCTTGATCTAAAGTAAGATCAGAAACTTTTTCGCCAACTCTTAAGCCCATGTACTCTAAGGCTTTCTCTTCAGCGTCAGCTGGTATAGAACCTGTTACTGAAACCGCTTCACCAGGGTTGATACCCCAAGTTACCATCGGCTCTAGCTTAGAGATATCTAGTTCAATTTCCATATCATACTTAGCATCAGCATCAGCGGTGAATTGAGACCAATGTGCTTTAAGTTTTTCAAATTCCTTAGAATCTTTAGTGATTTGTTCTCTATTTCTTAAATACTCAAACGTAATTTCATCCGCTGCAATCATACCGCTAGTAGCACCAGCTTCTATCGCCATATTACAAACAGTCATGCGCTCTTCCATATCCAGCTCAGCGATTGCATCTCCGGTGTATTCAAGTACGTAACCCGTGCCACCCTTGAAAGTTACTTTATTAATGATGGCAAGTATGATGTCCTTAGCGTAAACACCTGGTTGGCATTTACCTGTGACATTGATACGCATAACTTTAGGTTTCTTAAGTAATAAACATTGTGAAAGCATTGCACCAGCGTTTGCTGTAGTGCCGATGCCTAGTGCGAAACAAGCAAACGCACCATTGGTGCAGGTGTGTGAATCGCCGCAGCAGAGAGTCATGCCGGGTTGTACGTAACCGCGCTCAGGAGCAACGATATGGCAGATACCATTCTCCCCAATATCAAAGTGCCTGATATTGTGTTTCTTTGCCCATTTACGAAGTACATCAGCTTGAATTGCTGTCGCTGTATCTTTCGCTGGAGCCACGTGATCATTAATCGCTAATATTTTAGTTGCATCAAAAATTCTGCCGCCAAATTCTTCATCGATTTGTATTGCACCCTGAGGGGTGGTAATCTCATGAGCCACTATGCGGTCCATGAATATAAGGTAGTTATCACCAGGTAGTTTTTCTACTACATGTGAGTCCCAGACTTTATCGAATAAGCTTTTGCCTGACATTTAGCTAATTGTAGCAATTCCGTTTGCCGTCTGTCGATTCTTCGTCATCCTGAGGAGGAGCCGAAGGCTACGACGTAAGGATCTCTTTGTTCCGATGGGATCCTTACGTCGCTTCGCTCCCTCAGGATGACGTGCGTACTACTTCCCCTGCACTACTAAATTAATTCTTAATATCTGTGTAGCTATTTCCGAAGCTATTTTAAAAGCGGAGATTTTTACTTCTAGCGGATCTAATATACCAGCGGCTTCTAAGTCCATAGCCTCGCCGCTATCTAAATCTATACCTTGAGTATTAGTTGGTGATGGTCTGAATTTGTAATAAAGATCATTACTTGAGAAACCAGCGTTCTCAGTAATCTGCAAGAAGATAGATCTCAATGCTTCTACTACTATTTCTATGCCGGCTGATATTTCTTTATCGTTAATATACTGTTCTTTAATGCTGCCCACTCTGTCGGCAATATTCATTTCAGCAACACCTTCACCCATAACATAGCCGGATCTCAAAGCTGCGCTGAGAGCCTTGGCTGCATCAATTGCTATTCTTCTGCGCTCGTCTAATACTGATTCGGTTTCAGCGGAAATAAGTATGCTGGCTTGATATGCTTTAGGACCTTGAAACACAAATCCACCAAGATCACCCTGCTGTTCTATTTGTAAAAGAGTGCCACTGTAATTTTTAATTTCATCGACATCAGCATTTAGTAATTTAATTCTTGTACTTAATTTAGCTCCGCTGATATTAGTTAAGCGAGCTATGTCAGATTGTTTGAGGTGAGTGAGTACGAAGACTCCTTCTCTAACGAATAATTCTTCAGCAGCGGCATACATTGATGATGAGGTGAATACCGCTTTAACATTGGCTTTGACTATTCTTTTAGCTGTTTCCATTAATGATTGGATATTCTGCTCATATTTTCTGCCGCCGATCTCAGTACTCACTGCTTCGCTCGACATCGGTTCTGGTTCAAAAGGACCTTCTATTACTAAGGTGTTTACATCTTTAAAATCCTGAAAGTAATTAAAATGGGTTTTCTTTTTGATAAACAATCCATCTATTAAGCCCATCTCTAAGCCCAAAGAAGCGATCACCGAATCGTGTAGTTGATAGTCTGAATTTTTGTCTGTGAGTGCACTTATAGAATTCTGCTTAATGAATTTGCGAGCGGCTTCTATGATTAACTTGGTGATATCCTCTTGCCCTCTAGCAGCGATATTCGTGATCTGGTGTAATTTAGGATCATTTATATCTTTAATTTGTTTGGCAGAACTTTTTAGTTCTTTGATAACTGCTTGAGTTGCTATCTCTATACCAGGAATTATTCTTACTGGTTGTGCTCCAGAGTTGATTCTCAATAAAGCTGAAGCTAATAAACTGTCGCAGATGATAGCTGCGCTAGTGGTACCGTCGCCTACTTGAGTTTCCTGAGACTTCGCTGCTTCTACTGCTAATTTAGCAGCGGGGTGATTGAGTTGAATATTGGAAAGTATTTCCACACCATCATTAGTACAAGTAAAATTACCAAACTCATCAACTATCATCACATCCATGCCTTTCGGTCCTATAGTACCTCTAACAGCGGCCACTACCGATCTTATGGCTTGAATATTGCCATTGAGAACCTCAGTATATTTTTTAATCTTGTCCATGTGTTTGCCTAATATTTTAGCAAAATCTTTTGCTGATTTAACCGAAGCTTAACAGTGAAATGCTACTTCAGGTACAGAGTTTTAAAAGGACGGATATCAATATGGTAGATAGCGCAACATACAGACAGGAAGTATCAGAAGCAAGTTCTGCTTTGATGTCTTCACAAAGAGATTTAACGTTTACTGTGGCTGAAGAAAACAACACCGATGACAAAGAAAAGAAAGGTCAGCTTGGTAATAAGATTGAAAGATTGAGAAGTAACGTAGTTGTTAACTCTTCAAATTTATCAGCTGCTACATCGGCTTTACGTAGTGCAGAAGCTTCTGAGCGTAAGGAAAAACTTACTGCAGAAAACACTGAGCGTGAAGAATTAGAAAAAACCAAACAAAGAGAAGAGGAAGCCAAGCTTAAAGAAGAGCAGAAGGATGATTCTTCAAAAATTAATCACGACAAAAAACCTTTTGTTGCTAAGAAAGAGCCAGTAATGATTGGTGGCGAACTTTATAACGTAACTGATGCACAGGATAAAGATGCTATTCAAGCTGAATTGTTGAAGAAATTAGAAGCAATCGCATCGCAAGAACACGAAGCTATTGATGGTGATCCTCATCAAGCTGGACATACTTGTAGAGATACAGCTGAAGTAGCAGGCAGAAGTGGAGCGACAACTAATTCTGCTATCGCTACGGTAGGTACCCCTGGAAGCTCGTCAGGAATTGCATCTGAAGAAGGCTCACAAATTAAAGCAGCTTCAGGTAGTAATGGTGCAAGCACATAAATTTTCGGCTCTCCCTCCCTCCCAAAAAGCAAGAGACCCCTGCCGTAAGGCAGGGGTCTCTTGCTTTGTAGAATTAGCAAACTTACTAGTGCAAATTTGTCGCCCCAAAAAATTTTTCATTATTCATTTCTCCAAATTACAATTCCTTAACTTCTTATTGTTATGGTGTTTATAATCTCAGCTGTGAGATAATGTAGGGGAACATTTTTGGTAGATTCGATTAATAATAACCGTAGTGATAACTATTTAAACAAGGTTAGAAACTATGGCAGTAATTTTAACAACGCGAAGAATGAAGATTCTGATAAAAATACATTATCAGATGATTCGAGAGTTGATACTGCAAAGGATAGCGTAGCTGCACTCAGGGAGAGCATTTTGGGCTCTAGGCAAGCTGCAAATGCTAGTCAGCGTAATAATTCTGTGACTCATGATTTTGATGATTATAGTAAGGGCGTAAGTTTTCTTGCATAAGGCTAGATATTCTTTTTTAAATTAACTAAATCATAACTTTAATTATTTACCTTATTAATAGGAAGTGAGGAACTAAGACATGTCAGACATAGGTGGACAAGCAGGTGGTTTTAATACGCCTTATACCCCGGCCAGAGATACAAGAGTAGCTCAAGATCAAACTGCTATTCGTCAAGTTACTCCTAAGGCGGCTCCTGAAACGCAAGCTGAGACCCAGGTAGTAAGCGGAGAGCCTGATAAGCAAGAAATAGTAAATGTAGTTTTACAGAAAAGATTAGATGCTCAGAAAATTCATCAACAAGTTGCTAATGATAGAAGTGCTCAAGCTGATTCATTTACGCGTAGTGGTGAAGAAGCTAGTGCTGGTAGAGGTGATAAAGTTTCACAATTTTCTCAGCAAGTTTCTGATCAAAATAGAAAAGATCAGCTCCATAGAGAAAGATTAGCGCAGAATTTAAATGGCATACAGATAGGACAGAAGTTAGTCAATGATAAACAGAGACTAGGTTCTGGAGATCAAGGGCTTGCAACCCAAGTCTCCGAGTCAGCTGAGGATATAGATCCAGATGCTAAAGCTAAAAAAGAATTGAACTCGAAGTTGAAGAAGATTCAAGATCGAGGAGGCTCTAAAGGAAAAGATTTCGTTCGTTTTGTAGAGAGCCAAAAAAATGACAAAGGTTTAGTATCAGAAAGTATTTCTGAATTAGTAACTGGATTTTTAGAGACGTTACGTGGTGATGCTGAGACACCATCAGAGATGATTGCTTTAGGTAATGAATCGATAAGAATGATTCGTGACAAGGTTGATCCGAATAATACAGAAGAGATTCAAGCGATTCGTACTAGCCTTGCTAACTCTTTAGGAGTTTCTGCTGCAGAGCGAGCAGAATTGCTTGCCATTCGTAATACTAAAAACAAAACTGCGGCTAGGCTTGCGCCACCAAGACCAGAAATGGACAACGTCAAACTCTCTAAACAAGAGCAAGCTATAAGATTTATTACTTCGATTAATAAAGGTATCGCTACTGCACCGTGGGATGCGGGTACTACGCTTTTAGCGGCTTAAATGTTAGAAGACCCGAAGGCGACGAAGCAATCTATATAAAAATCAAGCTGACCAAGAAGGCAAGGATTCTCTCTCTGAGCGAAGAGATTATTTACTCAGGGTAATATAAATATATGGCTGAAGTGCCAAAAAAATCTGCTAGAGAACTTAAAGCCGAGAATGACCTGATGATGGCCAAGGCTGCCATTAAGGTTGCAGTACTATCTTTTGGTAAGACTAAACGAGCTGAAATCCCAGAAGAGCTGCAAGAATTCTGGAATGCATTGTCTGTTAATGAATGGCAAGAGCATTTGAAACTTTTTAGTACTGAATTAAAAAAGATTCGTAAGGTTGCAGTGAAAAAAATTCTTTTTGATCTGGATAACTATGTAAAAGATTGCAAGAAGTTAATGCCAGATTTTAGAAGGACCAAAGAAGAACTTTTATTGATGGTGGCTATCGGGCAAGTAGATCCGCGTGAGTTTGTGGATACGCTTTCGGTTTTGCCGAATAATAAAGAGAAATTAGATAGGCAAATCCACAGACAAATTAAAGAGTTGGATTGGGAAGATGATTTAGCTTTAATGAAGCTCGATGAACTCACTAAAGAGTTAGATAAGGAACGCATCAAGAAATCAGATATAGAAAGAATAGAAAAAGAAATACAATTAGTAGAATCTGAAATCCAATCGCGCAAAGGCAAGCGTGATGAGCTGGCTATTAAACTTGTGGAATGGAAGGCTCGCGGCAATATGGATATAGCAGGCGGGGATGGGAAGTTTAGGCTCGATGCATAGGGGTCGTACTTCGACATTCGACAAAAGTCAGATAAGCTTGATGCCAAATGACCCCTTTGAAGATTCTAATTAATATCCTTTTAGAACAAAACCCTTATAAATAAAGGTTTTCGCTTGCATATAAAGAGGTCAAATGACCCCTTTCATTTCTGTTGTCAAGTTGCTAAATCTAAGCTTATGTCAAGGGCGTTTTGTGTTGAATTTGATAATGCTTTTTATCATGTGATGTCTAGAGGCTTAAATAGGCAGTCTCTTTTTAATGATGACGATGATTTCAAGTTTTTTCTTTATCTGCTAAATCAAGGCAAGGAAAAATTTCAAATGATATGCCATAGCTATTGTCTTATGCACAATCATTATCATCTTTATGTACAAACACCTACCCCCAATCTTTCAAAGCTAATGAAGTTTCTCAATGAGAGCTATGCACGCTTTTTTTTGAGTAAATATACAGAGAAGGACGGGCACGTTTTCAAAGGAAGATATAAAAGAAAAATTGTTCAATCTGACAAGTATTCTTTTGCTTTAAGTCGTTATATTCATCTCAATCCTGTCAAAGCCAAAATGGTTGATCATCCGCATGATTGGAAATGGTCAAGTTATAACGCTTTTGTTGGTCGACAATTCAAAAACCATTTTCTGGAGATTGATTGGCTTTCACGCCAATTCTCTAAAGATAGAAACATTGCGAAGAAATTAATTGTTAAATATACTTACGAAGACCTTCTTGAGGATTGGGATCCAGATGATTATACTATTGCAAAATTTGTTCTGGGGTCCAAGGAGTTTTTTGATTATATTGTTGCAAACTATGTTGATCAGGGTAATCTAAATGAGGACATGCTTGCGTATTCTGAGTTTGTGATCTCTAAAAACCTAGATCCCAACTTTATTTTTTCGAAAATTCAGAAATCAGAATTTAATGATGACGTGAAAGAAAAATTATTAATATATTTTTTAAAGCAACATAGCAATTTAAGCTTAGGAGAGATTGGTTCTTTGGTGAATAAAAAAGTTAAAACTGTAAGTAAATCTTATTCAAGAACAAAAAATAAATTACAAGACAATAGTGACCTCAGGTCTTCGATTGAGAAGGTTGAAGTTATCTTGGGATTGTCGAATGTCGAAGTACGACTTTAAGTGCTTCCCCCGAAATCATCATCTTCAACGCGTCTTCGAGCTTTTCAAGTGACATCTCATGGCTAATAAGATCTTCCATCTTTATAGTATTTGTGCTGATGAGATCCAGAGCTTGTTTTATATATTCAGGACGATGATGAAACACGCCTACGGTGCGCAACTCTTGATAGTGGGCTTGGAAGGTATCTAATTCTACTTTAGTACCTTTAGGGCAACCACCAAAGAAATTAATCAAACCACCTGGGCGCACTAATTTAAAAACTTCTGCCCAAGTTTGTGTTTGACCCACGGCTTCTATTACTACATCACAGCCATAAGGTGCTATAGCTTTTACTGCAGCTTCTGTGTCTGTAGTTTTGTAATTAATAATATGATCAGCGCCATTGCCTTGAGCTAATTTTATTTTCAACTCTGAACTGCCTATGGTGATCACTGTAACCCTCTTCCTGAGCTGCTTGCAAAGCTTGATAAAACATTGACCAATAGCACCGATACCATAGACACAGACAATATCTCCATCTTGGATTTGTGATTTCTCAAATCCATGCAGAGCAACAGCAAGGGTCTGTGAGCAAGCTGCAAGTTTAAAATTAGTGTTGTCAGGAAGCTTGTAAGTATTGTGTTTGACTATGCTTGCAGGGATCTTTATATATTCAGCAAACGAACCATTGAGAAATTCTAGATTCTCGCAAAGTTCAAATTCTTTTTTCTTGCAAAAAAAACATTCGTAGCAAGGAGCAGTATTTGCTGAGACTACTCGGTCTCCTACTTTAAAGCTCTCGCTCAAGCTTTCGCTCACTACTCCACTAAACTCATAACCAAAAGCTGAGGGTATAGTTTTTATGATGCGCGGGTGTCCGCGTAGATAAGTTTTAACATCTGTGCCACCAGTAAGCGCAGCTTCTACTTTCACTAAGATCTCGCCATCAGTCAGTTCTGGCTTGGGAAGCTCCGTGAGTCTTATGTCTGAAGGTCCGTAGAATTGGAAAGATTGCACGTGCTTATTTTAGCAACAGGGTATTATTTTGTCCGAGAACCTTTCCCTCTATAATTCGTCATTAATAAGGCTGTTGTATAATTTATACGGGTACTGCTTAATTATTTAGATGTCAAAAAAACCACAATACTTATTACTAATTACCTTGATGGGCCTTGGAAATTTGCCTTCTTGGGCGGTGACCAAGGAAGTATCCCCGGCTGAGGATTTTTTTGTACAGTACTCGCAAGCGGTGAAAAATGAGAAGCAAGGTAACCGCCTGCAAGCAGTTAAAGAGTTTAAATTAGCTAATGAAACCAAGGGGCGGGATTTTGCTACTTTAACTAAATTAGGCTTGATGCATCTTTATTCAGATGGCGCAGGCGATGTTAAAGACAAAAGCCTAGAATTGGCGATTGAATACTTGACCAAGGCTCAGGCAATTAAGCCTGGCGATTCGATGGTGAATTTGATTCTTGGTAGAGCTTACCAAGAGAAAGGTGATATCCCTAATGCTGTTAAGTATCTATCTAAGGCAAGTACCTTGGAGCCGAATAATGTGCTCATCAAATCAAATCTCGGTAGATTGTATTTTGAGCAAAAAGATTTTAAAAACTCAATAGAAATTTTTAATAAGATAGTTTCAGCTTATCCTGATAACCTCAGCGCAAGAAGCTATCTGGGAGCGTCTTTGCAGGCAACTGATAATTATCTCGCTGCTGTTGAGCAGTACAATTACGTTCTAGAATATCAACCGAACGCTTTTAGCTTACGTAAGAACCTCGGTGATTGCTGGCTGGCTTTGAAGCAATATGACAAAGCAAAAGAAAGCTACGAGAATGCTAAGAATGTAGACCCTAAGGTTCCAAATATTTATGCAGATTTAGCCTATGTAGCTAAAGAGCAAGGTGATTTTACTGGCGCCATTGATAACTATCGTAAGGCTTTAAGTCTTAAAGAAGATGATAAATGGAAAAGAGCTTTAGCTTATACACTTTGGAATAACAATCAAATCCCTGAAGCGATCACTGCGTTCAATGATATTAAAGAGTATGCAGTTTCAGCGTACTTATATCAAAGTGTTGGCGATGCACCAAACGCTACAAGTGGCTACCAGAAGGCGTTAGAGGCTAATCCTAAAGACACTAAAAGTAGATTCAACTTAGCTCATCTTTATTACGAAGCAAGAGAGTTTGATAAAGCTAAGGGTGAGTACGAAAAATTACTCGAACAAAAACCTAATGATGTTGAAGTTATGTTCTTGCTTGCTGTTTTAGAGCAAGAGCGCGGCAACGTGAATGTTGCAATGAAGTACTACAATAATTTGCTTGCTGATTACTTGGCGACAGATAAAGGTAAATTGCTTGATGAAAACAACAAGCTAATTAAAAACAACATCTATTACAATCTAGGATTGGCTTATAAGACTACCCAAGACTATCAGAAAGCTGAAGCTAATTTTGAAGAGTTGTTGAAAAAAGATACTAAATCTGAGAAGTTTGAAAAAACTAGAGATGTTTATAAAGAGTTGAGCTTCATTAAGATTGCACTTGGTAAGGATATGGAAGCTGAGAAGTTAATTAATAACTGGCTTAAAACAGACCCTACTAGTGTTGAAGCAAGAAACCTCTATGCTGATTTCCTTGTGCATGTTTCTAAAGAGCGTAAAGCTATTGAACAGCTGAGACTAGCATCAGTATTGGATCAGACGGTGAAGACTAGATTGAAGCTAGCTAATCTACTACACTCTCAGAATAATTTATATGAAGCGCTTGCTGAATACCAGTCAGTGTTGCAAGCTGAGCCTGAGAACTTAAATGCGTTACTTGGTGCTGCTAATAATTTCAAGACACTTGGGTTTAAAGATGAGGCTGTGAATATTTATAAAGAAGCAGCAGAGAAGCATCCAGATGATGTGCTTGCAAACTTTAACTATGGTTTGCTAATGCAAGAGTCTAATAAATTAGATGTCGCGCGCACTCATTATGAGAGAGTTTTAGCGAAGAATCCAAATTTCATGCAGACCTATTACGTATTAGGTTTGGTTTATTGGGATCAAGGTGATAAATCTAAAGCTCAGGAGTTGTGGAATAAATTTATGCTGCAATCTTCTGACGAGGCTCTTAAGTCTGAGATACGCAAGCTAACGGGGAAGGCGAATACTAATGAGCCTAATCCTGATAAGCCGGTGAAAATTGATTTAGTTACACCTAAGTCGGTAGATGAGTTAACTATTCATAAAGAGTACGAGAAGAACGCGGGTTAAATAGTGAACGTTGAACTATTAGCGAGCGGTGTTGTTGATCTCAAGCCTGGCGGTCTTAGTGCTCTAAAAGAACTTCTAGAATTAGCTAAAAATGAAAAACGTCAACTAAGAGTGAAGCTCGGTATAGATCCTACTAGTAGTGATTTGCATTTGGGGCATATGGTTTGCATTCAGAAGTTGAAGCAGTTTCAAGATGCAGGACATCTTCCAGTATTAATCATCGGTAGTTATACGGCGCAGATAGGCGATCCTTCTGGGCGCAATGAAGCTCGCCCAGCGCTTTCTGGTGATGATGTGAAGAGGCATGCTCAGACTTACTTAGAGCAAGTCGCAAGAGTTTTGGATTTATCGAAAGTTGAAGTGGTTAACAACGCTGATTGGTTTGATAAATTTTCGATGAGTGATTATGTGCGTTTAGCATCAAGAGCTACGGTGAATCAAATGATAGCCAAAGATGCTTTTGGTAAAAGATTGGATCAAGGTCTACCAGTCTATATGCACGAGACGCTTTATCCTTTGTTACAGGGTTATGATAGTTATGAAGTGCGCGCTGATATAGAATTGGGCGGTACTGATCAATTGTTTAACTTAATGGTCGGACGCGATATCCAGAAGGCTTATGGTATGAAGCCACAGCTTGCGCTCACCATGCCGCTTTTAATAGGTTTAGATGGCGTGAAGAAAATGTCTAAGACCTCTCAGAACTATATTGCTCTTAGTGATAGTGCTCAGGATATTTTTGGTAAGACTATGAGTATCCCTGATGAATTGATCCTTGATTACTTTACTCTTGCTGCGCGTGGCACTCCTGCTGAAGTAGAAGCTATTAAGCAGAGATTAGCTGGCGGCGAAAATCCGAGACACATTAAAGACGAGCTAGCGCAGAAGATAGTCAGCATCTACTATTCAGAAACTGAAGCTAAAACAGCATCGGAGAATTTTACTAAGTTATTTAAGCAAAAAGAAATTCCAGATGATATTCCTGAGTTTAAACTTAATGGTGCTTCGCGCCAATTAGCAGATGTTCTGGTTGCTGCAGGTTTATGTGAATCTAAGGGTGAAGCGAAGCGTTTAATCCAAGGTGGTGGAGTGAAGCTGGATGGAGAGAAGCTTTCGGACCCTACGCAAGAACTTAATACTGCTGGAGCGGTTTTACAAGCTGGGAAAAGAAAGTTTGTGAAGTTGGCTTAGTTAAGTAACACCACGATTTATTAAAGTACTACTTTGAAAAATCGTGGCATTATTAAAGTAGTACTTTAAAAATGAGGTATTTTAATTAAAAATTATTATGACCGCTACTAACCCCTCAATCCAAACCCTAGTCGAATCCTTAGATGCTAACTTAGCCTTTGTCTCTGAGCTTTTGCAGGCAAGTATTAGATTGTTTGTTAAGCAAGACAATAAGATAGTTATTCATAATTATTTTCATCCAAATCAAGATTCTTTGTACTTAGGTGCAAGGGATTTGGGTTTGGGGCGTGGAGAAAAATTTCTACCTTATAAGGATATCTCTGTAGATAAGGCTTTTAAGCTTGATACTAAGATAGTTGGGCAATATGGTTTAGTCATTAATAATAGACGCATACAAGAGTTTGCTTATCCAATAGCTTTGAGCGAAGGTGATGTGATTGCGGTGATAGCTGTCGAGCGTGATATCTATGTGACACGCAATATTCTTGGTCAGCATTGGGATTTAATGGCAGATATGCTTATTAAAACTTTGCGCGACAAGATTGAAGACGGAACACGTTTCCCGAATATTGCTTTTGGTGAAGGTGCCGTCATTATCAAATCAGGAGTGGTCTTCTTCGCAAACCCACTAGCAGTGAATCTTTTATCAGAAATAGCTGAGCGTGCTTCACAGCTTGAGGGTAGAAGTTTAGATGATGTGTTTGCTAGTTTCCCACGTAGATATAAAGGTAAAGATGAAGGCCTATCAATAGATTCTATAGAAGAGATTAGTCTTAGACAGCGTACCATAGCTCTTAGGCATGTGCGTCTCAGTGATGAGATGTCGGTAGTCTTAATTAAAGACAACTCGGAAATTAAGATCAAAGAAACTTTACTAAAAGAAATTCATCATCGAGTGAAAAATAATTTACAAACTATTTCTTCGCTCTTGCGTATGCAACGCCGTCGTAATCCAGAGCTGACGGAATCATTTAACGAAGCGATCAATCGCACTGAGAGTATAGCTTTGGTGCATGAATACCTTTCACGTTCTAATGATATAGAGACTATAGATTTTGGATTCTTGGTGCAAAAAATTCTTAAAGGTTTGATTTCGTCTTTTGGTGCAGAAGATATAGTGGTGAACTATGATTGCCCGCAGAAGGTTTTTATAGTTAGTGAAGATGCTACTAATTTAGCTTTGGTATTAAATGAGATACTTTCTAATACCTTAGAACACACTATGGGTAAGCTTTCCAAGATAGATATTCAGCTTAGTTCTAATGATCACAGTTTAACTATGATTGTTGAAGATGATGGTGGTGGTTTCCAAGAAGGTTTCGATTATAGACAAAGTAAAGGTTTGGGCTGGGAGATAGTGAGAACTATTACTGAGGAAAGTCTCAAGGGTAAGCTGGTGGTGGGGAATATAGAAGCCAATGGTAGACGTGGTTTGAGGGTGAGTTTAAACATACCGCTTCATGGCCCGCAATGACGCCTTCACCTAAAATCTCGCTAACCCACATAGCAAGCTCTAGGGTATCATCGCGAGATTTTTCGATACCTATCGGTATCGACCGGCTCGGCGGCGTCTCTCGTGCCGGCTCATCCGCCGAAGCAAGCTTCGCGGTATTCGCCTTTACTCGCGATAATTGCTATAATTAATTTTATGGATACTGCGCATGTTGATCAAGATTTAATTAGGGTAGTAATAGCGGATGATGAACCTTTGATCCGTATGGATTTAAAGGAGATTTTAGAAGAAGCTTCTACTTATAAGGTAGTAGCTGAAGCCAAAGATGGTGAAGAAGCTGTTGCTGTTATCACTGAGCACCAACCAGATATAGTTTTCATGGATATTCGCATGCCTAATAAAGATGGCATCGAAGCTGCTAAAGAATTACAAACTAAACTTAAGCGTAGAGTTCCTATTATTATGCTTACCGCTTATAGTCAGCCTGAATTATACGAAGAAGCATCGAAGGCTGGAGTATTTGCTTATCTCACCAAACCCTTACGTAAACCTGATTTGGCGCCAGCGATAGAAGTAGCGATGGCTCGTGCTTTAGAAATGGAAGAGCTTAAGGGTGAAATAGCCTCTTTAAATCATAAGATAGAGACACGTAAGCTAGTTGAGAAAGCTAAAGGTGTTTTGATGAAGAAGTTTGGCTTAGATGAGTCTACTGCTTATAGACGTATACAGAAAGCCGCGATGGATCAGAGGACTGGTTTGGGTGAGATTTCGCAGGCGATTTTAAACAACGCTTAGTTAGTCTCATAACGTCATTGCGAGCATAGCGAAGCAATCTCATTTTTTATAATTAAAACCAGCTTTGTAATAGCTTCCTTATATTGAAAATTTACTTAATTACCAACTTCCGCCAGCACCGCCGCCGCCGCCGTGTCCACCACCGAAGCCACCGAAGCCGCCTCCGAAGCTATCTCCACCAAAGCCACTTGATCTATGATGACCGCCAAAGCTACTAGCTAAGAGTAGGGGCAGTGTGAGGTCTGGATAGTGCTCTTTACGACGTGGTCCTAAAGTGAGAGATGATCTGTTACGTCCAAATAATTCAGTGTTGATTATGAATAACCCCATTATTAATAGTAAGAAAATTAAGGGTAAGGCACTGGGATCACGCTGTGTTTTTTTGATACTTGGATCAAAAGCACTCATTATGCTGTTTGTAGCTTGATCTAAACCTTGATAGTAAGCGCCTGCCTTAAAATTAGGTTTGATTATAGTTTCAATGATGTGCTTACAGCTAACATCGGGGAGATAAGCTTCGCTACCATAACCAGTGCCAATATAAATCACGCGTGGATTAACTGGTTTAATTAAAATGAGAACCCCAAGGTTAGTTTTCTTTTCACCGATGCCCCATTTGTTAAAGATCCGAGTTACATACTCATTTGCATCTAAATTTAAAATGTCATCGATGATCAAAATACTAATTTGTATTCCTTTAGTGTTAGCAAAACTCGCCAATTTATTTTCTAGTGATTGAGATTCTTCGTTGTTGAGAAACTGAGGAGAAGATACAGATAAATTATTAACTAACTTAGATGGTTTGGCTGGAAGTTGCTCCTCAATTGACTTAGAAGCAACAAGGCTGCTGCTTATGAATAATATAAAGCAAGTTAGAATAATTTTATTCAAAGCTAATATCATCCTTTAATTCGTTTTTATCACTGCTGCTATATGGGAAATGCTTTTTTAATGAAGCACCAGCTTCTTTAATTCCTTCAACTAAACCTTCAACAAATTCACCCTGCTTAAAATGATTTATAGCAGCATCTTTAATCTTCTGCCAGAATTCATCGCCTACAACTTTATGTATGCCTTCATCGCCGATTACCGCAAATTGCCTGCTTTCAAAAGCAAGATAGAATAGAATCCCATTCCTATCTTTAGTCTCTTGCATTTTTAACTTAGTAAAAACCTGCCACGCTCTTTTAAGAGGATCAAGTTTATTTTGCTTCTCTATATGAACTCTAATTTCACCTGAGCAGTTCTTTTCCGCTGCTAGAATGGCTTCTAGGATTTCTTCTTGTTGAGTTTTACTTATATAGTTCTGAATCTTGGAAGGCATTAGAACTTGACCTGAGGTGCTTTCTCTGCGGCTTTTTCTGCTTCAAAATATGGTTTGCCCTGGAAGCCAAACATCATTGCCATAAGATTAGTCGGGAATTTTTTGATATAAACATTATAGTCTTGAGCAGCTTCATTAAAGATGCGCCTTTCGTTGGCTATGCGATTCTCTGTGCCTTCAAGTTGTGCTTGTAAGTTGAGGAAATTTTCATTAGCCTTAAGCTCTGGATACTGCTCGGCTACTACCATTAAACGAGATAAGCCAGTACCTAGTTGTTGTTGAGCTGCGTTAAAAGCCTGAAGTTTTTCAGGTGTTAATTCGTCGCCCTTGATCTGCACGGAGCCTACTTTGGATCTGGCTTCTGTAACTGCTGCAAGTGTTTCTTGCTCATGCTTCGCATAACCAGCTACCGTGGCAACTAAATTAGGCACTAGATCTAAGCGGCGTTGATAAACGTTCTCTACCTGGCTCCATTGACTGGTGACAGTCTCTTGCTTAGAGATAATGCTGTTATACGAGCCCATTAAATATAGGAATATAACGCCCACTATCGCAAGAGGAATTACGAATTTAGGTAATCTGTTTAAAATGTCCATGGTGTTAATTATATCAAGTGTGGATCAGGCAGTTTGAATATTATGTTCTTAATAATTAGGAGGCGGCAATTAGAAAGGTGTTGTCGAGGGCTTTTGACGAAAGCGAGCTGAAGCCGAGCAAGCTCATATCTGAGGTCCGCAAGAGACGCAGCACGTTAAGTCAGCAAGTATCGAGCGGAGACCGAAGAATGAGCTTGCGACAGCTGAAGCCGCTGGACTGTCAACCAGCCCGAGAAACAGCTTTCTAATTGCTAGCTATATAAATAGATACAAGCTTCGCAATGACGAAGATGCAAACTACCTATCAAGCAACGCTGGATCTTCAGAACCAACTTTCCACATGCTGCCAGAATAAATTAAAGACTTAAGATCGCCTTTACCTTTCTTGCTAATAGCTTCTTGTTCTTGAGCAACGAGCATCTCGCCATAAGCTGGTCTGCGAACGGATCTGATCACGCCCATCGCTGTTGGCATTGACGGATCTTCGATACCCATGTGCCCGATTAGATAAGCTAAAGTCTCATCATCAATAGTTGGATCATGATGCATAAACTTAGAAACATCGCCAGTGTTTTCAGCGATCTTAAGTTTAGGGTGACCACCACTTTCTAGGATGATACCTTTGGTGTCTCTGTCAAACAGTAATGGTTTGCCAGGCTCTAAGAATAAATTCTCTACATCTTTAGTTTCTTTGTTTAAGTACTTAGCAAAAGCGCCGTCATTAAAAATATTACAGTTTTGGAATATTTCCACAAACGCAGTTCCTTTATGTGCTGCTGCTGCTTTAAGTGTGTCTTGTAAATGTTTAGGGTTGTGTGCTGCAGTACGTGCGATGAAAGTTGCTCCAGAAGCGATAGCCAAGCTTACAGGGTTAACTGGTCTGTCGATAGAACCATAAGGAGTAGTTTTAGTAATCTTCCCTTGTTCTGAAGTTGGAGAGTACTGTCCCTTAGTTAATCCATAAATTCTGTTGTTGAATAATAAAATCTTCAAATCAAAGTTACGTCTGATAGCGTGCATAGTGTGGTTACCACCGATACTAAGTCCATCACCGTCACCTGTTACTACCCAGACTGAAAGGTTTGGGTTAGACATTTTCACACCAGAAGCTACAGTAAGCGCTCTTCCGTGAATAGTGTGGAAACCGAATGTATCCATATAGTACGGAAATCTGCTTGAACAGCCGATTCCAGAGATGAAAGCAAATTGTTCTTTAGGTATACCTAAAGTTGGCAATACTGTTTGTACTGAAGAAAGTATTGAGTAGTCGCCGCAACCAGGACACCATTTCACATCGCCTTCGGCAACGAAATCTTTTTTAGTTAATGTTGATGGATCTGTAGCTGTTATTGTCATAATTTTTCCTCGTAAATTTCTTCCTATCTTCTACCACCGATAATGTCCTCTGCCACTCTTATTAGATCACTAATATTGAATGGTTTGGTGTTTACTTGATTGAAAGGTTTAGTGTCGATTAAGAACTTGGATCTGATGATCATGTTGAGTTGTCCTAGGTTCAGCTCAGGAAGCATTACGTGCTTATATTTTCTGAGTATAGATTCTAGATCATTAGGCAATGGATTCAAGTGTCTCAATTGTACTTGAGCTACTTTATGTCCACGTTGTAGTAATTCCTCTGTCGCAGATCTTACTGCTCCATAGCTACTACCCCAGCTTAATATAACTAGGTCACCTTGCTCTTCTCCATAAACTTTAGTTGGAGGCAAGTGCTTAGCAATGTTTGCAACTTTTTGAGCACGGATTCTAGTCATCTCTTCATGTGCTTCTGCGCTGAGATTAACTTTGCCGGTAATATTTTCTTTTTCTAGTCCACCAAGTGTGTGCTCGCAACCAGGGGTGCCAGGTATAGCCCAAGGTCTTACCAGGTCTTCGTTACGATTGTAAGGTTTGTAGGTATCAGCGTCTGTATGATACTTAACTTTGATTTTTGCAAGCTTCTCAATCTCTGGAAGTAACCAAGGCTCAGAACCAATACCAATCTGCGTTTCGCTTAGTAGGCAAACTGGAGTCATATGCTCTAGTGCGATACGGCAAGCTTCAATTGCAGCATCGAAACAATCAGAAGGCGAAGCTGCTGCTACTACTGGCATTGGGCTTTCACCGTTTCTTCCGTAAAGTACTTGTAATAAATCTGTTTGTTCAGTCTTAGTTGGTAGTCCAGTACTAGGTCCACCTCTCATTACATCTACTATTACTAAAGGTAGCTCAGTCATCACTGCTAAGTTCATGAACTCAGATTTAAGTGCGATACCAGGTCCTGAAGTTGTAGTAAGCGCTAAGCTTCCAGCAAACGCCGCTCCTACAGCAGATCCTATCCCGGCAATTTCATCTTCCGCTTGGAAAGTGCGTACGCCGTAGTTTTTGAATTTTGCTAATTCTTGTAATATATCTGTTGCTGGAGTAATTGGATAAGAACCCAAGAACAAAGGAAGATTAGAAAGCTGACTTGCCGCTACGAAACCTAATGCGATAGCTTCGTTGCCAACTATATTTCTATAAGTACCAGCTTTGATTTCTGCTTTAGGTACTTCATAAGTACCTTGGAACATCTCGCAAGTATCAGCGAAGTTGTAACCAGCTTGAAGCACATCTATATTGGCTTTAAGGATATCAGGCTTCTTGCCAAATTTAGATTCAAGCCATTTAATAGTAGGCTCTAATGATCTGTTGTAGACATAGTACATTAGACCAAGCGCAAACATGTTCTTAGAACGTTCTTTATCCTTACCAGGAATAGTTGAACCTTCAAGTGCTTCGATAGTCATCTTAGTAATAGGCACTTCATATACTCTGTATTTAGACTTAAGTGGACCTAATACATCTGCGCCATCAGCGTAACCAGCTTTCTTATAGTTAGCTTCATTGAAACTATCTTGGTTAATTATAAGAATACCGTTTTGTTTTAAATCTCTAATATTGGTTTTAAGTGCAGCAGGGTTCATTGCTACAAGTACATCTAATTCATCACCTGCTGTGAAAATATCATTTGATGCAAATCTCACTTGAAATCCAGATACTCCCGCTAGCGTTCCGATTGGTGCGCGAATCTCTGCTGGAAAACTTGGATAGGTTGCAATGTCGTTACCGATCAATGCACTGGTGCTAGTAAACTGAGTGCCGGTTAATTGCATTCCGTCACCGCTATCGCCGCAGAAGCGGATGGTGACTGAATTAAGTTTCTCTCTTGTTTGTGTGGCCATTTGCTATTCCTATGTTTAACTAATTATATCTTTGTTAATAACTAAGTCTGCTGCTTCAAAGATTAGTTCTAACTTAATATTCCTTATATGTCGTTCCATTATTATCTCAGTGAGTAACATAGATTATTGTGACCATTGGTTATCTTGAATTTAATTATGAGGCGGAGTTGTTACTTTTGGTAAATCACAGTGTTTTGTATTGTTTGTAGAAAGATAAATTATGTTCAGAGTTTTTTGTCCGTGGAACTCATCGAGAAGCTTTTTCTTTTTATCAAAAACATATGGCTTGTAGCCTTCTGGTTCTAGTATTTTGATTAACTCTTCATAGTTATTGTTTTCTATGATAAGCACTGGGTGTGTTCTAGCAATAGTTAATTTAAGTCCAGCTAATACTTGTTTTTCTCCTCCTTCTACATCTACTTTTATCAAGAAAGGATTTAATATTAGAGAGTCTAGAATGATACCTTTGGTTTCATTGGATATGAAGCTTAGTTTTTTGTCTAAGTCTTTAAGTAGGCTACGTTTTTTGAAAATTGCTCTAGATTCTTCCTGAGATACAGACGTACATTGAGTTAGAGCGATGTTTTCGTAGTGAGGTGTGTAAATTGATAGGACTTCATTATTATCACTTGCGCAGGCTATTTTATAATCAAAGTTGCCAAGTCTTTTTTTGAGTCGTTCTAAATATTGTTTATGATCAGGATTAGCTTCGATAGAAAGTATAGGGGCGTTTTTTTCATAGATGCGAAACGATCGTGCTGACTCGCCTCTGTGAGCTCCGATGTCAAGGATGATACCGCCCTCTTCTTTGGGAATTAATTTAACAATCTCATATTCAGCCTCCATTGGAAGGAAAAAATCAAAATTTGCTAGAAGGGAATAAGCAAAGCGTGAAAGGTAAATATTGGATTTAACGATTTTTTCTATGCTTTTGATTGAAGAGAAAATATATGATGGGCAATGTAGCATTTTGTTAATCCTTTAATCCTACTCTAATTCCGATGCAATTGTCGTTAGAGTTGATTCTCAGCAAATGATAATTAGATGCAATATAGTTTTGTGTGGTTTGTGGTAATTTTTTAAGCTCACGAGGATACATTGCGACAACTGGGGTTTGATGCTTTTCTAGATTAAACATTAATCCTTTGTCTCCAGAATGAGAGATGGCTTTTTGATTGATGTAGTCATTAAAAACAAGCCAGTAGAATCCAGGGTCAGCATTGAATACATTGCCACCACAGTCACTCCAAATCGTTCCGACAGTTTGTTCTCTTGAGATGTTGTTAAGAACCCAGTTGATATTGTTTTTAGTCTGATTGAATTTTGCTTCTGGAGTATCAGGATACTGTAATAGGTTGTACATCGGATAACCGAAGCAGAACCACAAGACGATTAGTAGTAGGGAATTTTTAACCAGAGATTTGGGTGCTGAGTAGAAATGCTTTAGTACTAGTTTGTCCAAACCTATTGCCGCGATGATAGAACAAAACGGAAGATAAATTATACTGTAGTGTGGATAGAAGCCATGCATGATACCGTAAGCCCCTGCTACTATACAGAAGCTAAGCATTAGTTGAAAAGAACGAGATTTATAGTGAAGATATTGTAAGCCATATAAACTATAAAAAGTTAAGATTGCATCAAGAGTGAAGAATGCATATGCATGTAATTTTTGAATGGTTGTCTCGGTTTGAAGATGATTAACAATGTCAATATTAAAAATAAGGCTGTAATATATAAAATCCTGTAACCCTCCTTTTAAATAAAAGTAACCAGAGATTAATAAGAAAGGGATGGTAGCCCCAGTTGCAATAAATAAAGAATCTTTGATTATGATTTTAGATCTAAGTTGAAAGAATTCAAGTAACAAGAATATTAAAATTACTAAGCCTGCAATTAATGATTTGAAATTAAAGCAAACCATCACACCTAACATAATGCCACAAGCCAGCATTGCTAACGGGTTGTGGCGTCTGTGGAATTTTATAAACAAGTAGAAACTTATAAGCCAAAATAAAGTTTGTAATAAATCTGGTCTAATTTGAATGGCTGTTTCATGAACAATGTCCCACATGAAAAATATGGCAACAGTGAAAGCTGCAATACGTTTGGATTTGGTCATTTCTTGGGCAATAAAAAATAGCATTAACCCAATGAGGCAGGTTACTCCCAAGCTTATTTTTCGAAGTATTAGTATGGTCTCAAAGCTGGCAGCTTGTTTTAAGAGTGAAAAAATTAAACCATTTAATAAACTATAAAATGGTCCGTGATGTTCAAAGAAATCATGATATAGCAGCTTGCCTTGAAAAATATTCCAAGCGATATGGGAATGTTGTAGTTCGTCATTATTGAAACTCCTCGATATAGAGTGTCCATATAGTGCAATGACATTGTTAATAATGATTCCAAGAGGAATTAATAAAAGAAGGTGTGATTTGAAGGGTTTGTTGTTTTGACCTTTTTGAGATGGTCTATGAATAACAAGGCTCAAAAAATTTACTATTGGTTTCACCAGATCTATATTCGATATTATACTATTAAGTTGTGAGCCGGAAGCTTAAGCCTCGATTGATTATTACTGGTGGCACTGGTTATTTAGGTAGTCACTTACTACCTGCTCTATTAGATAAATATCAAGTTATTGTCATTGATAGAATGGTAAAGCGTGACCGTGTTGCTGGTGTAGAAGTGGATTTTATAGAATCTGCTTTAGCTAATGTTAGTGAGGAGGTGCTTAGTAATAGTTCTGTATTGGTGCATGCCGCTTACTGTAATGATTTGGAGCAAGAGAAAGCTTTTTTGGAGCGGGCTTGCAAATTGAATCCCAAGCTTTATTTGATTTATTTTTCTAGTGCTGCTGTCTATGGGGATCTGCCTGAGACTGAAGAAGGATTTACGGTAGAAGCAGACACAGTGCCTATCAATGATTACGGTTTGTATAAACTAGTGATGGAATACTTTGTGCAAGCGCTTACTAAAAAGCATTTGATTTTACGCATTGCTAATCCTTACGGTAAAGAATTTGCGCGTAGGGGTGTTTATCAAATATTCCGTGAATCTTTATTAGAGCAAATAAACGCTGGGAAGTTTGGATTGGTGTTGAAGCTGAATGCTAGTGTCACGGGTGAAATGATTCGCGACATGGTTTATATAGATGATGTCGCTGCTAAGATTTCTGCTCTGATAAAAAAGCGCGCTCGTGGTGTTGCTAATATTTCTTCTGCTAAAGGAGTTAGCCTAGAATTGTTCGCAGCAACCGTGCTTGAGGAGCTGCTTCTAGAGCTAGGTTTGCAGGGTCAGGGCTTTAATCTAAGTTTTAATTATCAGCCGGACCTAAGCCGCAAGGAAATTAAGAGGTCTATTCTATTATGAGCATACTTAAGTTTATCGAAAAGAATTTTTATATCTGGATTATTGTTGCAGCACTATTAGGTTTAACAGCACCGCTCTGGGCACAGCACTGGGTGCCGCATATCAAGCATCTTTTAGGATTGGTGATCTTTACTATGGGGATTAGTTTAAAGTTTGAAGATTTCAAACCAGTGTTAACTCGCCCTAAAGCATTGTTGGTAGGAACCTTTGCTCATTATTTTATAATGCCGCTAAGCGCTTATGCAGTGGCTAAATTATTTATGCTGCCGCCAGAGTTGGCTGTAGGATTGATTCTCATGGGTTCATGTCCTGGAGGTGCTGTTTCTAATGTCATGGTTTATATTTGCCGCGCAGATTTGCCATTATCATTTGTGATGACTTTTGTTTCTACTTTACTTGCGCCAGTGATGATTCCAACTATGATGTGGGTCTATGTACGCGAGTGGATTGAGATAGATGCTTGGGGTTTATTCATTTCTGCAGCACAAATAGTTTTGATTCCTTTGATACTTGCGCTAGTGTTTAAAGTATTTTGCAAAAAAAATACTAAGATTGAACAAGGGTTAACTAGTCATCGTGTTGAGTCGACTATTAGTTTTGTAGCGATGCTTATAGTTTGCTTCATTATATTTATTATGGTGGCTGTCAATATCCGTAAGATAGGATCTCTGGACAATATAATGCATTATGCGCTGATAATGTTTCTTGCTGTGATCTTACATAACGCTCTAGGATTGTTTTTGGGCTATATGTTAGCGTCACGAGTGAAAGGTTTAGGTCTGCCTCAATATCGCACTATCTCAATTGAAGTTGGCTTGCAAAACTCTGGTTTAGCTTCAGTACTTGCTTCGTTTTATTTCTCACCGTTGTCGGTGATGCCGTCAATTTTCTCTGCTGCGTGGCATTCGATTAGTGGATCGATACTTGCCAACTACTGGAGAAATAAATCTGATGGAAGTAACTAAACAATTATCATCGACAAATCAATATTATTTGCCTTAGTAAAAGCAGCGCTTGTTGAAACATAATCTGCACCAGTGTTTGCGTAAGCTTGAAGGTTCGTTTCATTGATACCGCCACTTAATTCGATCTTGGTAGTTTTATTAAGAGAGCGGATTTGTTTGATAATGTTTTTTGCTTCTTCTGCGCTAAAGTTATCAAGCATGATTTGATCTACGCCTGCTGAGATAACAGCTTCAAGTTTATTTAAATTCTCCTTGTTAATTTCCACTTCTATTTTTATTTGTTTTGATTGCTTCGTTGTTGCGCTCCTTGCAAAGACGTGAGCGTCAAGTTTCTGGCGCACTTGATTTATAGAATTAACGAGATCCAAGCCAGCGAGTGCAATGTGATTTTCTTTGAGCATCACCATGTCACTGAGATTCAATCTATGATTAGTTCCGCCGCCGCACTTGAAAGCTTCTTTCTCAAGTAGGCGCATTCCGGGCATAGTTTTGCGAGTGTCAAGAAGCTTACAAGGGTAATCTTTAATTAGATCTACTAGCTTGCGTGTGTAAGTTGCGATGCCAGTGAGTCTTTGCAGGAAGTTTAATATAGTTCTTTCTGTAGTAAGAATCATTTGTGCAGGTCCATTGATTTCTGCGATTAGATCACCGGCTTGAAAGGTTTGTCCGTCTTGAAAATATAAATTAACTTTGGAGGTAGATTGCGTAGCCTGTCCTGGGGAGCGAAGCGACGTCAGGATCTCTGCGCTCCTTGTGATGATGTGTTCTAGTGCTAAATATTCTTCTAGTACTGCTTGAATTATCCATGAACATGCCATCACCCCAGCTTCTTTCGCAATGATTTGCGCGCGCGCTTGAGTGGAAGGGGCTAGTAATAACTCTGAACTTAAATCACCATATGGACTAAGATCTTCTTCTAGAGCAAGTTTGATGATTTGTTGTTGTTCAAGAGTGAGCATTGTTAGTTAATGCTAGCATCGCTGTTTGAGAGATTAATAAAGGGCATGGTTTTAACGAGGAAGTAATTTGTTAATGCATCTATAGTACTTAATACGCCTGGGTAATTACCAGCTTTTAACCTTCTGCTAGCCTTGGTTTTTGGTAGATCTTGCTCTTCTGGATGTCTAATAACATCCGTATGTACAGCCCATATATCTTGTGCTTTTGTTGTTGCAATTCTGTTGCCAATAAAATTTTCGTGATGATCAGGAAATACCATTGATGTATGAATCATCGGTTCGTTTATTAAATTATCTCTTGAGAAGCGAAAGCTAAACTCACTTAGCCCGGCTTCAGGTAAAACCAAACTTTTTGCTAAGCTTCTTTTATCTGTCGCAAGAGCACTTAGAACCTCATCTTCTAATGTAGTTTTAAATATATTTACTTTTTTCGTTAAAGCATCATATCTGGCATATGTGCTTTGCCAATCCTTGCTATCACCAGGTAAGATTAACGACATAATACACAGTTTATCGTGTTGATTTATTATTTGTCTACTGAAATTCTTCTTATTTTTGCTGCTATATTGCTAATTTTCCTCAAACTTCCCCTGTAACTCATCCAAAGCCTCTTTAGGACTTTGTTCTAGTCTAAGCACTCTTAGGTAAGCTTCTTTGATTTCACGTTTGTAACGATTAGCGTAAGATACCTGCGGGAAATAACTAGCGTTAGGACTATTAGCTAAGTCGATAAAAACTTTTATATAGGGATTTTCGTGCTTACTAAAAAACTCTTCTGAATGGGTTTTGAGTGGTGTGAATTTTCTTTGTGCTAAAGCTAAGTACTCTAAGTTTTCTTGCGTCAGTAACCATTGCATAAATTCTGCAGCTTGCTCTGCATGCTTGGCTCCACGCGGTATCGCTAGAGCATCGACAGCGACTTGAGTTGGATGTGAGATTGCTTCGTCGCGCTTCGCGCTCCTCGCAATGACGGAGGAAGGAAACGGCGCTACTGCTACCTGCATCTTCGGTGCAAAAATTCCTGCCAGATTATATTCCCAAACACCACTATTCTCTATGGCTATGCGCCCGGCGTAGAAAGGGTTGTCGGGACTTTGGTAAGAATGAAATCCTTCAGTGTAAGCAGCAAGTTTGTCTTTAGGAATTTTGCGCGCAAAATTTTCTTGCACCCAAGTCCAAGCAGCAATATTTTCTGGAGAATTAGCTATATCCCAATTACCACCAAACATGCTCACGATGAATTTCCCAGACCAAGGAGGCCAGCTTGGCAGCCAACCAATTGTTTCTGATTGATTGGTGTTCAATGTTGAGCTTCGAGACATTACATCAAACACTTTAACCACATCATCTAATGTCGCAGGCACCCCTAACCCATACTTTTGCAACAAACTTTTATTCACATGCATTGCTTCGCAAGTAGGCATCAAGGGCATAGCATACTGATGTCTATTGATGTTCAGCATGTTAATGAAAATCGGAATGAAATGAGATTGCTTCGCCGCCTTCGGCTCCTTGCCATGACCTTCTGGTATGCTCTGCTCAATAACGTTTAAATCCACAAGTGCTCCCCTCAATCCAAAGTCACTCACCATGTCTCCATCGAGATGCATTAGATCTGGCGGCACTCCACCGGAAATCGCCATGAGAATTTTTTTGCGCGCCATTGAGACGGTGAGCATTTTTACTTTGAAGCCGTGATGCTCTGAATTGAATTTCGCGACTAATTTTTCTAAAGGTTCTTTTTCTGCTCCGCTCCAATATTGCCAAAACTCTATAACTGGTTCTTGAGAATCGACAGGATTGTTTTTCAGCACTAGTTCGCGCACAAAAGGAATTGCAACTATAAGTAGAAATATAGAGACATAAAAAGCTGTGCTATTAAAACGGAAGCGCATTAATTATATGTTAGTCGACATGTCACACCCCGACGTTACTCAGTTCCGTTTCAATAGTTACGATAACAGCCTGGCGCTGATTATCTTGTAATGTGGAACGGAACGGAGTAACGTCTGAAGTGTGGCAGAGACCCTGAGACCCTGCTTCCTGACACCCTTATCATATATAAAAAGATGGTTATGCTGAGGAAGAACAATCTTTTTATCAGTTAGTATAACGAAACAACTTCGTATGAGAGTTAGGAGCAAATTATGAGTAACAGAAGAATAGTAATTACAGGTATCGGACCGGTGACTCCAGTGGGAATAGGTCTTGAGGATTTTTGGTCAAGCTTAATGGCTGGTAAATCAGGCATCTCTACTTTAAGTGAAGACCGTACTAATGGTTACGACATTAAAGTAAAGATTGGCGGCGAGATAAAGAACTTTGATGTGACTAAATATTTTGATGATCCTAAATTAGTAAAAAGCATGGAAAAGGATATGGATAAAGTATCTCAGTTTGCTGTAGTTGCTGCAAAGCATGCTGTTGAAAATTCAAAACTAGATTTTGATAAGCTTGAAGAATACGGCAGCGACAGAACTAAGGTAGCGACTTTCGTAGGTACTGGTATCGGTGGTATTCAGACTACTTGTGATGACACCAAAACCTTACATGAACACGGTTCTAAACGTATCGGTATTAGATCTATTATTCGTTTGATGCCAAATGCGGCGTCTGGTCATATAGGAATTATTTGGGGACTTAAAGGTAGAGCCAAGTCAGATGCTACTGCTTGCGCTTCTGGATTAGATAGTTTGTTTGATGCATTTTGGTATATAAAGAACGGTCTTGCTGATGTGATGGTGGCAGGCGGTACTGAAGCGTGTTTGAACTCACTTGCAATTGCGTCATTTGCAAACATGACTGCGCTGTCGCGCCGCGAATGTGCGCCTGAAGAAGCGAGCTGTCCGTTTGATAAGCGTAGAGATGGTTTCGTAATGGGAGAAGGTGCTTGTGTGTTTGTGCTTGAAGAATTGTCAGTGGCACAAAAACGCGGAGCAAAAATTTATGCTGAGATAGTAGGTGTCGGTGCAAGTTGTGATGCTTATCACATCACAGCTCCATCAGAAGGCGGCGAAGGTGGTGCGCGCGCGATGGAGATGGCACTTGAGTGCGCAGGAATTTCCAAGAATAAAGAAGTTGTGGATTATATTCACGCTCATGGTACTAGTACTCCATTAAATGATGCGCGCGAAACTGCGGCGATCAAAAAAGTTTTTGGCGAGCATGCTTATAAACTTTGTGTTGGTTCTACTAAATCGATGACTGGTCACTTGATCGGTGCTGCTGGTCCGGTGGGTATGGCAGTTTGTGCGTTAGCGATTGATCGTGGCGAAGTACCTCCTACTATTAATTACCGCGAAGCAGATCCAGAATGTGATTTAGATTACATTCCTAATACTGGTCGCAAACGCGAGGTAAACTACGCTATGGTCCAAGCTCTAGGCTTCGGTGGTCATAATACTGTTGCGGTGTTGAAGAAATTTGCCTAACCCGCCATACAAAATCTAATTAAAGATTCAATATCATCTTCCAAGCCTTGAGCGCGTGCAGCGCTTAGTTTCTTATCTATGTCAATTGGCGAGAATCCTAAATTACTGAGGATTGCACTTACATCGTCAGCACTATTATATGTACTCTCTTGGCTGAGCTGGCGAGATGAATTTATTTTGCTGAATTTATTTTTCAATTCCAAGATAATTCGCTTGGCGGTTTTATCTCCAACTCCTTGTGCTTGAGAAATTAATTCCGGCTTTTCACGCAACACCGCAGAGATAATATCATCAACATTTAACACATTTAAAATATTTAAAGCAGATTTCGGGCCCACGCCTGATACTGTAGTCAGTAACTCAAATAACTCTTTTTCTGCTCTTGTTAAAAACCCCCAAAGCTTCATGCCATCGTCTTTTGATGAAAGTATGGTGTGTATGCTGCGCGAAGAATTAATTTCTAAAGAAGAAAGTGTTTTTGTATTAGAGAAAATTTCATAGCCAATATTATTTAGCTCTAAAACGAAACTTGAGGTCGCGAAATTTTTCTCTGAGATTAGTCCTTTCAAGTAAGCAAACATGTTTCATCATTATATGATGAAAATTAATCTTCTTTAATCACACCCACGGAACTTTTTATAAAAAGCTGCAAGTCCGCTTGCTGACCCAACTTCACAAAAACATTTTAATCGTAATAACTGATTGAAAGGATTTCTTAATTTTAAAAGATTTGCTAGATCATTGACCTTGCCTCCAAAATCTGAGACTATTTTACCTGTATACGCAGGTCAGAGTTCCTCGGGCCGAGCGTTATGGAAATTTTTATGAGACATAGAAAAAATATGCGAGTAAAAAAAGGAGAAAAAATGAGTCTAAGAAAATTAGTTTCGGCGATTCTGGCATTTGCGTTCGTTTCGACGAGCTTTGTGCCGGTAAGCGCAGTTACTGTGGACAGCGGAGTAACTACCGTTCCGGTCATAGCACCGGATGTAGGTACTGTCGCTAACGGTGCAAACCGTGACGTAATTCCTGTAAACTTGAGAGTAACTGCTCAAGGTACAGAGATTACCTATTCAAGTGTTAGTGGCGTGTCTGCCCTTAACTTTGTTAACCTAGCGGTTTCATCTAATGGTCAATTAAGTGTTTCTGACACTACTGCTAACGGAACTTTAAGTGCTGTTACTAAAGCTTTGGTGATAACACCTCCAAGCGGCACAAGGTTCGTAAAGCTTATATCTAATGGATATTCAGCTGCGACTGCAACTCTTAATGGTGATTTAGGTTCAGCAGCTGCTGGTACTTTAGTGAACCTTACTGGAGTTCAAAACCCTGCAGCAGCTTATCCAGGAAGTGGTGATAACGGTAATGCGATAATCGCAGCTGTTACTACACAAGCTGGACCTGCTAGTACTTTTGGTACTGCTATTGCTGCTGGTTCTATCGTTGTTTATTTCGTTACAACTGATGGTGCTGGTACAACTGGTGTTGGCGGTACTATTCAATTAAAACTTAGAGGTTTTGGTTTAGCTGCTGATCCAGCTGCTACTCCTACATCTTCTGGTTCTGCTACAGCAACTGTACAAACTCTATCTGGAGGTACTGTACTTTCTGCTATCGCTGGAGCTGAAGGTTCTACAGTTAATGTAGGAACTTATGGTTCGCGCGCAGGTAAAGTTGAGTTTGTGATGGTTGGCGACAAGACTGGTAATGAAACTAGTGCTACTGTCGAGCCTGATTCACAAAACAACAGCGTCCTAGGTAACTTGTTAGCTTCTGGCTCTACATCAGTTACGATTGGACCTGGTAACGTTACTACAACTAGCTCTGGTGCAACTTCACTTAAAGTAGATACAGATGCTCTAGTTTTAAGAGCAGCTGAGCGTAACGATTCTACTGTTAGCGCTTTTACGTTCTATGAAACACCATTTGCAACTTCCTCTTTCGTAACTTCTACTGCTGTTAATGAGAACGGTGGTATCGCTACGCTTAACACTGCGTTGACTGATACAACTGTATTCCCTAACACAGCTAATGCTTTAATGACTGTTACATTCAATGCTTACAAGCCAGGTACAACTACAGCGTCATCAGCGACTATGACTGTTAATGCTGTATCTGTAACTTTGCCTGGTCCAAGAGCGTTTGATGGTATCAGAGGTCAGGTAGCTTCTTCTAGAGGTGGAGATGATCAAGCGATTACTGGTGTTGCTGGTAATGGTGGCTGGTTAGGTGCGGTTATGTACAATCCTTCTAACGGTAGAGCTGCTGTTGCTGAAAGCAAACTTGGTATCGGTGTAATATACAACGGTGCTTCGTCTTCTACAAAATTAAAAATAGCTGATGCAGCTGCTCTTAATTTCACTGCTCAAGATACAGGTATTGGTGTAGCTACTGGTTTAAACGTAACTACTATCAACTCAGCTACTCACCCTACAACAGCTACTAACGGTACTTGGTTGAAAGGTATATTCCCTGGTGTTCTAGTATCAGCTGTTAACAACGGTGATTCTGACCTTGGAATAGTTTCTGTGGCTACTGATAACGGTACAAGTGTTGCTACGTTTGATAACGGTAATACATTTGCTGCTGCAACGTTTGCTACTGCTCAACCTATCTACTCTCCAAGTGAAGTAACTGTAAGATTGGTTAATTCATCTGGTGCTGCTGTAGGTTCTAACGCATGGTTCTTCATTGTTGGTAATGAGGATGATGCTGATGAAACTGCTGCTTCTGGTGGATTTGAGATCGGTGCGACTAACTCGTCATCTGGTCAATATGAAAACGGTGCTGTAGTTAAGATCACTAACGGTAACCAAGCTACCAAGAACTCTAGAAACAACGCTATCGCTGTTGCTAGATTGAATGGTGCTAGTTTACAAATACTTCCTTTAACAAATAAGTTTGATAGTTTCAGAGATGCTATTGTTATCAGACCTGAAATATCACTTACTTTAGACGCAACTTCTAAAACAGAAGGTGTGGATGTAGTAGCTGTAGCTACTGGTGGTAACTTACCTACTTCTGGAACTTCTAAGACTGTAGCTAAGGTGCTTGCTGCTGGTGCAGTTTCTACTAACCTTAAAGCTACGCTTTATCCTATTGGTGGTAGTTTAACTAAGCTTATGCTTGAGAGTTCTACGGATGCAGGTGCATCAAGAGCTGAAGCTAACTTGTTAACTACTATTACAGGTGCTTCTACATCATTAGATACTATTGATGACCTTAAGACTACTAATACGGTAATTGATACTACTGTTCCTCCATTATTCTGTGGTGGTACAGCAGGTACAGCTACTAAAGGTCCTAATGGAGTTGTGTTCCAGCCTAAGGCTAGATCTATCATCGTTACAGAGAATGGAGCTGATGAGTTCAAAAACTTAAATGCTCTAGGTTCTAATACAGTGCTTAGATTTACATTGCCTACAGGATGGGATTTAAATGCTTACAACGCAAGCTTGGCTCATAGCCAAATCCTTGGTGTAACTTACACAGATACATTTGCAACAGCGCCTACGATCAGAAGAATTCAACCTATCACTAAGAATGGTGGAACTGCTCTAGCTAACGCGTTTGTGGATGTAACTATTCCTACACCTAATACACCAGCTGTTAGTTCAACAAGAATGGCTATTGGTTTGATATTCAAGCCTGGTGCTCTTGTAGCTCCTGTTACTGTATCTGACTTCAATGCAACAGTATCTGCTGTTAATGATGGCGGTACATCTAGCAGAACTGCTGCGGTAGCTGATGATGTTGTACTTGATACTATTTCAACTGTAGCTCTAGCTAGCGGATGTTCAACATTCCTATCTGTGGCTTACTGTGATGATGGTCTATCTACATTCCAGAAATCAGGTGCTCCTACTACTTCTGTCGTAACTGATAGAGTAGCTAACGGTGCTAACTTAACATCGTTTGGTGCAACTCCTGGTGCTGCTGCTAGATTGATCGCTTCTGCAGCGCCTGCTGTTACATTGCCTGATGTTTGTGTAACTGAAGGTGTGGCTGATGCTCTATCTGTTGGTGCTTTAGCAGATGGTGTTCCTACTACTTATGGTACTCAAGCAACAACTGTTAAGAGCCTTCACTTAGCTTCTACTTTCAACGGTAGTACTACTACAAGCTCTGTTGGTTTAGCTAAGACTTCTTCAACTACAGTTCGTAGATCTGACCACACTATTGATGTTGGCTCAGCTACTACTGTTGGTCAAAACGAAGTAAGCTTTGCTTTAACTGATAACGGTCGCACATCTGTTGATCAACCATTTGAAACAGCTACTGAATTCAGAATTAGTGGATTAACTGTTGCTGGTGGTACTGCTGGTACTATCCCTGCAGCTCAAGACCTATTAGTATGGTTCGAAGCTGATGATGGTACAGATGATTACTACACAGTTGGTACTAATACACCTCAAGGATTCTTCTACAATGCTAACAACGGAACTTCTTTAGTTAACGTTGCTGGTACTGATGCTACAGAAGATACTAAGGGATTAGCTCTGTTCAATAACGGTAACTTGCAAGATGGCAGCAGATCTTTAACTGCTTCTAACTTCAGTGACTCTTCTACAGATGCAAATACTAATACTTTAAGTGTTGTTACAACTGCTAACCAAACACCTAAGCTTTCTGGTGCCGTTGCAAATATATTTGACAACGACTCATTCACTAAGCTTGAAGATGGCGTTACTGAGTTCTCAGTATCTCTAGCTTCTATTACTGGTAGCACTGATAAGACAGTTGAAGTATCTGGTGTAGCTAATACATTAGAGCCTGGTTCATTACTAACTATTGCAACTTCTGGAACTGGTCCAGTTGATACAGTAGTAGTACCTGTACTTCCTAACGGTGCGTTCAAAGCTAAGGTTAGAGCGTCTACGTCACAAACTATTAACGTGACTCAGACACCTGATTCTCAGTTAAGCGATGTACCTGTTCAAGCCGTTACATTAGCTGTGGAAGACTTAAATGTTGATCCAGAGTTAGTGTCAGCGACTGCTACTAACATTGGTTTAGGCAGCATACCTAACAAAGGTAAAGTTGCTGTAGTGTTTGAAGTTGTAGCGAAAGGTAAGAACTCTGGTTCTGACTTCGTTCCTACTGCTGCACAGTTGACTCTTGGTGGTCAGCCTGTAACTGCGGTAAGCGGATCTACAACTAAGTTTATCGGTATCGCTGATCTAACTAAAGCTGGTGGCTTAACAGTCAAATCTTCAGTTGGTAATACTAGTGAAGTAGAGTTAACTCTAACCACTGTAGCGGCTACTGGTAGCAAGCCTACAATTACTAGAGTTTCTGCATCTGGTGGTTTCGTATTCGTTAAAGGTACAAACCTAAGAAATGGAACATTCGGTTTCATTCTTGAGAATGGTACATTCACAAGTGTGACTCTACGTAACCGTACTAAACAAGACAAACAAAAACAAAGACGCAGATCAGCGGCTGCAGCGACTATTCCTGCAACTGCAACGCACGCAGTATACATTACTGCAGGCGGAGCTGCTGTTAAAGCAATCTAGTTTGTTTGTATAAAACATAAAATGTAAAAGAGCCCCCAATTACGGGGGCTCTTTTTTTTCTTTGGGGGAGTTGACCACTTTGTTATTACGTCAGAGTTATTACGTCAGCTTGGGATTAGTGGTCGGGGGAGAGAACTATTTATTATTATCGCTGTATCAGCTGTAAGGCAATCTGCGGCTGAGCATTAGCTTGAGCAAGCATCGTAGCAGCAGTCTGTTGTAAGATCTGGTTCTTAGCTAAGACACTACTTTCTGCAGCGACGTCTACGTCTTGGATTCGTGACCTAGAAGCCATGGCATTTTCTTTAGCGGTATCTATGTAATCGATCTTAGATTCTAGTGAGTTCTGCATAGCACCTAGATAGGATCTCATTCGAGAGATATTGTCTATCATGGTGTCCACTTCACTTATGGCATTTGAGGTAAGTGTAGAAGTGGAACCATCTTTTGCCATTACAGTGCTAGAGCCTAAGCTCAATTCATTGAGTGCAAATCCATTAGTTACTCCTTCTGATAATTGACCTGCATCTGCAGTAGTGCCTGTCGCTTGGAAAGCAACATCTATGTCTATACCAGCATTAGAGGTAACTCCAGCTGTTAAAACCAGCGTAGTTGTTTCACCATTGGCGTAACCCGTTTGTAAAGTTTTGCTGCTTCCATTGTATAGCAGCGCATTATTATTAAACTTAGTAGATTGAGCTATATCATCGATAATTTGAATACGCTCATTAATTTCTCTCTGGATTGCAGCTTTTTCGCTTTCCCCGTTAGTTCCATTAGTACCTTGAACCACCAGTTCTCTGATACGCTGTAGGTTTTCCTGGATCACACTTAATCCACCTTCAGCTGTTTGTATTAAGGAGATGCCGTCAGAAGCGTTTTGCATGGCTTTGTCTAAGCCTCTAACTTGGGTTGTTAATTTGCTGGCGATGCTTAATCCTGCTGCATCGTCTGCCGCTCTATTGATTCGATAACCGGTTGAGAGGTGTTCTATGTTTCTCTCAAGATTCATTGTGTTAGTTCTTAACGCTCGCTGAGCGAATATGCTTTGTGTATTAGTGTTTACGACAAGACCCATAATATTTTCCTTTGATTTATTCAGACCTTAGAGATCTGACTGACAAATACTAATATCGGAAAGCCCCTAAGTATCACAGTGGCCTATTTGGTGTAATTCAATTTAGAAGCTAGGTTGGAAGTAGGAGATTGTTTCACTTCGCTCGCAAGAACAGGCATGCTAAAGCAAAAAGCCCCGCAAGGGGCTTTTTGCTTTATTGGGTGGGATAGTCAGTACCTACCCTTTCTATCCATATTGGATTAGAACTATCTACCTATCAGTTGTAATGCTATCTGTGGTTGAGCATTAGCTTGAGCCAACATCGTGGCAGAAGTCTGCTGTAAGATTTGGTTCTTAGCTAAAATACTGCTTTCTGCTGCGACGTCTACGTCTTGGATTCGTGACCTAGAAGCCATCGCGTTTTCCTTGGCAGTATCTATATAGTCGATCTTAGATTCTAGTGAGTTTTGCATAGCACCTAGGTATGATCTCATTCTGGAGATGTTGTCTATCATTGTATCTACTTCGCCAACAGCGTTTGAGGTGAGTGTGGTTGTAGAACCATCTTTGGCTGCTACAGTGGTTGAGCCTACGCTGATTTTGTTTAAAGCGATGCCTGAAGTGTTACCTTCGGTTAATTGACCAAAATCTGTCGCGCCACCAGCTGCTGAGTAAGTTACATCGATATTGATACCTGATGCTGTTGCGCTACCTGCTACTAAATTAATAGTAGTGGTTTCACCGTTAGCATAGCCAGTTTGTAAGGTTTTGTTGCTTGCATTGTATAGCAGGGCATTGTTGTTGAACTTAGTGGATTGAGCGATATCATCAATAATTTGCACACGTTCATTGATCTCTCTTTGAACTGCTGCTTTTTCGCTTTCTCCGTTAGTTCCGTTTACACCTTGAACAACTAGTTCCCTAATACGTTGTAAGTTTTCTTGGATTATGCCTAAGCCACCTTCAGCGGTTTGTATCAGAGAGATACCATCAGATGAGTTTTGCATCGCTTTTTCAAGACCTCTAACCTGAGTGCTTAATTTATTGGCGATACTTAAGCCCGCTGCATCATCTGCGGCTCTATTAATTCTGTAGCCAGTGGATAGGTGTTCTATATTCCTTTCCAGATTCATTGTATTATTTCTCAGAGCTCTCTGAGCAAATAAACTTTGAGTATTTGTGTTGACTACGATTGACATGATTCTTCTCCTTGGTGTAGTAAGTTGTCTTTGAGATATTTTTAATGATCTCTAGTGACAAAGGTATATATCGGATGTCCTAGGGTCATCACAGTGGCCTAGAAAGACTATCTTTTATTTAATACTAAACACGCGGTACTACAGCAAATAGCCGAATCGCCTTCAGGAGCTAGGTTTGAAGAAGGAGCGTAGGGTCTATGAAGCTTGTAAAGAGTTCATTTTACTTAGGTAAAAGCTGTAGTGCTATCTGCGGCTGTGCGTTAGCTTGAGCCAACATAGCAGATGCTGTTTGTTGTAAGATCTGGTTTTTTACGAGGATACTACTTTCTTTAGCTACATCCACGTCTTGGATTCTTGATCTGGATGATTCGGCATTTTCCCTTGCCACATCTAAGTAATCGATCTTAGATTCAAGTGAGTTTTGAATTGCACCAAGGTAAGAGCGCATACGTGAAACGTTGTCTATCATTGTATCTATATCAGATACACTCGCCGCAACGTTGGTCGTATGACTGGAGTAATTAAGTGAGGGGACTGTTGCTCCTGAAAGTTGCATTCTATCTAGCGCAAATCCTGTAGCAGTGCCTTCGTTCAACTCTCCATATTCAGTAGTTCCTGTCGCTCTTACATAACTTATATCTATATCGATACCGGTATTAGCAGTCGAGTTTGCTGTAAGTTCTATAGTAGTAGTTTCATTACTGTTAGCTCCGGTCTGTAAAACTTTATCGCTAGCTCCCACCAAAAGTGCTTGGTTATTGAATTTGGTAGCTGATGCTATATCGTTGATGATTCTAATGCGTTCATTAATTTCTCTTTGCAGTGCATCTAATTCACTTGCACCATTAGTACCGTTACTACCTTGAACAACTAGTTCTCTGATACGTTGTAAGTTTTCTTGGATTACACCAAGTCCACCTTCTGCAGTTTGTATTAAAGAAATACCATCGCCTGCATTTTGTGACGCTTTGTCTAAACCTCTTATAGAAGTAGTAAGTTTATTGCTGATACTTAAACCAGCGGCATCGTCAGCGGCCCTGTTGATTCGTAAGCCTGTAGATAAGCGTTCTATATTGCTTTTTAAGTTTGATGTGTTAATTCTTAAAGCTCGTTGAGCGAATAAACTTTGTGTATTTGTGTTGACGACGACTCCCATGGGGCTCCTTTAGTAAGACAAAAACGCTTTCGCGTAGATAATATAGTTATGTGAAATGTACTTGCTAAGCACCATAGGCTAATAGATTGAATCTATATTGGAGGCTAGGTTTAAAGTATTAGAAATTGCCGTTTTCTGGGCTAGAAACAACAAAGCGACCTTTCGGTCGCCTCATTGTTTGTCTCATTATGGGGGAGTTGGGAGTTTGTCAGTACGCCCTTTATTAATCCATTCCCGTGGATTAAAACTATCTCTGTATCAGCTGCAATGCTATTTGCGGTTGAGCATTAGCCTGCGCAAGCATCGTGGAAGCTGTTTGTTGTAAGATCTGGTTCTTCGCTAAGATACTGCTTTCTTTTGCAACATCTACGTCTTGGATTCTAGATCTCGAAGCCATAGCATTTTCTTTAGCGGTATCTAAGTAATCTATCTTAGATTCCAATGAGTTTTGCATAGCACCTAGGTAAGATCTCATTCTAGAAATATTGTCTATCATGGTATCTACGTCAGCTACGGAAGCTGCAACATTAGTGGTGTTGGTGGCATAGCTGTAAGAATTTACACTAGCACCATTGATTTGAATTCTATCTAAAGCGAAGTTCGCGCTAGCTCCTTCAATTAGATGACCTTGATCATCACTACTGCCAACTACTTCGGTAATATCGATATCAATACCCTGGTTAGTTGTTTGACCCGATCTTAAAGCGATAGTAGTAGTTTCACCATTCGCGTAACCCGTTTGTAGAGTGATGTCTGAGCTAGATGCACTATGGCTATATAGTAAGCTTATACCATTGAATTTAGTCGCTTGTGCGATATCATCGATGATCTTAACTCTCTCATTGATTTCTCTTTGGAGTGCATCTTTCTCACTAGTACCGTTAGTTCCGTTCACACCTTGAATTACCAGCTCTCTGATACGTTGTAAGTTCTCTTGTATAATTCCTAGCCCGCCCTCTGCCGTTTGTATCAAGGAGATACCATCAGAAGCGTTTTGCATAGCCTTTTCTAAACCTTTAACTTGAGTCGTTAACTTGTTGGCGATGCTTAAACCGGCAGCGTCATCAGCCGCTCTGTTGATGCGGTAACCAGTTGAGAGGTGTTCTATATTTCTCTCAAGATTCATTGTGTTAGTTCTTAACGCTCTTTGAGCGAATAAACTTTGAGTATTAGTATTGACGACAAGTCCCATTTTGTATCCTTTAGCCTTCTCCTGGCGCTTAATTACTGACAAGCTTATCTATCGGACTTTGGACGAGCTTCTAGGTCGGCTGCCTACATTATTTTTTTGTTTTTCTTAGTACTTATGGGGGACTTAGATTGCTTTGCCGCTTTGCGGCTCGCAATGACGGGCGTGAAATCGGTAGAAAAAATGAAGACCTTACTCAGGCTATAATTAGGCTTATGAGTTCATTAATTGAAGGTGTTATAGCAAGAGAAATTTTAGATAGCAGAGGCAACCCTACTGTTGAAGTTGAGATGTTCTTAAGTGGCGGAGCTTATGGTAAAGCAGCTGTGCCAAGTGGAGCAAGTACTGGAGCTTTCGAAGCTTGTGAATTAAAAGACGGCGATAAATCTCGCTACAACGGTAAAGGTGTTTTAACTGCAGTTAATCATGTAAATGAAACTATCGCTGAAGCGATAATCGGTTTGGATGCGACGCAACAAGCTGAGATCGACAATCTATTAATCGCGCTTGATGGCACTGACAACAAATCTAAGCTTGGCGCTAACGCTATTCTCGGAGTGAGTTTGGCTAATGCAGTTGCTGCAGCGGAATCTTGTGGCTTACCAATCTATTCTTATTTAGGTGGTCCTAACGCAAGAACTCTTCCTGTGCCAATGATGAATATTCTCAACGGTGGCAAGCACGCGCTTGATTCAGTTGATTTACAAGAATTTATGGTGATGCCTACTGGTGCTCAGAGTTTTTCTGAAGCGCTACGTATGGGCACGGAAATTTATCATGCTCTTAAATCTGTACTTAAATCAGCAGGGCATTCTACTAGTATTGGTGATGAAGGTGGTTTTGCACCAAGCCTTAAAGCTAATGAAGAAGCGATCGAAGTAATCCTTAAAGCAGTCGAGAAAGCCGGTCTGAAAGCGGGTTCTGATGTGATGTTAGCGATAGATGCTGCAAGTACTGAGCTTTATGACGTTGGCTCTAAAAAATATAATTTAGAAAAAGAAGGACGTAAGTTCTCTGGTTCTGAGATGGTAGATTTCTATGAGCGTTGGATCAACCAATACCCTATCATTTCTATTGAAGATGGTTTCTCTGAAGATGATTGGGATACTTGGAACGAAGCTTGCGCGAGATTAGGTTCCAAGGTTCAATTAGTTGGTGATGATTTATTCGTTACTAATACATCTCGTTTAGCTAGAGGTATAAAAGAAAACTCTGCAAACAGTATTCTTATTAAAGTAAACCAAATCGGTACTCTTACTGAAACACTTAACGCCATTGAGCTTGCTAAGAAATCTCAATTCACCTCTGTGATTTCTCATAGATCTGGTGAAACTGAAGATACTTTTATTGCTGATTTAGCTGTGGCTACTAACGCTGGTCAAATTAAGACTGGGGCACCATGCCGCTCTGATCGTGTTGCTAAATACAATCAACTACTCAGAATCGAAGAAGAATTGGGCGGTCAAGCTCAGTATCCTGGTTTAGCAGCATTTAACAATTTAGCTGGTTATAAGAAAGCTGGGTTTAGTTCGGTTAAGTAAACAGGGTCGTACTTCGACATTCGACATTTTTCAAATAATTCGCCTGTTGTCTTAATAGGAAGGTGGGTGATATCTTCATTTTGTCGAATGTCGAAGTACGACCCTGTTATAGGCAGCCTCATAGTCCTCTAGGGTATCAATCCCTATCGGCGCTGAAGTTACTTTTAGCATTTTGATCTTAATACCGTTTTCAAGCGCGCGAAGTTGTTCTAGCTTCTCTAACTTCTCTAATTGTGTTTGTGGGAGTCCAGCAAGTAGTAGCAAGGTTTCTCGGCGATAGGCATAGAGACCGATGTGTTTTTTTGCGATGCCAGGCTTTTGTCCATCTGCTGCGTTACGCTCGTCCTTCGCCATCCTCCTTGACGCATCAGTCAACTCCGGTGGCTCAGGACTCGCAAGCCTTGCATCTGGAGCAAAATCCTGGCATCGTAATTTCTGTGCTTCTTTGTTACTTCTATCTCTGTCGTGTGGCACTGCTGCTCTAGAAAAATACATTGCATTGTTATTAACATCCGTAACCACTTTTACATTATTAGGATTATTGATTTCTTCTGGATCACTGATCTCATGATAGAGCGAAACCATCTGGCAGAGCGGATCGTGCAGGAAAGGTTCAAGTGCTAGGTCTATATCATTAGGATTAATAAACGGTTCATCGCCTTGCACATTTACTATTATGTTCCAATCAAGGTTCTTGCAAGTTAGTTCAGCAATACGATCAGTACCAGATTGATGTTCAGCAGATGTCATATATACTTCAGCGCCGAAATCTTCTGCATGTTTAAAAATCCTCTCATCATCGGTGGCAATTACTACTTTAGTTATTAGCTTAGCTTGAGAAGCTTGTTCGTAAGTTCTCTGTAAAACGCTCTTGCCACCAAGGTCCAAGAGCAGCTTCTCAGCCAGTCTGGTACTGGCATAGCGAGCAGGGATAACAGCGATGGTGGACATGAGGGTATTTTAGCATTTTAGCTATAAAACATCTTTTAATGCGACAAGGTTGGTCCAAAAGATTCCTTCTTGTTTAGCAACCTCTTCAATTAATGCATCATCACCATCTAATGCGTAATCTAGGATAATCGCTATTATATCTATAGGAGTTTTATTTGCAAAAGAATCCTTGTGGTGTGATTGCTTTAACTCTGTTACATTACAATTTCTTTCTTGTAAGTTTTCAATGATTCGATTTAATGCTGCATATCTGATACCACTATTGGCTTCTGAGGTAGAGCCAAATAAATATTGCAGGGTTTGTTTTACTACTTCTGTTTTTCTAGAACCTGTTGCTTCAGGCTCATTTTTCACGATATGTTCTGCGGCAGGAGTAGGTTCTGGCATTGCTTTTGGAGCCGATTCTATAGATCCCGGGGCTTGTGGTTCAAGTTGGTGCTTAACTTCTGGTTCTCCTGCAGTAGCTGCTGGCTTAGTGCGATGTAGCTCTTGTGCAGGTTCTATAGTTTTTTAGCTGGCACTTTTGCTATCTCTGCAGGTTTTGATATAGGTAATAATGAAACTGCGGCATCGCAAGTTTTCTGAAGCCATGTAATTAATTGATGCCCATTAAGATTTGCTTTTTGACCTAATCCTTCTAAGGTGGCAATAGCTGTTTTAATCCATTCAGGCATTGGATTGGTATCTTTATCTACATTTACAGTAGTAATTTCTGATGCTGTTCCAAAGCTTACAGCACTATTTGTTAATTGAGAGAGAATGTTTTCAGCTCCTTCCCTACCAAAAACTATGCTTAAAAGAAATAAGCTAGCAGATTCTTTTGATGATTGATCTAGTCCCATTCTTCTACAGAAATCGCCAAATGATTTTGGTCCAAGAGTCCCCTTTAATATAGTAGAAACAGTAGGAGTAGGTCCGGAATATTCAACTTGTGTGGTGACCTCATGCTCCTCTGTGTCGCTTTTTCTAGGAGTGTCTTTGGCTTTAACCGAATTTACTTCGTCTGGTGCATTTAAAGCAGCCAGTGGAGGTTTCCGGGATCGTTTTCTATTGACTACTTTTCCTATGAGTTGCACAACATTCTCCTTAAGAAAATCATAAAAAGTAGGATCAGATATTTCCTGATTAAGAATATTGTTAATTAGAATTTTTAATTCACCAGTATCAATTGCGGTACCATTTTTGTCATTGATTGCTTTATTTACTGCTGCAAAGATTTCTGCTTTTTTTGCTGGTGTAATTAGTGCTTGTCTACCTCTGTGGCGTTGGCTTGTTGTTTCATCTGGTAAGTTATTAGCTGCTGCTACTGAAGCTTCTTCGCTAGCGGCGTCCAGTACTATTACTGTTTTATCATTATCAGTGGGCTCTTCGTCAACTTGATATCGTGATTCAATCCCTGGAGTATTTATTGGGGTGGTATCCGTGTACGACTCTGATAATGACTCTGTCGTTGTTACTTCTGTTGCCACTTTTTGAGCTTGTGTTTGTGGTTCAAGTTTATTTTTTAATGCGACGAGGTTAGCCCAAAATCGATTAGGGTTTTCTCTTAATTTTTGTGCTGCTCTTTTATTAGGTAGGATGCTTAATGCACGGTATAAAATTATTCCAATTTTATACCAAGGCTCCCGTCTATTTATGTCTGGATTAGAGTCTAAACTTTGCGTTATTTGTTCTATATTAGGTGAATCTGAAATTAGTTTATCGATAAGGTCAACAAGAATACCCTCAGTTAATGTTCTACCTTGAAGTGGGTATGTATCACCCTCAGTTTGGAATAGTTTATTAAGTGCCTCTCTAGTAGTTTTTCCCAGTGTGTTTTGAAAAGAGCTAATACTGGCTCTTGCAGCATCAAGTTTTTCTAGAGCTTGTCTTAAGTCGTAATCTATTGTTTGTGGTGCTGCTGCTTGTGGAGTAGGTTCCGGGGACGCTGTAGTTGCTGCTGCTTGAAGAGTGGATGGTAGTTCTGGTTCTGGTTCTGCTCCTGATTCTGTTTGTGCTGTAGTTACTACTGCTTGCGAAGTTGGTAGTGGGGCTGGTTTCTTTTTAGGAGCAAACTCGTTAGGTCTATATGTGGTATTCCTAAATCTTGCATCTGGTTTTATATCTAACAGAGCTGCTGCAATTACCAATGAGTCCAAAGAATTTATGCCCTCTATTAATACTTTGGCGAAGTCTGCAAATATCTTTGGTGTTGGACTTGATTCTACAAGTGCTTCATAAGCTTCAGCTAATTTTTCAGGGTTATTTTTTAATTGATCATTTCCCTGAGCTTCTTCTAAATGATCCCCGGTGATAGTTGTAACTGCTTCACTAATAGTTTGTTTTGTGAAGTTATGTATTTTGGGAACTACTGTGTCCTCGGGTTTAGGAGGTACTGAGTCCGATCCTTTATTTTCTGTTTTTCTGTTTGTAACTGGAGGAGGAGCTGCCATTGCAACTTGTACTGTCTGAAATTTATGTCCTTTGCCAATCATATAAGCAATAACTGCTTCATTAGTAACGCATAATGGTAGTTCGTGTTGGTTTATAAGCTGAGTTAAGTATTGAGCATAAGTAGGAGGAGTGCTTCCATCTAATGACCTATAAGTTGCTGTAAATTTAGACTCATGGTCCTGTAGTATTGCATTTCTTTGAGCTGCCTCTATGACACCGCCTGTAATTGCAAAATCGTTTACTGATGGTGTACTTGATTTCGTTCCATTTCTCGTTGCAGGGGCTGGAGTTGCGATACCAAGTAATCTACTTAGAAAAATATTTCTAAAGAAATTTTCATTCCTTAGTTGTTTGCCTAATTTATTGTCATCATCTGCAATAATCAAACATACTTGATAGATCATGCGTGTTGCTAATTGTTTGTCAGGAGTCGCGAGTTCTCCTCTGCAAAGAGATTCTACTTGCCTCACTAAGTTGTCACCAAGTTGCATTTGAGTAGGATTTGCAGTCGCTTCGTCAAACCCCTCTATTACTGATTTGCAAATTCTAGCTGCTTCTTGATAAGCAGTCTTTATAGTGTTCGGATCATGGCTTCCAAGTAACTTTTAAGTTGATGCCAATTAGGAAGACGTATTGTTGTGAGATCAATTATTGGGGTTGCAGTTGCGCTTGCTCCTGGAGCTGCTGATCCGAATGCTGTTGTCCCTGATGCTGGTGCTGCTATTGTCATATTTATCTCAAATAACTTATCTGATGCTTATGGCATTATAATGAAAAATTAAAGATATTACTATTTGTATTAACTGAAGAAATATATTGTTAGCGCTAGATTCTTAAGCGCATAGTATCATCTGATACTATCACTTGATACTATGATCTTATCCTTCCTTGTTCACTATTAAGAAATATTCTCATTTGTATTATAGTGAAGCTTATGCGTAATCTACAACAACAATTACTTAATCGTCCTAACCCTTGGTCGAGATTACGGTTCTTAAGTTCTACTACTGTACTTAATTCATTACAAGATACTGTTTCCAAATTGATTTTAGACAAAACGAATTTAGTGAATTCTAAATACGGTCAATTAGCATTGAGGAGTAAACAGTTTGGCAAGAAACAGCCCTCTAATTGGATTCATAATAGAAAGCTTGGTGTTTTTGTAAGAGCAGGGAAGCTCAATCTAAAACCTGATGAAACAGAGCACTGGGGGATATAGTTTTCTATTAGTCGTAGTGCAGAGGATTTCCTTGGTTTTGATTTAAAGAATTGTGAAGGCGTCATTGGATAAGAATAAAGAGATCTCACGAGTGGCAGTTAATGAATCTAATAATCCTAAATCAAGAAATTTACTATCTTAAAACCTACTCATCTCCAGTACTCTATCAGCGCCATAAAACTCATCTGTAGGGATTTTTTCTATTAAACTAAACAATAATTTACGAAGGTTCTCGATGTTTTGTCCGAAGACTTTCATCACTTCTCCGTGACTCACAGGCGCAGTACCAGTGTGTACACCGCTGTCGTAGTCAGTGATTAGAGAAATATTCAAGCATGCCATGCCTGCTTCGCGCACTAGATGCGCTTCTGGATACTGGGTCATGTTGATGATTTGCCAGCCCATTTTGTGGAACCACTCAGATTCTGCTTTAGAAGAGAAGCGTGGACCATTGATCACCACTACCGTTCCGCCATCATGCACGGGAATATTATTCTCGCGAGCCGCTTCTAGAGCAAGTTTGCGTAGCTCTGGCGTGTAAGGCTCTGCTGGGCTGACGTGTGTAGCTATCGGTCCATCGAAAAACGTATCAGCGCGTCCCGAAGTTCTATCCACCCACTGATCAGCAATCGCAAAATCACCAGGCTTGTAATCCACTTGTAGGGAGCCAGCTGCACAAGGACAGATTACTGTAGAGCAACCTAATTCTTTAAATGCCCAAACATTAGCGCGGTAATTAATTTTATGAGGCGGAATTCTATGATTGCGATCATGACGTGGCAAGAAAGCAATGGTTTTACCCGCGTATTCGCCAATAAAAATATTGTCAGAAGGTGAGCCATATGGAGTTTCCACTGTCACTTCTTTAACATTAGGAAGGAAGGAATATAAGCCACTTCCACCAAAAATACCTATATCTGCACGTTTATTTCTTGACATAATCGCGCTAGATTGTAGCATTGAAATTTACGCTTTTTCATCAAAAAACGTAAATCTAATGAGAAAATAGGGTAAATTTACGTTTTTTTGAATAAATCCGTAAATCCTTGATTTGCTATAATCACCTGCACTATGAGAACTTACGAGTTATTTTTAATATTGGATTCTAAGAAGGACGACAACTCTGCGCAAAAGATCACCAGAGATATCGAGGCCATTCTAACTAAGTACGATGCGAAGATCGTTAAAAACCACGGCGGTCACAATGCAAGACTTGCTTATCAAATTAATAAGAAGAGAGAAACTTATCAATTAACGCTTGAGATAGAAGCTAGACCTGATGCTATCGCTGAGATCAAAAGAAATTTAACTCTATTGGATTCAGTACTTAGATTCAGTGTGTTTACTTTAGCTACAGTATAGTTCTTATAAATAGCAGCTTAAAAGAGGAAATAATATGTCAATGTCACAAATCGTGCTAAGCGGAACCATTAAGGCGGACGCTGAGCAAAGAACAACTCCTAACGGAAACACCGTTACTTCATTCACTATGAATGTGCTGCGTTATGATAGCCGAGCTAAAGAAGAGAAAGCTTATCCAGTAAAAGTTAATATGTGGGGTGAGAGCTTCACTGATCAAGTTAGTCAATTGACTACTGGTATTAGAGTAATAGTTAGCGGAAGATTACAGATCGAGCAATTCAATGATCGCAACGGTAAGATGGTAAGGTTAGCAACCATAGAAGCTAATCGTGTAGCACTTTTGAGCGAGATTGCTAACGCTTCTGGTGCTTCTAAATCAATGTCTAATCCTTATGATGATAACGTTTCTAATTTCAGTGGATCTGAGACAGATGCATCATCTACAGAAGAAGTTCCATTCTAAATGTCACCCGTCATTGCGAGGAGCGAAGCGACGAAGCAATCTCAATAACCAGAAACTAAAAGCTCAGTCTTAGGCTTGATTGCGCCTTGCATTAATCTTTGGCGTTTGATTTCACTTTCTTTAATGGATACTTTGTAATGCCCAAGGGCGCTGGCGTGTTTCATCTCCATGGCTAAGGCTTTGCGATCAAGCTCGTTAAGCGAGATCTCTGATAGATATCTGGCGCGAAGATTTTCTTTCTCTTCGCTGAGCTGATCTATCTCGTCTTCAAGTTGATTCCTGGTGGATTCAAACTGTACGTTGAATATTGATAAAACTACACAAGCGATAAATAAGGTCGCGGCACAACCTACTAATAATATTTTTTTGTGGCTTAGTTCTTGACGCATAGTTCATTTTTTATTGTAACCTAACTCTCGCCACCCTTAGTTTTGCGCTGCGCGATCGAGGGTTGTCGTGGCATTCTTCTTCAGTGGCGGTGAGGGGTTTCTTGGTTAGTATCTCTAGCTTGCCTTCTTGAGCATAGGCACGGAAGGCATTTTTAACTATGCGATCTTCAAGTGAGTGAAATGAAATCACTGCGATTATTGCTCCGGGTTCTAATACATCAAAATCAATTTCTAATACTTGTTTTAATACATCGAGTTCTTGATTGACTGCAATTCGCAATGCTTGAAAAGTTTGTGTTGCTGGATGTATGCGAAATGTTTTGCCGTGAGATCCTCTTGCATAGATGGTTTTGATTAGGTTCGCTAACTTGAGAGTAGAATTTATTGGTCGGTTTTTAACTATGGCACTTGCTATTACACGTGACTTGCGCTCTTCACCATATTCATAAATAATATTGGCTAAGTCTTTTTCTGAATAATTATTTACGATGTCATCGGCACTCAAATCTGCTTCAGGATTGAGTCTCATATCTAAGTCACTGTCATGTTGAAAACTAAATCCTCGACGAGGATCATCTAGCTGTATAGAACTTAATCCTAAATCTAGTAATATACCGCCGTTGATTTTGATGTTATGCTGCTGGCAATACTCCCAGATCTCAGAGAAATTACTATGTACTAGGTTCCAATTCTTATGCGGCTTTGCTTCATCTTTTAGTCTGTCTATAACTTCGTGATCTTGATCAAATGAATATAGAGAACCGCTTGTTAATTTTTCTAATATTAATTTCGAGTGTCCAGCGCCACCTAATGTGCCATCAACGTAGCTTTTATTTGGCTCTATAGCGAGCATTTCTAGGATTTCTTTGGCTAAGACTGGTATATGCACCGTGCTACAATTCTACCCTATGAGTAAAAAAGCATTAATATCTTTGTCCGATAAATCTAATCTGGGACCGCTTTTAGAGCTACTTAAAGCACAAAATTATCAGATCATCAGTACCGGCGGTACTGCTAAATATATTAAAGAGCAGGGCTTTGAGGTGATGGAGGTTGCCGAGCTTACTAAGTTTCCTGAGATGCTTGGCGGTAGAGTAAAGACTATGCACCCTAAAGTTTTGGGTGGAATTTTAGCGCGTCGTGATAATGAAGGAGATCAAGCTGATCTTAAGAACCATGACATAGAACAGATCGACTTAGTAGTCGTGAATCTTTATCCCTTTGCTGAAGTGATTTCTAGAGAGAATCTCGTTTTCCAAGATGCAATTGAGAATATAGATATCGGTGGTCCTACTTTATTAAGATCAGCTGCTAAGAATTTTCAATCTATTACGGTGCTTTCTTGCCCAAGTCAATATCAAGAGTTTGTTGATACTGCAACTAAGTATGGCAATGACTCCGATGAGATGCTAGCATTGCGCGAGAAGCTGGCAATGCAGGTTTTTGAGCGTGTTTCAGAATACGATAGACTTATAGCTAAGTTCCTTAAAGCTAGAGCTAATGACTTGAACTCAGTGAAATTAGACGCTGACAAAGTTCAATTGCCAGAGAAATTCTCTGTTAATCTAGAGCTTAAATCTAAGCTTAGATATGGCGAGAACCCGCATCAACAGGCGGGTCTATATATTGATTCTAAAGAAAGCGTTCTTGGTATAGCTAATGCTAAACAACTTCAAGGTAAGGAGATCAGCTTCAATAATTTACTGGATTTGCAGGCGGCTTGGAATATAGTCTCTGAGTATGATGCAACGGTGCCTTGTGTTGCAATCATTAAGCATAACAATCCTTGTGGAGTTGCTATTGCTCCAAGCGTTGCTCAAGCTTACGCTGATGCTTTTAGTTGCGATACGGTTAGCGCTTTTGGTGGTATAGTTGCTGCTAATAAAGAAATCGACTTGGCGGCTGCAAACGAAATGGTGGAGATATTTTTAGAGGTGATCGCTGCTCCAGCTTTTAGTGCTGAAGCTTTAGAGATCTTTAAAACCAAGCCTAATCTTAGATTGCTTGAAGTTAAACCTAATCCAATTAAAGAGAAAACTTATGATATTAAATCTGTTTCAGGCGGTTATTTAATTCAAGAGCAAGATACTTTCTTGCATGATCCTGATCAATTACAGTTAGTGACTCAAGTTGAAGTTGAGCAAGCTAAGTGGGTGGATTTGATGCTCGCTTGGAAAGTAGTTAAACACGTTAAATCCAACGCTATCGTAGCGGTACTTAATGGTAAGACAGTTGGTATCGGTTGCGGTCAAACCAACCGTGTCAAATCCGTTATGGATGCGCTTTCTAACTCTGATTTAGATACCAGAGGTGCGGTAATAGCGTCAGATGCTTTCTTCCCTTTCCCTGACAATATTCATCTATGCGCTCAAAACCATATCTCTGCCATCATTCAACCTGGCGGCTCTATTCGAGACAAGGAAGTGATTGCTGCTTGTGATGAAGCTGAAATTGCGATGGTGTTTACCGGCGTAAGGCATTTCAAACACTAGCCGTCATTGCAAGGAGCGCGAAGATACCCGTCATCCTGAGGAGGAGCCAAAGGCGACGACGTCTACTTACAGTATTCCTCTAATAGTCTCCGTAACATTCTCCGGAGAGAACTCTTTAATACTGCGAGTTTGTGAGTTTAATTGATTAGACTTGTTGCCTTTATGTTTGCTAATAAGTTCGCTGAGACTGCTGATATTGTCTTGGTTATTAGTGTAGGAAGGCTCACGATTAGTAAAGGTGCTTCCCGTAAAGTTTGATACTTGATTGCTACTGGTTTGATCACGTTCTGCTCCAATGCTAGAGCTGCTTTCAAGTAAATTAGAACTGATTTGATAGACTTCGATGCCATTATCCTTGTCGAAATCCGCAAGCTGGTTAATATACTTATCGAGCAAGTTTTGTTTACCTTGCCCCTCTATTAATTTATAGCCGGTGCCTCTTGTACTTTCCATTGAGTGTGTACTTACTTCTAGCAAATTTCGGTTAAGGGAAGGTTAATGCTGCACTTGTGAGGAGCCGAGGTTACGCAGTTGAATTTCTTGAAATGAAACCAGCGAGAATGCTTGTCCTGTTCAGAGCGAAAAAATAGCGTGACGACCGAACGTGATTTTTTGAGGCTTGCCCGAGAAAAATCACCATAACCAGACTCCATTTTTGAGCGGAGAACAGGCAAGATTCTCGCCAGATATTCAAAATCAGTATGATTTCAACTGCGTAGCCGCTCCTTGCGAGTTCATGAGACGCTCGCAATGACGAGAGTCAGAGAATTAGGCCACGGCAAAACTGTATGCTTCAGGTGTTAACCCGCAGAATTTTAAAGTCGCATAACTATCAGACCAATCTACTCTGCTCACAGAGGCGATCGGTATATCTATGCGGAAGAAGTTCTCTACTGGGATATTTAGTGTGTGTATGATTATTGCTCTAATAACTCCAGCATGTGTAGTCAAAGCAATTCTATTGCCGGTTTCGTAGTTGTTAAGTATGTCATCCATCGCTCTTCCTATGCGCGCCACAAAGTCCTTTACGCTTTCGCCTCCGGGAGCTGCAACATTAATCGGATCTTTAGACCATTTCTCCCAAAGCTTAGAATTCTCGTCCCTGATTTGCCAGTAAGTTTTACCTTCCCACTCGCCTTCTTTCTTCTCAACTAGACCGCTGTGTTTGTAGTAAGTCGGTCTCTGAACGGCTTTGGCGATGGCATCAGCAGTTTGCACTGCTCTTAAGAGTGGACTAGAAAAAATAGAATCTATCGGTATATCGTAAAACCAGGCTGCAAGTAATTCAGATTGCTCCAAACCTTCTTCAGTAAGTCCTAGGTCGCTTTGTCCACAAATTCTACCTTTCTCTGTAGCGTTGGTTTCACCATGCCTAACCAGATAGATATTTTTGATTCGTTCAGAAGAGTCGAGCAGATCAACCATATATAAATTATATCTCTTTTAATCTGCAGCCTGTTGAGTACTTGTAGATTTGAATCCTTTAAGCAACAACACTGCCACCGCCGCTGTGATCGGCACTGAAAGTAGAATTCCTATACTACCGATGATAGCTGACGTTAGTTCAGTCGCTATGATCTCCATATTTAATAGTCTCAATCCTGATTCATTGTAAAGCAGCACAAACAGTGGGATTGAAGCTCCCACATAAGCAAGTATCAAAGTATCCACCATCGTTCCCATGATGTCCTTGCCGATATTCATGCAATGTTTTAACAGTTCACGTTTCGGTTGATTAGGATTTGTTGCATGTAGTTCTTGCGCGGCACTTGCGATAGATACCGCAACGTCCATGGCTGCTCCCAGGCTGGCGATAATAATGCCGGCTGCTAAGATCCCTGGGAAGTTTAAATGTTTGTCTAAAGAGTTAGCTAAAAGTATTTGTGATTCGGTGCTTGCAAGACCACTTAATGGAGCATGTTTGATGACCATCATCCCCATGCAACCTGCTATCCCCACGCCACCCGTAGTGCCGATGGTGGCTGCGAGTGATTTCTTGTTCCAGCCAGCAACTAAGAGCATGGTACATGCAGTAGAGATTGCAGAAATAATCACTGAAAGGAATATTGGGTTCTGCCCCGCTTCTATACCTGGCAGTAAAATATAAATGATAGCCAATCCTGTTAAAAGCAATGCCACAATAGCTTTGAAGCCCTTGAATCCTCCGCAGACAACAATCAAGAAGAAAAACACGAGCATCATTAGTTTAATAACTGGTTCTCTATAGTAGTCAGTGATGTAAACACCTTCTTCACTAGTGGCGATTATATAATCGCGACCTTTCTCTGCAATAATCGCATAAGCTATGTTGTCAGGGACTGTATTGTTGATGAAAATCTCTTCCCCGTTTTCTTTTAGCTTTAATTTTACTAACTGTTCTGAGTAACCTAATTCTTCTTGTTGGTTTAATGGCGAAGTCTCTATGACTCTGGCGATTTTTAATTCATTGTCCGCCGCTTTGGGTTCAGCATTCACTAAAGTGAAGTTGAAAATTAGAGCTAAAGCAATGAGTATTTTTTTCATTATTGACTTTCTTCTAGTACTTTTGGACTAGATTCATTAGTGTATTATAATCCGTTTCCCTGCTTTATTGCCCGGGATTCAATGTTATTGGGCTTTTAACCGAGTTACTAGTCTAGTCCAGATGGGCTTAAAATTTTTGATGGCTAAGGGTCAAAGTTCAATCAAGAGTTGGAGCAAACGCATGAAGGTTGCGGCCCTGCTCGTGCTAATGGATAACGATGCGGCAGCTTCGGTATTAAGAAGTTTTGATGATGATCATGAAGTAATCGCTTTAGCTAAAGAGATCTCCATGGTTGGCACTATCAGTGAAACTGATCAAGAGGTTTTGTTAAACGAGATGTACGATGTATTGCAAATCCAGAAAGGTATTGCAAGTGGAAGTTTAGACTTGGCTGAAAACATGCTTGTAGAAGCTTATGGTCAAGATGGTGCTAATGAGATCATCGATAAGATGACTAACACCATTCAAAGGGTGCCATTTGAATTCTTGCGAATCATAGACGCTGAGCAGATTGCAACTACTATTCAACATGAACATACGCAGGTTATAACACTCTTGCTTTCACATTTGAAAATAGAAAAAGCTGCACAAGTTTTACAAAATCTTCCAGAGAACATTCGTTCGGATGTAGCTATTAGATTAGCGAAGATGGATAGAACAAATCCTGAAATACTTTCTGTAGTTGAAAGGATCTTGGAGAGAAGGTTTGCTGGTATGATGTCGCAAGGTGATATGACTAGCACTGTAGGCGGTGTTGAGTCACTCGCTGAAATTCTTAATAGAGTGGATCGTAATACCGAAAAGAGAATCTTAGAAGATCTAGAAGCTGTTGATCAGGCTCTCGCAACGGATATCCGTAACCTGATGTTCGTATTTGAAGATATCATCAGACTTGATGACAAATCTATTCAGCGTTTACTTAGAGAAGTGGATACTAAGGATCTTGGTCTTGCGCTAAAAGGTGCTAACCCTGAAATCCGTGAGAGCTTCTTTAGAAACATGTCCGAGAAAGCTGGTAAGCTCATGAAGGATGATATCGAAATGATGGGTCCTGTATTAATGAAGGATGTTTCTGAAGTTCAAACCAAGGTAGTTGGTGTTGTTAGAGCTCTTGAACAAGCCGGTGAAATTATTATTCTTGGTAATTCTGAAGAAGATATGTTTATTGAGTAATATCCTCGTTGTTGCGATTGGTATTCACATATTTAAAAGCTAAATTTTCACTAAATGAGCTGCAATAGTCATTTAAGGACTATATAATTTATAAGTCTCATTTGAGACTCTAACACCCGGGTAGGTGTCCGAGAGGCTAAAGGAGGCAGACTGTAAATCTGCTCACGCAAGTGTACGCTGGTTCGAACCCAGCCCTGCCCACCATTATCATTTCACAAAGTAAGAAGACCCCTTTTAGGGGTCTTCTTACTTTGTATAAATATAGAGATAGCAGACTGAGTTAAACCGCGCCTGCGGCGCTGGTTATTTTTTTAATGGCATGACGAAGTCATGCCAGATAGCCCTGCCCACCATTATCATTTAAGAAGAGCCCTTTTTGTTACGCTGCTGCAAGCCGTCTGCCCGCACCACCAAACCATTCATCTAAAGGATTGTTGAAGTTGCCATCTTGACTCCATTTCTCTTGAGTTTTGCTGACTATGTTTACTTTTGGAAGATTATTTCTCCAGATCTGCTCTGTTAAGTTTGTTGGCTCAAAATTGCTTCTGGATTCAGAATCATTTGGTTGAATAATTCTAACAATTACATTTGATGCTTTTATAGCGCATTTATTGATACAGTCTATTAAATTTCCAGCTAATTCTACTGGACTTTCCTTTCGTCGTAAGCTTTTACTTGCGTGAAATAATTTATAGCTCGCTTCCTCTGGCTTACTGAAGTTTGGATATCGATCTTCTTTGCATAAGCGTATTTTTGCTAATTCTTGCTGCTCGCTTTTTTTTTCCACTAGGTTCGAGAGTGGAATTAGAAAAATCAGCTTGTATTAAAACCCTATCCTGCTTGTCCAGGCTTTGCTGAAACCAAGTAAAACGTGGAGAGGGCCTTTCTATTAATGTACAACCTTTAATATCACCTATTGAACTCATTCGTATTATTATATACTAGATAAGTTTACGTTCCGTTTCCAAATTCACGCTTTTTCACTTTAAATCCGTGAATTGATTATTAGTATTTATTACTTTGTAAGATAGAGTAGGACTAAAAATATGGCGACTCAATATCAAATCAAATCATTTAAGGGTAAGGAGATCTTACCTTTTATTGATGAACTTGGCTCGTTAAGGGTAAAAATTTTTCGTGAATTTCCATATCTATATGATGGTGATTTAGAGACTGAAAGAAGGTACATGTCTGGTTTTGCGAACAGTAATAAATCAGTTCTTATAGCCGTATTTCTTCAAGAGCAAATGGTTGGTTTTATTATTGGAACTGCTTTGGATTCAGGTTTGCCAATTACTGCTGATGCTCATGACTTGTTTAGTTCTAAAAATTTACCCGTGAATAATTATTACTATATAGGTGATTTGGTTCTTTTAGAAGAACATCGATCTTTTGGCTTGGCTACAAAACTACTAAAATTGATCGAAACTTTTGCCGCTGATAATGGCTACTGCTCAACCTGTTTCTTAACAGTATTCAGAGAGCCAGATCACCCATTGAAACCGAAAGGTTATAAAGATACTGCACGCTTGTGGGAGTTTCGCAAGACAAAAAAGATGAATTTGTCTATTAGCTATCCATGGAGAACCTTTATAAGCGAGTCTGAAAGTGTGATGCTCCAAAATACCTTAGACTTCTGGGAGAAGGACATCATTGGTCATCGAGATAAGCTATAATCAGCTCTGGTGCCGAGTTTTAACAACTATCAAGTAGAGGATTTTTATGATGAGTTTTTCTCTGATAAATCTCAACCTAGAACTTGTGTACAAGAATTAATTAATAGAATACATGGACTAGCTAAAGGTGAGCTGCAGGACAAACAAAAAGCCGCCGAACTTGCTTTCTATGATATGGGGATAACTTTTACTGTCACTGGTGATAATTCTGGACTTGAGAGAATTTTTCCTTTTGATATTCTGCCAAGAATTATTAGTTATGATGAGTGGCAAACGGTAGAGCGTGGTTTGAAGCAACGCATTCATGTATTGAATTTATTCTTGCAAGATATTTATGGCAAGCAACAAATTTTACAGGACAAAATTATTCCAAGTGAGATCATTGAGAGTGGTAGATCTTTTCTTAGACAATGCATCGGTCTTCAACCGCCAAATGGTATTTGGTGTCATATCACTGGTACTGATTTGGTTAGAGATAAAGATGGTAGTTTTTATGTATTAGAGGATAACCTGAGATGCCCTTCTGGAGTGTCTTATGTGCTTGAGAATCGTCGAGTGATGAAGCGTATTTTCCCTAAAGTGTTTGAGTCGATGAGAGTTCAGCACGTTGATGATTATCCCACTAAACTTTTAGCAACCTTAGAATTTGCTAGCCCTAGACCTAATCCTAAAGTGGTCTTGCTGACTCCGGGAATTTATAATTCTGCCTACTTTGAGCACTCCTACTTAGCACAGCAAATGGGTATTCAAGTAGTTGAAGGTAGAGATTTAGTTGTACAAGATGATTGCGTTTATATGAGCACTACCGATGGACTTGAAAGAGTAGATGTAATTTATCGTCGTATTGATGATCAGTTCCTTGATCCAGGTGTTTTTCGCAAGGATTCTATGCTTGGCGTACCAGGACTAATGCAAGCGTATCGCTCTGGCAATGTAGCTTTGATCAATGCTCCAGGAACGGGAATTGCCGATGATAAGGTGGTTTATAAATATGTCCCGGAAATGATTCGTTATTATTTGGGTGAAGAGCCTATTTTGCCTAATGTGCCTACTTACCTGTGTTTGAATGATAAAGAAAGAGAATTTGTTCTCAATAATTTAGAGTTTCTAGTAGTTAAGTCCGCAAATGAAGCTGGTGGTTACGGTATGCTCATAGGTCCTAACTCCACTAAGAAAGAACGTCAGGATTTTGCTGAGCGTATCAAAGCCAATCCTAGAGACTATTTGGCGCAACCTATCGTTTCGTTGTCGCGTGTTCCTACTATGATAAAGAACAAGTTTGAAGGTAGGCACGTTGATTTGCGTCCATATATTTTATATGGAGAGGATATCTATGTGATGCCTGGTGGTCTCACTCGCGTTGCTTTAAAGAGAGGCTCTCTGGTCGTTAACTCTTCTCAAGGCGGTGGTAGTAAAGATACTTGGGTGAGGACTTCGTAGATGCTTAGTAGATCAGCTAATAATATATATTGGATGCAGCGCTATAGAGAGCGTGCTGAGAACACAGCTCGCCTTATTGATGTTAATCATATTTTGCATATAGATTTGCCTGACTCTACAACCCAATGGGAGCCTTTATTAGAGACGATTGGAGATTTAGAGTTTTTTAAATCTTGTTACGGAGAGCCAACTAAGGACAAGGCGATGTATTTCTTGACTTTTGATATTGCTAATCCTAGCTCTATCATTAATAGCATTACTCAAGCGCGTGAGAACGCTAGATCGGTGCGCGAAATTATTAGCTCGGAAACTTGGCATGAGATTAATACTCTTTATTTATTTATCCAAAAAGAGAAATCTAATCCTGATGCCTTGCTTAATCCTTATCCCTTCTACGGCAGGATTAAGCGTCAATGCCAGCTGTTTAATGGTTTAGCAGATAGTACTTGGTCTCATGGTAAGGCTTGGCATTTTGGTAGAGTTGGTTATTTGCTTGAGCGCGCTGATATGGGCTCGCGTATGGTGGATGTGAAATATTTTATGCTCTTGCCTTCAGCAGAGCATGTGGGTTCGCCATTTGATGATGTGCAATGGTGTGCTCTCCTTAAGTCTGGAAGTGCGTTAGAGATGTATCGTAAAAAATGGCACAAGGTTAATCATGCAAATGTCGTAGAGTTCTTGATACTTGATAAAGAGTTTCCTCGGTCTGTTTATCATTGTTTGCTTACAGCAAAAGAATCACTTGAAGCTATTAAACGAGAAAGCCGTAATCCTAGAGCCAATGAGCCTTGTATTTTACTTTCTAACTTGATCTCTAAGTTTGAATCTTTAGATGGCACAAGTATTTTAGCTTCTGGGCTACATGAATTTTTAGATCATATACAGTTGGAAATTATTAAAATTAATGACAGTATCTATAGTTCATTTTTTAAAGCTAGTTCTAAGATTCATGAATCACCTTGTGTATAAAGCGTAATTTATCACTTACTTTAGGAGTGACAATAAAAGGATAAGGGTCGTTTAAACCCATACTGCGATTGAGACTGTTGAGAGCACCGGTTGCCCAAGTCCAATTCTGTAACATTTCGTTGAACGATTCATCAACGTCGAAAATAACATTTTCTTTTTTAGGATATTTACTAAGTTTAGGGTTGAAGTTGATCTTCCAAGAGTAAGCTGTTTCTAGAGTATCGTACATGTGCATATAGTGTGCCCAGGTCTCAGCCCAATCTTCCCAAGGATGTGAGCTTGCATACTCGCTAATGTAATCAGGATGTGATTCTCTTGTTGATTGACTTGCATAATAAGTATTTAAAGCCTCTGTATAGTTTTGCCTATCATCTCCAAATATTTCACGACAGGGATCTAACCATTTGCTATTAGTTCCTACTAAAAGATACCAATAATAATGTCCAATCTCATGCCTAAAATGTCCTAAAAGAGTTCTGTATCTTTCTTTCATTTCTACGCGCAGTTTGACTCTTATTGCGTCATTGGCTTCGGCAATATTAATTGTAATCAAGCCTTTAGCGTGTCCAATGGATACGGGTGTTTTTTCGGGTTGATTTAATTCTGGTCCTTCAAGAAATTCAAATGCTAATCCATTCTCAGGATCTTCTTGTTTGTTGCGTAAGGGTAGCTTTAAGCTAAGTATGCTATAAACCAATCTACGCTTGGCTTGTTCAAGCTTGTACCAATATTTTCGATTGTCGCCAGTGTTGATATCAGGAATCGTTTGCGTTAGGCTGCAGGAGAGACAATAATGATCAGATGATTCTATTGGTATCATCCAGTTGCAAACATTTTCTTGGGTGTAATTAAAACAAGGCTTGTAGAGTTTTCCTAATGAACGAGGTGCAAGAGAACTCCAGTGATCTTTCCCTATGATTTCAAAAGCTGTATTTTTTTGTGAATCATGGCAGTAGCCAAGCATATGTCCACAATTTAAACATTGAACATTTTCGAAATATATAAGCTGCCCGCAATGATCACAATAAAAGGTTTTCATTTATACTACTATTAGATTTACAGTTTACTTGAAGAATCTCCCTAGCTGTGAAAAACCGTTTATTTATAGTCCTTTTCTGAATTAAAGATTTTTGAAACGGTTTTTCACAGATCTTTTTTTAAGCGCCCGGCGACGCATCGACTTGACTAACATTATACTGTAAACCTTCTGGATATCTAGCGTTGTCGATGCTGCCGAGCTATTATAACTATAATGCCCCAGAGCCTCGAACAACTTATACGTGATTTACCTAAAGCTGATCTGCATGTGCACTTAGATGGCTCAATGCGATTAAGTACTTTAATTGATTTGGCGAAGTCACGAAACATAGAATTGCCTTCTTATACTGAAGCCGGTCTTAAAGAATTAGTTTTCAAAGATAGTTATAAAGATCTACCAGATTATTTGCAAGGTTTTCGCTATCTCTGTGAAGTGATGCAAGATTTAGAAGCGCTAGAAAGAGTGGCTTATGAATTTGCTTGGGATTGTTTTCATGATGGAGTGATCTACGTGGAACCACGTTATTCACCTGATTTGCTTAAAACGGAAACCATCAAAGCGCATGAAGTAATTGTTGCGATAGACAAGGGGCTTAAAAACGCTCAGCGCGAAATAAATATTTTAATTGATAAAGAAAACCAGACTCGAAGAGAAATTGACGGGGAAAACTTTGTTGAGCATCCGCAGTTTGTATACTCGCATATCATTTGCTGCATGCGCATGTGGGAGCCAGAGCGTTCGACTGATACTATTAGTTCGGCGATAGTTACTATGGAAAAAAACAATTTGCCAATCACGGCAATTGATTTAGCCGGTCCAGAAGCGGGTTTCCCGGCTATAGATCATCAGGATGCTTATACTATTGCTCACAAACATTTCCTTTATAAAACAGTTCATGCCGGAGAGGCTTATGGACCATCCAGTATCTTTCAAGCCATCACTTATTTACATGCTGATCGTATTGGGCATGGGTTTCATCTTTTTGATGCAGATTTGATTGTTGCTAAGGACCCGGTTACGGCTAAACGTTACGTAAATAATTTAGTGCAATTTATCGCAGAGAAGCGCATCACCATGGAAGTCTGCCTCACTAGTAATTTACAAACGCTCCCTGAACTTAATGGAGACGCTGCTAAGCATTCACTTCCCAAAATGCTAGAAGCTGGTCTCAGTGTGGCTATCTGCACCGATAATATGTTGGTTTCAAATACTACGGTGACTAAAGAATTATTACTTGCTACTAAAACTTTCAACTTGAGTCCTAAGTATATTAAGAAGCTAATTATGTATGGTATTAAACGCAGTTTCTATCCTGGAACATATTTGGAAAAGAAAAAATACATAGATGTTTGTGCGAAGTACTATGATTACTTGGTGCAAACTACGTCATCCTGAGGGAGGGCGAAGCCCGACCGTAAGGATCCCATTCTGGATAAAGAGATCCTTACGTCGCCACTTCGTGGCTCCTCAGGATGAAGACGAATGCTAAAATCTTCTCCAGATGCACATTTACTTCGATAACGCTGCTACTACTCCGCTTGCCCCTGAGTTAATTAAGATGCTTCAGGAATTGAATTTTAATCTCTACGGAAACCCAAGCAGTATGCATAGTTTAGGGCGCAGTGCTCGTAAGGCTATAGAAGCTGCAAGAGAAAGGATCGCTGCTTATATCAATGCCGAAGCGGAAGAGATACTTTTTACTTCAGGAGCTACAGAAGCAAACAATATTGTTTTTAAATCTATTAATCATGATTTGATTATTACCAGTCCTACAGAGCATCCTAGTATTATTGATCCCGTGAAGTCGACTCGTAAGCCGGTAATTTGGTTGACAGTAGATAGAGATGGATTTATAGATCTCAATGAACTAGAAACTCAACTTACTGCTAACTCTGATAAAACTATTTTGCTATCTATCATGCATGGTAATAATGAAATGGGTACATTGCAAGATATAGTTGCGATTGGTAAGCTCAAGGCGCAGTTTCCTAATGTGATCTTTCATAGTGATTGCGTGCAAACTTTTGCTAAGCATGACATTGATGTTAAAGCTGCAAACCTAGATTTGATCAGTGTTTCGGCTCATAAGATTCATGCTCCTAAGGGAACTGGATTCTTGTATTTTAGTGAACGATTAAGAGATCAACTTAAAGACAATCCTTTAATTCAAGGTTCATCTCAAGAATCTAAACTTAGAGGTGGTACAGAAAATCTTACTGGTATAGTCTTGTTTGCTAAAGCTCTTGAACTGAAGTCTAGCCAAAAAACATTGCAGCTTCAGGAGTATTTCCTAACTAAGTTAAAACAGTACCCAGGCATAGTGTTAAACGGTCCAAGCGATCTCTCTAAGCGAGTTTTAGGCAATATAAACATTTCTCTTACTACAAGTCAATTTCAACGTGAAGAAATTTTATTACAGTTGGATTTGCGTGGTATTGCTGTTGCAACTGGTTCTGCTTGTGCTAGTAATAATCAAGTCCCAGATATTCAGACTTCTTATGTCCTCAGGGCTTGTAGGATTCCTGAGGAGATCGCCTCTAAGGCAATTCGTATTAGTCTTTCTCAGTACAATAAGAAGGATGAAATTGATTTCTTCTTTGCTAAGCTTGCTGAGTTGATGCCCTGTTCGACAATGAGAGCAAGATAAGTTTCGGGCACAAGCCCTTGATATACCTGGCTTTTAGTTAGTTTGATAAGAATTTTGGGATAATCTATAACTAGAGGCTTAGTCAAAGCCTAATATTTCTTTTATATAGATGGCCAACGGAAGACAATTTGACGATAATCTCGAGGAAGATTTTTCTGGTGAGCCCAGTAGTGAAGACTTATTAGAAGTAGAAGTTTTTGAACAAAGTTTAGATGACGAAATTAGCGTCGATGATATTGATGCTGATAAAGAAGAAGAGTCTCCTGATAAAGCAAAAGCTAAAAAAGACAAGAAGCAAAAGAAAAGCAAGGAGAAAGGTCCGAGCGATGACAGTGTTTTTATTTATTTAAAAGAGATAGGTAAGATTCCTACTCTGAATGCGGAACAAGAAATTTTAATCACTAGAGAAATCAGAAAGGGTGGTATCAGTGGTGAGAAAGCTAAGCGTCAACTAGTTCAGGCAAACTTGCGTTTAGTAGTGAGCATCGCCAAGCGTTATGCATCAACAAATATTCATTTGCTTGATTTGATCCAGGAAGGCAATCTGGGATTGATGCGTGCGGCTGATAAGTTTGAGCCGACTAAAGGTTACAAGTTTAGTACTTTTGCTACTTGGTGGATTAGGCAAGCAATCAGTAGATCTATTGCTGATAAATCAAGAACCATCCGTATTCCAGTGCATATGATCGAGAATGCAAGTCGTTTGCGTAAGGTTATCTCGGAACTTAGTCATAGATTGGGACGTACGCCTACTGAAGAAGAGATTATGCAGGTCATGGATATCAACAAAGAAAGACTTCATGAGATCCAAAACTTACACATGAAGACCGTTTCTATGTCTACTAAAGTTGGCTCTAATGACGAAGGTGCTACGGTGGCAGATTTTGTGGAGAGTGAAGATGAATATTCTTCGCCAGATCAATATGCTACAGCGCGTTTGCTCAGACAAGAATTGAAGAATATAATTAATGATCTTTCTGATGATGAACAGAGCGTGTTGATTTTGCGCTATGGTTTGCTAGAGGATGAGTATCAGAAAATGTACAGTTTTGATGAGCTAGCTGATATGCTCGATATGTCTAAGGACAAAGTAAAAAAACTTGAAGCGAAAGCATTACGTAAGCTTAAATCACACGTGATCCAATCTGGGAAGCTGCAAGAGTTTATTTAATGATAAAATCTATCTATGCGTTTGATTCTCATAGTAGTACTTTTTCTTTCAACTCAGGCAGTTTTAGCAGCTGAACTGAAGATCAAACGTTCTACTCATTGCGCTCTGACTCGTAGCTTAGATATAGATCAGTTAGTAGATGATGCAGGAATAATTTTCAAAGGTAATCTCGTTTCCGTGAGTTACGGTAAATATGATGGTTTGAATGTTCGTAATTTACAATTTAAAGTTTTAGATCCGATTAAAGGCGTTCGTGGAGACACTCTTAAGCTTAGAGAATGGGCAGCAGTGAAGACTCCACTTTCAGAAGCTATTGATAAAGATAGACCGTATATATTTTTCTTTCACAAACCTAGTAATCGTGGACTCACTTCTTTAATAGGTATGGAGCAAGGCTTAGTAGAAGTTAATAGGGATGATGAGCTAAAATACTCTTCCCGACTTAATTTGCAGCGCAAGAATAAGCTTTTCGCTACTCCAGTTAATTTGAAATCTAAGACCGCGACTAGTAGCTCCGAGGCTGCTGACCTTAGTACTTATGCAGGCTTAAAAGAGTTTTGTAAATCATCAGCTCATTAGGTATCTTGAGTTTGCTACAATAATTGAGTCTTTTACGTTGAATGATGATGGTGGAAAATATTAATTTAGAGAAAGTGAAGAACTTTGCAAGAGAGATTAGAGTTAATGCTCTGAAGATGACTAATGCTGCCAATTCTGGTCATCCAGGTGGCTCTCTTTCTATAGCTGATATTCTTTCAGTACTTTATTTTGGTGGTCATCTTAAACACAATCCTAAAGATGCAGAAGATGTTAATAGAGATATTTTAGTTGTTAGTAAGGGACATGCTTCTCCTGCTGTGTATTCAGTTTTAGGATTAGCAGGATTTTTCCCATTAGAAGATACGCTTAGTTTCCGTAAACTTGGTTCCCCGTTCCAAGGTCATATAGATCGTATGCGTGTAAAAGGTGTAGAGATGTCAACTGGTTCTCTGGGACATGGTTTGAGCAATGCTATCGGTATTGCATTAGCCGCGCGCCTTGATAATCATCAACGTAAAATATTTGCAATACTCAGTGATGGTGAGTTGCAAGAAGGCTCTAATTGGGAAGCGGCGATGGCAGCGGCACATTATCAACTCAGTAATCTTATAGTGTTTGTAGATCGTAATCGTATTCAGCTAGATGGCTGGACTGAGAAAACAATGGCATTGCATCCTATCGCTGAGAAGTTTCATGCTTTTAATTGGGAAGTAATTGAGATTGATGGACATAATCATGAAGAGATTCACAATGCTCTGAATCAGGCTTATGAATTGAGATCTGGAGATAAGCCTATACTTATTTTGGCGCAAACAGTTAAAGGTAAGGGTGTTAGCTTCATGGAAGATGAAGTGAAGTGGCATGGTGTGGCACCTTCTAAAGAAGATTTGGAGAAGGCTCTAGTAGAGTTGAAGTAAATATGGGAGCAGCAGTAGAATTGACGCAAGCAGGTTATAAGTTAGGTGATATGGTTGCCACGCGAGAGGCTTATGGACAAGCGCTTCTGGATTTGGGCAAACAAAACACTAATATAGTAGTTCTAGATGCTGACCTTTCAGGAAGCACTCAGACTAAACATTTTGCTAAAGCATACCCAGAGAGATTTTTTAATATGGGTATCGCTGAGATGAACATGATAGGTACCGCTGCTGGACTTGCTCGTATGGGTAAGATTCCTTTCGCTTCTAGCTTTGCTATGTTTGCAAGTGGTAGAGCATGGGAGTTTGTGCGTAACTCTGTAGCTCACAATCATTTAAACGTAAAGGTTTGCGCTTCACACGCTGGGCTTACTGTTGGTGAAGATGGAGCGAGCCATCAGACGATAGAAGACGTAGCAATTATGCGCGTCATACCTACTATGACAGTGATAGTGCCAGCTGATGCAGTAGAAGCTTACCAGGCTATTTGTGCAATCGCTGAGTACGACGGTCCTTGCTATGTGCGTTTAGGTAGAGCTAAAGTGCCAGTAGTGTTTGACAACAATTATAAATTCCAGATTGGTAAGGCTGCAATATTGCAAGAAGGTAGCGATATAACTCTAGTTGCTAGTGGTGTAATGGTATCTAGAACGATAGAAGCCGCTAAGGAATTAGAGTCTAAAGGTTATAGCGTTGAATTGATTAACATCGCTACTATTAAACCTCTCGATGAAGAAGCTATAACCAAGTCAGCAAGCAAGACTGGTAAGCTTATTACTATTGAAGAGCATAATATTATTGGTGGTTTGGGCGACGCGGTGGCTTCAGTTTTAGCAGAGCAAGTCAATCGTCAAGTGGGTTTCAAGCGCATGGGTGTTCGTGATATATTTGGGCAATCTGGAGATGGGTTCAAACTACTCGATCATTACGGGCTTGCTGCGAAGGATATCGTTGCAGAAGCTGATAAACTATTAAACGCATAGAGATGATCACTCTAATTAAAATTATTTTCTGTTTTAGTTTGCTTTGTTTAGCTGCGTTTGTGCAGTTGCCTTTATTGCAGTATGACACTGCTATCGATGCTTTCACGCCTTATAACTATTCTTTGATTTATATAGTGTGTTTTGCTTTGAGTTTAGTTGGTAGAAATAATTATGCGTTTTTTGCAGTCCTGATTTATTTAGCGGCAGGTCTCTGTGGTTTACCAATATTTGCTTTCGGTGGTGGCTGGCAATATGTGTTTGAACCAAGTTTTGGTTACCTGATAGGACTTATACCTTTAAGCGCTTTAGCATTCTATATACGCTATAACTGGGACGCGCTTGGCATCAAGACTTTTAACAACCGTAGTATTTTGCCTCTACTTGCTTTAGTAGTTGCACATGTTTTTGGTTTGGTTTATTTGCTCATTTTACGTGAGTTTAATTTGCACAATCTTCTTTCTATGAGTGCTTATCAATTTATCTACGATATATTTTGGGCACACCTCTTGATTATATTTTTGCCGTTACAAATTCAAGACTAGTAGTTGACCGGGTTTGCTATAATCAACTCTATGACAAAGACAGCGACTAAATCCCTAGTAAATAAAGTTAATTTAGAAATTTGTAAACTCGATCCTAATGTAGAAACACCTTTTTATGCATCTTCTGGCTCAGCGGGTTTTGATTTAAGAGCTTTTATTCCGCAAGAGCAGGAGATCGTTATTAAGGCTAATGGTGGTAGAGCGAAAGTTGCTACAGGTTTGCAGTTTGTAATTCCAGAAGGTTTTGAAGTGCAGATTAGACCTAGGTCTGGTACTGCATTTAAAAATGGTATTAGTCTGACTAACACTCCAGGCACTATTGATAGTGATTATCGTGGAGAGATTCAAATTCTCATGATTAATCACGGTGCAGAAGATTTCGTGGTGAAGCATAATGATCGTATCGCTCAAGCGGTGATAGCACCAGTTTGGCAAGCAGAGTTTATTGAAATAGCAGAAATGCCATCAGAAGAAAACAACCAACGTGGGGCTGGTGGGTTTGGTTCTACGGGAACTAAGTAGATTTTATTAAAACATCTTGACACTGGCTCCCTAGGATGTTATTATCCTTATTTAAGGAATTATCTTTTATGTCAAGCCAAGTACAGACTCAGATCAGAGGACCTCAACTCCCAATAACAGCATTTAACTTAGTTGAAACTTTAGGCGATCTAAAGAATGATCAACAATTATTAAGGCCCGTTTTAGATTTAAGTCGAAAGTTAAACGATCTCAATGATCAAAAGATGCCAAGCGCGAATCCTTCTGATCTTGCCAAATTGAGAGAGGCTGCAAGGGTTCCTGCTTCTAAGATTGCGACTCTTGGTAAAAAGGTTTCTGCCTTATCTGTATCAATGACAGACGAAGCTCTTAAGGCATTTAAGAAGGCAAATGAAGTTGTGTTTAGTGATGGACGGGCTGAAGGAAAACAAAGCTTTCAAGAACGTTTACATGCGGGGTCTAATGCAGTCAGTAGTTTGCAATCAAGACTTGATGACGCAAAAGACAAATTATCAATCGTAGAGAAAGATCGTCGCGAGCCTCTAGATTCGGAGCAACTGTTAACATTAAAATCCTTCCGGCATTATATTGATCTTGCTGGGTCGTTATTGAATAAAATGTTAGCTGTTTAATTTAACTTAGCAAACACTGCTTCAATCTTAGACTTATCCACAGCACCGATTAATTGGTCTACTGGTTTACCGTCTTTGAAGAATATAAGATTAGGAATAGAATTGATTCTGAATTTAACTGCTGATTCAGGATTCTCATCAGTATTGAGTTTCACTACTTTAACTTTACCGGCGTATTCAGTTGCTAATTGTTCAATAGTCGGAGTTAATGCTCTGCAAGGACCACACCAAGGTGCCCAAAAATCCACTAATACAGGAATGCTTGATTTAAGTACTTCCGCTTCAAAATTACTATCTGTTATTTCTGTTGCCATAACACTCATTATAGCTTATTTAAATACCCAGCCGCTGCGTGAAAGTGGATGCTATTTTAGAGAATAACCTGGACTTAAAATTTATGTTAAATCACGTCCACTTTCACGCAGCGGCTGGGTATGTATTTCTAAACATACACATCCACAAGCAAGCCTTGTAGTTGTCCTAATGAATCTATCAAAGCTAGTTCACTAGTCTGTCCTTGTAAAAGTTTTTCACCAAGTTGATCGAGATCATTATCTACGACATTAATTTTCTGAAATAGGTTGTCGCGTTGTTCAGAGCCATAGGCATGATCTCTGATATCTGCAAGAAACTCTTTGACATCCTTCATATAGGATTTAACCGAGCTTTCAAGCGGGTGATGTAAAAGCATTTTGCCTTTGTATTTGATATCTGCAAGTCTATTTTGCATGCTTTCAAGGCTAGGTTTCTCTTGTCTAGAGTTTGAAAGTATTTTGTCTAGTTTCTCTAAAAACTTAGGTTTAGAATCCTTTTCAGCTTTGAGTTTCACTTCCTGTGCTTCAGTTGCAGCGGCTTGATTCACACTGGTATCGTCGATATTGGGCCTACTAGTTAAGCTATTAAAAAGGCTGTTAGTGGCGCTGTTTATGGCACTTAGAGACATCTACTTTCGATATCCCACGGACCAACTGTGGTTCAACTAATGCATATCACTGACGGCTAGTCCAAATAATGGATCTAGATAATAGTAAAAACACCTAGATTTATCATAAAATAAGCGTCACTGAGCATTAAAATACTGTATACATTTTCCTGAAAAATGGCTCAATTTGCTAAGATATCACCCTTATGGTAGTAGAAATAGCGGTACAAACAAGAGAAAACAAAAAACCTAGAGCGCTTAGACGTGAAGGTCAAATTCCAGCGACAATTTATGGTCCAGATATTGAGCCTATGGATATCCAACTTTGCGCTAAAGCTTTTTCTAGAGTTCCATTTGAAGAGTACTCCCACTTAATTAATATCAAAGAAGGAGCTAATGAACATGAAGCTCTAATCAAAGATATCCAAAGAGATTTCGTGACTCGTGAAGTACAAAGCATTCAGTTCTATAAGATCAAACGTGGTCATAAAGTAAGCATGAAAGTTGCTATTAAGACTCAAGGTGAATCGCTTGCGGTGAAAATGGGTGCTGATTTAGTTATCGTGCATAAGGAAGCTCATATTAGATGCTTCCCAAGACATATTCCTAACGTTATCACTGTAGATATTTCTAAACTTGATAACGATGGTGATCATATTACTTTCGCTGATTTAGTTATTAACAGAGAAGAGATTGAGATACTTGATCCAGAACAAGAGATCATTTGCAAAGTTCAAACTAAACGTACTGACCATACTATTGAGCCAGTGGCGCCTGTTGCTGAAGCTGCTACTCCAGAAGCTGGAGCTGCTGCAGCTGCTGATGACAAGAAGAAAGAAGAAGCTAAGAAGTAATAGCTTTCTAATCTTATTTAATGACTCCAAGTACTCAGAACAAATCAGACTTAGAGTCTAAATTTTTAGATTTATATAGCAAGCTGAACCCTGCTCAGAAGGAAGCCGTAGACACTATTGTTGGTCCAGTAATGGTTATTGCTGGTCCTGGTACTGGCAAGACTCAGATTCTGGCGATGCGCATCGCTAATATTCTGCGGAACCAGGACTTGCAAGCTAATCCTAGTAATATTCTCTGCCTGACTTTTACTGAGAGCGCGGTAACGGCTATGCGTCAAAGGCTAATCAGCATCATTGGTTCAGAAGCTTACTACGTACGCATTCATACCTTCCATTCTTTTTGTAACGATATCATTAAAGAGAACCCAGAAAAATTTCTCACTATCAATCCGATCTCTGATTTAGAGAAAATTCAAATTTTTAACGAGATCATTGATACTCTTGATCCAACTAGTCCCATCAAACCTTTTGGCGAACCATATCTGTACCGTCCTGATTTAATTAATTTAGTGCAAACACTTAAGCGCGAATCTATTAGCACCCAGGCTCTGCTTCATGCGACTGCTAATATAGAAAGTTTTTTACATAAGAATGGGGCGCTTATAGAAGAGTTCATTTCTAGAAACGCTCGTTCTATCAAAGATCCGGATTGCGATTTGCTTATAGAAAAGCTTTATGTGAATAATCCTGAATCTAGCTTTGTGAGCCTGATTCAAGAGTATAGGGATCATGCTGAGACTATTACTGTGTTTAAAGGTTTGCTGAAAGATTTCTACGAAAAGAACTTGAAAGAGATACCTAAACAAAAAGAACTTGCAAAGGTTTATGAACTTTATCAGCAAAAATTACTTACTAAAAAACTTTATGATTTTGAGGATATGATACTGAGGGTTATTAATCAGTTTCGTAATGATAAGGATTTATTAGCTAGGTATCAGGAGCAATATCAATTTATTTTGGTTGATGAATACCAGGATACTAACGGTGCTCAGAACCAAATCATAGAGTTTCTTACTAGTGATCCATTAGCAAGAATTAATGATGAAACTAACTTGGAGCCTCAAAAAGACGCCAATATCTTCGTTGTAGGTGACGATGATCAATCTATCTATAGGTTTCAAGGGGCTTCTGTTGAAAATATCATTTATTTCTACAAACGTTTTACGGATATTAAACTTATAGTTCTTCAGCAGAATTATCGTAGTCAGCAGACTATCTTAGATCTTGCACATAGTTCTATCGATGCTAATGAAGCTAGGATATCTAAGTTAATTCCTAGTATTTCTAAATTACTTAATTCTGCTGGTAATGCTTTAACTTATGACCCGTTTAAAGTGGATTTGATTAAAGCCACAACTATTGACGATGAAATTTATCATATCGCCAAGACCATTCAAACTTTATTAGCTCAAGGTGTCGCTGCAAACGAAATCGCAGTCTTGTTTAGAGAGAACAAGGAAGCTTTGCCTATTGTAGATGTACTTGCGCGAATGGGCATCAGAGCAAGGATTGAAGCTGGCGACAATATTTTAGAAGATACTGATATCGCTCAGCTAATTGATTTGTTAAGAGTGATTAGTAAGCCTGAATCCTATTCTTCATTGATCTTTAATTTATTGAACTATAACTTTGTTCTTGAGTCAGAAGATTTTCAGGATATAACTATTAGAGATGTTTTTGATTTGAATCGCGCTAAGTTACAAGCAGGTGAAAAGAAGCCGCTGATAGAGGTTCTGCTTAATCATTCTAAGTTTTCGGCTTGGGCAAATAAAATCTTGAAGATTAAACAAGAGTCGTTTAATTATAAGTTTGATCGTTTGTTAGAGAAGGTTATAAAGGAATTTGGTTATATTGACTATGTCCTTAAACAAGCTAATTATGTAGTGAGAATTAATAAGCTAGATAGCTTATTCCGTGAAGTGAGAGCTTTTATGGAAGCTCCTCTACGACTAGCTTATAAGCAAGACTTGGCTAAGAATTTCACTGTTGAAGATTTTATTACTCATATTGAATTAATTCAGGAGAATAATTTGAAGGTCAAGTCTCAAGAGCTTAGAGTAGAGACTAATGCGGTGCGTTTAATGACTGCACATAAATCTAAGGGGCTTGAGTTTGAATATGTTTTTATTCATGCTTGTCGTGATAAGCATTGGGGTAATAAGGCTGCTAGAGCTAAGATTAAGTTGCCACCTAAGCTTATTCAAGAAACGCAGGCGATTTTAAGAGATGATAAGAATGAAGATGATAGAAGATTGTTCTATGTGGCGCTGACCCGCGCTAAGAAAAAACTCTATCTTTCTTATCACAGCAAAAACTCCAAGGGTCAGGATATCGTTCCTTCTTTGTTTGTTAGTGATATAGCTAAACATAAAGGAGTGGAGTTGTTTGATTATACTCTTGGCTCCTCTGCGCAGAACTCAGCAGTGAGTGCTGAAGATGAAGCTGATCAATTAAAGCTCAAATTCACTCCTAGAGATGATTTTGCGATAGCTCAAGAATCAGAATATATTGATAGTTTGCTTGTGAATTATAAGCTTTCCGTTACTCATTTAAATAACTACCTAGAATGTCCACGTAAATTCTTCTACCAAAACCTTTTACGAGTTCCTTCTGCTAAAAACAAACACGCTAGCTTTGGTACTGCGGTACATGAAGCGTTGTTTGATTTGTTCGTGTTGTTTCGTAAAGATACGTCCGTCATTGCAAGGAAGACAAACTCTGATGAAGCCGTCTCGTTTGGACTTGGCTATCTACTAGAACGTTTCGAGCAACATCTAACAGAAGAAAATTTACCAGAGCAAGAATATATTGATTCGTTGGGCTTTGGTAAGAAGGCTTTAACTGAATATTATCAGCGTTATAAGAATGAATTTATTGCTGAAACTGAGCTTGAATATGATTTCTCATCTAAGGGTGTAAATTTTGATGGTATAGAGTTAACTGGTAAGCTTGATAAAATTGAATTAACAGACCCGCAAAGCAAGTCAGTGAATGTAGTTGATTATAAGACTGGTAATCCTAATTCTAAAGCCCAGGATTTAAGCCCAGGTGGTGATTACTATAGGCAAATAGTGTTTTATCAGTTGCTTTGTGATTTAGCTAATCAATCTAAGCAGTTCCCTTATACTATGCAATCTGGGGAGATAGATTTTATACAACCAGGTTATGGTAATAAATTTATCAAGAAGAGATTTAATGTCAGTAGTGAAGATTTAAAGCATCTGAAAGATGAAATCAAGTCTATGTATCTTGCAGTTAAAGAACATAAGTTTGGTAAGACTCAGGAGCTTGAAACTTGTGTTAATTGTAGTTTTAAGAATATTTGTGGGCGCTAGTGGGTTAAACCTTAGTCATTGCGAGGAGCCGTAGGCGACTAAGCAATCTTATACTAAAATTAGTATTGTATTTATGACTAACAAACTCCTATCAATTTTATCTTTTATACTTATCTCGGCTTTAATCATTTGGCAGTTAGGCATTAGGATTGCTAATCCTGTTAATGTAACTCAATTCTATGGTTTAAAACATATTAGTGAAAATGAACTAAGGACTTCACTAGCAAGGCTTGATTTGAATAATAAATCATTGATAGAAATCAATTCTAAACAGATTTCCAGTTACTTAGCTAAATTACCCTTGATAGAGAATGTAAAAACCAAAGCTCTATTGTTACCCTCTCGATCATTTCATATCTATGTTACTGAAGCTGAGCCATGGGCGTTTTATCGTGGAGCTTTACTTGATAAAGATTTAAAAGTATTAGTCAACTCACGTGCCAAGGCGCGCTTATATGAGTCACCTGCTTTAAATGGTTTGTATTCAAGTTTCTATGATACTAAGACCAGTGACTTGATTAGTCTAGTAAGCTATAACCAGCTCCCAGAAAGTGACTTGAAGGTAATTAAAACCATTTATGACCTTATCGAAGCGAATTTGCAAATAATCAATAATCAAAAAATTCGTGAGGATAAAACATATATTCCAGAAAAAATTAATAGTATTAAAGTAGATGTGGACAATAATTTAACTTTAGCTACTAATAATTTGCAATTTTTTACTGGTAGATTGAATGCAACTATTATTGACAGAGTAAAACGCTTGGATGCTGTTGTGCCTAAAATTATTGAAATGAGTACGGAGAACCCGATTGAGTATGTTGATTTGTCACTAACTACAGATGAAGTGATATTGGGTAAGCCTCAAGAAGAGCAAGCAGTTGTTGCAAATTAACTATTGTAATATCCGATAAACGATAACTGCGCTGGTCCTGTCATGTAAATAGTGTCAGTGATTGAATCCCAGCGAATGATTAAAGTGCCACCAGGTAAATCTACGGAGATATCAGTATCTTTTTTTGCATGTCCTCTAAGAACTGCTGCTACTGCAGTGGCGCAAGCACCCGTACCACAAGCTTCAGTGAAACCACAACCACGTTCCCATACTATCAAGCGAATATGTGTAGGACTTAGCACTTGAGCAAACTCCACATTGGTTTTTTTAGGGAAATTTGGGTGTACTTCTATCGCTGGACCATTGTGCTTAACTGCTTCTATGTCATTGAAGAAGCTTACTGCATGCGGGTTGCCCATAGAGATGAAATCATAATCAAAGCTCATCCGCAAAGGCTCATCTGCTGCGTTACGCTCGCTCCTCGAATCCTCATTTATATTTAATAAACTCCGGTTCTCGTCGCTTCGCAAGCCTTGCATATGAGCCTTTTCGAATGAGCTTTCTTTGATATTAAGATCAAGTGAAAGTTTTTCTTCTATAGATCTTGGTCCGCCCATATCTACGCGTACCATCTCATCATCAAGCATTTCTATGCCGATATCTCCAGCGAGAGTTTCTATTTTAAATTTAGTTTCTTCTCCGCTTAGACCATGTTCATAAATATATTTAGCTGCACAACGTATACCATTGCCGCACATCTCAGCAATAGAACCATCGGAGTTATAGTATCTCCAAGAGCGAATTGCATTTTCAGAATTTTTTGGTTGATCGATAATGATCAAACCGTCAGCGCCTATGCCTCTATGGCGGTCACAGATTGATTTTGTGAGCTTTATTTCGTAATCTTGATTAGCATTCTCGGGCAAATGGCTAACATTTACTATCACAAAATCATTACCTAGTCCATGAATCTTCTCGAAAGGCATTAAATAACTAGTGCCATGTTTATATTTTTCTTCTGAATAAGTCATAGTGCTCACAGAGCCTATTTTATCATAGTGGATCCTTACGTCGCTTCGCTCCTCAGGACGATGACTAGAGCTTCCTAGCCAAGACCCCACCATCTCTGCGTCCGCATTTGGGTCCCTCAAAGATTTCACAGCCTGCTGCCGCGAATCCATCTTTGGCGATACGAGCAGAACTATAAGTTGATAGATAGGCTCCTGGTTTGGCTTTGCTGACTACGTCCGCGATGAAAGATGGATGCCATAATTCTGGACAAACTTTAGGGCTGAAAGGATCGTAGAACACTGCATCGTAGTAATTCTCTTCTAAGAGCATTAATGAGATCTCTGCATCAGCAATAATCAAATTTAAATTGTAATTATCGCGTGTGAGATTGAAACATGGTAAACCCATTACTGGTTCGGGTTCTTGTTTGCTAATAGCAGAGAGCTGGCGCATGATGTAACTTAATTCTTGCGGCACTTTTAAATCCCCTATTTGTTGAACTATCTCTAGATCATTTTCTAAGGCAACTATTTCTATCATCACTTGTGGATTGATTTTGGTGGCTTCAAATATTGCTACTGCTGAGTTGTAACCTAACCCAAAGCATAGATCTAAGATTTTAATTTCATTTTGTGTTGCGGCAAGTTCTGGAATCTTACAAGCTTGTACGTGTTTTTCTAATGCTTCAGTGTAAGCACCAACACGCGAGTGATAAGCTTCCTGGAATTTTTCATTCCAGAAAGTGGTTGAACCGTCGTCAGTAAGCTCGGGACGCATTATTAGAGGATTGTAGCAAGTATTGTCATTGCGAGCGCAGCGAAGCAATCTCATTATTTAAATAGAGATTGAGATTGCTTCGTCACTCACTTCGTTCGTTCCTCGCAATGACGGCTTAAGGGTATTCTTCTGCGTTTAAGTCGATGATACTAGGTATAATTTCCTCTCTATGCAACCCACTCTTACTCCCGAAAAATTTCTCGATATCCTTAAAGACAAACCCAAAGTAATTTTTTGTTTTGATTATGATGGCACTCTTGTTGAGCTTGCTACTAAAGATATAGTTAAAGAAGGGCTGATCAAGGATGAGCAGGCAAGCATTATTAATCAATTAGCCTCGCTGAGAGAATCTTGCAAGGTTGCTATCGTCACTGGTAGAGCACTTAAGAATCTTAAATCCAAGATCCAAAATAAATTTGATTCGCGCATAATGCTCTACGGTACTCATGGAGCGGAATTAGGTGTAGAGAGTGAGAACACTGAATACACTGAGCATATAGCTAAGATTAAAGAAGTATTAGAGCTGGAGGAAAATTTAGAGATCGAAGAAAAACAAATTTCCATTACTGTTCACTATCTCAATCATCCTGACCCTAAAAACTTATTACTGAGATTAAATAACCTTGCAGAATCTTATCGCGATGTATTTAGAGTGCAGACAGGTAGAGATTTTTTTGAGTTCTTGCCCAAGCATGTTCACAAGGGTTTAGCCGTGCACGATTTAAATAATAAGTTCCCGGAATATTATTTAGTATACTTCGGGGATGATCTGACAGACAACTACGCTTTTCAGGTGATAAATAGTTTAAACGGTCTCTCTTGCCAGATTACAGACCGCATTAAGGATCATGTTGCTGGGTATCAAATAAATATGGTCTCAGATCTTTATGATCTTATTTGCCTGTATTTAGGTAAATAATTCGGGCCCATAGCATAATCATAATAAATCCCAACCCCACGAATATGACTACACAAGCTAAAGAACTTTCTGCCTATCAGATGCTCCAGCGCAATAAGGCTTCTCTTAAAGAAGCGTTACAGCTTTTGGTTAATGCAAAGCGCGAATTGAATCCTGAGTTTCTTGACCAAAATTTAATCAATTCTATGAAGGCAGACTGGCCGAAGGAACAAGCTTTACCTTTGTTGTTCTCTCAAAACCAATTATTTGTAGCCTGCGCAGAAAACTCTAACGGTGATTTGCCTGGCAAACTTAAATTGCTTGCGGGTAATAGCGAAGTAAAACTAATTAAGATCAACCAAAGAAGTTGGGACTACGTTCAGACTAACAAGGATAAAACCAAAGCTACAGGTGCAAGTAATGGTGGTAAGCAAGTTGCACAGTTAGGAGCTAATTTAACTAAGTCACTTGAAGTTATTCCTGAAATGAGAATCAATGCTAATGATGAAAACTCTATCGGTAATGAAGTGCGTCGAATTTTAATGGAAGCCGCTAATGCTGGCGCTTCTGATATTCACTGGGAGCCTTATGAGCACGAGCTTATAGTGAGATTCAGGATTGATGGTGTGCTAAATGATATTTGCAAGTATAAATGTGATTCAGTGAATGATTACCGTAAAATTATTCTTGCGCGTATAAAAATTATTGCTGACTTAAATATTGCTGAGTCGCGTATTCCGCAAGATGGACGTGTAACTGAAAAGATCAACGGTTCTAAACTTGATCTGCGTGTTTCTACTTTACCTACGCTTTATGGTGAGAAGTGTGTAATTCGTCTTCTACCACATGACAATTCTTTCTTGGAGCTTGGTGACTTGGGTATGCCTGATAGCATTATTCCTGAGTTTGAAGGTTGGCTTGGTATGTCGCAAGGCATGGTGCTGATCACTGGACCTACAGGTTCTGGTAAAACAAGTACTCTTTATACAAGCTTAGCTAAACTTATAGACACTTCTAAAAACGTCGTGACTGTTGAAGATCCTGTGGAGTTTCAATTAGCGCGAGTGAATCAAGTGCAAGTGAACACTAAAGCTGGTCTGACTTTCTCGGCTGGTCTGAGAAGTATTTTGCGTCAAGACCCGGACATCGTGATGATAGGTGAGATTCGTGACCGTGAAACTGCGGAGATCGCTATTAAAGCTGCACTTACTGGTCACTTAGTATTGAGTACCTTACATACTAATGATGCACCAAGTACTGTTACTCGTTTAATTGACATGGGCGTAGAGCCTTATCTTGTGTCAAGTGCATTGGTGGGTGTAGTCGCTCAGCGTTTATTACGTAGAATTTGTTCTCATTGCAGTGAAGAGTATGAATCGACACCTGAAGAGATGAAGCAATTAAATATAAGTGCACCAGCGATTTTAGTACGTGCCAAGGGTTGTCAAAATTGTAATAATACTGGATACTCAGGTAGGGAAGGTATCTTCGAAATAATGCCGTTAACTGAGGAAATGAAGCTAGTAGTTTCTAAGGGTGCAGGTGTAGACGAACTCAAACAAGCGATGACTCAGTTGGGAATGCCAACACTTCACGCGGCAGCTGTAGAGAAGGTCCTTCAAAAGAAAACCACCGTTGAGGAATTAATAAGGGTAGTACCTCAAACACGGTAAATCACTGACTTATAGGGATTCAAGTCCAGTGAGCCGAGGCTTAACGCCTCTAAATGATGCTGAATGACCGAAGGTAAAAATCCTGAGGATAAACCGTCGTTCTTCGATTTTTCCGAAGAAGAAGCCAGATCTTGGCCGCCGGTTAATTCCTATGAAACTGAAGATGAAGAGGTAAAAGCCTCTGAATATCAGCCTGCCCAGCCTCAAGCGCAAACAGAAGAAGCTGATATAGAAGATTTATTTACTAGTGTTGAAGATGAAACTCCTAAACCTGAAGAAACACAAACTCAAGAACTCGAAATAGAAGAAGATTTTGAGATACCACAAAGTGAAACTAAGTATGTCGATATGCTGTTCACTGATTTTGGTGGATTCGATGATTCTGAATTGAGACATGATCCAGAGCAGCAAGCTGAAATTCTGGTTCCTATAGTAAAACAAGATGAGCCAGCAGAACCGATTATAGAGCCTTCCCCAGCTCCTGTTGAAATTCCTAAGGCTTTTGCTAGTGATGCTCCAAATAAAGAAGAGAAAGAAGCACTTGATGCAATTCTTGGAGTTCAATTAGAGACTAAATCTGAGTCTAATAAGACTGATGATTTTGATATTGATTCAATGTTCGTTGCTTCAGCTAAGAGTGGCGACGATGATGACGATGAAGAGATCTTCACTGAAACAGAAGCGGCTCAAGATGCTATCAGCGATTATGATATAAGCAATCTAATTGACGATGATACGATGGCATTGCCATTTAGAACTTATTCTACTTATGACTATAAGGATGAAGCCCTCACAGAGGCTGCATTAGAAGAGGCTGAAGAGAAGCAGGGACTCAAGCTTAATAGAAACGTTTTAATTGTACTTTCAGTACTTCTATTAGTAGTTGGTTGGTTTGGTTTCCAATCACTATTCACTCGTAAAGTTACTAAACAAGTTACTGGCAGAAAACGTAGACCACCTAAGAAAGAACTCAAATCCATAATTGCAATCAATAAAGAAATGATTCCAGTTTGGGAGATAACTAGTCAGAAAACTATAAGTCAGAGCGAAGAGAAAAACTTGGTTAATGATATTTATAACGAATCTGGTAGAGACAATCCTTTCGTAGTTCCTGAGTCAGTATTGTCTGACCTGAAACGCGCTGCTGATGCGATTATCACTAAAGCTAAAGCTCCTAAGACTTATAGACGTAGAGCTTATCGTGCAACATTAGTAGGAGTTCTAACATCGAAAGACAACACTATTGCTCTTATCAATTACCAGGAAGCTGTATTCGACATACTTGAAGGTACTACTAAAGCGAAGATATTACAGCTTGCAACTAAATCTATGGACAAAGCGAAAGCTAATACCCAAGAGATGGTGGTTGGTTCACATATTGGTCCATGGCAAATTACTAAGATGGATTCTCCTAAGGATGCATTTACTGAAGCTAAGGTTTACTTGCAAATGCAAGGTCAAACCAAAGTATTGACTATGGGTAGAGCAGAAGAGTTAGGTATCTTTGATGCTGGTGGTTCTATTGATAATTTAGAAAGAACTGGCGATGACAGTGAGTTAGATGCTCCTGCTTTACCTGCTCCGGATGATTTTGAGTTCTAAGATTGTTTCGTCATCGCGAGGAGTCTGCTAAGCAGACGACGTGGCGATCTCATTGACTTGATGAGATTGCTTCGCTTCACTGCGTTCCGCTCGCAATGACGGATGAGCTTAAGCTCTAACAGTTAACTGATTAACCAATTCTGCAAAAACCTTCTCCGGATCTTTGGTTGCGTCAATCTTAATTACTTTAGAACCATAGAATTTATTGAGGGGCTTGCCAGTCTCATCTTCATAGCTACTAAGGCGCTTCTCTATTGCTTCTTGAGTGTCATCCTTGCGTTGATATAAAGCTGATCCACAAAGATCACAAGTTCCTTCTTTCTTTGGTGGAGTAAATTTAATATGGAAAGTACCTTTGCAAGTTTTATCATTTTCTTTAGAGCACATACGTCTGCCTGTAAGTCTTTCTATCAGTGCTTCACGTGGTACTTCTAAGTCAAACACAAAATCAAAACTAGCAAACTGAGAGAAATATTGTGCTTGCCCTAAGGTGCGTGGATAACCATCGAGTATGTAGCCATCTAATTTAGCTACTTTGCTTTTTACTATCTCGTTAACGATGTCATCAGAAACTAATTGTCCTGCTTCAACAATAGATTTAACTTTATTACCTAGTTCAGATCCTGATTTGATCTCAGCACGGATTAAGTCACCAGTACTAAGATGCTCTAGTCCAAATTTTTCAGCAATCTTTGCAGATTGAGTGCCTTTACCTGATCCAGCAGGTCCTAAGAATAAAATTTTCATGCTTTTTGACATAAGTATTATATTTTAGCGTAAAAATAAGCAACAATCACCATAACTATAGAATCTATATTTACTTTTTATGGCTTCAGCGTAAATCCCTTGTACTGTCTCAGTCCCAAGCAAGGCACTAATTAAGACTATAAGACTAGATTTAGGTAGGTGAAAGTTTGTTAGCATGCCATCAATGATTTTAAACTCGTAACCAGGATGAATATAAATATCAGTCGCACCTTGAAGACAGTCTACTGGGAGCTTTTCGAGCAGACTGTTTGCTACAGATTCTAAAACTCGCGTCGAAGTACTACCGACAGCAATAATCCTTCTACCTTGTTTTTTAGCTTCAAGAATTTTATTCCAAACATTTTCATTTATAGAATAAATTTCTGAGTGCATTTTATGCTCTTCGATATTTTCAGCTTTAATTGGAGCAAAAGTTCCCAAGCCCACATGTAGAGTAACTTCTAATATTTCCACACCCTTAGCTTTTAGAGCCGCATCTATCTCTGGTGTGAAATGCAGACCAGCAGTAGGTGCTGCAACGCTTGAACCGTTTTCAGTATCCTGCGCGTAAGTAGTCTGGTAGCGGGTTTTATCGCTTTCTTCAGCTTCACGTTTCATATAAGGAGGGATGGGCATAGAACCACAATCTTGAATAGCTCTTTCATAATTTTCTTTCGAGCCAAAATCCACTAAAACATTTTCTTCTTGTCTCTCTATCTTTAATTGCATGCCGTTATCTAGGCGATAAGTTCTACCTGCTTTGATGCGTTTTGAATTGCCAGCTAAAGCTTGCCATTGATGATCAGAAATTTTTTCGGTAAGTAAGATTTCTATTTTCGCGCCGGTATCAGCATGCACCCATAAACGTGCTGCTAAAACTTTACTCACGTTTCTTACTAAAACATCTCCGGCTTGCAAAATCTCTACTATATCTTTGAATTGACGATGTTCTAGTTTGCCTGCATGGTAATAAAGCATGCGCGACTCATCTCGCTTGGCTAAGGGATATTTAGCGATTAATTCTTCGGGTAACTGGAAATCAAATTCAGATAATTGCATGCGGGTCTTGGCGTTGTCACTTCAGGATGACGACTTACTAAACTTAGCATACACTAGTATAAAGACCCCAGGTCTGATGTATCACCTATGAAATTAAGCATAATTATATGCACTTTTAACCGTTCAACAGAGCTTGAGCAACTGCTTGAGGATTTAGCATTACAACATCGTCGTTTGCGCTCTAGTGAATCTGGCGAAATAGAAGTTGTGCTCGTTGATAATAATTCAATGGATAATACCAGCGAGGTTGCTTATCGTTTTATTGAAAGCACGGGTTTATCGATTAAATATTTTACCCATGATAGATTTGGTTTAACTCAATGTCGTAATTTAGCAATCACTAAAGCTACAGGTGATTTACTTGCTTTCTTGCATGACGATGTAAACCTTGATGACGACTGGCTTAAAGAGGCTTATAAAATTGCTTGTAACTGTAAGGAGCAAGAGATCGGTGTTTATGGAGGTCGGTCTATCCCTATGTGGCAGGATACTATCCCTGAATGGTTGAATCTTGAACCGCCTTATGCCATTAAGCAAGAGGTCTTCACGGGACATAGTCATGGTGATTCAGAAGAGTACTATCCTTTCCAAAGTGATTTTGGGATTGCAGAGTTTCCGTGTGGTGCTAATGTTTTAATTCGCAGAGAGATTTTTGAGAATTGTGGCGATTTTCGTACTGACCTAGGAGCCAATGCTGCTGGTGGTTTCGGGCTCAATGACGATGTAGAGTTCTTTGAATATTTATCCTGCTTGAAAATACCGATGCTCTATGTGCCGCAAATAATTGTTTATCATCCTATCAATGCTTTACAACTTACTATCCAAAGCATTAGGCGCTGGTACTACAAATCTGGCAAGGCAAGTTATTGGATGACTCACACCGATCGAATGAAGCGTGATCCACATCCGTTGTTTGCTGTTGAACCAAAATATCGTCAGCTTTTTACTCAGGTACCAGAAGGTAAGATGAATGGCGTACCATTCTATCTATATGTGAAGTTGTTTGTTCAATCCATGTGGTGGACAGCATTACATTTAAGTTTGGATACTAAGCGTAGAAATTATTTAAGTTATAGGATCTCAGAAACTATGGGACAAATAGACGCTGCTGCCATGATTAGTGAAACAGTCGTGCATCAAAAATTTAGTTTTAGAAATAGAATTGCTAAGAAAGGGATTCTGCGCCCTCAAGCAAAATAAATCTTGGTGACGGTATGTCCTGAGTTAAAGCTTGATTGACATAGCCTTGAGTTGGTGTCATTAAGTATTTAGCACCCGCTCCTTCAAAGCCAGGTCTGAAGCCCCTTACAAGTGTTACTAGTGGATAAGAGATTTCAAATTCTGGTTGCCAAGGTTGAGGGTTGAATGTTGATAAGGCTTCATCTACAGTGTAGTTATAATACTGCCCCACATCTTTAGATGCCGTCAATAATTTATTTAGCCAAGCTCTCTCTCCTGGTTTACCTTCATAGCTATCTGGTAAACCTCCGAGCTTAGGATGGTTAATGGTGTTCTCATATTGGTTCTTTGCTTCATTAGCTTTAGCTATAGCTCTCTGTAAATCTTTATCAAAAATATTTCTGATATCTTTTGGTAATTCAGCGTGGTTGTTTTTGTAATATTCTACAAGCGCTGCTGTATCTATTTTCTCTCCATCGCCAGGGAAAAACGCAAGTATTGATTCAAGTTCTTTTTTGTCTTCGGGACTCATGCGCTCAGCATCAGATTTTTTGTCGTTCTCTGCCAGCGTGTCTTTGATTTTGTTTGCTGCTATTGAAGCTAATCCTGTATGGGCAATAACATTTGCTTTGCGAGTATCACCTTGGGTACTACCATCTTGCGCGCTTTGTTGTTTACCAGTATTAGTATATTTAGCAAACAACTCAGGGAATTTATACATGAGTACGTTAAACGCAAATTTATAACTTACTGGTGTTAACTCATTTAAAGACTTCTCTAGTTTTTCTTGAGCCATCGCATTTGATCTCTTGATCTCTTTGGCTTTGTCAATATGATCATCCTGAGTTAAGGTTGCAAGCTTCTCATCATATTTAATAAAATTGTCTTTGTCACGAGCATCACCGGCTTTCGTTCTTAATTCTTTAATGAAAGGATTTAAATCTTCTAAATGATCAAACACTGTAGTAACAGCACGCTTGGCTGATGTAAATTCAAACTTGCCATTGTTATTAACGGTATTAGTAGATGCTCCAGGAGCCGGTGCTGGTGCTGGATTGTTTTGATCTAATGGTTGCGGTCTATTGTTCTGAATTGGCATATTGATCCTCCCCTAAGCTACAACATTTACCGAAGCATCTTTAGAACTTTTTGCATAAACTGTTGTTGCTTCTTCTTTACTTTTCTTCATTTCGTCACTGGTAGATTTAGTAGATGCTATCTCTGCTGTAAACAATCTACGAGCAACTTTCTCTGCTTCTATATCAGTATTTTTTTTGTCACCTATTTCTGCTCTGACTATGGCTCTGGCTTCCTGCTGTTCTTTAACACCTTTCATGTATTCTTTGATACGTTTTTGGGTATCAGCAATTATTGCTTGTCCCATTCCTCCTGGCGCTCCTCGAGAAGCTCCAGCAGCAGCTTCTAGCATGTTAAACACTACTCCAGCAGCTCCTTGTGCAGCACCATTTGCTTGATCGATTGAAGCATGTACAAACCGTTCGCTGTTTACTGCAGCTGGACTTGCGATGTTTGCGCTGTTCTCTCCATTCCATACTTGACCAGCAGCGTTAGTAAGACCTCCCGCGTTAACGTGTTGCCAAGCTATATCTATGGCAGAAAAAAACCTTTTCATGCGAGCCTTTTGGTCAGCATAAAATTGCTCTATTGATGATGAGGCTGATGTTGGAGGCGTGCTCATAAGCTATTTGTCCTAGCAGTATGAGACTATATCTAAGTTAAAATCCGGTTAAATCCTGAGAGTTTTAGTAATCCAAGAAAGTTTTACGAATTTTTTGTGCTTCTCGCTCACTCCCTTATTGAAAAGCTCTTCGAAGACAAGCTTCTCATCACTTTTCTGCTAAAGGGCGACCCTTAGTTCGCGAGAACAGCAAAAAATTCTTTATAAAACTTTCTTGGATTACTATTTTAGATAGGATTTTTAATAGAAATAGACTAAATAGAGAGGTCGGTATTTGTAGTAAGCATAATCTGCAATTCTTGACCTTCATATACCGAAGCATCATCACCATGTGAGAACAGTGCTTTAACACTGCCTCCTAGCAAGGTACCAACTACTGGCAGCCCTAAAGTAGCCACAGAGATTACCTTTCCGGTATCTGAGCTAAGTAGAGTTTCTGTAGGCTCTATTGCTTTATCACTGAAGTCCGTCTGCGGGTCAAGTAAACCTTGATCGTTTACTATGCCAGCTTGGAACACGAGATCAGCATCAAGTGGCACATAGTCACCTTGCGCTGTAACCAGCGTATCAAGCTTGATTCCCAGCTTTCCAGAGCGACTAAGCATACGTGGTTTTTTTACTGAAGATACTTTCCCTCTGATCCAACTATCTTTTGGAACCACAAGTTTGCGGAAATCTCCAGCCAAATAAAAATCATTTAAAACTCTTGCTTTGAAATCATCTCCCACCTTGGATTTGTCTGCACCAAGTGGAGTCTCTACGCGGACTCTAAGTCTGGTTTCCACAGGGACTTGTCCAGTACTGCTGTTCAGCTTGAATGGTGAAGCGGCGAAAGTTTCCACACCTTTAGGTTGCACTGGTTCATTAGTTGCTTGAACTTTATTTTCGTTAGCTTGCGCCGGCTCTCTGATGTCGGTGCTGATGCCAAGTGTGCTTGGATAGCTAGTGTGAGTATCCGCTTGGCGTACTATTGGCAGAGGTGTTTCTGCTGCCATTACCATTTGTAAAGTAGAGGCAAGCACGAGAGCTAGGATTTTTGATTTTTGAGAGAGCTTCATAATATGTAATTATATTCTAAGACGGCTTGCTGGAGTCGCGGGTTCCTTCTGTCTATTATTTAGGTTAATGGAACGGAACGGAGTGTCGTCGGGTGTGGCATTTGCGGCATATGGTGTATAATCCTTATTAATATGGCACTCGCAATTATCGGTACTATGGTTGTAATCGCTGGCACAGTTGGATTTTTGATGGTTAAAATAAATGAACCACATACGCCTGATGATGAGCACTAAATAGTTTTGTTTATCAATTAATCTCCGCATTGGACTATATATAAGCACAGAGTTTAAAGCTCTGGACGGTAATACCTAGTAAACGTGTGTTTTTGGGTATATACCATAAGTAATATCAGGAATTTGCCTGGAGATTAAAATTATTTAATCTTTTTGGTGTCAAAAATTCTCGGTATCTTACTATGTATATCTGTAATGGAGGAAAAATAAAATGTCAATTCAAGTAGGTAATTCAGGTGGTGTTGGACCAATTAAAGCAACAGATGCAACTTCTGCTGTTGGTCAATTAGCAAAAGCAGGTGTCGCTGCTCTTCAAGGTATATTTGGTGGTGCGTTAGCTGCTACTGGTGGGCATTCTGGAACTATTGGAGCAATTGCTCAGAATGCAGATCCTCAATCTAAATTAGGCAGTTTATTTGCTAACGTTTAGGTAATTCTTGCCGAATTGAGTTTAATTGGTTATCGTTATTGATAGACAATACCTCCATGTTGATTATTAATATGATCGGTAGCGTTGTTGGCTTAGTTTGGGAATTATTTTAGAATGGACGAGAAAACTAAAAGAAGAGTTGTAGCTATTGCAAAACAGCTTAAAGAGAAAAAAAACTTTGTTGTTAATCAACAAGAAGTTAATAAAGATATAGTGCGTTATAAAAAAGCGCAACAAGATATTTTAAAAGTAAAAGAACAATATAAAGGTATTGAACTCGTGGAGAAAGAAGCAGATTCATCTCACAAAAAACTTCAAGACATTATTGATGGTCTTAATGAATATATGCGTGTACTTCACCCGGCAGGTCTTCTAGACATGGGTTCAGGCTCCTCTGGCAAGAGTGTTGTAGGACAGGGTTAGAAAGAGATTGCTTCGTCGCGCCTACGGCGCTCCTCGCAATGACGCACTATGATTAATTAGTGATCATGTCCGTGGTTGCAATGCGGTCCATGCACATGTCCATCAACTTCGTTATATTCTATATCAGCATTGCTAATAAGTAGATCTATCGCTTTTTGAGTGAGTAGGTCTAAGTTCATTCTATTAATTAATGCACCCATATCAAGCTTGCTCATGTCGAAATCAGGTGGCAGATTAAGTTTGCCAAGTTCTGCACGAATCTCTTCTTCGCCAACTTGAAGGCTTTCTTTTTTGATGATAGAAGTGATGATGACACTTTTTTCAAGTTTGTTTTTTGCGCGTTCTAGTTCTTGAGCGCGATCCATATTGTTTATGTACTCTTTGATTTGCTCATCGTTCCAGTGATTACGGTACTGGAGGGTTGCTAAATCGTTTTCTAGTTCACGAGTTACCATTGCTTCAGAAAGTTTCACTGGTGATTGAGAGTGTATTTCAGTGACGATGGCTTCACTCACTATGCCTTTGCGAGTTTGTTCGTTGATTTGTGTGATCTCGTCTTTGATACGTTTTTGTAATTCAGCGAAGCTGTCGATGTTTAGTAATTTAGCGAATTCATCGTTTAGCTCAGGCTTTTTAGGCTTAGAAACTTTGTGGATTTTCACGTGGAATCTTGCATCACGACCCGCTAAATCTATGTCGTGGTAAGCTTCTGGGAATTTTACGTCGATGTCTTTTGCATCTCCAGCTTTCATGCCTACAGTTTGCTCTAAGAAATTATCTATGAATCTACCTGGTTCAACTATAGTTTGGAAGCCTTCCGCTTTCATTCCAGGTTTAGGTTCATAACTGCCATCGTCTTTTTTGTAGCTACCATCAAAATCAAACACTATCTCGTCGCCAAGCTCGATTGCTGAATTTGATTCTTCGTATTTAGAATGTTGAAGTAATAAACGATCTAAAGTGCTCTTGCATTGCTCTTCAATATTGAGTTTTGGTACATCTACTTTTAACTTGAGTTTTTTGTAATCAGCGAGAGTTACTTCTGGAAACAATTCTATTTTTGCTTCTATTTTTACGCTTGCTTCGGGATCATCGAATTCTACTTTTTCAATGTTAGGAATATGCACAACATTGAGATCTTTAAGTTTGAAAGCTTCATCTAATAACTCAGATAAAAATTCATTACTAATAGTTTCAGCTTTAATTTGTTCAACGCCAAAATGTGTTTCGACAACTTTTGTTGGCGCTTTGCCTTTGCGAAATCCTTTAATGGTTAAATTATTTCCTAGCCTCTTAAGAGTTTTACTATAGGCATCTTTAGCGCGACCTGGCTCTGTCTCTAGAGATAAGGTCACAATATTGTTTTCGTCTTTATTCGTTATAGTTACTTGCATTCTATGAATTATACCCATTCGCTTTACTAGGTAAGGATTTATTCCTCTTGAAATTGTTAAAATATTATCCACTTGCTTGCCAGGTCGTGCTTCGCATTCCTCTCGATGACTCCTGAGTCGTCGTGAAGAGTGTTTTGATTCAAGATAATCGGGAGATTTCGGCTGGCTTAACAGGGTAGAATCAGTACATGCACCGTAAAATTCTGCTCTTAGTAACTTTATTCTGTTTTACTCTTTGTAATGTCAATGCAAAAACTAGTGAATCGCAAACTGTAACCAACACCACTGTTAAAGAAACTAAAACTATTAGTACAACAACAGTAGCTAGTACAGAAAAATTACCTACAGTGATTTTGTTTTATGCCAAATGGTGTGGCTATTGTAAAAAAATGTTTCCCTTGTTTGAAACTTTGCAAGCTAAGTACAAAGGGCGCGTAAACTTTTTCTATATTGATATAGATAGTCAGCGCGGTAAGGAATTAGCTTTGCAATATCGTACTAAAGAAGGTGGGATTCCTGATACGCAGTTTTATAATGCGGCAGGTAAATTGGTAGATGAGTCTATGGGAGCGCTTCCTATGGAGAAGTTAGAAGCTGGTATCAAGAATATTTTATAACTTGAAGCTGAATCTCTTTAATAAAAAGAAGTAATTCAGAGTAAATAAAAATAGCGATATGTGTGAAAGCAAACAAAATTTGCAGAACATATGTAAGACTCCGTATAGTACAAAAAGGAATCCAGTCGCTGCTAAACAACCAGCAATTAACAATACTTCAAATAATTTTTGTTGTAAGCGATAACGATCGTTGCTTATAAATATCTCTGCAAGCTTACTTAATGGATGGTTCTGTTTGTAAACAGTTAGTAGAACAAAAAAAGCTGCTAAAGCCAAGAAATATACTAAACCATAAACGGGCACTGGGATTCCGAATAATAATGAGTATGGTGACATCATTACTGAATCACAATCATCGCTGCAATCCAGGGCATTGAGCATATTTCCGCCGTAAAAGAAATTAATATATTTATAGCTTAAATAACTACTGTTTAGAATTAGGATGGCAAGTAAAAGGTAAGCTAGAAAATATAAGGAATGCTTCTGTTGCTCACTGATTTGCATATTTTTAATTATAGCTCGCTAACAAGCCTGCGGCAAAACTGCTAAACTTTAACTTATGCAGAGAAAAATTGTTAGTTTAGTATCGGTATTTTTAGTAGTGGTTTTATGTCAATCTTGTGCTACTCAGGAAAACAGCCTTAAAGCTGAAGCGCCTCACCCAGGTACTCTTAATTCTGAAGTCAAACCTAGTGCTGGTGTGTCATCGGAAGTGCCTATTGCCGCTGTTCCGGGAGTGAAAGTCGGTGATAACCTCGCAGCAAAATTCTCTAAGATCAAAGTTAAGGACAGCAAGTTAAAAGCTAAAACTTTAAGTTCTGTAGCTAGCAACAAAAATACTTTATTAGTGATGGTTAAGCCAGGATGTATTTTTTGTGAATCCTTGCTAGCGGTTATGGATACTGTTAAACCTAATATTAAACCTCAAGTAGTTTTTGTATTGGATGCTGAGCATGCTACTGAACAAGATTTCAAACAAAAACAAGCGGCGCATTCTAAGGTTAAAGGTATTTGGATTTATGATTACGAAAATAAATTTCATGAAGATCTGGGCATGACTTCCTATCCTAGATTGCTTTATGTGAACTCTAAGCAAGTGGTAGTTCAAAGCCAAGTTGGTTTGGTTTTACCTACAGATCCTAAAGCCCAAGAGCAATTGAAGAAAGAACAATTCCCAGTAGTTTTACAAAAACTTTCTCAGAGCACCATTGCTTGGATGGAAAGTTTATAACGAGCCGTCTTTGCTATAATGTGATTGATGGTTAAATCAATTAAAGAACTTAGTAAAGCTGATCTGAACGGTAAACGTGTATTAGTTAGAGTGGATTTTAATGTCCCTTTGGATTCGTCATTAAACATTACTGATGACTCCCGTATAGTTGCGGCATTGCCTACTATTAAGTATTTAAAAGACAATGGTGCAAAAATTATTTTAGTAAGTCATTTGGGTAGACCCGATGGCAAGGCAGTCGATAAGCTGCGTTTAGATCCTGTGGCGAAAAGATTAAGCCAGCTTACAGGTGTGAATGTAATTAAATTAGATCAAGCGATTGGTGCTGAGGTGGAAAGCAGAATCAAAGCTGTGGACAACGGTCAAATAGTGCTTTTGGAGAATATTAGATTTTATACTGGTGAAGAAGAGAATGATATAGAGTTCTCTAAAGAGCTTGCCAAGCTTGCTGATCTTTATGTGAATGATGCTTTCGGAACCGCTCATAGAGCGCATGCTAGCACTGCTGGTGTTGCTAGTTATTTGAGCCCTGCTGTTGCTGGATTCTTGATGCAGAAAGAAGTGGAGATGTTAGGTTCTAAGCTTAATGAACCTGAAAGACCTTTCACTGCGATCATTGGCGGCTCTAAAGTTAGTTCTAAAATTTCTGTTTTAAAGAATTTAGTACCTAAGGTGGATACGCTGATCATCGGTGGTGGTATGGCATTTACTTTCTTAAAAGCTCAAGGCGGTAATATAGGTAAGAGTATTTGTGAAATTAATCATCTTGATACGGCAAGAGAAATTCTTAGCTTGGCTGATCAGTTCAACACTGCTCTGATACTGCCTTCTGACACGCGTGTTACTCCTGCTGAAGATGCAAGTGGCAATGCTATTAATATTTTTGATAAGTATCAAACTAATGAAAGTTTTGAAGTGCAAGTTAGCAACTCTAAAGAGATAGATGCTAAATGGCAAGGTATGGATATAGGACCTGAGACTGTGAAACAATACACTAAATTAATTGAACAGTCTAAGACCGTGATTTGGAATGGTCCCGTGGGCGTGTTTGAATATGATGTTTTAGAAGATGGTACTAGAGCTGTTGCTGATGCTTTAGTAAAGCTCACTAGTAAAGGTGGTACTACTATCGTTGGTGGTGGTGATTCGGTGGCAGCGCTAGAGAAGTTTGGTATTGCTAAAGAAAAACTTACTCACGTGAGTACTGGTGGTGGTGCATCACTTGAGTTCTTAGAAGGTAAAACTCTTCCAGGACTTGCTTGCTTAGATGGTTATAGCGCTGAGGCTGATGCCGGAGACTCTGCTACTAAGCATGGTAGCTTTGCTGAAGAGCTAAAAAAAGCTAGTGTATAAAGTAGCATCACTTGTTGCCATACTCACGGTCGTCAGTAAAGTACTCGGCTTAATTCGTGATCTGGTTGTAGCGCATTACTTCGGGACTTCGATGCAGGCGGATGCCTTTAATATTGCGTATCTTTTTACGGGAAACTTTTTCATTATTTTTGGTACTATCGGTGGACCTTTCTATAGCGCTCTAGTAGCGACTTTGCCTAAGTTGCCGGAGAATAAGCATACTTGGGCATTTTTGAAAGATATACTTCTTAAAACTACTTTAGCTCTTGGTGGTATCGCGTTTATGATCTATCTGTATAAGGGGTTTTTCTTAAAGTACTTTATAGAACCAAGTCAGCAAGAGTATTTCAATCTAACCTTGCTTAACATCGATATACTTCTACCTTTGATAGTGCTTTGCGGTCCTATAGGAATAATTTTTGGGATATTGAATTGCTATAAAAAATATTATGAACCAAGTCTCTCACCTGCTGTTGTTAATGTGGTGATGATAGCAATGGTACTAATGATGGGTGATGCTGTTAATGGGCTGGCTTTGGCTTTAGGAGCTAGTTTGGGAGGCATACTTTCTTTTGTTTATCAATTACCACCTTTAATTTATGTTCGTAAAAAATTACTTGGACATGATGAAAGTCCGCATACTAAATTACAAAAACAAGCGATAAAAGTTATTGAAGAGAAGCAAGATGTGTTTAGCGGTGAATATAATCACATACTAATACCTACTTTGTTTAGTACCGGACTCTCGCAGGTGATAGTTTTTATAGATGGTTATTTTTGTAAAGGACTTGAAGAAGGTTCTTTCACTGCACTCACTCTTGCTAATCGTTTGATACAACTCCCTCTCGGAGTGCTGTTGACAGCGTTCTTGGTGCCTTTGTTTCCGCGTATTACTCAGCTAGTAAAGGAACATGATTTAAGTGAAATTAAAAGATTGCTCATTAAGGCAATAAGAATGTTAGTTTTGCTTTGTATTCCTGCAATCTTGATCGGCATGATTTGGCCTCATGAGATTATTAGGCTCTTGTTTGAGCGTGGTGCTTTTGATGAGCGTTCTACTGCAATGGTGGCAGAATTATTTTTCTATTTATGTTTATCGATTATTCCTTATGTGTTGCGCGACAGCTTTGCACGCGCGTGTTACAGTTTCGGCGATGCGCGCTCACCATTGATAGTTATGATAGTGAGTATAATAGTTAAGTGGTTAACTAATTCTTATTTTGTTGATAACTATGGATTAAATGGTATTGCTATGTCTACTGCGCTAATTAGTACTATTAATGCGGTGATATTATTTATAATTCTACAGGGTAAATTTAAGAAGTCCAATCTGCCGAAAGATGGCAATCTTACAGTATAATTAGACCCTAGTGATAAAACTCAAGAACATCACCAAAGCTTATGGAAGCATTCGTGCCTTAGATGGGGTTAACCTTGAAATTGGCGCTGGGGAAATGGTTATGCTTGTGGGTGCAAGTGGTGCTGGTAAATCCACCCTTATGCGCTTACTTTATCGTGAAGAGCGCCCAACTTCCGGTCAAATAATAATAGGTAATATAGATGTCAGTTCTTTATCCAATTCTAAAATCCCTTACTTAAGACGTCGTATGGGTATAGTTTTCCAGGACTTTAAACTTCTGCCGCATAAATCGGCATTCGAAAACGTTGCTTATGCGCTTAGAGGTTTAGGTGCTGAAGAATATGAAATCCAAAAACGTGTATCAGGAGCGCTCAAGTTAGTTGGTCTTTTGGAGAGAGCTTTTAATTTACCAAGTGAACTTTCAGGTGGTGAACAGCAGCGTGTAGGTATTGCGCGTGCCATAGTTCAAGGACCGCCATTGGTGATAGCCGATGAGCCTACTGGTAACTTAGATCCAAATACCAGTTTTGAAATTTTTAAATTATTAGAGCGTGTTGCTGAGCGCGGAACTACAGTATTAGTTAGTACGCACAATCAACAGATAGTAAATCAATTTGGTAAGCGAGTAGTCACTATTGATAAGGGCAAGATAGTTGGCGATACAGGACCTAAAGGCATTATGAGACCGGGTTCTGGACAAAGTATTTTGAATAGATGAGAGAATTAAGAATCATTTGGAGAACTTTACTTGAGGCGGTGAACAGCGTCAAAGCTGGTGGCGTTTCAAACTTCGTAGTGGTGAGTATTCTAGCGGTAGCTTTAGCGCTATTTGGCGGAGTCTTACAATTAAATTCAAGTATTAAACAAATATCTCAGAACCTTGATACTCAATTAGAGTTTTCTGTTTACTTATTAGATACAGCTAATCCTAATGAAGTTGCACGTCAAGTGAGCAACATTAAAGCTGTTGATAAGGTAGAGATCATTACTAAAGATGTTGCTTGGGAAAGATTCGGTAAACAGTTTCAGTTTAGTGATATCGCTGGTAACCCTTTGCCAAATACACTGCATGTCAATATTCGTAGACCACAGGATTTGGAGAATGTTATTGCAACGGTGAAGAAGATTTCTGGTATAGAGCAGATCAGTTATGCTCCAGAATTATTCAATGGTTTGGAGAGAATCAGATCTATATTGTTCTCGTTTGGAGTACTGATAACTTTGATATTGGCGATAGGTACTATTACTATAGTTTCTAATACCATCCAATTAGTTATTAAAAGCCGTTCTTTAGAGATAGAAATACTTAGACTAGTTGGTGTAGATGATTGGTATATCCGCGGACCTTTTATTTTCCACGGTATATTTTATGGTTTAGCATCAGCGTTCTTGGCTATTGTGCCCTTACTTATATTACAGAACCTGGTCTGGAACTCGTTTCAGAGCTCGTTTAAGACTATTATGCCAGTAACTTTTAACTTCGATTCTGGAGCGGAATTAGGCGTAATTTATATGATTATTACTCTAACTGGGGTGCTAGTTTGTGGTTTAAGTTCATACTTTACTACTGAGAAGTTTATTAAGACCTAGTTTATTGCGAGGAGCCGAAGGCGACGAAGCAATCTCATCATCTGATTAGTCTAGTACATATCCTTGACAATATAAAAATTAATTATCCAATAGTTCTATAACAAAAATTGTATGCTTCGGGCTAAAGATACATAAGGATTAGCCTATGAAAGCAGTAATTTTAGCGGGTGGACTTGGTACTCGTATCTCCGAAGAAACAGTTGTTAAGCCAAAGCCAATGGTGGAGATAGGTGGCAAGCCTATACTCTGGCATATCATGAAGATTTATTCCAATCATGGGATAAACGAATTCGTTATCTGTGCGGGTTACAAGAGTTATATGATCAAGGAGTTCTTTGCAAATTATTTCTTGCATAAATCCGATGTAACTTTTGATCTCGCTAACAATAATCTAACTATCCATAATCATCAATGTGAGCCTTGGAAAATTACTGTAGTAGATACTGGTGATGAAAGTATGACAGGAGGACGTTTGAAGCGTGTTGCTGCATATCTAGGTAATGAAGATTTCTGTATGACTTATGGAGACGGTGTTTCAGATGTAAACATTACCGAACTCATTAACTTCCATAAAGAGCATGGTAAATTAGCTACGCTGACTGCTGTTGCTCCTGCTGGTAGATTTGGTGCTCTTGAAATGAAAGGAGACTCTATTAATAGTTTCCAAGAGAAACCTCAAGGTGATGGTGGTTATATCAATGGTGGATTTTTTGTTTTGAATCCACAAGTTATAAATTATATCGATAATGATGAAACTATTTGGGAGAGAGAACCACTAGAGAAGTTAGCTAAAGAAGGTCAGTTACAAGCCTTTAAACATGAGGGTTTCTGGCAACCAATGGATACGCTTAGAGACAAGATTAAGCTTGAAGAATTATGCAAGGATAATAATCCTCCTTGGCTTAAGAATTCAGCCCGCAAAAAAACAAAGGCAATGTTCATTTCTAAGAACCCATTAGCTCAGCTGCATCAACGTTTTTGTGAACCTACCGGAATGAACAAAGAAGGGGGAGCAAGTTGATGCTAGTCTGAGCGCTTTAAAAAAAGACTGCAAAGAGTTCATCTTAAATATAAACCTGGCAATAATGGTTTAAAAACAAATTATCATGATAATCAAGAGCTTCAAAGGTAAGAAAGTTTTAGTCACTGGTCATACTGGGTTTAAAGGAACCTGGTTAAGTTTATGGCTGGTGGAGTTAGGTGCGCAAGTCGTAGGATATGCGCTGGAACCGGATTCTAGCCCTTCGTTTTTTAAATCTATTGATTTGACTCGTGACATAAAACACTATGTTGGCGACATTAGGGATTATAAAAAGCTCAATAAAGTTATTCAGGATGAAAAACCAGAAATAATTTTTCATATGGCGGCACAAGCTTTAGTGCGTAAGTCTTACACTAACCCGTTAGAGACTTATGAAACTAATGTCATGGGCACCGTTAATTTACTTGAAGCAGTACGTCACTGTGATTCGGTTAGAACCGTTATCAACATTACCACTGACAAGTGTTATGAAAATAAAGAATGGGTTTATGGTTATAGAGAGATAGATGCTCTTGGTGGCTATGATCCATATAGCTCTAGTAAAGCTGCTTCTGAATTGATTACAGCTTCGTATCGCAATTCATACTTTAATCCACAAGATTATGGAACTAAACATCATGTGGCTTTGGCTTCTGTGAGAGCTGGAAACGTAATTGGTGGCGGTGATTGGTCGGCAGATAGACTAATACCTGATTGCATCAAATCTTTAAGAGCTAATCAAGAAATCAATATCAGAAATCCTTTATCTACTAGACCTTGGCAACATGTGCTTGAGCCGCTTGCTGGTTATTTAACTCTTGCTGCAAAACTGGAAGAAGATCCTAAGGCTTATGCTGATGCTTGGAACTTTGGACCTAACGATAATGCCGCTATTAGTGTTGAAGAGGTAGTATCGAAGATGATTAAGCTTTGGGGTAGAGGTAAGTATGTTTTAGATTCAGGTGAACATCCACATGAAGCTAACTATTTAAAACTTGATCTCAGCAAAACCGTTCAGAGATTGAAATTCAAGCCAGTGCTGAATATCGATGAAGCTTTGCAATTAACAGTTCAGTGGTATAAAAATTTCTATGAAGTGAATACTACTAACCCAAGAGAGTTTACTATCAATCAAATCCGTGAATATCACAAGAGACGTTTTGGCAGTTTAGCTAAAGCAATTGATAAACTTGGAAGAGTTGGTAATCAAGCAATGACAATTAGTTAAGCGCTTAAATAGTTTGCTGATATTCTAAACATTTTTTCGAACAGTTTTCTGGATCAAATTTTAATTGATAAAATTATTTGTTTTATTAGATTTTTTAAAATTAATGTCATGATTATGACGCAGGAAAAATTCAAATAGTTGAATCTTGCTTGATATGAAGCAGATTAGGCGCAGTGCAGGAAAGTTTTTAAATAAAGTTAGAAAAGAGAGACGCATGTCTATAACTGAAGTCTCCGCGTATTTGTCACTGTATAAAATCAAATGCTCTAGGACTAATCTTGCAAGGATTGAAGCTGACAACGCAACCATTCGTCATGATATTCTTGCTGGCTTATGCATCATTTATGACATCAGTGCTGAAGAGGTTTTGTTTAGAGGGTGAGAATATTTTAGTATACTGAGTTAAAATTAATTTTCCCATCTTGACTTACCCTTACAAAGGTAAGTATAATTGTAGGGTGATGAAATCTAAGCTTATACAAGTTAAAAATATCGATGTTCGGCTTGTTTTAATTAAAGAACAGGATTATATCTCTTTAACAGATATGGCTAGATTTAAGAATGAAAGTCGTACTGACCATGTTTTACAAAATTGGCTGAGGAATCGTAATACTGTTGAATTTATTGGACTTTGGGAAATGATACATAACCCTGACTTTAAACCCCTCGAATTCGAGGGGTTTAAAAAAGAAGCGGGTCTCAATTCTTTTGTATTAACTCCTCAAAAATGGATATCTACAACTAATGCTAAGGGACTTATTTCTAAATCTGGACGATACAATAGTGGTACTTTTGCTCATAGAGATATAGCTTTTGAATTTGGTGCATGGTTAAGTGCTGAGTTTAAATTGTATCTTATAAAAGAATTTCAGAGGCTTAAAGAAGATGAAGCCAAAAGGCTGGATCAAGGTTGGAATATAGAAAGATATTTAGCCAAAGTCAATTATAGAATTCATACGGATGCGATTAAAGCTAATCTTATTCCTCCACAAATTAGTATAAAAGATCAACGCTATATATATGCCTCAGAAGCTGACATATTAAATTTAGCGGTCTTTGGTATGACTGCCGCAGAGTGGAGAATGCAAAATCCTAAATTGGATGGCAATATTAGGGATTATGCTGAATTAGAGCAATTGATTGTTTTACGTAATATAGAGGCCATCAGTGCTGTATTAATAGAAGATGGTTTTAGTTTGCAAGAAAGATTACAACGTCTTAATTTAACTGCGATCTCTCAAATGGAATCGTTATTCCGAGTAAAGGCGAATACCGCGAAGCTTGCTTCGGCGGATGAGCCGGCACGAGGGACGCCGCCGAGCCGGTCGATACCGATAGGTATCGAAAAATCTCGCGATGATACCCCATAGCTTGCTA